>Ga0209187_1000091_pt1 | contig 203061 bp, 160 predicted proteins | sample BantaG_FD_187430 | JGI IMG/M metagenome (GOLD analysis project Ga0209187, IMG submission 187430) | Marine algal microbial communities from Bantry Bay, Ireland - BantryBay_4 metaG (SPAdes) (version 2) | ecosystem: Host-associated > Algae > Red algae > Unclassified | place: Bantry Bay, Ireland... | reverse complement strand
TTCCTTTGGTTCTCGTAATTAGAATTAATGTCATAAGGTTCTTTTCCAGTTTAACAGTCCGTAACCGTTACCATAGAGAGATATCATATATTTGCTAACTCATTTTTCATAATTATAAATAGAAAGACAAGATGGCACTCGTAGAATCCAATATGCTACCCCTCGGCACCACAGCTCCCAGCTTTACCCTCCCTGACACAATCAGTGGTCAGAATATTTCCTTTACTGACGTCAAGGGAGAAAAAGGAACCGTTGTCATCTTTTCATGTAATCATTGTCCGTTTGTAGTACATCTTAATCAAGAAATCGTCGCTATTGCCAATGAATATGGCAAACGAGGAATGGGCTTCGTCGTCATCTCCTCCAATGATGTCAAAAATTACCCCGCTGATAGCCCTGATAAAATGAGTATCGTGGCCAAGGTTCTTAAATACCCTTTCCCGTATCTCTATGATGAAACACAAGCCATCGCCAAAGCCTATGATGCTGCTTGTACCCCTGATTTTTATGTATTCAATGCATCAGATACACTCGTATACCGTGGGCGCCTAGATGGCAGCAGACCTGGCAACGACATCCCTGTCACAGGTGCTGACCTCCGCTCTGCCATAGACGCTGTGATACTGGGCATAGATGAAATCAACCCTCAGATCCCCAGCGCTGGGTGTAATATCAAGTGGATTTCTTAGATGCTAGACTTTAGACTTGCTACTGTTACGGAGTGAATTTCCATTGTATCTACATCAGATAAGATCGTAATCTGTTCCTGTATTGTCTGTTTCATAACAAGACAGTTATTAGGAATTTCTCTACATACAATAAAGAAACCTACACAGCTGCACTTTCTCTACTTCAGAACTCACTCATCAGCTTTAGGTTTGGAATAGAAATCATAACTTGCACACATTATAAATAATTGAGATATGTCCAACGAAGCATTCAAAGTAAAAGGGAACTGCAAACTTTCAGGCAGTATCACCCCACAAGGTGCCAAGAACGAAGCCTTACAGATCATCAGTGCTGTCTTATTGACCAAGGAGAAGGTGACAGTCAGCAACATCCCTGACATCCTCGATGTACAACGTCTCATCGCCTTGCTCAAAGGGCTAGGCGTCATAGTAAAGCGCATTAACAAAAACAAATACAGCTTCCAAGCCGCAGATATAGACTTGAAGTATTTTGCCTCCAAAAATTATCTCAACGAAGCCAAAAAGATAAGAGGATCTGTCATGCTGATGGGGCCTTTGCTGACAAGATTTGGGAAAGCTTATCTCCCCAAACCAGGCGGAGACAAAATAGGTCGAAGAAGACTGGATGCGCATTTCCAAGGTTTCATTTCGCTAGGAGCCAAATTTCAATACAAGGAAAAACAAGATGAGTTTTTTCTGGAGGGCAAGAACCTGAAAGGCACCTACCTGCATATGGAAGAAATTTCCGTAACCGGTACAGCCAATGTAGTGATGGCCGCTGTCCTCGCCAAAGGCAAAACCACCATCTATAATGCTGCTTGTGAACCTTACTTACAACAGCTCTGCACCATGCTCAATAAAATGGGTGCTAAGATAGAGGGCATCGGGTCCAACCTCCTCACCATCAAAGGTGTCCGTTCCCTCAAAGGCACAACACATAAAGTCTTACCGGATATGATCGAAGTGGGTAGTCTCATAGGGCTGGCCGCCATGACACAATCCTCGATAAGAATTAAAGATGTCCGACTGGATAAGCTCGGAGTGATCCCTACCACCTTTCAGAAGCTAGGCATCAAAATGAAATTCGATGGAGATGACATCGTCGTCCTAAAACAAAAAAATTACGAGATCCAGAATTTCATAGACGGTTCCATCTTGACTGTTTACGATGCGCCTTGGCCAGGATTCACACCAGACTTGTTAAGTATATTTCTGGTCGTGGCGACGCAAGCCAAAGGCAGTGTGCTGGTGCATCAGAAAATGTTTGAGAGTCGCTTGTTCTTTGTGGACAAACTTATAGACATGGGTGCTCAGATAATTCTGTGTGATCCCCATAGAGCCACGGTCATCGGCCTCGATAGAAAAAGCAAGCTGAGAGGTATCAGGATGAGTTCGCCGGATATTCGTGCTGGTGTCTCCTTACTCATTGCAGCGCTCTCTGCGGGCAGTGACTCCGTGATAGAAAATATCCAACAGATAGACAGGGGGTATGAGCGGATAGATGAAAGGTTGAATGCCTTGGGGGCGGAGATTACTCGAGTGAGGGAGGGAGCTTAAGTTAGGAGTTAGTTAAGGGTTAAACATCCAGATCCAATCCTCCATAGTAGGCCGTGTCCACATCCTTTACATACTTGGTATAATAAGTGATCTGTCCTACGTGATAAGATAGGTGCTCTACAACGTGTATAATGGCGCTGAGTCGAGTATGCGGGAAGCCTTGTATGGTGACTTCATCAGATAATTTTTCGTAATCCAATTTCTGCACAACTTGATTCGCCGCACGCAGAGTTTCACTCAGTTTGTTTATCAAATGAGCTTTATCCAAATCATAACCCTCTGCAAATTCCTTACTTCGTTCCCTAGTGTCTTCCTTCCCTCCGACCCCTGAAATAATATACTGTCTTATATTTCCCTCAAGATGTAATACCAAGTTGCCTACACTATTAATATTGCCATTATGCTTGTACCAGATTTCGGCGGGGCTTAGCAGAGTCAGACATTGCTCCACCCGTGCCAGCGATTCATCGATCACTCTCTGGTGGAATTCTTTCTTTATGATTTCTAGAACTTTGTCAGCCATCTGCAAGAGCTATTATACCAACTTGGATAGTTATGTCAGGTAGGTCAGATAATAAAGTATAAGCGGCTTCTAGCGTGGCTCCAGTGGTCATCACGTCATCTACGATCATTACAGTCTTTCCTCTCAGCTGCTCTTTGTTTTTAAGATTAAAAGAGTCGAGCACATTAGGGAAGCGATCCTCTCGGTTCTTCTTGGTCTGAGAGACGATTTCCTTGTGTTTGAAAAGTACATTTTGATTGACAGGAATATTGAGAACATTGGATATGCCTCTGGCAAAGCGTTCGCTCTGATTATAACCTCTTATTTGTTGTTTGGCATAGTGCAATGGAATCGGGATCAGATAATCGGGCAACTTGCAACCTGCCTCCTCCATCTTCTTCCCGAACTGCTCACCAAAATGCACTCCTATTTCAGGTCTGTTCTCATACTTGAGGCGATGGAGGGCTTGCTGGATACGGCCTCCCTTGATGAAGTTATAGAGGGCGGCGCCCCACTGCAATTCTAATCTCCCCGCTACCCTAAATAACATTTCATTCTCATCCACCCCAAAATGATCCGTAAAACTGATCTGCGAAAGGCAGCTGATGCAAAACTCTTGTTTGTTGACAGGGCTGTTCTCGTTGCAGCCTATACAGAATTGTGGGTAGACGAAGTCTAGGATGGCGGAGGTGAGGTATTTTATGTGAGGGAGGGGTTTGATATAGGGAAGATAAAGGAAATCTTGAAAATTGGCGCATCTATACTATAGACTAAATAGAGCGGTATAACTCTATCGCTGAGGGAATTAGCTAGATTGAATGTACAGAATCAAAAAAAAACGCCTGCTCTTGGGAAGAGCAGACGTCTCAAAACAAAACGAAAAACCAACTTTATTTTAAATTGTCAGAAGATCAAAGTCTTCTGAAAATTTAACCCTGAATATTGTCTCGCTCGTGATAGAGAGCGCTTCGAATAGTCTTGTTCTTACCCCCATAGAGCCTCACATCGTTGTGCTGCAGACCACCTCTAAACCTTCTCATATTCCTTTCCTTAACTTAACAGCTATATCCTTGATTTTGTTCTTTCGTTGCAACTTCAAGTTTATAGTGTCACCGACTTTTGCAAATTCCATCAGCTCTGCTAAGTCTTCATAGTTATCTATGTTTTGTCCATTTGCAGCTATGATGACGTCACCAGGTAATACACCTGACATCTGTGCGGCACTGCCAGGCTCTAGCTTCGCGATGTAGAAACCTTTTTTTGCTGATAGATTTTTTTCCGCTATCAGTTCAGCATCTACGGTGTCACCCATCAGCCCTAATCGAGCTCTTCTGATGTCACCGTTCTCTTTTATCTCTTTGATGATTTGCTTTACCAGATTAGAAGGCACTGCAAAGGAGTAGCCAGCAAATACACCATTAGGTGTGGCAATGGCCGTATTTATACCTATAAGTTTCCCGTCCAAATTTACAAGAGCGCCTCCACTATTACCTGGATTGATGGCGGCATCCGTCTGTATGAATTCTTCAATGGCTTTTTCTCCTTGTATGATATCTATGTCTCTGCCCTTGGCGGATACGATACCAGCGGTTACTGTGGATTTAAGATAACTGAAAGGGTTTCCTATCGCTGCTACCCACTCCCCTACCAAGACTTCATCCGAATCTGCAAACTCCACTGCTGTCAATCCCGTCGCATCGATTTTAAGTAGAGCAAGATCCGTACTAGGATCTGTTCCGACCTTGGTGGCGATATATTCTCGTTTGTCTGAAAGTGACACCTTGATTTCATCAGCAAATCCTACCACATGGTTATTCGTGACTATATATCCATCTGAAGAGATGATGACCCCTGAGCCGCTTCCATTTTTAGGTCCGAAAAATTGAGGGCCGAACATGTCGAAAAGCCCTCCAAAAGGATCACTATTACCTCTTTCTCTCCTGTTCTGCTGCGCTAGTGTAGCACTTTCTTCTGCAGATATATGAACCACTGCAGCCGTGCTGGCTGAAGCTGCTTTCACAAAATCAAAGGGCTCGTGAATAGCTTCTGCATTATTATTGGAAGTCAGAATTGCTTTAGGGGAAACATTCTCTATGGCTATTGCAGTGTTCGGCAACATCTGATTGTAACCAATCACAGCAATAACACCTCCTAGGATTGCGGCCAGTATCAAAGTTCCAAATTGCTTCATATTGTTGTAAATATGGTTAGAGAACAGACTTGATCAAAGGTAAGTTATTGGATGTCAAACGTTTAACAGGATGTTAACGGGTTTAGTGAATTAAGAAGTTAGTAATTGGATGACCACAAGTCCAGGGTTTAGCAAGAATGGAAGAGTCTAGCGTCCAGTTTCTAGTAATTTATGTGTGATGGTCCATATGTTTACTCTAGTGCAAATCAAATGGTCTAACTAATCCAGTAAACCTTACCTAGAGATTGCTTTTCTGATGACTTCATTAACTTGACTAGCTTTTGCATAACCTCTTGCCACTACAGATGTTTTTCCATCTACTTCTATCAAAACTGTTGGAAAAGAACTAACTCCGAGCTCAGCTGATCTCGCAAAATCATTCTTGATCGCTTGCTTGTATCTCTCACTGTTATAACGACGGTCAAACTCTGTGGTATCGATTTTAAGATCTTCTAAAATCTTATGATAGCTTTTCACATCACTCATGTCTTGATTCTCATAATAAAAAGCCGTTTGTACTCTTTTAAAAAATTCAAGCTCATTCTCTGGTGACATTGATCTCACAACGACTGTAGCTCTACTGGGAGGCTCTGTGTCATACTTCATATCAGTTCTATCCAGTATGTCATATTTGAATTCCTGCCCGCTCGCCTTGTGCACATCTTCCCAATAATGCGATAAGAAGCTTTTGAGATCCGTCATCGTTTCTTCGTTGTAAGGTCTCAATCCACCCATCACAATCTCCAACTCCAGCTTACCTTCTTGCACCGCTACTATTTCTGATAACTCTTCACTGAAACCATAACACCACGAACACATGGGATCACCTACATAGATCAATTTGTCCTGTGCTGATAATTGAATACTCATTGTCAAAATTAATGCGGTGGTTAAGTGGTTTAAAATTCTCACTAGATTTGATCTAAAGTTCATATTAGGTGGTTCGTGGTTCGTTCCAAATTACAAAAGAGGAATAATTTTAATTAAGATTACAAATTTCTAGCACCGTGCATCACGTCTAAAATCTAGCGTCTATTGGTCTAGCGTCCAGAAGTCTTAACCTAATTCCTCTTATCCAGCCCCCAATTCAATTTATGTCTTATCGTACTCATGAAGTTATCTCCTTCCAGTTTGATCAACTTGGTTTCGAATCTGTTCTTCTTAAGTTTTAATTCGTAATCAGAAGTAATTGTTGTGTGACGGCTATCCAAGGTGCAAAGATAATTCTGCGATCTCCCCTCTATCTTAAAGGTCAACTCATGAGCACTCGACAAAACAACTGGTCGCACATTAAGATTGTGCGGCGCAACTGGTGTCAAGATAAAATTATCAGAAGTCGGAAACATGATAGGCCCTCCACAACTCAAGTTATAACCGGTTGATCCAGTAGGTGTCGATACGATCAATCCATCGGCCCAGTAGGAATTGAGAAATTCTCCGTCCACATAGGTGTGCAGGACGATCATAGAAGAATTATCCCGCTTCAGAATAGTAAAGTCGTTAAGAGCATAATTGTCATCACCAAAAGTGCTCGGCTCTGTAACAAGTTCGATCATCGCCCTTTTACTGATGCTGTACTTATTACCGATATAGAGGTCTATGGCTTCTTCTATCCTCTGCTGTTCTATACTCGCCAGAAATCCCAATCGTCCTAGATTAATGCCCAATATTGGAATTTCCAACTCCCTTATCATTGTCACAGCCGACAAGATCGTACCATCTCCGCCTAGTGTGATTATCAATTCCGGCTCATACTCCTTGAGCGCTAGCTGACTGGCTATAACAGGATGATTACCCAAGGATATAGGCGCTTCCTTAGCCATACTGTCAGAAAAAGCATACTCAAAACCCTCTTTATCCAGTTTATCAAGTAAGACCTTGATGAATTGATCATTATCTCTTTTCCATTTCTGTCCGTATATCAGTGCTTTCATCAGCTGTGTTAGAACGTAATCGTATTGTTTATGAATAAGCCTCTCTCTCCCAGATCATTGAAACTGTACTCAAAGCTAAATAGAAAATTATTAAAGAAAATCAGATCCATGGCGGGACCACCCCCATAGAACCATTTATTACTCAGAAAATTGGTTTCAGTATAAGTCTCTTCTTTAACTATTGCGGCATCCAGATTGAGTCGTAAAAAGGCTATGAATTTCATTTTTCTGAACTGCTTGGGCAACCACTTCACAGTATTTAAATTATTATCAAAAAACTTCCACTTGATATTATTGATGGTAATGAAATAAGAAGTTCCGTCCATGACATATAGATCATAACCACTGACGATATCATTGTCCCACCCCAAGCCTGTATTATTTGCAAATGCTACTCTCCCTTGAGTGAGATTTGTTTTGGCTTTATTTCTACTACTGATGAAGACATTCTCGGTCAGCTTGTGATGCTTTTCGAATCCAAGCTGCACACTTAAGTTGTCAAAATCATTGAAAATACCCAGACCTTCTTTTTTTAGGTTACCGAAAATCAAGTAGCCACCCTGAGGATATTGACTGTAAGCTCGTCTATCATAATTGTAATCATATTCCAGGAATAAAAATCTCAGATCCGTTCTACCATCCAGAAAATATTCTGGATTAAGCTCAGTCGCTACAAATGGATCTATCTTATTATGGTGATATTCAAATCGTAGAGAATGAAAACTATAAATAGAAGGACGATACTTTAATTCTGGTCCGATGCGAAACCGTGAAAGCAACTTCCTTTCGTCCTCCATCTTGTGGAACAGCGTCTTGTTATTCTCTGTCTTATAAGCTATCTCTCTGTTCTCAGAATAAAATATGCTTCCCGCTAGACCCACTTTGTTGTCAAGGTATAAGTAGGGGTACGCATAGGTTATTTCATATTTTCTAGTGTAACCGAAATGTACTTTCAGTTTTAACGGATCTCGGTTACCTGTAAAGTTATAATGGCCGATTCTAAGGCCATAGTTAGTCCTATTGAGTTTGGCTCCTTGCTCTTTGATCCAGACATTAAAGTTCCTGTCAGCTAATTCAAAAATAGGTACTGGAAATAAATACCAGTTCTCTTCCATTATGACTTCTATCTTGGCTGTAGACTCAGAAACATAATAATCTTTAAGATTAATTTTCACTTCATTGAACAACCCTGTACTTAGCAATTGCAATCTATTCTTAGTAAACTTTTGCTCCAGATTTTTGAGATTTACGGTATTGCCTACTGCAATATCCAATTCTCGTAAGATTACTTTTCTTTGGGTTTTATTATTGCCTTCCAGAATTATGTCGGAGATATAAATTTTTTCTTGAGAAAAAATTTGCGTGCAATGTGTGAGTATGATTACTAGTAGTGTAAGATATCTACTACACATTCAGATAAGTCATTAATAAATCATATCTGCTTTTGAGATCACTGTGGTACTCGTCCTCCATAAAAGTCGCGTGAATATCGTACTCATATCTTTCTAGCGCAGCCAATATTTTACTGATTTCCTGCTGGTTTATTTTCAAAGTTACAAGTAAGCTGTTAGAATCATCACTAGAAGATAGGAAGCTCGCTAAAATAATTGCGCCCTCCATTTCTATGACCCTCGTTAATTCAGAAAGAGAATAGTCAGTCTTCAAGATTTTGACCACTATTATGGAACCTATTTCTTTGAATGAGTAAGTATTTGCATAATACTTGATGAGAGATTCCTGTGTGATAAGACCCAGATATTTTTCCTCTTTATCCAATACAGGAATAACACTTATTTTGTTTTCCGCTAATTTTCCAAGTATCTCAAATATATGTTCCTCCTCCATCACATAAAGATAAGATTGGCTGAGCCTGAATTCTTCTATCTTATTATCAGGACCAGTACTGTTGACTTGGTCCTCAGAAACCATCCCCAATAGCTTGCCATCTTGCGTGACAGGTAGATCACTGACTCTATACACAGACATCATCGTCATAGCTTGGGCGCAGCTGTCGTCAGGCCTTAGGGGTAGGATGTCATTGGTAAGTATTTCTCTTCCTAGCAAAATATCATTTACTGTTAAGACGCAAGTTTACCGCTTTTTGGGTTGGTCATTCTCTGGTTTTCTGTACAAATGTCCTCTAATACCTACTATATGCATTCTAAAGGAGGGAAATAGTATTAATCAGCGCTTTAAGAAGTTAGATGTATAAAGCTTATTCCTATCTATTTTCTCCTAAGTTTTTCCCTTTCATAGCTGAATTCCTTCTCAGATAATAAACCTCTTTCACGCATTTCCTTGAGCTTATTGAGCTGGGCCAGTAAAGCATCATTTTGAAGTAAGTCATCCTTGGGCGGTGTCTGTGACTGAGTTCTTACCCTCTTATACCGGTTGGATACAAAAGTTTCATAAGCAGGCTGTATTCGCAAATATGCTAATTCGTCTACCGTTCTGATCTTTTCTAAATCTTTGAATCCCATATTAATGGCTTCTTCAAGGTGAAACAGGCTTTGTTCTGTACTCTCTTTGAGTGAATGAATACAAGCTAGATTAAAATGCATGTCCATATCCGCTGGTGTGATTTCAGTTGCTTTCGCATAATCTTGCAGTGCCCCTTCAAGATCATACTCCTCAAATTTTTTATCAGCACTTTTTCTGAAGGGGTTATTGCGTTGCTTAGCAGTGATTTTTCTATTGTTGTGGCGGTTTCTTTCTCTGATGACTTCGTTCTCCTTGGCACTTTTCCTATTGCCATTTCTGGAACTTGAAGATCTTGTTGGAGATTTGGATTTATTGTACTTGGCTTCAAATTTCGCGGTGGACATGGTAAATAATCTAATGGCATCTATTACACCTAATATGGCTGCCACTGGTAGAAAGAATCTAGATGTCAACACAGACAAGATAATGTAAAATACACCACTGCCCGGATCATTCAGATAAAACTTATGTAAACCAAATGATCCACCAAACAAGGCTAGTAGTGCCGCTACTAATTTGCTTTTCTCCATCTCTAGAAAACTTTAGTTGTCAGTAATGCAATGTCATCTACGTACTCAGTCGATTGTTTGAAAGAATCTACACGTTCGATTATTTTTGCGTTGAATTCTGCAGCCTCTAGGTTTTTATTATCGAGTACAAATTGTCTGATCAGATTTTCTTCAAAGTACTCTCCTTCGTTATTTTGAATATCCGCCAGTCCATCAGTGAAGCAAAATAATAGAGCATCTTCAGTGAGCTGAACGACTTCATCTTTTATCACTGGTAATTTTTCAAAAGCCCCTATGACTGTACTTCCTGTTTTTAATTCTCTTATCTCATTATTGGATAAGAGAAATGGCGGATAATGACCGGCGTTAATGTAGCGCATCTCTCTAGTGATAACGTTTATTTCTGCTATGAAAAACGTTATGAACTTATCACTTTTAGTTATTCTGTATACGGCTTGATTAAGCGCCATTACAAATGTTTCAAGATCTCTGTACTGAAATATCAAGCTATGCAGCATCGCTTGAAAATTAGACATGAGCAAAGCTGCCGCTACACCTTTGCCAGAAATATCGGCTATGACAACAGCAAAGCGATCATCTGTGAATCTTATGAAATCCACATAATCTCCTCCTACATTATAATGGGGCTTATAATAAATATCGATAGAATACTTATCACTACTCGGAATGTTCTCCGGAATTAGCATTTGCTGAAACTTTTTTGCGAGCTCCATTTCCTTATTGTAGCGTTCTTGTATTATCTGCTGCTTGAATAGACGTTTGTTCTCTATGGCAACCGCTATGATATTAGTGATGGTTGTTATAAACTGAATCTTGTTATAAATATCTTCCTTATCCTTAATGCCACCTATCAGCGCATACGCGATAGGGTATTCTTTATGAAAGACAGGAATGATGATGTCAAACATTCTCAGAAAAACGTGATCTTCTTTCTTTATAGTGTAGAGTCTTTTATACTGTTGGCATTGAGAGATAAGTTCTTCTTCAGCTTGATCTTCTACATTTATTTTAGAGGCAGCTAACCAGTTTTTTTCATCCTTTACAAAAAGTATCATTTTTTCAATACCCATTTCCCAACTCAGAAAGGAACGGTACATATTGAAAAGACCGTCAGAAGAGACATTGTCATTGATGGCTTGAGTAATAGTCAACAAGCTCTTAATCTGTAGTTCCTTCAAACTCAGCTCTTTCTCCAATTTCTCCAAGGTTCCTAAATCATTACGTTCCACAATTCCTTATTAAGTTAACTTTTGATTCTTATGATGTCTTTCTGAATCGCGATTTGTTTTCTTTTCAAAATTTCTTTCCATTGCAGCAGAAATATCTATGTCCATCTGATTTGCAAGACAATTCAGGACAAATATAATATCTGCCATTTCATCTGAGAGTGCCGCTTTCACATCTTCTGGTTTATTATGAGCTTTAAATGATTGCTCCCCTTTTGTTCTGGCTAGTATTCTGGAAAATTCTCCCACCTCTTCCATCAGTAACGCCAGATTAGTCATTTCGTCAAAATATCGGACGCCATAAGTCTTGATCCATTTGTCTGTCCTCTGCTGCAAGTCCTGTATGGTCATTTGCTTGTTCATCTTATTATTTCATTCCCTATTCTTACTATCTATTATAATCGTAACGGGACCATTATTAGTATAACTGACCTGCATATCAGCCCCAAAAACGCCAGATTGTACCACCATATCATAATTTTCCCTAAGATGCAGTAAAAATGCCTCATATAGCCTATTCGCCTCTTCTGGAGGTCCAGAATTCATATATGAGGGTCTGTTCCCTTTCTTAGTGCTGGCAAACAGTGTAAATTGACTTATGACCAGCAATCCTCCTCCGATATCCTGCACAGACTTGTTCATCTTACCATGTTCATCAGAGAATATCCTCAGCTGTACCACTTTATTAGCTATCCATAACAGGTCTTCTTCATTGTCTTGCTTTCCCACTCCTAGATAAATAACCAAACCCTTGTCTATTATACCTTTAGTATCCGACGCCACGATTACTTTTGCCTCGGTTTGAGTTCTTTGTATGACTGCTCTCAACTGTTAGTTATATGTTATGAAATGTGAGTTATTAAGATGGTTGACGACCTAACTTTATTTTTCAGCGGGTTATATATTCACAGAAGTAATATATGTCTTTTCTTAATATATTCTCTTCATACACTCTAGCAGTTATTGACTGCTCACTCATTCTTCTTCTTTCTACAACTGTCCGCTCTCGGGTATGTGCATAAGCTAACTTAACACATATGTTACTTGTTAGCCTAGTGTTAGGCAGTTAGAGCATGGTACAATTTAACAGAACTTGTAATAATTACATACTTACTTATACAGAGACTAACAGCCTTAATAATAATGACCTTTTTTTATTTAATAAAGAAGATGATAATTAATAGAAGGTGTGGAATGTTGGTAAGCTTAAAGAAAAATTAATAAAGAAACTTAGGTCATCATAATGTAATCCTTGAAAGAACAGCAAACCAAGTGAGCTTTCATACATTTATATTATAAATGAAGTATAACAATTATGTTAAGTACTGGTTGCTGACGGGCTGTATCCTGATCTTTTTTCAGATTTTCATAGGCGGTGTAACTAGGATCACTGGATCTGGTCTATCCATAACCAAGTGGGAAATAGTGACTGGCACACTTCCTCCATCAAGCGAAGATGGTTGGAACGAAGAATTTGATTTATATAAGGCCACACCTCAGTATGAGAAGATCAATCAAGGGATGACTCTTAGTGATTTTAAGTTTATTTATTTCTGGGAGTATTTTCATAGGCTGTGGGCTCGATTAATGGGATTCATATTTTTATTTCCTTTCCTTTTCTTTTTGGTCAAGAAGTGGGTGGATCCTTGGATGATAAGACAACTTTCTTTAGTTATATTCTGGGCAATGATGGCTGCGTTTTTTGGTTGGATTATGGTTGCAAGTGGTTTAGTGGACCGGCCTTGGGTCAATGCCTATAAATTGTCTTTGCATCTGGGCATAGCATTGCTTACATTTTCATTTTTGTTGTGGGGTACTTTCAGGGGGTATGCATTGGATAAGTATGCTGTGAATAATAATGTGATTTACAGAATGGCATTTGTTTTTTTTCTGGGGTTGATTTTACAGATATTTTTTGGTGCCGTTGTATCTGGGATGCGAGCTGCCCTGTACTATCCGTCATGGCCTGATCTTAATGGACAGTTTATACCCACAGTACTCCGTCAGGCTGACTCTTGGAATCTGGAGAATATAACAGATTATGATAAGGATGCTTTCATGCCAGCTTTGATTCATGTGATACACAGAAACTGGGGTTACCTAGTGTATGCATATGGAATGTATCTGTGTTATACAATTTTTAGATTTCCATTGAGACGAATTTTCTATGTATTCAATGTTGCCTTACTCCTATTTCTGAATCTTCAGGTTTTGTTGGGTATATTGACTTTGGTCAATAGTGAGGGCGCCATTCCTCTATTTTATGGGATTATGCACCAGGCAGTAGCTATAGGAATATTAAGCGTAACTTTGTTTATGATTTTCATGTTTAAAATAAGGTCTTACAATAGTATGAATGAGTAGTCAAGACGTAATAAAGGAATCGGAGTATAAGTTCTTGGAAACCAAGGGTGGAGACGAGGTGATTTTGTTGCTTCATGGACTATTCGGAGCAACTGGTAACTTTATGGGGTTGCAAGAGGCTTTTGGTAAAGCTTTCAATGTAGTTACGCCGCTCTTACCCATTCTGACAATGGACATAAAGAAATTAAGTCTGGATAGCCTCGTGGAACATGTGGAAGGCTTCATAGATCTTAAGAGATTTAAGAGTATGCATGTGGTGGGTAATTCTCTAGGTGGGCACATCGCGCAGTTATTTGCTATTAAGAATCCCGATAAGGTCAAGTCCATCACATTGACGGGTAGTTCGGGATTGTTCGAAAGTTCCATGGGTTCAACTTTTCCGAGAAGAGGAGATTATGAGTTTGTCAAGAATAAAGCCATGCAAACTTTTTATGATCCTAATGTTGCGAGTAAGGAGGTAGTCGATGAGGTATTCGATATAGTAAATGATCGCAACAAAGCCATCAGGGTCATCGTCACTGCTAAGTCAGCAGTGAGAAATAATTTAGAGAAATTACTACACAAGATTACAGTTCCTGTTCTATTAGTATGGGGTAAACAGGATAATATAACGCCAGCCTGGGTAGGTGAAAAATTCCACGAGTTATTGCCTAATAGTCGTTTGGAATTTTTTGATAAATGTGGTCATGCACCAATGATGGAACGACCTCATGAATTCAATGTAGTGCTGGCTGATTTCCTTTCGGATGTGATGTGAAGGTGCTAAGGTAAAAGAATCAAAAAAAGCGAATCATATTGATTCGCTTTTTTTATTTAAGGTTCTTGTATCGCCTTAGCTTTCTTGGCTCTCTGCATCGGATTTTCTCCTCTACTCGATCCTCTAGGACCTCGTTTTCTTTTGAACATTTCAAATCTGTCAGGAGATGAGGAAGGAACCATTGTGTTATTGCTGGTATCTACATCTGCAGTTTCCAGATAAGGGTCTAGAATGATATCGATTACCTTTTTATCTAATACGAATGACTTCGTAACAGTATCACCGAATCTCCATATTTCTGCAGGTATACGTTTAATGTCTGAAGTTCCATCTGCATATTTGAATTCCAATATGACCGGCATCGGTATGCCTTTGTTTTCAAAACTTAAGGTATAAAAATGCGGATTCCTCTCAGCCAAGGTTCTTTCCTCAGGACTCAGTCCTTCCAGATATTCTTTATATTCTTTTTGATCAATGGCATCTTTATCCAGTGGGTCATAGTCTGTATAATAATCCTCTATGCTCGGGTCTTTTTCATTTAGAGTTTCTGGGATCGCTTTTTTGTTTCTTTCCCTACTTATGTCATAAGTCGTTGCAGACCTATTGGCTTTAGCTGCTTGCTCCTGCACCTTGGGATCTTTCATGTCTATCTGCTTGTACTCGACTTTGGTCAGTGCCTGGTCCACATGATCATTGGTATAGAACCATCCTCTCCAGAACCAGTCCAGGTCAAAAGCTGATGCGTCTTCCATCGTCCTGAAAAAGTCCGCTGGAGAAGGATGCTTGAAGGCCCATCGTTTGCAATATTCTTTGAAAGCGTAATCGAATAATTCTCTACCCATCACGGATTCTCTCAGAATATTCAGCGCAGTCGCAGGCTTGGCGTAGGCGTTATTACCGAATTGGAATATGGATTCGGAGTTGGACATGATCGGGGATATCTTGGATTTATCACCACCCATGTAATCAGTGATTTTATGCGCTGCTCCTCTTCGCGAAGGGTAGTTTCTTTCCCAGTGCTGCTCTGTCAAGTATTGAACAAAGGTATTCAGTCCTTCGTCCATCCAGGTCCATTGTCTCTCATCAGAATTGATGATCATGGGAAACCAGTTATGTCCTACCTCATGTATGATGACACCGATGTGTCCATACTTCATACGTTGAGAGTAAGTGCTATCCGCTTCGCAACGGCCATAGTTGAAACAGATCATCGGATATTCCATACCCATATTCCCATCTATGGACCAAGCGGTCGGATAAGGGTAATCAATGGTATAATGCGAATACCACTTTACAGTATGGGCTACTGCCTTAGTGGAATATTTACTCCAAAGACAATCGCCCTCTTTAGTCCACATGGATGCTGCCATTACTGTACGACCATCCTCCATTGGGACACCGACTGCATCCCATATAAATCTTCTGGAGCTGGCAAAGGCAAAATCTCTGACATCGTCCGCCTTGAATTTCCAGGTCTTAGTCTTGGACGGTATCTCATCCCCAGCTGCTTCTATCCTATCATCGGCTTCTTCTGAGGTAGCTATGGTTACGGGTTGCAGATCTTCTTTCATTGCTTGTTTCAGCCTCTTGCGCTGAGCTCCAGATAGTACTTTATCAGGGTTCTGCAATACGCCTGAGGCTGCTACGAGGTGATCATTGGGTACGGTGATATTCACTTCATAATCCCCGAACTCCAAGGCGAACTCTCCTCTACCGAGAAATTGCTTGTTCTGCCAACCATTGATATCATCATAGACACAGAGCCTCGGAAAAAATTGAGCGATAACATATACATTATGCCCATCATCAAATGGTTCGTAACCAGATCTGCCTCCAACCTCATTTGTATTGTTGATATTATACCACCAGTCTATGCTGAAGGTGAACTGTTGTCCTTTGGTCAGGGGTTTGGGTAGTTCTATTCGCATCATGGTCTTATTGATAAAATGCGGTAGAGCTTTTCCATTGTCATCCTTGACGGCAGTAATTTTGTAGCCTCCATCAAAGCTTGGTGTCAATTTATTGATACCAGTTGTGCTGATTTTATTCCCTATCTTGGAAGAACGGATATCATGGCTGTGAGAATCCTTCGCCCTTACATTCTGGTCCAGTTGTATCCATAAATAAGAAAGAGGATCTGGGGATTCGTTGTAATAAGTGATGGTCTCTACACCAGTCAATGTTTTTTTCTCGTCATCTAAGACCAGGTCCATCTTGTAATCTGCTCTTTGCTGCCAGTATTCATGTCCTGGTGCACCTGAGGCATTTCTATATACATTGGGAGAGGGTAGTTCTTCGTGCAGTTGCCTGAACTTGTTTTGGTTGTAGTTGTCTACTTGGGCCCATGATTGATAGGTCAGGCATAAACAAAAGAAAAGTAGGTATTTAGTCATAGTTGTATTCTTAGCCGTCCAAAGGTAGAATTTAGAATTCGGATGATATGCTAAGTAGGCGTTAATGTAAGGAGTAAAACATATAAATTTGTCTTTACATGTGTACTGTATTGATCATAATCTTCTTAAGATTGAATCCTAAGTACCTCTCACGCTACCGACCAATTCTAGCATTCCAGTATTTCCATAAAATCTTTTAATCAGTGCAACAATTATTCTAAGGGAAGTAAGGGTTAATACTTCTGTTCCTGAAAATTTGGCTGAGTGAGATTCATCAGAATTCCAAACCCATTCTTTTTCTTTAAGTAAATGCAGTTTTTGCGAGGGTCCGTAAAAGGACATATATATGAGCTGACGCGATGTGAAAAACCGATTACTTGAGGTCGATAGAATTATCATTCTCGAAATAATTTGTCTCAAACGAAATGCCACTCTCACAATAAGCTTGATGATATTTCAATCGGCATACTATCATAAGAATGCTTAATGGGCAACAAACTACTTAGGCTTATAAGTTATCGTTTCTATTCTTCTAATCTCTTATTATGTATCACCGTTTGTTCCACGTGGAACACTGACAGGGAATCCATAATTAATAACCCTTTTGTAAATTCCTAGTTGAGTACCTCTTTCACTAATTACAACTCTTCCATAATTGTTCCACGTGGAACAATCATATTATAACCCATTCTCGTCAACCTAATGCTTTGCATAATTCTCATAGATTACTTTGGGATGAAAATAGTAGATTATCTGCATCATAGATGAAAGACATCTTAGTGCAAGCCATCGATTAGAATAATAAATAGTTGATGAGATGGAAAACCAGATGTATTTCCTATACCCTCTTCAAATGATATATTGTGTTATCAGATAGGGTGTGGATGCGTTTAACATCGATCCATCCACTATTTGATTACTGTCCAAATCAACGAGTCAGTCATTTTACCAGCGGTCCACAATCTTCAGGTTATAGTCTAAGACAATGTTTTTCCATCATTTTCATAGCTGGGAACTTGTCCGTTTTCTTTTCTAAGAAATGTGATTGAAGATGTATCACGCTATGGTCCACAAGGAAGAAGGGTCTATAATTAAGACCATCTAGAAAGATATCTGCAGCAAGACTTGCTAAGTGTGGTGATACGATATGAAGACATCAAGTTGCTCCATAGACATCAAATTTAAAGATTATGATTACAGATGCCCCAAGTGGCTTTAAAGTCCTTAACCTATCAACATCTCCTTAAAATCCGAATATGCTCCACTACATCTTTCCGCGACCTTTTCTCCAGACATAAAAGCTTCCAGTTTGGCAGGTAGGGTTAGGTTGCCCAAAGCCTCTTTCATAGGTGCCTCAAACTTCCCTGGATGAGCTGTTTCCAAGAAGATGGTCTGATGCTCAGGATGTAGTTTCAGATAATCCAGACAGGCTAGATAACCTACAGCACCATGGGGGTCAGCGACATAGTTGTATTGCGCTTTGATGTCCTTGATGGCTTTCAACGTTTGCTCATCCGTATAGTTGACACCAAGTATTTGTCTCTTGAGATTGTTCCACGTGGAACCAGAATCCGCTCCTGAGAACAAAGCCTGCATCCTCGGGAAGTTACTGGGATCACCCACGTCCATCGCATTTGATAGGGTAGGGGTAGAAGGTCTAGGCTGGTAATCTCCAGAGTCGAGATAGTCGGGCACGGTGCTGTTGGCATTGGTTGCAGCGATGAGGCGGTGGATGGGAAGACCCATTTTCTTTGCTAACAAGCCAGCTGTTAGATTACCGAAATTGCCTGAAGGTACAGAGATGACCACGGGTCTTGATTTGTCTTTTACCTGCTTGTAGCCTTCAAAATAATAAAAGGACTGCGGGATGAGTCTGGCGATATTGATTGAATTGGCAGAGCTGAAATTGTACTTTTTCTTGAGATCATCATCTATGAAAGCCGCCTTGACCAGTCTCTGACAATCGTCAAAAACACCATCTATCTCTATGGCTGAAATATTGTCCCCCCAGGTTGTCAATTGCTTTTCCTGCAGAGCGCTGACTTTACCAGAAGGGTAGAGAATGATGACTTTGATGCCAGGCACCTTATGGAAACCTGCCGCGACTGCGCCTCCCGTGTCTCCACTTGTTGCCACCAATATGGTTGTTTCTCTATCTTCTTCCTTGAGGAAGTAAGACATTAGTTCTGCCATGAAACGTGCCCCAAAATCCTTGAACGCCATAGTGGGCCCGTGCCACAATTCTAAAGTCGAAATACTATTTGACAGCTTTATAATCGGTGCTTTGAAATTGATGGCCCTCGAAATCAATTGAAATAATTCTGACTCAGGCAGAGCTTTCCCTATTAGTCGAGTTGTCACTTGAAAACCAATTTCCTCAAGACTATATTGATCTAAATTCGATAGAAAGGACTCGTTCAAAGTAGGAATATCCATGGGCATATAGAGCCCTTTATCTATTGGAAAAGCATTAAGGACTGCTTCTTTCAGGTTGACTATATTGTTTCGGTCGTTAGTACTGTAGAGTTTCATTTTTAATTTATTGTATTTCATCGCTCATTGCTGCACCGAAATCAACAACAGGCATCTAATATTTTTTGGCCCCCTCCAGATTGATGGCAGAGTTATAGATCGTAATCTCCTTGCCTTGATCCATAAATAATTGTCGTGCTTGATCCTCTATGCGATCGGCTATTACAGTATTGGCACAGAGCGCAAACATCGATGGTCCTGCCCCCGAAATGGAAAAGCCCAAAGCACCCGCTTCCATCGCCATTTCTTTGAGAGGGTAGAAGTGAGGAATGAGTTTGGCCCGTTGAGGCTCTATTATGATATCCTCTAGCGTTCGACCTATCAGTTCTATATTGGTCGTATACATCGCCGCTACAAAAGCTGCAAGATTTCCTGATTGCTTGATGTGTTGGTCCAGGGTCAATTGATCACTCAATATATTTCTGGAATCCTTGGTCAATATCTGAGTATGTGGGTAGAGGACCACAGCTCTCAAGCCATTGATATGTGGCAAGCCGATCACGTCCAAGGATGGGTTATCACGTATCAACACAAAACCACCGTACAATGAGGGCGCTACATTATCCGCATGCCATGACCCATCAGCCAGCTGCTCACCCATTGTGGCGCAGCGCAAAACTTCTGCATAAGTGCACGGCCAATCCAAAAAAGCATTCACTGCAAAAGCACCCGCCACAGCACTCGCCGCACTGCTACCCAGCCCAGTACCAATCGGCATATTCTTATGCAAATCTATTTCTATGGGCATGTCCGTGATGTCCAGATATTCCATCATTTTGTAAGCGGCAAAGCCTGCCACATTCTTATTGATGTCCATCGAGAGCTTGCCCTTGTTTTTAATAAGACCAATTTTGAGACCTTTCTCTTTGCCCTCACGGATGACAATTTCGTCTCCTAAATCGTTTATAGCGAAGCCTAGCACGTCATACCCTACGGCTACATTTGCTACAGTGGCAGGAGCGAAGCATTTACAAGGTACTTTTTTCACGATTTATAGTCTTAACTCTTTGGTTATCAGAGTGTTATACAATTTATTTTCTTAATACCAAAATTCGGCCCACCAGCAGATCCTCAGACCTTGATGTAATCTAAAAGCAAAAACTCAGCCCAAATATAGTCGCATGAGCAATATCAATCATATGTTGCACAGATTGTGCCACTGATTTTTATCAAGTCTTTTTTGAATGATGAGTCCTCCACTCCTATTCTCAAGTCCCGATATAATTCTACAAAACTGAACTCATGCTCAATATCTCCGCCAGCAACCCCGCCGCCGTAACCTCTGCCCCCGCGCCTGGCCCACGGATCACAAGTGGTGTATCATTATAGCGGGAACTATGTATCACGATCATATTATCACTCCCGCTCAGCCCATAGAAAGGATTCTGACTATCGACTGATTGCAGGCTGATGGTACCGCGGCCATTCTCGTAGCTGGCGATAAAACGCAAATGCTCTTCTGCGGCTTCAGCTTTCAAGATCATCTCCTTATATCTGGGAGTATCCTTTTCCAGTTCTTTATAGAAGTCATCTACGGAATCGGCATTGATACAAGCATCTGATAAGAGGCTCTTGATTTCAATATCCTCATCCTCCACGTCAAAGCCCGATTCTCTTGCCAAGATCAACATTTTTCTTTTGACATCGGCGCCAGATAGATCTTCTCTGGGGTCAGGTTCTGTCAAGCCTTTTTCTTGAGCCTCTTTGACGAGGTCCATGAAATCCACATTAGACGTGAAGTTGTTGAAGATGTAGGAGACGGAACCCGAAAGCACGGCTTGTATTTTGGATATTTTATCGCCGGTCATTGTCAGACTTTTCAATGTGGAAATGACAGGTAATCCTGCACCGACATTCGTCTCAAAATTGAGCGGAATATTCATGGCGCCAGACAGCGCTTTTAATTTTTTGTATTGGCTCATTCCGCTGGACAAGGCAATTTTATTAGGGGTGGAGATAGCGATGTTGTTTTCCATTATCCTGCTGTAATGTTCAGGAATAACTTTACTCGCTGTGTTATCAACAAATATGGAATGAGCAAAATTCATCTGTATCATCCTGTCGATGAATTTTTCTATGCCGGCACTCACCTGGCTATGCTCCAATTGTTCTTTGTAGTTATCCATCGAGACGCCATCTTCAGAGAAGAGCATTTTTTTGGAATTGGAGATACCATTAATGACGAGTTCAACTTTACTGTTCTTTCTGATACTGTCGTGGTTATTAATCATCTGTCTGATCAAAGTAGAACCGATCAATCCAATCCCCACGACAAACAAATGAACCGTTTTATATTCCGAAAGAAAGAAGGCATCATGGACGGCATTGAGTGCTTGGGACTCATCCTCTTGCTCGACGGCAAAAGTGATATTGAGTTCAGAAGAGCCTTGCGCTATGGCCTCGACATTGATTCCATTCTTACCTAAGGTTTCAAAAAGTTTTCCAGCTACACCTGGAGAATTTTTCATGTTCTCTCCTATGACGGCTAGCAAACATAAGCCACTGCGCAACTTGACAGGATCTATCAAGCGTTGTTGTATCTCTAGCTCAAACTCTTTATTTATATGGCTTTCGGCAGATTTTTCATCGTTGTCACTGATGGCGATACAAATGGAATGCTCAGAAGACGCCTGCGTGATCATGATCACATTGATCTGTCCATCGGCGATACACTTGAACAAACGGTAAGCAATACCCGGCACGCCTTGCATCCCACTGCCTTGCAGAGAAACCAAGGTAACATTGTTTATGGAAGAGAGACCGGATATGATACCGGTCTGATCCTTCGCTTCGTGATGTATGAGCGTACCTGGATGTTCAGGATTAAAAGTATTCTTGATTATAGTGGGGATATTCTTTTCTTTGACTGGTCGTATGGTCGGTGCATAGAGCACTTTGGCACCGAAGTGTGACATCTCTGCTGCTTCTAAGTAACTCAACTCTGGAATAGAGTAGGCCTTTTTGACTTTGCGCGGATCAGAAGTCAGTACACCATCGACATCTGTCCAGATCTCTAACGCAGAGGCATCGAGTGCAGCTGCAAATATAGCTGCACTATAATCGGAACCTCCACGACCTAGTGTGGTCGTGACACCACTTATTTTTTCAGAACCGATAAAACCTGTTGCAATATATATGGTGTCTTTATCAGACAAATGTTTTTTGATAAGAGGTGTGGTCAACTCAAAATCGACGATAGCTGATCCATAACTGCCATCCGTTTTGATGACTTTTCTGGCATCTATGTAGGCCGACTTATGCCCGAGCATCTGTAGGTAAGTCGCTAAGAGAAAAGCGCAGTTCCGCTCTCCGAAACTCACGACATAGTCCTTAGTCTTGGGAGAGGCTTCTTGTATGAGGGCCACGCCGGCGAGCAAATTCTGCAAGCTCACGTGATTGTCATCCAACTCTGTTTTGATGCTAGAGTAAGTGTCTCGCCCCAGTAGTTCCTGCGCAACATCGTGTACTTTAAGAATGAACTGATCATACGTGTCTTTGTAACTTGTCTCATTTGACTGAGCGAAGTTAACCGTCTGAAGCAGCAGGTCGGTCATGCCGCTGAATGCAGAAACGACGACACAAAGAGACTTATGTTTTTTTTGTTTTGATTGGACTATGTCAGATACCAGTTTGAGCCTCTGGGCATCCGCCACAGAAGTACCACCAAATTTCAATACTCTCATTCTCATTAAGATTATTCCTAATATGAGAGCAGAGATTGTGCCAATATGTGTGGGAAAGTGTTGCTGGGGTAGAAGCTGCCTTGGCGTACTGAGTTGATAAATACTTGATTGTCAAGCAGTTACGACGAATAGTCTGATGTTCCTTAGTACCGCTTACACCGTTACACCGTTTTATTTATGTACATTTAAAAAGCTATTACAATTTCACTTTTACAATAGTCAACTCTCGAGAAGAGAGAAAAAAGACATAACTTAAACAGTCTAAAGTCAATAGCAATAATACAAAGCGTTTGGTAATCAACAAGAATTGAAGGTTCAAAACTGAACGATGATCAAGTAAAATTACTTATAGACAAAATTGAGATATTCAATTTTTAAGATAAAGACTCGCAATAAGTTGCAGGCTACTAAAGTGTACTGAATATAATATTGAATGACTCTAAGAGAATTAGAGTATCAAGAAACGACATGAAAATTCTTCACGACCAACTTTTGAATTTCAGCGATAAAGTCATTTGGCATAAAGGAGAATACAAAACAAAATTCTAATGCTGTTGAAGCTAATTTTCCTGACGGTTCAAAACAGATAATATTCAAAACAACGGAACCAGGATTTGCAAAGGATGATGAAATGAATAATTTAAGCGACCCAAATAAAGATATTAAAGAGCTTATATTTCGAATAAGCAAAGATGAGCTTCTAACTAAAACACAAATTAGATATTTAGAGTCAAGATTGGTTCAGATTGGAATCCAAGAAAAAACAGCAACATCTTCAAATCATTACGTCAGTTCTGCATCTCCATTGATCTGTATGAAAAAGAAGTGGTCGCCATAGATGTATCCAAATTCAGAGCTCAGAACTCAATGAAAAACAACTATAATAAAAAAAGATCGACAAGAAATATGATTACCTGACCAACCAACATCAAGAATACGCCGAAGAACTCGACCGCAATGACCAACACGATAAAGACAACAAAGTTCTCCACAACCTCAATTAGCAGCTCGACAAGCATGACAAATTGCAGGAACAACTCGATGCAACACAACATACACAAATATCTACCACCGGTCCCCACACCAGAGCACTGGCACTGCATATGACAATCGTTCAGGAGGGTTATAATCTCCAAAGGCCGTCGACGCCAAGCACAAGTTGATAGCGGATTGCGACATCATGAACAAGAAGAGCCCTTGCACCCATGGCCATCAGGACCTAAGGAAGAATTCCAGCTCAATAAAAAAGACAAACTCACAGTCCTTGCCGACATAGGCTATCACTAACTACACAAAAGATTATTTGGTTAGGCTAGTAGAGTTTTGTTTGGCTAGATAATTGACTAAATTGCTAATTCAACCTAAAAATTAAAATGAGAGAGACAATTTGTATAAAAATAATGTTTGGACTACTGTTTGTGGTATTATTTAATCAACTGAATGCCCAAAAGATTTCGGATACGCCTTTAGAAACTAAAAATTTCACGTCTTTAGAGGAGGCATTGAGTAATCCGAGTTTAGTTTATCGCTTAGATTTGAGTAATCAGAAATCAATTATTTTTTCTGATAGTACTTGGAGTAAGTTTCAAAATCTGGAATACCTGAGTTTGAAAAACGATCACTTAAAGGAAATACCTTCTGCCATTGGTAATCTAAGTAATCTTAAGGTTCTTGATTTAAGTGGAAACGATTTTAAATTATTGCCACAATCATTTTCAAGATTAGAAAATTTAAGGGAAATTTATCTTAATGATGATAATAAAATGGATGTAAACCAAAGTCTAATTGCCATTAGGGATTTGCCTAACCTCAGAATATTACACCTTGAAAATGACAATCTGACTAGTGCACCTACAGCTTTATTTGATCTTACAAAATTAGAAGCTTTATATCTTGACAACAATCATTTTAGTACGCTTTCTGACAGTAATTGGGCTAAGTTTGAGAATCTGGAATATTTGAGTTTGAGAAATGACCACCTTAAAGAAATACCCTCTGGAATAGGTAGTCTCAAGAAACTTAAAATACTTGATCTTAGCGGTAACGATTTCGCAGTACTGCCTCAATCATTTTCAAGACTGGAAAACTTGCGAGAAATCTATCTTAATGATGAAAATGAAATGGATGTAAACCAGAGTCTCAATATTATCAAAGATTTACCCAACTTAAGAATATTACACCTCGAGAATGACAATTTAGAAAGTGTACCTCAAAACCTTTTAAACCTTACACGATTAGAAGCTTTATATTTAAACAACAATAGTTTCACTAAAATCCCAATAGAGTTGAATCAGCTTAAAAATCTGAATCTCATAGATTTACATGATAACAAATTCATACTTGACGCAAAAGATCTTCGATTTAATGACAGCTTTAAAGTAAAAATGCGTTTTTGATATTACTATTTTGAACACTTAATCTCAACGAAATACTTCATCAATAATTAAACACTTGGTAGAGTACAGTTTGCCAAGGAAAATTTATTAAAACATGATAGAAAAGATATTACTACTGATTTGTTTTATCATTTTAATAATGACACCATCTTATTCTCAAACTGAAATTTTTACTGCACAAGTATCGCAATCATCAGATGATGCTGAAGAAAGCGAAGATACTTCACAAGTCTTACTTGAAAGCAGTGACTTAGAATTGGTCTTTGATGATTTCTCAGATCAGAACAATCAAACAGTGGGGATTCGCTTTTCAGAAGTGACTATACCTTCAATAGCCATTATCCAAAATGCTTACATTCAATTTTTTGCTGATGACACTGGAGATATCGATACTGATGTAACAATTTATGGTGAGGCAGCTGCACTCTCACAAACTTTTTTGGATACTCCAGGTAATATTAGCAGAAGGACGAAGACAAATTCATCTGTTAACTGGTCTATCCCTGAGTGGTCCGTTGCCCACGAAGGTGGATTGGATGAGAGGAGTCCAGACATCTCCATATTAGTCGAAGAAATAATTAAAAATAATGGTTGGCTTAGTGGAAATGCCATGACTTTTATAGTCACTGGTACGGGGTCTCGAGAGGCAGAGTCATTTGATGGTATACCGCAGGAAGCTCCAATATTAGTAGTTGAATATACTCTACCACAAGTGGATTATGACTTAGGGATTGAAGAACTTAATGGTCTTGAAAATTATATGATTGCCCAAAATGATGTTGTAATCTCTACTGTTGTTAAAAATTATGGGCTCAGTGTGATTGACTCATTTGAGCTGTCGTATTCCTTAAATAATGCAACTATCGGCACTGAAGTTATCTATCAAACATTAGCACCAAATGAAAGCTATAACCATACCTTCAATGAAACCTTAGACTTGATTGATTTGGGTGACCAAACTGTGGAAGCATTCGTATCTACCATTTTAGATAACGCAGATTTTAATAATTCATTAGAGGTAGATTTTGAAGTGATTCAAGAATATTCAGATATCTATTTTGGAAGTGGTTCTGCATGGAGATACTTAGATGATGGATCTAACTTGGGACAAGAGTGGATAGAACTTGATTATGATGACACGACGTGGGCCTTGGGAGCTGAAGAATTTGGTTTTGGGGATGGAGATGAAAACACTCTTTTGGCATCGGGTAATATTACTTACTACTTCAGAAAAATTGTGGAAGTCACTGATATCAATGCGATTACATCTATTGTAGCTAATATATCGTCCGATGATGCAATTGTTATTTATGTAAATGGTCAAGAAGTCACTCGCTCTTTCAATCTACCACAAGGTCCCATAACTGCAACGACCACACCTAACACATCTGTCCCTCATGATTTCGAAAATCATGCGGTAAAATATGATATTCCTCTTTCGTTTTTTAACTCAGGACTAAATGTCATAGCAATAGAACTGCATAATAGATCTTCTAGTAATGTCGACCTTTCTTTTAATTGTGCATTCACAAATGAGACTATTAATTACAGTGTTGATGGACCATACGTATTCCATAGAAATAATGAAATTATAGTAAAGAGCATTACAGAAGACGGTCCATCAATTACCTCTTATCCAGAAGGAACAACGCCAAATCTGACTTGTGACTTACCCAATGGGAATAGTTTTAGTTTTCAGCTTATGGATGAGATTATAATCCCAGAATCAGAATATGAGATGCCAGAAAAGTTTTTAGTCACCACTGATATTGAAGGGCAAATTGATGCATACATTTTATTACTGCAACAGTCCGGTGTAATAGATGATAACTATAATTGGACCTATGGTGATGGACATTTATTCTTTATTGGTGATATGTTTGACAGAGGCGAATATGTAACTCAATGTCTTTGGTTATTATATAAACTTGAACAAGAAGCTCAATTAGCAGGTGGGCAAGTTCACTTTATAATAGGAAATCATGAGGTATTGAATTTTGTATACGATTATAGATACGTACGTAATAAATACTTTGAAAATGCTCATTACTTAAGAGAAATGCTCTACAATTTGTATGAACCAGATACTGAAATGGGCCGATGGCTCAGATCTAAGAATATTCTGGAAAATGCTGGTAACTCTGCCATCTTAGTACATGCAGGATTAAGTCCCGAAGTGAGAGACCTAAATTTGACCTATGATGAGATCAATGACTACGGCAGGTTAGGAATGGATGACAATTGTCCAAGTGGAAATACGCCATGCGAAATCGTAAATGGTGGATCAGATGAGGGGGTGTATTGGTATCGTGGTATCGCAAGGGAAGAATTAAGTCAAACAGAAGTTGATGACATAATATCTTCTTTTAATGGAGAGAAGATGATTTTTGGTCATACTGTTTTTCCAGAAGTATCTTCAATCTATGACCAAAGCGTAATTGTAGCAGATGTTAACCATGGTAATAATTTCAATAATGGATTTATGGAAGCCTTATACTTTGAAAGTGGATGTTACTACAGACTAGTAGCTAATTCCAATGGAGTTATGCAAACACAAATTGATCCTGATTGTATTACGACCAGCACAACTGAGGTGATATCAACTTATAAATTTGAATTGACACCTAACCTATTTGAAGATGAAATAATGATCCAAGTTTCTAATGATAAATTTGATAAAAAATTATCTATTCATAATATTTATGGTGATTTGATAGAGCAAATCAATATTGATTCCCATGACAATAAATTATCAATTAATACTGTAGAATGGACTGCAGGAGCTTATATTTTTTCTTTACAGAAAGGAAGTCAGATTGTGACATTAAAAGCAATCAAGTATTAAAAAATCACGATTTAGATTAATAAAAAATTGGCTATAGTATTCAAGTTTATTCAACCTTATTATAGGTAGAGTAAACTGATTCTGCAGAAATGCCAGATATTAGCAAAAGATAGGATCCCACATTCTCCTGAGTGGATACTTCATAACGGACGATGCCTCAGATTTGACAAAATGGTCAGTGCCTCAGGGCACAACAATAGCTGCTGGCGGCTATCTCACCATATGGGCAGATGAGGACGAAGACCAAGAAGGTTTACATGCCAGCTTCAAGTTATCGGGATCTGGAGAGGCAGTACTTTTGGTAAATGCTGATACCATTGTTGTAGATGCTATAGATTATCCTGAGCAAACGACAGATGTTTCCTATGCCAGATTCCCCAATGGAACAGGAGACTTCAGATTCTTAAATCCAACGTTTAATAGCGAAAACAACACGACGAGCACGACAGAGATATATTTGGAAATACAAGATGTAAATGGCCACCCCAATCCATCTGAGGGTTATTTCTATTTGGAGTATTCAAACAAATCTGTCTCAAATGAAAATCTGGTCAGTATCCATAATGTGACCGGAACGATGATTTACAACGAACGCGTTGGAAACCAAACTTTGATAAGCACTGAGGGGTGGTCGCCTGGAATTTATGTGATCAGCTCAGAAGGTGCTTTCTTGAAACTAATGGTTCTATGACAAGTGAGCGAAGTAGGATAACAGCCGAACGCTTAAACAAGAAGTGCAGCGAAGAATAGTTTAGGTTTATCAACCCTAATAGATGAAAGCGATGTTTTGGAATGCCTATGGGCGGTTCGGGCATCGCTTTTATATTTCCAGCCTAAATTATTTAAAGCTTATTAAAGGTAATGGTTGGTCCCTAGAATATTTGCGATTTCACAGCCCGCTTATTTGGCTTTATAATCTACTGATAAAATGTCCCATCCTAAGCATGCTGATCCAGATAAGTTAAGCACCTTAAGGCTCAGAAAGCTCTACTTAGACCGTAGCATATTTTCTGAATACTCATATGAATCGGGCGAAATCTACTAAATAATTACTTAAAAAAAATTATATTGAGTTAATTCAATTATTGACAAACCCAGAATCCATGGCCCAAACGGTTATACCGCATAGTCTGTTTACCAGTTTTGATATAGATTTATTTGCTTCTGGTCATCATACACGATTGTATGAGAAATTTGGTAGTCACATTCTGGAGGTGGCGGGACAAGCTGGAGTATATTTTGCAGTATATGCACCTGGAGCTTTGAAGGTGGAAGTCATAGGTGATTTTAATCATTGGAGTGGAGAAAACCATGCTCTGAATGTCAGATGGGACAATTCTGGTATCTGGGAAGGTTTCATAGCGGACATTGGCCGTGGGGATCTCTACAAGTATAGAATCTTTTCACATCACGACTCCCAGATCAGAGAGAAAGCGGACCCTTATGCTCGCTGCAATGAAATACCACCCAAATCTGCAAGTATAGTCTGGAGTGACAACTATAAGTGGAAAGACCAAGCGTGGTATAAGCAGCTCAGTAAGATTTCAACTTTAGACAACCCCATGTCTGTCTATGAAGTCCACTTGGGCAGTTGGAAAAAGACCGAGGGCCGATCACTTCATTATAAGGAGTTAGCAAAAGAGCTTGTGTCCTATGTTGTGGAAATGGGCTTTACTCATGTGGAGTTCATGCCCGTGATGGAACATCCTTTCTATCCTTCATGGGGGTATCTCTGTACGGGTTTCTTTGCACCGACAAGGCGATATGGTGATCCAGAAGAATTAAAATTGCTGACAGATCAGTTTCACAGGAATGGTATCGGGGTCATACTGGACTGGGTGCCAGGACACTTTCCAGATGATAAACATGCCTTGGCTGATTTTGACGGAACAAAAGTTTATGAGCATCCAGATAAGTCTAAAGGATATCATCCTGATTGGAGAAGCCTAATATTCAATTATGAACGAGCGGAGGTCAGGTCTTTCTTGTTATCCAGTGCCCATTTTTGGGCTAGTGAGTTTCATGCAGATGCGATCAGAGTAGATGCTGTAGCGTCAATGATTTATTTGGATTATTCTCGAGAAGAAGGAGAATGGACACCTAATGAAGATGGATCTAACTTTTATCGAGCAGCTATTTCTTTTCTGCAGGAGCTTAATACGACAATGTATAAAGATTTTCCTTCCATACAGATGATAGCCGAAGAATCTACAGCTTACAATGGCGTAACGAATCCTGTGGATGCCGGTGGATTAGGTTTTGGTCTCAAATGGATGATGGGATGGATGAATGATGGCTTGGAATTCATGGAGAAAGATCCCATTCATAGAAGGTACCACCTGGCAGATATGAGCAGGAGCTTGACCTATGCATTTTCGGAAAACTATATACTGCCGCTTTCTCATGATGAAGTCGTGCATGGTAAGTCCGCTTTAGTATCCAAAATGCCTGGTGATGAGTGGCAGAGATTTGCCAACCTCAGATTATTATATTTGAGCATGTATGGTCATCCGGGACAAAAACTTTTATTCATGGGTGGTGAATTCGGACAGACTGCAGAGTGGGATGTGGACGTCTCACTGTCGTGGGATTTAATACAGTATCCACCACATATGGGTATCAGTCAATTGATAAAAAAACTCAATAAACTATACGTATCGGAAACGGCACTTTATGGTCTTAACTATTCACCGGCAGGTTATGAATGGATAGACTATTCAGATCACGAAAATTCTGTGCTTAGTTTTATTAGGAGATCAGAAGAAGAGCATCTAATATTTGTACTGAATTACTCACCTGTTGTCAGAAATGATTACCGCATAGGTGTCCTGGATGATTTTGATTACTTAGAAATACTAAACAGTGATGACAAAAATTTCTGGGGTTCAGGAGTAGAGAATAAAAAATTACTTGAAAGTGAAGCATCTGCATGGCAGAATAGAGATAATTCGATAGTGCTGACTCTACCTCCATTAGCCGGTGTAATTTTAAAACCTCAAAAGAAATAGAATGATAGAAGTTCTTCACGTTTCTAGTGAGTGCTATCCAGCCGCTAAAGCTGGAGGGATGGGAGATGTGGTGGGCGCATTGCCAGCGTACCTTCCTGACCATGGGATGAACGCCACCGTTGTTATTCCCAAGTATAAAACCAAGTGGTTTGCAGAGCAAGATTTTAACATCATCTTCAAGGGTAGCTTTCCTTTTGGAGATAAACACCAAACTTTTGTCATTGAAAAATTAGCGACGGACGTCTTGGCCTTTCCTTTTTACTGCATTAATTTGCCAGGGTTATTTGATAGGGATTCTATTTATTTAGCAGAGGATGGACACGGCTTTAAGGATGAGCCACAGAGGAATATTGCTTTTCAGACAGCAGTATTGGAATGGCTGATAATTAGGTATGAGCGATTCGACCTTATCCATGTGCATGATCATATGGCTGGACTCATACCATTCTTCATGAAGTTCTGCCCTAGATATGAAAAATTTAAGTTAACCCCCTCCATCGTGTCCATTCATAATGGTGCCTACAGGGGAGAATTCATCTGGCACGAAGTGAATCAATTTCTTCCAAAATTCAAGAGGAGAAATGCTGGAATATTGGATTGGGATGGAAGAATAAACAGTTTGGCAACAGCCTTGAAATGTGCCTGGTCTGTCAATACTGTTTCGCCGTCGTATATGGAAGAGCTGATTCAGGATTCTGGTACACTGACACCTCTTTATGAAACCGAACGAGAAAAGTGTCGTGGAATACTCAATGGCATTGACGATAAGCTATGGGATCCGACCATAGACCCTTACCTCAAAAATCACCTCAAAGGCTCCAAGAAAGAAGATTGGAAAAAATTCAAGGCAACTAATAAAACTGTACTAGAGCAAAAATTCAAACTCAAAGCCAACAGACCACTAATCGGATTCATCGGTAGATTTGCTCATCAGAAAGGCGCAGATTTATTAATGGAAGGTATTAATGAAGGTTTGAAACAAAAGCTGAAGTTCAATGCGGTCATACTGGGATCTGGGGACAAAGAGCTGGAGAACAAGGCCACGAACATGAAGGAAAAACACCAGAGAATTGTGGGTGTTGAAATTGCTTACAATGAAGAATTGGCTAGACTCATATATGCAGGTTGCGACTTTTTAATCATGCCTTCCAGATTTGAACCTTGTGGTCTGAACCAGTTATATTCAATGAGATATGGCACCATTCCTATCGCCTCACATGTGGGAGGGCTCAAGGATACAGTAATGGATATAAAGAAAAAGGGACACGGAATCGTAATTGATTCATTGGATAGCCAAGGCATCGTAACCGCACTGGACCGGGCTGTCAATCTGTTCCAGGACAAGAAATTGTTTTCTAAGATAATTAAGCAAATTAGTCGACTGGATTACTCATGGAGTAATTCAGCTAAAGTATATGCCACACTATATTCCTCATACCTTTAAATTCAAAAAGATGACTGACAAAACTATAGCTGTCGTACTAGGTGGTGGCGTAGGATCACGCCTACATCCCTTAACGGAACACAGGTCAAAACCAGCCGTACCCATCGTCGGTAAATATCGTCTGGTAGATATTCCTTTAAGTAATTGTATCAATTCCAATATCAAAAAGATATTCGTATTGACTATGTATAATTCAGCGTCTCTGAATACTCATATTTCAACTTCTTATAGATTTGATGCCTTTTCTAAGGGCTTCGTCTCTGTGCTGGCTGCGGAGCAAACTAACGAAAGCAAGGACTGGTACCTAGGAACAGCGGATGCTGTGAGACAGAATATGATGAGATACGAGCGCATAGAGCATGACACCATCATCGTATTGTCTGGAGACCAATTGTATAAGATGGACCTTGAGGATCTCATAAATTATCATCATGAACAGGATGCCGATGTTACCGTGGCGACCATTCCTGTCGTTGAAGATGAGGCAACGAGTTTCGGGATCATGAAAGTGAATGGATCAGGTGTAATAGATGACTTTGTAGAAAAGCCGAGCAAAGATGAGGTGGGCAAGTGGCAGTCCGTCTTGCCAGACGAATACCTGAAGCAGGACAAAAGATATCTGGCTTCGATGGGTATTTATGTTTTTAAGAGAACAGCGATGGAAAAACTGTTTGAGGAAAGAGCAACATCTAATGATTTTGGTAAAGATATTATTCCTTATGCTGTCAGGAATAAGAATTATAAGGCGTGCAGTTACATGTACGACGGTTACTGGGCAGACATAGGAACGATAAAATCCTTCATGGAAGCTAATCTAAGACTGACTGGGTTCTTGCCGGAGTTTCATTTATATGATAATGAAGATAAGATATATACCCATTCCAGAATGTTAGCGCCTTCAAAATATTTTGGAACTAAAATAACACATGGCTTAATTTCTGGTGGTTGTATCTGCCATGCTAAAGAGATATCCAGATGCATCATAGGTGTAAGATCCAGAATAGGCCCGGGAACAATTATACGGGACTCAATAGTCATGGGTAATAATTATTACCAGTCAGTGAGTGACATTGAGCAGTTGCCAGATAATAAACTACTGGGTATCGGATCTGACTGCATGATTCAAAATGCCATATTTGATAAGAATGTAAGAGTCGGAAACAATGTCACCATTATCGGTGGAGAAGGTTTAGAAGATTCCGATAACGATCAATATTGTGTTAGAGACGGCATAATAATTGTCAAAAGATCAGCCTTTATAGAATCAAATACTAAAATAGGTTTGGCTTAGCTTTGAGATTAGGGAGGCATTGGTAGCTTTGCGAGATTATTAGAAGTTATGGAGGAAATAGTAATATACACGGAAAGGGAAAATTACCCTAAGGAATATAAGTCTCATACAATAATCGGTAATGCCATCGAAATTGAGTCTTCTGAAGATTTGAAATTAAGAATCTATCCCATCACAGATCACATTATTCGGTTACGGTACAGTGTGGATGGTTATTTCGAGGCAGATTTTTCTTACGCCATAGATGAGAAATTTACTCCTAGCAAGGTAGATTACATCATAGATGACAGGGGGCTTGAATTTATATTGAAGACCAGCAAGTTACTATGTGTTATCAATAAGCAGAATCTTAAAGTCACCTTTAAGACTGTAGATGGTAAAGTGTTATGTGAGGAGGAAAAAGGGTTTCACTGGGAGAAGAATACAATCTATGGTGGATATATAGTGCAGAACAGTAAAGTGCTACAGGCAGGCGAGTGCTTTTATGGTCTAGGTGATAAACCCACTGACCTCAACCTCAGAAAGAAAAAATTTACTAATTGGGGTACGGATGAATATGGTTATCATAAAAACACGGATCCTTTATACAAAAGCATTCCCATTTATTATGCACTGAATGATAACGGTGCATACGGCATATTTTTTGACAATACTTACAGATCACATTTTGATTTTGGTTCGGAAAGAGAAAAGGTAACCAGCTTCTGGGCGCAAGGCGGAGAGATGAATTACTATTTCATAGCTGGTCCAGAACTAATGGATGTCTGTAGACGCTATACAAAAATGACTGGTGTTCCAGAAATGCCACCTTTGTGGTCTCTAGGTTTTCAGCAATGCAAGTGGAGTTATTATCCTGAGAAGCAAGTGTTAGACATTGCTGCAAAGATGAGAGAACTACGCATACCTTGTGATGCCATTTATCTGGACATAGATTATATGGATGGATTCAGATGCTTCACGTGGGATAAGGAAAAGTTTCCAGATCCCAAAGGAATGGTAGACGCCTTGAAAGCCCAAGGTTTTCAGACAATGGTCATCATAGATCCAGGTATCAAGATCGACAAGAATTATTCTGTGTTCCAAGAGGGTATGGAAAAAGGATATTTCTGTAAGCGGATAGATGGGCATTATGTGGAAGGAAAGGTCTGGCCAGGTGAATGTTACTTTCCAGATTTCACAAGACCAGAGGTCAGAGAATGGTGGGCAGGCTTGTATAAAGGACTGATAGAGGACGTCGGCGTTGCAGGTGTATGGAATGATATGAATGAACCTGCACTCTTTGAGGTGGACAATAAGACTTTTCCCATGGATGTTCTGCATGATTATGATGGTCATCAGACAGGTCATCGGAAGGCCCATAATATTTATGGAATGCAAATGGCAAGAGCGACAGCTGAAGGTGTCAAGAAATTCCGTAATGGACAACGAACTCTAATCATCACCCGATCCGGGTATTCTGGTCTCCAGAGATATTCTTCAGTATGGACAGGAGATAATATTGCGACTTTCGAGCACTTGTGGTTAGCGGATGTACAGGCACAGCGTCTGGCGATTTCTGGGATATCTTTTTGTGGTTCTGATATCGGTGGATTCATCAATCAGCCATCGCCAGAACTTATGATGAGATGGATCCAACTGGGTATTTTTCACCCCTTCTGTCGAGTGCATTCCTCTGGTGATCATGGAGACCAAGAGCCTTGGTCATTCGGAGAAGAATGTCTCAATGTATTCAGAAAATACGTAGAACTTCGTTATCAGATATTGCCCTATATCTATACTGCTTTCTACCAGTATTACGCTGAAGGGACGCCTATGATGCGGCCACTGGTATTCATAGATCAGAAAAACAAAGATACTAAGGATAGAGACAATGAATTCTTATGTGGTGATCACTTCTTAATTTGCCCGGTTATCAAAGAAGAAGCTCGGTCGCAAAAAGTTTATTTGCCTGCATCACAATGGTATCTCTACTGGACTAAAGAGGTGTATGAAGGTGGTAAGGAATATAATGTGAATGCGCCTCTAGAGCAAATGCCTATATTCATAAAGGCTGGCGCTGTAATTCCTACTTATCCAGTGCAGCAGTATGTAGGTGAACAGCATATAGATACTGTCACCTTGGACATCTATTACAAAGCTGGGAAGGAGCATAGCTTTTTCTATGATGATGACAAGAATGGTTACGGATACGAACAAGGCACTTACCGTTACTCCACTTTTGAATTAGAGGGTACTCAAGACCAGCTTATTATTAAGCAAACGAGAGAAGGTAATTATGATTCAGAGATCAAAAGCTTCAAATTAAACTTTATCGGACTGCCCAAAGCAGCTATTGCAATGAAAGTGGATGGAGAGGTCGTTTCTATGGATGCAGTGGTGAATTCTGAATTCAAAGAAATATTTATCGGATGGAAATAGTCTGTAGGCTTAAGTAACCTGCTCAGAAGACTAGAATGACTAACCTTGGCATATTAATCAGATAGTCATTCCTACAATATTCTTTAGCCTTAATGAGCTCTACTTGTTATCTACTGATCGTTTCTTAGTTCAATCTTAAGAGAGTAAGTATAGCGTATATGATAAGAACTTGGCCACGGTATCGCAATTCCTTTATCTTGCAGCCGACAAGAATAATGACATAATTGCGCAAAAGATGAAATTATAATGGTAGATGTAAAAAACAAGGTTGTTTTTCTAAGGAGATCCGCTGGAGGTATCGATAAGGAATTTCAACTCAGCAGTAACATTCAAGGTCAGCTGAATAAAAAGGTTATAAAAGTCAAGAAGCTGAAAATCGCAGAAAAAATAGCTGTAGAATTAACAGGTAGCTATAAAGACTTCTCTATCAAAATAGAACCTGAAGACAGTAACCATGCACCTAAGATCAAAGCACTCCTCAAAGTCAAAAGATAGAATCAGGCAGCACCAAGAAAGCCGAGTTTCATAAATCTATGACTAGGAGTCAGCTTATTGTCGGTATATGATGCAGAGGCGATACAAATTCCTAAGTCACATTTTCGGTCTGGGAAACGACCAATAAGTGGCTTCATTAACAACTGTTCCAAAATTTTTTTCAGGTTGCAATATCTGAGATCAGAAGCAATCAATCATACCAGCAGTTACGAGTATGAAGCCAAACTAAAAACAAGCTGGCTATTTTATTTTCTTTGGCGACGGAGAGGTGTTAAGCTGTTAATACTCAATAAATTTAAAAGATGAAAGAGAATATATTTAATATAAATGAGTTTAAAATTCAGTCTTTCATTAAGAGGAACAGACCGCCAATTGAAATTCGTGATAAGCTTGATTTAGGTTATTCTTACCACAAAAACGTAATTGAAATATTCGAAATAAGACCAGAATGGAACGACCCAGCCAAAAGTCAGAATCTACCATATGCCAAGATAAGATATGTGAAGACACAGAAGATATGGAAATTATATTGGATGAGAGCTTCTGGTAAATGGCAGTCGTACGATCCATTTCCTGAGTCCACTAATTTAGATGATATCATAGAAATTATAGACTCAGATTCTTACGGATGTTTCAAAGGCTAAGGTTAGATCTGCACTGAACAAAATTGATAACACCATGCTGTTTGATTGCTTTAGGGATAACCATGAAATATTTGATTATTTGCTAACTTATAAGAAGAGAAGTATAATCACAAAGAATATGGATTTCATCACCTTTAACCAAAATGAAAGGTGCTAGCATGATAAGGCTTATGGATTTACGGGCTCCATTGCCACGCTCATTTTTTCAAATGAACAATTGATATACCGAATTCGGCATGCACATTGGGGTAGCGTCTTTGTGGGTATCGTTGTGCTTGTACTTCATTTAGCATTATCTGAATTATAAAAACTCGATGAGTGGGGATTATGATATAATGCCTCTTTGTGCTTTTATAGGATGGGCTTATGATATCATGGAGATAGTCGGAGAGAACACAGAGAGCCCATTTCAAGGATTGTTATGTGATTATAAGATATTCCGTTGAAAGGCACTCTGTCGAAGAATAGAAATAGCTAACGTGAGATTTTTGGGTCAGAAGGATTTACGACCTGCCATACAAGCTAAGAACGGGGTCTACTTTGATTCAGCGATCGTCGAACGACGAACTACGAAATTGGAAGCATGCAGTTTTACTTAAATTATAGGTTATAGGTTTCTAGGTTTGTTTGTGAGTTGAATATATAATTACTCTGACAATGTGTACATTTTGATTTAACCATACAGCTCTTTCAGTTAAGGACGTAAATATGTCTGTTAAATTTTATCAAAAGATATTAAAATTCGAGGAAATCAAGAACACTGCTTCTGATTCTAAAACCAGATAGCTGTCAATAGCTGAGGAAAAGCTGCTTCACCTCATTCCCCCGACCCAAATCTGAAATAAGAACCAACAAGGCTGTTCATTTTGCTTTCACAGCACCTGATTGGGATTCTTTCATATTGTATCTAGATGAATTAAAAATTAAATACTCTGATTGGCTTGAAGCTCCGTATAAAGTACACATACGAAAAGATGGTATTAGACAAATTTACTTTCAAGACCCCGATGGATATTGGATTGAAGTCAATGATGACATCTAGAAAATATTGCAAAACGTGAGAGTGAAGTATAAAGTAGTACATAAAAAGGAGCCACGTCTTCACGCGACTCCTTTCCTATAAGGTCCAGTCTAAGGAAACAACACCTTAGAAAGGCATTTCTTTCTTAGTAAAACTCACAAATTCACTGGCGACGATCTCTGTAACGTAACGCTTGTTACCTTCCTTGTCATCATAGCTGCGGGAGGTGAGCTTGCCTTTGACCATGACTTCTGATCCTTTGTCCAAGATGGTTTTCATGTTCTCAGCGAGCTTGCCCCAAGCGACCACATTATGCCATTGGGTATCTTGTACTTTTTCGCCTTTGCTGTTCTTGTAATAATCATTGGTCGCGAGGGTGAAGGAAGCCTTGGCAGAGCCTGAATCAAAATTGAAGTATTTTACTTCTTGTCCTAGGTTTCCGATAAGCTGTACAGTGTTTCTTAAAGAATTCATACGTGTAGAATTTGTATCCTGCGGCTAGTTTTGGTTTTGATAGCTGCAGGACGGGTTAAACAAATAATTGATGACCCAAAGTTGCAGTGAGATGCAAGTTTGATTCGTGTATTAGCTGTTTACTTACGCGTATTATACGTTTGTGCTACTTTTGTACACGGATATAGTATTGAATATCAGTTAGTTAAGTGTTTTAGAGAAATGTGATTCGTAGATGGTGATATTTAGCCGTTTATACGATTAGTGTGTTATTTGTGTAAAAAACTAGAGGGACTCTGCCTTGCATTGGACTATTTTCGTTGATCATGATCCATCCCTATAGTTAGATGTGCTCAGATTCAAATGATATATGTAAGGGATGCGAAACAACATAAGATTACCCTGAGGAAGGCGGTTAAAGTTGCCAACCCCTCAAAAAAGCAAAGAGTCTAACATATACACCCGTCTATCCGCCAGACAGGTTGCTTTTTCAGCCACCCGCATCTATTCCCACCTACCACCCTGTTATGGATAATTCCAATATTAACCATCGTATCACGTATTAAATGGCTTATGGTATGGTAGGGACCCCTCGTCGAGCGATCATTAGTTCTCGATACGATCACAGATTCAATTCCCTTCTCACGGGAGTAGGAGTGGTTAATGAGATTTTTTAATTAGAAGTGAGGTCATGCCATTCAAACCCCTCAATCATACGTGCAACATCGGACTTCAGAAAATCATACACTGGAGCAATGGAATCGCGATTGACGGCGGACTTGAAATACAGACTGCCTCTTATAAAATTCTGTGTGCTGTCTGTCATGAAAAATTGCAAGGGAGTAGCGACTGGCCCATCTATTTCAAAGAGTAGGCCATATACTTCGGCGGCCTGATTATCTATGAGAGCTTCCTGTCTAGAGCTGGCCTTGATATTGTGCTTATCTGCCATCTCAAAAGCGTCAGAGATGAGCTTGTCGAATTCCTTGCGGTTACTGAAAGGGATATAACTGAAGTGCAGATAAGTATTCAGTTCCTTGCAGTACAGATCAAACCAGCAGTTGTACTGGCTTTCTTGACTATTTCTATTTTCATCTTTTACCACTTCAAAATATTCTGGTACTTGCATTGTGAAGGGGCAGTTTTGCTCTGAGAATTTTTTATAAGACTTTTCAGGGTAGGTAACCTTGGGATAGAGTCTAGGCTTGGGTAACTGAGGGGGTGGCTCCCCGCAAGAGAGAGCTAAAACCAAGAAAGTAAGATGAAAGATTATTTTTTTCATTTATAATAAGGTCACTAGTATTCTTTCTATCCGTCTTTTGGATACGGATACGATTTTGAACTTGTAATTACCGACAGTTATTTCTTTATCCTTCTTCGGAATATTACCAAATAGGTTCAGCAACAAGCCTGCAAGGGAGTCCGTGTCACTTTTGTATTGATCAAAACTTTCTTTGTCTACTTCCAAGATTCTAGCTACATCATGCAGCAGTGTTTTTCCTTCAAATATGTAATTTGAGTCATTGACTTTTTCAAAATCCACCTCTTCTTCCTCGTCAAATTCATCTTTGATCTCTCCGATCACTTCTTCCACAATATCTTCCAGTGTGATGATGCCTGCACTTCCACCGAACTCATCCACGACGACAGCCAGGTGTAAGCGCTTAGTCTGGAACTCTTTCATGATGTCATCTATCTTTTTGGATTCTGGCACATACAGTACGTTGTCTCTTATGAAATTTTGCCATTTGAAATCATCAGCCTCATTGTTGTACCCCAGCAAATCTTTCGAGTACATGATTCCTATCACGTCATCAAAATCTTCTTTGTACACTGGAATACGTGAGAAGCCACTGTCTTTGATCATTTTCATAAGTTCCTTGAATCCCATCTGTACTTCAGCGGCTACGACATCCACCCTGGATTTCATCACTTGCTTAGCAGCCACATTACCGAAACGGATGATGCCACGTAAGAGATCGCCATCTTCGGATTCGTGTTCGCCATCCACGGTGAGCTGTATGGCTTTATCGAGTTCGTCCTTGCTGTTGGCATCCAATCCTGATCTGGCAGAGATAAAGGAAGATTCCATCTTACTGGACCAGTTGACGAGAAACCCACTGAAAGGTCTAAAGAATCCGGAAAGAAAAACCATAGGCTTGGACATGAATCGTGCAAAACGCAGATTATTGAGATTGGCATAAATTTTAGGCGCAACTTCACCGAATAGTACCAATAGAAAAGTCACACCCACAACGGTCAATAAAAAATTGATCACCCCACCCAGGAACAAGGGATCAGAGGGCAAGCTATTTTCGAGCCAGGCAGGAATATATTTTGCCATCCAGTTACCCATATTCATTAATTGTTCATTCCCTAGGATATTTCTGATCAGATAATCTGATAGAATAACAATGGCAATATTGATAAAATTATTGGCGATGAGGATGGTAGCCAGTAGCTTTCTCGGTCTGTTCCTTAGTTTGAGTACGCGTTTATTTTTAGTATCTTCTTCTTTTTCAAGGTTCTCCAGATCATTGGGAGAAAGTGAAAAGTAAGCAACTTCTGAGCCTGACACCAAGGCAGAACAGGCAAGCAGCAACAAGAGAAATAGGAAAGATGCACTAATGCTCCAATAACTAAGTAAGAATACGGTGAAGATGTAAAGGTTCGAAAATAAGAGGGTGGGATCAGGATCCAATTTTCATAATTTGGTGAATAATGATTATGCGTGATAAAAATCAGAAAGGAAGATCATCGTCTTCTTGTACAGAGCTGGCTACAGGTGGCGTCTTTGACATCTCACCTTCCAGTTTTTTAGGGGCTGGGAATTCATCAGTAGCCGTTGGGAAATTCTTAGTGTAGCCGCTGGTGCCAGAGGATTCTCTTTTTTCCAATGAACGTAAGAGTCTTGCCACGATCTCTGTGGTGTATTTGTCATTGCCATTCTGATCTTGCCATTTTCTGGTCGTGAGCTTGCCTTCGAGATAGACCATACTACCTTTTTTCAGGTAGTTTTCGGCTCTGTCAGCGAGGCCCCTCCAGGCTACAATATTATGCCACTCTGTTATTTTCTGCCATTCGCCACTTTTGTCTTGATAATTCTCATTAGTTGCAATAGAGAATTTAGCGACTTTAGAGCCGTTTTCCAGATTTCTAATTTCAGGGTCAGAGCCCAAATTTCCTATTAGAATCACCTTGTTTATCATATCTCAGAATTATTACAGTATAAAGATATTAAAAATGGTCCTTATGCTGAACATTAATATGTTATGGATGATTCTAGGCGCAGTAATGTTAATATTGCAAAATGAATATTAAGGACAAGGGCAACAAGCTGCTGGACTTACTCGACAAGCAAGGCAAGAGTCTGCCACACATCAGAGGGCTTGAGCCTATGGATCACAATCAGTCCTATAGGGGTAATATTGAGAATTTCATTGGCTTTGCTCAGGTGCCGATAGGTCTGGCTGGCCCTTTGCTGCTTCAGGGCAGTGTTGGGGACACAGAACATTGGATTCCGATGGCAACGACAGAGGGCGCTCTGGTAGCCTCCTACAATAGAGGCATCAAGGCTGGCAATAGTGGTGGTGGTTTTCTGACCAGGGCCACAGGCAGTGCAGTACAGAGGAGTCCTTATGTTGAGTTTGACAATCTGGTGATGGCCATAGAATTTGTGAATTGGATTAAGGCGCAGTTGCCTCTGATGAAGGTTGCTGTTACCAGCAGTAGTAGATTTGCCAAGTTACTGGATCTGGAAGTATTGCACGAAGGCAATGGAGTGCATTTGACTTTCAGCTATGAGACAGGTGCGGCTGCGGGCCAAAACATGGTCACTATAGTCACAGAGCAGATTCTCAAGCAAGTTCTGAGCCAGGCACCGCACAAGCCACATCATTATTACATAGAGGGAAATATGTCTGGAGATAAAAAAGCTAATCTCAAATCCCTAAGTAAGATACGAGGCCGAAAAGTGGTTTCTGAAGTTGTTATTACTGCGACGGCCACAACGGAAATATTGAAGTCAACACCAGAGCGGATAGTCAAGTTCTGGCAGACGGGCACCTTAGCTGCTGTATATTCTGGAGCTGTGGGAAACCATGGACATGTCACTAATGCACTCACTGCGATATTTATGGCTTGTGGACAGGATGTAGCGTGCATCGCTGAAGCGGCCGTCGGGGTGGGTCGGATGGAAGTCACTTCTGACGGTGATCTATATGCGTCGTTGACTTTACCGGGAATCATAGTCGGAACTGTGGGTGGTGGGACCAGTTTGCCGACACAGAAAGAGGCACTGGCATTGATGGGTTGTGATAAGCCAGAGCATGCTGGAACACTGGCAGAGCTTTGTGGTGCTGTGGCATTGGCGGGAGAGTTGTCGATCGGGGCAGCGATAGCAGAAGGGCATTTCACAGCGGCGCATCAGGCGCATGGGAGGAAGTCATAGGGGCTTATAATATGCATAGTCAGTACTCGTAGGAATCTTAAATTACATATAGAGACTAGCGTATTATAAGGAGTCACGATTACGATGTTGACTTTCTTTGATCTTGCACACATAGCCTGATGATGTCATGCGTCATGCTGAAAAAGGAAGCATAATTGTCATAGTCGCTAGTTGTCATTTGGGTTATTTTTAGATATTTCATCATATGCCGCCGACAGAAATTGACATAAGAGAGATTCTCTTGATTAAGTATTACACAGCTTTCCGCATAGCATGCGGATGGTCAGATAATCGGAGTTATAGTGATCTGTGATGAGGGTTTACTTGCAAATTTCTGGCGCCTTTGTGGCTTGAATTCAGGATCTCTGATATCCCTTAATCTTCTAAATCCGTGGTTCGCATTGCAGATAATTGTTGATGATTTTGGGGAAGGCGAGTTCCGCTAGTTTGGACCAGGATTGTATTTTATATTCTTTTGGAATTTTCCCAAATTTTGAATTCATTCTGTAGTAATGAAATCTGGCATGTATATATTGATGTGTCAACGTTTGTCTGTAAGTTTCTGAGTCGTCCATAGCCTTGAGTTTGAGTGAGGCCAGAGCACCTGGGGGTGGGGGAGTGTCTCCATATGTCTCTACTTCTATGAGTGGGAAGGCATATAATCCTTGCCATACATCTTTGGATTTTCTCTGGTATATCAGTGTGGAGTCGTCTTCGTCCAGGATGGTGTAAAGATGAAAATAGCGCGATTTCTTTTTTACTTTCTTGGACTTAAGAGGAATAGTGCTGACGACTTTTTTCTTGTAGGCGACACAACTTTTCTTGAAAGGGCAGGTGTCGCAAGAAGGATTCTTGTAAGTGCAGCACAAGGCTCCAAATTCCATTATCGCTTGATTGAATTCTTCAGGACGTTGAAATTCCAATAGTTCTTGAGCGAGCTGGGTGATAAGTTCTTTAGTGAAGGGTAAGTCGACGGGCTCTATTATGCCATGTAACCTGCTGATCACTCTCAGGACATTTCCATCTACGACCACATGGGGAAGGTCGTATACAAAACTTGCAATAGCGGCTGCTGTATATGTGCCGACACCTTTGAGTTTCAGGAGGGAGTCATAGGTGTCAGGGAATTGTCCGTCCAGCTCCTTATGGATGTGTATTGCAGTTGCGTGAAGATTTCTAGCTCTGCTGTAGTACCCCAGGCCTTCCCAGAGTTTTAGGACTTGGTCCAGGGGTGCTTGTGCCAGGTCTGCAAGAGTGGGTAAGGCAGTCAGAAACCGATGGTAGTAATCTGTGCCTTGCGCCACAGTGGTCTGTTGCAGCATTATTTCAGACAACCAGATGCGGTAGGGGTCTTTGGTTTTTCTCCAAGGGAGATCTCGATAATGGGTACGATACCACTTGACGAGCTTTTCACTGAATTGTGCTTTTTTCTTTGTTGTGAATTTGTGATGCATAGGTATTAAAAAAGCGATCATCCTAGGGATGATCGCTTATGTGCTAAATTAACTTTAGAAATCTTTATGCAGAGATTTTCTGCCTTACAGTTTCGTAATCTCCGTAGTTCTTTTTAATCGCAGCCTTGAGCGCTTTTCTGGCAAAGAAAATCCTACTCTTGACTGTACCTAATGGGAGCTTGAGTTCGTCAGCGATCTCTTGATATTTATAACCTTCATAATGTAGAACAAAGGGAACTCTTATAGACTCGTCCAGTGCTTCTATCATGTCCACCAGTTCTTGCATCAAGATGTTGCTTTCTGCAAGATTATGGATGGCATTCTTGCCAGAATTCAGATAGAAAAGATTTTCTGTAGAATCTATGATCGTATTCTGCTTGACCTTTTTTCTGTAGTTATTTATGAAGATATTCTTCATGATGGTGAACATCCAAGCCTTGAAATTAGTCCCAGGTCTGAACTTCTCCTTGTTAGTCAGCGCTCTGAAAGCGGTCTCCTGGAATAGATCTTGAGCTTCCTCCGTACTCTTGGTAAGGTTGTAAGCAAATGAATTGAGTGATCTTGTAATCAGGTCAATTTTGTCGAAAAATTCAATTGTAGACATGGTCAGAAATTTTGTTAATCTAAAGATACGACAAGGTTAAACAAAATCCAAATCGATGTTGCAACATAGATTCAAATTCCACCAATTTGTGTTAGGGTATATAAATATAAAGTATTGAAAATCAGATGGTTACATTATAATTAACATCAGCTAAAACTTTCAAAATATTTTGAAAGTTTAATTCCTTTACACTAATATTCGAGCTTATATGGCTAGATAAGTTCAAAAAAAGGGCCTTGGATTCTCACCCAAGGCCCTTAAAAGGGTGATTAATTAATCAATTTAGTTCTTGTAGAACTTAATGACTTTTTTGTAATGGTCATTAGACAATCTCAGGTAGTATAAGCCAGACGGGAAGCCTGAAATATCTATTCTATTGATAGAGCTTGTATTAAACTCTTCATATAGCATCTGTCCTGTATTATCTATGATCATCAGATCAGTATCCTGAAACTTTCTCATATCTCCCCTTGCTGTGAGATTGATCTCGTTAGTTGCTGGATTAGGGAAAAGCATGAAGCTTAATTCACCTAATTCTTGCTCTTCCTCTATGACTTGAGGTCTAGGATCTATAACCTGTAGGGCCATTACATATTCGTCTACCTCTACATCCATATTCATAGCTAAAGCTTCATCTCTTCTGAACATTCTGAACATGATGTCAGTCGCCAAGTGTACAGCAGAAGCTCCTGGGAATGCATCATTGAATGATGGTTCCAAATCACCTGAAGCCATGGTCATGACGAACCCTAGTATTCTTCCACCTCCATTAGCTCTTTCAGCTATGAAGATCATACGTCTTTCTGAATCCCAAGCAATATCGACTGGATTACCTAATCGAGTAGCTGGCCCAGATATTCTAGTCTGCTCTGTCATGGAGATAACACCATCTGCTGATGCAGAGGTATAATTTCTTATGATTAGATATGCACCATCAGAATCACTGCCTGCTGCACCTATGTCTGTCAAGAACATGATATCCTCGCTAGCATCGTAAGTCAGACCATGAGTTCTAACTAGTCCATCTACGGATACCATTCTATCTGGTGCAACATTTCCTGACTTGCTGAAGAAGTTATCAAACTCAGCAATCATATTAGAGTTGTCTATGACTGCATATAGTCTTTCACCTTCTGCATGAATACCCCATAGATTGATACCAGTAGTATATCTGTTTGTCAATCTTATTTGACTTCCATTTACTTCATAGATCAAGAATGCATTTTGCATACCGTTGGCAGCGTTGGCATCTTGAGCAACAACTATTCTGTTACCGGATACAGCTATCTCTCTTGCATTGATAGAGTTTGCAGTAGAACTGGACAGATAATTAGGAGACCTTCCTTGGCTCAATGATGCATTCACATCTGAATAAGCATTGATGGAATTATTGAATCTATTCATCTGGAACAATACATCTGTAGCAGAATTATAGAATATTCCGTCTGCATCCAGAGCAAAACCACTGAAGCTTTCCTCAGCTATGTTATTAGCTTCCAATATAGAGTAGACACCTATGGTTCTTTCAGTATTAGAAGAGGCAAACAATTGTGCCATAGTCTCTAACGTCGGACCGACTTCTCCTTCTCCAGTAAATGGAATGTGAATTGCAGATGCACCTGGGAATAGGAAATCATATATAGGAGTAGCATCTCCATTCATCGTAGGTACATTGAACCCTAAGATTCTACCACCATCGTTAGCTCTTTCAGCTATATAGATTTTCTGGTTAGGTGAATCATAAGCGATATCAACTGGATTACCCAGTAGAGAATTAGGTCCAGCTACTCTAGTGGATTCTGAAGCAGAAATGACATTGTCAGCTACTGCCATCGTGAAATTTCTTACTACGAAAAATGCTCCATCTGTATCACTACCACCTGCACCAACATCTGTAAGCAACATCAAATCTTCATCAGGTAAGTAGGTCAATCCATGAGATCTCACCATACCTTCTACTGAGAATGTACTGTTAGGACTTATAGGGCCTGATCTAGGTGCAAAGAAATTATTGAATACAGCTATTTCGTTGCTGTTGTCTATGACAGCATAGAGTCTTTCTCCTACTGCCTGTATGCCCCAAAGATTTATGTTAACGTTGTATGCTCTGGTAAGAGTTCCTGACCTTCCGTCTGGCGCCAGTTCAAAAACCAAAAGTCTGTTCTGCATTCCGTTATCTGCATTGGCATCTTGAGCAACAACTATTCTGTTACCGCTCTTGGTGATTTCACGACCATTGCTACTACCGGCAGAGGTAGAGTTTACATAACGAGCCGAACCTCCTGAATCGAGCGCTGATAAATCATCATAGATGTTGATAGAGCCATTCATCCTGTTGAGCTGGTATAAGAGACCAGTCTCATCATCATAAAATATTCCGTCACTATCGCCTGATACGTTAGGGAATGAGGCTCCGTCCATAGCGTTACCATTAGCATCTATATCGACATAGCCTATTCGTTGCTGAGTATTAGAAGATACGTATATTCTACCTGGGGCAGCGTTAGGTGGTGGCGGCGGTGGTGGCGGTACAACGTTGATTATTTCTCCACTACATTCTCCAGTTCCACTTGATGGCTGAGCTAGGTAAGGAAATGAACCTGTAAATGCTCTATCATTTTCTTCTACACCAGTTGTGTAGGTTAATACATTCAACAGATCTTCAGTGACTGGGCTATCTGATGTGTTAGGATCATAATCATCATACCATAATCCTACAGCTGCCAATACGACACCAGCTACGGCTTGTAATTCTATTCTGGTGACGTCATCTTCCAATCTTCTTCCATTAGGGAAACCATCCATGTTAGGTATGAATTCCAAGTCTGCAGTAGTATTGAATGGTGCTACTGTAAGACCTATCGCTGCTGCTTGAATCAAGCCCAGAGAACTGAAGTTAGCATCATTTCTAGGTGTAGGTGGTACAGCCATGTTCAATCTGAGCATGTCTCCACCATTTGGCAAAAAGTTATTTACAAATGGCTTTCCTGCTGCAAGTGGGTTTCCGTCTTTACCGGTTGCCAATTGGTAAGGAATGACATTAGGAACACCTGTATGGAATGCAGGCCACAAATCCACTGATCTAGGCTTTCCTGCTTCAGGCAATAACAAGGTTCCGAATACTGCATCATCCAAAGCCGTTCCGTCTAGTGCAGGGTTACCTTTAAGACCAAATAATCCATCTGCGCCATTTGAAAAATCAAAGGCTCCTAGAGAATTCGTCTGAATACGTAAAGGACCAAATGCTGGTACAGCGCCTCCGAAAAGATCGTCGTCCATGTAAAGTGCCAATTCTGGATTGTAGAAATACTCATCCAAAGTTGTCTCTGCGATCTCATCATAAGGTGTGATGGCATTCCAGAAATCTTTTTGACCTATTGGAATAACAGCTTCATTGGTCAGAGGCATACCTAGTCTGGAAACCTGAATCCAATCTCCATCATAAGTAGGGTCAGCACTAGAACTTAAGGTCGTAATTGCTGGTCTGCTAGCAGAAGCCCATACACCGATGACGTAGTCACCATCAAGTATGTTAGTAGGTTGTGCTGGTGCGCCAGTTTTCAATAAAGTACTGATAGGTACTTGTATTGCAATGGCACTTACATTATAGCAAGCAAGTGCATCAACAGAATCTCCATTCTGTCTAGGTGCATCACCCAAATCAAAAATTCCTGCAAGATCTACGAAGAAAGGATCATCAGTAGGACCAGCGAATACTGTTTCGCCTGTGCTTGCACTTGTTACAGCACTAGCAAATAAAGCATCATAAGTCGTACCTAATCCCACACTACTTTCTATGGATCTAGGCCCTACGTTGTTAGGGGGTACCACACCATTCTGGACTATGACCTGGAAAGTGTTTCCACCATCTGTACTCCTTTCCAGCATATAAGTGGTCTTAAGATTCTGAGCGCCTAATCTGATATTGAAAAAAGTCGTAGGATCTTCATTCTCTTGTGTGAAAGTGAATCTGTATGTAATCTCATCTCCGGCTACAGCAGCATCGTTATCTACGTGAATCTCATATCTGATATTCTGACCGAAGGTATAATAGTTAGGTCCTCCCTGTGGTAATTGTAAAGGCACATAAGTCGCTATGATGGAAATCATGTCAGGGTTGTCAGGACTCCTGAATGCATACAAATCGACATTGTCAGCCAGTGGATCATTTGAGATCAAAGGTGCTTCTCGGTGACTCGAAGCGTAAGAAGAAATAGCCAAGAAGCAGGTGCAAGCTAGCACCACGATCAGGCTTTTCATTTTTATATAATTATTCATGTGTTTGTCTTTTTTTATTTAGCAAATTATTGTCCCAGCTCTGTACCTCTCCAAGGCATTGCCATGTAAGGGAAACTCGTGCTGAAGTCAGCATCATTCGTCTCTACTCCCGTGCTGTAAGTAAGCACACCGAGTAAGTCATCTGTTACCGGACTAGTAGAAGTCGCTGGGTCATAATCATCGTACCATAGACCGACTGCTGCAAGTACAACTCCTGCCACTGCTTGTAATTCTATTCTAGTTACATCATCTTCCAATCTTCTTCCATTCGGAAAGCCATCCATATTAGGTATGAATTCCAAATCCGGACTAGTGTTAAACGGTGCTACAGTAAGTCCTATAGCTGCTGCTTGAATCAAGCCCAATGAACTGAAATTCGCATCATCTCTAGGTGTAGGAGGTACAGCCATGTTCAGTCTGAGCATGTCACCACCATTAGGTAAGAAATTATTGATAAATGGCTTACCCGCTGCCAATGGATTTCCTTCTTTACCCGTTGCCAGCTGATAAGGGATCACATTGGGTACACCTGTATGGAAAGTTGGCCATAAATCTACAGATCTAGGTTTTCCAGCAGCAGGCAATAACAAGGTTCCGAACACAGCATCATCCAGAGCCGTCCCATCTAATGCAGGGTTGCCCTTGAGGCCGAAGAGTCCATCTCCACCATTACTGAAGTTAAAACTGCCCAGTGCAGCCTTCTGAATACGTAATGGCCCAAAAGCTGGCACTGCTCCTCCAAACTGATCATCATCCATGTACAAGGCTAATTCAGGATTGTAGAAATACTCGTCCAAGGTAGTCTCTCCGATCTCGTCATAAGGCGTAATCCTATTCCAGAAATCTTTCTGACCAATGGGTATCACAGCTTCATTAGTCAGGGGCATCCCCAATCTTGAAACCTGAATCCAATCACCAGAGTACTCCGCAGCATTTCCTGAACTAAGTGTCGTGATTGCAGGTCTGCTTGCAGAAGCCCATACACCGATAACATAATCAGGATCTAAAATTGTGCTAGGCGTAGTTGCAGCTCCAGTCTTAAGTAAAGTACTGATCGGAATCTGCAAGGCGATAGAGTGGACATTATACTTAGCTAGTGCATCTCTGTTAGGACCATCTTGTCTCGGAGAATTACCCAAGTCGAAAATGGCACCCAAGTCTACAAAGAATGGATCATCTACAGGACCTGCAAATACTGTCTCACCTGTACTGGCAGTAGTAATTGCAGACTGAAATAAACTTGCATAATTTGTACCCAGACCTACACCTGACTCTATTGATCTTGGACCAATATTTGGTGGAGGAACGACGCCATTACTGACGATTACTTGGAATGTGTCTCCACCGTCCATACTTCTTTCCAGAGTGTAAGTGGTCTTGAGGTTTTCCATACCCAATCTGATATTGAAAAAAGTCGTAGGATCTTCGTTCGTCTTATTGAACGTGAACCTGTAAGTGACATCATCACCAGGAGTACTGGTGTCATTGTCAATGTGAATTTCATAACGGATGTTTTCTCCAAAGCTGTAGTAGTTTGGTCCACCGTCAGGTAATTCTGCTGGGATGTAATTTGCGATGATCGTAATGGTATTGGGGTTGTCTGGACTCCTAAACGCATACAGATCAGTATTGTCAGCCAGTGGGTCGTTGGCTATAAGCGGTGCTTCTCGGTGACTGGATGCATTTAGCATACTCCAGAAGCCGATCATGACGATGCTCAGGGTAAGCTTTATGAACCTACTCTGACAAGTCAATTTTGAATAGTCATTTCTCATATTAATGAGTTTTGGTTGTGGACAATGAATTGGCTAGAAGTAATCTAGACGAAAACATGCTGTCCGGTTAGTGAATGTTTATTTTCCTCGGATTAGATTCTTAGTTGAGTGCTGCTTTTATTTTTAAAAGTGCGGGGTCTTTAGAGTCTGTAACAGAAGCAGCTGCCGCGTATGTTTTAGTCTGGTCGAGATCATCCAGTGCCAGATAAACTTCTGCCATCATTCTATTGACGTCGATATTGGCCGGTCTCTTTTCATATTCTTTATTGACATATTCGAGAGCACTCTTGGGATCATCCAGAAGATTCAAATGTATGTCAGCGTATTCAAGATTCATATTGTGACCATGTACGACGTCGTCTTCCAACATTAAGAATATTTCTTTGGTGATTTCCTTTAATTCTGCTTTCCTGTCAGTGTCTTTGTATAGGTGTGCCAGAGTCACGTAGAAGCCTACTTCAGGAATGATTTCTATCGCTTCATTGATAAGCTTCTCTGCTTCTTTCAGATTTCCTTTCTCGTATTGTAGTTCTGCCAGAGCGCCTATTGCAAATGGGTAATCAGCTCTCATTTCCAATATCTGATTGAAAATACTGGTCGCTTTTTCAGATTCACCATGTTGTGCATATAATTCTCCCAGAGTCAGCATTGTCCATGCTGTTTCCTCTGTCCCGGGATAACCGGCCTCAGCAGCCATTTTCATAGCTTGGTAGGCTCCTGGTATATCTCCGTGAATCTGTCTCAGATAAGAAACTCTACTGTAAGAACGCAGATCAGGTTTGAGTTGAATCATCTTGTCTGAAAGTTTGACAGCTTGTCCGTAATTACCTAATTCTACATTGGAATCCACAAGAACACCATATATCTGTGCATTTCTAGGATTCAATTTCACAGCTTCTTGACCTGTCTGCAGTGCTGAGCTGAATTCGTGTAAGGACAATTGCACACCAGCTTTGTGCATAAGGGCGATGAACTTAGAATCGTTGTCCAGTTCATCCTGAGAAAGAACGGAGTTGAGCATTTTGAGTGCAGCTGGATAATAGTGACCGTGCTCTCCAGTAACTCTTGCCTCTTTTATGAAAATATTGGCCAGATGTATCTTGGCTTCAGCATCCTGAGGATTTTTCTTAAGGGCAAGAACTTTATCCTGGTAGGTATTCTGTACGCCATCCCACTCTTTTCCGAGTTGAATCTTAGTGGATCGTTGTACTAAATCCGGAACATCAGACTTTACAACTGCTGATTGTACGCCTTGGTCACGGTTTTCCAAATTGCATGCGGTTAGAAGAACGACTAGAACTGCAAAGAACAAGGCTTTAATGGATAGTGTTGGCATTAGGGTGGTTTTTTGACTGAAGAGATTAGTTAATGGTATATACTTGGATGTACGAGTAGACAGAAGGTTTTGGATTTTTTAAAGGTTAATTTTCTACAAAAAAAAGTCATTTTGTGTTAAAAAACGAGAGGATTGCTATGCAATCCTCTCTAGACTAGGGTCTGTGCTATTCAAATCCCTCTTCACATTTATGTCCTATAACAGGTTATACGGGTCAATTATCAACTTTGGATTGCAGGGCAGGAGAAAAAATCAAATATATTTAAGCGCTATTCAGATTTCTCGGCATTTATAATATCAAACAACTGTAAAAAGATGAATGACACTCATATTGTCAATTTGATCAGAAGCCGAGATGAGAAAGGTCTATCTGAGCTGTATGATCGTTATGCAGCCCCATTATTGGGTATTATACGGAGAACAGTCAAAGAACAGACACTATCAGAAGACATCTTATCCCAGACTATGCTCAAGGCATGGAACAAGATGTCCAGTTATGATGAGAACAAGAGTTCACTATTCACCTGGCTTAGTGTAATAGCCCGTAATACGGCAATAGACAAGGTTCGACTAAAGAGTTATCAGATGACCAATAAAACCGAAAACATCGATGGACTCGTATATGAGATGGAAGGAACCAAACAAACTAGTGATGCAGCGATAGATGTGGAGAGAATCACCTCGCGATTAAGTGAAAAATATCAGATCGTACTGCAATTGATGTACCTGGAAGGGTACAGCCAGAGCGATATCGCTGAAAAACTTAGTATTCCTTTAGGTACTGTAAAGACTAGATTAAGAACTGCTATTCTGACTCTAAGAGACGAGCTCAAGAACGAAAAAGGTCTATTCATGGGCTTAGTCTTGATTGTTATTTTACAAATGCTATTAATGATATGAATACATGAGCATAAAAGATATAAGGGAGTCAGCGATATTGGAACTATACGTTCTGAATAGACTCACTCAGGAGGAAAGAATACAATGTGAACAGGCTCTGGAGAATCATCTGGAACTAAGAACAGAATTGTCTGAAATAGAGCAATCACTGCTAATGTATGCACAAGCTTATGCAATAACACCTCCAGTAGCTCTCAAAAGCGACTTATTAGATAAGATAAAAGATCATCAAAACCCAGCACAAAATACAGGCAAGAAGACTCAAAAAAACAGGGCAGATACCATCACCAAGTCCAAATCCTCTGGCTCTGCTTGGGGATGGTTTACCGCTTTATTATTAGGCTTGGCAGCGATCGCAACCTATATTATGAAAACTGATGAAAACAATTTATTACAGCAAGGGCACGAGGTCAATATACAAGACTGTGAGAAAGACAACAATCGCCTAAATCATAGAATAAAATTACTGGAAAGCCTATATCTTAGTGACAATAATATTATTCCTATCGCTCCTACAGAAAAATATCCTGGCACTATACTCAAATTCCACAATAATGGGGTAGCACAAAAAAACTATATGCAAGTAAAGAACTTACCTTCTATTGCAGAAAATCAAAGTTTTCAGTTGTGGGCCTTAAAAGGGGAAAACAATCCGGTTCCATTGGACGTTTTTGATGGGAAAACAGACTTGTTTGAGGTGGATTTTGTTGAGGGCACTGAAGCTTACGCCATTACGATAGAACCACTGGGAGGTCAGAAAACCCCGACACTTGACAGGTTGATTGGCGTATTTGCTATTGAGAGCTAAGTATTTTGTTAAAAGGCTTAAGCTCTATGATACAATTAGCTACTTTTGCGCTCTTTATATGAAATACATTCTTTACTATAACTTAATTCAAAAAATTTTAACATGATTCTTAATTCAAAATTTTTATTCATCCTAGCACTTTTAGGTGCTATGACATTTATGTCTTGTGGAGATGATGACGATGATTTAGCTTCTTCTACTTTCAATTATGAATTCAACACTGGAGGCTTTGCTTATGTAGGGAATCACCCTACTGACTTAGGTGCTCAGATTAAAGTGGATGAGCTGGCAAATGGTAATTCTCGTATCACTATCTCTATCATGAACACTATCGATGGAGAGACTTATCCTACACATGCTCACGATAAGAAAGAACCTGGAGCAGATATGTTACCATATGATCAATCTCCTAACAGTGCTGTATTCGCAGGAGCAATTGCGGGTAATGGTGGAACGGCTTCTATGGCTTCTGAGTCTACTATGAGTTATGAGGAAATTACAACTAATTATGAGGGCTTTTTTGTAGTACATGATCCTCTACAAGACGTTAATACTGCAGATCCTACGACTTATGTGATCTTAGGTGATTTTGCTAGATAAGAAAGAACTGAAGATATTCAGAATGGACTTGATGTATAATCAAGTCCATTTTTTTTTGCAAAATTTTTAATATAAAAAACCATTGAGTTTTATAGTCTCGTATAACAAAATAAGAGGCATGTTAGCATTTGTATGTCAATTATGTCTACGGACAAAATAATTTATTAGTTGAACTTAAAAAAATAGAATTTTAGTCATAATTCTTTTTAAGATTTGAAGATGTTTAGAGTTGCATAAATTCTTGGATGTAGCATATGACTTATTCATTTATTAGGTCTGTAGCTGCTATAAAGCAGCAATGGAGAAAACAGATTTCTGATTATGAATAATAAGATTGAATCTCTTTTTAAGAGTATCCACTTTTAATAAATAGATAGGCCTTGTTTGATTATTGATCAAATGAGGCTTTTTAGTGAGAGACAGATTAATGGGTAAGCATTAGCAAAATGCAATCTAAATGAACGCAGAAATCTGCTCGATATCAGATTATTTCTGAGACTTGATAACTAGTACTGCTGCTATCATTCCGAAGAGAATATTAGGTAACCATGCTCCTAGGGCGGGAGAGAGGGATAGATTATTAGAGAAAGTTGCAGAAAATTGTGTGATGATGACAAAGGCAGCACCTAGAGTGACGCCTATGGCCAAATGTAAGCCCATACCGCCCCGCACCTTCCTGGAGGCGATGGCAGCTCCTATGATAGTGAGTATGATGATGGAGAAGGGTTCAGAATTTCGTTGGTGTAACTGAATAAGAAAACTTTTAGAGGCCCCTAGGCCTTTGTCTTTTTCCCGCTCTATGAATTCTTTTAAGTCTCCTGTGGTCATGTTTTCCATCTCTTTCAGATTTTGTATAAAATCTGATGGTGTCATATTCAAGGTCGTGTCCTTTTCCACCTTGGCTTCCACTAGTAAGGTTTCTTCTAGCCCATTAAACGTTCTTACTTCATAATCCTTGATGGTCCAGCGATTAGGCGCTTCCTTGAATACTAGCTTTTTGGCTTTAAGTACCTTGACCAATTTGCCATCCTCAAAAGTTTCTATTCTGAAACCTCTCACCGAGGTGTCTCTCTTGCTGTAATACTTGTTGTGGACCTTTTCATTGGGACCCAGAAAGAAGTGAACATCGCTATTTCTGGTTTTGAGATGTTTCTTGGTCAAGTATTCATATTCAAAATCATTCTTTACCTTATTACTGTAGGGTATGATATGATTCTTTCCAAACCAGAAGATGGTTGCCAGTATACTAGCCGCAGTTATGTAAGGCACTAATATCCTATTGAAGCTGACTCCTGAGCTCAGAATGGCTAAGAGTTCCGTGTTTTTAGCTAACCTGGAGGTGAAAAATATCACAGCTATAAGGGAGAATAATGGCCACATCAGCCCATTGATCCAAGGTATGAATGGCAAATAATAACCCTTGATAACCTCAAGAGTGCTTAGGTCCGCATCAATGAATTTGTGAATCTTCTCACTGAAATCAATAACCACTGAGATCATGGATATCAACAGCATGGTAAAGAGAAAACTGCTGATATACTTACCTATTATGTATGCGTCTATCTTTTTGATAATGGAAAAATAGAACATTTAAGGACTTGCTGTCTGCAAGAGTTGTGTAGGACGACCGAAATGGACAATTTACCGTGTCAATAGGCTTAACAAAATTATAAGATAATAAGGCATCGTGAGACCGTTATAATCTTGTAGCGTCAAATGATGCTATATAAAATAGTAAAACAGAGCGAAATGAAAAATTATAGATCATACTGCAGAGTCATACTGATGGGCCTGCTTCTGGCTTTTGTCCCTCAACTTACTGATGCTCAAGAGAAAAAGACCACTGAAAAAGAAAATCCTCAGCTTAGGACAAAAGAGAGTTCGCGCAAGCAACAAATGGAAGAGTACAAAGTGAAAATAGCTGAAATAGAGAACAACCCTGATTTTACCCAAAATGAAAAGGATTCGCTTATTCTTATTGAGAGAAAGGAGCTCAAGACTCTGATCAAAGGCAAAAAGAAGGGTAGGAAATATGGAATGAGAGGTAAGAAAAGTATAGACAACAAGGAGCAAAAACAGATACGTGAAGCTTCCAGGGTAGAGATGGATAAAGCACTGAGTCAGATAGAGAATAATTCAAAACTATCCGACGACGAAAAACAACAGGCTAAAATGGTACTGAAAGAAGCTCATAAGAGAGAGCGAAAAGAAGCAATGACTCGGAGAGGAGGAAAAGTGAACAGTGCTGGAGGCAAGAAGGGTAAGAAAGATGGAGTCGACGAGGATCTGAGACCTGAAGCTAAAAGGCAGAACGCCACGCCAAGGAAAGGGCGAAACAAGCTCACAGGTATAAACACAGCAGAACTTAGTGAGAAAGAGATAAAGCGACTTGAAAAGCGACTGAGAAAACTCAGTCGAAAACTGGATAAGCAAAAGAAGAAAGGAAAGATATCTGAAGAGCTTTATAATGAACGCAAAACGGAGATCGAACAGCTACAGGCTAAAATAAAATAGCTTATGCACTGAGATACATAACGACCACTCATGTTATGGGTCATATATAATTTATGATAGAAAGGCAGTTTTTTTGACAGAAGGTGTAAAATTTATTCCATAAGGGAGGATAGGAGATATCCTCCTTTATTTATTTAATGTCAGACTGAACAGCTTTTCACCATTCTGAAACAGTGCTCAGCTATTGAAAAAGCTTATAGTATAAAATTCATTATTTTTCCTCATTTTCGTTAGGAATAACAGAAATTACTAACTAACTATTTTTTTTGAACTGTATGGATATCACTTATATAGAAACGAATGAATCGGTAGAATTTGAGACAGAGGAACGTTGCCACATCATAGAGTTACTTAATCAGCCTCAGGATAGAAATCAATCCATCGCTCGTGCCAGAGTAGAGCCAGGCATCACTACAGCTTGGCATCGACTCAGGGACACCTCCGAAGTGTATTATATAATTTCGGGAGAAGGAGAGGCGGAGATAGGTGAAGAGCACAGGCAAATGATGAAGCCCCACTCGCTGATAAAAATTCCGGCTAATACTGCCCAGCGAATTACTAATACAGGTGTAGAGGACTTGATATTTTTATGTTTTTGTGTGCCAGCTTTTTCTGTAGAAACATATGAAGCTTTGTAATTTTAATTTGTCAAGAGCAGAGCCTGATCAAGATCAAAAATTAAATCTTCAGGATCTTCCAAGCCGACAGAAAGCCTCACCAAGGAAGTATTGAGACCTCTTGCTGCAATATCCTCTGCACTTAATTCTTTGAGATAACTGATGATGGGCGCATATACTAGGCTATCGTGGCCGCCCCAGCTCACACCTATCTTAAAGAGCTTTAAGTTGTCTACAAATAATTTAATTTTTCTCAAATCTTTAGTCTTCAACTCAAAACTCAACAAGCCACTACAACCCGTCATCTGTTGCTGAGCTAGCGCATATTGCGGATAACTTTTCAAGCCTGGGTAATTTACGCCGACCACTAAGGGATGTTGCTCCAGATGCTCAGCTACCCGAATGCTATGCTGTTGTATGGCCTGCATTCTTATGGGTAAGGTCCTTAGACTTCTGAGTATCAGCCAACCTTCAAAAGGTGCCATCTTGGCCCCAAGCAATTCATGTTCTGCAGAAATTATTGCGTCTAAAGTCACTCGATCACTGATGATGACGCCAGCCACCACATCGCTATGACCACCCAGGTATTTAGAGGCGGAATGCACTTCGATATCCACACCGAATGTCAGCGGTTTCTGGAATATGGGAGAAGCCCATGTATTGTCTATGATTGTCTTGATGTTATGCGCTTTGGCAAGATCAGCCAATGCTTTTAAATCTTGTAACTCCAGAGTTAAGGAAGCTGGGCTTTCCAGATAGATGAGTGTCGTATTGGATTTAATAGCTTTTTTAAAAGCCTCCACATCTCGTCCATCCACCTGTGTCGTGGTTATGTCGAATTTAGCTTTTAGGTATTTTAACATGAAAGTACTGGCAGGCCCATATAATTTATTAATCGTTATGATGTGATCTCCAGCCCGGACACAATGGAGGATGGCACTCGTGATGGCAGCCATTCCTGAAGCGCATAGTTTAGCTTTTTCTCCACGAGAAAGTGTTGCTATTTTTTCTTCTGCAACCTTAACGGTAGGATTCATAAGCCGAGAATAGATGTAAACTTCTGTCTTATGATTAAAAGCTTCGTCTATCGCTTCCCAACTTTCAAAAGTGAATAGTGAGTTCTGATAAAGCGGCGGAACCACGGCTCCATGCTCATCTTTATAACTGTCGTGATTAAGTAAAGTTTTGTCTTTAAGCTTTTTCATTTTCTTTTCTGTTGTAAAAACAAGCGATGCCAGTCATAGCAAAAAAATAAGCAATGAGTATATTGATAAGAGAGATAAATTGCCAAGGTGCATATTCGATTGAACTCACCCCCAGGGTCGTCGCCATGAAAATTCCAGAAGGTGTCCAAGGTGCAAGATTTTCCATCATGGTCCCAGCATCTTCTATGGAACGCGATAATACTTTCCTGTTTATCCTAAGGGTATCAAATTTTTTTCTGAAGGCTGATCCTATGATGAAACTTGTTGCGTACTGGTTAGAGGTAGTCATATTAGTGACCAAGGTAGTGGTCAAGGCCGCAACCACGGCCAGACGTCTGGTTCTGATTTTGTCCATGATGTTTTTGATGACGACTTCTATGGCATTTATCACATCGAGTGTGCCGATGAAGGCAAAGATTAAAAAACAGGTAGTGATACCTTCTATAAGGTTATATAGGCCACCCCGATTGAGTATTTGCAAAGCTTGCGACTTTTCAGCTGACTCACCTGCCATATCGGTTGTAAAACCTTTATTGAAACTTTGAAGTACATCAGAGATTGAAAACTCTTGAAATACAAAGGATAAGACCATCGCGATCCAGGCAGACCCCAGTAACGTGAGGATGATGGGTTTCTTGGTGACAGAACCCCAGACAACGAGTATCAAGGGTAATAACAAAAGCCAATTGAAATTAAAAATACTTGAGAGGCCATCCAGTGTTTCTTGTATCAGTGGAGGCTGCGAAGTTTCCGTAGTAATAAGCTCGACAGAACTGAAGTAGGGTGACACGTAGAGATATATCAGACCGGCTATAATTGCGGCAGGCCCTGTCGTGTAGGCCATGGACTTGATATGATCAAATAAGGGTACCTCAGTGGCAAGTGAAGCCACATTGGTGGTGTCTGAGAGTGGAGACATTTTGTCTCCAAAAAAAGAGCCACCTACTATGGCTCCTGCAGTGATTGCAAGATCAGCCTCATAGACTTGTGCGATTCCTATCATCACGATGCCCACCGTACCAGCAGAACCCCACGAGGTGCCTGTTAGTAAAGAAAAAAGTATACAAACGAGGAATGAGAAAAAATATATCCAATCAGGATTTATCATGCTCACGCCGTGGTAAATCAACATGGGAATGGTTCCACAGACTATCCAGCTGCCGATAAGTACACCGATGGAAAATAGTATCAAAATTACACCAATGGAATCTCCGACTTTCTTCCTTATGTGATCTTGTATGGTCTGCCAAGAGTAGCCTATTCTCAACAAGTAAAGACAACTAAAAGTCAAGGCCATCAGAATCAATACCTCCAGCGGTAACATACCAGACTTGAGAATTACAGGCTGTACGAACAATCCGTAGACAAGCAGTGTGAAGAAAAACAGTAAGGGCCAGATTGCAGTCCCAAAGGTAACTGTATTGGTTTTTTTCATTAGTACTAAATTTAAGATTTTGCGTATACTTATACACCATTTGGAGGATTATAATAATCTACCTTCAGATACAACTGCTCATATGTTTCAAAAGCTAGCTTTATTCTTGTTGCTCAACTTAACTAATAGCTCGATAGGGAATACTCAGATCGATAGTATGCTAAGGAGAGGTAACCTACTTTATGAAAGCCAGCATTATGCTGATGCTTTAAGGTTATATGATGAGTGCATAGCCTTAGACCCTGCTCGGATAGACTGTTATGAGAAAGCAGGCACAACAGCAAAGGTACTGGGAGAGCACCCAAAGGCTAAAGAATTATTTCTAAAACTGGAGGTGCTTGATGACAGCAATACGATAGCACTAAGGCAACTGGCAGCCCTATACGAGCAGGAACAAAATATCCCCAAGGCTATTAAATATTACAGCAAGCTAATATTGAATTATCCAGATAATGGGATCTATTTCAGAAAACTAGGTCAGTTATATGGAGAAGCTAAACTAAAAAGAGAATCATTGGCTAATTATGTTATGGCCAACAAGTTGAACCCTAGAGATCTGATGACGTTAAAAGGGATGGCAGAATTTCATCTTACCGATAAAAAGTACGCGACTGCTGATAGTCTGCTTTTGACAGCATTACAAATGGACAGTCTCAATATCAGGCTTAATATCCTGATGGCCAATAGTCAGTTCAGACAAAAGAACTATGTGAGCACTGCGATTTATATGGAAAAAATCAGAGGGAAGTTTGTTTTGAAACCTTATCATCAGAAAATGCTAGGCTATGCTTATATGCAAATAGATTCATTTGATAGAGCCATTTATCATCTGAATCAAGCACTGACTAATGAAGGAACAAAAGAGTATGCGCATTACAATCTTGCAGTTGCTCACGAGTCCAAAGGGGATGTCGAAACTGCTAAATATCATTTTATGGCAGCGATCAAGGCAGGCATCTCAGATGATATGAATATTTATCACAGAAACTTGGCCCGACTCTATAATATGGAAGAAGACCTGAAGGCTGCAATTCCTCATTATAAGGATGCATATAAGTACAGTGAAGATCCATTGTTGCTTTTTTTTCTTGCGAGAGCTTCAGACCAGTATTATAAGGATAAAAATATTGCAATCAGATACTATGGAAGGTTTATGGGAAGCGACTACAAGCATATAGAATACCAAGACTATTCAGCAAAGCGTACGAGATACCTCAAAGAAGAATTACATCTCAGTAAAGAATAGCGATATAGCAAGTCACAAGCAATTGCAATGCTAAAAGTTAATTAAATCCGCCAAGGCAGTAGAAACTATTTTGATATTAATGTTTGTCTTTAATTTAATTTTTAAGATGGAAAGCAAAGATCATGGAGTTAGGTTTGTTCGCTAAGTGATCTAAGAGTATTATAAATTTAACAATATAGAATTCACTGTTTAAAGAGAAATGAAATTCATAGCACAATTATTCATCATCACGTGTTTTTTTCCATACTTGGATTTTCTCAAGATTGGTACTGATACCCAACCCAATGCTCTCATGCTTGGTTTGTTGATATTCTTGGGAGTGAGGAACAAGAAAATAAATAGTCCATTAATATTATTATGGGCAACTTTTTTTATTTCTATATTTCTAGTATTTTTCAACAATCTTTCATTTTTCTTTTACCTCAAAAATACGTTGAATTACCTGTCACCTGCGATGGTTGCAACGACGACTTACTTGATTCTTAATCAGATGAAATACAAATTAAGTTTCAAGGTGTTTTATATGATGATGTTGATTTATTGTATGGTTGGGTTGGTGCAAATGTATTTTATACCTGACTTCATGTATTTTTTAGTCAACGGTGAAGGACGTGGATCAATGGTGGGCGGAAGAGGTGTGGTATCTTTATCTGCGGAACCAGCCTTCTATGGTACCACTTGTATTTTATTTATATGTTACTCATTGTTGCAGTATACTAAGAGGCAAAATTTCTGGGTAATAGGTTTATTGTTGTTTCAACTTTTTTTTATTTCCAGATCTGCAACAGCTATTGCCATACTTCTGTTTGGCTTAGGTATTTTTACTGTTATACAAATATTCAGATTGAAGTTTAAGTATGTGCTTGGTGTCATTGTTTTCATATTGATAGCAACTCCAATCATGTTAAATTATTGGAACAAGATAGAAACAACCAGAGCAGGAGTATTGGCACAGACTTTTGTTGAGAATCCTCTTCTGATAACAAAGCTAGATGGTAGCGTTGGTATTAGATTCACAGGCACTGTAGCACCCTTCTTGTCAATGCGACATCATTACATGAAGCCTCAAGGACTAGGCTATTACATAGAATTTCTACGTGGTTTCAGAAAAAAGAGACTGTATAATAGTTTTCTAAGTGTTAATAATTCTGAAAAGAAGCCCAGGATTTCTGGTTCTTTGAATATGGTGTTGTACCAGCTTGGTTTCTTGGGACTTTTATTCCCATTGGCCATATATCTTGCTTTTCGAGGACAGCTCAGTCAGGATTCAATATTACTGTCGTTCATACTATTAATCGTGACAATGATGACTCAAATCCAAATGATGAATGGTATGATAGGCTATATTCTTGGTACCGCTATCTATAGGGGTAAGCATCTGAGTGAAAAAAGTTCGACTAAGAGCTGACGAATTTCTGAAAGATAAGATTTGGCTATTTTTGCTAAAAATGTGGTGATGATAGAGCATATCAAACTCTTGAAGCGAATGGTGGTGAATAGGAGTAGATACTATTGGAAAAGAGTGATTTTAATAGACATCATAGCAGGGAAACATTTTTATCCTAAAGATGGTTTTCATGTATCAAGAGGCAGCAAGGTGCGACTGGGTGACAACGTATACATCGGTAGATGTGCACACCTATCAGGAAACCTGAAAATGGGTAATGATATATTAGTGGCTTCATATGTTTCATTTGTCGGTGGTGATCATAGAATAGATTACTTAGGAGATACCTTGATAAAGGATTCTGGTAGAGCCGATAACTCAACGACGGTGATAGAGGATAATGTGTGGATAGGACATGGCTGTATTGTGATGTCCGGGGTGACAGTCAGAACAGGTTCAGTATTGGGTGCTGGATCAGTATTGACTAAGGATATGGGTAGGGATGAAATATGGGCAGGAGTACCCGCTAGATTTATCAGAAAAAGAAGGGTATGAACAAGCGAGAACATAGTGGCTACCATCAATCATCAAAAGTTATAGACAGAACAAAATTTGATAATTCGTGGTATGATCCAGGTCCCTTATGGAAGCGGTTACTTTGGTACTATGTAAGTTTGATTTTTTTTGAAAGTGCTTGGTTTCCTTTTTATAAGTTCAAGACTTTGCTTCTCAGAATTTTTGGTGCTAAAGTTGGAAAGAGTTTAGGTATTAAACCCAGTGTTAAAATTAAATATCCGTGGCACCTTGAAATAGGTAATTATGTTAGCATTGGAGAAGAAGTATGGATTGATAATCTTGCGAAAGTTATACTAAATGATAAGGTTACTATTTCTCAAGGAGCTTTATTGATAACAGGAAACCACGATTATAAATCTGAATCTTTTGATCTCAAGATCGAAGAGATAAGAATTGGAGTAGGCGCCTGGATATGTGCCAAGGCAATTGTAGGCCCTGGAGTGTCAATAGGCAGAAATAGCATCTTGAGTTTGGCGTCAGTGACTTACGGTGATCTGAAAGCTGAAGGCATTTACGCTGGTCATCCCGCAATTTTCGTCAAACCAAGAGTTATCAGGTAGAGTAGAATAGGGTCTAGCTTGGTCTGAAGAATAAGTTACCTAGGCACTATTGTGAACGGTATAATAAAGTTCATAATCGTTTCAACAGTAAATTTTGATAGAAACTAAATTCGTAGACTAGTAACATATTTTAACTCAAAGAGCTTGCTACTTGTCGAGTAGTATGGATACCTTGGTAGTTACAAAAGCACCATAAGTTTTGGACATTAGATTTTTCAATACATTTAACCACGCAGCACCTTTGCTGGATCATTTGCTACCTGAGTTGAATAAGAGAGGAGTTGAAGCCAGCGCCTATATAAGTCATTCCAAGTATCGTAAAGGCAAGAAAGGAGATGATCATCTAAAGTATTTTCATAAAGCCAGCCTCACTAGGGTATCTCGATCGCGAAAGAGACTAAACCTTATTCTTTATTCCATAAGTGCTTCATTTAAAATATTTTTTTCGCCGGCTTCATTTCATGTTTTTTTTACCCACCCACCTTTATACGTTTTATTTGGATCATGGCTAAGCAGACGAAGAGGTGTGCCATATGGGGTTCATGTAATGGATCAGTATCCTGGCTTTCTCGGATCTGCTGGCTACTTATATAAGGAAGGATGGTTATATAAATGGCTGGACAGAAAAATGGACAAGGTTTTACATAAAGCTGAATTCGTGACCATATTAGGTAACTGTATGAGGCAATTAATGTTAGACAAGGGAGTCCCGAAAGATAAGATTAATCAGGTCATAAATGTTCCTACCATCAAAGATGAACCCTTAACAGTGGATTATCTAGGCTCGATAGATTTAAAAGAAAAATTTACTGTGATCTATGCAGGCAACATGGGTATAGCCCATGAGTTCAGTACGATTTTGTCGGTTGCAAAAAAAATGGAACAGAGTTCTCCAGCTGTGCATTTCATAATGTTAGGGAAGGGAAATAGAAAAAAAGAAGTAGAGGAATACGTCGAGGAAAATTCTCCTAAGAATATGACTCTGGTTGGCTATCTTGAAAATGAGGAGTTTGTTGCCATAATGAAGCAAACAGACTTGCATGTAATAACCTTGAGAAGTGACTTCAATGGGCTGATGGTGCCCAGTAAAATGTATAGCTCCTTGGCACTTGGGAAACCTATCTTGTTTGAAGGTCCAGAAACTTGTGAAGTAAGTGTTGTGCTTAAGGAACACAGGGCTGGAACCAGAGTAGACCATCTCGACTCTAAGGCTTTTGAGGGTGCGATACTTTCTTATCTGAATGAGGCTAAAAAACTAGAGGACCACGGAGAAAATGCAAGAAAGTATTTTGAGAGCTATTGTAGCATCCAGGAGTTCGTAGAAAATTACTCCAATTATCTCCAATTGCATTCTACTCGATTAAAGGCATAAAAAGACGAATCTTCATTATATGATGCGTTTTTTATATTTTTAATAGCTATAAGTGTTGTTGTGAATTTTTTTCATAATGGCAGCAGGTATTAATGAGATAAGGATTGAGAAGAGTCCTCCTATGAGTAGATTCATTAATATACCAGATGGTGTGAAAATACCAGAAATAGAATTGTAAAGATTTTCTTCCATATCTTCTAAGGCGTCTTCTGGTAATATTTTAGCATAAGTTTCTATTTGGCCCTCTACCATATTTTCTATGAACGCTTCCTTTTTCTCTTCTCCCATCATTGTTGTATAAGCAAATGAAAAAATTGCCGATAGCACCAAACCTATCATCAGCACCAAGGCAAAGGTCTTGACTAGATCTCCCATAGAAGCGTAGCCATCATTGTTAGCCTTGTATTTCCGTCCTGCAGATGAAAAGTATCTGCTTATTAGCTCTTGTACCTGCCTTTACGATACTGTTTCTTGTATTTCTTTTTCATTTCTGCTTCAAAATCCAGCCTTTTATTCACTTTGTCGTTCTTGGGTTTTTTGTCATGAAAAGTTCCTCCTGTCGGCTTGTGTTCTTTCATCTTATGATTATTAAAGGGAACGAATTCTACTGGTATTTCCAACTGAATGAGCTCTTCAGAAATCACTAATTCTTCTGGGCATAACTTATGGGGTATGACTTGATCCATTAATTCTTCTATTGCAATTTTGTATTTTGTCTCATCCTTGGATACAAAAGAAATTGCAATACCTTTTTCTTCAGCCCGTCCTGTACGACCGATTCTATGTATGTAACTTTCTGCTACCGGGGGCAAATCAAAATTGATGACGTGACTGACCAAATTAACGTCCAAGCCTCTCGCTATGATATCAGTTGCGATGAGAATTTTATAAGATCCATCTTGAAAACTATTCACAGAATTGAACCTAAAGTTTTGAGATTTAGAGGAGTGAATGACACCTATCATTTCTGGGAAGCTGGGTGACATTCGTTCATATAAAGCATCTGCCATTTTTTTGGTACTAGTAAAAACTAAAACCCTGTTCATTTTTTCATCTGACTTTAATAGTAGTTCCAACAAATTTGCTTTGGTATTAAAGTTTTCTACTTCGTAGTAGAATTGTTTTATGTTTTCTAGTGGTGCTCCAGAAGGAGCTGCTTCTATTTTGGTATAATACTGGGAATAATTATTTATGAGTTGCTCCACTTCTTCGGGCATAGTGGCGGAGAACATCAGATTTTGTCTTTTTTCAGGTAGAAATTCTAGAATATTGTTGAGCTGAGTTCTGAATCCTAGATTGAGCATTTCGTCTACCTCGTCTATAATTAAGCTTTTTATTTTTTTTGTTTGCAGTACACCATCTAACATAAGATCCATCAATCTTCCTGGGGTACCAACAATGGCATCCACTCCTTCTGCCACAGCGTCTTTTTGCTTTCGGATATTGGCACCTCCATATACACCAGTTGTATTAAAAGATAGATAGGCTGTAAGTTTATCCAGTTCTGCTACAACTTGAGCGACGAGTTCTCTGGTGGGCACAATGATGAGCACTTGTGGAAATCCAGATTTACTGAACTTCCATAGCCTGAGTGTGGGTAATAAGTAAGCAAAGGTCTTACCTGTGCCGGTTTGTGCGATGCCTACTATATCCTTGCCAGACATGATGGGAGAAAACGACTTAGCTTGAATGCTAGTTGGAGTTTCCATCCCTAAGTCTGAGAGGGCATTAAGTAAGGATTTGTTCAGATTCAGATCATTGAATGTCATACCCTAAAGGTAGGCCTTTTGGGATTATCTGTCTTATTGGTGGCTTATGCCATAATCTTACCCTTTAGATAGACAGATTCTATTGGATTATCTCCAAAAGCATAAGGTATGCTAGCATATGAATTTATAGGCTTGGTGATGATGAAATTGGCCCATTTACCAACTGAAATAGAGCCAAGTTCATTTTCTAACCCCATCGCATAGGCGGCATTGAGGGTAGCGGCGTTAATGGCTTCTTCTGGCGTCATTTTCATTTTGATGCAAGCGGTTGCCACTATGAAGTTCATGTTTCCAGAGGGGCAAGAACCAGGGTTATAATCAGTGGCAAGAGCTATGGGTAGTCCAGCCTTGATTATTTCTCGTGCCGGGGTGTATGGAATGTTGAGGAAATAGGAGCAGCCTGGCAGAGCTACAGGCATAGTGTCGTGTCCTACAAGGCACTCTATGTCTTCAGGTCGCATTACTTCCAGATGATCTACAGAAAGGGCCTTATGGGTTACGGCAGTCTGAACGCCTCCTATCGCTGTAAATTGATTGACATGTATTTTTGGTGTCAGGCCATAGCGCTGACCGGCTTCTAGAATATATGCGGTATCTGCAGTTGTGAAATAGCCTGTCTCACAGAATATGTCCACATATTCAGCAAGTTTTTTTTCTGCAATTTTTGGCATTAATTTATTGACCAACAGATTGAGGTAACCCTGCTTATCGTTTTTGTATTCTGCAGGAAGCGCATGTGCTCCCAGAAAAGTTGCCTTGATAGGAATATCGTAGTTTTCTTGGAGTTTTCTTATAACCCTCAGCATTTTGAGTTCGGCTTTTACAGTGAGGCCATAGCCTGTTTTTATTTCTATAGCACCTGTGCCAAGGCGCATTACTTTTTCGAGCCTGGTTCTGCTCTGCTCGTAGAGCTCAGCTTCTGAGAGTTTTGCTAATTTTCTTGCTGAATTTAAAATGCCTCCTCCTTTGTCTGCAATTTCCTTATAGCTCAGACCATTGATTCTGTCCACGAATTCTCCTTCTCTGTTTCCAGCATAAACGAGATGCGTATGAGAATCACACCATGATGGTAAAATGATTCTCCCCGTCACATCTATTTTCGTCACCTCGCCCTCAACGACTAAGTTTTCCATTTTTCCGTAAGCCTTGATTTTATCATCTTCTATGAGTAAGTAGGCATTTTTGATTGTGGGGAGGTTGGCCATTTCTGAGCCTGCAATATATGGCGGGTGATTGTCTCGTACTTGGACCAGTTCTTTTATATGGGTGAATAGCGTTCTCATCTTTTCTAAGCTTGGTTGTTAGAGAAAAGACTCTCAATCAGATTTTCATCTACGAGATTCGGTAAAGTAACCTGTAGCTCTGGTGTTCTTTCCATCTCACGTTTTATTGCAAAAATCGCTTCTTCATTTCTGGCCCAGCTTCTTCTTGCGATACCATTATTGACATCGTAGAACAACATGTTTTTTATTTTAAGTTCTGTCTCCTTACTACCATCTAATAGCATCCCGAAACCACCATTGATGACCTCTCCCCAGCCCACACCACCACCATTGTGGATAGAAACCCAAGTGGCACCTCTGAAACTATCACCGATTACATTATGAATAGCCATATCGGCTGTGAATTTACTCCCATCATAAATATTAGAGGTTTCTCTGTAAGGTGAATCTGTACCACTCACATCGTGATGATCCCGACCCAGAATAACTGGTCCTATCTCCCCCTGGGCAATAGCGTGATTGAATGCCAAAGCTATTTTCATTCTTCCTTCTGCATCAGCGTATAATATTCTGGCTTGAGAACCTACAACTAGTTTGTTACTTTTTGCTTCGCTGATCCAAGTGATGTTATCTTGCAACTGCCTGCTTATTTCATGAGGAGCGGATTGTAAAATTTTTTCCATGACTTCCTGAGCTAATTGATCTGTTCTGTCTAGATCATCTGATTTTGCACTGGCGCAGACCCACCTGAATGGTCCGAATCCATAATCAAAACACATGGGTCCCAAGATATCTTGAACATAAGAAGGATATCTGAAGTCAACACCGTTCTCTGCCATGATATCAGCTCCCGCTCTAGAGGCCTCCAAAAGAAATGCATTTCCATAATCAAAAAAGTAAGTGCCTCTTTCAGTATGTTTATTTATGGCATCGGCGTGGCGACGCAGAGCTTTTTGAATATTTTTCTTGAAGGTAAGAGGGTCTTCTCTCAATTGCTGGTTGGCTTCCTCATAAGATAGGCCAATAGGGTAGTAGCCACCAGTCCATGGAATATGCAAGGAAGTTTGATCAGAGGCGACATGGATGTAAATATCTTCTTCATAAAAGCGCTCCCATACTTCTACTATGTTGCCGATGTAGGCTATGGAAACAATTTCACTCTGGGCTTGTGCTTGCTTCACCCTGGTGACTAATTCTGAAATATCTTCTATCAGTAGATCCACCCAGCCTTGCAAGTGTCTTTTTGTTGCTGCTTTAGGGTTGACTTCTGCACAGATAGTGATGCAACCGGCTATGTTACCTGCTTTGGGTTGTGCACCACTCATACCGCCTAGTCCCGCTGTCAGAAAAATTTTTCCAGCTGGTGTTTCATTGGCTCTGAGAATTTTTCTGAAAGCATTCATCACCGTGATCGTGGTCCCATGCACTATGCCTTGTGGGCCTATGTACATGTAAGAGCCTGCTGTCATTTGGCCATATTGAGTAACGCCGAGTGCAGTGTATTTTTCCCAGTCATCTGGTTGGGAATAGTTAGGGATCATCATACCATTAGTAACGACGACTCTGGGAGCAGATCTTGAAGAAGGAAAAAGACCCATGGGATGTCCAGAGTAAAGGTGTAAAGTTTGATCCTCAGTCATCGTGGCGAGGTACTGCATCGTGAGGATATATTGTGCCCAATTTTGGAAGACGGAACCATTACCTCCATATGTAATGAGTTCTTCCGGGTGCTGAGCGACTGCCGGATCCAGATTGTTTTGAATCATGAGCATAATAGCTGCAGCTTGAGCTGTTTTAGCAGGATATGCTGAAATTTCCCTGGCGTGCATATCATAGTCAGGCTTGAAACGGTACATGTATATGCGCCCATATTTTTCTAACTCTACAGAAAATTCTTGTCCTAGTTCTTGATGCCATTTTTCAGGGAAATATCTTAAGGAATTTTTTATGGCAAGTTTTTTTTCTTCTAAGGTCAGTATGTCTTTTCTTACTGGTGCCCTACTGACATTAGTGGCAGGGAGACGCCGCTTAGGTAGCTCAGTAGGTAGACCTTGAAGTATCTGTTCTTTAAATTTCATAGGTTATTTTAATTGACAACAATTGCTCTTGTACGGACGAGTGCTATCATTTTATATATATCGTCTTTGAGGATTCTGTCTTCTTCTAATTTTTTGACTTGCTTTCTTATTAAGTTGAAATTTTCCTCTAACAAAGGTGAAAAGGTGAGAGGTCTTCTGAACTCCATTGCTTGTACGGAATACATGAGTTCAATGGCTAATATTTTTTCTAAGTTATTCAAGATCTGATTGAATTGTCTACCAGAGATACTACCCATGGAAACATGATCCTCTTGTCCGAGTGAAGTAGGTATACTATCCGCAGAAGGGGGAAAGCATAGAGTTTTGTTTTCTGTAACGAGTGCAGCTGTGGTGTATTGCGGAATCATATACCCAGAATTCAAGCCACCCGCTTCTGTCAATAATCTGGGTAAACCATATTTTCCTTCCAGTAAAAGGTAAGACCTTCTATCTGAAATATTTCCGAGCTCAGCCGCTGCGATAGAGGCATAATCCAAAACCATTGCCAAAGGTTGCCCATGAAAATTTCCCCCTGAAATAGCTTCCGTGTCACTGATCACTATTGGATTATCCGTAACAGCATTCATTTCTATTTCTGCTAACTCTTCCAGATGATAATAAGCATTTCTAGAGGCACCATGCACTTGCGGGATGCAACGAATTGAGTAGGGATCTTGGACACGAGTACAGTCAGTATGTGAATTTAAATTTTCAGATCCTTCTAGAAATCTTCTCATTCTTTCTGCCACCAGCACAGTACCCCTGAAAGGTCTTATTGCGTGTAGCTCTTTTTTGAAAGGAGAGCTACTGCCTTGAAAACCCTCCAAACTCATCGCGCCAGCTGTATCCGCCAAGTCTAGCAAATACTTCATTTTATTTAGACCTACTATCGCATGTGCTAGTATAAACTGTGTTCCATTTATGAGCGCCAGACCTTCTTTAGCCTGTAGTTGAATTTTTTTTAGGCCATGTTTGTCCAATACTTTTCTAGCTGGGACGATAATGTCGTTTTCCCAGAATTCGCCTTCGCCCAGCAAGGGTAGAAACAAGTGAGAAAGAGGTGCAAGGTCACCTGAAGCTCCCACAGATCCTTGTTCAGGGACTACGGGAATTATGTTTTTTTCCAGAAAAAGCAGCAGTCTGTCTATGACTTCCAGCCTTATGCCAGAGTAGCCTTGGCAGAGAGCGTGAATCTTACAGATGATCATGATCTTGGAAAGCTCTGCCATGATAGGTTGGCCGACCCCTACGGCATGAGTCACTAGCAGGTTTTCTTGTAATAGACTTGTTTCTGAGGGTGATATTTGCACGTCGCATAAAGGTCCAAAACCCGTATTTATACCATAAATGGCCCGATCAGAACTGGCCATTTCCTCTACCTTGTTTCTGCAAGCTTGTACCTTAGAGCGAGCTTCATCATTCAGGATAGCAGTTACACTTCCTTGTGCGATACCCATTGCTGAAGCTACATCCAGTCGATCGATACCATATTTAAAATGCTTCATTTCTATTTTGAGGTATTTAGTGTAAACTTGTCAACAGTATTTAACTGTACAGCATCAATATAATCATTAATTGACAGCTAGAAGCTTAGATTCTTCTTTCCACATTTGCAGATACAACATAGTCTGGATTCAACTTGTTTACCAAGGCTTCATCATAGTAACTCCATGGGTAATAACTCGCCTTGAAGTGTAATGAGAGGAAGGGTCTTAAAGCTGAAGAATAGGAATCACGGAACATTATTAAGGTTTGTTTAGAGGTGGGTGAGTCGCAGCTGTAGTAGCTGAGGTCGCCATTTGGGGGAGTGATCTTGTTTACTTTATTGTTTCCCTTAAATTTTAATATAGGTATTTTGTCCTTGAGTAACTGACTATTACACAAGCCCATAAGATCTATAAGGTCGCCGCTGTAACTGGTTTGCCATGTAATCTCAAAGTCAGATAATTCAAATGGAGCTATTCCTAGCTTTCGCATCAATGCCTGATAAGCATAGAAGGCTCCAAGGTCATTCCAGTGTGAATCGTTTTTGAAGTAGAGCTGGGATGATTTTTTGGATTTCATATCTTCCCTTACATCGAGCACTTCGTGGGGAGTATCTTTCATTGCCTGAAGGATCTGATCCAATTTGGATAGTGTATCGTGTTGTTGTATTTTAAATTGATAGGGTAAGTTTTCTGGATAGATGGTGGGCTTATTGGGCCATATGGCAACCTGATAAATTACGTCTCTAGCTCTGAGTGATTCTGCTCTTAGTTGCCAGCCCTTTGTTTTGCTTTCCAATTCTGATTCTAGGTAGAGATCAGTATGCGCATAGCTCTTTATGATCCCATCACTAGCTTTGGTATAATAGTACCAGTTATTTTTGCCTCTTATAACTTGCTGTTGTTGAGGGGAGCTGTTGAAAATTTTTAATTTCAAAGTACTGGATATATGTGTCAATACATTTCTGAAGGCACCTCTATCTTTACAATAGGATTCAAAGTTTTCAAAAAATGATACGGTACTGTTTTTAACTGATAATGAAACCATTTCTCTTTTTTCACAATTTTCGAAAGGCTGAGCATTCATCACTAGGCCTATGCATGGCAACACTAGCAAGAATAAAATTAATAACAGGTATAATTTTGAACCAAGTTTTGACATGAGCTAGAACTTAAAATAAATGAAAGGTGAGTAATCAGAAACAGTTATTTCCATGATACATAGCATTGCCAATCCTAAATATGCTGCGTGATGAACCAGAGGGTTTGTTTTAGTATTGAATGAAAGTAGCTCAGTTATTTTTAATCTAGTCGGGAAAATTAAAATGATTGCAACTGATATTATAAAGATCGAAAGATAATTGAATTGTAACAAGGGTAGCCAGTCACCCGAGTTGTCAAAACTTGCTAATGCCAACAAGTAGGCACTAGCTGCTGACAAACTTGTGGTTCTAAAAAGTACCCAGGTAAAACTAACCACGATTAATAAATATAAGTGTCGAATAATTCTTGGCATACTGGCCAGCATAGCAGGAAATTTTCTTTCTAATATCATAAATCCACCGTGGATCAATCCCCAGAGTATAAAATTAAAGTTTGCTCCGTGCCATAGTCCAGTCAACAGAAAAACTATCAATAGATTAAGATAGGTTCTGCCACTTCCCTTTCTGTTACCACCTAAGGGAAAGTACAAGTAGTCTCTAAACCACGTCGAGAGGGATATGTGCCATCTTCTCCAGAAGTCCCTTAAAGACTGCGCTATATAAGGGTGGTTGAAGTTTTCAGGGATCTTAAAACCCAAGACCAGACAGAGCCCGATTGCCATATCTGAGTACCCAGAGAAATCATAATAGATCTGTAAGGTGTAACACAGGATGCCCAGCCAAGCCAGTTCTGTAGGCAGGCTGCTGTACTCTGAAATAAAAATAGCATCTGATAAGATCGCCAAGTTATCAGCGATCAATACTTTTTTGGCCAGCCCTCTGATGAACTTCTGGCTACCGGTGACCATATCTGGTGTGGTAATGTTTCTATCGGAAAGATACGAGGCTAGTTCTTTGTATTTAACTATGGGTCCTGCAACGAGCTGGGGAAAGAAAGAAATAAACAGTCCCAGTTTTATAGGGTCGGCCGTGGCGGGCACTACTTTTCTGTATACATCCACCAGATAGGAGAGCCCTTGGAAAGTAAAGAAAGAAATACCGATGGGCAGGATAATATCTGAATAGGCAGAGGTGGCTATCCATTTTTTGAGAAAGGTGCTTTCTACTAGAAAACCAAAATATTTATAATATAACAGCAGTGCAAGATTACCGAAAACACCGATGAGTAAGTAGGTTTTTGTCAGGGCATTATTTGTCGCACCACTTATAGTTAATCCAAAGATATAATTCCAGAGTATGGAGCCCGTCAGGAGACAAACTAAGATTCCTTCGCCAACGTAGTAAAAGAAAAGGCTGACAATAAATAAAAATAGATTGCTGAGCTTAAGAGGTAAGTAACGATTTATAACCACCACTATTGGCAGAAAAATAAATAGGAATAGAAAAGAACTGAATACCATATACTTTTCTTAACCCGACTGGATCACCATGCAAGAATTTCTTGGTCTAATGTAAGACTCTTTTTAGAAAATGAAATCATCATTGCTGGCGACAGCGCCAGGCTCTGGCGTTCTGGTGAACTTAGGGCGCTTCAGTAAACTTATGTTTTTTCTGAGATGTAATTTTTCACCTTTCAGAGGTTCTGCATTTTTCGGTATTCTATTACGCAGTCTGAGTATTGTAGGATCCAGATCATAATCGCGAGCAATGGATGCTAGCGTTTCACCTGCTCTTACACGATGCGATCTGGCGTCTTGGCTCTTCTTTCTGGTACGTTGTGTACTGGTCCGTCTAGAAGAAGATTTTTGGTTTTGAGTATTTACACGAGCATCTGCGTCCGCAATTATTTCGGCTGATGGAGGAGCTGTTTTTGCTACCGACTTTGAATCTGTTTCTTTGGATACTAGGATGTGATCATTGAAATTTTCATCGTATCTGTCAAGATGGTACTTCTCTATTACATTAATGAGCTTGTTAGCGTATTGGCTGTCGGTAGCATAGCCAGCCTTTTTAAGTCCTTTGGCCCAGGATCTGTAATCGTTTCTTGCTAAGGCAAATAGAGAGCTATAGCGTCTTTGGGTGGTCAGAAAATCACTGTGAGCTATGTAAGACTCATAGGGAGAAGAAAACTTTCTGAAGCAACTCTTGATGAGTTTGCCGTTTTTGTAATCGTCATCTTTTCTGTAGTGGGTCTCTCCTTCCCATCCGCCATTACACTTGATTCCAAAGTGATTATTAGCTTCTCTGGATAGGGTGCTTTTGCCAGCGCCTGATTCGACTAGACCTTGGGCTAGCTTGATACTGGCTGGAATTCCTGTTCTTTCCATTTCTGAAATGGCTATATCCTTGTATTTCTCTATGTATTCGAGACTATGATTAGGGTCGGAAATCACCCCGATAGCTAATGAATACGCCGTTGTAAGGACTATGATGGACAGATTTTTCACATTACAGGTTTTTATAATGTGTTTTCAACAAGAATGATGCCTGAAATCAATTTATTTTTCTGAATTGCGCATTTAGGATACACTATCTTCTCTAATCTGAATGCGCTAATTGGTTGATCATCAAGTCTTTAGACATTTGTCCCGCTGAAGGGCTTTCCCAGCCGAAACTGTTGTTTAGATTCTCTCACTTCTAAGGTCCGTCTAGGACCTTAGATGCAGCCTTGGCTGCACCATTTGTCCATATCTTGAAACATGATATTGGGTCGACGACATACATAAGGACTTACTCCTCACTCAGCATCTTCTCCGCATTCTCTGCCATCTGCAATTTCTCGATTATTTCTTCTATGTCGCCGTCCATGATTTTGCCTAAGCTATAAAGTGTCAAGCCTATGCGATGGTCTGTGCATCTGTTCTGCGGGAAATTATAAGTTCTGATTTTGTCCGAGCGATCGCCGGAGCCGACAAGGCTTTTTCTTTTGGATTTCTGCTCTTGGTAGGCTCTTTCTTTTCTGACTACTTGGACCTTCTGGTAGAGACGCTGCAAGGCGATTTCTCTGTTCTTGTGTTGGGATCTGGAGTCAGTACTTTCTGCAGCGATACCTGTGGGAAGGTGGGTGAATCGGACACCGGACTCTGTCTTGTTGACGTGCTGTCCCCCAGCACCACTGGCACGGAACAGATCCGTTCTGAGTTCGTCTTTTCTTATTTCGATGTCTTCTAGTTCGTACTTGGGCATGACGACGACTGTGGCAGCAGAGGTGTGGACACGGCCTTGGGATTCTGTTTTAGGTACCCGTTGTACTCTGTGGGCACCGGACTCGAATTTTAATTTGCCGTAGACGTTTTCTCCGAATACTTCCAGCACCACTTTGCTATAACCCCCTGAGCTGCCTTCATTGAGGCTGATGACGTCGTGCTTCCACTTCTGCGAGTCAAAATACTTTACATACAAACGGTAGAGTTCGCCAGCGAATATCGATGCTTCATCACCTCCTGCGCCGGATCTTATTTCCATCACGATGTCGAGGCTGTCTTCTGGATCTTTGGGGATGAGCAGGGTCTTTAGTTTTTCTTCCAGTTCTTCCTGTCGAGGTTCTAGGGCGGACAATTCTTCTTTGGCCATAGCCTGCATTTCTGCATCAGGATCACTAAGCATTTCCTTGGCTGTTTCCACATTGCCTAGTACGGTCTTGTAGCTTTTGTACTTTTCTATGATTTCTTGTAGGCCTTTGTACTCTTTATTGAGCTTGCTATACTTTTTCATATCAGATAGAGTTTCCGGATCTGATAATTTCTCTTCGAGGCTCATAAAGTGATTATGTAGCTCCTCTAGTTTTGCAAGCATGATAGTGGAATTAGATAGGTATGGACAATAGGATTATCATGACGACGAAGTCGCCTTACAACAGTTAAGTGGATGATCGTATTGAGCTAACGTATATTGATACTGTCCTTGATGGATTGTATCAAATCGGTGGAGACAGATGGTCTCGCAATATTGTTCTTGATGAAATTTCTGTAATTCTGCTCTTTGTGGAAGATCTTAGAGCATTTTGGATCACAATCCACTTGATTTAGAAGGGCTTTTCTTTCTTTTTCTGCTAAAGCATTGTCAAAAAAAAGACTTACTCGATTTTGGATTTCGTTATGTTTTTCCATCTCAGTTCTGTTATTTCTGAAAGCGCTTGACCTTGGTATTACTTAATTCAAGGTTTCAGATTTGTTAAAAACTAATACTACAAAAAAGAAGAATTCTAACCCGATTAATAACCAAATTAGAAAATCATTTTAAAAAAATCAATAAACAGGATGGAAGAACTACTAACAATCCAATATTTATAATATCAGACCTTTATCATTGTCATTCTTCTTCGTTACCAGCAGGACGAGCTGATTTGTTGTCAGATCTCTTGTCTTTGTAACCCATTTTGTCAGCGTAGAATTTGAGCTTTTCTTTCAGCATGTTTCTGGCTCTGAAAAGCCTGGAACGTACTGTGCCTATGGGTACATCGATGATTTTAGCGATTTCCTCATAGGTGAAACTCTCCACATCACATAATAGGACAACAGTCCTGAAATCTATGGGCAACGCATTGATGGCCATTGTGACTTCATCTCCCATCATGTTAGAAAAAATCTCTTCTCTGAGATCCAAATAACCTGGGATTTTACTGTCATCGCTGTCGTGATAGCTGACAATATCCTCAAAATCCACCCTCGTAGGCTGCTTACTGCGCTTACGATAGTGGTTGATGTAAGCATTCTTACAGATTTTGAACAACCATGCCTTGGCATTAGTTCCCTGAATGTATTTATCGATGAATCTAAACGCCTTCATATAGGTCTCTTGTACTAGATCATTGGCGTCGTCATCATCATAGGTGAGGTGAAAGGCAAAGGTCTTAAGCGCATCTATGTGCGGCAGCAGTTCCTTGTGGAATATTTCGTCGTTATTTCTTTCCAATGAGACCTTATTTGTTGGGCTAGTAGCAAACATACACAAATTCATATTTTAAATCAGTTACTGGATAGACGGCTTTAGCTGAGCAAATGTTAATAAAATCGCCAGATATAGTGAATTGGGGTTGCTTTCAAGGGTCATAAAGTGCTATTTATTCCCCATTTGTCCATCCTCGAGGCACTATATGACAGGACATACTAACACCATAAGCTGTTGCCTGCTGTCAAATCTGCCCTAATCAGTTGATAACTAGGTTTCTAAATCATAAATTCGCAGCCACTAACACAACGATTTGAGTCATGGGAAGAGCCTTTGAATATAGAAAAGCAACAAAATTTGCCCGATGGGACAAGATGGCCAAGGCCTTCTCCAAGGCCGGCAAGCACATCACCATCGCCGTAAAACAAGCCGGCCCAGACCCCAACACCAATGTCGCCTTGAGGAGAGCCATACAGAATGCCAAGGCTGTTCAGATGCCCAAAGATCGTATCGCAGCAGCCATCAAGAAGGCTTCAGACAAGGACACCAGTAATTATGAGGAAGTCGTACTGGAAGGCATGGCACCACACGGCATTGCCATGGTCGTAGAGACCGCTACGGATAATAATCAGAGAACCGTGGCGAATGTAAGATCCTACTTCAGCAAGAAGGGCGGTTCCATGGGCACCAAGGGGATGCATGATTTCTTATTTGACAGAAAAGGGGTTTTCTATATTCCACTGGAACAGATAAGTGACCCAGAAGAGATAGAACTTGAATTCATAGATCACGGTCTCGAGGCCATAGAAAAGGACACGGTAGAGGAAGAAGAAATGTACAAAGTGCAGGTGGCTTTTGAAGACTTCGGAAAAATGCAGCAAGCTCTGGAAGAAGCCAAGATAGAGGTCAAGAATTCTGAACTAGAACGTATTCCCACAATAACCAAAGAATTATCTGAAGAGCAAGTGGATGAAGTGCTGGCACTTATAGATCTGATGGAGCAGGATGACGATGTGAGTAGCATCTATCATAATCTGGCGTAAGGGGGAGGGTGTGCTTTATGTGGAATGTTCCAGTTCCCCTGAGACCAATAAAAGTTTCATCTCATTATTTCTCCTCACGGAAATATACTTCATTTGAGCTTGTGACACTTTAGAGTGACGGGTTTCCGACAAGCCAATCCAGATTATCTATCGGACTAATGGATGACCTCGGTATAGAATTTTATGTACCCGATTCCAATAAAGGAAATGATTGCGACACGATACAAATTTATGGATCAATAGCCATCCATATACAAACTGTAAGTAGAAAAGCTTTCATAGAAAGAATAGTCGCCTATGATTTCTATTTATTGAGACGTGCAGAGTCACCAGAAGAATTATTACCACTACGAACTATAAAAAATTCCTTTCCAATATTCCTTTGAGCTCTAGTTCCTAGACTAGACACAGTACTACCTTTTGGGTTTGATTCTTGAAACTCTGAAACCTCAAGATTTTAAAAACTTTGATACCCCTCCTAATTCCACCACACTGCATACCCACGCTTCTTTAGACTATTGGCTAGATTTCTTTCGAGGGCAGTTGCTGCTGATCTGGTCAATGGATTGAAATTGGCATAGAGTGAAGGCCTCAGATATAGCCCGTACTTCTCTACGATGCGGGAAGAGACTTTGTAACCTTGCTTGTTGCGGGCGCCTTTGATGTGCTTGGTGAAGCGCTCATTGGGGGAGTGGGCGGTCATTCCGACATATAGACAGGCAGAACCGGCTCTGAATTGCGGGTTGGCTGCTCTGAATTTCTTGTTTTCGTCCCAGACTCTCTTGGAGAGTTCTATAACGTAAACGTTGTGAGTGAGTTTGTCATTGGAGCGAGAAGGCTGATTTTCTTCAGGCTCCGGAGAGGTTTGTTTTTGCTTGAATAATGACTTGAATAGCATATCAGGCGGTTTATATAACTTATGGTTGTCAAAAACAAGGCCAAGGTTGTGGGCCTGGTTTAGATGAGAGCTGAGCCAATTACTATTCCTAATTATTCACTAGCTAGTGAAGCTACATCAAAAGGATAGGAATATATTTCTTGGCTGTGAATTTGAAGTCAAAAATGTTGCTAATATTAGGATTCGCCACATACATTAAAATAATTTTTAATGTATTTCTTGCTGATATATACTACATTCTCCCGATTTTAGCATTTTCTAATATGAACATCAAGATATGAAGAGTCACCTTATATCAGGCGGTTGCGGCTTTGTGGGCAGTAATATGGTCAAAAGGTTATATAACACAACAGAGGATAGGATCTTATGGGTGGATAATTTGTCTGTGGGCACAGATCCCGAAAACTGGCTGAATGTCCCTCTCCAGAGGGAGGATAAAAATATGAAAGTCTACGGTGAGGATGAGCGACTCATCTATTTCAAGAGTGATTTTATTGATGTTCTCAGAAATTTGATTAAAAATCCTGAATGGTTTCACACAGAATACGGTATTCCTGCAGTGGAGTTTGAGGATGTATTCCATTTTGCCGCTATCGTGGGGGGCAGAGCAATGATAGATGGTGATCCTATGAAGGTGGCTCTGGACCTGTCCATAGATGCAGAATTTTTCTATTGGGCGAGTCGTGCCAAGCCTGCCCGCATTCTTTACCCAAGTTCCAGCGCCGCTTACCCCACCAGTAAGCAGACAGAATCCAATGCGATCCAACTGAAGGAGACAGATATTAATTTTGCCAATATGGGTGAGCCGGACATGACCTATGGCTGGACAAAGCTCACAGGAGAATTCCTGGCCAAAATCGCCGCCGCTCACTATGGTCTCAAGATTACTTGCATAAGACCTTTCTCAGGTTATGGAGAAGATCAGAACTACACCTATCCCATCCCAGCCATTGCCAAGAGAGCGGTATTCAAAGAAACACCTTTTGAAGTATGGGGGACAGGACTTCAGGGTAGGGACTTCGTACATATCGATGATGTGATAGATTGTAGCTTGACAGCGATGGAGACCATCCATGATGGCTCAGCCATAAATATAGGTATGGGGAAGTTGACAACATTCAGAGAGATCATTGAAATCTTCACAGGCTTTGCGGGGTATGACCCTCCGATCAAATGTCTCCTGGACAAACCGGTCGGAGTCTTCTCTCGTTATTGCAGTATGGATCATGTCAAAGAAACACTGAACTGGGAACCGAAGATCAGTCTAGAACAAGGCTTGCGACGTGTCTATGATGCTGTCGCCAAAAAAGAGTTACCTCAGAGCTAAGATGAGTGAGCAACATACTATCGTTTGTTTTGGAGCAGGGCCAGCGTTCAAAGGTGGCATGTCGAATTACAACACTTCACTGGCCAAAACCTTTGCCAAGCGGGATGATGTCAAAGTACATATAGTCTCATGGTCGCAACAATATCCTAGCATAGTTCCTAGAGAGTTCAAAGACAAAGTAAGTAAGGTGGATTTTCTGGAAGGAACGGATATTTCTTGTAAGTACATCACGAATTATAATAACCCTGCTTCCTACTCGGCAACTGCAAGATATATTGCGGACTTCAATCCGGACAAGGTCATCATACAATGGTCCATTGCTCTACAGGGCTTACCCATCAGTCGCATAATAAAGACTCTGAAAAAAATTTCCGACTGTGAGATCATTTTGGATTTGCACTTTGTCAAACAAAAAGAAAAAAGTGCGATAGATGATCGTTTTACCCGGCTGGGACTCAAAGGTGCTGATAGCTATATCGTCCATGCCTTGAATACTTTCAAAGAGCTAAAAGAAATTTTTCCCAAAAGGAAATTTGAGTTGTCTGAGAACGGAGTAAGGGTCAACAAGAAAGATGTATATCCAGTGATTAAACTGTTCCATCCCATCTATGATTTGTATAAGCCAGACCCAGACTTTGATGTGGCGCAATTTAAAATTAAAAATAAAGTAAGCCAGAAGGCCCTTTTGTTTTTTGGGTTCATCAGAAAATATAAAGGTTTACATAATGCCATCAAAGCTTTTGACATCGTTGCCAAACAAAGAGACGATGTCACCTTTATGATTTGCGGAGAGCTATTCTGGAACACTTTGGATTCCAAAAGTCTTTTGACGAAAGTAAAACAAGCCACTTTTGCGGTGGCTAAGAAAATATTCTTGGGTAACCAAGAAGACGAAAAGAATTATAATCCGCTAGCACTGATAGCTGAGCTGGGCTTAGAGGAGAGGACGATGGTGGTGAGTGAATACATACCTAATGAAGATGTCAGTAAATATTTTCAGGTGGCTGATGCTGTCGTATTATATTATTCCAGGGCGACACCTTCGGGTATAGAGTCGCTGAGTTATAATTTTGATATTCCTATTCTAGCGACTAAGGTTGGGCACTTCCCTGAGACGATCACAGAAGGGGAAAATGGTTATCTCGCAGAAGCGGAAAACATTGCGTCTATGGCAGCTACTATGCTGAGAATATTGGATGATCCCATTCCTGCGGAAAATGTCAATCGATACAAGGAAAAACTCAGTTGGGAATCTTATGTTGCGGCTATTCTGGCTGGCTGATAAATATTACTGCGCATATATAAACTCTTATCTGTATTGAGCATCATGTCGATCGCCTTAAATGTAAGTGTAAATTACAACCCCTTCTTCATACCGACACCAGTGAAAGGGAGTGAAGGCAACTCCGTTATTACAATAATGCCTACTAGAATATCTGGAAATAATTAGTCCTCGACTACACCCTTGAACTTTCATAACCGAAATCAATCTTACTCCTGCAACGCTTCTATCTGCTTCATCACCTCTGCAGCTTCGGCATACTTCTCATCTGATTTGGTCCGGTCCAATTTAGAAAGTTCGAAGGCTTCCTTATTGAGTTTTTCATATTGCTTTTGTAGCTTTTCGAGAGGCGTTTTTTTCCAGAACATTGTATTAGAATTTTAGAATTGAAAGTCAATAAATGAGTTAGTTATACTTTTAATGTCGACAGCCCACCATCCATATGAATGATCTGACCGGTTATGTTTCTAGCTTCAGAGCTCATCAGATAACAAGCCAAGGCAGCCACTTCATCTGCTTGTAATATGTCTTTCATAGGGTGCCTGGCTTTGAGCTTATCGATAGCCTGCTCATTGCGCATGAGGCCAGCCGCCAGGGATGTATTGGTCACAGTGGGCGCTATGCAGTTGACTCTTATTTTAGGTGCAAATTCAGCAGCCAGAGATTTGGTGAGCCCTTCGATGGCCGCTTTGGCAGTGGCGACTGAAGCGTGAAATGGCATACCCTGGGCAACAGCGACAGTACTGAATAAGATAATGGAGGCATTGTCCATTTTTTTGAGTTGGCGATGATATTTCTTGATGGCTTTGACGGCGCCCATGACATTGAGCTCTATATCTGTCCTGAAATCCTCTAGTGAGAGTGAGGAGAGGGGTTTGAGATTGATGGTGCCTGGGCAGTAGACCAGACTACTCAGGTCATCGATTTCAGGAAGTTCATCATTTAGAATGTCCATTTGTATTTGCTCGACCTCCGAAATATCGATTGGAGTGCGACTGATATTCCATATCTGTCTCTTATTCAGTTCCTTTTGTATGATGGATTTTCCTATGCCTTTACTACCACCAATTACAAGTAAGCCTTTATTATTCATTGTTTAATTATATTACAAGGAAACAAAGAATCACCTGAATGGTTTTGAATGTAACTATTGACCAATAGAGGACAACAAAATGCTGTTTTGTAAGCTTTAACGTTTGTATTTGTGGCAATTCACATACGCAATAGGTTATATTTGCTGAAAGGTCCAATAGACCGCACACCTTAATAACATTGAGTTTTTCAAACGAAATATCAGAACTAGTCTATCAGGACTATCTTTGTATAGAGCCTAAGGACTTTCAGGAGCGCATCAGGTTCTTTGATCATAACCGTAAGGATATAGATCAGTTACCATATGAAATGCGCCTTGAGATGAGTATAGAATATACAGTTGCCTTATTTGAGGTCGGAGATTATTTTGCTTTCCTCAAGAGGGTGGACCAGCTTCTAGCACTCAGTATTCACGACAATCTATTCAGTATAGATGGAGATGACATCTATCAAGAGCTCCTCTTCCGTAAGGCTTGTTCCTTGCATAACATTGTGGATTACCACGGTGCCGACCACGTTTTTTCTGAACTCATCAGAATAGATGTGAATAACAAGACCTACAAGCAGTCTTACTACAAGAACAAAGTCAGTCAATTAAGATACCTCGGCCAGAAAGTGAGAACAACCATAATCCTGTTGCTTATGTTAACGGGCATCATGATCGGTATCGAACTACTGATAGTGCTTCCATTTTTTCCTGAGTATTCTGGAAAGATGGAATGGATAAGGAACGGCTTGTTCATATCAGCTGTCGGAGGCATTTTGCTTCAGGAATTGACGATCAGATTCAGAGCGGTTAAGAACATCAAGAAACTTTCCAATAAAGCTTAGTGTCGTACACCAGTAGACATAGGTACAAAAGCATGCGAGAAAAAAACCGCCGAGCTTGGCGTAATGCAAAGATCGTAGTGGTCGTTGCCTTTCTAGCTAGTATAGTCTATCTGGTAATGAATAGAGTTGCTATCAAGGATCATCTCATGACCTATTTCATGTAACTAGGGTAGCAACCACACTTGCCCCTAGTCCATAGAGGGGAGCAAAGAGTACTCACCAACTACAATCAGCCACTGCATAAATCTAGCATCTAGCAGTCCAGTATTAAAAAGTTGTTTCAAAGTTGTTTCAAAATTACTTTACAAGTACAATCGACTACTAACACAAGTCTAGCCTACAGCAGTCTAGCGTCTACAAGTTGTTTCAAAATTACATTCTCAGTTCAATCAACACCGCATAAGTCCAGCCTTTAGTAGTCTAGAAGCACCTAATAGTCTAAGCAGTCTTAAATATCTTCTTCCACTCCGCTTTCTCAGACCACCACACATAGCTCAGATACACGATCATCAGCAAGGCATTACAGAAATACTTGAGGACGATGCTAAAGTTTTTTCTTATCAGATACGCCAGCAGGATTATGCAAGTGATCAATGCCATGTCTCTAAGGATTTTTGAAATCGGGTAAGCGATAGGAAAATGTTTCTGACCTAAAAAGTAACCGATTATGACCATAGTCGAGTAAGTAATCAAGGTGGCCCAGGCAGAGGCGGCTATGCCTATCTTGGGTAGATAGATAACACTGATGACCAGAGTGATCACCACACCGATAAGGGAAATCATGGCTCCATAACTGGTTTTGTCCGAGAGTTTATACCAGATGGAAATATTATAGTAGACACCTAAGAATAGGTAAGCCATCAGTAAGACAGGCAGTAGATGCAAGCCTCCCCTGAAATGTACATCCCCTAGATATTTGATCAGATCCACACCTAGGTATAGACCTAATATTGCAATGCCGCCGACCAGAACAAACAATCTGCATATTTTTCCGTAGAGTTCTTTTCTGTCAGATTCAGAAGAATTATTAAAAAAGAAGGGCTCCGCCGCATAGTTGAATGCTGTTGTGAAAATGACGAATAATCCTGCTACTCTTCTTGTAAAATCATAGACTCCAGCTTGACCCAGATTGCGTATGACATCATCAGCCAGAAAAGTTTTTTGTAATTGAACAGAGAAGAATTGTATGAAAGCATTCGCCATGCCCACGATGACCAAAGGAAAAACATACCAGCTCATTTTCATAAGTAGTCGTGTATTAATCTTTGGCTTATAGCCTTTGAGAACGGGTAGCAGAGTTAGGCTGAGGCAAGCGCTGGCAATAAGATTCGCTATGAAGACCCACTCTATGATAGAGTCTCTGGGTTCTAAGTTTTGCCAAAATTCTGTTTTGGGAAGGATAACCAGAAAAAGTAAAATAAGAATAACTGAGAGGGCCACATTGAATATCTTGTATAGGGCAAAAGCTGTTGCTCGATCAGTCAGTCTTAACTTGGCAAAGGGAATAAGATTGAGTACATCCAAGGCTATTATAAAAGCAAACCATCTGACATAGTGTGGATAAGCCTCATAACCTTCTATCAGATTGGCAACAGCCTGAGCACCAAAAACTCCTATGCAAACCAGACCAGCTGCAGAAATAATAACGGCCGTCATACTCGTATCAAAAGCTTCAGACAAGGAGGCCTGCTGACCCATAACCGAAGCCTTACCCGCAGTCCTATTGCCAAACCGGAATAGTGCCGTATCCATTCTGAAGGAAAACAAGGTGATCAACAGGGATGCGTAAGCATAATAAAGCCCATAAACACCAAAATCTGTCGTGTTTTCACCCAGCAAATAGGTAAGCAAGACAACCACTACCAGGTAATAGACTATTCTAGATAGTACCGAACCCAGACCGTAGATGAGGGTTTGTCCAGCAAATTTTTTGATTAAGCTCATAAGACTGGCGCAAAGTTAATAATATAGGGGGCTTGTAAAGTGATCTGGAGTCTTGTCAAGACCCACATTTGTTTAATTTTATATCAGAAAATAAGCCATATAAAGCAACAGATATGATAGACATAAAATTACTGGATGAGATAACCCAGATACCTGGAGCCCCTGGACACGAGTACAGAATCAGGGCTTTTTTAGAGAAAACGGTAGCGCCTTATGTGGATGAGACCTATATCGATGCCATGGGGAACTTGGTGGCAGTCAAGCAGAGTCCGACACAGAAGAAGACGGTAGTCGCTGCACATATGGATGAGATCAGTTTTGTCGTGACGCATATCGATGATGATGGGTTCATTAAGTTTCATACGTTAGGTGGATTCGATCCTAAGACACTGACAGCTCAGAGAGTCATCATTCATGGCAGTGAGGACATTATCGGGGTCATGGGTACTCGACCTATTCACATCATGACGGCTGAGGAGAGAAACAAAAACCCTAAGATCATAGATTATTATATCGACACAGGTCTACCTGTGGAAAAGGTCAAAGAGATTGTAGAACTAGGTAACCCGATCACACGAGAGCGCTCCTTCATAGAAATGGGAGACATGGTCAATTCCAAATCACTCGATAATAGAATTTGCTGTTATCAGCTGGTCCAGACGCTTAAGGAACTCAAGGATGTAAAACTGGCAACGGACCTTTATGCAGTATTCACGGTACAGGAGGAGATAGGACTGAGGGGTGCCACAGCTGTAGCTTCAGGTATCAATCCTGATTTAGTCATTAATCTTGACGTGACCCTGGCTTGTGATGTGCCGGGCTCTGCTCCACACGAACGCATAACGGATCTGGGCAAGGGTGCTGCCATCAAGGTGCTCGATGGTGCTACTGTATGTGATTACAGAATGGTCCGATTCATGAAAGAAATAGCTAAAGAAAACAGAATCGATTACCAGCTGGAAGTTCTACCCAAGGGTGGAACAGATACTGCTGGACTGCAGCGCCACGCTCAAGGCGGAAGTATAGCAGGGGGTATTTCCGTTCCGTGTCGTTACCTGCATCAGGTCATAGAAATGGCCAGCAAAAAAGATTTGCAGGATTGCATTGATTTATTGAAAGCTTGTCTGCAGAAGATAGGGAATTATGATTGGTCTCATAGTTAATTAAGTTGATTTGTAGATGTATGTAAAAAAGAGATTTTCTGTATTAGGAATTATTCGTTTTACAGGTTTTTATTCATGTGTTTTTCTTGCCTGGACAGTTACTGTTTTCGTGGTTCATAATATTTTTCATGACAGCTGGATTGAGGTGCCTTGGTTGCCTATTTCTGTCATAGGCACCGCAGTAGCTTTTTATGTGGGCTTCAAGAATAATCAAGCTTATGATCGGTTATGGGAGGCAAGGAAGATATGGGGTGGCATTGTCAATGACAGCAGAGCTTGGGGGTCTGCTGTCAAGAATTTTGTGTCAAAATATTTTGCAGATAATGATATTTCTTCTGTATCAATCGAGAAAGAAATAAAAATTTTAATCTATCGGCACATAGGATGGCTCTATGCCCTGAGAAGTCAAATGCTCATATCCACCGAGTGGGAACATATTTCGCAAGGAGGTATGGCAGCTCGTGCGACAAGATCACGAATGAAAAGATTTGGGGTAGGGCTTATAGATGACCATGACACAGAAGAACATCTCAAGAAATATTTACCAAAAGATGAGTATGAGAAGTTGATAAATTTTAAGAATACCGCCACACAGATTGTAGATCATCAATCCTTGCATCTTCAACGACTGAGAGAAAAGGATATCATAGATGATTTCCGACATATGGAATTACAAAATCTGTTACGAACTTTTTATGCCCTTCAAGGTAAAAGTGAAAGAATCAAGAAATTTCCTTTACCTCGACAATATGCTAACGCCAGTTCCATATTCATCGGGATATTTTTGTTTCTCCTACCATTCGGGATGATAACAGAATTCCATAAGATGGGTGAAGCGGCAACCTGGCTGGCCATTCCCTTTTCTTTTATGGTGGCTTGGGTTTTTATTATGATGGAGCTGGTGGGTGATTATTCTGAGAATCCATTCGAGGGTCTAGGGAATGATATACCTATGCTGGCGCTATGTAGAACCATAGAGATTGACTTGGTAGAAATGCTAGGGGAAAAGGATGTGCCTGCAGGCATTAAGCCTGTCAATGGGGTGCTGATGTAATGGGATATAACTCAAGCTTTAACTTTCAAAACATAAGCGAAAAAGCTGTATGGATTTTATTCTTAAATGAATAAGGCTATGATGTATTGTATAAAAATTGAATTATTAGGATGATTTACTAATAAAAGTCTTACGTTTTACTTATTTATCGAACAAGTAATCTATATTACAGTATAGTTAATGCATAAAAAATAAAACAAATGAATAACGATAAGGACAAAAATACAATGCCGGATAATCTGAAGACGGACGATACGGATATGAATAAATATCCAGATCATATGAAAACCAAACCTAATGCCGAGGTGGAAATTCCTAGTGATACACCAATGGCAGAAGATCTAGAACAAGACCCTCAACCAGCTGAAGAGTATCCTGGTAACTTAAAGACAAATCCAGAAGATTCGGCAGAGAAAAAATCATAGAATATTATTTAGGCAATCCGTTATCGGGTTGCCTTTTTTTGTTCATCCCTGAGGTTATAATTCCTCTCATATGGCTCCTCTATCAGGAGCTATATTCTTTTAATATCTGATTGAAAAGGATATATCTTAAAGGGATATTATGATTGTGGATACAAAACCAGGAACATCTATCTAAGTTATAAATAGATATTAGCAGACTAAACTCCAGACTATGAAAATTCACAAATTATCTAGAATTGTAGCGATGCCATTTTTTGTCTTGGCTGTGGTCATAGGTTATTATGCATTTAAACATCCTTTGGAAAATTATTTGATATGGGGTCTGCTGCCTGCAGCTGCTTTGATTTTGATTTATCTTTTTTCTCCTCAGATAGACTATTGGTGGTTGGGTAGAAACCCTGTAGAGCTGGATCAGCAGATAACGGACTTGCTACATGGAACCAATCCTGATTATGTGGCCATGTCACAAGATCAGAAGAATGAATTCAATAAGCGACTCACACTTTTTACGACTGGCAAAGAATTCATCGCCAAGGGCATGGAAAAAGAAAATATGGACGTCCCCTTTGATGTGCAGAATATGATCTCTCAGATTCCTGTGACCATGACTATGGGGCGAGATGATTTCACCTTTAGACAGTTTGATAGAATAGTGCTCTACAAGCATCCTTTCGGATCTCCGTTGCATAGATTCCTTCATACAATGGAAACACATGCTGAGGATGGCGTCGTTATCTTATCTTTAGAACATGTGCAGGCAGCTATGATGAATCCCGGTCACCATTATGATGTTGGCTATCATGCATTTGCTGAAGCTTTCACAGGGGCATATCCCAAAGAAAATTATCCTGACTTACCGAATGATATCTGGGATAGTATTGAGAAAATCTCTCCACAGAACAAGCAAATGATTTTATCGACTTTGGGTTTTCAGAATGTGGACCCTATGCCTGTATTGATTACACTTTATTTTAGGCAGAAGGAAAAATTTCAGTCAGTGTTGCCTAAGGTAGCAGTTAGTCTGAAACAGATATTTAATTTATAAGAGTTATTCAGAAAAATACGTGATCAAGGCTATTGTAATTGACAACCCATTAGTAAAAAAATTACATAAATGAAAGAGCTACGTCTTGTTCTTATTCTCATTGCTTTATCGGCAACAATATTCTTCTGGAAACACTTAGGACCACAAAGTAATCAAGGAAAACTGGCACCTGACTTCAAAGCTGTCCTTCAAAATGGGTCAGAATTCAGACTCTCAGATCTGAAGGGTAACTATGTACTTCTGGATTTTTGGGGTTCCTGGTGCCCACCCTGTAGGCGAGACAACCCCAATCTGGTAGAACTCTATTCCAAGTATAACTCCAGAGGATTCGAGATCGTCTCCGTAGCTATTGAAAAAAACGACAAAACCTGGAGCAAAGCCATCATCAAAGACGGACTTGTATGGCCCTACCACATCCTTAAAACCTCCAGACTGGTAGCGACAGACCCACTCGCCTTGAAATATCGAGTATCAGATCTACCCAGTAAATTCCTGATAGACCCACAAGGCCAGATTGTCGGGGCCAAGCTCAGCAAGGCTGACATCGAGGCCATATTGGATGAGAATCTACCAAGTGACTGATTTTCAGGCTTTAATCTTACTCAGGTATGTTTGTTAGGGGTTACCGTTGCTGTCTAGCATTCAGCAGTCCATAAGTCTGGCATCCTAGAAGTTAAATCACCCCACAGAGTCTTATAGGTTGTATTTTCGTGCTCAGATACTCATATTGGCACATTTTATTTAATAATTACTGACAAATTGGCTGCAAACAAGGCATGGCAAAGGGTTTGATGAATAAATTGAAAAACAAGTTAAAGATGACAGGTAACGAAACTCCTGAAAATGAAGTTGTAGAGGGAACTGAAGAGCAGCAAGCAGCGCAGGCTGAGGCTAAACCTAAGAAATCGAAGAAAAAGAAGTCTTCCAAGGTCGCTGAAGAGCTGGAAGAGGCTCAAATTCAATTGGCCGAGTCCAAGGATAAACATCTGCGCTTATTTGCAGAGTTTGAGAATTATAAGAAGAGAAGCACTAAGGAAAAATTGGAGCTGATGAGTACAGCCGCGCAGAGCACCCTGAATAAAATAATTCCTGTCTTGGACGATTTTGATCGATACAAGAAGAATGCTGAGGACGAAGCGACGACGGAGCAGTTGAGTGATGGCGTGCTGATGGTCTATGAGAAGCTCTACAGAACTTTAGAAGGTCTAGGCTTGCACCCCATGGAAACCACGGGAGAAGTATTCGACCCAGAAATCCATGAGGCTATTACCAAGATACCTGCGCCTACTGATGACATGAAGGGCAAAGTGATAGATACAGTTGAGAAAGGGTATAAGCTCAATGAAAAGATCATCCGATTTGCGAAAGTGGTTGTTGGCGAATAATAAACAACCATAACAATTTTTATAATCAAGACCACTCCCAAGTGAGTGAAAACCGCATATGGCAAAAAGAGATTATTACGAAATACTGGGAGTCGCCAAAGGTGCCGATGCCAAGGAGTTAAAAAAGGCCTACAGGAAAGTGGCGATGAAATTTCATCCCGATAAAAACCCTGGTGATAAAGTAGCCGAAGATAAATTCAAGGAAGCGGCAGAAGCTTATGAAATTTTAAGTGACGAGCAGAAGCGTGCCCGTTATGATCGCTATGGACATGCCGGTGTAGATCCGCAGGCAGGCTTCGGCGGTAGAGGTATGAATATGGATGATATCTTTGCCAATTTCAGTGACATCTTCGGAGATAGTGGCAGCCCTTTCGAAAGCTTTTTTGGGGGTGGAGCACGGACACGTTCCAGACAGCGAGGGCAGAAAGGATCTAATCTCAGAATAAAAGTCAGCCTGACCCTTGAAGAAATTGCTGATGGTGTCACGAAGAAAATAAAAGTCAAAAAGCAAAACTCTTGCGATACTTGTAATGGCTCTGGCGCCAAGGACAGCAATGCCGTTTCTACCTGTGGCACCTGCCAAGGCTCTGGCTATGTGAGACAAGTGAAATCCACTTTCCTCGGTCAAATGCAGACCACCACCGTCTGCCCCACTTGTAATGGCAGCGGACAGCAGATCACTAGTAAGTGCGGCACTTGCAAGGGAGAGGGCAGAAACATGGGAGAAGAGACGATCGAGATAGAGATACCCGCAGGTGTAGAGGGCGGTATGCAGTTATCCATGCGCGGTAAAGGCAATGCTGGAAAAAATGGTGGACCTAAGGGGGACTTGCTCATCGCCATAGAAGAAAAAAAACACGACCACTTCACCAGAGATGGTCAGAACATAATGTTCGATCTATTTCTGAATTTTGCAGATGCAGCGCTGGGTACGTCCATAGAAGTACCTACACTGGGTAAGCTGGTCAAGATCTCCATCCCGCCAGGTACACAAGCCGGTAAGATTTTCAGGTTGCGCGGTAAAGGCATCCCTTCTGTGCAAGGCTACGCAGAAAAAGGCGACCAACTTATCAATGTCAATATCTGGACACCTAAGAAATTATCGCCAGAGGAAAAATCTATGTTGGAAAAAATGAGAGATCTGCCCAATTTTGCGCCTAAGGGTGGCAAAGGTCAAAAAGGTTTCTTTGCCAGAATGAAAGATTATTTCGAATAGATGAGATGGGCCTGGGCAATTTTCCTTTTAGTCGGGTTCTGCAGTTGTGGGCCGTCGCCCATGTTTTCAGAAACCCTGGACACCTCTCCACAAGGCTGGACAACTGCTGAAGAGCTGACGTATGAAATAGAGGTGGAGGCAGTGGATCAGCAGTACGAATTACAATTATTGATAGACCATTCCACAGAGTATCGTTATCAGAACATATATTTCAAAATAAAAACAGGCTTCCCCGATCGAGAAGCCAAAGAAGAACAATTATCCGTAGATCTAGCAACCAAGAGCGGGGAGTGGCTAGGCGACTGCTCTGCTGCCAAGTGCAAAACTAAAGTTTATCTGCTTGACAATTTTAAATTCCCCACAGCTGGCACTTATACTTTTGAGATCAGTCAGTATACTAGAGAAGAAAACCTGAAAGGTATCAATAGTCTGGAATTAAGTTTGTTTCAGAAAACTAAGTAGGGCGGGGGCAGTTGGAAGTTTGCGATTTTCTTGGTCATTCTTCTAACATTCAATTAAGTTTTATAACTATATGGAATGGCATCTATCAAGAGTTCTTATTTAAGGTTTTCAATTAAGATTCTATCGTTATTTGTACTCACAAAGAGCAAACCATTAGATGGAATGTTATAAATTTAAATGCAATAAATTTTTTTGGTGCATGAATACTATAATAAATAAAAATTATGAGTATTAGAATCAATTTGATTTTTTTCGTATTAAGCGCTGTACTTTGTCAAGGGCAAGATCGTTACTTCGACTTCTCTGAAAAAGAACTTATACAAAAATTACATAGTGATGAGTCTCAAATTCGCTATGATAGTGCAAGTGAAATTAAAAGGAGAATACTTCAAAATGAAATTGTAATTGAAAGAGGGAATATTATCGAAAACACTCAAGACTTTTGGCTTTCAAAAATTTCATCATTTAAAAAGATGACAGATATTGGGATATTGCTAGACTCACTTGAGATAGAATCAGATAATCTTACTCCAAACTATGGTAACACTAAAATATTTAGATTGGATCATTTGTTTCTAATGTATGTTGAACTAAATAAGAAAAGAACAAAAGGAAAAGTAGTCCAATTTTTTATGAATGTGGAATTTTTTAAAGTTGAACCCCCAAAGAATTTTACCGGTCTATGGAGAATATATAATGTGATTGGAGAAATCGCAATTGAAACTTCATATAAGAATGGAAAAAACCATGGAGTCGAAACAATTTTTTATGATGATGGACAAACTAATTGGTCAAAGTTTTATGTCGATGGAAAAATACAATTACAGTTGGGCTACTCTGAAAAAGGGGAACTAATTAGTGAGAGAACATTTGATGACAAAGAAAGAGAAGTCTATGAAAAAGAATTACAGTATGAAATGGAAAAGAAATAGTTATTAAACTCATAGGTATTATAGTCCGTTATTTGAAACAATTCCAGCCCCTATTCATATACAACCTCCCTCAGAAACCTCAACACCAAAGAAACCTCAAAAGTCACATTCCTGATGCTTAAGGTATTGGTTCCGCCAGAATTTGCTTGGACATATTGATAATTAAGATCAGGGCTTAATGTGAACTCTAATGCAGTGTTAAAAAACTCTCCACCTTCAAATTGTAATCCACCTCCGATACTGATTCCATACAAGTACTTCCTGACATATAAAGGATCTCTTGAAGTGAAAGATTCGAAAGTAAAGTCAGGATTGCTATTCAATCTCTGAAGATCAAAAAAGAATTTTTGCATTTCCTCAATGTTTTGAGAAATAGTGTACTCGCCTCTCACACCTAGGAAATAGTAAGGCTTAGCACCAAGAAAAACAGTGGAGATAAGCTTCTTAGCACCGACCATCAAGGAAATGTTCTTGAACTCATAAGCTCTATTATTACGCAGATTATCAAAAGTCCTGAAACCGATACTGCTGCCTCTATTATGCAAACCTATCTGCGCAAAGAGGGCTCCCCGCTCCTCAGGATCTCTAGTCTCTACGAAGGCATTGATATGGTAAGTAAGGTAGGGACGACGATCGCCACCATTCCAGTTCTGATTGGCTAGGCTCAGCCCTCCTTTGGTCCCAAAATGATAGCCAGCCTGCCCTTGCGCCGTGGAAAGGGCTAGAATACAGACAAAAAGCAAGGAAAAGTAGAATCTGGATAATTGCATAAGTAATAAGTATATGATAAAAATAGGGAATTCTCTGTCAGTTCAAAGCAGAACCCATTCGGCAGAAAAGACGCATTTCAAGTAACTTTGGGGTTCGAGCCCAAATAAAGTCTAGATAATACATACCCTTTCAAAGGTTTTTGCATTTAATTGGTTTAATAACTTAAAGGACTAAAGTCATGAGATCCATTTTTTACATTTTACTTTTTCTTTCATTTTATGAGCAACCCCTCTTTTCTCAATGTGAGGATGGAAAACTGACCAGAGAAGCTTGGAGCACCATCTCTAACAATCACAGGGCCAATACCGCATTCACTTATGGAATGGTGTCATATCAGTCTCTGGAAGACAATTTTTACTATGATTCTCCAGAGGACTCCTTATTTTATTTAGGCTATAGCAAAGCCTTGTGGGTGGGCGCTAAAGACCCAGCGGGTAATCTGAAACTTGCAGCTAATACTTTCCCTACCATAGCCAGAAATGATTTTATTCCTGGACCACTGGATAGACAGACGGGTCTGCCGATAGATACTTTATGTGGAACTTATAACAGGGTATGGAAGATTACCCAGTTTGACATATTCAATCATCAGTTGAATTTTCAGGCAGGCACTCTTAACTTATCAGACATACCTGCTGACATACTTGAGTGGCCAGCCCAGGGCAATCCTTATCTGGAATTAGCACCGGATTTTGATTTAGCCCCTTTTCATGATGAGTTAGAAGATGGCATCTATGACCCACTTACTGGTGATTATCCCATCACTCTGGAAGAGCAGCCGGAATTTATTCCATCCGAATTCAGCTTTGTTGTCTATAATGACAAAACCTTACATACTTATTCTCAGGGACAAGAAATCATAATGGAATTCCATCAGATGAATTATGTGGTGAATTGCCTGGAGGATACAGAATCAGATCATACGGTCTTCACTAGAATCAAGTATAAGTATCTCGGACAAGAAACTTTATCTGAACTTAAGATATCCTTGTTTGAGGATAATGATCTGGCTTGTAATTTAAATGATTATACAGGTTGTAATACAGATCTGAATTGTAGTTATTTCTACAACAAGGGCGGTGAGACTTTTGTGGGTTCTTGTCACGATTTTGACGTACCAGATGATAATGGTGCTGTTAGAAGTACTGTTTTTCTGAATCACGACATGAAATCATTCAAGCATTTCTATTTACTGGGAGTGGGGGACACCTTGATACCGGGTATAGATCCTACGGGTCCTTTGGAACATTATAATAACATGAGTGGACTGTGGAGAGATGGTGAGCCTCAGACTGTGGGCGGTAATGGTTATGACCAGGGTTCTACAGAAGAAACTTTGTTTGCTTTTCCTGACAGACCTGATCTTGCGGGTTGGTCCATGGAGACAGCGGATATTCCCATGCCGCTGGATGTGAGAGCCTTGACAACACTGATAGATGAACGTGATGTAGCGCCTGGTGCTGAAGGGGTCATAGATTTTGCAGATCATTTTCTATATGATACAGAGAGAAAAAAGCTAGAAGTATTTCAAGTATGGCCGGATAAGATCAATCAACTGAAGGCGGAGTATGCCTCTATTCTCGATGGTAGTTTTGCTTGTTCGGGTGGAATAGAATTATGTGAGGTAGATTGTGTCTGGCCTGGCGATGCCAATAATGACAATGCCGTAACGGGCAAAGATTTATTGTTCATAGGCGTGCTTTCCGGGAGAAATATTACTGATGGAATTTCCAGAGGCGTTTCGTCCACGGATTGGTTTGGGTTCAATTCTGATGAATGGTCCACGGAATTCATGGGTATCAATGCCAAGTACTCTGATGTGAATGGCAGTGGCACGATCAACGAGACAGACTTGTTTCTGACTAGTGAAAATTTCGGGTTGACTAGAAATAATTATGTACCGCCTCAGGAATTATTGGAACAAAAAGTGGGGAATAATACACTGGTTGTGAAGTTGGAAGTGAATGAAGTGGATTTATCGACTGCAGAATTATTTGATAGAATAGTAGAGACTGAAATTCATCTTGAGGGATTAACTGATGAGGCTTTGGGTGCACCGTTGCATGGTCTTTCTTTTGATCTGCGATTTGATACCAATATGATCACACCTTTCATCATACTCAACAATGATGAGCAAGATTTATTCCAATACGAATTTTCTTATCTCGACGGAGGATTCAGGGATGGAAATGAATTGAGAGGTGATAATAGAATACAATACGCTTTCACTAATCATAATGGTGAGAACATAATTGAGGGTGGCTTACTGGAAAAGCAGAACATGCACGTGAAGGTAGATGCCGTTACCGCTAATCTTGATGGGCGAGACACCTTGATCATGAAGTTTTATAATGTCTGTGCTTTCAATGCAGCTGGGGAGGAAATTTCTTTTGGTGCTAGCTATGATACGCTTATCATCACTAATATGATAGTAGACCCTGATGTTATTTCTAAAGTGGATGAGGTGAATTCAGAACCCTTTCAGGCCAGCCTATTTCCTAACCCTGTGACAGCGACCTTACACTGCCAGTTATCTGAAAGTCTCAGTGGAAAGGTCATCATAAGAAATCTGCAAGGTGTAGCTGTGGCAGAGCAAGAGATCAGAGAACAATCGGCGTTCAGTGTCCAGGCGGAGAGCTTGGCGGGAGGACTTTATATTTTTGAGATTATGACGAAAAGTGGCGCGAGGGTTGTTAAAACTTTTGTAAAAACAGCAAGGAATTAAATCATACATTCTATAAACAATAAAGTAAGCCTGGATCATGAAACCTAGGCCTGCTTTGTTTTTGAGCTGTTGCTAGTGCTATTGTATAAAAAATGCCTAGGATTTAAAGTCCTGTTAAGCGGTTTCGGAACAGAAAGCCATTTTGTATTTTGAGAATTGACAACTAAGACCACTATGAAACAATTGCTTTACCTCTTAATCGTTCTTGCCTTTCTTCCGTCATGCTCTAGGAAAATACTTATACAAGATGCGCATCAGCTTGAGGACAGAGGTGACCACCGCAACAATAATCCGATGAATGACATCGACATCAAAACCTCTTATGCAGGAGATGCTTTTGACTTCATTACCTTCCAGGTCGATATTGTCAATAACTCAGAGCAGACCATTACCTTGGATGTCAATGACATTGCCCTTATGATCGATGTCGGTGGAGATAGAAGAAGACAAGCGAGACCAGTTTTCAAGAATGATATATTAAGATCCCTAGAGAAGGAAGCAGTACTGGTGGAACAAGAACGAAAATCTGAAATGGCAAGAAATGTCATTTTTGGTGGGGCCAATGTTGTGACCGCAATTCTTGTGGGTAATAATCCAGCTGATGTTATATTTAATGGGAGCATAGCCACTACAGACGTCATGGACCGCAACAGGCAATACATGAATGTAGGAGCCTCCATAGGAGAGCAGATTTATTATCACGAGGAATATTCCTTGGATAGAGCAGTAATATCGCCAGGCAGAGATGCTTCTTTTGATGTTCATTTTGAGCGAACATTGTTAGTTGCACGAGCAGAGATGGAAATATATTGTGAGGGTCATACTTATGATTTTGATTATCAGTTAGATGTTAGGGAGGAGAAAGTGAGGCGCTAGATCGAGCGTGCTGCTTGCTAAGACTTTAATAATTTTCTGATTTTTTGATTAGGAACATATTTAACTTTACTCCGTTTCGCATGAATACTTGAACACTTACCGAAGCTGATGCTTCGATTCATTCACTTTACAGCAAGATTTACTTGCCTTAATCCATTCATCGTTTATTCATCCTTCTCTTGCACCAGCTCCACCAATATGCCATTCGTATCCTTGGGATGTAGAAAGCAGACGATTTTATTGTCTGCACCGTCTGTCGGTTTTTTATTCAGTAATCTGATGCCAGCTTTTTGTAGTCGTGCCATCTCGCTAGACAAATCTGCAACTGCAAAGGCTATGTGGTGAAATCCCGGCCCTTTTTTTTCCAGAAATTTATGGATCACACTAGTCTCTGAAGTGGCTGCCAGTAATTCAATTTTAGAATTGCCGACCCTCAGAAAAGAGGTCAATACTTGCTGTGCTTCCACAAGTTCTCGCTTGTATGGAACAGTGTCAAACAACTGGCTGAAGAGAGCTTCTGAAACATCCAAGTCTTTTACCGCTATGCCTATGTGTTCTATTTTTTTCACGAGCTATTCTTTAAGATATGTTTTAGGATTTATGCTTTCCTATTTAATTCTTAGTTAAAGGTACTTAATCGGGACAATGAAGACTTACTTTTGTAAGAACCCGTTCTCAAATTCCCCGGGTGGCTTACATATGAATAAAAATGTTATTTGGGCGATTGTCATCATCATGTCACTGGCTTTGCTGGGCATAGCGATCACCCAGTTCATATGGATCAAGGCGCAAGTGGATTTGGATGAGAAGAGCTTTGACGACAAGGTGATCTATGCCATGAACAGCGTCAAGAACCTCTTACAAGAAGATACGGAGTCCCCGGAATTTGTAACCAGCTTTTATGATGAGAAGCGGAAATCACTTTTTGGACTGGAAAACGAGAAATTCAATTCCCTACTTTCACCTAAGAGTCCTAAATTCAGTACCCATTCAGTGGAACTGGCTAGTATGATGCAAGATCTCTATGCGAGTGATCTATTGGAATCCATCAATAAAAACAATCTCGATAGATATATTAAAGAAGAGCTGGCCGATCAGGGGATAGATTTGAAATATGATTATGGCGTCTACTCTAACAAACAAGCAGGTTTTGTCATACGCAACGGGAAATTTGCCGTTCAGGTGGCAGAGGATGCCTCCTCAGAAATGAGTGACAATAAAGGTATCATAGACAGCCCATACAAGGTTCAGTTATTCAATGATGAGGAAGGCTCTCCGGGTCATCTCAAGATTTACTTTCCTGGTAAACGAAGCTGGTTGTTATCCGAGGTATTCCCATCTTTACTCAGTTCCTTTATATTCACAGGTCTGACCCTAGTGTGCTTTGCTTATACCATATTCATCATATTCAGACAGAAGAAGGTCTCTTCTATGAAGACTGATTTCATCAATAATATGACGCATGAGTTCAAGACGCCTATCGCCACCATCTCCTTGGCGACGGACTCGATCACTAACAGTACGGTCATCAGTAATGAAGAGAAGATCAGACGTTTTGCCAAGATCATAAAGCAAGAGAATAAGCGTATGCTGGAGCAGGTGGAAAAAGTGCTACAGATGGCTAGAATAGACAAGCAGGATTTTGACCTCAAATTGACTCAAGTCAATATAAATGAGGTCGTTAACCAAGCTGCGGAGAACAGTAGGCTCAAGGTAACTCAGCGTAAAGGCACGCTAAATACGAGGCTCAAGGCAGAATATCCGACCATACAAGCAGATCTGAACCATGTATCCAATATTGTCCATAATCTCTTGGATAATGCTGAGAAATACTCTGATGAGGAGCCTGAGATACTTATCAGTACAGATAATGACAGCAAGGGGGTTCACATCATAGTCAAAGATAATGGTGTGGGTATCAGTAAAGATGCTTTAAAGCACATCTTTGACAAGTTTTACAGGGTTCATACGGGAAATAGACATGATGTGAAGGGTTTTGGACTGGGTTTGAGTTATGTCAAAGCCTTGGTGTCTGCCCATAAAGGAACGATAAAAGTGAGCTCAGAACCTGGTGTTGGGAGCACATTTACAGTGTTTTTGCCGTTTTATCAAGAAGAAAAGAGTTAAGAAAGTGACCATATTATGATTTTAACATCTAAATGATGATTACCTTGTCTTGACCTCGATTGAACTTATTTGTTAACCACAAATTTATTAGAATGGAGACCCCCTCTAAGAGCATACTGTTGGTAGAAGATGACCAGAATTTTGGCGATGTGCTCAGATCTTATCTTGAGATGCACGAATACACTGTTGAACTAGCCAAGGATGGTGAGCAAGGTATGGAGAAATATCAGACAGGTGATTATGCTCTTTGCATATTGGATGTGATGATGCCTAAAAAAGATGGATTTACACTAGCCAAGGAAATTCGTGAAAAAGATAAAGACATTCCCATAATATTCTTGACGGCTAAGTCTCTAAAAGAAGATGTTCTGGAAGGGTTCAAAATAGGGGCAGATGATTACATCACAAAGCCATTCAACTCAGAGGAGTTGCTCTTAAGAGTGCAAGCCATACTCAGAAGATCTGGCGCCAAGACAGAACCAGAAAACGAAGTAAAAGAATTCAATGTAGGAGATTATCATTTCAATTACCCGCTCAGAATTCTGACACATACGGCGAATGATGGCACTATACACAAAGATAACTTATCTCCCAAGGAAGCACATCTGCTCAGATTATTCTGTATCCATAAAAACGACGTACTGGCAAGATCCAAAGCTTTGACACAAATCTGGGGAGAAGATAATTACTTCACAGCAAGATCCATGGATGTTTTTGTGACCAAGCTAAGAAAGTATCTGAAAAGAGATGAAAAAATAGAAATCGTCAACATTCACGGTAATGGTTTCAGACTCATAGACAGATCTGAAGCGGTAGTCGAGTAATGAGCAAACGTTCACCGCCAATGGCATAATTAAGTGTCCTGAACAGACCTTTAAAGTGAGCAAACCATTAAGCATCAGCTTTGGAATAGACAAAAAGCTATATCATAAATAAATGAAAAGCCGCCTCATATGAGACGGCTTTTTTGTTTTCTAACTTTTTATTTTGAGTAAAACGAAGAGTAGGTCAAATCATTCCTTCGACAAACGGTAATCTTCCATCCCGTCATGCCTAATGGGTAATGTATTGAGAAATCATTCAACATGGCACTCCGATTTTTACATCAGTCCCAGAGTTTAAATGACACCAATCTTAAGAATTTTGAGACGAACAGGGGGTAACAAAATTGGTCTCGTGTCCTGTCCTCCAAATTTCAGTTCCAACCATATGACCTCACACTTAGCTACATCCAGCACCTCAAACACCGTTCCCCCGGTCAATGACCTATTCATTCCACTTGGCACTATACAAAAAGCTTCTGGCAGGTCTAATTATTATCTGACAACCTTTATCACCCGTTGTGGGAACGGAATTTCAATATCGTTTTCTCTGAACAGTCTGTCTATTTCGAGTCTTATGTCACTTTTGATATCTTCGATGACCATAAGGTTTCTGGAAAAGAAATATAGCTTGAAATCCAGAGATGAACTTCCGAAAGTTTCAAATCGTACAAAGGGTGCTGGGTAAGCTAAGACATAGGGGTTGTCTTTGATAGCCAGTATTAATATTTTTTTGACATTAGCACTATCACTGCCATAGGCTACTCCTACTTCTATATGAAATCTGACTTTATCATTGTGGTGATTCCAATTGACAACTTTCTCATTTACTAATTTGTGATTAGGGACGACGATATTGATATTACCTCGTGTCTCCATGGTCGTGGAACGCAGACCTATCTCCTTGATTCTTCCTATTTGTCCATCGACTTCCAGAATGTCACCCACAGAGACACTTCGTTCAAACAGTAAAACCAAACCAGATATGAAATCATTAAAGGTTTGTTGAAGTCCTAGTCCTACACCGACTAATAATGCTGCTGCTCCACCGAGCAGGATATTCATTTTGATCCCAAAAACATCCAAAGCCATTATTATGGCAAAGACATAAATTACATACTTGACCAGTTGGTTAATCGCAAATTGTGAACCTAATTCTACGTGTCTTCTACCGTATACCCTTCTTAAGAATATTTTAGTAAAGGCCCACACAAATAGTCTTGCTACCAGAATAATAAGGACAGCGTGAACGATATTAGATATATTGAAGGAGAAGGTGTTGCCATTTATAGTTCTTTCAATCAACGTCAAATCCCATCCAAAACTGGTCAAGACATATAATAGTACAACCGAGTAGATGACCAGATTAAGTGTTCTGGTGATAGAGCTCTCAGAGTCTTCCTCTCCCGAATCTTCTGGCACACCTACATTGGCTTTTTTATCCGAGTATTGTTCATGGATAAAGAGATTGAAAATCAACCAGCCGAACAAGCGAGCGGCCTGTAAGAAAATTCCTGCTTTGATCACAGTCAGTAAATTCACAAATCTGTTTCCTGTTACGGGTAGATTAGGGTCAAGCTGAAGTATTAAGAACACAAAGAGAATAAATAACAAAATAGCCAGACCTTTCAGAAGACGACTTAGTTTGTCCTTTTCTTCATCTGTGATTTTAGTTTGCTTGAATACTGAAGGGAAGTACTTTTTCAGCAAGACTCTGTAGAGTATAAACAACAGTGAAATCAATATAAACAACAGTGCCAGTTGACCTATGGTAAAGACGAAGCCGCCGCCATTGAATAGTTTATATGAAAGAATTTCTTGCATAGGATGAAGGTACTCAGATCAATTAATATTAAGCAATTCTCTGTGATTTCTTACACTTGCACATAGACTATGGACTTGGTTTCGAAAAAATCTTCTGAAAAGAAATCCGAAATGATCTTCTGTTCCACGTAGTTGTTTTTAGACACTTCCTTGATTTCTTCAGTAAGATCACCTCCTTTCAGAGTTATTAATCCATTGGGCCGCGCATGACGGTTTTCATCGTCCATAAGCTTAATGGACCAAAGGTATAATTGTTCCAATCGTGTCACTGCTCGGGCTAGGACAAAATCGAATTTCATTTTTAGCTCTTCAGCTCTTTTGTGGAGGCCAGCAACATTTTCTAGCCCCAGTATTTCTTTGACTTCATTGACTACTTTTATTTTTTTGGAAGTACCGTCAATGAGCAGGAAATTGGTTTCCGGGAAAAGTATGGCCAGCGGGATGCCAGGGAATCCGCCCCCAGTGCCCAAGTCCAGAACTTTTGCATTAGGCTTGAAATTTATAAATCGAGCAATGGACAAGCTGTGGAGCACGTGCTTGAGGTATAGAGACTCGATGTCTTTTCTGGATATGACGTTTATCTTGGCATTAAGATCTACATATGTAGGACCTAGAAGTCGGAGTTGTTGCTGCTGAATTTCATTGAGCTCAGGAAAATAAGTGAAGATTTTCTCCAGATCCTCCGTTATGTCTTTTTTCATAGGGCCACGATTCTTGTTACCAGGTTTGTTTTTTTGGAAATAGTACTGCAAAGCTAAATATCAGATAGAATAATGCTTGACACAAATCCAATATAAGAAAATGAGACAGTTTGAATCTCGCCTCCAGGGTCTGCTTGAGGCTATGGACCTTGGGTAGCAATATGAGCATACGCAATGCATGGCAGGCGAGTGCCAATAAGGGATAGCCACAGATTGCAAGAGCGATGAGTAGCAAATAGCATAACACCTGAGAGCTTGAATAAAGGCTCAGACGGAGCTTAGTGGAAGATTTGTAATAATTGCTGGCACTGAAGTGCCGCTGTTTTTGTCGATAGTACGCGGACCAGGTTGATTCAGGAGTGGTATGGACGTGGCTATCCGGGTGGAGGCAGATGGTTGTATTCTCTGCGGTTGCAATCTGCATAAGGGTAAGGTCATCATCTCCAGATGCCAGATGTCCATACCGAGTGAGTAGGGAAGACGATACAAGCTCCTTACGATAAAGTAGATTTCTACCTACTCCCATGTAAGGATGACCTGCCAGGGCATGAGACAGGTACTGAACAGCCGTTATCCAGGCTTCAAAATGTGACCAATAGCCGACAATTGTCCCATTGGACTCATAAGGACTGTAACCAAGGATTATTTTGGTTTTTTCTTTAACACAGCTGCTGGTACTAGCCATCAAGGTTGAAATCCAATTTTTAGATGCTGGTCTGCAGTCAGCATCGGTCAGCAAGACCCACTTATGTCGTGCATGGTCAATACCTTCAGCCAAAGCCTGTTTCTTTCCTAAGGCATTTTGATTAACTTTATATACAGAAAGAATCCTCTTTTCATTATCTATCCTTTTTGATTTTTCAAAAGTTCCGTCAGTGGAATGGTCATCCATGAGTATTATCTCATATTCAGAATAATTCTGATCTAAGAGATAATGCATATTGTGGCTGAGCTTATTGTAGGCGTTATGAGCACAGACTATGATGCTGACAGCTTGCGGCTCCGACCTGGTCGATAGTTTCTGATGATGAAACAATTTACCGTAAATGGCATACCAATAGTATACTTGAATGAGGACGCAGACAATCCAAGTGAGAGTTAATGATATGGTCAAGTAGCTTACCAAGTGCTGAATAAGGTTCGAATTTGAAAGACTAAGGAACGCTAAAAACGTTAATCCCAACGAAACCATTTTTTTGTGATTTCTCTAAAGTGAAGGATTTATTGAATTTTACACTAAGAGAAAATGATCTAATTTTAATACAAAACCCTATAAATCTGACAAATACACATTACAATTTAATGTAATATATTTGTCAATTAGAATAAGAAATGATGAGAATATTAGCTCTAGCTGCACTTTTTTTGTTTTCTACTACTGTTTCAGCCCAGATAACAATGAATGGTCAGGCCGTTTATGGCAATGAGTGGATAGATCAGACACTGCCACATATTGAGATCAAGGTTGTCGAAGAAGGGATGTATAAGATCACTTTTGATGATCTGGTGGCGAATGGATTTCCTGCTGCACAGATCAATGGTAATGATCTTCAGATGTTTTCCATGGGAAGACAGGTCGCCTTATACAATACCACTGAGGGTGCTTGGAATTCAAGTGATTATATGGTCTTCCATGGTGATAAGCAAAAGGGAGAGCTGGACGCATATCTTTTTGGAGATCCTGAAACCCAGCAACTCAACCCAGAATACTCAATGTTTGCAGATGAAAGAACGTATTTTCTGAGGCTGAAGCCCAATGCGAATTTCAGCGCAAGATATGAGACGATAGAAAATACTCTGGGGTCTAATCTTCCGCTGAAGGAAAAATACTACATGGAGAAAACCATGCAAGTCTATAATGACTTCACAGTAAGTCCAGGAACACCTACAAGTGATTTTGTTCACTTTTCCCACTTCATCACGATGGAAGGATTTTCATCGACTCAGTCCAGAGAAACTCTGGTAGACTTCCCTGTCGTAGACTTTTATAATGGGGCTGATGCACCATTACCGTCGATTACTCTGAGAACAGGATCCAATAATGTCAACCACATCGTCCAGTTAAGTTTCAACAATTCTCTATTTGCTTCCGACAACTATACAGGTGCCGTAGTCAGGCAATATGAAGAATCCATAGACAGAAATAACATCAGAAACAATAATAACAATAGGCTTAAGGTAAAGGCGTTTGGGACTGCAGACAATGTCAGTGTTGCTTATTCAGAGTTGTGTTATCCCAGAGAATATGATGCCAAGGGCAATAAGCAAGTCGGGTTCTATACTGGAACCACGAATTTCTCTCAGTACATAGAATATCCTAACATGGATGCTACGCAACCAATGGTGTTTGATGTGGAGAATAATATTTTCACGACTGCAGAAATGGATGGCAGGACTGCCAAGTTTTTATTGCCGCCAGCAGCTATCAAGCAATCAAGATCTTACATAGTAGATGCTGCTGCAATCAGTCCTCCTTTGACTATGCAGCCTGCAAATTTTGTCGATATCGACAAAATTAATCCAGAGTACTTGATCTTGACTAGCGAGGTCTTGAATCAGGTTGAAGATGGTGTCAATCAGATAGAAGAATATGTCAAGTTCAGAGAGTCAACTCTAGGTGGTGGTTATAAGGTCGAAGTCATCAATGTAGAACAAATTTATGACCAGTTCGGATTTGGGATAAACGAACACAGTCTGGCCATTAGAAACTTTGCTCAATATGTAAAAACAAAGTGGATAGATTTTGAATTGGTTTTCATCATTGGAAAAGCTTTGACTTTCCCTAACAAGACTAAGAATCTACAAGTTAAAAACATCGTACCGACTTTCGGTCGTCCTGGTTCAGATAATCTTTTATTTGCGGATAATGAAAAAACTTATCCATACATAGGCGTAGGGCGACTAGCTGCGCAAAACGCTGAGGACATTTCAAAATATCTTGAAAAGGCAAGGATCAATGCAATGCTGAATGATGTCGCTAATTTGCCGATAGAAGATAGATTGTGGCTTAAGAATGTCTTGCATTTGAGTGGAGGAGATGCGCAGATACAAGAAGGTATCTATACCAAGTTGAATTTTATGGCTAATATCATAGAGAGCAATCAATACGGTGCCAAGGTCACAACATTCAGAAAAAATTCCACTGATCCTGTCACGACAGCACTTACTGAAGATATTCTGGAGAATATTAATACTGGTGTTTCGATGTTGACCTTCTTTGGGCATTCTTCGGCAGGTACTTTTGATTTCAGCGTAGAAGATGTCAATAATTATGAGAATCAAGGTAAGCACCCGGTGGTTTTTTCCATGGGTTGTCATTCAGGAGATATTCATGAAAATCTTTTCTCTCTGAGTGAAGAATTCATATTGACTCCAGACTTGGGAGCCATAGCTTTCGTTGCAGCTTCCGGTAATGCATTTATTGATCCACTAGCCGCAGTAGGAATAGGGTTTTATGAGGGTATCGGGACAGAATTCTATGGTAAGCCGATCGGCTTGGCCATGCAAAAAGTCTTGGAAGAAAATTATAATGAAATAAAAGGTAAATATGAATCAGGGCCTAAGATCTTGTCATTTTTCAATACTTATGTTGAAAACATCACACTCCATGAGCAAAATACTATTCATGGTGATCCCGCAGTGAGTTTTTTCTCAGCTACATCACCAGATTATATTGTGGATTTCAGTTCAGTTCAGACCATGGGAGTGGTAGGAACCACTGACGAGTTCACTGCTTTGGAGTTTGACATATTAAATCTTGGCGCTAACAGAACAGGTGTCACTGAGATGAATAACTATATCATCCATCGTTACGGCAGTGAAGTCGATACTTTCTATTTTACAACTGCAGTACCTGCTAATAGTCTCAGAGTTCAATTACAATTACCTAATGCTGGCAAGGTAGCTTTAGGTAAGAACAGCATCAATATTGTTTTGGATCATGACAACCAAATAGCTGAAGCACCTCTACCGATTGCTGAAGACAATAATGATCTGATGCAAGCGTGGAATACTCAAGAAGGATTTTGCTTTTATGTTTTTGATAACAATGCACAGCCTATATATCCTACGGAGTTCGGTATAGTGGGTAAGGGTGATTTTGATCTCATTGCCTCTTCCTCCAATGCACTGGCAACACCTGTAGTTTATCTCATTGAGCTGGATACAACTGAGACCTTTGATAGTCCTTTTTTGAAGAATACTGAGATCACTTCTTCTCCAGCTGCGATAAGATGGAACCCCGATGTGAACTATCAGAACAATACTGTCTATTACTGGAGAGTCAAACCGAAGAATTCTCAAGAAGCCATATGGAGTAACAGCTCTTTCATTTACTTGGAGGACAGTAAGCCAGGATGGAATCAGAGCCATTACTACCAATGGGTCAAGGATAGATATAATAATTCTTCCATAGATCCAGTATCAAGAGATTTTATTTACACAGAAAACATTAGCGAGATCAGGATAAAAAATGGTACCGCAGCCAAGGATGTTTTTATTCCTGAAGTGATTTATCAGAACAACCCAACACAGTATTTACGATTTAATGGTGAAATCACCTCAGGAGTTTATATGGCCAGTTTTGATGGTGTTACAGGGGCGGCAAGGGTCAACTATCCTGATGGCGCAGGTAATGGCCTGCACGGGTCGGTAGTGGATGCTACTTGGGTAGAAAATTTTGTTACTTTTCCATACTGGACTCGGACTAAGGAAGAAAGAGGAAAGGTTATTAATTTCATAGAGAATGTGGTACCATCTGGAGACTACATTGCAATGTTCACCATCCAAAGGTCTGATCTGAATGCACCGGATTATAAGCCAGAATTATGGGCCGGTGATGGCACTAATGGTGATATGGACTTGATGACCATACTAGAAGGTTATGGGGCTAATAGGGTAAGAGGCTTGGCCGCAGAGGCAGTTCCTTATATATTGATATTCAAGAAAGATGACCCTTCTTTTACACCTATAGAAGTGGTGGCTACTACTGCGGCCACAAGAATCGAGACCGCATTTAAAATAATCGGTAGATGGCACGAGGGGGAAATCGGTTCCACTACGATAGGACCTGCACAATCATGGGATAAGTTGTTATGGAACATTGATGAAATAAATCTTGCTGAGGATAAATATCAATTAGATATATCAGGATGTGATGAGGATGGAACAGAGACTGTGCTCTTTGAAAATGTAGATGAATTTGAATTTGATCTTTCAAGCGTTGATGCGGAGCAATTTCCTTATTTGAAATTGAATCTTTTCAGCACTGATTCCACTTCTAGGACAGCACCTCAAATGGAGTATTGGAGAATATTATTTTCTGGAGTACCAGAAGCAATATTGGATGTCAATCAGAAGTTAGTTTATGACTCTGACTCCATGGGCATGGGTGATTTATTCAAGTTCCAGACTGTCGCTACCAATGTCACAGATGTGGATATGGATAGTCTTTCAGTGGAATACACCATTACTGATAGTCAGAATAAGGTTACCGTATTTTCAGATAGACTGGCACCCCTCAAGGCCAATGAGAGTTTGGATTTAGATTTCCAATTGGAGACCCTTGACTATTTAGGCATCAATGAATTTAAAGTTGAGATAAATCCTAATGAAGAACAAAAAGAACAGCATTATTATAATAACTTGGGATTGAGGACTTTCCGAGTAGGCGGTGACAATTCTAATCCCTTACTCGATGTGACCTTTGATGGGGTGAGAATCATGAATGGTGACCTAGTGTCACCTTCGCCTGTCATTACTGCGATGCTCAAGGATGATAATACAAATCTACCGATTACGGATATCAATGTATTTGAGCTTTCCTTGCAGATGATACCTGGAGAATCCATTCCGATAGTCCTAACAGCTGATAATGTTACTTTCTACCCAGCAGACTCCACTAATGGATATTGTGCCAGTATCGAGTTCACACCAGAACCAGCTTTGGAATCAGGTGAGTATGTTCTGACTGTACAAGGCAGTGATGCTTCAGGAAACCTCTCAGGAGACAATGGCATGCAAATAGAATTTGTCGTGGAAAGAGAGTCTAAGATCAGTAATGTGTTACCTTATCCTAATCCTTTCTCTTCACATACGCAGTTTGTATTCACATTGACAGGTATGCAAGTGCCAGATGTGTTCACCATTCAGATATACACCCTGTCAGGCAAAGTGGTCAAGGAGATTACCAAAGAAGAATTGGGTCCACTCAGAATCGGAGTCAATAGAACTGAATACAGGTGGAATGGGACCGATGACTTCGGCAATAGATTAGCTAATGGTGTCTATTTATACAGAGTGATCACTTCTGAAGTGGAAGGAGAAAAAGTAAGACAATATGATAATGAAGATATCGATGGCTTTTTCAAAAAAGGATTCGGTAAGCTTGTGATCATGCGATAATCAGCGTATTATCACATAATCAATAGGATAAAAAATACAAAATGGTGGATAGGGCTGACAGTAGCCTTATTCTCCATTTTTCTTTTTCACCTCAATAGTCTGGTTTCTTATCTGCCTGGTGACGACATGTTGTTTCAGCTGAAATTTCCTGAAACTGGCATAGTAGGCTCGGAACGCATCAGCTCATTTTCAGATCTGGTGGAGTCTCAAATAAACTTCTATAACAACTATCACTACAGGATACTGAATCATACGGTACTGCAGGTGCTTTTGCTCTTGCCATCATGGGTCTTTGACTTTCTTAATACTTTAGTTTTCCTTATACTCCCACTTTGCCTACTCAGGATAAATGCTGAGCAGAAGGATTATGGGTTGAAGTATCTTTTCTTGTTAAGCTTCATTTGGATTTTTCATTTTAATCTTGGCAGATCATACTTCTTGACCACAGGTTCGTTGAATTATACTTGGTTGCTTATTCCACAACTCATATACCTTTCAGAATTATTGCGATGGCGGGAGGGCTATGGAAGTAAGGGATTGATTTTTTGTATGGCTATGCTGAATGTCAATGCCAATGAAAATGTTTTAGTGGTGTTATTTGGAATTTCTATGATGATCTTGGGAGAGGTTTGGTTTAGTAGGAAGGCGTATTTGAAGGAGTATTGGTCCGTGGTGGTATCTGCGTTGGTTCTGCTGGTGGGTGGCTTGTTTATGTTGGTTTCGCCGTCATTGGATGTGAGACTGGAGGAGCAGGGGTTTCGATCTGCGGGATGGATAAGTCATAGTGTAGAATATAGCAAAAGAACCATTTATTATCTGATCAGTTATCTGCCGATTATAGTTATGGGCTTAGTGTGGAGAGTTGAGTGGAGGAAGTGGAAGAGTACGAGAAATTTACTTTTATTTCTGGCTATACCTGGTTCATTATTGGTGATGGTTGCAGTGCCTTTGTTTGAGCCGCGATCAGCAGTGTTTGGATTTTTTGTGTCAATGATGTGGGTGGTATCGTTGGGTAAGAACTGCAGAATTAATGGTTGGGTGGTTATGGGTATGATGATATTAGCAACGATGGTCGCTGTAGTCCGGTATCCAGCCTTTCAGGAGGCGCTGAGCAGAGATGCTTATAATAAGCGATTGTTGTTGCAAGAAACCCCAATAGTAGAACTGGAACCCTACTGTGATCGGACTAAGCGTTCCTATCTTTTGTGTCATCAACTAAGTACCGAGCCTGAATTTATCGACAACAAGAGTTTGGCGGCGGTATATGGTAAGGCGGCGGTGAGCTTGCGCAGGCCTGAGTTGAGAAACATAAATTCTCTGGAAGGTTTCAGAAAGATAACTGAATCAATATTTATCAAAGAGCCTGATCAGCAAGGCTCTACGATTATAATAAAAGATGAAAGGCCGAATCTTAAGTTTATTCTGAGAGGTGCAAAGAAGGCCAATCTCAAAAGTGCCATTATTTCTTTATTGCCAGAGAATTTACAATTGTACTTTCTAGACTATCTGGAAGATGTTACACAACATCAGGATAAGCGGATTACTCTATCTTCTGGTAGTTATTATCAATTGTACCTAAGGGATAGCCATGCTTATGGACACCTGCTATTGGCTGAGTACGATATGGAAAAGCACACAAGGGTAGGGGAGGTGATTGAAATTGAGCTACGATAGAATTATTATCAGTCAGTGATTTTCGATGCCATTAATGGTGAAAAATTTACTCTACACCCATCTCCAATAACTTCATAAGCGCATCACTATAGAATTTCTGGGTCCAGTTAGTGTACTTGTAGCGCTGGTAGGAACCAGAGATGGGAATTGAAGAAGAAATCGCACCTGCATTGATGGAAGTTTTTTTCTGAGCTATAATCAAGGGTTTAAGCAGCGCAACTATTCTTTCCAGAAATATTTTGTCTCTGTTTCTTTCATAGACCATGAGATAAAGCAAGGCTAGTTGTGCATTGCCGCTGCTACAGATAAAACTGTGATCACCTACCCAGTCTTCCGTATAGCTGCCCGCGACTTGGCCATCTATCCTGATGGTTTTACTCAGTCTGTGTAGGGCCAGTGTGACTTGCTTCTTGATTTTTTTGGAGTTCAGTATTTCGGCGTACTCCCACAGTCCACGTAGGGTGTAGGCGATCGTGTGGGTGAGTGCTGGCTGCCCTTTTCTGAATCCCCAATTCTTGAAGCTATGGTTGTCGTTTTGGCTTTCAGTGAGACGCTGGATCAGCGCCTTGGTTTTGTAAGAGGGCTTGCTGTCTATGATTATTTCTGCTGCTGCGAGTGGCCAGGCAATTCTACTGTAGTAAGCGGGTTGGAAATCTTTCACATAATTAAAGGCTATGAACTCTCCTTTCTCATTCAGTATATCTCTAAGCCATTGCCGGGTGATTTCTATTTCTTCGAGAAGAGGCGTGCTTTTCTCCATATAAGGCACCAGTGCTATGAAGCCTAAAAGAATCTGGGCGACATCAAAGACAATAGGCTCTGCTTCTGCCATGTTCTGGCAGTAAGCGCCATCTATGGTTTTAATACCTTCAAAAAACTTGAGTTGTAATTTGCTTAGACTGATGAGATTTTCTTGCTGGTAGTATGGTGCTGCATTGAGTAGAGTGGGGAGCAGATAACCAGTAGTTTCCGGATAGGGTGGCGACCACTTTCCTAATACATTTCTGGATCCACTGGAGCCAAGGTGTTTATTAACTTTGAAACTTTTATAGATCCAGCTGAGATTGGCTTCTAGAGAGGTTTTGATTTTTTCCTTCCCACCCAGTTCTTTTATTATATCCGTAATATCACTCAAAGGCATTCGGCTTAAAGAGGGGTAGGCCCCATTTGAGTAGGGGATTGAAAACTTTCTGGATCTTATAATGAGGTGTGAGCTTGCCTCCAAATGCTCTTAAGTAAAATTCCACTTCCTCTAACATACTTCCTTCAAAGTCCGTGGTGGTAGTATCCAATTGGAACATGGTTTCCCAGATAAGATATCCCAGCGCTCCATTAGGCCGCGCATCGGGCATGTTGAAATTAATTATTCCGTAATTTCGGTGTCGATCACGAGCGATGACGACGCCAGCCATCAGCTCATCATTATCATTCTTGTGACAACCATACGCGAGTATGCGATCAGTCCCTTCAAAATTCTTAAAAAGCTGTCTTACTGCAACTGGATTGTAAGGAACAGGCTTGTTCTTTTTTTGAAACGATTTTACCAGGAGTGGCCACAAGGTTTCGTAATCGTGTTGCTTGATGGTCGTAATTTTATCCAGCTGATTAAAGCTTCTTCTCAGATTGCCTTTTAACTTCTGTTTCAGAGTCTCTTGGCCGATGGTCTTTTCCATCAGGTAAGTGTAGCGGGTGGTTTGCTTGTAACCATCCCAATAGAAAGGCAACCAATTATTGAAATCTGGGTGATATTGCTGGAAGTAGAGACTACAGGGCGGTAATTGATCTTTGAGGGTCTTAGTGACTTTGACTTGATGAGAAGTCCGTTTGTGGATCTTGTAGTCCTCAGGGTAAAAGATATGGATGCCGTTGTAGGCAGTCATGGGCGGCATCAGAATAAGTGTAAAGCCCCAGTATTTTCTGAGGTGATATACCAGTACTCCAGTGAGTTCTCCCGCACCATTCTTGGCTAGGCAGACATCCCAAGAACCCTTTACACAAACGGCATCCATCCACGGAGGGGTGAACTGAATGGGTATATCATAGTCTTGATAGACTTTGCGGTATTCTTCTTTGGTAGTGATTTTCTAGACGTTGGTGAGGCTAAAATTACTTAATTGACTACGTAATCTTGGTAATTGTGTTCACTGTCACGATATCATCCTTTCTCCTGGATCTCTCTTTCCAGTGAGATGGTGCCTTGGTTTGACTTGAAAGTCTTAACCCAACCATTTGGCGGATACTTTAGTTATTTGTTTTAATCCACCTTGAATGTCCAGACGTTTCAATCCTCTGTGTCTTCACAGCTTTATTCAACCCCCACTCACCACCTGCATAAGCGTCGCACAGATGATAGCACCATAAGTGCCCAGCGCATATCCGAGCACCGCCATAAGCACCCCCACAGGCGCCAGACTCGTACTGAACGCCGAAGCGACCACCGGCGCAGAAGCCGCACCACCCACATTGGCTTGACTACCTACAGCTACAAAAAAGAAGGGCGCTTTGATGATTTTAGCGACGATGAGCAGAAGTGTTACGTGGACAAGCATCCATATGATGCCTATCGCAAAAAGTCCAAGATTTTTGAAAACTTCTCCAAGATTCATTTTCATCCCTATCGTTGCTACCAGAATGTAGATGAATATGGATCCCCACCTCGAAGCACCTACTCCTTCCAGTTTTCTGAACTTGGTCAAAGATAAAAGCATCCCGAAAGTTGTAGAGATGACGATGAGCCAGAAGAAATGTGACATCAGAGAATTCATTCTGAATCTGTTCAAAGTATCTTTGAAGCCACCCATAAAAGGCGTTAGCACATCAGCGCCCCAATGCGAAAGTGCCACCCCTCCGAAGCCTAGCGCCATCAGCGCAAACAAAGTTCTAGTGGTCGGCATCTTTGCAATACTAGCTCTGTAATTTGCCACGCTGCTTTTCAGTTCTTCGATTGCGGAATTATCGGCTTTGAGCCACCTGTCCACTTTGTCAGACATATTGGCGCCATAAAGTAAAAATCCCATCCAGATATTGGCGACTACGACATCCACGACGATCATCGTGCCGAATAAATTATCTTTTACTTCATAGATTTCTTTCATCGCAGTCTGATTAGCACCTCCACCTATCCAGCTCCCTGCGACAGTGGCGAGGCCTCTCCAGATCTCATCTGGATTACCTCCGATTACATTCGGAGCGAGATAAGAAATGACGAGTAGAGCTATGGGTCCTCCGAGTATGATACCCACTGTTGCAGTGAGAAACATGATGATAGCCTTAGAGCCCAATTTTTTAATTCCGGCAAAATCAATACCTATGCAAAAGAAAACCAAACTAGCTGGAAGTAAGAAACGAGAAGCAACATAATAGAGCTTTGAATGTCCCTGGAGAGCTTTATATTCAGCAGCTGGTATGCCATTTTCATTCAGAAACTTCCCGATATCATCATAACTCAGACCTGAGGGTAGTGTCAGATTATTTTGTGCCAACAAGTCATTCAAACCTGTCTCGTACCAGTGGGGAGATATGATACCAAGCGGCCAGTTCAGTATAGCTGGAATGAAGTAAGCCAGTAACAAACCTGGGATGATGCCATAGAATTTCTTCCAGAACGGTGTCTTCAGATGTTCTGTATGGAAGATGAGAGCTAGCACAGTGATGAGGATACCCAAGGTGATGGCGTCGTTAGTAAAAAGCGGAGCTATGGACAAAGGGGTCATTGATTAAGTTTTCTTGGTCAAAATAAGGTTTCTGTGCGGACTTGGGAAATATCTATACGGACAAGGGCTGGCATCAATTGGATTTTGTGGTACGACATAGTACGATTATCGGGTTTTATACTTTAGAACGGCTTTTTTGGATACCTATTAAATCTGCCATTTTGGCAACTTTTTTTCATTGGAATAATAATATGAGTGGCTTATATCTTGTTCATATTTACAATGGACAAGGTAAGAAAGGGACAATAGGCGTATCTTGCGATTTCCTAGCCCTAAAGGGCTTAACATTCACAGTATAATAGAGAATTAGAGACTTATGTTAGGATTTCTGAAGAAAGTATTCGGTACTAAATTTGATAAAGACGTCAAGGCCATCAGTCCATACGTGGATAGGACGAATGGTTATTACCAAGAATATGGCAATCTGTCAGATGATGCTCTCAGGAACAAGACCTTAGAGTTTCGAGAACGTATCGCCCAGCATCTGGAAGGTATCAATGAAGATATTAAGAATGCAGAGGCCGAGGCAGCAGCAGAAACCGAGCTTTCCCAGAAGGAGGAAATTTACAGACAGATAGATAAGTACAAGGAAGATCGAGATAATCATCAGGAGGACATATTATTGGAGATTTTGCCAGAGGCTTTTGCCGTGGTCAAGGAGACTGCTCGAAGATTCAGTGATAATGAGACGATTTCTGTCACTGCGACACAGCAGGATAGAGACCTGGCCGCTGCAGGTAAAGATTTTGTTTCCATTACTGGAGACCAATCAGTCTGGAAAAATACCTGGATGGCAGCTGGTGGAGAGATCACTTGGAATATGGTGCACTACGATGTTCAACTCATAGGTGGTCATGTCTTGCACTCTGGAAAAGTAGCTGAGATGCAGACCGGTGAGGGTAAGACCTTAGTGGCAACCTTGCCGGCTTATCTCAATGGTCTGTCAGGTATGGGTGTACATGTGATCACGGTAAATGATTATTTGGCCAAAAGGGATTCCGAGTGGATAGGACCGATATTTCAGTTTTTGCATCTGACGGTCGATTGTATAGATAAATACAAGCCACATTCTCCAGAGAGAGTAGCTGCTTATAGATGTGACATCACCTATGGTACCAATAATGAATTTGGTTTCGATTATCTGCGAGACAACATGGTACGGTCGCAAGAAGAAAAAGTACAAGGCAAGCACCACTTTGCAATGATAGATGAGGTGGACTCTGTTCTTATCGATGATGCAAGGACACCACTTATAATTTCTGGTCCTGTACCAGCTGGAACAGAAGAGCAAGAATATCTTACCCTGAAACCCAAGGTCGAAAAACTTATTTCAGCTCAGAGAAAAAAAGCGACTGACTATTTGGCTACAGCCAAAAAATTATTTGCCCAAGGGAATACTGCTTATGAAGAAGGTGATGCAGGAATGGCTTTGCTCAGAGCTTACAGATCACTACCCAAGTATAGACCACTCATTAAGTTTCTAAGTGAGGATGGCGTCAGAGCGATGCTATTGAAAGCGGAGAACTTTTATATGGCAGAGCAGAACAAGCACATGCATGTGGTGGATGAAGAATTGCTGTTCGTGATAGATGAGAAGAACAGAAGTGTGGAGCTTACAGATAATGGAACGGAATATATGTCGAGAGGGGAAAACGATCCTGGATTTTATGTAATGCCCGACATTGCCACTGAGATGCAGGAGATAGAAGCGGAAGCAACAGATACGGGTGCAGATGTTACGGAGAAAAGAGCAGAGCTCATCAGGGATTATTCTATCAAGGCACGACGACTACATGCTGTCAATCAATTACTGAAAGCTTATACCTTATTTGAAAAAGAAGAAGAGTATGTCGTCATAGATGGTCAAGTCAAGATCGTCGATGAGCAGACAGGCCGTATGATGGAAGGTCGTCGTTATTCTGATGGTCTGCACCAAGCCTTGGAGGCCAAAGAAAATGTCAAGGTCGGAGACATCACTCAGACTTATGCAACCATCACCCTGCAGAATTATTTCAGGATGTACCATAAGCTCTGCGGGATGACGGGTACTGCAGAAACGGAAGCAAGTGAATTGTGGGAAATCTACAAACTAGATGTTGTAGCCATTCCGACGAACAGGCCTATTGTGAGGGATGACCGAGAAGATCTCGTATATAAAACTGCCAGAGAAAAATTCAATGCTGTCATAGACGAGATAGGTAATTTGACTTCACAAGGCCGTCCAGTGCTAGTGGGTACTACGACAGTCGACGTCTCAGAAAAATTGAGCAGAATGCTCGACCTCAGAGGTATCACCCATAACGTGCTGAATGCGAAGCAACATCAGAGAGAAGCAGAAATAGTTGCAGCTGCTGGACAACCAGGAGCAGTGACCATCGCCACGAATATGGCGGGTAGAGGTACAGATATCAAGTTGCAAGACATTGTCAAGAATGCTGGTGGTCTAGCCATAATTGCTACAGAAAGACATGACTCCAGAAGGGTGGACAGACAACTCAGAGGTCGTGCGGGTCGTCAGGGTGATCCTGGTAGCTCGCAATTCTATGTATCTCTGGAAGATAAGCTGATGAGACTTTTTAATTCTGATAGAATTTCCAAGGTTATGGATTCCATGGGCCATCAGGAAGGAGAAGTGATTCAACACAAGATGATCACGAAGTCCATCGAGCGGGCTCAGAAAAAAGTAGAAGAAAACAACTTTGGTATCAGAAAGAGATTGCTCGAATATGATGATGTAATGAACATTCAGAGGGAGGCTGTATATAAACGTAGAAATAATGCACTCTCTGGAGAAAGACTCTCTGTAGATCTCTATAACATGATCATGTCTCTCACTGAGAGTCTAGTAGAGGATCATAAGTCAGGTGGTGATTATAACAGTTTCAGAAATGACAGTCTGAGAATTTTGTCCTTGGAACCGGGTGTGGACGAAGCTGGTTTTGCAGAAGGTGACACGAAAGAACTGGTAAAACAATATCAGCAGAATGTCCTGGAAGCCTATGAGCGTAAGTCTGAAAAAATCACTGAAATCCTGATGCCAGTCATAACAGATGTACATGCTAACCAAGGTCACATGTACAAGAGAATAGCGATACCTTATGTCAGTTCTTCCAGAGAAAAGCCTTTACCTATAGCAGCTGATCTGCAAATTGCTGTGGATACAGAAGGCAAGTCCATCATGAAAGACATAGAAAAGGCCATCACTCTGGCACTGATAGATGAGAACTGGAAAGAGCACTTGAGATCGATGGATGAACTCAAGGATTCCTCTCAAGCAGCATCGTTTGAACAGAAAGATCCTCTGGTCGTGTACAAGATGGAAGCCTATGAGTCTTTTGAGGAATTAGTCTACAAGGTTAATTATGACGTGATGTCTTATCTCATGGGTGGTAAGCTGATGTTGCAGGCACCTGAAGATGTGAGAGAAGCTAAGGAGAGAAAAACAGATTACAGAAAAGTAAGGACCAATAAAGAAGATGCGGCTAGACAACGAGCGGCTGCAGGGGCAGGGCGGGCAGAAAGATCCAAGCCTGAAACATTCAAGAGAATGGACAAGAAAGTCAAAAGAAATGACCCCTGTCCATGTGGGAGTGGAAAAAAATTCAAACAGTGCCACGGCAAGTAATCAGTAAATAATTTTATAATGCGATACTTACTTATCCTATGTTTGTTGATAGTCACTCAGTGGAGTTCTGCTCAGGTGACGCTTACCGAAGAGAGTGAGATCACTCAGATGATGAGACAGTATCGTCAGACCAATGTCGACAATCCGATGGTCAGGGCTTGGAAAATTCAGATCCTGACTACTAATGATAGAAGGACGATGGAGACAGGCATTAAGAAATTTGAGCTGCTCTATCCAGAAACGCCTTACGCGTGGGAACATAATCCACCTTATTATCAGGTGAGAATCGGTGCCTATGAAACTAAGGAAGACCTGGAGGCAACCTTGCTGGAATTAAAAAGAAATTTTCCTTCTGCTCTACCTGTGCAAGCGGAAATGGCCAAGATTATTCTCATAGAATAGTGATCTGACTTTCCCGATATGGCTAAAACTTCCCTCAGATCCACTCATCCAATAGACTGGATATTACTCAGTGTATTTTTTTCAATTGCTCTGATAGGATGGTTGATGTTGTACACCGTCAGTTATGAGGGTGGTGGCTTGGGCAGTTTCAGTTTTGATAGTATAGTCGGTAAGCAGACAATATGGATAGGGGTGGCTGTCGTGCTGTTCATCGTGTTCTATTCTCTGGACTGGCGCATATGGAATAATCTGGCGCTTCCGATATACTTGACGACTTTACTTTCATTGGTTCTGGTTTTAATATTTGGGAAGGAAGTCAAAGGAGCTAGTTCCTGGTTTGAGATTTTCGGGTATTCCATACAACCATCAGAACTGGCCAAGTGGGGGACTGCTCTGGGAGTGTCGGCCTATCTCGGTCAGACAAATATGGATATCAATAATATGAGGAGAGCGCTCGTTGCGTTTGCTTTTTTTCTAATTCCTGCCTTTCTGATTTTTTTGCAGCCTGATGCGGGGACTGCAATCATCTTCCTGTCTTTTTTGATTCCACTTTTCAGGGCTGGGCTCAATCCTGTAATTTATTTTTTAGGATTTTCCTTAGCATTTATTTTTATCGGTTCTTTATTGTGGTCTCCACATTTCATCATTCTGATCATTATACTGGTGAGTTATGCCATACTGAGTTATAGTGTAAAGAATAGTAAAATTCCGCTCAGTATACTCTTGATGGTAAGTCTGTTTGTATTTGCCAGTTATAATTTCATAGCCCATGGTTATTTATTTGTGGGGTTGGTATTGGCTGGCACTTATTTTGCTTTTCTGACTTATAAGGAAGCTAAGTATAGGTTGATGATAATGACAGCGTTGCTGAGTGTCTTTGCCATAGCACTTTCCATAGGGACGTCATGGGCATTTGAGAACATCCTAAAGCCGCATCAGCGAGAAAGATTGAATGTTTGGCTCAAGCCAGAATTGAGTGATCCTCATGGCTCCTTATACAACATCATACAGTCCAAGACGGCTATTGGCTCCGGGGGTTTTTCAGGTAAGGGTTTTATGGAAGGCACCATGACCCGTCTCAATTATGTGCCAGAGCAATCCACAGATTTTATTTTCAGCATATTGGGAGAGGAACAAGGATTTATAGGTTGTTTCAGTCTGATTATTTTGATGATGGTACTACTCTTCCGGCTGACTATAATAGGGGAGAGAGCGACGTTACCTTTTGTGCGATACTATGCCTATTCACTAGCAGGTATTTTATTCTTTCATTTTTTCATCAATTTGGGAATGACTATGGGTATCATGCCTGTAATAGGAATTCCATTACCCCTTATGAGTAAAGGGGGCTCATCTTTAGTGACTTTCTTCATCATGTTTGCTGTATTGATTAAGATGGATCAGACGGGAAGAAGAGGCTAGTAATTAATAAATGTCAGGCTCTATCTAGATAGTATTAAGGACAGAAATATCTCGATGATTCAAGTCCTACTTCTTAGTAGCTTTTTATAGTACCTTCGCGCCATAAAAATTGTAAATACAAATGAATCTTAATCAATTAAAGAAACTTGGATTAGGCAGAACTAATGCTGGCACCTCTACTGGCCTAAAATCATTCAAGGGCGGAACAGAAAAAATTCCTTCCTACTCACCCGTAGATGGGAAACTTATAGGTAGTGTCACTACTACCTCTGAGAAAGATTATGAAAAAGTCATCAAGACAGCACAAGCCGCATTCAAAGAATGGAGACTTGTTCCTGCTCCCAAGAGAGGTGAAGTCGTAAGACAGTACGGTGAGGCCTTGAGAGAGAATAAGGATGTATTGGGCAGATTGGTTTCTTATGAGATGGGAAAATCCCTACAGGAAGGCTGGGGAGAAGTACAGGAGATGATTGACATTTGTGATTTTGCAGTAGGACTTTCCAGACAATTGTACGGTCTGAGCATGCACAGTGAGCGACCTTCACATAGAATGTACGAGCAGTGGCATCCACTAGGCGTAGTGGGTATCATATCAGCATTTAATTTTCCAGTGGCAGTATGGGCATGGAATTCCATGATTGCCATGGTCTGTGGAGATGTATGCATATGGAAAGGTAGTGAGAAGACACCGTTATGTACTGTTGCTTGCCAGAATATTTTGCAGGATGTTCTTAAAAAGAATAATGTTCCAGAAGGTGTCAGCTGTATCGTAACTGGTGATTACAAGGTGGGGGAATACATGACCCTTGATACTAGAGTAGCTTTGATTTCTGCCACAGGTAGTACGCGTATGGGTAAGATAGTAGGGGCTACGGTTTCTGCGAGATTGGGTAAGACGCTACTAGAGTTGGGTGGTAATAATGCTATCATCATCACACCTGATGCCGATCTTAATCTGGTACTAACTGGTGCAGTTTTTGGAGCAGTAGGAACTTGTGGCCAGCGATGTACATCGACAAGAAGATTAATTGTACATGAGAAGGTCTATGATAAAGTGAAAAACATCTTGAAGAAGGCTTATGCCCAATTGAAAATCGGAGATCCTTTGAATCCTAAGATGCACGTAGGTCCTCTCATAGATGCTGATGCTGTTTCAGCTTATGAAGATACGATTAAGAAAGTGAAGGCAGAGGGTGGAAAATTCCTTGTGGAAGGAAAAGTCTTGAAGGGTAAGAAATATTCCAGTGGTTGCTATGTGGCACCTTGTGTCGCGGAAGTAGGAACGGATTTCAAGATCGTTCAGCATGAAACTTTTGCGCCGATACTATACCTTATGAAATATAAAGGCAAATTAGATAATGCCATCAATATTCAGAACAATGTGCCTCAAGGACTCTCTTCAGCGATCATGACAACTAATCTGAGAGAGGCGGAGATGTTCCTTTCTGTTGCAGGGTCTGATTGCGGTATCGCCAATGTCAACATCGGAACGAGTGGTGCTGAGATCGGTGGTGCTTTCGGAGGAGAGAAGGAGACTGGGGGAGGTAGAGAGTCAGGTTCTGATTCATGGAAAGCCTATATGAGAAGACAGACTAATACTATAAACTATAGTACTGAAATTCCACTGGCGCAAGGCATAGAATTTAAGTTGTAGTATTTAAGATAATATTTAAGAAGCATCGGACTTGATTATGGTTCGGTGCTTTTTTTGTTTGTGTGCTTCTAAAGAGTTTGAATTGTGCATTAAGACATAGAGTCTAACATCAAATTTTTTTTGACTAGAGACTTGCATCACTTAATGCCAATTGGCTAATTATTATTGACAATTGTCATAAAATATCGTATATTGCGTTATGGCAAAGAAAGTAGTTACTCCAAAGTCCCAGAAACCATATGCTAGAATAGACTCCTCTAAGGTTGCCGAAGGAGCGGTGGCTTATAAAGCCAAGGGAAAGTCTCTCAGTAAATTGGGCTCTGCAAGCTTGTCCTATGATATGATGGATGATAAAAGTTTACTGGACCTTATGAAGACCACAAGGGCTGGCATCAAGTATAATCAGTTTGTCAAGTATACGCAGCGCATACCATTCAGTATCGAAGATTGGTCATCGTTTTTGCATCTTTCTGTTAGGAGCATGCTACGATACAAGAAAGAGAAAAAGACTTTTGATCCTATACAAGCAGAGAAGATATTACAGATAGTGATGTTGTATCAGAGTGGCGTGGCGCTTTTTGGGGAGCAAGAGAGATTTGATAAGTGGTTGGATAGTAGGATCATTTCACTGGGCGGTATTAAGCCTAAGTCACTTTTGGATAACAGCTTTGGCATTGCCATGGTCAGGGATCAGTTGGGTAGGATTGCTCATGGGGTATTGGCCTAGTTTAGGGTATGATAGTTTATCGATTATCCAAGGAGGAGTATGCACAGGATCTGTCTGGAAAAGGCGCAGAGCTGTTGGGTGGTAGATGGAATAGTCAAGGTGTAGCATTGGTCTATACTTGTGAGTCGAGGGCCTTATGCACTGCGGAGATTGCAGTCAACGTTCCACTAGGTGTCTTGCCTACAAATTATTTTTTGATCAGCATAGAGATTCCAGACAGTTTCATATATGAATTGGAGCCGAGCTCTTATCCTGAGAATTGGAAGTCATTTCCACATAGTGATGAGACGCAAAAGTTGGGAGATCGATTTGTAGAAATGGGCAAGCAGTTGACCTTCAAGGTGGAATCAGCCGTCATACAAGATGAATACAATTATCTGATTAATCCGAGGCATAAGAATTTCGGTAAGGTGAAGATAAAGAAGGTGGAGTCTTTTGGTTTTGATCACAGGTTATTTAAATAGAGTGATGTCTAATGATAAGAGCAAGGACAGAAAGATTAATACTGAGAGACGTAACACCAGCCGATGCGCCCTTCATATTGGAATTGATGAATGATCCAGGTTGGTTGCAGAATATTGGGGACAGAGGTGTCAGATCAGTCGAGCAAGCGGAAGCTTACATAAAAGACAAAATCATCAAACAATATGTGAAGAATGGCTTCGGCATGTATTGCGTTGTTATGAGAGATGGAGAAGAGCAAAAACTAATAGGGCAGTGCGGCTTGGTCAAAAGAGGAGCGCTGGAGCATGTGGACTTAGGCTTTGCTTTTTTGCAAGAATATTGTGGGAAGGGATATGGAAAAGAGGCAGCCTTGGCTGTAAAGGATTTGGCATTGAATGTATTCCACTTAGATGAGCTTGTGGCCATTACGACAGTGGATAACGTTGCTTCCCAAAAAGTATTGGAGAAGATAGGTTTGCGTTATGTGGATACTAGAGAATTGGTGGGCATAGAAGGGGTTTCTAGGTATTATAGGTTAGATATACAGAAAAAGGAATAAGTGAGTTATATGAAAAAATATAGTTCATCCACTATTTGGAAATCTTATTGTAATGAAAATCATGAATTAATAGAAGAGGTGCAATTGCCAATTTGGGTTTTTTCAAAGGAATTAAATTTTCGAGAATATGCAACTACTGGAAAAATGGATGAAGTTGATAAGAGCAGATTGACTTTGATGAGCTTGATGGTAAATTGTTTTGGAAACTATTTAGTTTTATAACTAATTTCTTTGACTTTGATTTAATACTATTCATCAAGTTTGAGGAATCGAGAATAAAGAGGCTGAAATAGAATGCCAGACCGCTGTCAGCAAGCTATATTACAACCCTAATAATCCCCAGCACTTGAAGCTACTACTAATCACTCCGCCCTTCACACAACTCAATACTCCGTATCCAGCCACAGCCTATATCAAGGGTTTTCTTAATACCCAAAAGGTTGAAAGTGAACAGATGGACTTGGGTTTGGATACCATCTTGGCGATCTTTTCCAGAGCGGGTTTGAGTAGATTATTTGATCGAGCGACTTCAAGTATGAAAAGTTGCTCGCTGAATGCTCAACGCATTTATGCGCTCAGAGATAAATATGTAGAGACGATAGATCCTGTGATCGCTTTTCTTCAGGACCGAGACACGACACTGGCACATCTCATCTGCGAGAGGAATTTTCTGCCAGAGGCTTCCAAGTTTTCTGAGATTGAAGAACTGGATTGGGCTTTTGGTACGATGGGCATTCGAGATCTGGCTAGACACTTGGCCACGCTTTATCTCGAGGACATCGGGGATTTTATTTCTGAAGTGATAGATCCTTATTTTGGGTTCAGTCGCTATGCGGAACGCTTAAGTCTATCCGCCAGAAGTTTTGATGAGCTGTATACAGCGGTACTCGCTCCAATTGGTCTTATAAGTGAAGTGATGTTGGAACGTTTAGCTGAGCGGGTGGCAGATACAAAACCTGACTTGATATGTTTTTCTGTTCCGTTTCCAGGTAACCTTTTTGCAGCCTTGAAGTGTGGGCAGTGGCTCAAGCAAAATCATCCTGACATCAGGATTGCGATGGGAGGTGGCTACCCCAATACGGAATTACGATCGTTGACTGATTCCAGGATTTTTGAGTTTGTGGATTTTATCACTTTGGATGATGGTGAGGCGCCGCTGATGAATCTCATGGAACACCTCAAGGGAATTCGAGAAGCAGAAATGCTGAAAAGAACTTTTGTGTGCAAGGAGGGGCAGGTAATTTATCATAATGGCAGTATCCATAAAGATATAGCTCAAGAAAAAGTCGGAACCCCAGACTACACTGGCTTAGCACTTACCACCTATCTTTCTGTCATTCAGCTCACTAATCCTATGCACAGGATGTGGAGCGATGGCCGATGGAACAAGTTGACGATGGCGCATGGCTGTTATTGGGGTAAGTGTACTTTCTGCGATATTTCATTATCCTATATCAAAGACTATGAAGCTTCTTCTGCTGCGCTCATAGTCGATAGGATGGAGGAACTAGTGACACAGACAGGAGAGCGGGGTTTTCATTTTGTGGATGAGGCAGCTCCTCCTGCTCTGATGAAAGCCGTGGCGCTGGAGATTCTGCAACGTAAACTCGTACTTACTTGGTGGACGAATATTCGATTCGAAAAGAGCTTCCATTTTGATCTTTGTCGACTATTGGCGGCTTCGGGTTGTGTGGCAGTTTCGGGTGGACTTGAGGTAGCATCTGATAGGCTGCTCGAGCTCATTGACAAAGGTGTAACTGTAGAACAAGTCACTCAGGTAAATGATAATTTTACTAGAGCTGGTATAATGGTCCATGCCTATCTGATGTATGGTTTTCCCACTCAGACCGATCAGGAGACGATTGACTCTCTGGAAGTCGTGAGACAAATGTTTGAGTCTGGTGTGATGCAGTCGGGGTTTTGGCATCGATTTGCGATGACAGCTCATAGTCCAGTGGGCATCGATCCGCAGAAATTTTCTGTCAGTATCATTGGTGATGGCTTGGGTGCTTTTGCCAATAATGATTTGGAACATTCTGACCAGACTGGTGGGGAGCATGACTTGTATTCTGAGGGGCTTAAAAAATCCTTGTTTAATTATATGCACGGGGTGGGCTTGGATTTTTCTTTGAATTCCTGGTTTGATCATACGGTACCTGCTACGCTCATTCCAGCAGACCTTATCAATAGTTACTTGGAAGCACCTAGAGTGAGGGCAGCCAAGCCTAGTAGTGTGATATATTGGCTAGGAGGGCCTGTGACGTACGAAGTTTCAGTTCAGGCCTTCCATAATGGAATAATAAACATCCAGGGTTTACAACAAGCTGATAGCATACCAGTTGCTCGTGACATAGGCAATTGGCTTGTTTCTTTTCTGACGAGAATAAGTAATAATCAAAAAACCACCTATGGTCAGATGATGGAACAGTATGAGGCGGAGGGATTTCAGGATTTCACTTTATTTTGGTTCAGTGAGGTGATGGAACTGATCAAAAAGTCGGGCCTAGTTTTATTATAGACCTTGTATTTGCGTAATTATTAAAATAAAAAACAGAAACAATAAATAGGCTAGGCACCCACTCGATTAATTTAACGGTTATAGGTGCAGACGAGTTATTCTAATCTTGAAGGAAAGTAATCTCATACAACAATGTCAGCAGGGAGAGCGCCGCGCTCAGCGCAAATTGTTTGATCAATATTACAATTATGTATATACCATTGTGCATAGGTATGTACAACATCATCATGATGCGGAAGATGTGGTCTCTGTAATTTTCAATAAAGTTTTCAAGAATATTCATAAGGTGACAAGTGCAGCGGATCAGGGATTGAAGCGCTGGATACAGACAATTTCCATCAATGAGTCCATTCGTTTTCTGAAACAAAGGCAACCTATAGATTATGCTGGGGATGATCGCTTATTGGATTCAGCATATAGTGAGGATCATGGTACAGCTTCAACTTCAATAGACAGAATCAAAATGATAATCAATACCATGCCTACTGGATATCGGACGATTTTCTTGCTGAACGTAGTGGAGGGATTGAGCCATTCAGAAATTGGAGAGTACCTGGGCATCAGTAGAAACACATCAAAATCACAGATGATCAAAGCACGGAAATATTTACAGACCAAACTGAGTACATATGAAACAAGATAAGATGGATGATGAGATAAGAGACCTTTTTGGTTCCTTGAATGAGCAAGATAAATTGCAGGCAGTGGAGTGCAAGGAAGCAGTTTGGCAAACGCTGAGCCTGCAAGAGAAGAAAAAAGCTAAACGAGGCTGGCTATTGCTTTTGCTGCCATTAGGAATACTATTGTTTGCAGCAGGTTGGTTATTGAGACCTGTTTATACAGGACATTCAGCACCACCAGCAGGAACAAGTTTGCCGACTCAGCAGCTGGCAGAATCTGTTAAGGAGTCAGATTACAAATTGGCTTTAGACAGAATCCAAACCATACTGGATGTCAAGTCAAAGTCACTGGATTCATTGATAGAATTAAATGCAGCTTTATCATCTAGACTGCAGAATCAAAGTCAAAATTCCACACAGCAAGTAGCGATTAAAGAGGTGGAGAGATTGGTAAGAGATACTTTTTATATGACTACTGTAAAAGTAAAGGAAAGACTGATAGAGAAAATAATCAGAGATACGATATTAATAGAGCTTCCTGCAATCGATATGGATTTACAACCTATGGCTGAGGCAGATGCAGACCCCAAAGAGAATGAAATGAAAAAAGGAAAGCAAACGGAGAAGCCTGATGTGCCCTCATCTGTACAGTTTAATTTCATTGAAGCTAACCTTAAAGACTAATTATTATATAATCACAAAACAACTATCATGTTCAAGAAAACATTATTAGCCATACTATTCATAACAGCTACTAGCCAGTCAATAGAATTACAAGCACAAAACAGCGACCTTTATAATAGCTTGCAACCAGTAGCATTCGATAGTTTGACTGTAGAACGTGAGAGTGGGCATAAGATTACTCTAGTCTGGCCTTACAAGAGAAACATTCATAAGAATGATCAATGGGAAAAATTACTGGACGATTTTATCTCTGATTTTAAAAAGGTTGCCGACAATGTACCCAGCTATGACTTTTTCCATATTAATTATGTCCAAGGTAAAACGTTAGTTGTAAACGAGGTTACGGGTAGAGAAACTTATACTGTTAATGAGCAGAAAGGTATGGATTATGTGAAATCAAATTTGTCAGAGCTAAGTGGTGGCAAGTATAGAATGAAAATTGAATTTAATGACGTATCAGAATTGTTTGATCCCAAACTTAAAAGTGAAATCACTGAAGCAGTTGCCCAGGTAAAACATAGATTCTACATTTCTACTTTTTCTCCTGAGAGACATTATTACAGTGTGGATAAAGCAGAGATGCAGCCTTTTGCCAAACCTGAGCTAAAGTTTTTCATACCCTTTGGAGCCAGACTGGGTGTTGTGCAAGACGATCCGTATATCGACTTAAGAATAGGAGCGGGTCTGATTATTGATAAGAACTATTATGCTTCTCTTAATTGGAATACTATGACCAGGTATCAAAGACAGCTCCTTAAGACCACTTATGATTCTTACGTAGGTTTTGCAATAGGCTCGATGGGTGCAGGATTCGGATCAGAGTTTGGATTCCTGGTGAAATCAAGTGATGATAATGAAGATGCAGATTTAGTTATAAGATCAGGGGTTAATTATAGGACTAGTACTGGAGTGCTATTGGGTGTAGACTATTATATCAGAGATAGGAATAGTGATAACATAGGTGATAATGTTGTATTTGGGTTCCACGTTGGATTCGGGTTTTAAGAAGAGCGATTATTTTTGACTTCTTTGTAGATCTTGCTCAAGTCTAGATTAATGGCTTCTTGCTTTTCGAGATGTTTTTCAGGATTATCTCTGTAGGCATCTGTAAGAATATAGAATTTACTACTGGTCATGCCATCAGCAGAGCTATGGTTTAGCTCAGCTACGATTTTTTCTTTCAAGAAGTGTTTCATTTCATTGGCAATGACATTAACGGGCAGTCCCGTGGAAATGCAAAGGTCTTGTAAACTCAGTCGATAATCGAAGTGCTTGAATAAGGCCATAAGATCTGCGATAGTCAGAAAAGGATCAGATGAGAGTAAGGGGAAAGGCCCTTTCGTTATAGGCTGCTTTAATGAGTAGTAATATTTAAAAGAATTGGTGTAGCCAATATTAACTATAGCTTTCATCTGGAAAATATAGAAGCGTTTTTTGAGTTGAGCTTTAGTGAGACCAGTGAGAGATGTGGCGTTCTTGATGCTGAGTAGGCCATCTCGTTGTTCTGAAATAAGTAGTAAGAGTTCTTTGTCTGAGATGTGAAGGTGGGACTCATCGGGTTTGGAATAAGATTGAATACTATAAACTAGACCGAAAACGGCAAGTGCCAATATTGCTGTTACGCCTAGGATTATTATTATAGTCATACCCTAAAGTAAAGAATTTAAGAATTGCGTACAGAATTTATAGTTAAACTTGTCATATGAAAAGATTAGCTCTAGCCTTAGTGACGGGTGCTGGCTTATTCTTACACAGGGAGTGGAAGAAACGTCAGCAGCTTACCTTAGCTGATTCTCGTTACAGAGACTCAGAAAAGCAACTTTATAGGCACTTCAAGTTTTTATTAAAACTAGGATACGAAGTAGATGAAAGGAGGACTGCCTATAGTTATACGTTGGAATTTCATAAAGAACATCATTTTTTGATTTTTGTGATGAAGCATCCTCATAATTTGATAATTTATGTAATTGATGAAGAAGGAGAAGAAGAGCTACTGGAGTCATTGCTTAAGCGACAGGATATAAGCCTTCCACAGGCAGCCGCCTATACTGGATATGATTCCTACTTGGAGGCGCTGGCAAGGGTGGTGAATGATTATGTGGTTTAAATTGTCCCCTTACTTGATTAGCATTGCAATCAAGTATCTCATTTCTTAATTTCTTGATGATTATTTAATATCCCCGATGATTTCAGCTAGGCTCGCGCTTTTTTTCAGTTATAGATGGAAGCGGCCATACATACATTTGACTCACTTTGTTCGCTCAGTACAAGCTTTTGAGCAAAGGTCACGCTAGCACCCATCCCTATCTGATGATTAGGTTACTTCTCTTCACAACAAGATGTACTTGCTATGAGCGCTTAGCAATCACTCAGTCAGACCCCCTGGCGGAAAGTTCATTATTCAATGACCTTCAGCTCTATCTGCCTGTTCTCCAGATCAGTTGAAATAACTTTCACTCGGATCTTGTCGCCCATCCTTAATTGTTTCTTACCGTTACGTGTCACAGCTTTGAATCGGCCGTCTGCCATTTCGTATTTTTCCCTGAAATTCTCAAACGGAATCATCCCTTCTGCCTTACTCTCTGAAAGCTCCACGAAAATGCCACGCTCTATCATCCCTGAGATGATACCATCGTACTCTTCACCTATGTGATCGGAGATGTATTCTACTTGTTTGTATTTGATGGAGTCGCGTTCTGCAGACATGGCCTTGCGCTCCTGCTTAGAGATGTGAATGCATTTGGCTTCTAGTTTGTTCTTGTCTAATCTGTATGGTTTTCCTTTCAGATTTTTTTCTAGTATCCTATGTGTCAGTACATCTGAGTATCTTCTTATCGGAGAAGTAAAGTGAGAGTAATCATCAAAACTTAATCCATAGTGCCCTATGTTATTTGTCGAGTACACTGCTTTGGACATAGTCCGTATGGCGAGACTCATTAATAATTTATAAGTGTCATCTTTCTTGCCTCTTCTTGAAAGTTCATTAAAGGTTTTGGCGATACTTTCTGGTGATGATAGATCCATCTCCACGCCGAATTCTTTCATGAAGTTTCCTAAATCTGCAACACGATCCAAATTAGGGTGATCATGTATTCTATAGACAAAAGGAATTTCGCTTTCTTGACCCTTCTGAGAAATATACCTGGCCACCCGCCTATTTGCCAGCAACATGAAATCCTCTATGAGTAAGTGTACATCTTTCCTTTGCTTGATAAAGACGCCAGTCGGCTTATTGTTTTTGTCCAATTTGAATTTTACTTCATCAGAATCAAAGTTTATCGCACCCTCTTTAAACTTCTGCTTTCTGAGTTTGTGAGCAATTTTATTGACGACAGTTAATTCTTTGTGGTATAGACCTTTCTTGTCATCGAGCGATTCCTGCCCTTCATCATACGTGAATCTCTTATCAGAATGAATGATCCCTTTGCCAAACCATTCTCCCACCAACTTATGTTTTTTGTCAAAGGTGAAAACAGCAGAGAATACTAAACGATCTACATTCGGCATCAAGCTGCATAGATTATTGGATAGGCGCTCTGGCAGCATCGGAATACAACGATCCACTAAGTAGACAGAGGTGGATCGCTCAAATGCCTCTTGGTCCAACGCTGTGCCTGGCTGCAAGAAGTGGGTCACATCCGCTATGTGTACGCCGACTTCTGTATTACCATCTGGTAATACTTCATAGGAAATCGCATCGTCAAAATCCTGAGCTGTATCAGGATCTATGGTGAAAGTCAGAATGTCTCTGAAATCACGTCGCTTAGATGCCTCTTTTTCACTGATCTCTACTGGAAACGCCTCAGCTTCTATAACAGACTCTGGATTGTGCTCAGAATGAAATCCATTCTCGACCAATATGCTTTCCATGGTCCAATTGTGTGGATCTATGCCTTTGTAAGCTTTCTTTACTTCGCCCCATAGTGTCTGGTCTGAGGAGTTGGGCCAGTGGGTGATATCGACCATGACCTTGTCACCATCCTTAGCACCATTGAAGTGTTCTTTGGCCACCTTGAGGTTTACATGTATTTTTCTGGAAGCGGGGATGACAGTACCATATTTCTTCTTGGTAATCTCTAAGGTGCCCATGATTTGAGGTGTATTTCTCTTCAGGATCTTAGTGATTTTACCTTCTGGTCTTCTGCCCTTGTTCTGCTTGACTGAGACCTCTACTTCGTCGCCATTGAAGGCACCGTTAAGTGCATGTGCCGGCACATATATGTCATCTTCCAGATTATCGACGAGTACATAGCCTGCCCCACTTCTTATGAGTTCTATGACACCTTCGTGGATTTTTTTGCCTTGTGTGGATTTAGATTTTTGAGGTCGTTTATGACCTTTCAGTTCTTTGCCTACGGACTTGGCTGCAGGATGTTTTCTATTCAGGACAAATTTGTTGTCTGTGACTTGTTTTAGAATTTGCTCACCAGCCAGTTTGGTCATGGCTGCCTGCACGGCATCCTTACTGCCTTTGATACGCATCTTGCTCAGTAGCGTGCCGGCATTGAGGCGCTTCTTGGGATTCTTGAGGAAACACTTGAGCACTATTGCCTTGACATCACTAGGGATGACTTTTCTTTTTTTTCTATTCTTTGACATAATTTTTATTGAAGCCTGACTAGGTATTATTTATTACGCCGTCAGGTAGTATTTCGAACCTAAAAGCAGTGCTGCTGGAAGGATCATAATTTTCGCCATCTTTTATTTCTCCCACCATCGTGTAGATGCAAGCATCTTCATCTATGGTCGCTACTGAGGATTTGACAGTTTCACCATTAGATACGGTGCCTGCGATGACCTTTTTACTGATTAGTTGATTATTAGGGTTAATAGTAGCAAGTACGTATTCATAACTGAGTAATGCGCCCTTCCAGTAGACAATAGCATAGAATTCTCCATCTGTGACTAATTGGCAACAGGGGACAAGCTCCGTATACTCATCCAATTCGTCCCATTGTCCAAAAACCTCAGTGATTATCTTCTGTGGCAGAGGTTTGTTTTCTCTGCTGAATTTGTAGGCGACTTCTTCAGAAAGGGTGATGGGAAGGTCTATGGGCGGGAAACAAGCTAACAGGGCCTCTAACTCTAGAGGTAATTTTTTCTTCATATTAAGGTACAAAGGTATTGATTATAGATAATACTTGCCAAGTAGGGGCAAATATTGTCACAAAGCACCTTAATGACCTAGGATCGATAACAAGTGAATGCTAATGCTTAATCATTGCGCTCCACGGGAGTTTCTGAAGTCATACAGAGCTTTGATCTTGGATTAGCCAACTGTGGCTATTATTTATCAGGTCTACATTTAGCAACTTTGTTCTTACTATGGATCACAATTTCTTGTCTAATGTTCACACCTTGCATTTTCATATTGGTAGTTTGCGTGAGGGTCAAATTCGAAAAGCTGATGTATTTTTCTGTGATGTCGAGTATGCTATATCCAGAACCTTCACCCGCGATGAGCGACTCCTCTCCATTGATGTTGATGGAGCCATTGATGACAAGTGTATTATTGAAAGTGGCTTTTTGATTCATCACTTTTACCAACGTGTAAGTCAGTTTCATATCCATAACGCCTATTCCTAGTCCTTGCAATGGTAAGTCCAACGTTTTAAAGTCCGTAAAACTTTCACCTATGGACATCGGATTACTGGGGAAGTTAATGATCATATCATCAAAGATCGGTTGAGAGAGTTGTTGAATCATATTGGATAATTGGTCATTGACTCCAGTGACAGAATCCACTCTGATTGTTTTTCCATCATAGTGACCATGTAGCTTGGCTTTTGAAAAATCAGGAGTGCTCTGACCTGAGCTGACTGGTAGTTCGTTTTCAGCGACAACATTGAGAGAGTCATAAGTAATGCTAACGGGATTATAGCCCAGTTGATTTTTATTTCCGATGATAAGGGTTGTGCCACCGGTGGTTTTTGTCTTGACGACTGTGGGGTAGGTGGGCATTCCATGGCCAGACATAGTCATGTTCATTTCCATATTTTGTTCAATGCTGGTTTTGAAAATAGTATTGGGAGTTATTTCTGTTTGGAATAAATATCGGGTGACATCCTCAGAAGCCTTATTAGTGGTTTTGCAAGAATAGAGGAAGAATAATAGGAAAGGTAGCTTGTAGTATAGCCTCATTGTTTTAGTAGTTAAATTTTTTAAGAATTTTTCACACCCTAAAAGGATTATCTAAGTCGTCGATCTCTTAATAGATTTTTGCATCGCTTCAGGAGAATGATCTGCTAAGGTAATATGTACCATGTAGTGATAACTAAATCATACAGTAAGTGCAATCTAATTTCTTACTGAATCCAAAAAACTAATATTGTTTGCACTAATGATTTTACTCTTTTATTTTTTCCATAGGCTGAACAGACTATGAGTTCACAGTTTTGATAATATAATTGGAATAATAAGCCTGATTGCGGTTTTAAATCCATATCCTTTTAAGCCCGTTTCGTTATGGCAGTTTTCACAGATGGAATTCTTGACATTTCTTTCAAGGCCTTCAGCTCTTGTGAGGATAATTTTCTGGTTTCCGTAATTACCATTCCTTCAGTTTGGTGTCAAATTACTTTGTTCTATTTCTGATAGTAAGATGGATACAACTTCGGTTTCAAACCTTTACATTCGGAAGTTGTGATCTTATCGATAGCATCATCTTCAATTTTCTTGTAGGTGTATTTTATTTCTTCAAGATCGAGCATAGGCCGTGGTATATTGATTGAGTCCTAATATAAGGTTTGAGTTGATAAAAAAGTCCAAATTCCCTCATCTAATCTAGACCAAGTCTAAATAATATATTCTGCCCCTCTTTTTCAGTCATTCCGTATTTTTGGAATCACAGCAAAACAACCATAATAATGCTTTGGATAACCAATTTCTTGACTTCTAGCATCGGCAAAAAGCTGGTAATGAGCCTCACAGGTTTGTTTTTGATCACTTTTCTAGTGGTCCACCTGATAGGTAATCTTCAATTACTTATGCCTGATGGGGGTGAATCTTTTAACGTTTACGCCAAATTCATGACTACAAATCCATTAATTGTGCTGCTTTCATATGGCTTGTACACTGGTATTTTGTTGCATGCGATACAAGGAACATTGATTTGGAGAAGCAATAAAAAAGCGAAGGGGTCTAATTATGCCGTCAGTACTAACACTAACGGATCTTGGATGTCTAAGAATATGGGCCTGTTAGGCTTGCTGATTTTGTTTTTTCTATGTGTCCACATGGGGGATTTCTGGTTAAGAATGAAATTTCACAATATGATTCCTCAGGAATGGAAAATCGCTATGATAACCATTGATGGTGTGGAAATGAAAGACCTTTATTCTCGTGTATATCATTCATTTTCCAATATCTGGATTGTAATCATTTACTTGGTAGGGTTAGTTGCTCTTGCCCTGCATCTATGGCATGGCTTTCAAAGTGCCTTCACAACCTTAGGTTTGCGACATAAAAAGTATACACCGCTCATCAAACTAATGGGATGGGGGTTCTCTATACTTATTCCATTAGCATATGCAGCGATTCCCTTGTTCGTACTAATCAAGGAAGCCTGGAGCATGTAATTACTTAGACCTCTACAATTATAAATAAAGTCATATGAAACTAGAAGCGAATGTGCCTCCCGGCGAATTAGCAGAGAAGTGGAAAAATTATCGAGGCTCAATGAACCTCGTTGCTCCCAATAATAAAAGAAGACTCGATGTCATAGTCGTGGGCACGGGTCTTGCAGGTGCAGCAGCAGCCTCCACTCTGGGAGAGCTGGGTTACAATGTTAAAGCCTTCACTTTTCATGATAGCCCTAGAAGAGCCCATAGCATTGCCGCGCAGGGGGGTATTAATGCGGCTAAGAATTATCAGAATGATGGGGATAGCATCTACAGACTTTTTTACGACACCATTAAGGGTGGTGATTACAGAAGTAGAGAATCCAATGTCTATAGACTGGCAGAAGTCAGTACGGAAATAATAGATCAAGCCGTTGCACAAGGGGTACCTTTTGCCAGAGAGTATGGTGGTTTATTAGCGAATAGATCTTTCGGTGGTGTGCAGGTTTCCAGAACTTTCTATGCGAGAGGCCAGACCGGACAGCAATTGTTACTCGGTGCTTATTCCTCTCTGTCCAGACAGATACACAAGGGGCAAGTGAAGATGTATAACCGTCATGAAATGTTGGATTTGGTTAAGATAGATGGCAAAGCCAGAGGTATCATAACCAGAAACTTATTGACAGGAAAACTGGAAAGACATGCTGCCCATTGTGTCGTCTTGGCCACGGGCGGATACGGAAACGTATTCTATCTTTCCACTAATGCCATGGGCTCTAATGTGAGTGCCGCATGGAGATCCGTGAAAGAAGGGGCCCTCTTTGCTAATCCCTGCTATACGCAGATCCACCCGACTTGCATACCCGTTTCAGGAGAATACCAATCCAAGCTGACACTCATGTCAGAGTCACTCAGAAATGACGGTCGTGTATGGGTGCCTAAGACTGTAGAAGATGCGCAAGCGATACAGCGTGGAGAGAAGAGAGCAGAAGATTTACCAGAAGCGGACAGAGATTATTACCTGGAAAGAAGATATCCGGCTTTCGGTAATCTGGTGCCGAGAGATGTTGCTTCCAGAGCAGCTAAGGTGGCTTCTGATGAAGGCAAAGGTGTGGTGAAAACGGGCTTAGGAGTTTATCTGGATTTTGCAGATGCGATACAGCGTTATGGCAAGTCCGAAGCTTATGCAGCAGGTATAGACAACCCGAGTGCGGAAAAAATAAAAGAACTCGGAGAAGCCATGGTAAAGGCCAAGTATGGTAACCTTTTCCAGATGTATGAGAAGATCACTGGAGAGAATCCTTACAAGACAGCTATGAAGATTTACCCTGCCGTACACTATACGATGGGTGGACTATGGGTCGATTATAATCTACAGACGAATGTGCCAGGACTTTTTGCGTTGGGAGAAGCGAACTTTTCAGACCATGGCGCAAATAGGCTCGGAGCTTCTGCTCTGATGCAAGGCTTGGCTGATGGATACTTTGTCATTCCTTATACTATCGGAACATTCTTGGCTGACGAGATCAGGACGCCGAAGATCAGTAATGATTTGCCAGAATTTCATGAGGCAGAGAGTAGAACCAGAAACAGATTGGAAGGTTTACTAGCTATCGGCGGCAACCAATCAGTGGAAAGCTTTCACAGGAGACTCGGTAAGATCATGTGGGAATACTGTGGCATGTCTCGTAATGCAGAAGGACTGAAGAAGGGCAGAGAATTGATCAGGGAACTCAGAAAAGAATTCTACGAAGATGTATACATTCCAGGTACTATCGATGAGTTTAATCCTGAACTTGAAAAGGCTGCTAGAGTGGCGGACTTCTTAGAGCTGGGAGAATTATTTGCAGTGGATGCCTTGGATAGAGGGGAGTCATGTGGTGGACATTTCAGAGAAGAATCTACAGAGAACGGAGAGGCCAAGCGGAATGATGAGGAATATACTTATGTGTCAGCGTGGGAGTGGGATGATAACAATCCGATATTGCACAAAGAGGAATTGGAATTCGAGAATGTGGAATTGAAAACCAGATCCTACAAATAACAAGAATAATTTGTTCTTAAACTTTATTACAAAAGAAATTGTATAGCTATCATAACAGTAAAGTATGAATCTTACTTTAAAAATCTGGAGACAAAAAAATAACGACTCTAACGGTCACTTCGAGAATTACCGAGTAGAAGCAGAGGAGCATATGTCCTTTTTGGAAATGCTTGATGTCTTGAATCAACAGTTGATCGAAAAGAAGCAAGACCCTGTGGCTTTTGAGCATGATTGTCGAGAAGGTATTTGTGGTGCTTGTTCCATGGTCATCAATGGCCGAGCGCATGGCAGCCAACAAGGAACAACAACTTGCCAGTTGCATATGAGAGCTTTTAAGAATGGAGATACCATCACCATAGAACCTTTCAGAGCCAAGGCCTTTCCAGTCATCAAGGATTTAGCTGTTGACAGATCCGCTTTTGATTCTATCATACAGGCGGGTGGATACATTTCCATCAATACCGGCCAGGCGCCTGATGGCAACGCTATCCCCATAGAAAAAGCGGATGCTGAGGATGCTTTTGATTCTGCGACTTGTATCGGTTGTGGTGCCTGTGTCGCTGCTTGCCCTAATGGCTCAGCGATGCTCTTCACCTCTGCCAAGATCAATCACCTTAATAAAATTCCTCAAGGAAAAATAGAACACGGCACCAGAGTCAAGAACATGGTCCGAGTAATGGACAAGGAAGGCTTCGGAAAGTGCTCCAATGTGGGCGCCTGCGAAGTGGATTGCCCTAAGGAAATCTCAACGGATAATATTGCTGCTCTTAATAGATATTATTTGGGGACAGTGTTCGGGGGTCAGGAGTAAGAATCAATAAGGTATCATAATTCAGAGGCTTCACTTTTGTGGGGCCTTCTTGTTCTGAAGTTGTGCCTATACGCAAGTATCAATTCAAACGTTGTATCATACTCTTGTTAGTACTGAATGCATCTTGATTCGTTACGTTGACAAGAACACCTGGAGTCTGGTTTTGACTTAGAAAAAAGTCAGAGCCTAACTGATAATTATAAGATTGTCTATCATCAAGATATACAGTGTTGCCTAGTAATCTGAATCCATTCTGATACCCGTCAAAGGGGATGTCAAAAAGACTGATACCAGCTGCGTATCGTAGATTGCCGATTTCGTTCATTTTTCTATTTCTATAGTTGCCTCAGGCATTAGTTATTGAATCCGTGATACAGCCCGTGACTATAGGTTACTCTATATTAAACCTTAAGACCCCATCGTAATCAGTAGTCTCCACTTTGTAGAGGCTTGAGTCTGTATTTGCATGCAGGACAACATTAGCGTAGGGAACGGGTTCTTCGTCATTATATATTATGCCATATACTGGACTGAGCCGATAGTTGCATGACAATGTTTATTTAATTAAGACGAAGGTTAAAAACAAGGGCTTCCAGATAGGTCTAGTCCTATAGTTGGCACTCTGTTATATGATTATTCGTTATGTCACCCAATTTATGTCGTTAACAATAAAGCCGCGATACTGAGAATTTTTTTTGTCTATATTGCAGAAGCTGTTCTAATTACATAAGATCGTTAATGCCCTAAACCATTACGCTTATGTCATTTATTTATTCTATTAAATCAGATGTACCTCAGTACAAATATGACCAGTACGAGGTGTATGAGCTTATGGCTCCCCACATAGAACCTCGTCAGAGAAATATATTTAAGGTTCTACTGAGAAGCACCAAAATTCGCCAACGTTATTTCAGCGGAGATCTAGAACATCTTATCCAAGGAGCGCTTGCAAATAATGTCACTCAGAAATTTGAGATTTGGGAAACTGAATCCCTAAATTACTTATCCAAACAAATAGAGCAATTATTAAACGAATCAGGTCTGTCTGCTGACCAGATAGATGGAATTTGTGTCAATTCGACATCAGGTGTTATCACTCCAGGATTAGATGTGCTATTAGCAGATTTGTTTAATTTAAGAGAAGATATCGTACGGTTTCCCTTTTTTAGTTATGCTTGCACTGGTGGGCTAATTGCTATGAATAGGATGTCAGAATATCTTAGGCTTTACCCAAATAAGTGCCTGATTTACTGCTGTACAGAAACTAACTCCCCCCATCTCCAGCTTACCGATACAATGAGTAGCCTGATGCACAACAGTATTTTTGGGGATGGATTCGCGACGATTTTAATGGTGGGGGCTGAGCACGATTTGGCAGCAGGTGCACAGGTAGAAATCAGAGATACTAAATCCATGCTCATTACACAAGGTAGAAAGTCGCTAACCTATACTATGGATAATACAGGGTTCAAAGGCCAATTGTCAGCTAGTCTTCCTGATATATTAAAGGCTAATATCAAGAAACCAGTAGAAGAACTACTTTGTAACAACAATATCGGCAAGGAAGATTTGAGATATGTGGTCACACATATAGGTGGGCCCAAAGTAATAAGACTGATTACTGAGGCCTTGGGATTGCCTGATGATATTATCTCAACAAGTCTGGAAACATATCGTAATTACGGAAATCAAGGTTCCGTATCCATTCTCAACAGTCTTATGAAGGAACTAGAGGGAAATGAAGAGCAAGGACTTTCAATGTTTATGGCTATGGGCCCTGGCATATCTATTGAGTTGAGTCACGCAATTCTGAGGCCGTGGAAAAATTCTGACAAACAGGCGTCACAAAGTGCATGTCAACACAAGGAACATAAGCAAAAAACGGTCGTTTAGCCCCAAAGTCTATTTTCTGTAGGAAAAGGGCATATTTTCTGTTGTGTCAGTAGTAATTGACAGAAACCCAAGCAGAAGTTTCTTAATACCCAAAGAACCACAGACTTTTAGACTTGTATTTCTATTCTAACCCAGAAGGATATGAAGTATTTAGAAAACATCACGAGCCTATTAGGCAAACCCAAGACTGTCTCAGAATTCGAGCTGTATCATCAGTTCAAATTGCTTAGAATAGAAGTGAATAAGTTGGAGAAAAAAATTGCCCAATCTGAGAATGAGAAACTTCTAATGGAGAATCTTCTCAATACCACGATTACAGATCTGAAAGAGTCCAACGAAAAGATCAGAAGATTGCGACGAAAGGATCTGAGGCAAAAAGACAAAGAACTTGAGATCAAGGCTAATCAACTCAAACAGATTACTGAATCCATGACCTCTTCCATGTGCTATATGGATAAGACTTACACCTACAGGTATGTCAACCATAAATACGAACAATGGTGGGGCGTGAAAAGAGAGGATATCATTAATAAATCTGTGCAAGAGATAGCGCCTACAATATTTAAAGTATTCAAGCCTATTTATGACTCAGTCATGGAGGGGGAGCGATATGATTATGAGTTTGATACCATCCTGCCCAATGGTAATCGCATGGTCACTAATATAAATTATGTTCCAGCATATGATCTGGACAATAACAATATCGGTCTTTATGTCTATGCAACTGATATAACTGACAACAAGATAAAAGAAGAACAAATCGAATTGTCCAGAATAGAACTGGATAAGAAAAACAAGGTACTAGAACAGTATATTCAATCTAATCTGCAGTTGGAGCAATTTGCTCATATAGCAGCGCATGATATGAAGTCGCCATTGAGAACAATAACCAGCTTTGTAGGTATTCTTGAAAAAAAGTTAGCTGGAAAACTGGATATAAATGAAAAAAAGTATTTTAATTTTATTTCTCAAGGGACTAAGTCACTTTCTATAATGATAAGTGATTTACTCCAGTACTCCAAGGTAAAGTCACAACGCCTCACAATAGCTCCACTAGACCCTGACAAATTAATAAAGCAAATATTGAGTTACCTGAAATTCAATATAGATGAAAAAAATGCAATTATAATTCTCGGAAAATTTCCAACTGTGATCCAAGCTGACAAAGCCAAATTAAGCCAGGTTTTTCAGAATTTAATATCTAACGCTATAAAATTTACTGAAGAACATAAGCATCCAATTATCAACATAAAAGCAGTTGAGAATAAAACCTCTTGGCTTTTTTCCGTAGGGGATAACGGTATAGGAATAGATGATTCTTTCAAGTCAAAGATATTCGAACCCTTCAAACAGCTTAGTACTAAACAGCAGTATCAAGGTACGGGCTTGGGCTTGTCCATCTGCAAGAGAATCGTGGAGGACCACGGCGGCACCATAAGCGTAGAACAGAGAGAGTCAGGAGGTTCCAAATTTGTTTTCAGTATCCAAAAGGATTTGAAAAACAAAGAACCTGACAGTTTACTTGACTAAGGCCTCGGTAGTCTGATATTGTAAGTGTTACTGATCACAGTCAACTTATTATCTCGTAACCATGGATTATAAACCTTTAACATGCGATAGGTGGTACCATGACTCTTAGAAAAGTCGCTCCAGCTGTTTACAGATTTATCGACAAGAACTTCGTAATAATTATCCAGAGGTGGATATTTATCGGAGAGGTCTACATAGAAGCCATAATCTTGGTGATTTTTCAAAATTTCTTTGATAGCCAATAGCCTGAATATATATCTATTAGTCTCTTCTCCCAGATTAAGATCGTAATAAGAAGTTTGACCTTGCTTGGATAATATTCGTGAAAAATTTGTCGGGCCTATATTATAGGCTGCAGAGGCATTAGTCCAATTACCGAATCTCTTATATAATTGTTTCAAATATTTGCAAGCTGCCCTAGTGGCTTTTTCCACATGATATCTTTCATCCACTTCGTCGTTAACTTCCAGACCCATTTCCTTTGCAGCTAGTTTTCTGAATTGCCAGAATCCTTTGGCATTGGCAGAGGAAACGACATTACGCAGATTGCTCTCTGCCACAGCGAGATATTTAAAATCATCTGGCACGCCTTCTTCCGCAAGTATCTGTTCTATCCTCGGAAAATATCTATTGGCAGCTTTGACATTAAGCAAGGTGGATGATTGCCAGTAGGCATTGACGAGTAGCTCCCTGTCAAGTCTCTCCCGATTGTCAAAATTACGGGGCATAAGCTCTCCTGCCCAGTCAAACTCTTTATTAAGATCTACGGACTCTATCATCTGAGGAAGAATCTTCATAATGTCTGATTCTTCTCTGAGATCAGCTTGCACTGGGACTTTGGTACCAATGACAAAGGCACTGATGACTATTATCATCGTAAGTACAGCTTTCACAGTGTTGCCCATAGTTGTATAGTTATATTCAGTAATAAAAATGCGAAAGTAAGGCTTTTATTTTCTGAGCTGCTTGACTTAAGAACTGTTTAACCCAAATATTAGAGGAGGCTAGGACAGGGCAGCCTTTATCGATAAGCTTATTTTCTTCTTCTTGCAATCCACAGTTAGAATTTTGACTTTAACTTCTTGATTGACAGCCAGGACCTCAGCGGGATCCTTGATGAACTTATTGGCTATTTCAGAGATATGTACCAGGCCTGATTCTTTCACGCCTACATCTACAAAAGCACCAAACTTTGTCACATTATTAACCACGCCTGTCACTATCATGCCCACTTGCAGGTCCTCTATGGAATTGACATGCTTGGCAAACTGCACTTCCTTTGCATTCCCTCTGGGGTCGAGCCCGGGTTTCTCCAACTCTTTGATGATATCCATCAATGTCGGCATACCCACCTTGTCACTGCAATATTTAGGTAAGTCCATTTCGGAGAGTACCCCTTTATTAGAGAGAAGCACACTGATAGGTGCTTTGAGATCCTTGCACATTTGTTCTACAATCTTATACGACTCTGGATGTACGCCGGTGTTGTCAAGTAGGGTGTTGCCAGATTTAACTCTTAAAAATCCTGCGCTGAGCTCGTAAGCTTTGGACCCCATCCTTGATACTTTTTTCAAGGCTGCCCTGTCAGGGTAGGGACCATTTTCTTTTCTGTGTCTAACGATGTTTCTGGCTAATGTCGTCGTAATACCTGAGACTTGAGACAATAAATGTTCACTGGCAGTATTGAGATTGACGCCTACGGAGTTCACGGCAGACTCTACACAAGACTCCAGGCTTTTTTTGAGGAGCTTTTGGTTCACATCATGCTGATATTGCCCGACACCGATGGACTTCGCATCTATCTTGACCAGCTCTGCCAATGGATCCATTAATCTCCTTCCGATGGAGACTGCACCCCTTATTGTGAGATCCAGATCCGGAAATTCTTCTCTCGCTAGCTTGGAGGCTGAATAAATGGAAGCGCCATTTTCATTGACCAGGTATATTTCTGGTTCCGTTTGAAAATCCATTGCCTTGACCAGTCTGTATGTTTCTCTGCCCGCAGTCCCATTACCGATGGCGATGGCCGCAACTTTATATTTTCTTGTCAGTTCTTTGAGTAATACTGCTGCTTGCTCTGTTTGTTTTTGTGGAGGATGAGGATAAATGGTTTTATGGGTCAGTAGCTCTCCTAGTTCGTTCAGGACGACAACTTTACATCCTGTCCTGAAGCCTGGATCGATGGCCATGGTAATGACCTCACCTAAGGGTGCTTCCAGTAATAAGTTTCTGAGATTCTCAGAGAATACACCAATAGCCGCTTTGTCAGCTTTTGCTTTGGCCAGTTTTCTGATTTCGTTTTCTATCGAAGGCAGGATCAATCTTTTCATACTGTCATCGACTGCAGCTTTTATTTCATCTGCGCAATCAGTTTCTGGTTGCTTGATCATTCTGGCAGAAATTTTTTTCTTCAATAAGTCATCCTCGATAGTGATCTTAATGCGCAGCAGGCCTTCTTTTTCTCCTCTCAACATAGCCAGTAATCTATGGGAGGGACACTTCTTGAGTGATTCACTGAGCTCAAAGTACTGCTCATATTTTGCAGCTGCCGCTTTTTTTGTTTTGATGACTTTGGAGCTGATCATTGCTGTTCTCTTAAAAGCCGCCCGCACTAATTCTCTATTGGAGCTAAGTTCATTGATCCATTCTGAAATAATGTGCCGCGCACCTTCCAGTGCTGATTGTATATCCGGGACTTTTCTGGTAATGAAGCGTTGGGCATCAGAGAAGAGCGCATTGGTTCTTTGGGCCATGATAATCTTGGCAAGGGGTTCGAGTCCATTGTCGCGTGCTATGGTGGCCTTGGTCTTGAGTTTCTTCTTGTATGGGAGATATAGGTCTTCCAGTATGATGGCGTCCCAGCATTGTGTGATACGTTCTTTCAATTGTGACGTGAGGAGCCCCTGCTCTGAGATGGCTTTGAGGATGGTTACTTTTCTAGCTATGAGCTCATGGAATTCTTGAAGGCTTTGTTTTATGTCTCCTATCTGTACTTCATCCAGAGACCCGGTCTGTTCTTTCCTGTATCTGGCTATAAAAGGTAAGGTCGAGCCTGATTCCAATAGATCCATGGTGGCTTTTACTCCAGATAGTGGCAATTTAGTGGCTGCTTGGACTAGTGTATAGAGCTCTTTCATAAGGTTGACATGTGCTATTACATGCAAGTTTAAGTTCTCTCTGTCACATAGTCATCATTCTGGAACTAAACCACACCTTATGAAAGTACTGATTACCAATCCTGTCCACCCATTATTACCGGCCGAATTATCAGGAATGGGATATGAAGTCCTCTATGAACCTGATTTTGGCCCAGAGGACCTGGACGCCTTACTACCAGAATTGACAGGCATTATCATCAATACTAAGATCAAGATGACTGCTGAACGTCAAGCTCTGGGTTCCCGTCTGAAGTTCATAGCCAGATTAGGTTCTGGACTGGACATCATAGATGTGGAGGCGGCTGAGGCCAATGGTATAGCGGTGTTTAATTCGCCGGAAGGCAACAGGAATGCAGTGGCAGAGCAGGCCATAGGGATGCTTTTGTGCTTAGCCAATAATATTAGGAGGGGTGATGCGGAAGTACGGAAAAAACTATGGAATAGGGAAGCTAACAGGGGTTTTGAGCTGGAAGGAAAGACTTTGGGTCTTGTCGGCCTGGGCAACACAGGGCAGGCTATGGCTCGAAAGTTGTCACCGTGGGCACTTAGGCTACTCTATAGTGACCCCTATCTCTTGGAAACACCAGAAGATTTATCCAATATTGAAGCTGTATCCATTCATCAACTAAGAAGGGAAGCCGATATCATCAGTCTTCATGTGCAATTGACACCTGAGACACGAGGAATGATCGATGTCGATTTCCTGGCCGGATGTAAACCAGGACTGATATTGATCAACACATCCAGAGGCGCAGTAGTCGACACTGCAGCTTTGGTATCAGCTCTGGAGTCGGGACAAGTAGCAGGCGCTTGTCTGGACGTGTTTGAAAACGAAAAACCACATTCCTTCACTTTTGAAGAAGATCAACTGTATTCTAAGTTGTACAACTTGGACCAGGTCGTGCTCACGCCACATGTCGCTGGCTGGACCAAGGAATCCTTGCTTAAAATAGCTCAAGTGCTGTCGAGTAAGGTTGCCAGCTTAGAATAAGGGTTTGGTCGGCTGGAGATCGGCATTTGTCGATGTTGAGACTTCCGAATATTTAAATTATGTGAGGTTTTAAATATTTATTAACATTGTGGGCTTCATACTTTTTTGAAGGCTAATTAACTGAAAATCAAAAGCTAAGGAATGGAAAAACATATTACTCTTTTCATTTTATGTATGCTGTTCTCAGCCATAGGGTTAAGCCAGACGCAGATACAAGGAAAGGTTACCGACGCCAGTACTGGTGAAGGGATTATCCTCGGTAACGTCGCGCTATATAAGGGAGGCGTACTTTTGACTGGTGTCGAAACGGATTTCGATGGTAATTATTCATTTAATGACATAGATCCAGGAACTTATGATGTAGAAGTCAGCTATGTGGGATATAACCCCACCAGGACTAACAGTATTACAGCAGCAGGTGGTAAAGTCACTGTTGTGGACATAGAATTATCCGAAGGTGTCATGATGGACGCCGTAGAGATATTTGATTATAAGGAACCGCTCATCAGTTTTGATGAGACTCAGCAAGGACAAACCTTGAGCTCAGAGCAGATAGAAGCGTTACCTACTAAGAATATTGCGGCTATTGCAGCAACTTCTGCCGGGGTATCTGTGAATAGTTCTGGGGATATATCCATAAGAGGATCGAGACCAGAAGCGACTGTTTACTATATCGATGGTATACGAGTCAATGCAGATAATGCGGCTAGTATGGTCGTACAGGCAGATATCGAGCAATTGCAAGTTATCACAGGTGGTATCGGTGCTCGATATGGGGATGTAACCGGTGGTGCCATATCCATTACCTCCAAAGGGCCTTCAGAGAGATTTTCAGGAGGATTGGAGTTGGAAACCAGCGAATTTCTGGATGCTTACGGCTATAATCTTATAAATGCCAATGTAAGTGGTCCCATATGGAAAAAGACCATGGAAGATGGTACGCAGAGATCTGTATTGGGTTTCCGTTTGTTCGGTCAGTACAGAGACATAGCTGATGCAAGTCCTTCTGCAGTAGGTGTCTATAGAGCACCTGAGTCACTAGTTAGAGACCTGGAAGCTAATCCGATCAGGTACATAGAAGGTGTGGCTTTTCCTTCGGCTCAGTTCTTGACCTCTGCAGATATTCCTGAACCTATCAAGGCACAACCTAATGACGATGACCAAGATCTGAATATCGGAGGTAAAATCGATGCGAGGATTTCTGATGCAATTGATATCAGTATGACTGGGTCTTATTATGACCAGAGCAACCGATTCGATGTCAGTAGAGCTTGGAGTTTACTTAACTGGGTCAATAATCCTTATGAGCTGAGAGATGGATTCAGAACTAATTTCAGGTTCCGTCATAAGCTGGGCACTCAGGGTGTCGATCAAGAGAAAACTTCCACGATCAGAAATGCGAGTTATATCTTACAATTCGGATATGAGAAAGGCAATAGGTCAAGAGAAGACTTCAGGCACGAAGACCGATTATTCAACTATGGGTATTATGGTAGCCAAGTTGTGAATTATGAAAGAAGATCCTCTGAGATCACTTCACCAGATACTTGGACGAGACCCTTTGCGTTAGTGAATGGTATACCATTTGCGTACCAAGGTATTTCTGAAGTTCCTGGAGAATTCACCGCTGATCCTAATATCAACCCGGTGCAGGCGACTAACGATTACAATGATCTCAATGGTATCAGAAATAACATACAGGAAGATGTTTTTGATATGTTCAATAATGTGGGTAGAGTCTATAATCTGAATTTTAAAGAAGAACAAGATCGATATACTGTAAATGTAAATGCTGGTTTTGATATCTTTCCTGGAGATTCAGATGATGGCAAACATAATATCCAATTCGGATTCACTTATGAGCAGAGAGTTCTGAGAAATTGGGAGATTAATCCTATAGCTCTGTGGACTTTGATGAGAGGTGTCACAAATACACATATATCCAATGGTGTGGATACGACAAGAATATTGGGTACTTTTCTAGATCCGGTTTCGGGACAAGAATTAGAATTGTATGCTCCTAATGATGATTCTGAACAGTTTCCTGATTCCAAGTTTTTCAGGTCAGTAAGAGAACAATTGGGAGTGGAAATTGACTCATTTATTAATCCTGATGGACTAGATCCCAATTCTCTAAGCTTGGATATGTTCTCCGCCAGTGAATTGAATAATTTCAACAACCTGAACTTGAATTATTTTGGATATGACTATTTGGGTAATGCGCTACCGACGACAACAACTTTTGAAGATTTTTTCAGCGAAGTAGATGCTAATACTGGCAGAAGGACTTTCAATGTTGCGCCGTTCACTCCGAACTATATAGCAGGTTACATACAAGATAAGTTCATCTATAAGGATATTGTTTTCAGACTGGGTGTAAGAATGGATTATTATGATGCCAACACGAAAGTGCTCATAGATCCATTTGCCCTATCGGATATACAATCAGCTACTGATTTTTATAATGAAAATCCAGATTTAACCAAGCCTGAATCAGTAGGAGAAGATTACAAAGTCTATGTGACTGAAGATGGAGGTACTGAGGTGATAGGCTATAGAGATGGTAATGTATGGTTCCAGCCTGATGGTTCCACCACCAATGGTAATACTTTGTTCGGTGGTAATATTGTCTTTCCAGCTTATAAGGAAAAAGATTTCATCAGGAGAAATCCACAATATTTTGAGCGACTAGATGATGGCAGCATAGATAGATTTGATGTCGATAATTCTTTCAGGGATTACGATCCACAATTGAACATCATGCCTAGATTGGCATTTTCATTTCCGATCTCTGAGGATGCTGGATTCTTTGCGCATTATGATGTCCTTGTACAACGACCTGCTGCGGGTGCTTCTACGGCTACAGCTCTGGATTACTACTATTTCAATGATGGACAACGTTTCAGTACTTCTGATAATCCTGCAGAGAATCCAGACTTGAAACCCGAAAAGACTATCGATTATGAAGTGGGATTCCAGCAAAAAATATCCAATTCTTCAGCACTTAAAGTTTCTGCTTACTATAAGGAGTTACGAGATATGGTACAGCGAAGAACGTTCAACTTCATTCCAGACGTAGGCTCATATGAAACTTATGACAATTTGGATTTTGGAACTGTAAAGGGATTCTCATTTGGATATGACTTGAGAAGAACTGGCAACTTTCAGCTTAATGCTACTTATACTTTACAGTTTGCTGATGGCACAGGTTCAGACAGAAACTCCGGACAAGGTCTTAATTCCAGGAGAAACATCAGAACCTTATTGCCTCTGAGCAATGATGAGAGGCATAGAATAACGGCAGTGGCCGACTATAGATTCGGAGCGGAATCAGGTCCAATGGTTGCAGGTAAGCATATTCTCAGTAATGCTGGTGTCAATCTTTTACTAACAGGTATATCAGGCAGACCTTATTCGACTTTTGGGGATATCGCAGGTCCTGTAGATGTACAGATTGTAGAAGCGATAAATGAGACAAGATTACCGTGGGTATTGAATGCAGATCTACAGATAGATAAGAATTTCAAAGTGAAACTTTCTGAAGAAGCGAAAAGAAGTCTTGGGTTCAATGTATATCTGAGGGTTACAAATCTTTTTGATCTGGATAATGTCATAGACGTATATCAATATAAATTTTCATTATCTCCGGACGATACAGGATGGTTGACTTCTACGAGAGGACAGCAGACTAGAGATGGAGTATTGGAAAACGGTTTTACTGGAGAAAATTATGATTCGGTTTTTGCTTGGAGAACATTAGGTCAGACGAATTACAGTAGACCGCGACAGATATTTCTCGGTGTAATTATGAATTTCTAAAATCAGAACAATTCCTAAATAAAAAATTCAGAAAATGAATATGATAAAATATATAATGCTAAGTCTCGGCCTGCTAATAGGTCTGACACTTACTGCAAACAAACCCCCTGCAAAGGGTAAACCCTCTACGGGTGCCAGCAATGGCAATCTGGAACTCCGAGTGAATTGTAACAGATCTAATAGAGAAATAGATCTTATGATCAACAATGTACAATGCAGACTACAAGTCGGTGGTGACATCTGGTGGGACAGGAATAATGGAAGATATATTGTACCTAAGGTTCCAGTAGGTTCTGAGTTGCCAGAGGTGTCTTCGATATTTGCTGGAGGTGTATGGATAGGAGGAATCGATCCAGGAGGAAACTTAAAAGTTGCGGCTTCCGCTTATGGAAATGGAGGCGTCGATTATTTCGCTGGTCCATTGGATTTTGAAACAGGCTTGACGGATGACGTTATCTGTCAGCAGTGGGATCAATTCTTTACTGTCACAGGAGCTGACGTCCTCAAGTCCATAAGAGGCTGGGAGCAGGCTCTTGCAGATGGTAGAGAATTCAAAATTGATTCTGTGCCAGATGCTGTAAGGTACTGGCCAGGTCAAGGCAACATTTACTTTGAAGATGAGTACGGTTTCAAATTGCCTGAAACAGATGCAGGATTAGGTAATTTCTGGGATCAGGATGATGATAAAATCTATTCACCAGAGAAAGGTGATTTTCCAGTGATTGATATCAGAGGTTGTGAACCTGCCTCAAGGAAAGTTGCGCAGGAGCTAGTTCCAGATGAAATGATCTATTGGATCTATAATGATGCAGGAAATACGCATGAAGAATCTGGTGCTGCTCAGATCAGAATGGAAGTACAAGTTCAGGCATTTGCATATGCAACCAATAACGAAATCAATGATATGACCTTTTACAGGTTTAAGTTGATCAATAGGGCCAGAGAGGATATTAGAGAAACATATTTTGCGATGTGGGTGGATCCTGACTTAGGATGCTTTACGGATGATTACTCTGGTTGTGACGTGGGAAGAAGTTTAGCTTACACTTATAATGCTGATGAAATAGATGGCACCAGCGGGGAAAATTGTGATACAGGAATACCTACTTATGGTTCTAATGTACCACTTATAGGTACTGATTACTTCAGAGGCCCACTAGCTCCTAAAGTTCTGACAACTGCTGATGACGGAATGGAGCATGTCGTTGTGAGATCAGATTCATGGAGTCCTTTTGATTCTATAATCGGACCAGATGGAATGAACAAAGGGATAGAGCCAGGAGATACCGTTTATATCAGAGACCCGAACATTGCTTCTGGAGAATCTTCTAATTTCAACTTTGAGCTGGGTATGTCTTCATGCATCATTTACTTCAATGGTGGACAAGGACAACCACCTCCAGGACAAGTAGATCCACAAGCACCAGAAGATTATTATAATTATATGAGAGCCACTTGGCCATCGGGAGAACCAATGACTTTTGGTGGAACAGGATTAAATCCTGGGTCTACTGATTTTGTTAATTACAGTTTCTCCAGCCCTCCTAACGAGTCAGGAGGTTGGTCCATGTGGGAAGAAGGTATCCAAGGATTGGATACGAGAACTGTTCAGGCTTCTGGCCCTTTCTTGCTGAAGCCGAACGCTGTCAATGAGCTGATTGTCGGTGCAGTATGGGTGCCAGATGTGGACCACCCGGCACCTAGTCTTATCAAGCTGACAACAGCAGATGATATTGCTCAGAATCTATTTGACAATTGTTTTGACATTATAGATGGACCAGATGCACCTACAGTCTGTCCTATTGCTTTGGACCAGGAGATTATATTAGTTCTTAATAATGACTTGATAGAATCTAATAACGCCAATGAGGCCTATAGCGAGGTAGATATCTTATCCAGTATGGATATTCCAGAGGAGGATAGAACTTATGTATTTGAAGGTTATAAGATTTTCCAATTGGTTAATTCTCAAGTTTCTACACAGGATCTGGATGATATATCCAAGGCCAGATTGGTTGCGCAAGTAGATCAAGCTAACGGCGTTTCCGAGATGTATAACTGGACTTCTTCTACAGATCCTAATGCATCCATCACGGGTAATACAGAATTTATATGGACTCCTGAGCTGGTTGTTTCCGGAGCTGATCTGGGAATCGAAAATACCTTCAGGATAACGAGAGATCAATTCTCAGCGGATGACCCGGTTTTGATCAATCATAAGAAATATTATTATTTGGCCATAGCTTATGCCTATAACGAGTATGAAAAATTCAATCCTAATAACCCTACCTTGACACAGGCTAGGCCTTATCTGGAAGGAAGAAGAAACATTAGAACTTATGAGGTGATTCCTAGACCTATAGTCTATCGTGATCTGAATGCTGCCTATGGAGACGGCGCTATAATCACTAGACTGGAAGGCGTAGGTACTGGCGGTGCTTTTCTGGATATAACGGAGGAGGACAGAACAAGAATGCTGAACAGATACCAAGATAGTCTAGCAGGCAATCAGGTAAGTGTTGCAGATTTTGATGGAAGAATTGTCTATAAAGAAGGTGCAGGTCCAATGGAGGTGAAAATCTACAATCCATTGGAAGTAAGAGATGGAAGATTTGAACTGAGAATATTAGGAGATCATACAGGAGGTTCTACTTGTGCTATAGACGAAGGAGCTAGGTGGGAAATAACGAATCTAGATAATGGTGATGTCTACACATCAGACAGAAGTATAGATGAGATCAATGAGCAGCTTATCGTTGAGTATGGTTTTTCTGTAAAGATCAGTCAACAGTCTTTTGCTGGATCCAACGAAAAGGATAATAATGGCGCTGTAGCAGCGATAGAAGAATTTGTAGTGCCTGATGCAGAGCCTTGGTATAGAGGAGTGACAGATGAGCTTTCTGACGTACCTGCAGAGGTTACAGGGTTTGCTTCCAATCTTTTTGATTTCATTAAAAATGATGGCCCTGAACCAGATGGAAATGCATTCAGAGCCGACCCTGATCAGAATTTCAACATGCTGGGGAATGGCTACTGGTATCCATTCCAGTTGACATCCAGCGTCAATCAGACTGGAGGTGGGTTTAACATTCCTTATATTACTCCGGGATGGTTAGAAGATGGTGATGGTCAAAGTGAAGTCAGAGGCAGAAGCTTATTGAGAGATCTTAACAACGTGGATATCGTCTTGACTTCAGATAAATCTAACTGGTCTAGATGTATGGTCTTGGAATCTAGAAATAGGGACTATGGATTTCAAGATATGATGGACCTTAAAGAACAAGCTTCCGTGGATAAGAATGGACTTGCTTCTGGATCAGCTGAGGCTAACTTTATAAATGCTACTGGAATGAGTTGGTTTCCTGGCTATGTCATAGATGTGGAGACAGGGAAAAGATTGAATATTTTCTTTTCTGAAAATAGTTCATTTGATGAAAACTTTGCTTCAGATCAAGGAGATCCTTCTTTAGGTAACGGTAACGATATGTTATTCAATCCTACTGACAGAGAGATATTGACACCAACTTATGCTGATCTGCTTCAAGATCTTCAAGCCAATATGGATTTACGTAACATATTCTTAGGTGGTCAGCATATGATCTATGTGACAAGACAAGAATATGATGGATGTAAGCAATTGAGAGATCGTTACTCTGGAGGGCTATTGGCTAAATCCAATATGCTAAAGTCAGTGACTTGGACTTCCATAGCAATGATGCAACCAGGAGAGCAGATTTTATCTTATGAGGAGGGTGTGGTCCCTACCGATATGATTTTTAAGCTTAGAGTGGATAGACCATATAATCTTGAAACAACCTTTGATCTTGATTTTGTCAATAGCGGTTGTTTTACAGTCAATGATTCTTTTCCTGTGTATGAATTTGAGATTTTAGGAAAAACGCCTTTAACGCAAGACGCAACAGCTGCAGAATCTGCCTTGGATGCAATTAATGCTGTGCCTAATCCTTATTATGCATATTCTGCATATGAGACTTCTCAGGTTGATAATACTGTGAAGATTACGAATCTTCCGGCTAGATCCATAATCACTATATATTCTCTGGATGGAAAATTCATCAAGCAGTTTAATAGAGATGAACAGGTATTCGAACGTGGAGGAGCAAATCCTGGAGTCATAAATAGTCAAGTCCTACCAGATGTGGAATGGGATCTTCAGAATAGTGCAGGTATTCCTATTGCGAGTGGCGTCTACTTGATACATGTATCAGTACCAGGTGTAGGAGAGAGAACCATTAAGTGGTTTGGTGTAAACAGGAAATTTGATCCAGCTGGATTATAATTTGTGATTGATTAAAAGCAAAAAGAAACTATGAAACTCTTTAGAAATATAACTTTAAGTGCGGCTCTACTGGTTTTTACTGCCAGTATGGTCATAGCTGGTAATCCTGACAGACAGGGAGAGGCGGGTGCTGCAGAACTCTTACTGAATCCTTGGGCTAGAAGTGCTGGTTTGCATTCCATGAATACCTCCACTGTCAGTGGATTGGAATCGATGAGAATGAACATAGCCGGACTTTCCAGAATAGTAGGCAAGGAACTTATCTTAGCTAATACGAGGCTTTACGAAGGCTCTGATGTTAAGATGAATGCTTTGGCGTTTGGGAATAAGATGGGATCCAATGGTGCTTTCGGCATTACTTTGACAACTATGGATTTCGGAGATATTCCGATTACTACTGTGTCTAGACCGGAAGGTACAGGAGGTGAATTCAGCCCTTCTTTCTTCAATATCGGTCTGGGATATTCTTATATGTATGATAATAAGATATCTGTAGGAGTGCTCGTAAGAGGTATCTCAGAATCACTGTCTGATGTGAGTGCTTTTGGATTTGCGATAGACGCAGGAGTGCAGTACGTGACTGGAGACGATGATAATTTCAGATTGGGAATTTCATTGAGAAATATCGGTTCCCCCATGAAGTTTGAGGGACAAGGTCTTGCATATACTGCACCTTCTAGAGATGGTGAGTATAACATAACAGTGACACAGAGGAGTCAGCAGTATGAATTGCCTTCTGTACTGAACATAGGAGCGAGTTATGATTTCTATTTCAGGACTAACAGTATAGCTGCAATAGGAGAAGATGCTTCAGATGAAGAGATGGTCAAGCCCAAGAGCAGAGATCTTATCTTGAGAGTATTGGGAAATTTTACCTCCAACGCTTTCTCTAGAGATCAGATAGGTGGTGGTGCGGAGCTTATATTCAATCAGATGTTTATACTGAGAGCTGCTTATAAGAAGGAAGTCGGTAATACAGGTTTCAGTAAAGATAACTTGTATTCAGGCTTAGCGGCTGGAGCTTCTGTAGAGCTGCCATTTAACCAGGTAGGCAGTAATAGAATAGGAATAGACTACGCATACAGAGCTACTAATCCTTTCCGAGGGACGCATAACTTCTCTATCAGATTACTGTTCTAGAGGTTTTATCTTAAGGAAAGTTGTAAATTTATTATAGCAAAGACGTTTTCACCGAAGGTGGAGACGTCTTTGTCGTAGTACAACTTTAAATATTTTGTTTAATCAAAAATTAGTTATGGCATATAACTATATGACCAAAGAAGGTTATGACAAACTAAAAGCAGAACTGTCTGAGCTAAAAACACGTGGACGTTCTGAAGCTGCAAAAGCCATTGCAGAAGCGAGAGAGAAAGGAGATCTGTCAGAAAACGCTGAATATGATGCTGCCAAGGATGCACAAGGCATGTTAGAGGCTAAGATCAATGGACTGGAGAAAATCATGTCCAATGCCAGGATATTGGATGAGAGTGATCTGGATACTTCCAAGGTTACAATCTTAGCCAATGTAAAATTGCTCAATAAGAAAGTCAACAAAGAAATAACCTATAAGCTTGTCTCTAAAGCTGAGTCAAATCTACGTGAGGGAAAAATTTCCGTAGATTCACCCATAGGCAAAGGTCTGCTAGGCAAGAAGGTGGGAGAACTGGCAGAGATCACCACACCAGGTGGCGTCATACAATTCGAAGTGCTGGAGATAAGTGTAGGATAGTGGCCAGTATATTCTCCAAGATAATAGCCGGTGACATTCCTTCTTATAGAGTGGCTGAAGATGAGCACCACTACGCTTTTCTAGATATCAATCCTATGACGATAGGTCATACTCTGGTAGTCCCCAAAGTTGAGGTGGATTACCTATATGATCTGGATGACAATACGCTGGCCGAGCTCAATGTATTTGCCAAGAAAGTCGCAAAGGCCTTGGAAAAAGTAGTGCCTTGCAAGAGGGTAGGTGTGATGGTCATAGGCACTGAGGTGCCTCATGCACACATTCATTTATTGCCTTTCCAGCAAGAATCAGTTTTTAATATTACTGCTTCCAGGGTTTCTGTCAGTCCAGAAGAAATGAAAAGAGTAGCTAGCGAGACGTTAAAATTTTTTCTACAAGCCTGACTTGACCCTACCTGGGTTTTCTTTTAAGAAGCTTTTCCAGTTTGTTCCTTTGGAAGTGGTGATACCTCCATGGGATAATCGATGGTAATGTGTCATTGCCGCAGCAAGCGCATCAGTGGCATCCAGATAGTACTCATCTACTTTGAAGTTCAGCATATTGTCCAGCATAGCAGCGACTTGTTCTTTGGCTGCATTGCCATTGCCTGTGATGGATTGCTTTATTTTTTTAGGGGAGTATTCTGCTATGTCCAACCCCATGGTCATAGCAGCGGCCATAGCCACGCCTTGTGCTCTACCGAGCTTGAGCATGGACTGGACATTCTTACCATAGAAGGGTGCTTCTATAGCCATGCTTTGTGGCAAGTAAGTCTCTATGATCTCTTGGATCTGAAGAAAAATTTCTTTGAGCTTGGTTTGGTGATCACTATAGCCGGTCAATTTGATGACTCCTAGGTCTAGGACCTTAGGGGTCTTATGACCAGTATCCAAGATGGCATAGCCTAGAATATTGGTACCTGGATCTATTCCTATGATTTTAGTGGCTTTGATATTGACGATTTTTTTATTCACAGTCAAATTAAGAAATATTAACATGTGATGTTCTTTTAACTGCTTTTCCTTTGTAATATTTGTCATGAGATGCATACCACAAAAAACTTCTCAATAACTCTAGTGGCATTGACCAAGGCAGTATTTTTTGTCTTGTTGCTTTATGTACTGTGTCTGAAGTTGTTCATAGAGAATGACGTGCAATTACTATTCTCAGAGCTATTGACCAGGTTATGGGGTGGGAATTCAGGGTTACTATTGCTTGCCTTGCTGCTGATGCCGCTTAACTGGATGATAGAAGTACAGAAACTGTATGTCTTGCAAGCGGGTGCTGTGGATTGGAGGCTATGCGGTAGAGCCGTATTGAGTGGGATAAGTCTAGGAGTGGTCACACCGGCCAGACTCGGAGAATATGCGGGCAGGTTATTGGTTGTGGAAAAACGATTTCGTGGGACAACTATGGTCGCGACCTTTCTGATGAGCCTGTCACAATTGTCAGTAACGCTTGGTTTGGGATTAGTAGCTTTTATTCTATTGATGGAAAATCACACCATGCTCAATAAGATAAAGCTTACCTGGGTAGTGGTTTCTATTGTGGTAGGAATCGTCATTGTGATCATATGTTACGTGTCATGGTCAAGCCTGAAAAGCAGGATAAGAGAGAGTCGCTTAGGAAGTAATTTTGCAGCTGCTCTTACCACTCCTCCTTCAGTGTCCATGTTGACTCTAATAATGGGGTTATCGACTGTGAGGTACTTGGTATATATGTTTCAATATGTCATTTTGTTATTATACTTCGGCGTTGATTTTCCTTTCGGAATTCTGGCTTTGCATGTGGTAGTCATATTTCTTGTGCAATCCCTGGTGCCTTTACCACCTGTAGCTAGCCTGGTAAGTAGAAGTAGTGTGGCAGTGCTGATTCTAGCACCACTTGGAATAAATGAGATGGTCATCATGACAGCAAGTATCGCCATTTGGATAATAAACCTGATGATTCCTGCGTTTTGCGGAATGGGGATAATTATGAGACTCAAAGCTACATCTAAGACTTGAAGAAACTAAGCTATCTGATATTGATATTGTTTTCAAGCGTGGCACAGCTGACCAGTCAGGATGTGTTTGAGGGTTTGCCTTATAAGGATGGTGAAGAGATCACTTACAAGATCTATTACAATTTAGGTTTTATCTGGATAGGTGCAGGAGAGGTCAAGTTCAAAGTAGTGGAGCGAGAGGATCATCTGGAATACACTGTTACTGGCAAGACCTTCAAGGCCTATGATCCAGTATTCAAAGTCAGGGATTTCTATATCAGTCAGACGAGTAAGGAAACAATGCTGCCCTACAATTTCATGAGGGATATCAAGGAGGGCAAATATGAGCGGTTTGATAGCATAGCCTTTGATCAGGTCGATTATAAGATAGTGGAATATTTCGGTCATACCAGAAGCACTGCAGAGCGATTTGATTTCGAACTTAAAGAGGTTGTCAATGATATGGTCTCCGTGATCTACCACTTGCGTTCTCAACCTATCCAGACACTGAAAGAGGGGGAGCAGATACCGGTGAGGATCTTTTTCGATAAAGAGTTATTTGAACTAAATGTCAATTATATGGGCAAGCAACATAAGCGTATCAAAGGACAAGGCAGGCACTGGACTCACCATTTCCAACCAGAATTGATAGAAGGATATGTATTTAAAAAAGATGATCTGATGGATATATGGGTTTCTGATGATGATTCACAAGTGCCTTTGCTGATAGAATCACCGATTAGCTTGGGCTCAGTGAAGGCAGTGCTGACGTCTTACAAGCGCGATGGCCAGGCCACCGAGACTGATGATTACTGAAATGTCGTCCAGGGCACATCACTCAGCCGGCTATGACAGCTCGTCCGCTTTTTCTTTTGGCTGTTAGAATCCAGTTGATTTTCACTTATATTAATACGGTGTTTTCCTTTACAAACCAAAGCTTGTATTACACTCAACACCTATAACAGAACATTTCTTATAATTAATGATTTATCAACATATGATAAATACCCTATTAGAATTAGTTAAGAAAACCTAAATTGTGGTTATTAAGTCTCATAAAAGCCAGAATAGCATAGTCACATTTAAGTTCAGAGGTTGAAATTTTAAGTATTATCTAAGGCTAGGATTTTCGAATGTATTAAACCAACTAACCTCTGAATCGTGACTATGCTTTCTCATTTCTGGCCCCTACAGCAAATAGCGCTTTCTGCCATAAATTCATTGACTCACTTCTCAATGGTTCTTATTTTCCTATTTTAGAAGACTAATCGAACCCTATCTCTTATGACTGATATTATTGATAAGCACTTATCTAACCTAGATGATCAACCGCAAATGTTTGGTCATCCGATAGGATTGTATGTTTTGTTCTTCACTGAAATGTGGGAGCGCTTCTCTTATTATGGGATGCGGGCAATTCTGGTCCTCTATATTACAGCAAAGACACTAGGTGAAAACCCAGGAATGGGGTGGACTGATACAGAGGCATTAAAATTATATGGATGGTATACGATGCTGGTCTATGTGATGTCAATACCTGGAGGGTTGATTGCTGACAAGATATTAGGTCAGAAGAAAGCTGTTTTAATAGGAGGAATAATTTTAGTACTTGGTCATAGTGTGCTTGCTATAACTCAAGAATGGGCATTCTTCACAGGTCTCGGTTTAATCATAGCAGGAGTCGGCATGCTCAAACCTAATATATCCACTATGGTGGGCGGACTGTATAAGCAAGGAGATGAAAGAAGAGATAAGGGATTCACAATTTTTTATATAGGCATTAATATTGGCGCATTCATTTCTAGTTTGTTAGTGGGAACTGTTGGTGAAAAGATAGGTTGGCACTATGGTTTTGGATTAGCAGGAATCGGAATGGCGTTAGGACTTGTTGTATATGTCTGGGGTCAGAAATATCTCAAAGGTGTAGGAGAATATATCGGAACTGCAGATAATCCTGACAGGGAATTAATGAACAAGCCGTTATCGAAAATTGAAGTGGATAGAATGCTTGTAATGTTTTTATCATTTCTACTGATAGTTGTATTCTGGGGTGCTTTCGAGCAAGCCGGAGGTTTGATGAATTTGTATGCTAATGAAAAAACTGACCGAATGCTGGGAGGTTTTGAAATACCAGCCTCATGGTTTCAATCCATCAATGCTGGGTTTATTATTCTCTTTGGAACAACGATAGCAGGATTCTGGTATAAAAGGAAGATGAAAGGCCGAGAAGCCTCATCACTTTTTAAAATGGCCATTGGTGTTATCATAATGGGTTTCGGCTTTTTATTTATGAGATTTGCAGCACAACAATTTGAAGCGACAGGTTCATCCGCAATGTTCTGGTTGGTACTGGCTTATCTCTTTCATACGATAGGAGAGCTTTGTGCATCTCCCGTTGCTCTTTCTTTTATTACAAAGTTGGCACCTGTCAAATATGCCTCATTTATGATGGGCGCTTATTTTGCAGCAACTGGTTTTGGAAGTTATTTAGCAGCTTGGGTTGGTAGATTTGCAGAGGGGGCCGGAGAAACCGCTGTTTTCAGTGGAATATTTGTCTTTACCATTGTAGTAGGAATAATAGTTTTACTGCTTCTGAAACCACTGAAGAGATTGACTCATGGAGCTGAGGATTTGGTCATTGGAAGTGGCCACTAGAATAAATTTAAGTTGACAACCGATTTTTTATAACCAAGAAAAAACCAATGGCTACACATAGCGTAGAAATCAAACCAGAAGTAATGGGGCATCCGTCCCAGTTGTTTGTCTTATTCTTTACTGAGATGTGGGAAAGATTTTCCTACTATGGTATGAGGGCACTGCTTGTTATGTTCTTCACTGCCTCTCTCATGGATGGTGGTTGGGGATGGCCCAAGGAACATGCTTATGCGATATTTGGAACCTATACTTCACTCGTATATCTATCTACCATACTGGGTGGTTATTTTGCAGATAAGAAAATAGGCTATCGCTATGCCGTTGTCGTCGGTGCCTTGCTGATGACTATAGGGCACGGCTGCATGGCCATAGAGACGCCTTTCTTTATCTACGCAGGACTTACAGCTTTGGTCTTTGGTAGTGGATTTTTCAAGCCCAATATGACTTCTATAATTTCTGAGATGTATAAAGATCATCCAGAGAAGAAAGACGGTGCTTACACCATCTTCTATATGGGTGTGAATGCAGGTGCTTTTCTAGGTATACTATTGTGTGGATACTTGGGCGAGACGGTAGGGTGGTCCATAGGATTTGGACTTGCCGGTGTCTTCATGTTATTCGGGTTATTACAATTTTGGTTTGCACAGGATATTTTTGGAAACATCGGATTAAAGCCAGCTAAGGCGGATGCTTATGCGGAGCTAGAAGATGATGGTGCCAAGAGAAATCCATTCACAACATTGGATAAATTATTAGCTGCTTTAGCTGCTGTTTTAGGTTTGACTTGGATTATCAATGATCCTGTCTCTAAGATATCCAACGGTGCAACCAACATAGCCAGCAGTCTGGGCATAGGCGGAGTCTCTGGTCCCAATGTTTTGATCTTGACAGCGCTTGCTTGTTTTTTCTTATTACTCATCATGAGAATTCCTCGATATGATAAAGTGACCAGGGATAGGATGCTTGCTGTTATTTTCTTTGCAGTGATCACTACTTTTTTCTGGGCTTTGTTTGAGCAAGCGCCGGGTTCATTGACAATCTTTGCCAAAGAACATACTAATAGATTGCTGGAAGGTAATTCCGCGATGACTTTTAAAATAGTCAACTCCTTGATGACAATAATTCCATTAGGAATAATCACCTATGTATTGATAACACTTTTCAAAAAGACCTTCGCCAAATTTGCATTGTCCAATATCATTTTGGCAACAAGTTTTGTCCTCATATGGGCGATCGCATTGTGGATGTTAGCTACAGAATTCGGAAAAGACGTTGCTGAAGTTCCTGCTTCTTGGTTTGGCGTTTTGAATTCACTATATATTATTGCCTTTGCGCCGTTATTTTCTAAATGGTGGGAGAGCAAGTATAACCCCAATGCCAATATGAAATATGCCATAGGTATGTTGTTCTTAGGAATCGGTATGGCTGTTGTGGCCGTCGGTTCAGCTGGCATAGGGGGTGGAGCTGGCATGACAGCAGGTGTAAGTGTATTCTGGTTAGTCTTTGTATATCTCTTCCATACACTGGGAGAACTTTGTGTCTCGCCAGTAGCTTTATCTTATGTAAGTAAACTGGTTCCCGGTAGGATGATCGCATTCATGTTTGCGATGTGGTATATTGCTGTTGCGATCGGTATGAAACTGGCTGGCGTTTTTGGAGAAATGTCAGAAGGCATTGCAGCGGAGCATGGCTTGAGTTATTTCTTTTGGATATTGACTGCTATTGCGGTAGGATTTGCAGTTTTTTCTGCAGTGATGTATCCACTAGTGAGAAAACTAATGCACGGCATCCGATAGTATCGCTACTCTTTTCTGGAATTTATTACTAGTTGACTCAAGGCAGTGGCATGATCAGAAGATTGAAGTTGAGCTACATGTTGTACAACCTCTTTAATAAAGGGAGGCTGGAACATAATGTCAAACTCTATAAGAAACTGGGACTCAGGAAAAGCTATTTTTCTCCTATTTGCAGCGCAGACTTTAGAGCGACGGATGCTGCGGTCTTGCAAGAAAATCAAAACTTGCCCGCTCTTGAAGAAATAGCTTTTCTCAAGACAGTCAGTGTAACTGCTCGTAAGAGTATTCACGATTTCCAAGACAACGGGTATTGTGTCATAGATAAATTCTTGGACAATTCACAAGTTGATAAGATCAATAACACAATAGATCAACTCCAGTCTTCTGGCAAACTAAAATTCAAGTACGGTAACAAACTAATGTTTGCCATTCATCAATCTCCATTCTTACAGGACTTGTGGGAAGACAAAGCCTTGCTTGAGCTACTCAGTTGTCTCATCCAAGGAGAGGCCGCCCTTTTTCAAAGCATCAATTTTATTTACGGCAGCCAACAGAAAACCCACTCTGACAGTATCCATATGACGACCTTCCCGCTCGGTGGGTTGCTAGGTGTCTGGATGGCCCTGGAAGACATCGGATTGGATAATGGCCCACTCCATTACTATCCCAAGAGTCATAAGTTGCCTTATTATCTTAATGAGGACTACGACAATGTAGGTACGAAATTCTTCTTGGGCAAGAATGGCTATGGTGCTTATGAAAAGATGCTAGCAGAAAAAGTACAAGAACAAAAAATAGAGAGGCAAGTTTTCACAGCCAAGAAAGGGGATCTCTTCATCTGGCATGCTAATCTACTCCACGGTGGCGAGCCTCACACCAATAAGGAGAGGACTAGAAAAAGTATGGTGATGCATTACTTTGACCTTAATCGGATTTGTTACCACGAGATCAGTCAGCGGCCAGCTTTGTTTGGGAGAGCGATATAGCAGATGAATTAAAAATTAGCCCAAGCTGATGTTTCGGTTTTTTGACTTTAGAACAGGAAGGTATCTTCACTTTCGTAAATATGAATAATGTGGACAGCGGTACTTTATTGAATTTCAATTATTCTCTGTGTATTGTTGTTCAGCACAAATGAATCTCCGCTTTGCTTATTCCACATGACTTTGGACAGAGGTGCATTTGGAGACATGGTATAGTAGTTTGTGTTGTCAATTGATATCTTACCGAGACCTATGGCAATGAAATAGTTGGCTTTGTCAGTTATGATAATTGCTCCAGCTTCTACTTTGTTGCATGGACTCTTGTTGAGCCTCTTAAGTTGTACTTCCAGTTTTTTGGAATTCATCAGTACGGCATTTATTCTATCTTCTTCTGCCTGTAGTCTTTCCCTACTGGTTTCAAATTTATCTCCAGCGCTGCTTTTGGTGTCTGATAATTTTGATTCGATTATGTTTCGGAGAAGTTGTTCTGCGCTGGATATAGTTTTAACTACTTGCTCCAAGCAGAGGCAAGTAAGACGCTGTTTGAGCTTATTTTCATGAATAGATCGGGACATTGGAAGATATAAGTGCACAAAGTTACTGTAATAGATAATAAAAATTGATTCTACGTTTTAAGAGTTTGAGAACTCAATGGTGAAGGAATTTGTAAATTGCCATTTAATGATAAATAACAAATGAAAATATTGGAAGCCATATTTTACAGTTGGTATCCTCCTGTTTTGACACTGATTATCTTCTATTTGCTTTATTTGGCAGTAAGCAAAATTCTAGAGCGACAGGCCAAGGGTAAGACGGATAAGGGATTGATTAAGTCTATAGTTCTTTTTTCTATTGCCTTGCTTGGTATAATCAGTGTTGTTCTAGCTTTACCCTTAGGTGAGCAAAAAGAACAAATAACTAGTCTGATTGGAATAGTTTTATCTGCTGTATTAGGACTGAGTTCTACCACCTTCATTGGTAATGCGTTAGCAGGTATAGCATTGAAGCTGCGTGGAAGTTTCAAGCCAGGTGACTTTATATCAGTCAACGATATTTTTGGTCGAGTGACAGAACAGGGGTTATTTCATACTGAGGTGCAGACCATTAATAGAGATTTGACTTCTTTGCCTAATATGACCTTGGCAAGCAATGCTGTGCAGGTTACGCGTTCTTCAGGGACATTTATCAGCGTAGAATGTTCTTTAGGTTATGATGTTAATAGATTGAAGATAGAAGAAGCGATGCTTAAGGGAGCTAGGGATGCAAGCTTGGAAGAACCTTTTGTTCATATCATCTCCATGGGAGATTTTTCCATTGTCTATCGTATTCATGGCCTACTCAGTGATGTGAAGTCGATAGTAAGTGCTAAGTCACGATTAGCAGGCTCAGTTATAGATGCATTACATGAAGCTCAGATTGAGATAGTTTCTCCTACTTTCATGAATCAAAAACAAATAGGAGAAACAGTATATATACCTAAGAAGTATATTGTGCAGGATAGAGGAGTAATCGAGGAAAATACACCTGAGTATGTCATCTTTGATAAGGCTGAGGAGGCTGAGAACATAGAGAAACGTAAAGATTTAGTGGCTGAATTAGATGAGAGACTCAGATTAGAAAAAGAGAAACTAAAGAAAGCTGATAACGATACTGACAAAAGCAAACTACAAAATAAAATCAACAAAACAAGGGAGCTTAAGATCAAACTAATGGACAAGATAGACGTCAGAATTGAAGAACTTGATAAAACAAAATAGAGCAGAACAGATATACCTAGTATCAAATAATAAGAGTTGTTTCTTCCTATTTTTGGTATTTTCTTTATCTCTGCCCTACTAATTGGTTTAATCTAATAATGAATTGTACTCTCTAAGAGTACAAATAAAGTTTAATGAAGTGAGACCTTAACAAATTATCATTCCATAGTCGAAATTCTACACCAATATCCATTGTCATTTCCATCAGAAAATGTTGCCTCAAGTTGCTTGGTCAATAATTGTATGAGTTGTGAGCCGAATCCAGTTTCTAACTTGGTATGGCCTATTCCGTTATCTTTGATGGTTAGGCGAAACCGCTCGTACTTTCCCTTGGAAAAAGAGATTTCAATTTTACCGTTGTTTTTTTCAGGGAATGCATATTTGAAAACGTTAGTCAAGAGTTCATTGATGATGAGACCTAGAGGGATGGCGGTATCGACATCTAATTCAGTCTCAGTCATATTAATGTCAATGTCAATTTCTTGTTCATTAGTAATACAAGCATCTTTCAGATTATTGGCTAGTCTGAAGATGTAATCTTTCATCTCTATCCCTGCTAAATTGTCTCTCTGGTATAGATTCTTATGGATAAGAGCCATTGACTCCACTCGTCGCTGGCCTTGAGATATGGCTTCCTTTGCGTCTTGGTCTGTGATGTTGGCAGATTGCAGATAAAGTAGACTGGAAATGGTCTGCAGGTTATTTTTTACACGATGATGAATTTCTTTAAGAAGTGTTTCGTTCTGATCACTTTTAGTCTGAATAATTTTGTTTTTCTGTTCGAGGATATTATTAGTCTCTTTCCTACGCTGAATATTGCTAAATAAGCTGAAAGCAAGAATACATAATAATAAGGCAACCCCAATAAATACAAATCGTCCTTTCTTTTCCTTCAGTATTTGATTGTTCAAAAGAAGTTTTTCATTATTGTATTTTAAGCTATCAGCAATTGATTTTTTTTGATATTCGAAATCAGCAGTTATAGAAGCTAATTCAACCTGAGTATCTGAAGTCAATAAACTGTCTTTTAGTATTACGAGCTGAGATAGGTTGTCTAGTGCTTTCTTATTGTCATTTAATTTGGTATAAGCTTCCTGCTTTATTTTAAAGACTGACATTTGTATTTGATACTCATTTATATCAAGGGCAAGATCATATGCTTGGTCAGCTATCTTGATAGCCTTTTCGTGATTTCCTGTCTTGTTGTAATAGCTAGCCCATTTCTCTAATGAAAAGCATCGACTCAGGTCATACTTCGTTAGGGTATCAATGGAATCAGCCTTGGACAAATATCGACTGGCATACTCGTCTTCATCGAGTCTGAGGTATAATTCTGCGACTGATCTGTATAGTCCAGCAGTATGAATCTGTTCTTCCCTAGTAAATACACCTTCTTCATTTCGAATTTTAATAGCTTCAAATAATTTTTCTTTTGCTACACTGAGATCTTCATCTTTCGTCCCCATGTATGAATTACCCAGCATGGAATAATTAATAGCCGCCATGTGTTTATAGTCGATATCCAAAGATTTGTCTATGGCCGCTTGAAAAGTTATTCTTGCTTTTTTCAAGTTACCTTGTTCTTTATATATGTTGGCAATCTTGCCTAGCGCCGTCACAAGAAGCTTGACTTGATTATCTTGTTCATATAGTAATGCACTCTCTTCAAGATTCCTCAGAGCGCCTCTGAGGTCACCTATCATGGTATAGAGTTGTCCTATTGCCAACAAGGCATCACCTTGATTACTTGGCAAGTTCGCTTCTTTTCCTATTTCGTACGCTTTTTGGAAATGCATGAGAGCTTTGTCATTGTCTTTGTTTGCCCAATGGATATAACCAATCTTAACCCATACGACTGCACGTCCCTTATGAAAATTTGTTGCAGTAAACCCTTTTTCTGCTTCTTTATAATGAATAATGGCAGAATCATCATCTCCTTTCATTCTGTGCAAGTTGCCGAGTAAGTATTCCGACTTGGCAATAATGGTGGCATCTTTAGTTTGTCGAGCATACTTCAACCTTTCAGTCGCATAGGTGATGCTCTTGTCGATATCACTGGTCTGAAAGTATTTTACCACTTTGAGTAGGTTCCTTACTTTCTCAGAGGGCTCTATCTCTTGAGTTTTTGTGACAGCTAATAAGGAGTCAACATTTAAAGTGTCTTGGCTGAGAGCTAGACCTGGAACTATGCATATGTTTATCAGTAATAGTTTACAGAATGAATTCATAAGCTTTTCATATGTTGTAAGATACCCAACTAATAATTCATTATGTCTTAATTGTGGTCATAATGTACTAGATATCAATGTTACTAATGTATTTATCAAGCCTAGAATGCTTAGAAATTTAGTAGTTTTTTTTTAATTCAACAATCACTGTGTCATTTGGCTATTGTACACCAATATCCATTGTCATTTCCATCAGAAAATGTTGCCTCAAGTTGCTTGGTCAATAATTGTATGAGTTGTGAGCCGAATCCAGTTTCTAACTTGGTATGGCCTATTCCGTTATCTTTGATGGTTAGGCGAAACCGCTCGTACTTTCCCTTGGAAAAAGAGATTTCAATTTTACCGTTGTTTTTTTCAGGGAATGCATATTTGAAAACGTTAGTCAAGAGTTCATTGATGATGAGACCTAGAGGGATGGCGGTATCGACATCTAATTCAGTCTCAGTCATATTAATGTCAATGTCAATTTCTTGTTCATTAGTAATACAAGCATCTTTCAGATTATTGGCTAGTCTGAAGATGTAATCTTTCATCTCTATCCCTGCTAAATTGTCTCTCTGGTATAGATTCTTATGGATAAGAGCCATTGACTCCACGCGTCGCTGGCCTTGTGATATGGCTTCCTTTGCGTCTTGGTCTGTGATGTTGGTAGACTGGAGATAAAGCAGACTGGATATCGTCTGCAGATTATTTTTTACGCGATGGTGTATTTCTTTGAGAAGTGTTTCGTTCTGTTGGTTTTTATTCTGGATTATCTTATTTTTTTCTGTAAGTATTAGATTGTTCTTTTTGGACTTGACACTATTTCTGTAGAGAAGAAAAGAAAGTAGACCAAGTATCGATAGGCCGGCTATACTTCCAGTCAAAAGGCTTTTTTGTTTTGCTAATTGTATTTCTTTTTGAAGGTTTCTGTTTCCTAGTTTTGATATTTCAATTTCCTTTTTTTCAGTTTCGTATTTGATTATCTGGACATCTCTGGCAAGTTTTACTTTCTCATTTGATATGCTGTCATTGAGTGCGGTTGCTTGTAACTGATAGTCTAGGGCTTTTTTGAAGTTGCCTTTTTCTTTATTAATTCTAGATAATTGGGAGTAGACATCGGCAATGTCATCCAACGCATTGGCATCCTTATAGAGCTCTAAGGCCTTTTTAAAGGAAGCTTCACTATTTTGGAGTTTTCGTAATTTGAATTCATAAAATCCTTTTTTTGTATGATATAAGGCATTCAGAGTTAAGTCTTTTTCAGGAAGACCCATTATGTCAACTTTCTGAAACATTCTATCTACTTCCTCATACATTTCCTCATCCAGATATGCATTAATTATATTTAGGTGAGGTCTTGGTTTGTTAAGGGTGATTTCTTTTTCTTTGAAGAAAACTTGAGATTGTTCATATTCCTTTAGAGCCAGATCATTATCTCCTTTAGATAGATAATATCCTGTAGATAATTCGTATACGCTGTAAATGATGGTTTCGTCTTTTATGTCAGATAGCATTTCCTTGCATTGAAAGACATAATCTTCTGCTCTTTCATATTCTTGTTGTTTGATAAAAGATCTTGCAATATTGAATTTATTATTGATACTAGGTTTACCTAACTCATCGAATAACTTTTCAGATTTAGTAAAGTATTCTGCTGAATAGACATATTGTCCAATGTTGCTATATTGTACACCCAAGGTTCCTAGAACAGAAGCTAAACTGAATTTATCATCTATTTCTGTAAAGAGGTCCACAGCATTTTCATACCATATAATGGCTGTTTTTTCATTTCCTATCCTCATATTTATAATCCCCAGATTGTTATAGTAGCTACCCAGACGAGTATTTTCTGCAGCATTACGATTAGGTATGGCCTCTAGGATTTCTATTGCTTTTCTGATTTTAGAAGTGCCTTCCTCAAATTGTGACCTTATTATATAATAGACACCGTGTCTACCGTAGCCTTCTGCGATGAATGATTCATCCTGCAACTCCTTGCCTAAACTTATAAATTTTTCTATAACCTTCAACTTGTTAATGCTATCCAGTGGAGATAGACTTATGTCGTACTTGTGTAGAATCTCTCCTTTTTTGAAGTTGTCTTGTTCATTAGCAATGGCTAAGAAGATGCTGTCGATTGTCTCTTGAGAATATGTAGATTGAGGGCAAAACAAAGTGGCAACTATAATTATTACCTTAAGCTGTAGGCTGAGATATAGGTAGAATATAGAATTAATAGAAATAGTCATATTTTGAAGGTATTGTATTTCGCTGATTCTGACTACAGGTATTGACTTACAGTCTACAGCAAGGTAAGTTTATTGGTTAGTGCTTGCTTATATGATTTGCTGACAGCGAGTGATTTTCCATTGATAAATACGTAATTTTCATTCAGTTCACTAATAGTATTAATATTTACAAGGTGTGACCTGTGTATTCTTACAAAGGTATCTGAAGAAACCTTTTCCAAAAATTTCAAAAGTGGAATGGATAGCGTATAGGGTTTGTCCTTGGTTGTGATTTTGCAGTAATTTCTTTCTGCTTCGACATAGAGTATTTCTTCTATTTTGAGCCTGACCATTTTATTTTTGTCCCTGACAAAAATTCTATCTGCTAATATTTTAGGTTTTGAGTGAAAAGTCTGTGGCTCCGAATCGAAATCCTTTTGGTTAAATACCAATTCTAGAGTTCTTAATAGATCTTCTTGCTTGAAGGGTTTTGAAATAAAAGCATATGGAAAGACCCCTTTTGCTCGTTCAAAAGTTTTCTGATCCACATTTGCGGTAAGAAAGATTAATGGCGTATCATAGGCCTTATAGATAAGTTCAGCAGTTTCTATGCCGTCTTGCTTACCTGCAAGCTGTACATCCATCAATATGACATCAACCTTGTTATGAGATAGAAAATCCATCACGGATTCTCCTCTGGTGAGTGTTTCGATTACCGCGTATCCAGCTTCTTTTATGACACTGTTTAGGTGGGCAGCTATTATAAGGTCATCTTCGACAAGAAGGACACATGGAACATTCATGAATTTTGGGTTAGATAGAAATAAATACTATTATAAGCAGAATAAATTGATATCAGTAGTTATAGTTGGCTTATTGTTGTAGCTTTTTATTTTAAATAATCATTCGGAAAGTATTAGGCACTATTCGGACAATTTACTTGTAGGTTAATTAGCTAAAGATTTACGTTTGTAGATCAATGAATTTCTAGATGAGCGGGAAAAGAGTTATAGTAGCAGAAAAGAATCAAATTATAGGCCATCACATAATTGAGCTTCTGCAAGAGAAGGGTCATACAGTTTACAACATAGTACTGAAGGTGACTGATATAAAAGATGTAGCTCAAACCTTTCTTCCAAATATCGTCATAATGAATAAGAGCTTGTGCAATAGTAATTCTACATACTTGAATTCACAGCTCACCACCTTGGACTCCATCTACTTCATATTGCTCTATTCCTTTACTTCAGTTGAATGCGAAAAACTCTCTTTTTCTAAGATTGGGCATATTGAGAAACCTTTTATGGGTTTCGAGATTGTTGATATGGTTGCTAAGGCCAACTGATAAGCTAGGCTACTGTTTCGGACAGTTATATCAGTCGCTCGGACAATAACAGTAGGAACTGTAAGCAAAGCGGAATAATTTAAAGGTATAACACCCTATAAATTGCCACTAAGGAAAATAAATGGATGACAAACAACTCATCGATAAATTGGAGGAGCTAATTTTAATGACCATATCCAATGGAAATTATAGTTTAGACTTTATTTGTTCGTCTCTTTTTCTAAGTAGATCCCAACTGCACAGACGCATCATAAAAATTAAAGGAATATCCACAACTAAGTATATCAGGAAGATAAGACTAGAACAAGCAAAATTATTGCTCATTCATAATCGGGAGTCCAAAATTAAAACTATAGCCGCCAAAGTGGGTATTAACAGTTCACAGAATTTCAGTAAGTATTTCAAAAAAGAATATGGGATGACCCCTAGTGCATTTAAACTAAATAGAAAACCTGCATTAAAAGAAGTGTAACCGGAGCTCATTGGGTAACAGTTATAAACGATGGAATTGCATCGACTATCGGGAATAGGACTCATATGCTGAAATCTATTCGGTCAGTGAATCCTACCATTCGGACAATAGTGGTTTGATTTTCAAGATTGTAGATGCATCATTGCAACCTCTGGCATCCCTATGTTTATCGCGAGAATGTTCTAAAAACTAAATATTATGAATACCTGGTATTTTTGGAACTTGATTCTGGTTTTGTTATCTACTTGTGGGCTCTTCGGGCAAGCTGTAGGTGGAGATTCAGCGAAGGATTTATTCGATCAAGGGGTGATTCATGAGATCAAAATCTCTTTTGATCATCCGGATCTCATTAGTGTACTCACTGAGCAATACGCAGAGAATCGCAAGGTCCGGTTCAAGGAGTCACCTAACCAATATACCATGTGTCAGGTGGCTATAGATGGCCTAAGCTTGTCAGATGTAGGTGTAAGATATAAGGGAGCATCCTCATATTCTGCCACAACATCCGATAAAAAAGCGCTAAAGCTGGACTTTAATGAATTCGTCAAGGGACAAAATTACCAAGGCTTTAAAAAGCTTAACCTCCACAATGGTATGGGGGATCCATCTTTCCAGAGAGAATCCCTATGCTACGAATTACTAAAGCAGGCAAGTGCAGCCTATTGCAGGACGGCTTACGCTAAGGTTTACCTCAACGGTAATTACCTGGGTCTCTACTTGATGGTAGAGCAGATAGATAAATCTTATTTGAAACGTCATTTCGGAACAAAAAAAGGTACCCTCTATAAAGTCATTACTGGACAAGATCTATCCACCATAGATAACAAGAACTTCTTCAAGAAATTCTTTCAACTCAGGACAAATAAGAAAGAGGGCAATTATGATAGACTCTTTGAATTCATAGAGTTACTTAATGATGATACCGTAGAGGAGTTTCAGCAAGAACTGGACGAGATTTTTGATGTTTCTAGTTTCTTGAAGGCCTTGGCGGTCTATACTTTGACTAATAATTGGGATTCTTACCTCGGCACTTGTCGTAATTACTACCTATTTCATAATCCCGAGGATGACAAGCTCTATTGGATAGCTTGGGATCATAACCTGAGTTTCGGAGGTACACTTAAGGATTATAAGTATGATGAATATGCAGGCATCTGTCAGGTTACAAGTAGGTTCAAAACTTTAAAGCATGAGTCCTTGAAATACGAATTTCAAAACAATTCGTCAGCTAATGTCCAAGAGTACTTCTGGGTTTTTGGAGATGGACAAAGCTCTAAGGAAGTTGCGCCCATGCATACCTATGAGCAGGAAGGCAGCTATGAGGTCTGTCTGACCACTAAGGCCAATTATTTCGGCCAAGACTGTGAGTCCACTAAGTGTGATACCCTGAGAACGCCAGGCATTCTTGCCTCTTGTCCATGTTTCGAAAATGGCTGGACACCTTACTTGCCTAGTGATACTACACTACAAAAGGCAATCACCTATTACCCTGAAATATGTGATAAGAAATGGATTCCCAACTATCAGACCTACTATGATTTTTTCAGTCTAACTGGCTATGAAAAACTCAAGCAGCCGAAACTCAGAGAGCGAGACTTTTCTCTACTGCACAAGGAAAGTAGCAAAATTCTGATCAATAGAGTGCTGAGCATTCCTGAATATGAAGCTGAATACCTCTCCATAATCCAGCAACTGACTGAGGAGATATTTAATCCTGCGCAACTAAGTCAGTACATGGATAAGAGCTTGGATCTTATAAGAGAGAGTATTGACACGGATCCGGTTTACTTGTATCCGCAAGAGATTGTAGAACTGGACCTGACAGTAGGGAAGGCAGCAGACTCCCATGATCCAGAACGTGTGAAGCTAATAGGGATTTACAATTTTATTGAACAAAAGTATCAGCAGGTGCAAGTAGCGTTAGCTCAATTAAAATCATATGAATGATAAGAGTTCATTCGGACAGTGATATGTACTCTTTGGAAGATGAGTCTAGGAATAAGAGTAGTTGTACCGCATATTTATCTAAAGGAAAAAACTTTGACCAGTACTAGACATTTTATTCGGATGAAACAATAGGTTAAAAGAATTAAGTTGTTTCGACATATTTTTAGACAATATAAACCCAAAAAATACAATGTTGAAAACACAACTAATCATGCCCGAAGACTAAGAACCTAAAGTCCACAGCGGAAAAATCCAGACTAAGTTAGAGTCAAAGAAGTAAGCTAGTAACAGGCAATGGACGAAGTCTGCCTATCTAAGAATAATTTATAAGAATAACTCAATGACCAATATTGACAAAAGTTAAAACCCTTTTTTAATCTTTTAAAAATTTCTATCATATATGAAACAAAACTCAACAAACTATTTCACCTCCAACGGTTGCTGTCCCACAGCTAGAGACTTATGGAGTACTGGCCTGAGAAGCTTTGGCGTGCTTTTTTTGGCGATGATCTTTACAGCTGGTCTGCAAGCACAGATCAATTTGACGTCTAGTGATGCGACTTGCCTGCAGAATGGCGAGTTGTCATGGACACCGCCTGCAGGGGCACCTGCTGGTGCCACGATTTCCTATACCGTAGATGATGGTATGGGTGGGCTGACAAATCTAGCAGGGACCAGTCTATCTGGTCTGACAGCTGGGACCTATACAGTGACAGCTTTTATAGATGGTGTGGCAACCAGTCCTGAGACAGTTACAATAGGAGATAACTTTTTGCCTCTTGAGGTCGAATTATCGAGCTACAGAATCTGTGAGGAGAGGATCAGGGTAAATGTAACTCAAGGGCAATTGAAAACTATTGAGGTACTATCAGGCCCCACTCTAATGGGAACTTTACAGCCTGCGACTGGCACAAACCCTGAAGAGCTGATAGGTGTCGACCCTGCTGGCGTATATGAATTACTCTTTACGGATTTTTGTGATAATACGACTACCTTGGAATATACAGTTGAGGGATTAAAGAATGAAGCTTTTAGCATTTTCTTTCCGTGTAACGTAGGCTCTAATTGTGGTGAAGTTGCTGTCGGTGCCTTTGGTGATGGAAATTCATTTTACCCTGAGGAAAGATTCTTTGATTTCACGTATACAGTGAATGGTCAGACCTATGCTGGTGGTACAGGTATTCCTAATGACATCACATTGATCCCTGTCCCTTGTGGACAAGATTATACAGTGACAGTAGATGCCGTATCTGTATGTGGATCTGTGTACACTAGGTCTCTTACGGTCTTAGCAGAAAATCGAGTCGAGGTCACAAATCGGATAGATTGTGATGGTTGCTTTACATTAAGAGTAGCTAATTCCAAAGGAGTAGAAGCATTTGATGTCGTAGGTCCTAATGGAGATTTTTTCTCTGGAACCTTGACGGAACCATGCATCCCTGGAGTTAATGGACCTAGTCCTAGTTATGTGGACTATAAGATATGTGGCGCAGATCCTGCAGTGGCAGGAACCTATGAAGGAATACTTAATGCAGGCAGCTGTTGCCAAGAGAGCTTTACTGTAGATGTAGGTTCAAATTCGTTTGAATTTGCATCAATAACAAGAAGTTATTACCACTGTAGTGAAAAGACTTCCATGCAATTTACATGGAATGAAACACCTCAATCCGCTACTATTGTTTCTGGCCCTGATGCGCCAGCAGACGTATCTAGCTGCATAACTACTAGAAACAATAATGGGGTACTTAACACTGGTCCTTTAACACCAGGCTTATATACTATTGATGTAATTGATAATTGTGGTGATCCAGCAAGCTTTGATTTTGAAGTACCTGTATTAGAGTATCCATTTGTAGTGGGAGATCCAATTCCTGGTTGTGGAAAATTTGATTTGGAAGTGACTGGAGCGAATGGTGGAAGGTTAGGTGCAGGTTTTGCTACACCTTATACCTTGGAATGGTTTAATCCAGAAGAGAATGCTTGGGAAGAACAAGATCGATTCAATGGTAACGGGCAGACAAGTGGAAGTTTTGTAAACATAACACAGACTGGAGATTTCAGAATAAATAGGTCTTATTTATATAGTACAGATCTATGCGGAGCCAGTTGTACTGAAGATGAAATATATACCTTCACTTATGATAATGACGGTTTAGACTTTAGCACCTTAGAAGGCGTACAATGTTCTGATGGAGGTACTTACTCAATCAATGTCTCCTCTATAGGCGCAAACCCAATTACCTACAAGGTCATAGAGACAGGAGATCTGGTAACTGTGAACTCTGGGCAGAATGCCACTTTCACAGGCCTTGCAGAAGGCACCTACACAGTAGAGGCTAGCAATGAGTGCGGAAGCCAAATAAGAGAGATAGAACTAGTCGACTTGCCACCATTCACAATAGTGGGTGCAGCATCTTACTGTGAAGGGGACGATGTGTCACTTTCCATAGGTGGTTTCTCTTTCTTGGATTTTGAATGGACTGATGCGGCTGGCAATGTGGTCAGCACTACCAGTACTTTGGATATTACCAATGTTACTGCTGCAGATGCAGGTAACTATATGGTGACGGTAACTGATGCTGGCAATAATTGTGTCAATATCATGTTGAGTTATGAGTTGGTAGTAGATGCACTAGGTTGTACTGATCCTAATGCATTGAATTACGATCCTGCTGCAGTCTGTGATGATGGCAGTTGTGAGGCTGATCCATGTTTTGGGATCAATCCTGTAACGCCTACCTTGACTGTTGTTAATCCGAATTTATGTGTAGGGGATATTTTAGAGGTTTGTATTAATGGAGAACCGAATGCTGATTATACTTTACAAGCATTTGTAGGCGGTGTACTGGCGGCAGATGCAGGTATTACGACTGATGCGAATGGTAACACTTGTTTCAGTCAGATTCAAGATTTACCTTTCATTACTGAAATAGGTGTAAGTTTTGTTTCTGGGGATTGTATTATTGATTACCCAGGCATTTCAGAGGTAGTGACTATCTCAGACCCTAATACTGCTGGTAATGAGTTTACTACTCCGGTATTTGTTACCGCTGAGTCTACTGAGATAGCCTGTGATGGTACAGCTACTTTCCTTATACATACAGGATATGAAACCAGTGAAGGCTCCTTTGATGGAGAATTGACCTATGATTTGGATGGTACAACATTCACAGTACCCTTTGGCTCTGCTCAGATGGGTTTAAATCCTGGTGACATACAAGTGAGTATACCAGTCAGCAATCTTACAACTAGTACGACACTTACGTTGATCAGTTTTATGTACACAGATGGTTTAGCTGATCGTTTTCCTTGTCCTACAACATTTGATAATGTAAGTGAGACGATTACGATCGATCCTAATACAGTAGGCTGCACTAATCCTAATGCACTGAACTATAATCCTGCTGCTACTTGTGATGATGGCAGCTGTGAGGACGATCCATGTTTTGGGATCAATCCTGTAACGCCTACCTTATCAGTTTCTGCAAATACTTTATGTGTAGGAGAAATGTTGGAGATATGTGTGAGTGGTGAACCAAATGTTAACTATGCGGTAATAGAAGATGGTGACATTGCACCGTTTTATGGTTCGATATTCAATACCGATAATAATGGCTTAGGCTGCCAAACTTATACAATCCCAGGTCCTGGTTCTGGTATATTTAGCTTGGTGAGTTTCAGAGAAGGAGATTGTATCATACGATACGAAGACTTAGATATATCTGAGACAGTAACTGTTAGTGGAGTATTAGGTTGTACAGATCCTAATGCATTGAATTACAATCCTGCTGCGACCTGCGATGATGGCAGTTGTGAGGCTGATCCATGCATTGGACTTATCAAAAAAATATTTATCTCAGTTGTAGATGATGGTTGTGATGGTGAAGGACAATTTTGTTTTTCTGTTAATTCCGATAGACCGCCATCTGACTTTGTTGACGTAACTATAGATTATCAGATTGCGGAAGGAGTTCCTTCTATTCCTGTTACAATAACTAGTGCAGATAATTTCTTTTCTAATAATCCCGGATATTTCTACAAAGCCTGCAGTGGACCATTTTCACTAGCTGGAGGAGCTACTTATACCCTGGTTCCGAATAGTGTAACTGCTACAGCTGCAAATGGTTGTATCACAAACGGTGACAATCTTGGAAATAAGCTGGAAAACCGTGTCACTCAAAAGACTGTCAGTATGATCGTTGACCTTAATGAAGTAGACTGTGGTGGAACGGCCAATCTTTGCTTTACTTCCAGAGGATCAGATGATGAAGCATATACTGTGGATTTTCTATATACAGTTGATGGTGTTGCATTTAATGGTACCATAAATAGTACCATCGATCTTGTAGGTCCAGACGGGCCTTTCAGTAAAGTGACGATTCCGCTCACTGGGTTAACAAGTACGACGGAGGTAGTACTCGTCAGTTCTACTACAGGAACCAGGTGTCCTAAGGCATTGGGTACAACTGAGACGATCACAGTAGTACAACCAGCAATGCCACCAGTAGTCAATTGTTGGGACAATTTCCAATATGATCCTGCTACCTGTATTTGGACCAATATTGGTTCAGAACCAATATTACCTACGGGCTTGGCTTGCGATGAGATTGCAGTACTGAACGGGACGACTTGCATGTATGACATAGTAATAGACCCAAGTGTGGTTTCAGGTTGTACAGATCCTAACGCAACGAACTATGATCCAACTGCGACCTGCGATGATGGCAGTTGCCAGACTACTACAGCTTGTGAAGTATTCAACTATTGCGATTTCGAATCAGGCTGGGGCATCTGGCAAGATGGTGGTAGCGATTGTGCTCTGAATTATGAGCCAGCATCAGGAGGTAACGGCAGTAACTACTGTGTGAGGACAAGAGATAATAGCGGCTGGAATTCCAGTCTTTACACGAGTCCACAGGACTTCAGTTGTGCGACTGATGTTGTGATAGATTTCATGTATCTGCCATTGAGCATGGAGGCAGGAGAGGATTTTTATCTGGAGTATTCCACGGATGGTGGTAACAGCTTCACAGTGGTGCAGCAATGGGCATCAGGCGTGGATTTCGTGAATGGAAATTTCTATACGGAATCAGTGAATATTTCAGGCAACTTCTCATCACAGACAGTGATCAGATTCAGATGTGATGCGAGTGGTAATTATGATGAGGTATTCTTGGACAACATCAGCATTTCACTTTGTGGTTGTGGAGGTGGCAATCCTGGCGGCGGCAACCCGCCTTGCACAGGCGCCATAACGGGCTATGAGTTGGTGGATCAGAGTGGCAATGTACTGACGGCAATTGCAGATGGCGATGTGCTATGTGGAGATGATTATTCCACCGGGTGGAGCAGAGTGAGAGTGACTGCGAGTGGAGATCATGAGAGTATGCACATCACAGTAGCTGGACCAGGTGGCACAGTGACCAAAGTAGAGAATCATGAGACCTATGATTCAGATTGGATCTGGGCAGAACATGATGGTACTTACACTGTGACTGTGGTATTATACAGTGAGGATCACCTGGGCGGAGATCTGTGTGATACGCAGACGATGACCTTTACAGTGAATGACAGCGCATGTTCCACAGGCGGCGGTAATCCAGGCGGCGGCACAGGAGACTGTTTCACGTTGTACAATTATGAAGGTTTCGAGACGAGCATGGGCATATGGAATGATGGAGGTTCAGATTGTTATGAGAATTATGAGCCAGCAACAGGTGGCAATGCCAGTAACTGGTGTATGAGATTGAGAGATGACACAGGTGGCAATGCCAGCTTTTATTCTGACAAATTATCATTTTCAGCAGTGACGGACATTAAAGTGGATTTCATGTACTTGCCGGAGAGCATGGAGTCGGGAGAAGATTTCATGTTGGAGTATTCCACGAATAATGGAAACAGCTGGACTATCGCACAGTCGTGGGTATCTGGTGTTGATTTCAACAATGGTACTTTCTACTCAGAATCCGTGACGATAACTAATAATTTCTCTCACAACACTAGATTGAGATTCAGGTGTGATGCGAGTTCTAATTATGACAAGGTATACATCGATGAAGTATCCTTATATACTTGCGGTACAGTAGGCTTGACAGAAGGGGATGTAAACATACAAGTGTCGAGAAATGGAGTGAAGATACAAGAGTTGGCAGCACCATTGATGATTGAGAATCAAGAGGCAGAAGTGATAAACGAATTGCAACTATATCCTAATCCGGCGATGGAGGTATTGACGATAAAAGGATTGGAAGCAGGCGGCACTTATGAGATATTGAATTTGACGGGTGCAAGGGTTGTCACGGGACAATCGGCACAGCGATTGAATATTTCAGACTTGCAGCCAGGGACTTATCTTTTGAGAACAGAAGGAGGAGCGGTCAAGAGATTTGTGAAGATATGATGAAAGAAATTTAAGTCAAGGGTTTCCATTTCATGAAAATGGTAATAGTCCGCGTTGAGTTTCAGCGCGGACTTTTTTTCGTCAAGGGTAGCTGACCGTTGGGACAGAGAAAGTTACCGTTGGGACATTGCCATCACATATATAAGAGGCAGGTATTATTTTTAAATACATTCTACTCGGAATGTTTTAGAGCCCTATTTTTTTCTTAAAAAAAATTACCTTATGAAAACTTTTGACTTTACATTCGACCTTGATCACATATTATGCATTTTTGTTTTCTTCTTGTTAACCCAAGTGGGACTGGCTCAACCCTGTCCAGGAAATTTATTAGTCAATCCGGATGCCAGCGATGGTCTTAATGGCTGGACGATTACTTCTCAGAGTGGGGCTGGATGGTCAGCTGGAGCTGGAGTTACCAGTGGGTTTTTCAGAACTTCATATGGATCATGTCCAGAAACTACTGCAACTAATAGAAAGCATCAGGTAGTGGATCTTGTAGCTTCTGGATTCGATGCAGATTACTTAGATACTGAACCAACGATCAATGTAGGAGAGAGAGTCGTATCGGCTTTCTTGAATACCTTTTGTGACGCCTACAATGGGCAAGGGTGGGACAACTATTATGTCAGGTATGAAATATGGGATGCTAATAATAATGTTCTTGCTGCATATAATTCCGGCACGCCTACCAATCCTCAATTAGTAGGAAGAGATTTTATTAATGAAAATGTAACTTTCACTAATTACGGGGAGGGTGCCAGATATGTATATTTTGAGCATGGCGGTTCTGATAGTGGATTTTGGGGTGGATGGTTTGGTGCTTATTTTAGAGATTGCCAGGTAAACGTTGACTTTGATTGTGCAGGATCCATTACTTGTCCAGATGATGTCACGGTTTCGAGTTTGAGTGATTTCATGGTTCCTCCAGTAGCTGTGGCTTCAGATGCTGCGAGTTGCTGTTCTAACCCACTATTGAGTTACACAGATACTTATACAGATGATGACACATGTTCTCCATCAATAATCCGAGAATGGCGTGGAAACACTAATGGTGGCGTTTCTATTTGTAGACAGAAGATAGAAGTGGAATTTGATTGTGGCATAGTTTGTCCTCTCAATAAATGTGTGGATATGGGTAGTGAATTGGATCCATCAGTTCTGGGACAAGCTAGAGCTGGATATGGATGTATGACTAGCTTTTTGTCATACACGGATACGCAGCAGTCGGAATGTGATGGTGTAGACCAAGTCTTGAGAATATGGAAAGCAAATTTCAGTGGGTCCCCAGACTGTTACAGAACTTGCTCTCAGCTTATTACTTTTAATGATGGCATTGCACCTGTGTTAGCTAGTTGTCCAGAGGATATTGTTGTGAGTTCCAGTTGTAATGCAGTCCATTGGGCTGAGCCTACAGCTTCTGATAATTGTCTGAGAGTAAGTCTCAGAAGTGATTATGCACCAAGCTCTACTTTTGATGAAGGAACCACTACGGTTACTTACACGGCTAGCGATGCCTGTGGTAATACTGCGGAATGTTCATTTAATGTAACTGTAGTACAAGCGATGGTCAGTGACTGTCCAGAGGACATGGTAATGGACTATGACTCTGCAGGGATCTCATGGTCACTACCAGCTTATACTGAAATGTGTGATGCCTGTCCACCGGCGTCTTCTATCAGTGGTTACAAGCATGTGGGGAGCTATGGTGGATCAGATTATTATCTGAGCAGAAGGTCGTATGATTATGCAACCTCAAGATCCAAAGCTATAGCAGCAGGAGGCTATCTCGCAAGCATTACAAGCAAAGAAGAAAATGACTTCCTTTCCAGTGCTGTATACTCTACTGCTTTCATAGGCTTATCAGATGCAAGTTCTGAAGGAAACTTCCACTGGCATTCTGGAGAAGACATGAGTTATTCTAATTGGTTCATGAACCAGCCGAATAATTACCTTGGAAATCAGCATTATGTAGAGCTCTTATCGTCTGGAGAATGGAATGATGCAGATGATAAAGCGAAGTACTCTATTATGGAAAAGCCTTGCTCTAATATCAACCAAATTTCTGGACCTTCAGCTGGTTCTGTCATCATGCCTGGGACTTATGAGGTTGCATATACCATCGAAGATGGTTGTGGATATGCTGCTTGCTGCTCATTCATGCTGACTGTAAGCGAGAATGGTCAAGGCTCTCTAAGTAAAGTGGAAGTAACTGAAGATGCTTGGTTGGATCTGGATTCAAAGAGCACTCCAGAACCTTCAATCAATGTTATGCCAGAGTGGAAGCAAAGCGATTTTACTGAGTTAGCAGTATATCCTAATCCTGTTTCAGATCTTTTGAGTATCAAAGGTCTGAATGATCAAGCCTATATGGTATATGATCAGAATGGGAATCTTCTTATAAATATGGATAAGCGTACTGAAATAAATGTTCAAGATTTTAATCCTGGTCTGTATATTTTGAGAGCAGAGGATGGTAGAATCATAAGATTTATCAAGATGTAATTCATTTTAATCTAAATAACCAATTAGTTGAGACCGCTGAGCAATGAGCCAGCGGTCTTCTTTTGTTAATGAAGTCTAAGGGTTAAATTTTTCAACTTGGAAATTGATATGCGCTCTTCGGACAATGGAGGCACCATAAGAGTAGAGAAGGGATTTGTGTTCTCGGTAGTAAGAGTTATGATATCTGTGAAGTTGAATTAAAATTGGTAACTATTGATCAATCCACTTCTGAAATTCTTTTATTATGTCCCTGTCTGCGTCATCAGATAAGTAGACGAATTCTCCGGCTTTATTGATGATGTGATAGTCAGGAATTTTGCTGATGTTATAATTTTTTTGAGCCTTTGGGATATCTGTAGCGAGAACATTTACGCCTGTGATGTAAGAGTGTTTTTCCAGAGCGTTCTTCCAGTTTTCAGAGTCTTTATCCATGGAAATATTGAGTAAGACCACCCCTTTGCTTTCCAGTGCTGATCGGATACCTTTATATTTTGCAAAGTTCTTTTTGCATGGGCCACACCAGCTCGCCCAGAAACTAAGATAGATTACTTTTCCCTTGTACTGGTCTAATTGTTGAGCAATTCCATCTTCGGTGACAAATTCAATATTAGGTGCAGGTTCAGAATTGAGCACCGAACAGATAAGGCAAATAAGTAAATACTTCATTGTGGGAGATGAAATACAGCTTGCACAGATGAACTTTGTGCAAGCTGTATTTTATTAGTTGATGAAAATCTGTTGGCTCAATACTGAATTTTTTTTTCTCAAAGTGACCACATATAGACCAGGAGTCATATCAGTTTTGTTCAAACTGTAACTGCTGACAAACTCTTCAGTAAGCATTGTTCTTCCTGACATATCCGTAAGGCTCAGCTGATATTTTTCATCATCAGCTGCATTCAGGACAAGAGTAGTTCCTAGATCAGAGTAGGTAAATAACGAAGGATCCAACAACTCTTCATTATCAGCCAGCAAAGCTGTCGGTGTGAAAGTTGAATTTGCAATCGTATAAGCTTCTCCTGATTTTTCATATAGAACAACCAGCAACCCTATTTCATCTTGATCCCAATCAGCGTCTAATTCACCCGTAAGATTTATAGTGTTATTGCTGCTTACAGTTACACCTTCAGGAGCCCCTAAGGAGCTTCTCATGATGTTCGTATGTACTGCGTCATTACCTTTACCCGATTGAGGGCTCACCACATTATTCTCTATCACATAGGCAGCAACAGTAAACTCATTATCTGTCTGCGGCAATGCATCCACATAGACCTGGGCCTCTATAGTGTTGTCAGTTATGGAATATCTATCAAACTGTACCAGTGCAGGACTGGCAGCGGCCTTGTCTCTCAAGAATTGTACGTTATCATCCAATCTCTCTTCCCAGTTGGAACCAGACACTGAGTTCAGCTCATTATTAAAGTAGAATCTTGGCTGACCGGCTGAGTTTAATTGATCGACATACCAGAGACTAGCCTCTGATGCCAGATCACTGCCAGACTTGTGTGGAGCGATGAGTACTACTGGGCCAGAGCTAAACTCACTTATGAGCGCATCCTTGTAATCCCAACCCCACTGCCCACAGAATGGACACCAAGTTGCAGTCACCTTATTGATTATGGTATTGCCTTCTTGCTGAGCATTCAGACTAAGAAATGCCAACATAGCCAGTAGAGTAAATAAAGGTTTCATATTTATAGAATTTTGAATGTTTAAATCAATTTTATAATTGTCCCACAGATTCCTTATAAATCACTGCGGTAACGACTTGCCCTACAACTCTGAGCGACCTCTTGTCTATGATGCTGATATCATCGCAATGTGTATGCCAGCATCCCATGAACCCAGTTTTGGATTCACGAGGTTGATTGATGATGTCTATCATCGGTACTTGCCCTATCTGGTTTACATACACATGATCATCTGTCAATCCTTTGGTGTTTTCATTGACAAACATATCTGAGTAGCCCATATTTTGTGCCAAGCTCCACACCTTCTCCATTAATTGTCCTGCATAATGCCTGGAGAATTCATCCTGTCCGAACCTCGGATTCTTAGCACCTATCATATCCAGATTGATTCCCCACTTAGCTCTGTAATTTTTCTTGTGCTTCTTTCTTGACCAATATTGCGATCCCAGACACCAGGAGTTTTTCACTGCTCCAGAAGGATCTCCTTGGTCCTCAGCATCCCAGAGAATGATGTCAACACCTAGATCTATGGGATTGTTCTGTATGATCCTGGCTATTTCCATCAGTACAGCCGTCCCAGAACCGCCATCATCAGCTCCAGGTATGGGCATTTTCTTTTTATCGGTGTCAGGATCCATTTCGGCTATGAACCTCGAATCCCAATGCGCTGATAAGATGACCCGTTGCTTGTGCTCAGGATTGAATTGCGCTATGATATTAGTGGCAGGCCAGTTTTCTCCATTAAAAATACTGGCATTGAAATCTTGCTCGATGACAGTGGCACCATAACTTTCAAATTTCTCAACAAACCAATCCTTGCAAGCCTTATGGCTCGCAGTGCCTGGCACTCTTATCCCAAAATCCAATTGCTGCTCTATGAATACATAAGCACTATCTTTATTGAAGGCAGGAATTCTAATGGGCTGGGATGCCGCAAGGGGAGTCGAGCTGCTGCTTTTCTGGGGATCTGTCTTGCAACTGACCAGCATCACCAGGACTACACTCCATACTATCCACGCTATGTTATTGTTCTTCATCATAATTAGTTAACAGTCCAGGTAGAGCCTTCTTTGCCATCTTTCACCGTGATTTCTGCTGCCGCAAGTGCATCTCTTATTTTATCTGCCACTGCCCAGTTTTTTTCAGCTCTGGCATTTTGTCTGAGATCCAAGATCAAATCCATCGCATGATCCAAAGCGCCATTATCCGCGCCACCCGCTGCTTCCATTTTCAGACCCAGTACTTCTTCCAGATATGTCGGGTAATCTTTCTTGAGTCTCTCCAGTGTCTTAGTAGAAACGTTATTGATATCCAGATGTCCTTCCTTCAGAGAATTTATTTTAGTAACCAAATCAAACAGCGACGCCATCGCCTTGGGTGTATTGAAATCATCACACATATCTGTCATGAACTGATCCAGAGGTGCATTGAGTTCGGTGTCCAGTTCGGAGCCGATTGCGTTAGTCTGTAGAGCTGTCAGTGTTTTGGCTGCTTCCATAATCCTCTTATAGCCTTTTTCTGCGGCTAGTAAGCCTTCATTCGTCAGATCATTAGTCGAACTGTAATGAGACTGCAATAAGAAAAATCTTATGACCATAGGAGAATAAGCCTTGGAAATATGGGGGCTGTCTCCTGTAAATAATTGGTCAGGTGTTATGGTATTGCCATCGCTCTTAGACATTTTACGGCCATTCATCAGCAGCATATTGGTATGTAACCAATAATTGCAGGGCTGGCAATCACAAGCACCGACATTCTGAGCTACTTCGTTTTCATGATGCGGAAACTTCAGATCGTTTCCACCGCCATGTATGTCAAAAGTGTCACCCAGATACTTAGTACTCATGACGGAGCACTCCAGATGCCATCCCGGAAAACCTTCTGACCACGGCGAATTCCATTTCATCAGATGATCGGGCGCCGCCTTCATCCATATGGCAAAATCCGAAGGATGTCGCTTTTCACTTTGGTTTTTCAAATCATCCCTGGACTCTGCGACCAGATCTTCCAGTATTCTACCAGAAAGCTGACCATAACACTTCTTCTCTTCATGGAATTTCATCGTATCAAAGTATACGGACCCATTCACCTCATATGCATATCCATTATCCAGAATCTGTTGTACCATTTCTATCTGCTCCAGAATATGCTGAGTCGCTCTGGGCTCTATGCTCGGCGGCTTGTTATTGAAGATGCGCATCATCTCATGGAAACCATTAGTGTATTTCTGCACGACTTCCATAGGTTCCAGTTTATTGAGCCTGGCGCCTTTGGATATTCTGTCTTCGCCATCATCGAGTAAGTGGCCGACGTCTGTAATGTTTCTCACATATCTGACCTTATAGCCGAGGTGAAGCAAAGTTCTGTAGATCACATCGAAGCTGGTGAAGGTTCTCACATTGCCTAGATGCACATCACTATAGACCGTAGGACCACATACATACAAACCTATAAAACCATCCTCCATCGGTTTGAAGACTTCTTTCTGTTTAGTAAGGCTGTTGTAGAGTTGTAATTCCTTCATTTCTATCACTTTAAATTATTTGTCAAAAATACTATAACTCAGAGCTTATCAAATCCAGAGCGGTCACAACTGGATAATGATCTGACAGTTGTGTCTTGATTATGCCATGAGAACGTACATCTATCTTTTTGTCCACAAAAGTGAAATCTATTCTCAAGCCCAGGAAGCGTCCTATGTAAGTCTGCATCAGGCCTCGCCCTCCGATCCTGAAGGCATCTTTGTAACGATTGGCGACCATGTTATAGATGTAAGACTGTGGCACATCATTGAAGTCGCCATTAATGACGACGGGATGAGGAGATTTTTCAGCATGGGCCAGCACCTTATCCAGTTGTTTCTTCCGGACGATGGCGTGCTCATTATATTTACTGAGTATGTATTTTGATTCATCGAATATTTGTTTGATGTCATCAGTCAGATTGGTCACGCGATTAGAACTGAGATGCAAGGAATATATTCTTAATACTTGATCTTTGATTTTCACATCTGCCCAGGTGGCATTATGAGATTTGGTATTGAAAGGAATATTGCCACTTCTGATGATGGGGTACTTGCTGTATATGGCAGTGCCTATGTCAGAGTCAGGATGCAAAGCATAACCTGTGAATATTTTTTTATAAATATTGAGATGACGCGGTAGGCGTTCTTGTATGCAGATGATGTCAGGCTGTTCTTTTTGAATGAACTTTCTGAATAGTTCTATTTTTTTCTCCTTCCCTTTCTTGTGAAAATCCACTCTGGTTTTTCCAATATTGTAAGTCATTATCCTGATGGCCTCTGAGTCGTCATTACTCTTATTGAAACCTATCGCTTTTTGTAGTGGCGTAAATCCCAGCATTATGGCTAAGGCTGGAAGCATAGCATATTTTGGCCGGAAAGCCAACCAAAAAAAAAAGAAACAAATATTCAGTATCAAGATGAAAGGGTAGCCCAGCCCAAATATGGAAAAGAACCAAGTTGTCGCCGGTGGAACATACGGAGACACATAAGCAAAAATCAATGCCACTACCGAGAGAGAATTTATGCCGAACAAAAGTCTTTTCACTTATTTCTTTTTGCTCGCTCTGTAGAGAAAGTCTTTCTCCTCATCATCCAGATTCTCGTAGCCTTTGAGTTTTATTTTATCCAGAATTCTATCGAGCTCTTCTTGTTCGTTGAAAGAAGGAGCGGTAGGTTTTTCATTGTCAGTCTTCAGCGCATTATGTAATATTTTGAATTTGCTGCGCTCCGTCTTGACAGGTCTGCGTGGTGGTTCTGGATCGTAATAGTCCTTTCTTCTGTTGAATAATCTGACCAGTGGACTGGCTAGATCGGTACCGCGTCTGAGTAGAAAAACATACAACATTCCGAATGCCGCACCACCCATATGCGCAAAGTGTCCACCCTTATTGATATCTCCAGCGGACCCGACCAGATCCATAAACAAGAGGGCCAAGGCTATGTACTTGAGCTTGACTGCACCCAGCAGCAGCAGGCGCATTTCATAATCGGGGGACGTCATCGCAGAAGCCCAGACGATCGCCATAACAGCCGCAGAAGCGCCCAAGGCATAGGCAGCACCACCAGTGCCTCCCGGTAAGACCAGATCGTGCAAGATATACACCAGCCCACCTGCCAGTCCCGCCAGCAAGTAGATGGGTAAGACCCGCTCATCCCCCAGCAGATCACCCATGATCTGTCCGAACCAATAAAGGATCAGCATGTTCCAGAAGATGTGCCAGAAACCCGCATGCAAGAACATATGCGTCATTATGCTCCACGGTTGCTTGATGATACGGGCAGGGTCAGAGGGTAAGCTGAGCCAATGAGAAACCGAAGTATAGAACTCCGCACTTCCGAATACTTTGATCAGATTGATCAATACGAATAAACCCACATTGACCATGATGATCTTGGAGATCATATTGCCACTGCGGAAAGTCCCTTTTATGTCATCGAGGATAGAGTTTACCATATCGCCATACCAGCCTGCAAAGTTAGTCTATATCTGTATTGTAAACTTGGATTAACAGCTTATATATTATAACATTTCCTTATGTGTTAGAGGGTGGCTTGATCGAATTTGTCTTGATTTACGATCTTTAGCTGGAACTTTGGATATGACGAAGTACCTATTTATATTGGATATTGCTGTTCTAGTGCTGCTTGCTGCAGTGCTCAGTGGCCAAGCCAGTAGTGCTGACGCCTCCATTCTAGTGGCTTTGCAGCAGGGTCCAGATGGGAATATACAGGTTATGGATGCCGCGGATCATTGGTATGAACCCCATGGTCAGAAGTTGATGGAAATGGAGGAAGCTGTTGCCAATGTTGCACCTCCTGAGTATTCCCTGAGTGAGGGACGACTGAGACAGTACTTGGATTCCAGCGCTTTTCACATCCATATTCCACCGGATTCTGCAATGGCCTTTGTCCCGCTGGATGAAGGTATTCTGGTGTCTACAGCAGGTGGTCTGTATCTGTTTCGAGAGGGCCAATTCAAACGATACTACCAGCCCGCTTATTCTTTTCCTGATTCCATAGTCAGTTTCAGTCTAGAGCAAGAAAAACTCGCCATGCTGACCAGTAAAGGATACTTGTTTGTCTATGATATGAATAAGCAGATACTTACACCGCTTTCACCGACGAAGGTTTCAGCCATAGCCTGGGACAAGTGGAAAGGCCTATGGTATCTTTCTGAGAATAAGATGGAAGTAGACCAGACTTTTGTCAATAAGCAGGGACCCGATATTATTATCAGTGGACAGACTTCCATGACCTTGGGCCTGGGTGAAAAAGGGGTGCTCCCTTATACGGTACGCTACGCCCCGACCCGTAACCGAGTCGATACTTACTACAGACTGAATGAAACCGAACCCTGGCAGCGCTGCGAATCCCCTAAGAAAATAGTCCTCTACGATCTAGAGCCAGGAAAATATGTTCTACAATTAAAAAGTGTAGGCCTCAATAATAGCACCACCATCTCCCAGCCCATCCAGCTAATGGTTAAATCAGAAGATTGGCTTAGCCAATTCTGGCCGTGGCTGGCAGGTGCTTTTGGGTTATTGTTTCTTGTAGCGGGTTGGGGTCAGTTGAGACTCCGCCGAGAACTAGCTCAGCTCTCAGAAGATAGAGATCGCATACGCTTACAATATGAAGTAAAAAACCAAAAACAACGCGTGGGCCAGCTTCAGATGAATCCCCATTTTCTTTTCAATACACTAAATAGTATCAGCGGCCTCATCGCTCTCAATGAAAACAAAAAAGCGAGAAAATATCTGAATGAATTTTCTCAGATGATGCGGAAAGTGCTTGAAGGTTCCAAATCAGATTATCTCACCATCGCCGCAGAAATAAAATTCTTGAATCATTATCTCAGCCTGGAAAAGATGAGTAGGAATGACAGTTTCGATTATGAGATCATTTCAGAGATCGATACAGAAAACATCCAACTCCCAGCGATGATTTTGCAGCCTTTTGTAGAGAACGCCATTCTGCACGGGCTCAAACAGAAAAAGTCTGGCGGAAAATTATTTGTCAAATTCAAGCAAGAAAACAATTACCTCACAGCAACGATTGAAGACAACGGCATCGGTAGAGCAGCAGCCAGTGCTTTCCGGTCAGAAGGACATGACTCTGCTGCGATAGACATCATCACCCAGCGCATAGAGACTCTGGACAAGTGGGGGCAGGGCGGTGTAGAGTATGCGGATCTGTATGATGAGAATGGAGCAGCGGCTGGCACTAGAGTTGTGGTGCGGGTGGGGAGCAGGTAATATTATTGTAGCAGCATGATGAAGCGCTTGATGAAGGAGAAATGAATGTATTGAGATCTGCTGCCTCCTTGTGACCCGCAATCTATGAGGATGTCGTGCACTGCAGATTCTACGGGATGAGGTTGTAATGTCTGGAACGATGAGCATTCATAAGGATATGTCTTCTTACTGCTCAGGTATATATGAGTTGAATTTTTGCCAGAGTACAATCGAGAACATAGGATCTATACTGCTAGAATGATAGTGGAATAATCAAAATAACCGACAGAAAAACAAATTGCAAATAGACTGCTGTATATTGAGGGCAAAGAATAAATCTGCCTTATGTCCATCAAAGCCCTTATCATAGACGATCTGCCACTGGCCATCGCTAGCCTCCAAGCCGACCTCAGCGATAACCATACAGATGTCAAAGTAGTGGGCACAGCAGATGGCGTCTTAAGCGCAGCCAAGCAAATCAAAAAACTGAAACCCAATCTACTTTTTTTGGACATTCATATGGGAGATGGAGATGGATTCGATTTACTGGAAATGATAGGTAGCGATGATCTCAAAGTAATTTTTACAACTGCTTCTGAAGATCATGCCTTAAGAGCTTTTAGATTTGACGCCGTAGATTATTTATTGAAACCGATACAACCAGATTTGCTAGCTCAAGCCCTGGATAAAGTAAGAGCTTCGATAGGCGTGCAGAAAAAAACCGATGTTAAAGACCCAGATGGCTCCATTGCTCTGAATACGCAAGAGGAAATACGGATCGTCAAGATTTCAGATCTCATCCGCCTGGAAGCGATGGGCAACTACACCACCTTTCATACAGTGGATGGAAAAATTTTAGTGACTAAGACGCTGAAAGAATTTGAAGCAGTTTTACCTGATAGTTTCATTAGAGTACACCAGTCCCACTTAGTCAATAGCGCAAAGATCAAAGCCTACATTAAAACAGAGGGTGGATACCTCAAGATGATCGATGGTAGCGATGTTTCAGTTTCTGTAAGGAAGAAGTCTCAAGTAATGGATTTATTGCGGTGATCAGTAATTTGTACTTCCATAAACCATAGTTCTTCAAACCTCCTAATTAAAGAGCCCCACATCCAATGGACGCAGGGCTCGGCAATATCAGAAATTACAGCCTTTCATTTTTAATGGACATCACAGCCTTGGAAATATGTGGTGATTATGATTAGAGTGCTACCATCCTCCATCTGTTCTAATTGCACTGGATTTTCTAGTGCCACTCTTATTTTATTCACTTTTCCAGTTTTGTCTTTGATGAAGATGGATTTGTTATCATAAGTGATTTTTTCTGCGTCAGTTTTCAGTAAGGATTTCATCAGATGATAGGCTTCTGACAAGCTTGTGTCAGTAAGCTCAGCGCTGACTCTTAATTTGTTATTGTGACCAGTTTGAGATAACCATTGACCTCTCTCATAATATTTGGTCAAGTACTCTTCGTGATCCAGTAGTAAAGTGTCGGCTGTTCTCACTTGGTCGTAGTTGTGATCCATCCAGTTGGTAAAGGGATACAATAGATCCATATCGCTGTTGCTCATCTCGAAGCTCTCCTTGGGAATAGGGAGGTCTGATAGAAAGCCACCGAATAGGTAGCCTTGCTCACCTTCATATTCCACCAGTACCCAGCTGCCACTCATCCATTCTATGACTTCTATCTCAGGAGTGGTTTCGACGACAGTGACGGATGAGCCATAAGGGACAACAGTGATTATTCTGCTATCGAGCTCTGGCGTATTTCTGAGATTCAATCCTGACTCTGCATATACTTGTAGTGATGAGGACATTGGTGGTTCATTGTGATCCAGGCTGAACATGGGTCCGGAAAGGAGTCCGAAAACGAGGAATGCTATTAGATTTTTCATAAGATATTATTTTTAAAGTGACATGATTATTATTTACACTATAAAAATGCAGCTCATCCAGGGTTGTGGACTTGAGGTATGAGTATCTGTCGGACTTATTCTAGTATCCGTGAATAGATAGTGATCAGTGAGTAGTAAAAATTGACGATAGATTAATGCTTTCATGGCTTTGACTATCAAATAATTTCTTTATCGAGATTAAAAGAAAATACATTCTGAATGCGCAATTTTGTAAAACTATCATGTCTCAACTTTGAAAAGCCCATCTGAGCATTTCCAGCAGTTCGCTGGTCATCATGGCGGTTGCCCCCCATAAAGTGTCGCCATTCAGATCGTAATAGGGGATGTCCTTTAGAATCACTCCAGTTTGTACCGTGACATCTTTGCGAGGTGCTGGATCGACTTGCATCAAGTCTGCAAGAGGGTAGACGATGGGGTAGGCCACTTCGGATTCTTGTATGACAAAGGTGGGTGGAGCTGCTAGAAATCCGACGACAGGCAATACATTGAAATCGCTGACAAAAACATAGATGCTGCTGAGAGAGGTAATGACTTCGATGTCTGCTCTCGGAATACCCAGCTCTTCTTCCGTCTCTCTGAGTGCTGTCATGACCAGGTCTGTGTCCGCATCTTCTCTCTGGCCACCAGGAAAGCTGATCTGCCCGCTATGTTTGTCGTGTGGATTCTTGCTGGGTCTCTTGATATAAACCGTCTGCCAGTGGCCCGCAGAGTCTTGGAACAGAAGAATCATGACAGCAGCTTTTTTGGAATTTGAATTAGGTGTTCTATTCATATCATAACCTCTGCTGCTCATGATTTTCTGCGCATCCCATCCCCTTAATGGGGCTTTCATAACCTTAATTATATCAAATAGAGTCATTATTTATACTTTGAGTATATAATTTTATTTCTATTTCTTATATTGAGGAAGCTATTCAATACATACCTTCTATTAACGTAGATCCATATAACTGTAATATGATGGAACTATCGAAAAAAGAATTTCAGGCGTTACTCCTCATCCATGGGGCTTATATCGATTATGAATTTCACCCCAAAGAAAAGAAATACATAATCAATTTATATGGACAAGCAACCTTTGACAAGATGTTGATGGCGTATCTGACAGGAAGAGAAAAGAGCTTTGATTATCTCAAGCACAACTTGGATAAATACTGTCCTAATGCTTCTGAAAAACTGGAATTAAAGAATTTACTCTTTGGCGTTCTGTTAGCGGATGATTCTTATAGTCAGATGGAAAAAGCGTTTTTGAGCTTATTCCGAACGCGTATTAATACAGCCATCTAGATTCTGTGAATTGCCAGTTGACATAGGGGCATAGAAAAAGCCGGTCCTAGTTTTCCCCCTACGAACCGGCCTGAAGAAGAACTTATCGCTAAGTATTCCTCTCCAATAATCTGAACAACAGGATGAATGCGAATACCTTGCCAATTTTTTTTAATCAGGAGAAGAAGTAATAAAATAGTGGTGAAAGTGAGCTATTAGGTGATCTTCAGCATTTTCAAGCTTTTAGCGGCTTGATTTGAGGGTATTAGAGAAGCTATCCAGCCGATGCTCAGCACTGTAAGGCTTACCAGTAGAAAATCTGTTAGCTTGAGTCTTACTGGATAAGAATCCATAAGAAACCCTTCTGGCACTCCTATGAGACCATACTCTTTCTGTAGAAAATAAAAGATCAGAGCTATGGCAAAACCGGCTATGATACCTAGGATACTGATGAGTAAGCCTAGCTTCAAGAAGAGCCACCGTACGTCATTACTATTGAAGCCCAGGGCCTTGAGGACTGAAATATCCTTCTTTTTATCCAGCACTATCATCCATAAGGCTCCCAATAAGTTAAAGGCGATCAGTAACATCGTCAGGCCTGTGATCAGGAAGCTGATCCATTTTTCGATTCGCATCACCTTGAGAAATGATTCATCCTGCTGAAAGCGATCTTTGTACACTAATTGATCACCGAGGATGGCAGCCACTTCAGCTTTGGTAGTCTTGGAGTTGGCCTCAGCTGTCATCTTCAGCTCCAGAGCGGAGATTTTATTGGGTTTGTCCAGTAGGCTTCTGGCCAGTTCCAGCGAGGTGATGATATAAGAATCATTATCACTTTTGACAGAGAAGATTCCTGATGGGTAGACTATTTTAGAATTGAATTCTTTAGTACCCATCATTTTTCGTTTGGCAGTGGGCATGTAGATGTCTATGGAGCTGAGCCTGTCATCTATATTGATGGCGAGTTTGTTTCTCATGCCTACACCCACATAAGCATATTGGATCTGTCCTTGACTTAGCAGATATTTACCATCTATCACCATGGTATCCAAGCCAGTGACTTTGGTATATTCTTGATCCACTCCTTTGATGGTTCCCAATTCTTGTCTTTTGTGATACTCAAATAGCGCTACCTCTTCTATGGTTTTGGAAACGCCAGCAATTTCTGGTATTGACTTGAGTTTTAAGATCTGATCATCTGTAACTTCAAAATATTTTCCTTCTGCAGGCAAGACCTGTATGTCTGGATTGAAAGAGTTGAATAGTCCTGACAACAAGCCTTCGAATCCATTGAAAACACTGAGTATCAATATCAAGGCTGCAGTTCCTATGGAAATACCAAAGACAGAGATACCTGTAATGATATTGATGGAGTTCGTCGATTTTTTTCCGAACAGATAGCGTCTGGCAATGTCAAGAGTAAGTGATGGCATCAGTTAAGTTCTGAATCCATCATGGCCTGATAAAATACGGACTGCACTCTGGGCCTGTAATTTTTTCTGGAAAAAACTCTGTTTTCCATGGTAGGGTAGGTTCGGTTAGATAAGAATATGTAGATCAGATCATACTTGGGATCTGCATAAACTGATATTCCTGTAAAGCCTAAATGACCAAAGGTCAAATCTGAAGCTTCCTCTGCCACATTTTCAGTTTTGTCTGGATTCAATTCTTTCATGTCAAAACCCAATCCTCTTCTAGTCGATCTGTGATAACGTGTCGTGAATTTTCTGACAGTCTGAGGTGCTATGAATCTGACATCTGCATAGGAGCCGCCGTTCAGTAACATTTGCATCAGTACAGCCAGCTCTTCCGCATTGGAAAAAAGTCCTGCATGTCCAGCGACACCCCCTAGCATAGCTGCACCCATGTCATGTACGTGCCCCAGGATGACTTCATCTCTGAAGTAGTCATCTTTTTCAGATGGCACTATGAAATCTTTGGTGATTTTTTCCAACGGATTGAATAGGGTTTTCGTTAATCCCAGAGGGCCATAAAAAGTTTTTTGTACGTATTCTTCTAGAGGTAATCCCGTCTTTTTTTCTATGATATTCTGGAATAGATAAAAACCCAGATCGCTGTATCGATAGTTACGGGTTTCTCGTAGGTCACAATTGTATATCTGCCTGTATATGGTGTCTCTGAAATCATTTCTCAGAAATAATTTGTCGGTAATCTTCAGTTGGAAACTATCATTTCTTTCACTGCGATAATACTTGTCGAGTCGCTTAGGGTTTTTGACGTCTTTTTCCATTGAGTCTACATAGAAAGGTATCCAACCCGGTAGACCTGAATGATGAGCCAGTACATCTTCTATGATGAGGTCTCCTTTATTAGTTGTGTCCAGTTCTGGTAGATAGTGATCTAAGGAATGGTGAATATTTATTTCGCCTTTGTCATAGAGATGCATCAGGGAAATAGTCGTCGCCAGAGTTTTGGTCACAGAAGCTACATCATATAGATCGTCTAGCCTTACTTTCTGTCTTTTCTCGTCAGTGTGATACCCATAGGCTTTATGAAAAAATATCTTTCCATGTCGAGCAGCTAAGATTTGACAACCAGGAGCGGCCTTGTTATTCAGCATTTCTTGTATGATGGTGTCTATGGCCACTAGTTTCTCGGAATCCATGAGAACCTCTTCGGGCTTGGCGTAACCGAGTCTATTGAGACTTGGTCTGCTGATGCCAGACTTTACAGGAAAGCTGGCGTGTGCTGTTACTGGTAATCGACCCATTATGCCATCCACCCCGAGCATGGATTGTGCGGCTACTTCTTGCATCAGTTCATCTTCTTCATAAGCCTGCATTATCGTAGGTAGCATGTGAAAGTACTTCAGCAGGTAGGGACTACCGTTATTGACCAAGATGACTTCTTGTCTGCTATTGAGTTGATAGATGAGATCAAACATGGACTTGGTAATTCCAAATTCCTTGCTGCTGTATATGGACAGGTCGTGCAAGCTGACGATGATGGTCTTATAAGGTGCTAACTGTTGCAATAAGTTTTTACGACTGCTTTCCACTATGTTTTTAGTGGTGAAATAATTATGAGTGATACCGAATTCTCCTAGCGTCTCCTGAAACCTTGTCAGCTTATTGGTCCCTAGACTAAGTGAGGCAATGGAAGAAAGATCTTTTATGGGTACCAGATCTTTGTCATCTTTGACCAGGGTAAGTGCTTCCTTGTAGAGTTTTTTCTTGAGGGTGAGTGCTCTTTGGTTATTGATGTCATAATTGATGCTGGCAGTATTTTTAATCAGAGGCTTACCAGTCAGACCCAGCTCATATTTAGCTGTTAGAATTTTTAGAACTTTCTCGTCTATACTGGCTTCGGGTAGCAAGCTGCTTTGCACAGCGGCTTTGATTTTTGTCACAGCTGCACCTATGTCTATGGGTAGTAACATGATATCATTACCAGCATCCAGCGCTTGCACTTCCATGTCACCAGGCTTGAAATGCTTAGCGACGCCATGCATTTCCAGTCCGTCAGTAAAGATCAGCCCATCATAGTGCATCTTGTTTTTAAGTAAGTCTGTAACGACGGTTCTGGATAGGGAGGTAGGTCTATTGGGTCGGTCATCGAGTGCTGGAATAGCCAAGTGTGCCGTCATGAGACTTTTGATACCCAACTGACTCAGTACTCTGAACGGCATCAATTCCACACTGTCCAGTCTGGCCCTGTTGTGACTAATGAGGGGCAAGTCGTAGTGAGAATCCACATCCGTGTCACCGTGCCCAGGGAAGTGCTTCATGCAAGCAATAACGCCACCGTCTTGTAAGCCTTTAGCGTAGGCATAGGACTTAGTAGCTACATTGAAAGTATTCTCTCCGAAGGATCTATTATGTATGACAGGATTAGCTGGATTATTATTGACATCGACGACGGGTGCAAAGTTAACGTGTACACCTATGCGCTTAAGTTGCTCTGCAATTTCTTGACCCATTTCATAGATAAGTGTATTGTCAGAGATGGCGCCCAGAGTCAATTGCTTAGGAAAGGAAATGGAAGATTTTTTATGTCTCATTCCGAGACCCCATTCTGCATCTATGGCAACTAGCAGAGGTGTCTCAGAAAGTCGCTGATATTTGTTAGTCAGTTCTGCTTGCTTGGTCGGTGTACCTTGGAAAAAACATAGGCCCCCTACTTTATACTTCTTTATCTGATCTTCCACACTCCGTATGTGATCTTGACCCAGATCAGAATGAGCTCGTATCATGAAAAGCTGGCCTATTTTATCTTCCAGGCTCATGGTCGCCAGCTTGGTCTCCGCAAACGCCTGGGCCGGATCAAAACCTGTCTGACCCTCACTGGAATGACTCACAGCCAAGCAAAAAAGAACAAATATTAATTTATGATGAATTCCTCTCATTTTTGTACCAATTTGTTCAGAGCAGTCGGGTCTATGGCAACAGCTCTGTCATAATATTCTCTCGCTTTTACTTTGTCTCCCATATTCTGATAGGTGGTCCCTATGCTCACGTAACTGATAGCAGATTCAGGATCGAGTTTCAGTGCTTCTTCAAAGTATTGCAGAGCCTTGGGGTAGTCCCCTTTGATACCATTAACGATTCCCAGGAGCCTTATGGTCTCCGTATCCTTGGGATTAAGACTTCTGGACCTCAATAAGAGTTGCTCGCTCTTGACGATGTTATTTTTCTTCTCTCCATGATATTTTCCGGCATCCCGCAAGATGATCGGTAAGTTCTGACTGGCATCCTTAAAGTCTGGATATTGTGATAGCACTTTGTCCAGTTGCTTTATCGCTTCATCATAGTTTTCCAGATAGTAATTGGCGTTACCGAGCAGCAGATAGGCGTTTCTATAAGTGGGATGTATTTCTACGGCTTGATTGAGATATCCGATGGCTTCAGTCAGCATTTTGGTTTTGGCTGGTCCATCGGGTAGCTTGGCGGCAGTCGTCGTTAAGGTTCCTCCGGCGGCATTGAGGAGCTTGGCACTGCGAGGATTGGTTTTGACATCTGTGGTGAAAAGCGTGAAGTCATTTTTCCATACCGTATTTCTGGTGATGGTCTTGAGCCCTAGGAGTAGAATCATGAGAGCGGTGATGCCATATACGGCTTTGGTGTTGTCTAAGTATTTGGTTATTAATCTTGCGATAACAAGCAAGATTCCTAGTGATGGCATAAACATAAATCGCTCACTCATATTGGTTCCGATGGGGAACACGATATTGGATACAATAGATAGTGTTGCGATAAAAAAGATGAGGCCATAAGACAAGATTTTATCTCTGGTCCAGAAATAAAATATTGCTGCCCCTATCGCGAGATAAAGTACTAGACTCAGTAGCACTTGCCAGTCACCAAAGTTCATTATCTCTACCGCACGAGGGTAGTAGTCGTGGCAGAGTGGGTGGGGAAACACCATCAGACTCAGATATTTGCCTAAGGTGTATAGTATTGTGGCCATCTTTTCTGATCCAGAAAACGGGACCCAAGTATTGCCTGATAATTTCAAGAAGGGATTGTTCATAAGTTCCATGGACTTGGAACCGAAATCTGCGCCTAGCACTGACGTTCTGATCGCTAGAAAAGCTACTGTGCTGATGATGAAAGGCCATAGGTTCTTAAGACTGTTCATGAGATTTTGTCTCTTGAAGAAGAGGTAGCCCAGCGGTACGACGGCTAAGAAAGTGATCGCGTTTTCTTTGCTCATCAGAGCTATGAAGAAACTGAACATCGCTATGATATTCCATTTGCCAGCCTTGGTATGATAATATTTCAGCGAAGCCCAGAATGCCAAGGCCGCACCCAGCATGGTCATGATCTCGTCTCTACCCTTGATATTGGCGACAGCTTCCGTGTGGATAGGGTGGACTATGAAAAGAATGCAAGTCACAAAGGCCAGCGTTCTCATCTTGTCTTCCCGCTTCCCGCTTTTATTGAAGCCCATGAAGAGCAGCACTAATAGCTTGTATAAGATGACACCGAGTAAGCCATAAAGGAGTATGTTGATAAGATGTCCTACAAAAGGCTTGCGACCGAATAGTTGCCACTCCACTGCAAACATTAATTGGGTCATAGGTCTGTAACGGCCACCGCTCACAAGCTTGGATTTTCCAGCTTCCTTGAAAAAGCCTCGAAAGGTGTCATACTTCAATATGCCAGGTATACCACTTAGGCCTTGCATCGTAAACTCATTATCATAGATCACTATGGCATCATCCTGCGTATAGTCATGGGTCAGTGTATTGGCATAGAGGCCTAGAGCTAGGCAGAAAATCATCACTTTATGCCATTTGGCTTGTAGCCAGAAAGACTTTTTTGCTAACGCTATTTCAGCCTTAGTTATTGAGGTCGTGGATGAGGATTGGTCCTTGTTTTTAGCTTTCTTGGATTTCTTTGACTTTGACATTGATGCAAATATACAAATAGCACTTAAGTTTAATATGTAAGTGGTTTGTAATCAGCTACCAACTGTCTTTTAGTCTTAAAACCTTGCCATGAGGAGGTTTGGTGGAGTCTTGCTTTTTGATCTTACACGTAAAGCATTACCCCTGTTTCATCATTATGATTTAATCTTAACAAATCGCTGCTGCCCCACGATCAGCCCTTTCTCATCCATCACCCGCAGCAGATACAGCCCATCCGGATATGCACTCATGTCCAGTTGTAAGTCCTGTAACGCTGTCTTTTTTCTGGAAAACAGCACAGCCCCAGTCTGACTCACAACCTGCAGTTCTTCCCACCGCTCTGGCAGCTGCTCCAGATTCAGTAGGCCCTGAGTGGGATTAGGATACAGGGTGATGGCCTGTGTTCCCAGTGTCTCCACAGCGGTGTCCAGACCCAGAAAATTATTCTTCTCGCAGTATTCGTTAGACTCATAAGTGAGACAGCCATCTGCAGAGATGCGCATCATTGCGATCACATTTTTATCACTACCACCTATTCCGAGGATGCTGCCATCTGCGAGTTCTGATAGATCAAGGATTGCTCCACTTATGAACTCATCACTATCGTCCAGTACATGAAAAGTCCTTTCCCATAGTAGCTCACCCTCAGGGCTGAATCTGACAAAATAAAAACTGGTCCCTCCATGAAATTCAAATTGCTGATCTAAACCACAACAGATGACATCACCATTGCGGGTTGTTTTCATTTCAGCAATTCTGGGTTCCCTCAGAGTATCCTGGGACGAGGCATAATCATAAGTCCATTCTATTTCTTGAGTATTAGGATTCAGACAGACTATTTGTGGGATTCTTGAATCTAGGAATCCATCTATGTTATGTGTAAACACATAATTACCATTGGGCAGCACGGTGAGGTGCGGTGATACTGAAGAAGTCCTATCATGGTCGGGACCCAGATATTCAGCCAGGATATTGCCTTCCCTATCGAATTTTGTGATCTGCTTGACATCTGTGGATTCTCCACCGACTCTGGACATTTCGCTGATGGTCACCAGCGTGGAATCCAGATCCATTCTTATCGCAAAACCCGCCCTCACAGGTGTGCCTATGGGGTCCTGATGTAGGTCCCAATGCACATGGTCTCCAGTGTCTATATCATACCGTGTTGTCACTGTGGTGGTGACGTCATCCAGATTACCGGTTTCACATTGTACAAAGAGCTCTCTGTCTAACAGCACCTGACCATTATTGAAAAAGCCATCCCCGATAAATAGAGAATCATAATTAATTGTATCATGCTTGATATAAAGGCCATCAGAGGTATAGAAATTTATGAATAGTTTATTACCCTCAAATATTGTAGAGTGACCACTTACAATCAGCGTATCATTTATAAGACTGATGGCTTGGCTGTTGGCACTATTATTCCACGGCATCAGAGTTTCCCAGATGACGGTGCCATGGAGATCATGACTGGATAGAGACATACAGCCATAGAGGTTACCCAGACTGTCGAGACATCGACTTTTTCCAGCCACGTAAAATTCAGTATCAGTGGCTAGCATATGAAAGCCTGTCACACGAAGGTCTTCTCTCAATTGCACATCCTTATACCATGATTCCTGAGCCAGCCCAGATGTGGACAGACTCAGGAGTATGGCAATGGCTGGTATTATCAGTCTATGATACTGCACTGTATGATTTTTGTTTCTGTAGTGGTATTCACCCTTTTATCTTAACAAACCGCTGCTGCCCCATAATCAGCCCTTTCTCATCTATTACTTGCAACAGATAGAGCCCATCCGGATAAGCACTCATATCCAGTTGCAAGTCCTGTAGAGCTATCTTTTTTCTGGAAAACAGCAGATCCCCAGTCTGACTCACAACCTGCAGTTCTTCCCACTGCTCTGGCAGCTGCTCCAGATTCAGAAGGCCCTGAGTGGGATTAGGATACAGGGTGATGGCCTGTGTTCCCAGTGTCTCCACAGCGGTGTCTAGACCCAGAAAATTATTCTTCTCGCAGTATTCGTTAGACTCATAAGTGAGACAGCCATCTGCAGAGATGCGCATCATCGCGATCACATTTTTATCACTACCACCTATTCCGAGGATGCTGCCATCAGCGAGTTCTGATAGATCAAGGATTCCTCCACTTATGAACTCATTACTAGTGTCCAGTACATGAAAAGTCCTTTCCCATAGTAGCTCACCCTCAGGGCTGAATCTGACAAAATAAAAACTGGAACCTCCGTGTAATTCAAATTGCTGATCAAAACCACAACAGATGACATCACCATTGCGGGTTGTTTTCATTTCAGCAATTCTGGGTATCCTCAGAGTATCCTGGGCCGAGGCATAATCATAGGTCCATTCTATTTCTTGAGTATTAGGATTCAGACAGACTATTTGTGGGATATTTGAATCTAGGAATCCATCTATGTTATGTGTAAACACATAATTACCATTGGGCAGCACGGTGAGGTGCGGTGATACTGAAGAAGTCCTATCATGGTCGGGACCCAGATATTCAGCCAGGATATTGCC
>Ga0209187_1000090_pt1 | contig 203625 bp, 168 predicted proteins | sample BantaG_FD_187430 | JGI IMG/M metagenome (GOLD analysis project Ga0209187, IMG submission 187430) | Marine algal microbial communities from Bantry Bay, Ireland - BantryBay_4 metaG (SPAdes) (version 2) | ecosystem: Host-associated > Algae > Red algae > Unclassified | place: Bantry Bay, Ireland... | reverse complement strand
TTTCGTCCCGCAGATGCCATAACAATCACCTCCATGATCGCTCACAGAAACAAACCCGACACCCAAACCCAAAATTCCCTAAACCCAACAATATATTTACAAGCGAATTAAGGACTCAGGACACTAGTGCCGCGTCAGACAACCTTTGCGTCGTTTCGCCGGACCGGATCACCGCTCGCGTCGTTGCCAAATCTCAACAGGGGACCCACCCTGTCATCGATTCGGCGCCTAGCGAGCGAAGATCTTGTCTCGGCGCCGACACCCCGAACGTTGCCAGACGCGGCACTAGTCGAGTTGAAGCACCTGGCGGCGGAAGTCGTCGTCGGCGAGCAATTCACGGACGGTATGCACGATCGTCTGCGTCTGGGCATCGGGTTCGATGTTGACGCGGTCGCCCACCTGCAGACGCCCGAAGGTGGTGCGGGCGAGGGTCTCGGGGATCAGGCTGACGGCGATGCGATTGTTGTCGCGGTCGACACGCGAGATCGTCAGGCTGGCGCCATCGAGAGCAACCCATCCCTTCCAGATCAGGTTCGGCATGTGCATTGGATCGACGTCGAACCACATGGTGCGGTTGTTGCCGTCGACTTCGATTCCGGACACGGCGACCGTGCCGGCGACATGACCGGAGAGCACATGGCCGCCGAGTTCGTCGCCGAACTTCAGCGAGCGCTCGATGTTCAACAAGTCGCCGACCGCGACGTCGCCCAAGCTGGTGACCGTCAGCGTCTCGCTGATGACATCGCAGCGAACATGACCGCCATTGATCTCGGTGGCGGTCAAGCAGGCACCGTTGTGGGCAATGCTGGCACCCAGTTGCAAACCATCGGCGTAGTCGCCCAGGTCGACGGTGAGTTGCATGACGCCGTCGACCATGTCGGCAGCCAGGACTTCACATTGCGCTTGCACGATTCCGGTGAACACGGAATCAGCCTAGGCGAGCACATCACGGGTGTCGTTGTCGCTACGCCCTAGGGGCAGAATCGTCGAGGGGGCCGGGTGCATCGGATAACGCTAGTCCCTTGGGTCGTACTCGGCCATGTGTCCATCATGAGCCGTCTGGCGACGCTCTCGGCGCAGATCGACACGTGCCAGCTCTCGTGCTGGGTCGAAAGAATCAGCGGATAGCTCGCTACTCGCGGAAGTCGAAGGCGATCTTGACGGCGCCCCGGCGGCCTGCTTCGGATGCGTGGCGCAACGCTTGCTTGTATTGCGAGAGTGGATAGGTGGCGGTCACGAGCCGATCCAGGTCGGCGGACTCGACGAGATCAGACGCGAGCGCGAACGTGTGGGCACGAGTGCCGTCGGTGAGTTCTTCGGTGCCATAGGTATAGGCGCCGACCATCTCGGTTTCGCGATGCCACAGCGGGGCCAGGTCGATCTCGACCACCCCCGGCATGCCGCAGACCACCACGCGCCCTCGAGGCCGGGTGATAGCCAAGGAGTCCTCGAGCGATGCCGCACTGCCCACGGCATCGATCACCACGTCGGCGCCGCCGGAGAGCACCGAGCCGACCATGCGGCATCCGGTGACACGACGTACGGCTCTGCGGACTTCGCCGGGCTCGACCACCATGGTTGCGCCGAGATCGGTGGCGAGCTTGCGCTGTTCGGGATACTTGGCCGTGGCCACGATGGTGTCGGCACCGGTATGGGCACGCAGCGCGGCAATGATCGTGAGCCCGATGGTGCCGGCACCGAGGACGACGACGGTCTGCCCATCTTCGACTTTGGCTCGCAATGCCGCGTGGACGCCGCCGGCGGTGGGTTCGATCATGACTGCGGATTCGTCGCTCATGGTGTCGGGCACCACATGCAGTTGGCTCTCGTGAGCAATCATCGATGTCGACCAGCCACCGCTGGTGCTTTCGCACGACCCGATCTGCAACCCGGCTTCGAGATGGCCACCGATCAGGTGGCCGTGGTCGTGGCCGTCTGCTGGCGCTGCGCCGTCGAATGGCAGGGCCTCGCCCCGGGCGGCGTGGCCCAGAACGGCATCGATCACGATGCGGTTGCCGTTCTCGGTCATGCCGACGACTTCGTGGCCCATCACAAAAGGAAAAGACACCAGCGGCTCGAAGTAGCGCGACGTGCTGCCCGTCAGGGTGGACAGATCGCTGCCGCAGATACCAGACAGGCGGGGGGTGATCCGTTTCCAGCCGGGGCCGGGCAATTCCGGCTCGTCGACGTCGGCCATACGTAGTGGTGCGACCAGTGCGCCTGCGCCGGGCGAGAGTTTGGACGTCAGGATGGCCGCCGCGTAGCGGGACTCGCGTCGCTCGAACAGCAGTGCTTTCACCTGGCCGAGGTTAGTGGTGCAGGCGTGCAATGTGGGTCGCGTCGCGAGAAGAGGGGGCGCCGGTGTGCTCGGGGGCGAGGGAGATACTTCGGTGCAAACCGCGCCGAGATCCAGCAGACTGTCAGGCGATGGAAGCCGCGATTGCCCGAGATCGACTGAGCGCAGCGTTGCTCGACGACGACTGCTCGAACGCGCTATGGGCGCTGGTCGATTCGGGCGAGGCCGAGCAGATCATCCCCGAGCTACCGGCGTTGGCGCTCGAGCAAGACCCGATCCACAAGCACAAGGACGTGCTGGCGCACACGATTGCGGTCACGTCGAAGACGCGCGCCGACCTGATTTTGCGCCTGGCAGCCTTGTTTCACGACATCGGCAAGCCGCTGACCCGCAAGATCGACGACAACGGCGTGACGTTTCGCCACCACGAAGCCGTCGGCGCCAAGATGGCCAAGAAGCGTCTTCGCCAGCTCGGATATCCCGACGATGTCGTGAGCGATGTAGCCGAGCTGGTGCGACTGTCTGGTCGATTCAAGGGTTACGCCAATGGCTGGAGTGACTCCGCCGTGCGGCGCTACGCACGCGATGCCGGTCACTTGCTCGGCTTACTCAACGAGCTGGTCCGCAGCGACTGCACGACGCGCAACCAGCGCAAGCGTCAAGAGCTGCACCATCACGTCGACGCCATCGAAGAGCGCATCCTCGAACTCGCAGCGCAGGACCGCCGCAAGGCCGAGCGCCCGCTGATCGACGGCCAAGCGGTGATGGAGCGATTCGACGTCGGCCCGGGGCCCACGGTCGGTAAAGCGCTCAAATTCCTCCTCGAGCTGAAGCGATCCGAACCCGACCTCAACCTCGAAGCAACCGAACAGCGCCTCGACGAGTGGTGGACCACCAACAGCTGACCGAATTGTCCATGCGCCAGGCGGGTGGACTTTTGAGGCTACGGAGAATCGGCGGGTTGCGTAGACTCCGGGGGTGACTCGAACAGCTTCAGAGATCTTTGATGTCGACGGCCGCACAGCCATCGTCACCGGCGCGTCGAGTGGCATCGGTGAGCACATGGTGCGGACATTGGCCGCGAGCGGCATGCATGTCATCGCAGCCGCACGGCGCCTTGACAGGCTTGAGGCGCTGGCCGCATCAAGTCCAGGTGTCACCGCCATGCGGGCCGACGTGACCGTGGAAGCCGACCTGGATGCGTTGGTCGCCGCCGCCTATGAGCAGACCGGGCGACTCGACGTTGTGATCAACAATGCCGGTATCAGCGATGCGCCCACCAAAGCCGAGCAAGAGACTGCCGACGAGTTCGCCCGCGTCATCGATATCAATCTGACGTCGTGCTTCCTGCTGGCCCGCACCGCAGCTGCGGCCATGATCGAACATGGCGCGCCCGGCTCCATCATCAACATCGGTTCGGCGCACAGTTTCGTTTCCTCGGCCCCGAACAACCAGGCGGCTTACGTGGCCAGCAAGACCGGACTCTTGGGTCTGACTCGCGAGCTGGGGGGCCAGTGGGCACGACACCACATTCGGGTCAACTGCATTGCGCCGGGGTACTTCCCGACCGAGCTGACCGACGAAATGATGGACGAAGACAGCAGTGGCTTCGGCTACATCACCAAGCGCACGCCCATGCGCCGAGTCGGACGCCTCGAAGAGCTCGACGGCGCCCTGCTACTGCTGGCCAGCGATGCCTCGACGTACATGACCGGGCAGAGCGTGACCATCGATGGTGGCTGGACAGCGCAGTGATGGCGAGTGACAACCATCCGGATATCGATTTGGCGGGCCTTCATGGCGCGCCGCAGGAGCGAGCGGCCACGCTGGCCGAGATCCGAGCTGCGTTCGAGAACGTCGGCTATTTCTATGCGGCGAACTTCGGTCCGTCGCAGGCATCGGTCGATGCCGTGTTCGCTCAGGCTCGTCGCTTTCATGCGCTTCCCGAAGACCACAAACGCACTGCGCTGCAAACCAACGAAGGCTCGCAGCGAGGGTGGATACAACTCGGCACCGAGCCTGCGTATGAGCCCGGCACGATCGCCCGGTGCGAGTCGTTCGACCTGGCCATGGAACTCCCGGGTGAATCGAGCACCGAGTACGGCGGTCTGGGAGCAAATCTGTGGCCCGATGACCTACCCGGGTTCCGGGACACGGTCTACGGCTGGTATCTCGACTCTCGGGCAGCCGCGAGACAACTGTTCGTCGCTTTCGCCGAGATGTACGAGCTGCCGGCAGACACGTTCACCATGTACGAGAGTGAACGCAGCTCGTCGATGATGCGGCTGCTGCGCTACCCACCGCACAATGGCGAGACGGCCGACAACGTCGTGGGCATCGCCGCCCATACCGACTACGAAGCGTTCACGCTCATGGGCCAGACTGCACCCGGCCTGGAATTACTCACCGTGAACGACGAGTGGATCTCTCCGCCGGTAGTGCAAGATCGCTTCATCGTGATCGTGGGCGACATGCTCGAACGGCTGACCAACGGTCGACTCCGAGCGACTCGCCATCGGGTCAACGACACCGAGTGGGAACGTCTGAGTCTGATCCTGTTCAACGCCTTCGACGCCGACGCCGTGATCGCCCCGCTGCCCGAGTTCGTCAGCGACGACAATCCACCCCGCTTCGAACCCACCACCCAAGTAGCCCACATCAACGCCCAAGTGAGCACCGCCGTCGCCAACATTCTGTAGCCGTGTTGCGTCGCTCCGTTCGGACTGGCGTTCGCCGGACAATCCCTGCGGTCAGGCACCGATGATGTCTACAACAGTGTGCGTAACGAAAGACATTTCTATTCGGCGGGCAACACGTACGTCGTGGTGGCGTGGGCTACCAGACGGTCGGGGTCGCCGTCGAGGTAGAGGTCGATCGAGGCGTGGCACAACTTGCCGAACTTGGTCTGGCGAGCGCTGATCATCAGGTCGGCTCCGTGGGCGGGGCGCAGAAAGTTGATCTTGAGTTCCCATGTGAGTGCCATGGGAGTGAAGCCATTGCGGGTGAAAACAAGAAACCAGGCGACAAGGTCCACGGCCGTCATCATCACCGGGCCGGGAACGTAGCCGCCGGGTCGTGTGCGGATGCCGTCGATGGGCACCCGGGCAAGCACGTAGTCCTGGGCGGCGTCTTCGATCACGGGTGTGTTCTCGACGAAGTCGAGTTCCTCGATGTAGCGGTTGCATTCCTCGACGGACACGGCCGAAGGCAGAGGTTCAGAGTTCACCCTTTCCAAACTAGACGTTCCCATAGCTTTGCCCCGGTGGCGACTCAGTCTTGGGGCGAGGTGATATTGCCGCAGAATCATCGGGGGGACAGGCTCAGATGATGACGACGGAAGTGTGTGAATCGAAGGACACTTTCTCATCGCATGACGGGGGAGCCGTGGTGGATCACCATGAGCCAGGAATCGCCGTGGCGGCGAAACACATTGGTGCAGGCAATCGTGCTGGCGCGGCCGTCGGCCATCTTTCGTCGAGCACCACCCAGGCGGTGTCGCCTTCGACTCGCACCGTGGTCTTCGTCAAGATGAACTGGTTGTGGCCGGGCCCATTCAGGATGGCGTCCCATGAATCGGCAATGTCGGTCCAGCCACGCAAGATGGTCCACCCGGGATGCACGCACACCACGTCGTTGCTGTGTTCCCATGCAGCGCTCATGGCTGCCATGTCGCGACCCTCGAGGGCGTCGTAGAAACTCTGATTGGCGGCCAAAACGGTGGCGTGGGAATCGGGGGTGGTGCTCATTGGTCTGTTTCCTCTGTCGAAAGCCATGCTCGGAGCGCCGACACGTATGTCCGAAATCCGCCAGCAACGGGGTCTGCTCTCAGGCAGGATAGATGCATGACACTCACCGACTTGGACGACGACCAGCGCTACCGGGCGCTCAAGAGTCGAGATGCCCGGTTCGATGGTGTCTTCATCGTGGGCGTGCGCACGACCGGCATCTACTGTCGCCCGAGCTGCCCCACCCCGGTCCATCCCCTGCGCAAGAACGTGGACTTCTTCCTGACCACGGCCGCCGCCCAGCGGGCTGGCCTGCGTGCGTGCAAGCGCTGCCGACCCGATGCCACGCCGGGTTCACCCGAATGGAATGTTCGCCAAGACGTGGTTGGTCGGGCGATGCGGTTGATCAACCAGGGGTACCTCGACACGCACACGGTGAACGAGTTGGCCCGAGAGCTGGCTGTGACCGAGCGACATCTGCGGCGCATCATGATCGAGGCCGTTGGCGCCCCACCGTTGGCCATTGCCCGGGCTCAGCGAGCGCAGACGGCTCGCACGCTGATCGAAACAACCGCAATGCGATTCACCGACGTGGCCTTTGCCGCCGGCTTCTCGAGCTTGCGCCAGTTCAACGACACCATTCGTGAGGTGTTCGACGGCACGCCGACCGAGCTGCGTGCGAAGCGAAATCTGGCGCCGAGCGATCCGGGGTCGCTCAGCATTCGCTTGCCATTTCGCGCGCCGTTCGCTGGTGACCATTTTCTGAACTTCGCCGAGACGCATTCCGTCGAAGGTGTCTCATCGGTCGACGACGGCAAGTTCTCGACGGCCCTGCGGCTCGAGCACGGCGACGGCATCGCCGTGCTCGAGATCTCCGATCAGTGGGTGCAATGCAATCTCGAACTCGCCGATGTCGCCGACCTGGCCAGAGCTGTTGCGCAGTGTCGCCGCATGTTGGACCTGGATGCCGACCCGACGCACATCGAAGCTGCTCTGTGTGCAATCGAACCCATTGCCAAATTTGTGAAAGCGCTGCCCGGTCTTCGGTCGCCGGGATCGAGCGATGGGTTCGCCACGCTGGTGTTCGCCGTTCTGGGTCAGCAGCGCAGCGTGGCGGCCGCTCGAACGCTGGCGGGACGCATCGTCGCCCGAGCCACCGAAGCCAGCGCACGGCTGCAGCCCTTCCCGACGCCAGCGCAGGTTGCAACAACCGACCTGAAGGACATGGGTCTCACCCGACGCACCGCCGAGACGATTCACGCGGTAGCCGAACTCTTCGATGGTCGAGCCGATGATCTCACGCCCGGCGCCGACCGAGACCAGATCTACGACGAGTTGGTCGCAGTGAAGGGCATCGGGCCGTGGACCGCCAACTACATCAACATGCGGGTGTTGGGCCACCCCGACATCTTCCTCGCCGGGGACTTGGTTGCCGACCGGGCAGCTCTGTCACTTGGCTTGACACCGGAGACGATCGCCACGGCGAGTCCGTGGCGCAGCTATCTCACCCATCATCTGTGGGCGGCGTCGGCCTCCTTGAAAGCAGCATCATGACGACCCGAGTTCTTCACCGCACCACCATCGAGAGCCCCGTCGGCCAGCTCAGCCTGGTCGCAACCGACACCACGCTGGTCGCAGTTCTCTGGCCCGAAGAACGCGACGGGCGGGTCAAGTTCCCCGTGGTCGCGACCGCTGGCAGCAACGAGGTTCTCGTAACCACAGCTGAACAGCTCGGCGAGTACTTCGATGGCAAGCGACGATCGTTCGATCTTCCGCTCGAGCTGCGTGGTACCGCATTCCAGCAGCAGGTGTGGCAGTCACTGGCCGACATTCCGTTCGGTGAAACGTCGACCTATGGCAAGCAAGCAGCGGCGATCGGTCGCCCCCGAGCGATTCGTGCCGTGGGTTCGGCGAACGGTCGAAACCCGCTGTCGATCGTGCTTCCGTGTCATCGAATCGTGGGCGCCGATGGCAAGCTCACCGGTTTCGCCGGTGGCCTCGATACGAAACGCTGGCTTCTCGATCACGAGACTCGGGTGGCTCTTGGCTAACGTGGCCGACGAACGATCGCAGCGAAAGTAACGAGGGATATGAGCGAGAGCATCGGCCTGACCGCAGAAGAAGTACTGACCACGACCCGGTCGGTGCGTAAGCGACTTGATCTGGACCGCCCGGTTGCGCGCGAAACCATCAGCGAATGCATCGAGATGGCCTTGCAAGCGCCGACTGGTTCCAATGCTCAAGGCTGGTCGTGGATGATCGTCGACGATCCGGACAAGAAGCAGGTCATTGCCGATCACTACCGCGAGATCTATTACCCCTATCGCGAGCAGAAGTCGAAGTTGCCCGAAGGTGACGCTCAGGCCGAACGCATATCCGACTCGGCCAACCATCTGGCCGAGGTCCTGCAGGACGTACCTGCGCTGGTCATCCCACTACATGCTGGTCGCCTCGAAGGTGCCGACAGCTTTCGCCAGGCATCAGCCTGGGGTTCGATCCTTCCTGCGGTGTGGAGTCTGATGATGGCGCTGCGCAGCAAGGGGATGGGCTCGGCGTGGACAACGTTGCACCTGCCCCGCGAAAAAGAAGTCGCCGAGTTGCTCGGCATCGACTTCAACGCCTGGACCCAAGCGGGTCTCTTCCCGGTGGCGTACACCAAAGGCACCGACTTCAAGTTGGCCAAGCGTCAGCCGGTCGAGAACTTCATCCACTGGAACGAGTGGTAGTCCTCGCGGTTGAAGCAGAAGCGAGCCTGGTGTGCCCAACCGCATAGAGCGCGAGACCGCACTACCTGTCGACCTGTTCGGCGACGAAGCCGTGTTCGAGCTCGAGATGGCCGACATCTGGGCTCGTGATTGGGTGTTTGCCTGCAGCGTCGACGCGGTTGCCGACCCAGGCGACTTCGTGCCGGTGATCATCGGGCGTCAACCCCTGATTCTGGTTCGTGGTGACGACTTTCAGATCCGTGCCCTGGCCAATGTCTGTTCACATCGCGGTGCGCCGCTGGTCGATTGTGCTGGCAGGGCGTCGAGATTTTCGTGCCCGTATCACGCATGGACATACAACACCGAGGGTGCGCTGATCAGCGTGCCCTACGCTCGTCCCGACGAAGTCGTGCATGCCGAGCACGGCTTGGAGTCGTTCTTGGTCGAGACGTGGCACGGGCTGATCTTCGTCAGCCTGAACGCCGACGTGGAGCCGCTGCGAGAACGGGTCGCCGCCATCGAACCGTACGTGAAACCTCTGGGCCTCGATCGCCTGCACCACGACGTGGTCGCCACGTTGGCCGAAGAGTGGAAGGCCAACTGGAAGCTCATCTTCGCCAATGCACTCGACAGTTACAGCCAGTTCCGAGTTCACGCGGAGACGATCGAACCGGTGAGTCCGACCGATGCGGCCTATTACCTTGCAGGTTCGGCTCGGGCGACGGTCACCGGCGGCGAATCGATGGAGCGAGCCGATCACATCGTCATTTCGGTGCCGCCGTCGTTCGTGGCGATCGTGTACCCCGACGCCATGTTGTGGCAGTCGGTGCGACCGATCAGCGTCGGCCAAACCGAAGTCACCACAGGTGTGGCGGGCGAAGCTGTCGAGGCCGGCGCCGTCGTGAATCTTCCTGGCTGGGATGCTCGCTTCCTGGACGAAGATCGCACGATCAGCGAACACGTGCAATCGAACGTGACCGCCCGCTGGAAGCCAGGTCCGTTGCTCGAAATCGAGCGGGCTTTGGGTGACTTCCACGCCTACTTGGCATGGCGACTCGGCGGCGAGCCGCCTGAACTCCCGGTCGCCTTGGCACCGCCCGGGTCGCGTCCCGAACCGCCGATGTAGCGCCTTTCGTCGACGAGTCCAGACTGTCTCCACTAGGACCCAGGGGCTAGCGGACAGGGCAAGTCAGGCGGCGACAGGTCCACAGCGGTTCCGCTCGGGTTCGCAAGCAACCCGCAGGGTTGACACTCACGGCCGCTGGGCGAACCACCGATGTGGATCGAGGCTGATTAGGATCGCCCCATGAGCATCAAGGTCGAACTCGGAGATCTCGCAGAACATGTCACGACTCGAGGTGCCGGCTATTTGGTCACCACCGGTGTCGACGGTCGTCCTCACACCACGCAGGTCAAATTCGAGCTCGATGGGCTGACGCTACGGGCGCCGGCGGGTCGTGCGACGATTCGCAATATCGAAGCACAATCACTGGTCGCGCTGCTGTGGCCACCAGCGTCTGGCGACGACTACAACCTGATCATCGACGGCACCGCCACCGTGGTCGACGTCAATGACGAAGGCCTCGGCTACGCCTCGATCGAAGCGACGCATGCCATCTTGCACCGCAACGCCGAAGCCACCAGCTGACCTCGCCAACCAAGGGACGCGTGCCTGGTGCGCGTCCGGTCGGTGTGAGTCAGGTGAGGGCTTGGTAGACGGCGGCGCGCAGCTCGCGCCGTAGGGGATAGTGGCTCGACGGCAAGAGCTGCGTCATGAAGATGGCAGTGATCTGCTCGACCGGGTCGATCCAGAATGCGGTACTGGCTGCGCCACCCCAGGCAAACTCACCGGCTGAGCACAGACTGCCGTTGGCTGCGGGATCCTCGACCACCGAGAAGCCGAGGCCAAAGCCCATGCCGTCCATTGCGACTTCGCTGAAGAGCGATTGGCCGAGTTCGTTCAGCAACTTGCCACCGGGCAGATGGTTGGTCGCCATGTACTCGAGCGTGCGTCGACCAATGACCCGGCCGCTGTCGCCCAGGCCGCCGGCGAGAAGCATGGAAGCGAACTTCTGGTAGTCACCAATCGTCGATACCAGACCACCGCCGCCGGAAAGAAATGCCGCCGGTTCGAGGTAGGCGCTGGAGCCAGCCTGGTCGATTCGTGTCATCGGGCCGGGCGGGATCGGTGCATACAGCGACGTGAATCGGTCGACGGCCGACTTGGGAACGCTGAATCCGGTATCGAGCATGTGCAGTGGATTGAACACCCGTTCTGCGAACGCCTGCGCCAGGGTCTGACCGGTCACCACTTCGATCACTGCGCCGCAGACGTCGGTCGACATCGAATAGTTCCAAGCGGTACCTGGTTCGAACAGCAGCGGTTGTTCGGCGATGCGTCGCATGCCTTCGCGTAGCGAGTAGTCCGGAGTGGAGAAGTCGCCGAGCCCCTGATCGCGGTAGCGGGCATCGAGGGGCCCCTGTCGCAAGAAGCCATACGTGAGGCCCGAGGCGTGGGTCAGGATGTCCTTGATCGTGATCGATCGCGCTGCCGGACGTGTCACCGGCGAGATGTCGTTCCCACCGATCATGACGGTCGGATGGGCGAACTCGGGCAGGAACTTCTCGAGTGGGTCTTCGAGCAACAACGCACCTTCCTCGTAGAGCTGCATCAGCACGATCGAGGTGATTGGCTTGGTCATCGAGTAGATGCGGAAGATGCTGTCGATGGTGATGGGGACCTGATCCTCGACGTCGGCCCAGCCGTAGGTATCGGTATAGATCGGGCCGTGGGCATCGGCGACCTGCACAACTGAGCAAGGAATCTGCCCCGCGTCGACGTATCGGCGGCCGACTTCCCCAACTCGTTGTAGTCGCAGATCGTCAAATGTGGTCATGGTGCTCTCTGGGTTGCTCTGGCATCTACCTGCCAAGGTGGCCAGTCGATCCGGTGGCGCAAATCGTACTCGTTCGGTCTTTTGTAGTCGCGCTGTGGACGCGCGTTGCCAAAACTTGGTCGGGCGTTGGACCTGTTCCGCCCGCAGTTTCGTGCGGCAGTTGTAATTTTTGTTGCACAAGTGGACACAAAAGTCTCTTGTTGGTCCGCAATTCGCTTATGAGGTCCAGTAGTCTAAGGAGTGGGCCTCGGCCGCCAGGAAATCTCTACCGCCCCAGTCCGAATCTGCACGTTATGAAAAGCAAGCTTTGGCTTGTGTGTCTACACGAGATCGCGCATCGATGAATTCTTCAACGACTTCCACCCCACCCCGCACCGCAGGTCCGACGCGAGTGGCCACCGGTATTGCCCTACTCGTGTTTCTCGTTGCAGTGTTGCTGCCGCTGAGCGCCTCGCCCGCCGACGCAATTTTTGCGTTTCAAGCCGTGGATCCTCCGAATCTTGTCGTGACCAAGGACGGCCCGAGCAATCCCGTGCTAGTAGGAGCGACCGAGACCTACACCCTGAACGTGTCCAACACCGGTGGGGCTGCGACAAACGTCGTGATCACCGACACGCTGCCGAGCAATGTGACCTTCAATGGTGCGACGTTCACCGCGGGTGCCGGGTCATGTTCTGAGGCAGGTGGCATCGTCACCTGTACTGTCACGTCGTTGCCGACTGGTGGGTCCGTTGCCATCGACATCGATGTGATCATCGATGATGTGATTGGCACTCAGAACGTTCCTCTGCCCGCGCTGCCGACCGAGAACAACGCTATTGGCGCGACCACCGGGCCCGCCTTTCGCACCGCGGCCTGGACTGGCAACACTGCCGACCTGGGGCCCTTCATCGACGTCACGGCTGCGGCCACCAACATCACCGGCGAAGCAGCGCTCACCTTCACACCAACCGGAGCCTTCGGTGCCGTCTCGCCGTACAACGATCTTTACGGACTGGGCGATCCGGCGCTTGACACGTCGCTTCAGCTGCTCTTCTCTTGGGATACGACGCCCGAAGGCCTCACCGGCCCTGCTGGGGACCCCGGCAGTGCGATTCTGGTGTTCACGTTCGATGAGCCCGTAACCGATCCCGTGCTCCACATCGATCGGTTGGGCGGGCAGGGTAACAATATTGCGAACTCGTCGATCTTGACGTTGCTCGACGGTCTCACACTCACCGAGCTCGGTGGCACGCCTGGCTTCGACACGACGGCAACCACGATCGAGCGGCGCAGCAATGTCACGACCAACGCAGATATTGAGTGTCGCCCCACAGTTACTGACGGCACCGAGTGCGGCACCGTCCAGATCAACGGCACCGTCTCGCAGGTGCGTTTCCGATTGAACGCAGCCCCGGGAACGGTCGAGGGCGTGGGCTTCGACGGGATTGAATTCATATGGGACACAGAACCCATCGCCGACGTGCGAGTCCAAAAGACGGCTTCGGACATCGTGCACGTGGGTGGCGACACGTTCTCGTACACGGTGACGGCGACAAATGATGGTCCGAACACCAACAACAATGTGGTTGTCACCGACACGTTGCCAGCCGGCGTGACCCTCACTGGCAGCACCGCATCTGCTGGCACCTTCGCCGGATCGACATGGACGGTCGGATCGATGACGTCTGGTCAAGTCGAAACACTGACGTTGTTCATGCAGATCCCACCCGGCGTTACGGAGACCGACTTCGAAAATGTCGCCACGATCGAGGGTGACTATGTCGATCCTGCGACCGCCAATAACCGAGCAGTCGCACCGGTGTACACCTGTCCTGCAGGCACATCGCCCAACATCGCGGGCGCGTCGTCGGACGCAGCGACCGACGTTGATCTCTCCGACAACTACGACCAAGCCTGCATCGAGGTCGGCGCGTCGGTGCGGGTCGCAAAGATCTCGACAAACGGTGTCGATACGTTCAGCTTCAGCGCTACCAACCTCGACGATCCTGTTTCTGACGTCACCACCGCGACCGCCGGAGTGGCGGTTGAAACCGGACAATTGATGGTCACCACACTCGGCTCCGCCGTAGCGCTGTCTGAAGCCGTACCTGCCAACTGGGAATTGCTCGACGCTGACTGCGTCGACGACAACTCGGCGATCACCGGCACGGCGGGCACATTCGGAGCACTTGCCGGAAGCACGCTGACGATTCCGCCGTCTGCGGTTCTCGCAGGCGCCGACATCGTCTGCACATTCACCAATGAGCTGTTTGCGGAGATCGATCTCGTCAAGACGGCTGGCGCGGTCACCTCGGGATCATTCGACGCCGGCACCTACACCGTGACCTACCAGGTCACCGCCAACAACACGGGGCTCGGCGCAGGCAGCTACAGCTTCGTTGATACACCGACCGCTCCGGCCGGCATGGTTGTTTCCAGCGTGACCTTGTCGACGACCGACCCTGCGGCCACCACGGCTCCTTCCAATGGAGCTACTTCTGCTTCGGTCAGCGCGGAGCCGATCGACCCCAGCTCATCAGAAGTTTGGGATGTCACCGTCGTCTATGACATCACCGCACCAGCCCTGGTCGTTGGTGGTTCAGGCACCTGCAACGAAGCGACCGGCACCGGCGGGTTCGCCAATAGCATCGCGGGCGACGATGATGCCTCAAACAACGACAGTTGCGTCGATGTACCGGCTGACCCTGCGCTTTCGATCGAGAAACCTGCGCCAGCGTTCACCACCGATGCCGATAGCAGCGGCGACATCTCCGCCGGTGACACGCTCACGTACACGATCACCGCGACCAACGACGGACCATCGACGCTCACCGGCGTTGTGGTCACCGACAATCTGATCACCCCAACCGGCGGCACCACACCGTGTGCTTCGGTGGCTCCAGGTGCTACGTGCACGTTGGTCGGCACCTATGTCGTGACACCTGCCGATGTTGCTGCTGGCTCGTTTACGAATGAGGCGACGGCGGATTCTGATCAAACTGATCCGGTGACCGATGATGAAGTCACCTTGCTGAATGCGCCGGCGTTGGATGTTGACAAGCCTGCGCCGGTCAATGCCGACGAGGATGGCAGTGGTGATGTGTCTGCGGGTGACACGCTCACGTACACGATCACGGCGACGAACAGCGGTGGCGCGAATCTGACCAATGTGGTGGTGACCGATGATTTGGTCACCGCGACCGGTGGCACCACGCCGTGCGCGCTGCTCTTGCCGACCGAGACCTGCACGCTGGTTGGTACGTACACGGTTACTGCTGCTGATGTTGCTGCTGGTTCGATCACGAATGAGGCGACGACGGATTCTGATCAGACCGATCCGGTTACCGATGATGAGATCACGCCGGTGCCTTCACCGTCGCTTACCGCCGACAAGCCTGCACCAGTGAACGCCGACGAGGATGGCAGTGGTGATGTGTCTGCGGGTGACACCCTCACGTACACGATCACTGCGACGAACAACGGCGCGTCGAATCTGACCAATGTCATCGTGACCGATGATTTGGTCACCCCGACCGGTGGCACGACCCCGTGCGCGCTGCTCTTGCCGACCGAGACCTGCACGCTGGTTGGTACGTACACGGTTACCGCTGCTGATGTTGCTGCTGGTTCGATCACGAACGAGGCGACGACGGATTCTGATCAGACCGATCCGGTTACCGATGATGAGATCACGCCGGTGCCTTCACCGTCGCTTACCGCCGACAAGCCTGCACCCATCAACGCCGACGAAGATGGCAGTGGTGATGTGTCTGCGGGTGACACCCTCACGTACACGATCACTGCGACGAACAACGGCGCGTCGAATCTGACCAATGTCATCGTGACCGATGATTTGATCACCCCGACCGGTGGCACGACCCCGTGCGCGCTGCTCTTGCCGACCGAGACCTGCACGCTGGTTGGCACCTATGTGGTCACTGCTGCGGACATCGCTGCTGGCTCGGTCACGAATGAGGCGACGACGGATTCTGATCAGACCGATCCAGTTACCGATGATGAGATCACGCCGGTGCCGTCACCATCGCTCGAGATCGACAAGCCTGCACCCATCAACGCCGACGAAGATGGCAGCGGTGATGTGTCTGAGGGTGACACCCTCACGTACACGATCACTGCCTCGAATAACGGCGCGTCGAATCTGACCAATGTCATCCTGACCGATGATTTGATCACCCCGACCGGTGGCACGACCCCGTGCGCGCTGGTCGCTCCGGCTGGCACCTGCACGCTGGTTGGCACCTATGTGGTTACCGCCGCCGACATCGCTGCGGGGGACATAACGAACGAGGCAACAGCAGATTCTGATCAGACCGATCCGGTCACCGACGACGAGGTCACACTGCTTGAGACGCCTGATCTCATGGTGGATAAGCCTGCACCCGCCAATAGTGACGAGGACGGCAGCGGTGACGTATCCGAGGGTGACACCCTCACGTATTCGATCACGGCGACCAACACGGGTGCTTCGAATCTGACCAATGTCATCGTGACCGATGATTTGATCACGCCAACCGGTGGTACCACTCCGTGCGCGCTACTGCTACCGACCGAGACCTGCACGCTGGTTGGCACCTACGTGGTTACTGCTGCCGATGTTGCTGCTGGTTCGATTACGAATGAGGCGACGGCGGATTCCGATCAAACTGATCCGGTGACCGATGATGAAGTCACCTTGCTGAATGCGCCGGTGTTAGATGTTGACAAGCCTGCGCCGGTCAATGCCGACGAGGATGGCAGTGGTGATGTGTCTGCGGGTGACACGCTTACGTACACGATCACTGCGACGAACAGCGGTGGCGCGAATCTGACCAATGTGGTGGTGACCGATGATTTGGTCACCGCGACCGGTGGCACTACGCCGTGCGCGCTGCTCTTGCCGACCGAGACCTGCACGCTGGTTGGTACGTACACGGTTACTGCTGCTGATGTTGCTGCTGGTTCGATTACGAATGAGGCGACGGCGGATTCTGATCAGACCGATCCGGTTACCGATGATGAGATCACGCCGGTGCCTTCACCGTCGCTTACCGCCGACAAGCCTGCACCAGTGAACGCCGACGAGGATGGCAGTGGTGATGTGTCTGCGGGTGACACCCTCACGTACACGATCACGGCGACGAACAACGGCGCGTCGAATCTGACCAATGTGGTGGTGACCGATGATTTGGTCACCCCGACCGGTGGCACTACGCCGTGCGCGCTGCTCTTGCCGACCGAGACCTGCACGCTGGTTGGTACGTACACGGTTACTGCTGCTGATGTTGCTGCTGGTTCGATTACGAATGAGGCGACGGCGGATTCTGATCAGACCGATCCGGTTACCGATGATGAGATCACGCCGGTGCCTTCACCGTCGCTTACCGCCGACAAGCCTGCACCAGTGAACGCCGACGAGGATGGCAGTGGTGATGTGTCTGCGGGTGACACCCTCACGTACACGATCACGGCGACGAACAACGGCGCGTCGAATCTGACCAATGTGGTGGTGACCGATGATTTGGTCACCCCGACCGGTGGCACTACGCCGTGCGCGCTGCTCTTGCCGACCGAGACCTGCACGCTGGTTGGTACGTACACGGTTACTGCTGCTGATGTTGCTGCTGGTTCGATCACGAATGAGGCGACGGCGGATTCTGATCAGACCGATCCGGTTACCGATGATGAGATCACGCCGGTAGATGCCCCGGCACTCGGCGTCGACAAGCCTGCACCCATCAACGCCGACGAAGATGGCAGTGGTGATGTGTCTGAGGGTGACACGCTCACGTACACGATCACCGCGACCAACACGGGTGCGTCCAATCTGACCAACGTGGTTGTCACCGACGATCTGATCACGCCAACCGGTGGCACCACGCCGTGCGCGCTACTGCTGCCGACCGAGACCTGCACGCTGGTTGGTACGTACACGGTTACTGCTGCGGATGTTGGTGCTGGCTCCGTTACGAATGAGGCGACGGCTGATTCTGCTCAGACCGGTCCGGTCACTGATGACGAGGTCACAACGATTCCTTCGCCGCTGCTCGGCATCGACAAACCAGCGCCAGCCAATGCCGATGAGGATGGCAGTGGTGATGTGTCTGAGGGTGACACGCTCACGTACACGATCACCGCGACCAACACGGGTGCGTCCAATCTGACCAACGTGGTTGTCACCGACGATCTGATCACGCCAACCGGTGGCTCAACGCCTTGCGCGCTACTGCTTCCATCCGAAACCTGCACCCTGATTGGCACGTATGCGGTCACTGCGGCCGACGTCACTGCGGGCAGCATCACCAATGAGGCGACGGCGGACTCGACCCAGACCGACCCAGTGACCGGTGACGAGGTCACGCCGGTTCCTGCCCCCGCGCTCAGCATCGACAAGCCGGCACCAGTCAACAGTGACGAGGATGGCAGCGGTGATGTGTCCGAGGGCGACACGCTGACCTACACGATCACGGCCTCCAACGATGGCGACGCCAATCTGACCAACGTCATCGTGACCGATGATCTGATCACCCCGACAGGTGGCACGACCCCGTGTGCGCTGGTTGCGCCGACCGAGACCTGCACGTTGGTGGGCACCTACACCGTGACTGCTGCCGACATTGCTGCGGGCAGCATCACGAACACGGCCACGACCGACAGCGATCAGACCGACTCGTTCACCGACGACGATGTCACAACACTCGAAACACCTGCGCTCAGCATCGACAAGCCTGCCCCGGTCAATAGTGACGAGGATGGCAGCGGTGATGTGTCCGAGGGCGACACGCTGACCTACACGATCACAGCCACCAACACGGGTGCAACGAATCTGACCGATGTCCTCGTGACCGACGATCTGATTACCCCGACGGGTGGCACGACGCCATGTGCGCTGGTTGCGCCCACCGAGACCTGCACCCTGGTCGGCACCTACACCGTCACGGCGGCCGACATCGCGGCTGGCAGCATCACCAATACCGCTACGGCTGATTCCGATCAGACCGATTCGGTGACCGACGTTGAAGTCACGCCCCTCGAGGCCCCTGCACTGAGCATCGACAAGCCAGCACCAGTCAATGGTGACGAAGACGGTTCTGGCGATGTGTCCGCAGGCGACACACTCACGTACACGATCACGGCCACCAACTCAGGTGCAGCGAATCTGACCGACGTCGTCGTGAGCGACAATTTGATCACGCCAACGGGCGGCACCACGCCGTGTGCGCTGGTTGGGCCGACCGAGACCTGCACGTTGGTGGGTACCTACACCGTGACTGCAGCTGATGTTGCTGCGGGCAGTATTACGAACGAGGCGACGGCGAATTCGGATCAAACTGATTCGGTGACCGACGACGAGGTCACGCCGGTTCCTGCTCCTGCGCTCAGCATCGACAAGCCGGCACCAGTCAATGGTGACGAGGATGGCAGTGGTGATGTGTCCGAGGGCGACACGTTGGTCTACACGATCACGGCCACCAACAATGGTGCGACGAATCTAACCAATGTCCTTGTGACCGATGATCTGATTACCCCGACGGGTGGCACGACGCCGTGTGCGTTGGTTGCGCCGACAGAAACATGCACCCTGGTCGGCACCTACGTCGTCACTGCTGCCGACATTGCTGCGGGCAGCATCACGAACTTGGCGACGGCTGACAGCGATCAGACCGACTCGGTCACCGACGACGATGTCACAACGCTCGAGACACCTGCGCTGAGCATCGACAAGCCTGCCCCGGTCAATACCGACGAGGACGGCAGTGGTGATGTGTCCGAGGGCGACACGTTGGTCTACACGATCACGGCCACCAACAATGGTGCGACGAATCTAACCAATGTCCTTGTGACCGATGATCTGATTACCCCGACAGGTGGCACGACGCCGTGTGCGTTGGTTGCGCCGACAGAAACATGCACCCTGGTCGGCACCTACGGCGTCACTGCTGCCGACATTGCTGCGGGCAGCATCACGAACTTGGCGACGGCTGGCAGCGATCAGACCGAGTCAGTCACCGACGACGAAGTGACACCGGTAGACACGCCAGCGTTGACGACCGACAAGCCCGCCCCGGTCAATGCCGACGAAGACGGCAGTGGTGATGTGTCCGAGGGTGACACGCTGACCTACTTCATCACCGCCACGAACTCAGGCGATGCCAACCTCACCAATATTGTCGTGACCGACGATTTGATCACCCCGACAGGTGGCACGACACCGTGTGCGCTGGTCGCGCCGACCGATACCTGCACGTTGGTGGGCACCTATGTGGTGACTGCTGGCGATATTGCTGCGGGCAGTATCACGAACACGGCGACCGCTGACAGCGATCAGACGGAACCAGATACCGATGGTGAAGTCACGTCGCTCGAGACGCCTGCACTGACCGTTGACAAGCCTGCGCCGGTCAATGCCGACGAGGATGGCAGTGGCGACATTTCGGTCGGTGACACGCTGGCCTACACGATCACCGCCACGAACAACGGTGCAACCAATCTGACCAATGTCATCGTGACCGATGATCTGATCACACCAACCGGCGGCACGACACCTTGTGCACTGGTCGCGCCTGGCGAAACGTGCACCCTTGCTGGTTCCTACACCGTTACGTCGACCGATGTCGCCGCAGGCTCGATCACCAACACGGCTACAGCAGATAGCGATCAGACCGGCCAGGCCTCTGACGACGAGGTCACGCCGATCTTGCCAGCAGGCCTCGCGGTCGACAAACCAGCGCCGGTAAATAGTGACGAGGATGGTTCGGGTGATGTGTCCGAAGGCGACACGTTGACCTACACGATCACCGCCACGAACAACGGTGCAACCAACCTGACCAATGTCATCGTGACCGATGATCTGATCACACCAACCGGCGGCACGGCACCTTGTGCACTGGTTGCGCCGACTGAGACCTGCACGCTCGTGGGGACCTACACGGTGACAGCAGCCGATGTCACTGCCGGCAGCATCACCAACACAGCGACAGCAGACAGCGACCAGACCGGCCCAGCCGACGTCGTCGAAGTCACATCCATCGAGAGTCCTGACCTCACGGTCGACAAACCAGCGCCGGTAAATAGTGACGAAGATGGTTCGGGTGATGTGTCCGAAGGCGACACGTTGACCTACACGATCACCGCCACGAATAACGGTGCATCCAATCTGACCGATGTCATCGTGACCGACGATCTGATCACACCAACCGGCGGCACGGCACCGTGTGCACTGGTTGCGCCGACTGAGACCTGCACGCTCGTGGGTACCTACACGGTGTCAGCAGCCGACGTCACTGCCGGCAGCATCACCAACACCGCAACTGCTGACAGCGACCAGACCGGATCGATCACCGATGGTGAGATCACGCTCATCGACGCTCCGGGGCTCGGTGTGGACAAGCCAGTGCCCACCAACGCCGATGAAGACGGCAGCGGTGATGTTTCGGTGGGCGACACGCTGACCTACACCATCACCGCTACCAACTCGGGCGATGCGAACCTGACCAACGTTGCGATCATCGACGATCTGATCACACCAACCGGTGGTACCGCGCCATGCGCGATCTTGGCGCCGGGCGGTGCCTGCACGCTGGTGGGCTCCTACGTGGTAACCGTCAATGACGTAGCTGTCGGCAGCATCTTCAACACGGCTACTGCTGACTCGGATCAGACGGGCCCAGTCGACGATGATCAAACGACTGTTGTTCCATCGCCGCTGCTCGAAGTGCTGAAGCCAGCGCCGACCAACGCCGATGACGACGGAAGCGGCGATGTCTCCGAGGGTGACACGCTGACCTACACGATCACGGCGACGAACACGGGAACCTCGGTGTTGACCAACGTCGTACTTTCCGATGATCTCATCACGCCAACAGCTGGCACGACACCGTGTGCCTCCTTGGCCCCCGGCGGAAGCTGCACGCTTGTCGGTACCTATGTCGTGACCAGCGTCGACGTAGCGACCGGCGCAGTGACCAACTCCGCAACAGCAGACAGCGATCAGACCGGCCCGACCATCGACGGCGAAGTCACGTCGGTCGCCCAGCCCGGGTTGAACGTCGACAAGCCTGAGCCAACGAACTCCGACGAGGACAGGTCCGGCGATGTATCGGCCGGAGACACCCTGACCTACACGATCACGGCGACGAACACCGGGGGAGCGACGCTCACCAATGTCGTCGTCGCCGACATCCTGCTCTCGCCGACCGCCGGTACCACGCCATGTGCGCTCGTGCCGCCAGGTGGCACGTGCACCCTGGTCGGCACCTACATCGTCACCGAAGACGATGCAATCGCTGGCACCCTCCCGAACACCGCTACCGCTGACAGCGACCAGACCGGGACAGCTAGTGACGAGGTCAATGTGCCCATCGCAGGAGCCGAACTCGAAATCGACAAGCCAGCGCCTGTGAATGCTGATGAAGACGGCAGCGGCGACGTTTCCGTTGGCGACACGCTGAGCTACACGATCACCGCAACCAACACCGGCGACGCCAATCTGAGCGACGTCTCGGTTGTCGACGACCTGATCACACCAACAGGCGGATCGACGCCGTGCGCGCTACTTCTGCCGGGCGAGACCTGCACCCTGGAAGGCACCTACCTTGTGTCGCCCGCAGACACAGCCGCAGGATCGATCTTCAACACGGCGACAGCCGACAGCGCCCAAACCGACTCGGTGTCCGACACCGACACAACACCGGTTCCAGCGCCTGCGCTGGTGGTTGACAAGCCAGCGCCTGCAAATGCTGATGAAGACGGCAGCGGCGATGTGTCCGTTGGCGACACGCTGACCTACACGATCACCGCAACCAATACCGGTGCGTCAACCCTCACGGCGGTGTCACTCGCCGATGATCTCATTACACCGACTGGCGGCTCCACCCCGTGTGCGGCGGTCGCTCCCACAGACACATGCACGCTCGTTGGTACCTATGTGGTGACCGAGAGCGATGTAGCCGCAGGCGTGATCCTGAATACGGCCAGCGGTGATAGCGACCAGACGGAACCAACCTCCGACGATGAGGCCACGACGGTGCCGACTCCCCGCCTGGTGCTCGACAAGCCGACCCCGCTCAATGCTGATGAAGATGGCAGTGGCGATGTGTCGGTGGGCGACACGTTGACCTACACGATCACCGCCACCAACACTGGTGGTGCAGCCCTCACGAACCTGGTGATGACCGATGCTCTCATCACACCCACTGGCGGCACTGCGCCGTGTGCAATCGTGCTTCCGGGCGGAACGTGCGTCCTTGTTGGCTCGTACGTGGTTACGCCGGCCGATGTTGTTGCCGGTTCGATTGAGAACACTGCAACCGCAGGCAGCGACCAAACCAATCAAGTACCGGCAGGCGAGACGACACCCGTCCTGACTCCAGGAATCGTTCTCGTCAAGCCGGCTCCAGTCAATGCCGACGAAGATGGCAGTGGTGATGTGTCGGTGGGCGACACGCTGACCTACACGATTACCGCAACCAATACCGGCGATGCAACGCTGACCAATGTCATTGTCTCCGACGACGTGATCACCACGAGCGGCGGTTCTACACCATGTGCGACCCTGGCACCGGCCGAAACCTGCACGCTGATCGGCACCTATGTGGTTAACGCGGGTGACGTAGGAGCCGGCACCATCTCGAACACGGCGACCGTTGTCAGCGATCAGACGCAGCCGGTCAGCGACAGTGAGCTCACGACGGTCCCGGCCCCAGCCTTGTCTGTGGTCAAACCGCTTCCGGCGAACGCTGATGAGGACGGCAGTGGCGATGTTTCGGTTGGCGACACGTTGACCTTTACGATTACTGCAACGAACGACGGCGCTACCAACCTGACGAACGTCGTGGTGTCCGACGACCTGGTGACGGTCGTCGGAGGCACATCACCCTGCGCCTCGATACTGCCCACCGAGACCTGCACGTTGGTTGGTACCTATGTCGTCGGCGAGGCCGACGTGGTCGCCGGCAGCATCTTCAATACGGCCAACGCAGACAGCGATCAAACCGAACCGAGTCCCACCGATGTGACGGTGCCGGTACAGACCCCATCGCTTGGCATCGACAAGCCAGCCCCGGTCAATGCTGACGAGGACGGCAGTGGCGATGTCTCAGCCGGCGACACGCTCACCTTCACCATCACCGCGACCAACTCAAGTGGCGCCAACCTGACCAACGTCGCCGTGACCGATGATCGGATCACTGCGATTGGTGGCACGGCGCCGTGTGCCATCGTGGCTCCGACCGAGACGTGCACTCTGGTCGGCACCTATGTCGTTACCGAGTCCGATGTAGCCCTCGGGAGCATGACAAACACTGCCACCGGCGACTCGGACCAAACGAATCCGGTCACCGATGATCACGTCACACCTCTACTCGCTCCACAAATCAGCGTGGACAAGCCGCAGCCCGTAAACGCTGACGAAGACGGCTCGGGCGATGTCTCGGCCGGCGACACCTTGACCTACACCGTCACGGTGACCAATTCGGGCGGATCGACGCTCACCGACCTCACGGTTGCCGACCCGTTGATCACCCCGGTTGGTGGCACAACACCATGTGCGCTCGTTGCACCTGGTGAAACGTGCACCCTGGTGGGTACCTACGAAGTGACTGCCGTCGACGTGGCCGCAAGGAGCGCCGACAACACCGCCACTGGTGACAGCGACCAGACAGGTCCTGGAACCGACGACGTCACCACGCCGATTCCGCTGCCAGAGCTGCTTCTCGACAAGCCAGCCCCGGTCAATGCCGACGAAGACGGTTCGGGCGATGTATCGCTCGGTGACACGTTGACCTACACGATCACGGCCACCAACGATGGCTCGGCAAACCTCACTACTGTGCAGATCACCGATGATCTGCTTACGACGACCGGCGGTTCCACGCCTTGTGCGCTGCTGGCCCCAGGCGAGACGTGCACGCTGGTTGGTACCTACAGCGTGTCGCTCGACGATGTGCTCGCCGGAGCTGTGACCAATACGGCCACAGCAGAGAGCGATCAGGGCGACCCCGCCACCGCTACCGAAATCACCCCGGTCGCGCCGGTGATTGGACTGCTTCCCGACAAGCCTGCGCCGACAAACATCGACGAAGACGGCAGCGGCGACGTCTCGCAGGGCGACACGTTGACCTACACGATCACTGCTCGAAACACCGGAACCGCTCCGCTGACCAACGTGGTCATCGTCGATGACCTGATTGACCAGACCGGTGGCACATCACCGTGCGCAGTGGTGCCCGCTGGCGGTTCTTGCACACTGATCGGCACCTATGTGGTCGATGCTGACGACGTGGTCAATGGCGAGGTTGTCAACACCGCCACCGCAGCTTCTGATGACACCGAAACCACGAGCGCCACGGTGACCGTGCCGGTGGCGTTCCCCGTACTCACCGTCGACAAGCCAGAACCAGTGAATATCGACGAGGACGGCAGCGGCGACGTTTCCGTTGGCGACACGCTCACCTATGTCATCACCGCAACCAACGAAGGTGGCGCGGCGCTCACGAATGTGGTGGTTACCGACTCGCAGCTCACCCAGACTGGTGGTACGTCACCATGTGAGCGACTGATTTCGGGATCGACCTGCACGCTGATCGGCACCTATGTGGTGACCGCCGATGATCAGGCCGCCGGCCAAGTGGTCAACTCCGCCACGGCTGGCGCCGATCAGACCGATCTGGCAGAAGACTCGGTCACGGTGCCAGTGCTCACGCCTGAGCTAGTGGTCGACAAGGCCGCGCCTACCAATGCCGACGAAGACGGCAACGGTGAAATCTCGATCGGTGACACGCTGACCTACACGGTTACCGCCACCAATACGGGTTCGTCAGCGCTGACCAGCGTGGTCGTTGCCGACGAACGCGTTGAACGCACGGGCGGCAACGCCCCGTGTGCACTACTGCTGCCAGGCGAGACGTGCACGCTCGTTGGTACCTATGTCGTTACCGCCGCTGACTCAGAAGCTGGCCGCGTCACCAACTCGGCAACTGCTGATTCGGACCAGACATCGCCGGTCGAGGATGAAGTGACGGTCTCGGTGCTCAACGACGCATCGCTGTCGCTGGTAAAGCCAGCCCCGAGTAATGGCGACCAGGACAGCAGCGGCACCCCGACGCCAGGCGACGTGCTCACGTACACGATCACCGCAACCAACGATGGCCGCACATCGCTGACAAACGTCGTGGTAACCGACACGCTCATTACGGTGAACGGTGGGACCAGTCCATGTGAGGTGCTTGCGCCTGGCGAGACCTGCACGCTGGTCGGCACATACACGGTCACCAGAGACGATGCTTCGGCACAACGGTTTGTCAACAACGCTTCCGCATCGTCTGATCAGACCGCTCCGTCGTTCGCCGAGGTCACGATTCCGATCGAACAGACGCCAGTCACCACTCCTCAACGCCAGTTCGCCCCTCCAATTGCGTCACCGAACATCGTGAACCCGCCGACTGTCGCAGTGCCGCCAGCACCCGAGCCAGCAGCACCACTCGCAACCACCGGCAACAGCACGCTGCCGTTCGTCGCTTCGGCAGCTGCACTGTTCTTCATCGGGTCCGCAATGGTCATCGGCGTGCGACGCAGCCGCCACGGTGGGACAACGTTCTGAGTCGACCGAGGCGACAACTTCAGCCCGCGCCAGCTCGATTGATGCTGCGGCACCCGACAACATGGACTCCGGTGCATGGGACTGCGACCGAAGGCTGGAACGGCTGGCGTCGTCATGACGTCTGCGTTCGGGCAAATCCCTTCGATGGATCGTTTCGATCTGACTTCGGCGGCGACGCAGATCGCTGCTGAAGTTGCGGGCCTGACCTGAATGTGACGGCGCTGAGTTCGAGTCGCAGTCCGCGCGGTTGGTACTGTGGCGTCCGACATGGTGCACCCCGATGAATCGACAACCTGCTGATGGCGGGAACGGTGGGCGTCATCACCAATCCGCGCTCGGGTAAGGACATTCGTCGTCTGGTTGCGAACGCAGCGGTGACCAGCGATGCCAGCAGGATTGCCGACCTGCGCCGACTGCTCGTTGGCGCCCACGAGGGCGGCGCTGATCGCCTCTTGCTCGCTTGCGATCATCATGGCCTGGTCGAACGAGCGATGTCCGGGCTCGACCTTGCCATCGATCTGGTCGATGTCCAGGCCACCGGTTCAGGTGAGGACACGGCGAGAGCTGCCCAGGTGATGAAGGGACAGGACGCCACGGTCGTTGTCGTCTACGGGGGTGACGGGACACATCGCCAAGTTGCTCGTGGATGGCGAGACGCACCAATAGTCGCCATGGCGAGCGGTACCAACAATGCGTATCCGCAACTGCTCGAAGCGACCGTCGCCGGCGCCGCTGCCGGACTGGTGGCGAGCGGGTCAGCACCGTTGAGCGATGTCGTTGCCTATCAGTCGCTCGTCATCGACATCGATGTCGAGGGCGTCCCCTCGGACATAGCATTGGTCGATGTCGCCATACTCCGAGACGACAAGGGCGGCAACCCTAGCGTTTGGTCACTCGATGGGATCGAACAGATCTTCACCGCAGTGGCCGAGCCCTGGTCGATCGGGCTCTCGTCGTTGGCTGGCATGGTTGCGCCCACCAGCCGCACCGACGATCGCGGCGTGCTGCTCGACCTGGACCCCAACGCTCTGCGACGGGTGCGCGCCCCCATCGCTCCGGGCCACTACGTGACGGCAGGCCTGCATTCGGTGTCGGTGGTAGATGCCGAGCAGAGCGTGGCTGTGCGGGGTCCAGCAGTCTTTGTGGTCGACGGTGAACGCGCCGGTGCGCTTCATGCAGGCGAGTGGGCATCGATGACCATCCGGCGCAATGGTCCCCGAGTCATCGACATCCGGCGCACCTTCTCACTGGCTGTGCGGCACGGCCACTTCTACACCGAAATTCCCCAGGAGTCCTGAACATGGCCCAAGAGTTCACCATGCCCAAGCTCGGTCTGACCATGACCGACGGCACGATCCGCGAATGGCTCGTGGCCGACGGCACCCGGGTCAACGCCGGCGATCCTGTCTTGGTCATCGAGACCGACAAGGTCGAGACCGAGGTCGAGGCTCGAGAAGACGGTGTGCTGGTCATCAGCGGTGCCGTCGGCGAGAACTACGAATGCGGTGCCGTGATCGGACAGCTCCTCGGCGATGGCGAAGCGGCGCCCCAAGCCGCGACCGAGTCCGCTCCGATCGCTGAACCGGCTCCTGCTGCGCCAACACCTCCTGCGACCGCCAGCCCGGCCCTGGCCGGATCTGCACCGGTAACAGCAACTGCTGCTGCCGCCGACCCCGCAGCCGCAGTGAGCGCAGCCGACATCGCCACCCGAGGCGAAGGTGACCGAATCCTGGCTTCGCCCATGGCCCGGGCTGCAGCCCGCAATGCTGGCGTGGAACTGGCGCAGATTGCAGGCACTGGACCCGGCGGTCGCATCGTGGCCGACGATGTTGACGCTCGCATCGCGGCTCTTGCCTCCCAGCCAGCGAACGGCACGGTCGCCGCCACCGGCGATGGCGGCCGGGTGCTGGCTTCGCCCATGGCGCGGGCTGCCGCCAGAGACCGCAATGTCGACCTGGCGCAGATTCCGGGCACGGGACCCGGCGGTCGCATCGTGGCCGACGATGTCACCCGGTTCGCCGACGGTCAAGCGGCGTCACCGACTCCGATGACGGCGAGCCCTGCCGCGTCGTCCCCCGTGGCCGCGGCATCTGCTGTGCCCGCAACTGCGGCGAGCAACGCAGGCGTGTCGGCAACGGGCGGCGGCCGCATGTTGGCTGAGCTTCTGGGAATCGACCTGCGGCTCGTACCCGCAGCTGCAGGCGCTCGTGTCACACGAGAAGACGTAGCCGCATATGTCCGAGTTCGATTGGCCGAGGCCGACGGCGACGTCACACCCGCGGGTGCAGCCCCCGCCGACACACCCCCAGCCATGCCGTTGCTGCAAGAACCTTCGACCATGATTCCCATGCGAGGAATGCGCAGTGTGATTGCCGAACGCATGCACGCATCGCTGACCGAGATGGCCCAGCTCACGCTGACCGTCGATGCCGACATGACCGCAGTCAACGCCGAACGAGCCCGACTCAAAGGCGCCGAAGAACCCGTGCCCGGCTACACCGCGTGGGTCATCGCCGCGGCATCGCGGGCGCTCGTCGATCATCCCTATGTGAACAGCCAGGTCACCGCCGACGGTGTTGCCCACCTGCCCGAGATCAATCTGGGTGTGGCAGTGGCGCTCGATGACGGGCTGATCGTGCCCGTGATCGGCCAAGCGAACACTCGTGCGCCATATGACCTGCACACCTCGGTTGCCGATCTGGCGAGCCGAGCCCGCGACGGCAAACTGAAGCTGAACGAACTCGAAGGCGGCACCTTCTCGGTCACCGCCTTGGGCATGTACGGCGTCGATGGCTTCACACCGGTGATCAATCCTCCGAATACGGCAATTCTCGGTGTAGGCCGGTTGCGCACCGAGACTCGATGGCAAGACGGCGTAGCATCTCCCATGACCGTCATCACCTTGAGTCTGACCTGGGATCACCGGGCATTCGATGGGGCACCAGCAGCGGAGTTTGCACAATCCATCGTTCGATACCTCGAAAACCCGGCAGCACTCACCGCGTGAAGAAGAAGCCCGGCTTTGGTGAGCTGTTGGCCCAAGCCAACGTCACCGAAGTCTGCGAGCTGCGCTCGACGCGCCTGGGCTTCATGGCCTATCACGGCGGCCAGCTGGAGAAAGTCACCGACGTCATCGCCAGTGCCGCAGCCGAAGCATCGAACAGTTCGTATTACGGCGTGCTACAGACCGACGAGGATTCGGTCGTGCATCTGCCATCGAAGACTGTGGCACCAACCGAGTCGTCGCAACTGGCGGCGTTCCTCGCCCATGTCGATGCCGTGGTGACGATTCACGGTTACGGCCGCAAACGGCTCTGGCATGCCCTGCTACTGGGAGGTCAGAACCGAGAGCTTGCGGACCATGTGGCGCAACATCTACGACGGCGCCTGCCCGACTACGACATCATCGACAACCCCAAGTTGCTTCCCCGTGCGTTAGCGGGGATGCACCCGGCGAATCCGGTCAACCTGCCCCGTTCACAAGGCGTGCAGATCGAGCTTCCGGCAACGGTGCGCTGGAATCGCAAGGGCCGTCACTGGAGTGATCTTGGATCCAACGGACGCGCCCCTCAGGTACAAGCACTGATACACGGCCTGGCCGAAGCCGCAGATTCATGGCATGACCTCCCGTAACCAAAGTGCGCCAAGGCCAAGGCCGAGGCCAAGGTAGGAGCGGGGCGATGCGACTCAGGAGGCGACCGAATCGAAGAGAAGCCATGCGTCACAAATGTCAGAAACGTCGCTCTGGCGCAAAGCATGGAATGCGCAGCGCGGGAAGAGAGCCAGTTTCGTAGATCGTTACATTTGGCGGGAATTGCGCTGGACTATCAGCGGGTTTGAGTCGGTAGCGTCACCTTGGTGAGTTCCGAGACGGTGTCTCGCATGCTGGAATGAGAAGTCATACCTATGTCCCCCCACATCGCAAAGTTCAGCACCCCTTCCGCCAAGTGGCCGTCGGCCCGCCTATTCGTGGCTGCGGTATGTCTCAGCTTGTTCGCCGTAGCTTGCGGAGGCAGCGATGACGACCTCGCCAGTGCCGCGGCTGCTGCAGACCCGATCGAGACCAACGACGGTGGTGTGCTCGTCAAGCCACCCGACGTGCTTGCAGGCGAGACCGACACCACCGAACCAGGCGCGGATCTTCCACCGTTGGTCGAAGGGGCCGCAATGACCCCGATCGTGCCGTTCACGTATTTCGACGGCACCCAGGCCACGACAGCGGAGTTCACCGGCCGCCCCACCGTCCTGAACTTCTGGGCCAGCAACTGCGCCCCATGCGTGGCCGAGATGCCCGAGTTCGAAGAAGTGCACATCACTCTTGGTGACCGTGTCGACTTCGTCGGCATGAATACCGCCGATGTCAGTCGCGAATCAGCGGTAGCGCTGGCCGAACAGACCGGCGTGACCTACCCCCTCGCCGACGACACCACCTCGGCGGTATTCCGTCAGTTCGGTGGTTTCGTCATGCCCACCACGGTGTTCCTCAATCCGCAGGGCCAAGTGGCCTACACCTGGTCCGGCGTCCTCAACGGCGAAGAGCTCACTCGGCTCATAAACGAACACATTCTGGTTTCGGAGTAACTGATGTTTGGTGCTGATCTGGCATTCCCATTCACCTTGGGGCTTGTCGCTGCTTTCAACCCGTGTGGCTTTGCCATGCTGCCCGTCTATGTGTCCTTCTTCTTGGGCAAAGACACCGACACATCGACAGCGCGCAACATCATGCGGGCTCTCAAGGTCGGGTTGGCGCTCACCGCCGGTTTCGTCGCCGTGTTCGGCGCCTTTGGAGTCTTGACCTCGAGCTTGCTCAGCCAGGGATCCATCCTGGACTACACCCCGTATGTGACCTTTGGGCTCGGCATCTTGTTGATCCCGTTCGGCCTGGCCATGCTCAAGGGTTTCGAGCTCAAGCTGTCGACTCCTCGCCTGCAAAAAGGCGGCGACTCGGGCGAAGTCAAGTCCATGTTCCTGTTCGGCGTCAGCTACGCCGTCGTGTCGCTCGGTTGCACGGTTGGACTGTTCATTGCCGGCGTGTCGAACGTGTTCGCCTCTGGCGGCTTCCTCGATGGTGTGTCGGTGTTCGTGGCCTACGGCTTGGGTATGGGCGCCGTGATCATGACGCTCACCGTGGCCTTGGCGCTGGCCAAGACCTCGATCGCCACCAACATGCGCAAAGTGTTGCCCTGGGTCAATCGTATCAGCGGCGTACTTCTCGCTCTCTCAGGCGCCTATCTGATCGTGTACGGCTGGTGGGAGATCCAAGTCCTGCGGGGAAATATCCAGCGGAACTCGCTGGTCTCGTTCTTCGAGAACATGCAGACCGAAGTAAACATCTGGATCGACCAGACCGGCGCCACCCGCTTGGGTGCTGGCCTGTTGCTGCTCGTGGGCGCCGCCATCGTTCGTGGCCTGTGGGGCGAGATGAACAAACGAACCCGCTACGGCGCGCTCGGGGCGTTGGGTGTGACCTGGATACTGCTCGAATTCGTGCAGAGCTGGAGTGGCGAACGCGCCAACCTGTTCGTGCTCCCCATACTCCGCACAATCGTGGGCTTTCCCGCACGCATCGGCAACTGGTTCAGCGATCCATTGCGGTGGGCCGTCCTCGGCGAGCTGCTCGTGCTGGGGATCATCGGGCTTGCGATCTACTTCCGCTTCTTCCGCAACGAAGACGCCCCGCCGTCGGCCGACGGCTTGGCGCCCGCCGCGAGCTAGGCGCCGTTCGGTCTGAAAATCGAGAAAGCCCCGGCCAGTCGATCTGGCCGGGGCTTGCTTGCTTTCCTGTACCTGTGGCCATCTTCGCTGATGGTTGTCGGATCCTGCACGATCCGACTGATCGAGGTCTCTTCACTCGGTGAAAGCTCGACTGAGCGGCACTTTCACCTCGAGTCCTCGGAGGCAAGGTCTATTGCTGTGGTGAATTCTTGACACCGGGGCACTGCTGCTGCGGGGCTTTCAGGCGTATGCCGCACAGGGCGAGCCGGTGAGGTCCGGTCAGGCCGTGCGCAGCATTGGCACCAGGCGCTCGGGTACCGGAATGACCGGGAAGTCATCTTCGGGTCGAGCCACCTTGGGCGGACGTCCACGACGGCGCTTGTTCGTGAGAACCTTGCCGTTCAGGAAGAGCTGTCCGCCCCACACGCCGTATGGCTCATAGCGCTCGAGAGCGCCTTCGAGGCAGTCGGCCATAACCGGGCACTCGGCGCAGATGCGCTTTGCGACCGCAATGTCCTGCAACTCTTCGCTGAAGAAGGTTGCTGCCAACGCGCCGTTGACGCTTGCGCAACGAGCGTCTGTTCGCCAGGCCTCCTGGCCGGTCATCTGGTTTTCTGGGATCGTCGTAAACATGACGTGTCTCTTGGTTCTGGTTAGGTGTGAATAGTCAGTTGGGAGTAGGGACAAAATGAAGAAAGCCGCCGGACTGAGTCCGGCGGCTACAAGAGTTTCGATTGCTACACGTTGCTACGTGAGCATCTCCTGAAGCCGCCGTTCGTAAAACTTGCCGTGGGTACAAATAGCGGACGTGTGCACCGACGGCATGGAATTCCACGCAGTGTTTCCGAGCGTGGTGGTGCTGGTCCCGAAAGGAGCCGACGCATCGTCAACGACGCGCGCAGCCGAGGCGTTGGCACGCTCGGTGAAGGCACAAAGTTGCTGCATCATGATGATGGCTCCTTGGTCGGGGACGAGTACCAGAGAACCGTGTTTCAGACGCTCTGTCAAATGATTAAACGCAGATAGTCCATCTGTCATGGTTCCGCCACACCGCCGCCATTGTTCGAAGTAGACGCGCCATACCAGGCAGATCGGCATGGTTGCACCGATCTCGCGACCTCGATAGGTAACGGTGCCTGGCACCGTTGCCTATCTCTATGACGGAAGAATTACTTGTTCGGTTCGCGGAAATGCAGGAGGCCGTCGACCCATTCGGCAGCGAGTTCGCCGTGATCGCGTAGGTGATCGAGGTGGGCGTAGGTTTCGGATTCGGCCATGCCGCCCCACGAACGCTCCTTGAACGCGTGCTTCATGTAGGCGTTGACGCTGGCGGTTTCGAGTTCGGCGGCAGCGCTGCGGAAATCGTCGAGACGCTCGAGATGATGACCACAGATGTGGTCGGCGCGGCCGGTCAGATCGGTGAACGGATCTCCGTGAGCCGGCATAGCCAGCGTGACGTCGTTGTAGTCGTGCATGCGCTGGAGCGAGTCCATGAACTTCTGCAGCGGCGCCTCGCCATCGGCGAACCCACTGATGTGGGGGGTAATGGTGGGCAGCACATGGTCACCGGTGAGCATCAACCCGTGTTCGGCGTCGTAGAGACAAAGATGATCTGCTGTGTGGCCTGGAGTGTGTACGGCAACCCAGGGACGGCCAGCCAGCACGATCTGCTGCGAGTCGCCCAGCGCGATGTCTGGCTTCGGTGCCTGCGGGAAGTCGACGCCCATGCCGATACCGAGCTTCTGCCAATGGTCGACGACCTCGACGGGCGGCTCCGACCAGGTACCCCATGGCGTGATTCGACCGAATCCGGTCTCGCCTCGACCAACCTTGACCTCACCGTCGACGTCGATGAACTCTGCATCGTCGTCGATGTCGGGCGGGGCCATGCGATTGAACAGGTCCTTGTGGCCCACAATGCGCGCCCCGGCCTCTTCGCGAAGTCGTTCGGCGCCGCCGTAATGGTCGTAGTGCGAATGGGTGACGATGACCGTGTGCACGTCGCCGACGCGGTATTCAGCTCGCTTGAGTCGATCGACAAGTGCCTGCCATGCCTGTTCGCCCGGCAGCCCAGGATCGACGAGAGCAACGCCGTCGCCATCTTGGATCATGTAGCAGTTCACATGGCCGAGACCGGGCAGTTGAACGGGAAGCTGACTGCGCAAGACGCCAGGGGCCAGCTCGGTGATCTCCTCGGTCGCAGGGCGCTTCTCGGAGCGCTCGGGTCGGGTGTCGGCGATGGACTGACTCATATGTTCCTAGTTCGAGCTTTCGTCGCTGGCCGGTGCTGGTGCAAACACCGCACTGCGCCAGTATTCAAGTTCCTTGAGGCTCTCGCGAATGTCGTCGAGGGCGCGGTGGCCGCCGTCTTTGCGTGGCACCGACGCCAATGCATCGGGATACCACCGACGCGCGAGTTCCTTGATGGTCGAGACATCGACCGATCGGTAGTGCAAGAACTCTTCGATCTCATTCATGTACACCGCCAAGAACCGGCGATCGGTACCGATCGAGTTGCCACACAACGGCACGGTGCGTGCCTCGGGGATATGTTCTTGTAGGAACGCCAAGGTCTGTTCGGTTGCATCTTGGAGTGAGACGGTCGAGGCCTTGATCTGATCGAGCAAGCCACTCTTGGTGTGCATGTTGGTGACGAAGTCGTCCATTCGGCAGAGCTCGTCGTCGGTGGCATGCACGATGAGTTCGGGACCCTCGGCGATCAGATTCAGGTCGTCGTCGGTGATCAGTGTCGCGATCTCGACGATGACGTGTTGAGACGGGTCCAGGCCTGTCATTTCCAGGTCCATCCATACCAGCATCGAGGCCACCGTATCGGGGTGCACCAGCGATTCTTAAATGCAGCTGGGTAACGACAGCTCGGCGATGTCACTTCCGCAGTGCCCGGATCGGTACGCTGCGAACGTGCTGAATATCCCCGTTGTGCGCGCCGATGCCGACCTTGAACTGCCCGAACATGCCACATCGGGCGACGCAGGCGTGGACCTGCGGGCATCGGCCGATGTGACTATCGCAGCGGGCGGAGGTCGAGCGCTGGTGCCGACCGGAATCTCGATCGCCATCCCCGACGGCTATGCCGGGTTCCTTCAGCCCCGTAGCGGCCTGGCGTACAAGCACGGCGTGACTGTTCTGAATACGCCAGGGCTGATCGACAGCGGCTATCGCGGCGAACTCAAGGTGTTGCTGATCAACACCGACCCGGCGCAAGACTTTCAGGTCACCCGCGGCGAGCGTATTGCCCAACTGGTCATCCAGGCATACGAACAGATCGACTTCGTCGAGGTACAGGATCTTCCGGATTCAGAACGAGGCCTTGGTGGCTTCGGCTCGACCGGCACGTCCTGAACGCGTTTCGCACGCGGTCAGGTGGCAAAGCTGATGGTGTGGGTCGATGCCTTCGACGTTGTTTCGAAGGTCGACGCCTTCTTGTCGGCCAACGTCTCCAGCTTTTTGACCAGCCGCTTGGTGGGCGACGAGAAGCCCTTGCCGACAACCTCGACCGCAATCGAGTCCTCGTGAACGACCAGGTGGAGGGTGATGGTCGACGCATCACCGCTGTTCAACACGGCAACAGACGCTGCCACCAGCTGTTTCAGCGAGGTGGCGTGCTTGGTGGCCAATCCGCTTCGAGCGCCAGTCCTGGAGGCCGCTTCATCAAACGCTGGCGCGTACATGTCGCCGCCGGGAAGCTGAATACGTATTGCGTTGTCGGTCACCGTCATGCAGTCTGCCACGGCTTGTGCACGACCCGTAGGTATTCGATGTGAGCCTGCTCATCGATACCCCCCGATGGGAGTGGCGAGGCATGCTGTGGGCGCACATGATCAGCGATCATGACCTCGAGGAACTTCACGCCGCCGCCCGGTCCCTGAACCTGCGATGGGTCGCCTTCGGGCGGGACCACTACGACGTCCCCGACATCTTGTGGCCCGCCGCTTGTGAGATCGCCGAGCTCGTAGACTCGCGAGACATCGTGCGATCGCTGCGCCGGTCGGGTCTGCGGGTGCACGGTGGCAAACCCAAGAAGACCTGGCGTCGTCTGGACAACCTGCCCGCGCCCTACCGCTCGGGCGCCGTGGCGCACTGGCTCAACGCGATAGCGCCCTCCTTCGCCGATGGAACAACCGAGGTGCTCGGACGGCCCGGCGAGGTCGTGGTGATGCTTCTTCGTCGCGATGCGCTCGCTCCCGAGTTGGGTCCACTCGCTGCAGGACCCGGGCCGGGTCGCCTCGTTCAGACTGTGGCCGACCAGCGCTATTCACTGGAACTCGTTTTGCCCTGGACCGAATAGTCCTGGCTCAGGGGAGCCGGTCAGCAGGTGGCGGCGTCTCGATCGACGATTCCTGCTCTACCGCTGCGATAGCGCACGACGGCGTCGTCCTCGAGTTCGAAGATCAGCCGGAATTGATCGTCGCCGGGATCGCTGGGCGTGAAGGTGGCCACTTGGCCGCCATCGCCGGTGGATTCGACCACGAGCCGATCGCCGATCTGTCCTTGCAACTCTGCCAGGGTGTTACCGACGCCGAGCAGTGATCGCGTGCGAATATCGGGATGCTCGATGTCGAGCCGTTCCATGAACCCATCGACGACCCACAGCTCGACCCGGTCGGGACCATTCGACGGCACAACTCGATAACACTGGCCGTTTCCGGACGGCAGCTCAGTCCATGTCGTCGATGCAGCCTCTGCGGCGTCGTCTGGTGTCATGCCGAAGAACACTTCGTCGATGCCCACGGTGGTCACCTGCGATGAATTCGTGAACGCGGTGGTCAACAGGACCGTCGAGGGCGTCGGCCGTTCGAGTGGCAACGCAGTGGATGTCGGCAACGGGGTGGCGGAGGGCAGCGGCGTGCTGGTCACGATCGGCACGTCGGTTGGCGTGGCGTCGGGCGTCTGGGTGGCTGCCGCATCCGTGGACGTATCGATGTCGCCATCGTCGACTGCCGATGCCGTGTCATCGCTTCCGCCACAGGCGACTGCGAACAGGGCAATCACAAGAAACACCGAAACGAGGTGGGCGATTCGGCGGAGTGGTGTCAACAAAAACCAATGCACACGACAAAGGTACGTCATGACACCCAGAGTTTTGGGGCGCTCTATTAGGGGGCGTTCCCTCATGGAGTGCCTCCCTTCCGGTGCTTGCGGGCTCTAGCCTTCCGGTGTGCCGATTCTCGACCGCCGTGTCACTAAATTGTTGATGTGCTTTATGACCCTGACGCTGTTGGCGGCTGGCTGTGGGTCCACCGAATCCGAGCCCAGCTCGGCCGCGGCCCCGACGGCAGCATCGGGCCTATTGCCCGTTCCAACCACCGCCGCGTTGTCGCCGGAGCCTGCTGTCGTCGAAGCCACCACGCCGATCCCCGAGACCAGCGAAGCTTCCACCGTGCCGGAGCCAGTACCGCCGCCAACGTCACTGAGCTGCTTGTCGACGCGCCAGCGGGTTGCGCAACTGTTGCTGCCGCTGGCAACACAACCCGAACTCATCGGAGCGCAGGTCTTTGCCCGAGATGGCGAGCTGGGCGGCATTGGGCTGCTGGGCCAACCCGATGACCAACTCGCCGCCGATCTGACCGCGTTGCAGGAATCGTCATTCGTACCACTGCTCGTGGCCTCCGACGAAGAAGGCGGCTCGGTGCAACGCTTGGCCACGTTGTTGGGGCCGATCCCATCGGCGGCCGAGACGGCACAGTCGAAGACCCCCGACGAAGCCCGCAATCAGTGGATCGAATACGGATCGCGAGTTCGTGCGCTCGGGATCGATGTCGTTTTCGGTCCGGTGCTCGATGTCGGCTCGGGTCCCGGGATCGAAAGCCGCTCGTTCAGCGATGATCCTCAGGTGGTTGCGAGTTTCGGTCGAGCGGCCGCCGAGGGCCTGCTCGAGGCGGACATCACGCCGGTCTTCAAGCATTTTCCCGGCCACGGACGCGCCACCGCCGATTCCCATCTGGAATTGCCGACGACGCCGTCGCTCGCAGACCTGCGTGGATCGGACCTGGTGCCGTACGTGGAACTGTTGGCCGACCCGGTACTGGGTCAGCAAGCCGCCGTGATGATCGGGCATCTGGCGGTGCCCGGTCTCAGCAATGGACTCCCAACGAGCATGTCGCCTGCGACCATCAACGGGCTTTTACGAGACGAGTTGGGCTTCGGCGGGCTGGTCTTCACCGATGCCATGAACATGGGCGCAATAGTCAACACCTACGGCTTGCTCGACGCCACGGAACAAGCGATCGTAGCGGGCGCTGATATTGCGATATTGGGGTCGCTGGCCGACGTGACGCCGATGCTCGACTATTTGGTGATGCGGGCGCAAGAGGACGCGAACCTGGCGTCGACCATCGACAATCGCGCAGCGCGTGTATTGGCCGCGAAAGGTCAAGAGGGCCTCTGCCTCGGCGCCCAGTAGCGCATTCGAAACCTTCGGCTCGAAGCCGGGGCCTGCTAACTCGACGTCAAATAGAAGTAGATCACGAGCGCGAAGCAGACTGCCGCAACGGCGAAATAGGCAACGGTGATCCAGTCGATTCCGGATGCAGGGGCCCGTCGAACTTCTTCGGCGGCGGCGCTGAACACGCCGCCCTTTTTGTCAGGCGTGGCGTCTTCGACGATGACAACCGGCTCGGTGTCGCTGTCTAGCTCGTCGAGTGGGGTAGAGCTGTCGATGGCGTTGAAGAACGAACTTGCGGCGGCTTCTTCATCGGCTGGCGCTTCATCGTCGACCAGCAGCGGTGATTCGTTCTCGGGAGAGAGGCCGGTGAAATCGTCGCCGTCCTGGGCGGTGCCGAGATAACCAACCCAGTCGTCGGGATCTACCGGCTCCGATACCTCTTCGTCTACGTCGTCGTCATCGTCGTAGTCATCATCTACGTCGTCATCGTCGTCGTAGTCGTCATCATCGTCGTCATCATCATCTACGTCGTCGTCGTCATCTACGTCGTCGTCGTAGTCGTCATCTACGTCGTCGTCGTCATCTACGTCGTCGTCGTCATCTACGTCGTCGTCGTCATCTACGTCGTCGTCGTCGTCATCGTCGTCATCGTCGTCATCGTCATCGTCGTCGTCGTCATGATCTTCGTCGTCGCCCAGGGAGTCGGCGTCTGGTTCAAACAGGCCGCTCGGGCCGAGCCCATCTTCTGGATCGAGATCGGCTGCTTCTTCGTGGGTGGCCTCCCAATTCAGCACAACGTTGAAGAATTCACTGATGGCAGATCCGCTCAGCGTCCCGCGCTGAGTGGCCTCGTAGATGACGTCTTCTCGGACTCCGTCGTCGACCTCTTCACAGGGCAGTTCGCCCCAACCCGAAGAGCGAACAGCGGCGCGGATGTCCTTGATGTCGCGTTGGGTCGACGTCGAAAGGTTCGCTCCGTGGGCATCTACCCAAGCATTGATGGCCTGTGTCAGCTCCATGAATCTCCTCAAGATCGGACCCGCTGTATGCGACAGAGGCTAGTGCTCGGGGCCGTTGCATTCGATCCACCGGAGCAACCAATGTGACGGAGGTCATCCGACAAGTGTGTCTCAGCCCACTGAGCAGCCTTGCGATTGGCGTCAACATGAGCATGTACCCCAACCGGAGGACCTCATGTCTCGCTTTCGCATTCTCAGCTCGCTCGCCGCCGCTTCGCTCAGCATCGCCATGCTCGGCGCGTGCAGTGCCGAAGCACTGACCGAACGAGCTGCCAGCTTCGGGCTCGAACAGGCCATCGAAGGCGACCAGAACATCGACCTCGACTTCAGTGAAGACGGCGGCGGCTTCAACATCTCCACCGAAGAAGGCGACTTCTCGTTGAACTTCGACGAAGAGAACGGCGGCATCGCATTCAACACCACCGAGGGAGATGGAGTAATCAGCTTCGATGAGAACGGCATTGTGTTCGATACCACCGAGGGCGACGGGGTCATTACGTTCGATGAAGAGAACGGTGCCATCGACTTCAACACCAGCGAGGGTGACGGCAGCATCAACTTCGGAGACAACGGCGATGTGACCATCGAAACCGGAGAAGGCCAATTCGGCGTCGTTACTTCGGCTGACGCACCTGCCTCTTGGCCACAAGAACTATCTGTTCCGGCAACAGCCGTTCCTGGCAGTGAGATCTTCTCGGTCCTGGAGCTCGGAGGCACGGTGGTCACCTCCGGTACCTTCGAACACGACCCAGCCGAGCCCTATGCCGCTGGTGTGGTTGCCACCCTGCTGAGCAACGGTTGGACACAGAACATCTCGAGTAACCAAGACGGAACGATCTTTGCGCAGTTCAGCAAGGATGTCCTGATCGCCCAGGTCGTCGGTGACGTCAACGGCTCGACGACTGTCAGCGTGACGCAGCAGTCGAACTAGCAAGAACGTTGCCGGCTCAGGTGGAGGCTGGCACGTATGCAAAGCAGGTCACCTTGGCGGAGGTCGACCAGCTTGCATCCAGATACCGACCCAGCGGAGGGTCGGTATCACCCAAAAGATCGGTGCCGGCCCGGCGGGGGCCGGCATCGTTCGGTTTCACGACGGACGAACCACTCCCAAGTTCTGCCTGGGCGGCGAGCGGATAGGGTAAGTCCTGCGGCGACAGATCCACGGCGTGCCCGTCGGGTTCGCAAGCAGCCCGCAGGGTTGACACTCACGGGCCGCGAGGCCACGGCCTCGCTCACCGAGGGTGACGGGCAACGACCACTTTGCGGCCTACCCGCTCGGCCTCTCAGTGACGGCGGATGTTGCGGGGTGTGGTGCGCGGGCCGTATTTGGGGGCACCGATACCGCCGAGGTGTAGCAGGCGCACCACTCGTTGCCGATGACCTCGGTACGGCTCGAGCAGTTCGATCATGCGTTCGTCGGTGCCACGGGGCTCTCCGGCGAGTGCCCAACAGACGGTGTTCTTCACGTGATAGTCGCCAATGGGGATGGCGTCGGGATCACCGAGTGCTCGCCCGAGCACCAACGATGCTGTCCAGATCCCGATGCCCCGAAATGCCATCAATCGTTCGTACGCCTGCTCGACGGGCATCGTGGCGGCTTCCTCGACCCGATTGACTCGCCGCGCGGCATTGATGATGATCTCTGCTCGCTTGCGCTCGACCCCGTGCTGATGGAAGTCGTGATAGACGAGCCCAGCCAACGACTCGGCCGGCGGTCCAATTCGCAGAGGCTCGGGACCGGGAGCGTCTTCACCGAAGGCACGAACCAGGCTGCGCCAGCTGCGGGTGGCTTCCTTGCCGGTCACTTTCTGTTCGAGAATCACCAAGGGCAGGTAGTCCCAGATCAGCCCGGTCTTGCCGATACGAAGGCCGTGAAAGCGGCGATGCAGCTTGGCGACGATGTCGTGGTGGGCAGTAAAGGTAGACGGGTCGTCGTCGAGCCCGACCAGAGACGGTGCGGAATCCAGTGACCAGTCGGCGCCCGGACCCCAAGCGGTGAACTTGACGGCGTCGTTCTCGACACGGATCCGCATCGACACCGCTCCCTCGGGCGTGCGGGCCGCACGCCAGGCCTGCTGTATCCCACTGGACGCATCGCCGGTCACCCGGTCGCTGAGCGATGCTCGCAGGTCGAGTGCGTGAGTCAGTGCGATCGTGCGGGTCTTGCTGTCGCGGGACACGACGTCGATCGTAGTTGCCCCCATCTCGTACCATCTGGTGATGACTCGGGAACAGTGTGTGCAGTGTGGCTTCGACAGCGACGTGTACGACCGAGCAGACACGATCTCGTCTCAGCCCATCATCCACCTGCTGCTGCGAGCATCGATCGAGGGCCTACCGTCCGACGTGCTGCAGCAACGACCGGCAGCCGACACCTGGTCGATTGCGGAGTACATCGATCATGTCCGCGAGGTCGCATTCGGCAATCGGTTCGCAATCGAGACGGCGCTGAATGAGTCGGGCGCCGACCTGGGTGAGCCGCCATCACCGACGGTTCATCGAGCCGTGAAGTCGGATCGGACACCACCAATTGTGCGCTCCCTCTGTGGACTGCACAATTCAGATCAACTCCCGGTTGAACCTACGATGGCGCGGTGACTGCACCCAGCGATTCCAGCCCTTCGACGAGTGGCCGCCCCGACAGTGTGATCGTGGTATTGCTCGACTCGCTGAATCGCCACATGCTCGGGGCGTATGGCGGAACCGAGTTCGAGACACCGAATCTGGATCGCTTCGCCACCCGCTCAACCCGGTTCACTTCCCATGTCACCGGTTCGCTTCCTTGCATGCCGGCTCGGCACGACATTCTGTGCGGCGCACTCGACTTCTTGTGGAAGCCCTGGGGCTCGATCGAACTCTGGGAAGAGTCGATCACGGCCACCCTGCGCCGGTCTGGTGTCACCACCATGCTGGCGTCGGATCATCCGCATCTGTTCGAAACCGGTGGCGAGAACTATCACACCGACTTCACTGCGTGGCGCTATCTGCGAGGCCACGAGGGTGATCCATGGCGCACGTTCGAAGACCCATCGGCGATCGGTGCACCCACGTTGCCCTCAGCTGTCGACGGGGGCTGGTTCCTGCGAGATCGCTTCAACATCGACAACGACCGGTTCGGACGCCGTCACTACGACGATGGGCGGAGTTGGTTCCGCGGCGAAGACGACTTCCCTGGACCCAAGACCATGCGCGCCGCCTCGGACTGGGTGCGTCACGCGTCGCAGGCACACGACCGGTGGTTCCTGTTCATCGACGAATTCGATCCACACGAGCCTTTTGACACGCCCGAGCCCTGGGCATCGAAATACGACGACGAGCTGTGGGAGAGCGAACGACTCATCTGGCCGCCCTACGCCATCGGCGGCGTCAGTGGCGGTTCGCTCACCGTCGATCAGGGGCGCAATATCAGGAACAACTACGGCGCCAAGCTGTCCATGATCGATCACCACTTCGGACGCCTACTCCACGAGCTCGACGCCAACGACCTGTGGGACACCACCGCCGTGATCGTGTGCACCGACCACGGCCACTATCTGGGCGAAGAACGATCAGTGGGCGAGCCCGGTCAGGAAACCATGGCCGACATCTGGGGCAAACCCATGGTGCCGCAGTTCGAGCCGCTCGGACATACGCCACTGATGATCCACTGGCCCGGTCGTGACGGTGGCGGCGAGATCGAAGCGCTTACGACCAACGTGGACCTGAACGCCACCATTGCCGATGCGTTCGGTGTCGAGCTCGAACATCGCACGCACGGCCACTCCATGGTGCCGCTGCTGACGGGCGAACAGAGCAGTGTTCGAGACTGGGCCGTTGGGGGAGTGTTCGGCAACTGGGTGCAGGTCACCGACGGACAGCACAAGTACGCCCGGGCTGCGGTCGGCGACAACTTCCCCCTGTCGATGTGGTCGAACCGCTGGTCGACCATGCCCGGCCAAGACGACCTGGCAGCGTTCATGAAATGGCCCAAACCCGACCGCCGAGCCGCACTCGACTACATGCCCGGCGCCGATGTGCCTGTTATCCGCCAGCCGTTCGCTGCTGGCGATGACCTGCCGTATTGGGCGGGTGGCGCTCGGGCCGTGGGCCAGCACCACCTCTATGACCTGGGCGTCGATCCCGATGAAGCCGAGAATCGCCGGGGCGAGGCCACCGAGGCCGCCATGGCCGACTTGCTGCGCACCGCGCTGGTCGAGGTAGAAGCGCCAACCGAACAACTCGAACGCCTCGGCCTGGGCTAGGCGTGGGCTAGGCGGTGATCGGCAAGCCAAACGGAGTGGCGGTTGTGATCAACGGTGTGCCGAGGTCGGGCAAGACCTCACTGGCCCTGGAGATCATGGCTGCGTCGTCGGATCATTGGGTGAACGTCGGTGTCGACTCGGTGATGGCAGAGACCGCCGACCACTTTCAGCCGGGTATTGGACTTCGCCCGGGTGGCGAGCGCCCGGACCTCGAGCAGCTGGTGCTGATTTCTTATGAGCATCTGTTCAGTAGCGTCGCTGGTCATCTGCGCGCTGGTGTGAACGTCGTGGCCGATGTCGGCATCCACGATGACTACCGGCGTCCGCTCGACATTGTGGGAGTCATGCGAGATGCGCTCGCTGACCACGACGTGCTCTTCGTGGGCTTGCACTGCTCACTCGTTGCGCTTCGGGAGCGCCGCGAACTCTCCGGCTATCTGACATGGCAGCCCGGCGAACCGATCCCAGACCCGGTGGTTCGCTGGCAACGAGCCGTTCACCGAGGCAAGGCCTACGACCTCGAACTCGACACGACATCCACGTCAGCGTCCGCCTGTGCGGTAACCGTCTTGAGTCACCTCCGCACGAGCGGTTTACCTGATCGATTGACAATGCAACATGGCGAGGAGAAGGTGCAGGTTGGACCGGAGGTGATCGCAATTCAGCGGAAGTCGATGCTGGGGTAGCCGTCGGCGGCTTCCTGGTTGATGATCGACACGTACTTCGGCACGCCGCCGAAGTACGCCTGGTAACGAATCGTGCCCTCCTGGTGACCAGCAACGTTCGAGTTGTAGCCGGTAAACCATCCTTTACTGCCGCGAAGAAGCAGCTTCTCGTGGGCCCGCACGACCTCGGCGACCCATCGTTGTTCGGCTTCGGCCCGAGCCTCGACTCGAGTCGCTCCTTGGTTGCGTGCGTGGATCAACAGATCGGTGAGCCAGTCGACGCCGGTTTCGATCGCTCGCGGGAAGTTGGTTGATCCGGACACGCTTTGCGGGCCGGCAACCATGAACATGTTCGGGAAGCCACTCGCGAGTGCACCCAGGTACGTGCTGGGGCCGTTGCGCCACGCGTCGGCCAGTGTCTGACCACCGACGCCATGAATATCGATGCGGTCATATCCGCCGGTGATGGCATCGAACCCGGTGGCGTACACGATGACATCGAGATCGTGATGCTCGGCCGCCGTCTGGATTCCGGTTTCGGTAATGCGTTCGATGGGTGCATCGGCCAACGAGACCAGGTGCACATTGTCTCGGTTGTAGGCCTCGAAGTAGCGAGTCTCGAGCGGCAGCCGTTGCGTGGCGAAGCCGTGGTCTCGGGGTATGAGTTTCTCGGCGATCTGGGGGTCGTCGACCCGGTCACGGATGCGGTTGGCGATGTAGTCGGACATTTCCTGGTTGGCTGTTTCGTCGAGAAAGATCGCAGGGAAATTCGCAGCGGAGATGGCGAACCCAGGTTGTTCATAGAGCCGGTCCCAGGTCTCGATGCGTTGCTCGGGTGTCAGGTTCCAGAAGCCGCGCCGGTCAGGCACGTGTTCGAAGCCGCCCGGTGATGCAGAGCAGTTGGCGAAGATCTCGTCGTATCGGTCGCGAATCGCGGCCATCTCGTCGGCCGAGATCGGTCCGTTGTTCAGCGGCGAGCTCCAGTTGGGTCGACGCTGAAACACTTTGAGTTCGCCGACCTTGTCTGCCAACTCGGCGATGACCTGAATGCCCGTTGCTCCGGTGCCGATCACCCCCACTCGCTTGTCCGACAGGTCAAGTGGTTCCTCGGGCCAGTGATAGGTATGGAACGAGTGACCGGCAAAGTCGTCGATGCCCTCGTAACGCGGCAGGGTGGGCATCGACAATGGCCCGAGGCTCGTCACCACGAAGGTGGCGACATAGATCTCGCCACCTTGCAGGTGGATCGTCCACTCGTGTTCGGTGTCGCTCCAGGTCATGGTCTGCACGCGCGCATCGAAACGCATGTGGCGCCGCAGGTCGAACTTGTCGGCCACATAGTTCAGGTAGCGCAGGTTCTCGGGTTGTGCGGAAAAGCGCTCGTTCCAGTGCCACTCGTCGAGCAGTTCTTTGGAGAAGGAGTAGCCATAGGTGTAGCTCTCCGAGTCGAAGCGCGCGCCGGGATAGCGGTTGCGGTACCAGGTGCCGCCGAGGTCGTCGTCGCCCTCGAGCACGATGGCGTCGATGCCCAGGTCGGTCAGCCGCTTTATCTGGTAGATGCCGGAAACGCCGGCTCCGATAACGACGACCTCATGCCGCTGTGCTTCCATCTGCAAACGCTACCCGGCCGTCTCATACCGAAATAAGCGCAGCGTCTGGTTTGATGGACTCCGAGGCCGCCGCCTGTACCAGATCGGGAAGGGCGCGCTCGCCGTCGATGTCCACGCGGGGGAGTAGGCGGTCGAGCCAGCCCGGCAACCACCAGTTGGCATCGCCCATCAACTTCATGGTGGCGGGCACGAGCACCAGGCGAACCACAGTGGCGTCGACCAAAATTGCTGTGCCCAGCCCGAGTCCGAACATCTTGACCGTGGGGTCCTCGCTGAGCACGAAGCCGCCGAATACGCAGATCATGATGAGTGCTGCCGACGAGATGACCCGGGCAGTGCTCGCCAGGCCGGCGATGACCGATTCGTCGTTGTCCCCGGTCCGGATGAACTCTTCTCGAACCCGCGAGAGCAGGAATACCTCGTAGTCCATCGACAAACCGAACAGTACGGCGAACATGAACATGGGGATGAAGGACACGATGGGCACGGTGGCCTCCAAGCCGATGAGCCCGGCACCCCATCCCCACTGGAAGACCATGACCAGAACGCCGTAGGCGGCACCGATGCTGAGCAGATTCAACAGCGCCGCTTTCAATGGCACCAGAATCGAGCGGAACACGATCATCAGGAGTATGAACGACAACACGATCACCGCCGCAATGAACATCGCCAGCCGGTCGCTCACCCGGTTGGCGACGTCACCGAAGTTGGCGGTCTGGCCGCCGACATGGGCCGACGCCGATGAGTCGGCGAGCACGCCGGGAAACACGTCGGCTCGAAGCCGTTCAACAGTGGCGAACGTCGCGTCGTCCTGTGGCGCCGTGACCGGCATGGCAATGATCGTGGCCACATCGCCGATCGTTTCAGGGGGCGCAACAGCCGCCACACCGGGGTCCGCGGCAACGGCCGAGGCGAGCTCGGCCACAACCGAGGGGTTGCCGGCGGTATCCACGGCGATCACCAGCGGTCCGTTGATCCCATCGCCGAACCCTGCGGCCGCCAGATCGTATGCACGCCGTTGGGTGGTGGACTCGGGTTGGGTTCCTTCGTCGGGGAAACCCAGCTCCAGACCGAACACCGGAGCTGTCATGGCCAGCAGCGCAACGGTGGTGACGATCGCATAGGGCCAGGCATGGCGCGTGACATGGTCGCCCCAGCGGCGCCACCCCGGTCCGACATCGGCGGCGGTGTGACCTTTGCGGTGGATCCCGAGCCGATTGATCCAGTGCCCACTCAAACCAAGCAGCGCCGGGAGAATGGTGATCGAGGCGACCACCATGATCAACACGATCACCGACGTCGCCACGCCCGCAGCGGTCATGAACGGGACACCTGCGACCCCGAGGCCAAGGATGGCGATAACCACGGTTCCGCCGGCGAAGATCACTGCCTGACCCGACGTCGCCACGGCTCGGCCAGCAGATTCGGCGACCGACAGGCCCCGAGCCAGGAACTCTCGATGGCGAGTGACCAGGAAGAGCGCGTAGTCGATGCCGACGCCGAGGCCGATCATCGTGGCCAGCTGAGGTGCCCAGCTGGGGATCATGATCAGGTGGCTGATGAGCGGCATGGCACTGACGCCGATTGCGAGGCCGAACAGGGCCATACCGATGGGCAGGCCCATGGCGATCAATGAACCGAAGGCAACCAACAAGATGATGATGGCCGCGCCCAAGCCGATGAGTTCAGCGGCGCTGCTGGCTGGCTCTTCGAACGCGAAGAACAACTCGCCGCCGGCCTCGACCTGCAAACCCGACTGATCGCGAGCTTGCGTGACCGCTTCGTGCAGGCGTTCCAGGTCGGTGGCGTCGATCTCCTCGAGCAACGGGTACTGCAGCGAAAGCAGTGCTATCTGACCATCTGGGGACAAGGACTCGGCGATCGTGATCACGTTCGGCAGTTCGTTGAGCGTCTGCACGACATCGTCCAGTGCGGCTCGCTCGGTGCTACCGGCGAGCGTCGTATTGGCTTCGGAGGCAACAACGACGCGAGCAGTTACGCCAGCTCGTTCCGATTGCGCACTCGTCAACAGCTCGGTGGCGAGTTGGGAGTCGACACCGGGGACATCGAACGAGTCTTCCATGTCGCGACCGAATCCAGCAGATGATGCGACGATGACCACCGCAACGAACGCCCATATCGCAATCACACGCAACGGGTGTTGGGCGCTTCCACGCCCCAATCGATAGAGAAAAGCAGTCACTTCGGGTCCTTTCAGCCCTGCGGCACCTATGGGCCGAGCGCTCCGGGCGAGCGCAGAGTCCAATCGTGAACGAATCAGCACAGCGGAACATCAGCGGTTCGGTCGTACCAAGCTCGTACTTTCGGCCGATCCGCCACACCCGCGGATCTGCGTACGATGCGTAGGTGCCCTTGCCAGCGCCAATTCAGAACTATGTCGCCGAGCCAAGGGTGCCTGGCGCTCCGTCCAGGGTGTGGCGTGACTGGGCGCTGCTCGGCGTGGTCTCGATCACGGCCGTTGCCGAAGTGCTGTTCCGCGACGATGACGAATGGCTCAATGTGTCATCGGGTTGGCATTGGGCGTCGCTGGTGACGTTCTTTGTGGCGGCGGTCCCCACGATCCTGTTTCGCCGCACCCGTCCGTTGTTGGTCGCTGCGCTGGGCTTCGGCGTCTCGATCACTTTCGGTGTCGTGGTTGCCATGCTCGAGGGCGAGTTCGGAGGGTTGTGGAGCACGGCGATCATCTTGATCAGCCTGTACACCATCTTCCGATGGGGCTCTGGCCGCGACGGCGTGCGGGGTCTGGCCTTGGCGGTCGTCGCCGGCATCGCCGGCAATCTGTCGGACCCGTCGACCGGTCTGAGCGACTGGATCGGTGGGTTCATCGTGTTGAGCATCCCCATCGGTGTCGGCCTGATCGTGCGCTATCAGAGCAACGCAAACGAGCTGGCGGTCTCCGATGCCAAGTCGCTCGAACGAGCGGAGCTGGCCCGAGAACTCCACGACACCGTTGCGCACCACGTGTCGGGTATTGCGATACAGGCGCAGGCCGGCCGGGCCATGGCCGCTACCGATCCGGAACGGGCGCTCGGCGTGTTGGCAGTCATCGAGGAAGCGGCCTCGCAGACACTGCTCGAGATGCGGTCCATGGTCGGCACGTTGCGGCACGATGCCGACGCCGCAATGGCACCACAGCACGTGCTGGGCGACCTGCATCGGCTCGCCGACGAGGTCGTGGGCGATCTTCGAGTGACTGTTTCGATCCACGACTCGGTCGGGTCAGCTGGTGCTGCGACACAGTCTGCGATCTATCGCATTGCACGCGAGTCCATGACGAATGTCGTGCGCCATGCTCGAGGTGCCAGTGAGATCGCGATCGATGTGACGGGTTGCGCCGAGCGCATCACCGTGACGGTTGTCGACGACGGTGTAGCCACACAATCCAACGGTGCAGGCTACGGACTGCTCGGTATGGCCGAGCGGGCGAAGATGCTGGGCGGCTCGTTTCATGCCGGGCCGGGTCCTGCGACCGGCTGGCAGGTCGTGGCATCCTTCCCCCGAATCGGAGCTACATGAAGAACGTGCGAGTGGTGGTCGCCGACGACCAGGAGATCGTTCGAACCGGATTATCGATGATTCTCGATGCACAACCCGGCATAGAAGTCGTTGCCCAGGTCGACAACGGGCGAGATGCGGTTGAGCAAGCCAGGCGGCTGAGGCCCGACGTGTGTCTGTTCGACATACGCATGCCGCAGATGAACGGCATCGAGGCGACCCGCGAATTGGCTGGTCCCGATGTGAGCGATCCAATGGCCGTGGTCGTGATCACGACGTTCGATCTGGACGAGTATGTGCACGGTGCCTTGCGGGCCGGCGCCCGAGGATTTCTGCTCAAGGATGCGGGAGCGGAATTGTTGGTGCAGGCCATCTGCGCTGCTGCCGAGGGCGATGCGCTCATCGCCCCGAGCGTGACAGTTCGCCTGTTGGAGGCGTTTGCCTCGACCACCTCGGTCGAGCCTGTGCAGCCCATCGACTCATTGACCGAACGTGAAGAAGAGGTGCTGTTGACCGTCGCCCGTGGCCTCACCAATGCCGAGATCGCCGATGAGTTGTACGTCAGCCTGAGCACCATCAAGACCCATCTGGCGAGCCTGATGTCGAAACTCGAGGCACGCAATCGGGTCGAGATCGCCATGTGGGCTTATGAAACCGGGCGGGTTCAGCGGGCTCCGTAGCGCGGCGGGGTGTGTGGGTCGGGGCGTGCCGGCGCAAATGTGTGATCACGCTCGTGTGTCAAGCTGGGATCGTGACCGAGTTTCCACGCCCACTGACCGAGGTGGCGGGTCCGTTCTCCGCCGCGAAGATTCACGGCGCTGCCGAGGGCATGGGAGCCTATGGCGACGCCACCCGAGCTTTGGTGGCCAAAGGCATTTTGCCACCCGATCTGATCACCGGAATGACGCTGGCGCTGTTGGCCAAACAACCTCGCAAGGCACGGCCCGACGGTGTGAAGAAGGCCAGCGGCGTGGCCGGTCGCGTCTGGGTGCGCGAGCAGTTCACGATTCATCGACCGATCCCTCACGACGATGCCTGGACGGTGCGGGGCGAGAGTACGGGCACGTATGTCAAGAGGGGCCGCTCGTACTCCACGACCGCGTCACGGTCGCACACCAGCACGGGCCAGCACTTCGCCACCAACCTGACAACCGGACTGTTCACCTACAGACCCGATCCCGATCTCGAGGACTCGGTCCATGGCCTGCCACTCGAAGACACGCCATCGCCCCTGCCCGACTGGTCGGCGGCGACAAGTAACCCGCACGGTGACGCACTTCGAGCTGTCGCAGCGGGCGCTGTGCTCGGCGGCCAACCTGTCCTGGTGTCGCTGGCGATGATGACGGCGCGCGACACCGACAACCCCGACAACCCCATTCACTCGGACCCCGAGCAGGCCAAGAAGGCGGGACTGGCCAAGCCGATCGCTGGCGGGTCTCACGTGCTCGCGTTTCCGCTCGAAGCAGTGATGGCTGCGTTCGGCGACCAGGTGCTGCTGCATGGCGCGCACTTCGACATCCGGTGGAAGGCCCCCACAGAGAACGACGTAACCATCGTGCCAACCGCAACCGTGTCGACAGCCGCTGCTGACCGTGTGGTGCTCGACCTGAAAGTGGACCTCGACGCCGGACCGACCGCCATGGTGGGCACGCTCACCATCCCCATCGCATGACTACCGCGCTCACGGGTGTCCGGGTACTCGATCTGAGCGATCGCTCGGCGGCGTTGGCCGGGCGCGTGCTGGCTGACCTGGGCGCTGATGTGATCATGGTCGAGCCACCCGCGGGCAACTCGATACGACACCTCGCACCTCGATTCGAGGGCGTCGACCCGACCGAAGGCGCATTCGCCCACCAGTGCTTCTCGGCCAACAAGCGATCGGTCGTGCTGGACGTCGCATCTGACCAGGCGAAGTTCCTGGCGCTGGTGGCACGCGCCGACGTGGTCATCGACACCGAGCGACCGGAACATCTGGCCGAGATCGGACTTGGCCACGACACTCTGCGATCCGTGAACCGTGGCCTGATCCAGTGTTCGGTCACACCGTTCGGCCTGCACGGTGAGTGGCGAGATCGCCTGGCCACCGACATCGTCGCCGGCGCCGCCGGAGGTTTGGTATGGCTGTCGGGCGAACCCCGAGGCACGCCGGTACAGGGTGGTGCCGACGTGGCGTATGCCATGGCGGGCTTGATCGCCGCGTCGGCGATCTCGATCGCTCTTCACCATCGACAGGGAGGGGCAGGTGGCGCCCATATAGACATCTCGCTGCAGGAAGCCGCCGCGTCGGCCGCGATGCAGACGGCCACACCCAGCAAATGGACCTGGTTCAATCACATCCCTCGTCGCCCGGGTTTGTCGGCCGCGCTCGAGTGTGCCGACGGCGGCTATGTCGGCCACATGATCCGCCCCGACCGATTTGCCAAATTTCTGGCCTGGGCCGACCGCGAAGACATCGATCATGGCATGACGCCCGACGACTGGAAGCTCAGCCGACTCGATGCTCCTCGCGAAGGCAACCCAGTGGCAGCCGCCACGTTGGCCTTGGCCGCGAAGCTGACGCGAGACGAGTTCTTCGCCGGCGCGCTCGAGGCCGACCTGATCTGCCTTCCGGTGCTGAGTTTCGAAGATCACGAGCAGATCGATCACTACCAGATCAATGAGCAGTTTCTGACCGTGCAGCATCGCGGAATCGACCGTGAGCTCGGCTTCGTGCGCTCGCCGGTCGACGGCATGGCCGAAGACGTCGTGCTGCGGGCTGCGCCGATGTTGGGTGCCGACCAACCACTACTCGAAGAGCTGGCGTCGGCACCTGTCTTGATCGATGATCCGGGTGCGGCCTCCTCGCCGGATCCGGCGCAGGCGCTGAAGGGTTTGCGGATTGTGGACTTCGGGTGGGTGCTGGCTGCGCCTATCGGCACCCGCTTGCTCGCCAGCTTCGGCGCCGAAGTCATCCGCATCGAGTCGACGAAGAAACCCGACTCGATGCGCAGCCAGATCGGCCCCGAGGGCGTACCAGATCCTGACTTGGGCGGGCTGTTCAATGTTGTCAACGCGGGCAAGAAGTCGCTCGCTGTCGATCTGGCGACCGAGCACGGCATGGCGCTGGTGAAAGAGCTGATTGCCACCGCCGATGTGGTCGTGAACCACTTCCGACCCGGTGCCATGGAACGCATGGGATTCGGTTTCGACGTGCTTCGAAACCTGAAGCCAGACATCGTGTCGCTGAACTTGCCCGGCGCTCATCGACACGGCCCGTGGGCGGTCCGACCAAGTATGGGCAATATCTTGATGGCCGCCTCGGGCTTCAACATGCTGACCGGGTTCGAGGGTGAGCGGCCCCGAGGCATCGGTATCGCATACCCCGATTTCACCGGTCCCCATCTACTGACATCAACGATTTTGGCGGCGCTTCGACAGCGAGCATCGACCGGCGATGGCCAAGAAATCCATCTCACACAGCTGACGGGCATGGTGTCGTTGCTGGGAGCCGAATGGATGCAGTTCAAGGCCACCGGCGTGCAGCCGCCCCGGCGAGCCAATCGCGATCCGAACCTGTGCCCCCACGGCGTGTTCCCCGCGGTCGGCTCCGAACACAGCGACGACGAATGGGTCGCGCTGGCCGTCGACGGCCAGGACCAGTGGTCTGCCTTCTGTGCGACCATGCGGCGCCCGGATCTGATCGAGGACGCCCGGTTCGCTACCCACACGGATCGCAAACACAACGAGGACGCACTCGACGAGATCATCAGCGCGTGGACAAGCATGCTCGACAAATGGCATACGGCTGATTCGCTGCAAGCCGTCGGTGTAGCGGCTGCACCCGTGGAACATCTGGCTGAAACCTTCGAGCGCGACCCGCAGCTGCGGGATCACTATCAGACGGTGCAACAACCATCGCGTCCCGACATCGACATACCCATCAATCGCGAGGCAGCACAGTGGGTGGGCCACGATTTGCTGCTCACTCGGGCGCCGGCGGTGGGCGAGCACAATCAGCACATCGTGTGTGATGTGCTGGGTCACGATGACGAGCACTTCGTGCAGCTCGTCATCAGCGACGTGCTGACCTAGAACGCCGGTGGTGACCATGGGTGACTCAACAGCAGATCTGCGTTCGTACTACGAGGAAGAAGCTCGACGCGGTTTGCGCTCTGAGCTCGTCGGGCAGCGGGTTGTCGAACGAAACGATTTCATTGCGTTACTACGCGCCGAATCCCGCACATCGATCATCGACTTCGGGGCAGGACCGGGCCACGACATCGGCGGATTCGCGCATGCGGGCATCGCTGGTATCGGACTCGATCTGGCTCATGGCAACGGCGTGCTGGCGGCAGGCAACGGACTGGTTGTTCTGCAGAGCTCCATTGCCGCGCCTCCGCTTCGGCCTGGCTCCTTCGCAGCTGGATGGTGCATGAGCACCCTCATGCATGTTCCCGAAGCCGACGTTCCTGCGACGCTCGTCGCCATGGCCGCGGTACTCGTGGCGGGCGCGCCATTGGTGGTTGGCCAGTGGGGAGGTTCGCTGGGCGACCTCACGAGCCACGACGGGATCGAGGGCGAGCGGCGACTGTTCAGCTTGCGCAGTTTCGAGCGCAACTGCGCCCTACTCGCCCAGATCGGCGAGCTGGAGAGGTCCGAGATCTGGCCGACCGGACCCGATGGTTGGGAGTACCACCTCTGTCAGGTGCGCGCCTAACCTGCGTAAGTGACCCGCCCACTTACGCAGGTTTGGGTGTGTCAACCTGCGTAAGTGACCCGCCGATGTACGCAGGTTTGGGTGTGTCAACCTGCGTAAGTGACCCGCCGATGTACGCAGGTTTGGGTGTGTCAACCTGCGTAAGTGACCCGCCCACTTACGCAGGTTGGTTCAGGCAGACAGGCCGCCGTCGATGACGAGTTCGGTGCCGGTCATGTAACGGGAATCGTCGCTCGCCAGGAACAGTACGCCGTTGGCGATGTCGTTGGGTGTGCCGAGCACGCCGCTGGGTACTGCCAAAGCAGCTATGGCTTCGGGATCCATGTGATGTGAGTCACCATCGGGTTGTAGCTCGGGATTGATCTTGGTCCAGATCGGGGTGTCGATGATTCCCGGGTGCACCGAGTTGAGGCGGATCGGCCAGCGGTTCTGCGCACACTCGAGCGCGACGCCTTTGGTGAACAGGCGTACGCCGCCCTTGGTGGCGTTGTAGGCCGCCAGACTGGCCGCACCTTTGAGACCCGCCACCGACGACATGTTGATGATCGATCCGCTTCCAGATTCGTTCATTGCCGGGATGCAGTGCTTGACACCCAGAAAAACTCCGTCGAGGTTGATCGCTTGCTGGCGCTGCCAATCGTCGAGGGTCATGGTCACGATGCTGCCGCCGATACCGATTCCGGCGTTGTTCACGAGTACGTTCACGCCACCCATATCGGCGACGGTGGCGGCCACGACGGCTTCCCATTCGGCTTCGCTGGTCACGTCGTGGTGCATGAACTGGGCGACACCGCCCTTGTCGCGGATATCGGCGGCGGTAGCTTCACCGGCGGTGTCATCGATGTCGGTCACCATGACCGAAGCACCTTCTTCGGCAAGCCGTAGGGCACAGCTTCGACCGATGCCAGAGGCGCCTCCGGTCACGATGGCGACTTTGCCGGCGATCCGCCCTGCACGTGCTTCGGCTGTCATCTGATCTCCTACGTTCGGTGGTAGGGCGAGTATGTCAGATGCTCCTTGCCACCCAAACTCGAGCGGAATTCTGCGACTGCAGGATCCTTGGCCTGAACGAGCGGAGATGGGCTAACGAGTGGCGCAGGTACTTGCGACGGGGCGGCATTGGATCACACAACACTTCGCTGTGCCACAGCCCACCGTCGTCGAAATTCGTGCACGTGGCCGGTCGATGCACCTCCACGACACCACGATGTGGCCGGGTTAGGCTCCGTGGCAGCCGCCAGCCGAAGCGGTTGGTCAACCGATGTGGAGTGTCAACCATGACCGTGGTCTCGAACCAATCGGACATACCGGATCGGCGCGTGCGATCCGCGATCAGCGTGTTCGACATGCTCAAGATAGGCATCGGTCCGTCGAGTTCTCACACGCTTGGTCCGTGGCGGGCGGCTCTTCGATTTCTCGACGAGTTACAGGCGGCCGTTCCGCTCGAGCAGGTCGAATCGGTATCGGTCGACCTGTTCGGCTCACTGGCCAAGACCGGCCGAGGCCACGGCACCGGCATCGCCATCATGATGGGACTCCGCGGCGAAGACCCCGAGACATGCGAAGTGGACCTGGTGACGCGACTGGGCGACGAGGTCCTGGCGTCGGGTCAACTCGAGCTGATTGGTCGTCGCGCGGTGCCGTTCGTGCGAGAGCGCGACATTCGCTTCAACACCGATCACTCGCTGGACTTCCACCCCAACGGCATGGGCCTTACCGCAGTACTCGCGACCGGCGAAGAATTCGTTCGCCGTTACTACTCGGTCGGGGGCGGATTCATCGTCGGCGAAGACACGTCGGCCGTCGACGATGCGCCGGTTGATCTGCCGTGTCCGATCGAACGAGCCAGCGATCTACTCCGTTGGACCGAGGTTCTCGATTGCTCGATCGCCGACGTCGTGCGTCGTAACGAGCGGGTTTGGCGAACCGACGAAGAGATCGACGCCGGATTGCTGCAGATCTGGGACACCATGATCCAGTGCATGTACCGCGGCTGTTGCACCAACGGCGTGCTACCTGGGGGACTCGACGTGACCCGGCGCGCTGCGGCCATGCACGATGCTTTGATGGGACCGGCGAGCGGCTTCGAAACGGCCGAAGAGTGGTTCCGATCGGTATGCGAGGCGCGCCCCCATTTCGACCACACCGTTCAGTGGGTGAGCTGCTTTGCGTTGGCGGTCAACGAAGAAAATGCGGCATTCGGTCGGGTCGTGACCGCACCGACAAACGGCGCGGCAGGCGTGCTCCCTGCAGTGCTCGCCCATTTCATGGCCACCGGCGATGGCACGAAAGAAAGCGCGATTCGGTTCCTGATGGTTGCGGCCGAGGTGGGTGCGATCTTCAAGAAGCGCTCCACGATCTCGGCTGCCATGGGCGGTTGCCAAGCCGAGATCGGCGTGTCATCGTCGATGGCGGCCGCAGCTCTGGTCGAGGGACGTGGCGGCTCACCGGCACAGGCACTGATGGCAGCCGAGATCGCCATGGAGCATCACCTCGGCCTGACCTGTGATCCAATCGGCGGACTGGTGCAAATCCCTTGCATCGAACGAAATGCCATGGGTGCAATGAAAGCGATCACGGCGGCCCACATGGCACTCGCCGGTGCGCCTGGCTTGGCCCGAGTCAGTCTCGACGATGTGATCGACACCATGTGGCAGACCGCCCAGGACATGAGCAGCAAGTACAAGGAGACATCCGAAGGCGGCCTCGCGATTCGTATCCCGGTGCGCATTATCGAGTGTTGAATCGCTCTGGTACGTTCCCGACATGGGACATGTACATGCCGATTACGACGTCATAGCTGCCATGAGAGACAGCGATCCCGACGAACCCGTCGTGATGCTGAATCTGCTGAAATACCGAGAGACCGCTGAGTCCGGATACGGCGTCGATGGTCTGACCGGTCGCCAGGCCTACACCAAATACGGCGAGGCCTTCGCCGAGCTCGAACCACGATTCGGCGGATCCGTCACGTGGATGGGGCGAGCGAAACACACGGTGATCGGCGGCGACGAGGACTGGGACATCGTCATCTTGGTCAGCTACCCCACTCGACGCCAGTTCATCGACATGCTCAGCGACCCCGACTACAAAGCCATCGCCCCCATGCGGGCCGCCGCGCTCGAAGACTCACGCATCATCGAAAGCACCCAACTCGTCCCGCGACGGGAATAGCACCGCTGGGTGTTGCACCGTTCGGTGTTGCACCGCTCCGCTTGGGCCGACGTTCGTCGGATGGGGTTTCTCGTCGTTTTGGTCGCCTCCTCCCGCTCGTCCCTCGCTCTTGCGTTTGCGTTTTGCTTGAGCGCCGGTGTGCGCCATCGGGTTCGTGGGTCGCCTGCCTCGTTCAGGGCGCGATTCGGTGTTGTTGGGCTGGTGCTAGTTGAATGAGGGGATGAGCAACAACAGCACATCTGACATTCCCACTTCTTCTCGGGAGCTGCTTTCGATGGTGACCAACGATGGCGCCGTGACCCTTGGCCTTCACGAAAACGAGTTGGGTGAACTAGGCGATGACAAGGTGTTGATCCGGATCGAAGCTGCTCCCATAAACCCATCGGACCTCGGCATGCTGTTTGCTGGCGGTGACGTGTCCAAGGCCGCGGCGGTCCCGGGAGACCAGACCGCAGTGGCGGTGCCACTGTCGGCTGGTGTGCTCGCCGCATCGGCTGGTCGGATCGGAAAGCACATGCCAACGGGCAACGAGGGTGGCGGCACGGTAATTGCTGCCGGCTCTTCAGCCAACGCACAAGCGCTACTCGGCAAGGTGGTCGGCTTCCTGTCCGGTAACGCCTATGCCGAGTATCGAGTGCTGCATTTCTCACAATGTCTGGCCATGTCCGACGGAACGGACCCCGCCGACGCAGCCGCAGCGTTCGTGAATCCGTTGACCGCTCTTGGCATGGTCGAGACCATGAAAGCCGAGGGCCACACTGCGCTGATCCACACCGTGGGTGCATCGAACCTGGGACTCATGCTGAACCGGATCTGTATCGACGACGGCGTCGGTCTCGTCAACATCGTGCGCAAGCCAGAGCACGTCGCACTGCTGAAGGGTCTCGGTGCCGAGCACATTTGTGATTCGAGCTCAGCCGATTTCACCCACCAGCTCACTGATGCTCTGCGAGCGACCGGGGCAACGATTGCCTTCGACGCAATCGGCGGTGGGGAACTGGCTGGCACCCTGCTGTCGGCCATGGAGCGCGTCGCGTCCGAAGCCAACGAGTTCAGCCGCTACGGATCCGACACACACAAGCAGGTCTATATCTACGGCGGCCTCGACCGCGGGCCTACGACACTCAAGCGCAACTTCGGCATGTCATGGTCACTCGGCGGCTGGCTGCTGACTCCGTTCCTGGCCAAGATCGGCCAAGAAGGCGCCGACCGACTGCGTCAACGTGTGGCCGATGAAATCACCACCACGTTCGCCAGCAACTACGGCATGCGCCTGTCACTCCAAGATGTCGTCGATCCCGAAATGGTCAAGCGCTACGGCCTGATGGCTACTGGCGACAAGGCACTGGTCACACCGCAGGCCTCTGCATAGATGCCCGTAGGGGCCCCGTCCCCATTGTTGGTCGCCTGACATCCGCACTACGCGATCGATGAAGCTCGCCTTGCCGTTGCCGGCCCTGTTGACGATCGCTGCCTTCACCAGCTGCAGCTCAGAGGCACAGCTGGCAGACCCTCAGCCGGAACCGACAACGGTGCCGGTGTCCGAGAGCCGATCACCTATACAACCATCGACGGCCGACGCCGCGTCGCTGCGAGATCACATCGTGGTGGCGCCCCAAGAGGGCTTCCTGTTCGCCGGCAGCGTGGCCGACAACATCCGTCTGGCCAAACCAAGTGCGTCCGACGCCGACATTTGCACATCACTGGATCGCATCGGCGTGCTCGATGTATTCGAACGCTTGCCCCAGGGGCTCGACACCGAGGTGCAAGAACGCGGTAGCAGGCTGTCGGCGGGCGAAAAGCAGTTGGTCTCGCTGGCTCGGGCTGCACTGGTCGATCCCAAGATCCTCATCCTCGACGAAGCCACATCGAGTGTCGATCCCGGTACCGAGGCAATCGTCGAGGTCGCCATGGAGTCCCTCATGGAAGGACGCACGGTGATTGCGATCGCTCACCGATTGTCGACTTCTGAACGGTGCGATCGCGTCGGGGTCATAGTCGACGGGCGCCTGGTCGAGCTCGGGCCCCACCACGACCTGGTGGCCGCCGGTGGTCACTATGCCGAGTTGTTCGAAGCCTGGACCAGCGGACTGGCCGCCTGAATTCGATTCAGCCAGCCAAGACGGCGGTGCGGATCACGGGTAGCCTGCAACCATGAGCACGGACGCACTCGACACCCCGCTGGCACGACTCGAACAAACTGCGACAAGCGGCCCGATCACGCATCTGCCTGTCTGGTCGGCCATCACCGCCGCCGACGTCGAGCCGGGCGTGACCGAGTTGGTCAACACTGCAACCGCCCAGTTCGAGGAGCTCGAAGCCGACTTGACGCCAACGTGGGAAGGCGTCATGGAGCCGCTCGAACACATCGGCCATCGGGTCGAAGCGGTTATCGGCACCGTCACGCATCTGACCAGCGTGAAGTACAGCGACGAGATGCAAGAGGCCTACGACCGCGTGCGCCCGGCAATCGTTGCCATGTCGAACACCATGAGCCAGAGCCGAGCGGTCTACGACGCCATGGTGGCGCTGCGTGACAGCGATGAGGGTCAGACTCTGTCGGTTGCTCGAACCCGTATTCTCGACGAATCGATCCGAGGCATGGAGCGCTCTGGTGTGGCTCTCGCCGGTGAACAACAGGATCGGTACAAGTCGATCAAGGATCGCTTGGCTGAGCTCAGTAACACATTCAGCACCAACCTGATCAAGGAAGAGCGCGAGTCGCGGGTCAAGGTGACCGACGAGAGTCGACTCGACGGCGTGCCGGCTGCCGTGATCGAGATTGCCAAGAATCAGGCGATCGAAGACGGCGCCGACGATGCGTGGCATTTTCAGGTCAACGGTGTGAGCTATCTCGGCATCAGCCAGAACGCCACCAATCGCTCGCTGCGTGAAGAGATGCTGCGCGCGTTTCGCACCCGAGGTCTGCAACCGGGCCTCGACAATCGGCCGATTCTCCAAGAGATTCTCGAACTACGCCAAGAACAAGCCCAACTGGTCGGCTTCGACAACTATGCCGAGCTGAGCCTCGACGCCAAGATGGCACCTTCGGTGGCTGCGGTATGGGCGCTGCTCGATCAGCTCGAGCAGGCCGCTCGCCCGTTCGCCGAGATCGAACTCGAATCGCTGTCGGCCTTCATGGCCGAGCAGGGTGCCGAGGGCGCAGATGATCCGGCACCATGGGATGTCGTGTTCTGGGCCGAGCGCCAGCAAGAAGCGCTGTACGGCTACGACGCCGAAGAGCTGCGCGACTACTTCCAGCTGCCCAAGGTTCTCGGCGGCCTATTCGATCTGGTGACCAAGCTGTACGGCGTCGAGATAACCGAATCGACCGATGCCGGCGTGCCCGTTTGGGATCCGTCGGTGCAGTTCTTCGAAGTGCGCCGCGATGGCGACGTGATCGCTGGGTTCTATGTCGATCCGTACAGCCGCCCGGGCGAGAAGCGCGGCGGCGCATGGATGAACACGGTCGTGGGCCGCGATCGTTTGCTGGCGGTTGGCGATGCCGAGACGTCGCTGCCGGTTGCGCTGTTCGTCATGAACGCTCGCCCGCCGGCCGACGGTCGCCCCGGTCTCATGTCGCTCGACGAAGTGCGCACGCTCTTCCACGAGTTCGGCCACGCCACCCAGCACATGTTCACCGAAATCGACGAGGGCGGCGCCTCGGGGATGAACCTGGTCGAATGGGATTCCGTCGAGCTTGCCAGTCAGTTCAATGAGTACTGGATGGAACACAAGCCGTTCCTGCGGGCACTGACCGCCCATGTCGACTCCGGCGAACCGCTCGACGACGACACGCTCGACCGCATCATCGACAGCCGCAACTTCATGGTCGCCAACGCCACCTTGCGCCAGCTGCACTTCGCCAAGTCCGACATGGCCCTGCACGAACGATTTGGCATCGACCCGTCGATCACCGATCCGCAGGCGCTCGACATCGAACTCGGTGACCAGATCTTGGTCACACCCCGGCTTGAAGGCGCAAGCATGTTGCCCGCGTTCGGCCACCTCTTCGCCGGCGGCTACGCCGCCGGCTATTACTCCTACAAGTGGGCCGAGGTCCTGGCCGCCGACGCATTCGCTGCGTTCCGTGAAGCCGGCCTGGACAACGAGGCCGAGTTGGCCGAAGTCGCCAGCCGCTTCCGCGAAACGGTCCTGGGTCTGGGCGGCAGTCGCCCGGCCGAAGAGGTCTACCGCATGTTCCGCGGCCGAGATGCCACCCCCGACGCACTACTGGCCGACCAGGGACTCGTCGCAACCTAGTGGGGTTCGACGGGTAGCCCCGTCAGGCAGTAACTTCCTTGCAGACTCGGGGGAGTGACATGACTGGACCGCTCGACGGTTACACCGTTATCGATATCTCGGCTGTGGTATCGGGGCCCATGTGTGCCCAGGTGCTGGGTGATCAGGGCGCGGACGTGATCAAGATCGAGCCGATGGGAATCGGTGACATCACCCGCATGGGCGGCTACCGGGTCGACGACGTGTCGGCCATGTTCCTGTCGTGCAATCGCGGCAAGAAGAGTGTGGCTCTCGACCTGAGCCAAGACGCCGGCATCGAGGCCGTCAAACGCTTGGCGGCGACCGCCGACGTGTTCGTGCAGAATTTTCGGCCGGGCGCAACCGACCGCATGGGCATCGGCCCCGAGGCGCTGCATGACATCAACCCCGACCTGATCTATGTGTCGATCTCGGGCTTCGGTCCGACCGGCCCCTACAGCCAGTGGCGGGTGTATGACCCGATCATCCAGGCAATTTCTGGGGTGCCGTCGGTGCAGCGCAGCCTGGACATTCCCATTCCCGATCTGGTGCGCACCATCATCGGCGACAAGTCCACCGCACTGACTGCATCACAAGCGGTGACCGGTGCGCTGTTGGCTCGTGAACGAGGCCGAGCGCGTGGCCAGCATCTCGAGATCCCCATGCTCGACTCGCTGTTGTACTTTTTGTGGCCCGACAACTTCATGGGCGAGACCTTCACCGGCGAGGTGACCCCCGGCCCGCTGCTGCATGACATCTATCGGTTGCAACAGACCGCCGATGGAAATCTGGTCTACTTCGCCGTATCCGACAGCGAATGGGAAGGACTGTGCAAAGCCCTCGGTCATCCCGAATGGTGGGACGACGAACGCTTCAATACGACGACGGAGCGCATGAAGCCCGAGAACTTCGAGACGATCGGCGGGCTGGTCAACAACGCCTTCGTGCAGGCGAACACCGCCGAGATCCTGGCGCGGTTGCACGAGTTCGAGGTGCCAGCTGCACCGGTGAACGAATTGGGCGACGTGTTCGACGATCCCCAGGTGGTGCACAACCAGTCGATCGAATACTGGGACCATCCGGTGGTCGGACCAACCCGTTCTGCCCGTCAGCCCGTGCGTTTCTCCAACACCCAGCCCGACGACAACTTCAGCGCTGACAGCCTGGGGCAGTCAACCCGTGAGGTGCTCGCCACGGCCGGCTACACCGATGTCGAACTCGACGCGCTCAGCGAAGCCGGCGTGACCATCTGAGATAACGAATCGGTGCCGGGCACTCGCCAAGCACTCATCGGAGCGATGACGCACGACCGGTGACTCGTTCGACGGTGTCGCCCCTCGACGCTCATAATGTCTATGACGCTGTGATTTCGAGCCGCTCATAGCCGGCAGCGGAGCGCGCCTCGTCGAGTGCGGACGAAACCCGCACGATCTGAGCGGGGCCGAGCGATCGCGTAAGTGCCGTACTGCTCGGCTTTGAGGTCATGACGGGTTGAGCAGTATGGGTGGGCCAACGCTCGGGGCAGCAGTCCCGATTGGCCATTCTCGACATGTGGTTCCGTTCGCCGCAGTTGGCCTCGAGCGGTGCCGCCAATCAGGTCGACGCACGGATCTCGTGGTGCGTCGGCCTGGCGAAGTCACGCAGCAAATGATCGATGTGCTGGTGGTCAAGATCCGCGGTACGACGGTGACAGTTGAGCAGCCGGACGGCAGCACAGCCGGCATCGACATTTCCACTCTTGTTGACGCTGATTGTGAGCAGGGCCGTCGTCGATTCGGTCGTCGCTTAGGGTATGTCGTCGATGCTGTCGGAACATTCTTTCGGTAGCTGCGAACGACCTTAGGATTCGCTGCGCCGTTCCGGGATGATGTTGCGCTGGTGAATGGCGCCGAGATGTGAGCCGTTCGCGAGCGGGCCTCCGCGTATTCGACCACAGTGTTATTAAGCGGAGACCGGGCCCGCCGCCTTCTCGAGCTTGTTTCTATGCCAATTCTTCGAATCGCACGCCCTTCCGACACGTCCGCTCAATTTCGATCTTCAGGTCCTCTCTCACGAAGACGGCCGTCCTCATCTTCGCGAGTCGAAAAATTTTCCTGTCACCAAGTCTCCGTTCATCGATGACGAGTGTTTCCGCTGACAGAATCTTGTCCTGATCTTCAGGGAAGATGTCTGCCGGAAGTCTGTGCAACTCTGAACGAGTTTCGTCGACTGCATCTTCGCAGTTGAGAACGTTCAAGAAGAAGTACTCGGGAACGATGCTCCGGTTCGACACGTCGACGTCGAGCGTTTGAAACTCGCTCGCGTCGACGGTCTCCCTGAGCGTCGCAACAAAGTCCAACGACACGATTGGAGAGACCGGCCCTCCAACCAGGATGTCGGGAAACTCGCCAGCGAGGTTGACCACCTTCATGGTGATCGCTTCTGAGGCCAAAGGGACCCCGCGGTCGAACATCGCGTGAAGGTGTTCCGAAACGACCAGTTCGTCGACGAACGAGTACTTCTTTCCCTCTGTGTTCCAATCGAGTTTGAAATACTTCATGCGTCGACCTCACGGTTGGATTTGGGACAGAACAGGGCCCTTGAAGACGGTAACGCTTGGCAGGTCACGGAGTACGTCGCAGTGATGAGCGGCGCTCCGACGTGATCCTTCGAAGTGGGACTTGGGGTACTCGAGTCGGCCTCCGATCCGAACTGAGGATCGCGCTAGCGCAGCTCATTACACTCTGGCGAACACGGCCGTGCGAGTTGTATTCATCACGATGAAATCGTTAGCCGCAGTCGTCGGTTCTGTCGGTGGTGACGTCGCGTTGGCTGGGTGAGTAACAACCATCTGCGGACCCGATGAGAACGTTCACGCCGCCGCCATCGCTCCTATCCGGCATCGTAGAGCGCATTAACGAGGTCACCTGTCGAGCGCGCGTTCTTGAGCGCCTGCCCGAGCACTGACGTGCCGATCCCGCGCATGGAGATGCGCCCAACCTTCTCGGCGATATCGAGCGGTGGGCGCTAGCTCGAAGGCCGCCCACAGACTGCAGTTGTGCGATTGCGCAGCCTGGCAAGGCCGATGAGACGTACGATCAGCGCTGTGCCGACAACGCCGAAACAGGGAGTGCTGACCCCGGTCCAGGCCGGATTGCTTTCTGCCAGGAGGTTCAGCGGATAGCAAGAGCTCTATCTGAGCGGGCGAGCTGAGCCGGGGCCCAGCGGCCCGTGAGCACAGCGAACAAGCGCGGCAACATCAGCCCGGAGGCTTCTGGGCTTGCATCTATAACGAACCGGTGCCAGGCACGCGTTCGTTATGCGGCAGATCTTTTGCCGGTTGGACTCGCAGAAAGTAGTTTGCGGCGATGGCTTCTTACACGCTTTACGGCGCGCCCGTGTCCCTCTACACCGGCAAGGCCAGGTCGTATCTGCGACGCCAGGGCATCGACTTCGTCGAGGTGCTGCCCGGTAACGAGCGCTATCTCGAGCACATCGTGCCGATGGTTGGCCGGTGGATCATCCCGTGTGTCGAAGCACCCGATGGTTCGATCATCCAAGACGGTGCCGACATCATCGACCACTTCGAAAAGGGCGAAGGCCAGTCGCTGCGGGCATTCAACAGCTATCCGGAGTCGCCGGTGCTGTTGGCGATAGCTCACCTGTTCGAGTTGTTCGGCGGCGAGGGTCTGCTGCGCCCGGCAATGCACTACCGCTGGAACTTCGACGACCTCAATCTGGACTTCCTGCAGGCCGAGTTCGCCATGCTTATACCGCCCAAGGCCGACATGACCGAAGCAGACGCCAAGGCGGCGTTTCTTCACAACAGCGGCCGCATGCGCAAGGCCGCAGTCGCCTTCGGGGCCAACGAGGAGACCGGTCCCACGATCGAGGCATCCTTTGAAGAATGGCTCGACCTGTTCAGCGCTCACCTGGCCGACCACCCGTATCTGTTGGGCGGGCAGCCAACCATTGGCGACTTCGGTTTGATCGCCGCCATGTGGGCTCATCTGTATCGGGACCCGGCGCCGGCACTACTCATCAAGCGGCGTGCACCGCGGGTCGGACGTTGGGTCGAACGCATGACCACTCGTGAGCCATATCTGCACGAGTACGACGGCAACACCGATCTGATCGACGACAAGGACATCCCCGAGAGCTTGCTGGCGATGATGCGCTACGTCGGCCAGGAGTACCTGGGCGAGCTCGCGGCGCACGTCGACGCTGCGAACCAGTGGCTCGCGGCCAACCCCGACATCGAAGAAGGTACGAACGGGCTCGAGAACCCAGCCAGTCGTGGCCTGACTTCTGGTCGTGGCATGGCCGGTGGTGGTGTGGCCGAGTTCGAGTGGCGCGGTCATCAAATCACCACCGGTGTCATGCCGTATCGCTTCTGGCTCATGCAACGCCTGCACGACGACCTGGCGAGCGCTTCGCCCGAAGACCAGAAACGGAGCCGGGCCGTCTTTCGCGACGGCGGGGCCGAGTCGATCCTGGACCTGCGCACCATGCGGCGCGTCGAACGGCAGGGCCACCTCGAAGTATGGGGCCCACTCGAACAATGAAGCCGACGCAGGTGGTGAAGTCGCTCGTTTCCATGCTCGGCGCGCCCTTGAAGCTGCGACGCAATCCTCCAAAGCCGCCAGCGAGTCAGGAGCACTACGAGATTCCCGACTTGGCCACGTCACCTGGGCAAGCAGAAGTCAAGGCAACCGATGTGCCGCTGGCAAAGACTCCTACAGGCCGCTGGAGACAGTGGCCGCCATTGGTGCTCGCCGGCTGCGCCGAACCGCTCGTTGCTTCTGCTCCGGACCTGCGCGGTGTGTGGTCGGCATACAAGGGTCCCATGAAGGGTCACATCGAACGGGTGGAGCAGGCGGGGAACCGCGTGGTGATCACTGCCGCCGGAGTGATTCACGACATGTTCGCCGACGGCACCCTTGCCAGCGGGGTGAACGACGAGGGCGTTGGTGGGGCGCCGGTGGCAGTCGCTGCCTGCTTCGAAGCTGGCCGGCTGAATTTGTACTTGAACGGCAAGCGGCTGGTGGTGACTCGCTATCTCGAAGGCGATGACATGGTGTGGCGATGGGGTCCCTACACCAGTCGCCTGCACCGCCTGACCGGCCCGCCGTCGTAACCCTACGGGACCGATCGATCTGAGCCGTTGCGAGACGCGAGCCATGCCCGATGGAAGGCCTGCAGCTTCTCCGGGTTGCGCACGGCGTATGCGCCCGTGACCTGACCATCAACCCAGTTGGCCACCATCAACACATACGGCTCGTTGTCGGCCAGCAGATACATGGCCAGTTGGCCGTTGGCGCGTACGAGATGTACTTCATTGCCGGGCTCCGTTCGCTTGGCCAGATTGACGAAGAAACGGGCGACGCGATCGGCGCCAAGGATCGGCGCACGAGCGGCGCGATGATCGGGACCGCCGTCGGACATATGAATGACGTCCTCGGCCAAGAAGGTTTTGAGCGTTGCGAGATGACCGTTGAATGCGGCCCCGAGAAGGGCTTGAGTGAGAGCTTCCACGCGGTCGGGATCGGGGGCAAAGCGCGGCCGTCCCGCTTCCACATGGTCGCGTGCTCTCTTGGCAAGTTGACGTGTCGCCGACGGAGTTCGCTCGACGATCTCCGCGACTTCGTCGAGCGGGTAGGCGAACACGTCGTGCAAGATGAAGACAGCCCGCTCGAGCGGAGTGACACGTTCGAGCACGGCCAGGAATCCCAGAGACAGCGATTCGGCGAGCAGCAACGAATCGTCGGGTCCGGCGTCTGTCGCAGGTTCGTCGGCGATGGGTTCGGACAACCACGGTCCCACGTAGGACTCCCGGCGAGCCGTGGTGCTGCGCAGGCGATCGATGGCCAGTCGGCTGGTCACGGTGGTCAGCCACGCCGCCGGGTTCCTGATCGATGCGAAGTCGACGGCGTCGAAGCGCAACCAGGCGTTTTGCACCACGTCGTCGGCGTCGTCCGGGGTGCCGACGATGCGGTAGGCAATGGCGCGCAGTCGTGGGCGTTCCGCCTGGAAGACATCGACGCTCATCGTTGAAGTCGACTCATGCGACAACCGAGCGCGTTGGAAGTAAGGCCAGGGCAGCGTTGGCCGCGGTCTCGGCGCTGGCCATCGCTGCATCGGCCAGGTGGCCAACGGGTCCGACCCAATCACCGGCGACGAACACATTCGGATGCCCGGTATCGGTTACCACAGGCCGCCCCGGTAGACCCCCGAGGTGGGCGACGGGAAGCGCGGACACCGTCGTCATCTTGTGCAGGCGGCGAGACACAACGACATCATCGTCGCGCACCCCGGCATGCGAAGCGAACGCCCGCATCGCTGCGGCATCAGGATCGTCTCCCTCAGCCAGGTACTGAGCGACGGCAGCGTGGTGCTGTCCTTCGGGTGCAAGTGCGGCAACCGACGAGTGATTCGAAAAGTAGAACGGCACATCGCCGCCGATGACCAGGTCTTCGTCGGGTCGTTGGCTCAACCCAAGATCCAGGCCCGAGGTCACGGCTGGTGGTCCCACCTCGAACTGCTTGCCCAGGAGAGCCTCGGCCAGTTTGGGTCCGCCTGCAGCGATGATCACCACAGGTGCATCGGGCAGAGCGCTCACCTCCAGGCCGGTCACGATGTGCACACTAGGCATTGCCGCAAGCTGATCCACGAGTGTTTGCCAGCCGCCGTTCAGGTAGAGGACACCGGGCCCCAACGCACTCTGAAGCTGCTCGATGGCAACATCGGCACTGAGCTGGTCGGGCTGGTTGGCATAGGTGCCGAGACGCACGAGCGCATGCAGCATCTGCGCCGCACGGTCGCCAGAAACAGACGATGCGATCCATTCGTCGACTGTCGTGCTGGCAAACTGCGCGGCGCTCAGTCGGGGGAGCAGCGCCAGCAGCTTCGCCACCTCGAGCTTGTCGCGTGCCTTCAATGCTCGGGTTCGCAACAGGCTGATGGGCCCAGCGGGAGCGATCTCGGCCCGCCCGTCGAAGATCAACTTGCCCTTGGCCGGGGGCCTCCCTCCGCCGAGCCGAATGCCGAGGTTCGTGAGCACACGCTCCGCGTGGCCACCTCGGTAGAGGGCGTGTGCGCCCTGGTTGAAGATGAATCCTTCACGCTTCACACTGCGGGCATCGCCGCCGATGACGCCCCGTTTCTCGTGGACCACGACCGACGGGCCGGCTCGCGCCACCAAGGATGCCGCGGTCAGCCCGGCGAGGCCACCGCCGATGACCCTGACATCGGGATTCGAGGGGAGTGGTGCGCTGCTGTTCATGTCGCTCATACCTACTCGACGAACGAACGGCAAGAAATGTGACATGCCACTGGAGATTCATTGTCGGTACTGTGCAGTGATGAGTGATGAACTGGTGCTTCGGTCCGATGCAAACGGCGTGGCGACGCTGACGCTGAATCGGCCCGACAAGCTGAACGCTATGAACCCGGCGGCATTCGTCGAACTGCGCAGCCACATCGATGCGATCGCCGGCGATGATGCCGTGCGGGTGGTGGTGGTCAAGGGAGCCGGCAAGTCATTCTGCGCAGGAAATGATCTGGGTTCGATCGCCGCCGGCGAGAAGGCGCCCACTACGCACTTTCAGGCCGAGACCATCGATGCGCTCGAGGCACTACCGCAGGCCACGATCGCGCAGGTGCACGGCCACTGTTATACCGGAGCGCTCGAACTGATTCTGGGCTGCGACTTGATCATCTGTGCCGACGACGCGTCGATCGGTGACACGCACGGGCAATGGGGGCTCATTCCGGTGTGGGGCATGTCGGTCCGTCTTCCCGAACGTGTCGGCGTGTCCAGGGCGCGCGAGCTCAGCTACACCGCCCGTCGAATCAGTGGCGTCGAGGCGGCGGAGATCGGGCTGGCCTTACGTTCCGTACCGCTCGAGGATCTCGATGCTTCAGTGGCGGCGACGGCGATGAAGATCGATGCCAACTCTGCCGGCACGGTTTCGAAGATGAAACGGCTCATCACCGACAGCCAGAACATGCCTCGCACCCAGGCACTGCAACACGAACGTTCGATGCCCTATGGCCGCCCCGACGACATGGAAGAGCGCATGCGTTCCGGCGGCCGCTGACCCACGTGGCGCACGCTGAGCTGGACAACCACGACACGGCTTGGTCGTCGGCCACCAGGTTTGCCATCGAGGTGATTGCTTGGGTCGCCGGACCTTGGGCGGCTGCGGACCTCGCCGGTAGCGGTTGGGTCGCAGTGCCGGTACTGATAGCGCTCGTTGCCGTGCCCGCCATCTTCAGCACACCGGGCGACAAGAACCAGGTCGTGGTAGCCACACCCGGCCCGATTCGCGTCGCTATCGAACTGGGGCTGCTTGGCGTTGCTTTGGTGGCGTCGTCGCTTGTCTGGCCAGGGTGGGTGGTCGCGATCGTGGTGCTGCTCGGCATCGCCATGGTGGTCACCGGCCGATCCCGGTGGCGTTGGCTGCTTGTCAACAACCTCACTGGGATCTACAGCTAACGCAGGAGTCGGTCGGTTTTCGTGGTGGTGACCATGAACGCTCCGGTGGCAGCGATCAGCGGAAGCGCCACCAGCATCGACGCCATCTCGAGCCATGGGATGGCGAACGTGAACTGCTCGTCGGGGTTCAGATACAAGCCGACCAGCGCCAACAAGCTGACCGGGATCGCCACCAGCGACGCCGCCACCACCAGTGTGCCGGCGTTGGCGGCGCCGATCGCCTTGGCGATGCGAGGACTGGCGCCGATGGCGTTGAGCGAGCGGGTGTCGGCCCGGCTCTCCAGCCGGTTCAACGACACGGCGATGGCCACGATGGCCAGACCAATCAGCGCGCCGATGGCGAGAATCGCACTTCGTATGGCCAGGAACGGCGGCAGGCTGTACCGCTGACTGATCACGAAGTCGTCCCGACCCTCGGCGATATCTTCGAGTGCGTCCCACTGCTGGTCGGTGATGGCCGTTGGGTTGTGAAGAAACCACGGCCCGAGTTCGTAGTCGGTGGTATCGATGCCGGGGAAGTCTTCGGTTACGAGGATCGACGGGAATCGGTCCGAGATCGAGTCTTGTCGATCGACATCCTGCACTGCGACACCGTTGATCCGGATCTCGTTGCTCACGGTGGCGATCACGTGTGTGCCTTCGGGCGGAGCCGATAGCCCCATCAGGTCCAGCACCTCGGGAGTGGCCAACGCGACCGATTCACCCCGGGTCCCGGATTCGCGAATCACCGTGGCATCCAGGCGCAGCACTTCGCGTGCCGACATGAACTCGGGATGCTGTGCCCGCATGGCTGCTGTTGCTTCTCGATCGACGGGAAAGCGCATCGCCCCCAGATCGGCATCGGGAAGGACTGCTTGCACTGCGGCCAGGGCCTCGACGCTTTGGTCGCCTTCTGAGTTGACGAACACCGACACGGTGTCCGGCGGCAGCGTGTCCAGCCAGTTGGCCGACAGCGAAGCGAGGAACGAGGCTATGCCGAAGGGGACGGCCAGCACGATGGCTGCTGCGGCCACAGTTCCGACCGAGCGAGAGCGATTTCGATTCAGGTCACGCAGAGCCAACCGGATCGGCAGCGGCGAACCACCGGCCAAACGGGCGATCAGGTTGATGACCACCGGCACGGCGGCGATTCCGCCAGCCACCAAGGCTATGACACTGCCAACTACCAAACCCCCAGAATTCTTGGGTGCTCCGTCGATCATGAGCAGCGTGCCCAGCGGCAACAAAACTGCGGCTATGAGTGCGGGCCACAGGATTCGGCCCGGCGCCGGCTTGGTCGAAGCCAGCGCTTCGACGGTCGACGCTTTTCGGATACGCCTCGCCGGCCACCATGCCGCGGCAAGCGCAGTGATGGTCGCCAGCGGAATCATGCCGAGCAGGTAGGGCCATGGCATGTCGAATGCCTGAATGCGATGGTTCATGGTGAGTTGAATCAACGGGGTGGTCACGACCGCCAGCACAACGCCGATCGCGATCCCGAGCACGCCGCCCAGCACACCGACCACGACGCCGGTGAGTCGCATCACCGAACCGAGCCGACGGGGTGCCGCGCCCATGGCCGACAGCATTCCCAGCTGACGGGTCCGCCGTTGCGCCAACACGGTGAAGCCTGCCGAAGCCAAGATGGCTATCAGGAGACAGATAACCGTTGCACCCACGTAGGACTGGAACGCCGTCTCACTGTCGCTCTTGTTCGTGCGCTCGAAGCGGTTCTCGACATAGGTGATGAGGGGTGCGCCGTCTCGTGCCTGTGCAGATGAGTCGACGCCGAGCGCGGCAAATGCCGACCGCGCTTCTGTGGGCGCCGGACCGAAGAGAACCTTGACGTTGTTCCATGCAGGAAGCGAGGTTGGTGGCATCAACGCCGCCCGATCTCCCAGGTTGGTGGGATCCTCGTAGACCCCAGAGATCACATAGTTGCTTCCGTCCAACACCACGGTGTCGCCAATGACCAAGGCGACGTCACGCTCCTCTTGGAGTCTGTCGATGGCCTTGGTGGTCAGTGCCACCTCGCCATCGGCGGGCCATGACCCGTTCACGAGATCGAACCGCGGCTCCACGAGCGCGCCTGCTGGATTCGTTGCGGTCAGCCGCAGATCGTCGAGGTACGAGCCGTCGACGACGAACTCGACGTCGGGATGTTCAGTTGCCACCGCCTCGAAGTCACGTTGCAGTCCGTCGAACGCAGCCTCGTTCCACTCGCCGTTCAGTTGCACGACGACGGTCGAGTCTGCACCGAAGTAGAACGTCTCCGGTGGCTCTTGCGCCCTGACCGATGTGGTCAGCAGCAGCGTCGCCAGCGCAATTCCGAACGCCACCATGCCCACGACCAGCGCGTGTTGCTTCCATTCCTGGCGGACAACGCGCGCCACCCATCGAAGGAGTGCCAGTCGGGCGGTCATCGGCGACCGCCCTGGTTGGCCAGGAATGCTTCGGGCGTGACGGCGGCGTCGGTCTCGTCGATCATGCGACCGTCGCGAAGAAACACCACCCGGTCAGCCCATGCGGCGAGCTGCGCATCATGGGTCACCACCATGGCCGAGGCGCCTTCGTTGCACGACGCTCGCAGGGTGCGCATGACCGACTCACCGGTCACGCTGTCGAGTGCCCCGGTCGGCTCATCGGCGAGCACCAACTGATTCCCTGCGACCAATGCACGCGCGATGGCCACCCGCTGCTGCTCGCCACCCGACAGGTCGTCGGGAAAGTGTTCGGTGCGATCGCTCAGGCCGACACGACCGAGCTGCTCAGCCGCTCTGGCCATGGCCTCTTTGCGGTTGGTCCCGCCGAGTTCCAGCGGCATGGCGACATTCTCGACCGCCGTCAGAGCCGGCAACAGATTGAATTCTTGAAACACGTATCCGATTCGTTGGAGGCGAGTGGCCGCGAGCTTGGTCGGGTTGAGCGAGCTCAGGTCGGTTCCGTCGACACGCACGCAACCGCTGGTGACGGTTTCCAAGCCTCCGGCGATGGTGAGCAGCGTGGACTTACCCGATCCCGAGGGGCCCATCACGGCCACGAACTCTCCCCGACGGATGCGAAGGTTCACGTTGGTCAACGCCCGCACTTCTCGGGCGCCCTGGCCGTATACACGAGTGACGTTCTGGAGCTCGAGGGGGAGCAGGTCGTTCGACGTTGCGATGACGTCCACGGGTGCGTTGGCGCTGCCTTGACCGGGGGTCATTGGTTTACCTGTTGGGTAATAGGAGAAGTCATGTCGTCGCCCACAATCTGGGCGGCGGGAGCAGTCACCATGGCGCCTGTTCGCAGTCGAGCCTCGACCGAATCGAGCCACCGCACCGCAGCTTCGAGACGAAACAACTCGGCGTCGCACATCATGAGCGACGCCGAACCAGCGGTTGGGTCGGCCTTGAGATGGGTGAAGCGCTGCATTGCCTCGATCGACTGCCGCCGGTGACTCTGGATAACCTCGTGGCTGAGCGAGTCTGCTGCATCAGGTTCGATCGAGACCGCGATCATGATCTTCATGACCAGTTCGTCGCGAGGTGGCACCTTGCTGTTGCCGGGCTCGCGCAACCACATGCCCAGCTCGACCTCGCCCGCAGGCGTGATTTCGTAGGGACGACGAGCGTCGTCATCGGCTCCTTCGGCGGCGGCAACCACAAAGCCGTCGCGCTCGAGCCGATTCAGGCTGGTGTAGACCTGCCCGACGTTCAGCGGCCACATTTCGCCAGTTCGGGCTTCGAATTCGGCCTTGAGCTGCTGGCCGTACATCGAGCGGGTGGAGAGGAGTGCAAGTAACGAGTGCTTCACTGACATACTGGGTATGCTAAACCAAACATACTCAGTATGCAAGCGCGAATGTCAACGCAAGACCCAACTGCGGTGTGGTTAGGCTCGGGGAGTGCTGACTCCGTCATCGCGACTCGGCGATGATCTCTACCGGCTGTACCTGGCGTGCTTGGCATGGTTCTTTCTGCCGTTCTATGGCGCGCTCTTCAATGAAGTGCTGCCCAGCGAGTGGTCGCAATTCGATGAGGCTTTCGATATTGCGGTGATCTTCGTGTGTCTGGCAGGTGTCTGGTCGGGTGTACGCGGTGGCCCGTTCATGGTCAGTCGAGCCGTGATCCTGCATGAACTCGGATCGCCGGTGAGCAGGCGTCGCTTGCTGCTGCCTTGGCTGGTTCGCCAGGCGGCAGCGTGGGCCATGGCCGCCGCCGTCGTCGCTACCGTGGTGATCGTGCTGGCCGATCAGGAGTCGTTTGGCTATCGCGTGGCGTTGATGATTTCGTTGGCGGCGATCCTGGCGGCATGGTCGGCAGTGTTCCTGGCCGCTGCCACCATGGTTGCTACCCACGAACGAACGCGGGCCTATCGAACCGGCGTCGGGATCGCCGTCATCATCGCGGTCGTTGTTGGCGCAGTGTTCGCCGGTGTCGCATTGGATCAATGGCGGGGCATTGCGATCATGGCCGTGGTGGCCGGGGCGAGCACCGCACTCGCCGTCGAAGCGTTGGCGGAGGCTCCGGTCGAACCGCTGTGGCGGCGAGCCACCGCGGTCGAGTCCATGCGGTCCTCGCTTCAGCAGTTTCAGTTCCAACGAGTGCTCGTCGATCTCCGCAACGCGACGGAACAGCCACCGTTCTCCCGTGGTAGTCGGTGGGCGTGGCCGGGTCTGGCGCTGCCACTGTGGCGCCATGTCGCAGCGGTGCAGCACTCGTTGGTCTGGCACGGGCTTCGCCTGGGCGCCTTCACCACGGCCATGGCAGCACTGTTCTGGCTGGGCGACCTGGAGCAGGGCGTGGTTGCCTTGGGGCTAGCAGGCTGTGCCTTGCTCATCGGTATCGAGGTGTCGGGCGCGGTGGCCGCCACTGCTGACCAGCTTCCGTTCATCGTGCACTACCCAAAGGGTTCTGGCCGTGTCCTTCGAGGGCAGGTGCTGACGTCGGTGGCGATTGCCGCGGTGCTCGGCGGCGTGGTTGTGGTTGGTGCAATCGCCAACCAACCCCGCGCTGCCGCCGGGATCATGGTGGTCTCTGTCGTGGGTGCGCTGGGTGCAGCGGTGCAGGCGAGACTGGGATCGCCCGACGTTGCCAAGCTGCTGGCCACATTCGGTCCCGACATGGTCGGCAATGTCTTGTGGGCTCGGGCGCTGCTCGGCCCATTGTTGGTGGTGGGCACGACGGTTGCGGTGTATCACCAGTTCCTGCGGCTAGATCCGCTTTCCGGTCAGCTCTACCTGCTGATCGGGGTGTTGTTGGCGACTGCTGCTGTCATATCGACGGCTTCGCTGGAAGTGGCCCTGAAACGAAATCAAGGATGATGTCATGACCGTTGTGCTGTCCGATGTCCGCATGTTGTTCGCCGACGTGCACGCATTGCGGATCGACTCGCTCGAATTCGATGCCGGTACCTCGACGGTGCTGGTCGGACCGAACGGAGCCGGGAAGTCGACACTGTTGCTGATCGTTGCCGGACTCTTGCAAGCAACCACCGGCCGGGTGCGCATCCACGGGGCAGAGCCGGGATCTGTGCAGGCGCGATCATCGGTGTCATTCGCGCCCGATCAGCCTGCACTGTTCGACGACCTCACCGTGGCCGATCAGCTGACGTACATTGCTCGTCTGCACGACGTAGACGTTGCCTCGACCCGCAGCCAACAACTGATCGACGCACTCGATGCATCGTCGCTGCTCACCAAGTTCCCCAGGGCCATGAGCAAGGGTCAGCGCCAGAAGTCCGCCCTGATCGTGGCCACTGCTCGGCCATTCGACGTTCTGCTGCTCGATGAACCGACCACGGCGCTCGACGCAGGATCACGCACTGCACTGGTAGCGGCCATCGAATCATTCGTCGACGATGGTGTGAGCGTGATCTCCAGCACCCACGACGACGAACTCATCGACGCTGCGCAACTCCAGGTGCATCTGGTAGAAGGGCGGCTGGCGCCCACCGGTGACGAAGAAGAATGACCGGTGGTCAGCGAGTGCCGGTGAGTGTGGGCAGCAGAGCGGCGGCAACCGCAGCCGGGTTCTCTTCGTGTGAGAACAGGCCAGCACCTTTGATCTCGGCGAGTTCGGCGTTGGCAAAGGTCGACACCATGTCACGGGCTTGCTGAATCGGGAAGAACGGATCCTGATCGCCCCACACGAGCTGGACCGGCACGTCGATCTGGCGATGTACCGATGCCAGGTGGTGCACGTGCTTGTCCATGTCGAAGCTCTTCAAGACCTTGAACGACGCGGCGAGGAGCTCGTCGTTGGTGTTGAGCGGGGTGAGAAAGAACTCGTCGAACTCGCCGTCGAGCAGCGCGCTGTCGGCAAACAGGTCGCCTAGCGCCAACCCGATTCGGCGCACGCGTTGCTGCCCGGCCAGCCAACCAAACACCGATTGAAAGCCAGGCAGGTGCCGTGCGCCGACGAACGTGGAAAATCGACGACCCGGCTCCGGTGGTTCGGTGTTGATCAGCCCCAGGCCACGCAACCGGGGGTCACCGATTGTTGCGTGCCGTGAGACCATGCCGCCGCTGTTGTGGCCGACCAGAGAGATCTTGTCGACCGCGAGGTGATCGATCACCCGTTTTACGCTGTCGATGTGATGGTCGACCGACAGCGGCGAGTCGGCATCGAACCGGCTCGATCCAGCGCCCGGAAGATCGATCAGATGGCATGTGACGTGTGGCGCCAGATAGGGGAGAAGAAGCCGGAACGTGGCTCCGCTGACTGGCCAGCCATGCACGAACAACACATCGGGGCCCGATCCAACCGATCGATAAGCAACCTGGGCGCCGCCGACGTCGATGTACTCGGACGGCTCGGCCCGGAAGAGATCGGATGCTTCGGCTTGGGTCAGGGCAGTCATGGCCGTTGGGTCCTTGATCGTGGTCATGAGTCGAGTGAACCTCACGGCGTGACTCAACACAATTACCTACCCGGTAATCATGGCTGCTCTAGATGGTGAACGGGCCGCCGGTGGCTTCTTCGCTCTTGCTCCAGAGCAGCTCGCGGGTCGCTTCGTTGTCGTAGTAAGGCTCGAGGGCAAAAGGTATGGCTTTGCCGCGGATGGCCATCGCGCCCGAGCCGGGGCCATAGAACCGACCTGATTTGGCGTCGGCCAAACTCATGGCACTGATCAATCCCATGGCGCCGTCTTCGGGGCTCTGGCTGAGCCGCATGAAGATATTGGTGAAGAGGCTGCCCATTCCGCCTTCCTTGACCGAGGTCTTCTGCAGATGGGTGTTGGCCAGGCCAGGGTGTGCCACCAGTGCCTTGACATCGGAGTCGGCTTCCTGCAGGCGATGGTGGAGTGCGGCGGTGAACGCGGCGTTGGCCAGCTTGGACTGGTTGTAGCGCTCCCAGCGTGGGCCGCTGAACATCATGTTCTCGACCGGGTTGCCGTCGCCCCCGAGATCGCCGCCGTTCGCTTCGAGATACATGCTCTGCAGAAGCCGGCTCGGCGTCATACGAGCAACGCTGGAATGGTTAACGACCCGGGCCTCGCCCCGCTCGTCGGCGGCCAGCTGGAGCCGTGGCATGAGCTGGCGTGTGAGCAAGAAGTGCGACAGATGGTTGGTCTGCATCTGCACGTCGAAGCCGTCGACCGTGGCAACGTCGCCCAGTGCCATGACCCCGGCGTTGTTGGCCAGCACGTCGACGCCTTCGGGGCAGAGTTCGGTCACCTGGGCGGCCGCAGCCGTGACCGAGTCGAACGATTGCAGGTCACACTCCACGGAATGGACCTCGGCGCTGGGGAAGGTGGCGGTGAGTTCGTCGAGCGCAGTGGTGGAGCGATCCGATGGGCGGTTGAGAACGAGCACCTTGGCGCCGAGCTCAGCCATGGTGTGGGCGGCGACCTTGCCGGTGCCCGAGGTGGTGCCGGTGATGGCCACCGTCTTGGCCCCCATGGCAGGTAGGGCAGCCTTGAAGGCCGGGAAGTGCTTTGATCTGGTCATGAGCAGTCTCTTTCGAAGCGCAGCAGAAGCGCCGGCAATGCGAGGGAGCAGGAGGTTGTGGCCTCCTGCCTAGCAGGCCACAGCAGCTTTGCATGTCGAGCGCCTGGCGGGTTGGTTCCTGGACACTGCTGAGCACCACAGACCCCATGTCTCATCGACCGTTCATCCATTCATCACCGCTCGCTGCGTTCTCGAAAGCCGTCATTCCGAGCCGAAGAAGTGCTGGCTTTCGATGCCTTACGAGCGCCGTCACTGGCCGCCGATCCGCACTATCGGCGCTACTCAGCAACGTCCTAGGGTGAGGGTGAGCGCTCGAAAAAGGGAGTCCCGATGACCGATCAGATGGAGTCAGTACCGATGGTCGGTGTCGATGGCGCCGAGCTCGACTACGAGGTCATCGTGATCGGCGCCGGCGTGGCTGGCATCTATCAGATCAAGCGGCTCACCGATCTGGGCGTCAGCGCCACCGTGCTCGAAGCCAACAGTGATCTGGGCGGCACCTGGTTCAAGAATCGCTATCCCGGCGCTCGCTTCGACTCGGAGAGCTACACCTACGGCTATTCGTTCAGCAAGGAGCTTCTCGACGAGTGGCACTGGAGCGAGCGCTTTGCACCGCAACCAGAAACGCTGCGGTATCTCAACTATGTCGCCGACAAGTTCGATCTGCGGCAGTACATGCAGTTCGACAGCTATGTCGACGCCATGAATTTCGACGAGAATGCCGATGTCTGGCGGCTGTCGCTGCGTGACGGTCGCACCCTGGCCTGTCGGGTCGTGGTCGCTGCGCTGGGGGTGTTGTCGGTGCCCACGCTGCCTCGCTTCGAAGGTATGGACGATTTCCGGGGTCAGTCCTTCCACCCGTTCGAGTGGCCCGATCCCGCCCCGGACCTGACCGGCAAACGCGTCGCCGTGATCGGCACCGGGGCCACGGCCATCCAGCTCATCCCCGAAGTCGCCAAGCAAGCTGAACATCTCACGGTCTTTCAACGGCGCCCGAACTGGGCCGTGCCGTTGGGGAACGGCCCGATCTCCGACGAGGAGATGGCAGACATTCGCAGCCGTTACGACGACATCTTCGACCAGTGCGCCAGGTCACCGGGCGGGTTCGAGCACACGCCAGATCGCCGAGGCTTCTACAACGTGTCACGAGAAGAGCGGTTGGCCCTGTGGGACGGTCTCTACGACAAACCGGGCTTTGCGCTCTGGTTGCAGAACTTCCTCGAGATCTTCACGGACGAGGCCGCCAATGCCGAGGTGTGCGAGTACGTCGCTGGTCGCATTCGCCAGCGGGTCGACGATCCGGCACTGGCCGAGAAGCTGATTCCCAGAGATCACGGCTTCGGTGTGCAGCGGCTTCCGCTCGAAACCGACTACTACGAAAGCTACAACCGCGACAATGTCACGCTCATCGACTCGACAGAAACGCCTATCGAGCAGATCACGCCCACCGGTCTGAAGACTTCGGGAGGCGAGTTCGAGTTCGACGTGATCGTCTACGCCACTGGTTTCGACGCCTTCACCGGCGCGTTCGACAAGATGAACATCACCGGTGTCGGTGGCCAGAAGCTGCGTGACAAATGGGCGCAGGGTCCGGTCACCTACATGGGGCTCCTGGTGCACGGTTTCCCGAATCTGGCGATTCTTGCCGGCCCACAGATTGCGGCCACGAACTTTCCCCGTGCGGTCGAGACCTCGATCAACTGGGCCACGCCGTTGCTCGAGCACATGTGGCAACACGGCCACACTCGGTTCGAGGCGACTGCCGAGGCCGAGAAGGGGTGGTTCGACCATGTGGTTGCCATGTACGAGGGGCTGTTGCTGCGCAAGTCGAAGGGCTGGATAACCGGCTACAACTCGAACATCGACGGCCATGAATACGGCACTATGCGCTACAACGTCTACAACGGCGGCGGCCCCAAGTACACCAAGATCATCACCGAAGCCGCCACCGACAACTATCGCGGCATCACCTTCGGCTAGCGCCGAGCGCGCTGCATTTCTGTGGTGGGCGCTGGTTGGCTACGTTGACGGACGCATTCTTGGAAAGGTGAAGTCGTGGACTTCGAAACACTGGTGGCATCGCGACGCAGCACTCGGGGGTACAAGCCCGATCCGGTTTCTCGTGAGCTCATGGAAGAGATCATCTCCATAGCCAAGCGAGCGCCGTCGTCGATGAACACGCAACCGTGGAACTTCCACGTCATCACCGGCGAACCGCTCGAGTTGATCCGAGAGGGCAATACCGAGCGCATGCTTGCCGGTGCCGCGGTCGATCGTGAGATCACGATGTCGAGCCACGGCTACCAAGGTGTGCATCGTGACCGCCAGGTCGAGATCGCGGTACAGCTGTTCGAAGCAATGGGCATCGAGCGCCACGACAAAGAACGGCGCCAGGACTGGGTCATGCGAGGCTTTCGACAGTTCGACGCACCGGTCTCGGTCGTGGTCACGATCGACAAAGAACTCGCCGACGACACCGTTGGCCACTTCGACTGCGGTGCCGCCACGTACGGCCTGGTGCTGGCAGCTACCTCCAAGGGTCTCGGTTGCGTGATCAACGGCCAGGGCATCATGCAATCGTCGGTGGTCCGCGACCATGCCAACATCCCCGAGGACGAAGTCATCATGACCTGCGTTGCCATGGGCTGGCCCAACGATGAGTTCGTGGCCAACAGTGTGGTGTCTCGTCGCGTCCCCAACGAAGATGTGGTGAGCTTCGTCGGCTTCGACTAGCCAGACCGGACCCGCGGTATCTTGGCCCGGCGGGCGCGCTACAACAGGGTGATGAACGCGGGAATTGCAGAGCTGATCACGGCAACCCGCCGGCGGGTGCGGCTCGCATGGCTCGTGAGCGCGCTCGGGCAGGTACTGCCGTATGCGCTGGGAGCGACCGCCATTGTTGGTGGCTTGGCGTGGCTGCTGCGGCGTCCGCTTCCATTGTGGGCGTTCGCCGTGGCACCGATCGTGACCGCCCTGGCGGTGGTCGTCTACAGCAGAACACGTTCCTGGACCGACACAGAGATCGCACGAGCGGTCGAGCTGAGAACCGGCCACGACGGGGCGCTCATTTCGGCGCTCGAATTCACCGACCAAGACGACGACTGGCACCGCGAAGTCGCTCGGCGAGCAGAAGCCGTTGCTCAGGACCCCGACACTCGCAACTGCATTCCGGTTCGTTTCTCGGGCGAGCGCACGTTTGCCACCGGAGCCGCCGCCGCAGTCATTGCTCTGATGGGTGTGTTTCTTCCGCTGGGCGCAGGCTCTGCAGGGGCGCAGGCCTTTCCTGCGCTCGAAGCCGAAGCCGAAGCTCTCGAGGAGCTGGCCGACGTGCTCGAGGAGACCGCGGATGAGGCACCCGACGACGCCGAAAGCGACTCGCTGAGCGAACTCGCCGACGAATTGCGTCGCCTGGCCGAGGAGATCCGCAATGCCGAGAGTCCGCTCGAGGCAGCCGATCGGTTGGAACAAGAAGCCGAGGCGCTGCGCGAGCGGGCCGGTGATGACCTGCTGACCGACAAGGCGGCGGTGCAGGGGCTCGAACAACAGCTCGAAGCGTCGTCGTTGGCACCCGGCGGTTCGGCATCGTCGCAGCTCGACGCCCTGGCCCAACTGCTGCCCGAGCTGAGTGAGCAAGAGCGCAACGAACTGGCCGATCGTCTGGACCGGCTTGCCGAGAGTCAGTCAGCGGGAAATCCCGATGTTGCTCAGGACCTGGCAGAAGCGGCTGCATCATTGCGAGCGGGCACTACATCGGCAGCCAGCGATGCGTTGAGTTCGGCGGCTGCGGCCCAACGTGTCGCCGTTGACGATGTTGCGTCGCGCGACGTTGCATCTGCGGCGGCGAACGCAGCCACGGGCTCAGCACAGAGGCTGCGAGACCCGAGTGCGTCACGAAGCGAAACCGCTGGCCAAGGCGAGGGATCGGGTGAGGGTGAGGGTCAGGGCGAAGGCGAAGGCGAAGGCGAGGGCGAAGGCGAGGGATCGGGTGAAGGCTCTGGGTCTGGCGAGGGATCGGGGTCTGGCGAAGGATCGGGTGAAGGTTCCGGATCTGGCTCCGGATCTGGTGCACCGGGCAGCGGCGCCTCTGGCGAAGTGGCGGGCGCATCGCCGACCGGCGGTCAACCGGCCGGGCAAGGCGGCCAAGGCGCACCGGGTCAAGGCGAAACCAGCGAAGGCACAACGCCGCCATCTCGAGTTCAGGTTTTTGATCCCGAGCAGGGTGGACCCAACGTCGAGGTCGGCGTGGACATCGGAGGCGGTGTGGGCGAAGGCGACGTCGTAGGCCGCGGCGATGGCACGACCAGCGACGGTGATGCCTTCGTTCCATTACGAGATGTCCTGCCTTCGTACCTGGATACCGCCGCCACCGCCCTCGACGAACTCGACCTTCCCGCTGACCTTCGCTCGACGGTGCGCGACTACTTCGACCATCTTGCCGAGCAGTAACCACGACTTGTAGATGAAAGCGCGCGCATGAGCGATCTGACAAACAACCAACCCGCAACTCCAACCACCCCCGCGGCAGACGCGCCGAGGTCACGGCCGTTACCACCGCCTCCTCCGTCGTCACCCGAGCCAGCGACTTCGTTCGCCGCTGCGGCAGCGACACCAATCCCGGCCGCTCCAACTCCTGCGTCGCCAACCCCGGCCCCTCCAACCCCTGCGTCACCAATTTCGGCCCCTCCAATCCCGGCCGCTCCAACCCCTGCGCCTCCAACCCCTGCGCCTCCAACCCCGGCGTCGCCAACCCCTGCGCCTCCAATCCCTGCGTCGCCAACCCCTGCGCCTCCAACCCCGGCGTCGCCAACCCCGGCCGCTCCAACCCCGGCCGCTCCAATCCCTGCGCCTCCAACCCCAGCGTCACCGACGCCAGCACCAGCAGTGCGTCGTGAACCTGTAGACGATCCGTCGGGAGCTGAACGCCCGACCTTCGATCAGGTGGCGCACAAGTACCAACAACTCGGTGCAGCAATCACCGAGCAGATCCAGCGACGGGTCGTTGGCCAAGACGAGGTCGTGAACGATGTCATCGTCAGCCTGGTCTGTGGTGGCCACGTGCTGCTCGAAGGCGTGCCTGGCCTGGGCAAGACAGAGCTGCTCAAGTCGCTGGCAGAGTCGATCAGTGCGTCGTTCTCACGTATTCAGTTCACGCCTGACTTGATGCCAGCCGACGTTGTTGGTACCGAGATGATCAACGTGGATGCCGACGGGAAACGAGACTTCCGCTTCCGAGAAGGACTCGTTTTCGCCAATCTGCTGCTCGCCGACGAAATCAACCGAGCGACGCCCAAAACCCAGTCGTCACTCCTCGAAGCAATGCAGGAGCGTCAAGTGACCGTTGGAGGTGTCACCCGAGCGCTGCCCGATCCCTTCATGGTCATGGCAACACAGAACCCCATCGAACTCGAAGGCACCTATCCGCTGCCCGAAGCCCAGCTCGACCGATTCTTCGCCAAGGTGTTGGTGCAATCGCCCTCGCCCGAGGTGCTGTCGGCAATTCTGCAACGCACGACGGGAACCCACACCGCGACAATTGAACCGGTCTGCGAGCCTGCCGACCTTCGGTGGTTGATCGACATCACTCGGCAGGTGCCGATCGCCAAGCATCTGATCGACTACGTGTCGCAACTGATAACCGCCACCCACCCGCAGTCACCACACGCGCCCGAAAGCGTACGCCGCTACGTGCGGGCCGGAGCTTCGCCCCGCGGCGGCCAGGCCATGATCCTTGCGTCGAAGGCACATGCGTTGTTCGCCGGTCGGCCCCACGTGAATGGCGCCGATATCGCCCGGTCGGCGCGCGCCGCGCTTCGCCACCGAGTGCTCTTGGGCTACGAAGCGACCGCCGACGGGGTCGACACCGATCGCGTCATCGACGAAGTTGTCGCCACCACTGCGGAGCCCGGCCAACAGCAACGACCGCTCGCAGGATGATCTCGGCTGCGGCATTGCGCAGGCTCGAGAGCTTGCAGCTCACCACGCGCCGCCGTCTTACCGGGTTGGTGTCGGGCGAGCATCGCTCGAATCGGCAGGGCAACTCGCTCGACTTCATGGATTTTCGGGACTATCAACCCGGCGACGATGTTCGGCGGATCGACACCCATCACCTCGCTCGCCACGACGAACTCAGAATCAAGTTGTTCGAGTCCGACGACGAAGTCGCCGTGCGCATAGTCCTCGACACTTCGGCGTCGATGGCGGTGCACAACAAACAAGTCGCAGCTTCGAGTGTTGTCGCAGCCCTGGGCGCCGTAGCCATGGCATCGGGCGACTCGGTTTCACTGCACGCGTTCCCCGGTGCTCCGCACCCGCAACGATTCGTGGGTCGTTCCGGCGTGCCCGCGCTGTTGGCTGCGCTCGATCGTATCGAGTGGGGTGGACCGACGCCTTTCGCCAAGACCGCCCGGGCGCTCTTGAGCCAACCAGGCCCCGCCGGCATGACGGTGGTGGTCTCCGATCTGCTCACGATCGACTGGCACGAGACCATCACTCGCCTTCCCGCCCGAGGCGCAGACCTGTTGGTCGTGCACGTGGGCGCAGCAGTCGAGGGCGAGCCCGACGTTCTCGGCGATCTGTCGCTGCAAGATGTCGAATCGGGCGAACTCGTGTCGGTGAGCCTGACCGAACAAGACCTGATCGGGTATCGCGCCCGACGAGCACAGTGGGCAACCGACGTGCGCCGGCGATGCCATGACGTGGGCGGTCGCTATCTACCGGTCGATGCCGCCGATGACGTCGAGCAGTTGATGATGCGTTCCTGGCGTGCCGGAGGCGTCGTTCGATGACCCTGCTGACTCCACTCGGTCTGCTGGCTGGGCTGCTTGCCATCCCCGTGCTCGCGCTGCACATTCTTCGGGCGCAACGCGAGCGTCATGCGGTGTCGTCGACGATGTTGTGGCGAGAGCTCGAACAGCCCGTTGCGCCCAGCCGTCCGTGGCAGAAGCTGCGTCCGAGCCTGCCGCTACTGCTGCAACTGCTGCTGGTGGCACTGCTTGCAATCGCCCTGGCGCAGCCGGCGCGGGTCGCAGCGGCTGCCCTGTCGGATCACACGGTGTTCATCGTGGATACGTCGGCATCCATGCTGGCAACCGACGGTGATCCCGATCGTGTCGAGCTCGCCAAGCAGCGGGTCGAAGAGCTTCTCGCCGATCTTCCGACCAACGGGTCGGCCAGCCTGGTCGTGGCATCGGGTGAACCCGAGCTACTCATCGTCGACAGCACCGATCGCGCCGCCATCGGACGCGAGCTCGATCGCATTCGCCCCACGGCTGGCGTTGCTGACTTCGCCAGCGCCTTAACCTTGGCCGAGGCTGCGGTTTCGCCGACGCGAGAAACCGGGTGGGTGCTGGTGTCCGACGGCGGGGTCAGCGACGACGATCAACGACTCGCTCCTGTCGGCACTCGCTTCGAGTCCATTGGCGAGGCCGATGTCAACCGTGCCATCACCTCGCTGGCCGCAGTCGTACAAGACGGCGAACTCGCTGCGCTGGTCACCATGGTCAACACCGGGGGCCCAGCTTCGACACAGGAACTACGAGTCGACGTCGACGGCGCAACCGTTGGCCGACGCACGGTTGAACTCGCTCCCGGCGAAACCGTCGAGGTCAGCGTGCCCATTCCGCCCGGCTCGCGAGTCGAGGCCTTTCTCGATGGTCCGGATCTGCTGCTCAACGACAATCAACGCTCGGCGCTCGTGCCGCTGGCCACGGATCTGCGTGTCCGAGTTGCCAGTGACGACCCCGACGGCTCGTTCTTCGTCGAAGAGGTACTCGAAGCACTTGGCGCCGAGCTCGTTCTGGCTGGTCAGGACGCTGATCTGATCGTGTACGACGGTGTTGCGGTTCCCGCCGAGCCCGACGCGCCGTTCATCTCGATCGCGTCGCCGGTTCCCCCGGCCGGAATCACCGTTCTCGGATCGCTCGACCGGCCCATCCCCACTTTCGTCGCCGAGGATGTCGTGCTTCGCGACGTCGACGTGACTCGCACCGCTATCGCCCGCTCTCAGGCCCTCGACGTTGCTTCGGCCAAGGTGCTGATCGCAGGTGCCGAAGGCGAGCCGTTGCTGCTGCGCGGTCGCGTCGGGCAGGTGCGCTGGTACCACGTGGCGTTCGAGCTCGAAGCTTCGAATCTGCCGGTCGAAGTCGCCTACCCGATCCTGTTCTCGCGCATGGTCAGCGACTTGACGATAAGCGACGAAGTGCCGGCGTCGGCCGTGGTGGGTACCCGTCTGCCCCGGTTGCTGAGCGATTCCGTGGTGACCAATCCACGCGGACTATCCACCACCGTTTCGGCGGGTGGGTCCATGCCGGTGCTCGACACCCAAGGATTTTGGACCGTCGAATCCGACGAGGGAGAGTTGCGCCCGGTCGCCGTCGTGTTCCCGGCACGTGAGTCTCGGTTGGCCGTGCCCGCCAGTCTCGATGTCCTCGCTGCTGCGGCTGCGTCGGTCAATGACGCTGCGCCCGCCGCAGGTGACGGCACTGGAACGGTGACCCGGCCGTTGACCACCTGGATCATCATTGCTGCACTCATCGTTTTGTTGGCAGAGCTGGTCGTGAGTTGGCGTCGAGTAGCGGTGCCGCAGCGTCAGCTCTACATCGCACGAGCAACCCGCATCGCGATTCTTGCGTGCCTCATCGGCGCGCTGTTGCAGGTGCAGTGGACCCGGCCGAACAGCACCGTGCGCGCGGTAGTCGTGCTCGATGTATCGGATTCACTCGGGGCAACCGGCACCGCAGACGCCCAGCGGTTCGCCGCCGAGATGCTCGATGGCGTCGACGCCGACGATATTGCCATCGTCGAAGTCGGCCGCACCGTTCGGGTGACGAAGCCGTTCGATACGGGCACGAACCGGGTCAGCGAGCCGCCCGAGGGCGACGGTACCGACCTGGCTCGAGGCATACGACTGGCCGCTTCGCTGCTCGACGGATCCACAAGAGAGAGAATCGTGGTGGTGTCCGATGGCCTCAACACCACCGGAGATGTAGGCATCGAGGTCGATCGCCTGGCAGAGCTGGGTGTGCAGCTCGACGTCAATACCGTCGAGTCCGATCGTGCCGGCGATGTGAGCGTCGACAGCGTGTCGGCACCGAGTCGTGTCTCCGAAGAAGAGGCCTACATCGTTGTCGCCACGGTGAACTCCGATCAAGCTGTCGCGACCAATATCGTGCTGTTGCGCAACGATGTGCCGGTAGCGGAACGAACCGTCGATCTGACGCCCGGAGCAAACGAGGTCACCTTCGATGTCGCAGCCGAAGGCGCTGGTCTGGACCGGTTCGAGGTGCGAGTGACCGGCGGGACCGACGCCGTCCCCCAGAACGACGCAGCGTCCACGGCTGTCAGCGTCGGCGGGCCGCCCAAGGTATTGATTCTCGAAGGAAGCAATGGCAACGGAGCAACCCTGCTGGCCGCACTCACCGATCGAGCTGTCGATGCCGAGCGCCACTCGGTCGAACAGTTCCCCACACTCGAAGAGCTGTCGACCTTCGGCTCGGTCATGCTGGTCGATGTCGAAGCCCGCCAGCTGACCGAGACCCACCTCGACGCCCTCGATGCTCATGTGCGAGCAAACGGCAATGGTCTGGTGGTCGTGGGCGGAACGTCATCGTTCGCACTTGGTTCCTACGCCGATACTCGGCTCGAAGACCTGCTGCCGGTCGAGAGTCGGGCCGAAGACCCAACACGACGGACCACCGTGGCCGAAGTGTTGTTGATCGATGCCAGCGAGTCGATGGGTGCCTGTCATTGCGCACCGATCGACGAGGGCCAAGGGGGCGGTGGTCCGTTCGACGGAACGCCTATCGACGGCGGTGTGAACAAGACGGACATCTCGCGTACCGCAGCCGAGCGAGCGATCGCTGCGTTGGCAGACGACGACGAGATCGGTGTGCTCGCCTTCAGTGGTACTCAGGACTGGATCGTGCCGTTGCAACAGGTCGGCGCCGCCGGAGACACGTCGGCCGAGTTGGCCAGGCTCACACCGGCGGGGGAGACCCGAATCGCTCCCGCTCTGTCCGAGGCAGCGGATGCCTTGCGTGCCAGCACCAAGGAGCTGAAACACATCATCTTGTTCAGCGATGGATTCTCACCTGAGCTGTTCGGCGACGAGTTCGGTGGCGGATTTCCCGGTGCCGCCACGCTCAACGAACTGGAAGACCAAGCACGAGCACTGGCCGAAGAGGGCATCACGGTTTCGGTCGTGGCTACCGGCGAGGGTGCCGCACCGTTGCTCGAGGCGATCGCGCTGGCTGGCAACGGCCGCTTCTACCCCGGCCGTGATCTCGAAGAGATTCCCGAGATCTTCGTCGAGGAGGCGCGGATTGCGTCGCGTAGCTTCATCAACGAAGGCGAATACGTCCCGGTTGTCACTTCGACGGCGGCGCCGGTGCGCGGCCTGGCGGCAGCGCCACCGATCAGCGGCTTCCTGGCGTCCATGCCCAAGGACACCAGCGACGTCATGCTGCAGGTGGGCGAGTTCTCCGATCCGTTGCTGTCGTCGTGGCGAGTCGGCTTGGGCAAAGTGACCGCATGGACATCTGATGGCGGCGATCGATGGGCAGCCTCGTGGGCCGGATGGGACGGCTGGGCGGACTTCTGGTCGGCGGTCGTGCGTGACACGTTCCCACTCGAGGGCGCATCTGGTCACGAGTTGCGGGCCGAGATCCGGGGCGAGTCGGTATTTCTCGAACTCGTGAGCGAAGAGTCGTGGCCCGCAGGTATCAGCCCCACGGCCCAAGTCACGGCCCCAGACGGCACCACCACCGAATTCGAGCTCGAACGAAACACCGATACCACCTTCATCGCCGTAGTGCCTGCGTTGGAATCCGGCACGTACTCGCTGGTCGCGTCGGTCGATGACGAGGGCACCAGCTCGCGCTTGGCGACCGCCATAGCAACGCGTTCCTATCCGCTCGAGTACCGCAGCGCAGACGGGCTTGCTCCGGACCTGGTCGAGTTGTCGCAACGCACCGGCGGTCGCGGCGAGATCGAGCCGTTGCAGATCCTGGATGCCGTTGGACTCAGCGATGGGTCGACGGCGCGTGATCTACGCCGCCTGTTGCTGATCATTGCTGCGTTGTTGCTACCGATCGATCTGCTACTGCATCGAGTTCGCCTGTCGACACTCGGCGCTGATCTGAAAGCGTCACGAGACCGCCGCCGACGACCAGCAGCGCCCCCAGCCATACCCACGGCAGCAGTGGTCGAGTTCTGACCGTGAAGGTGGCCGAACCGAGATCTTCGTCGACCGACTCGAGAACCACGATCGTGTCGCTGCGCAGTGAGCCGTCGATGACCGCCTCGGTCGTCGGAATGCGCTGCTCTTCATAGGCGCGTAGCTCGGGGAAGTACTGGGCTCGGCTGTTGCCTTGCTCGAGCTCGATCGTGGCCCGGATGTATTCGTAGCGGTCGGTGCGTCCTGGTGTGAGGGCAACGAGTCCGAGTTCGCTCACGGCCGGGCTGCTGAGTCGATCAACGTCGGTGCTCTGTCCCACGTTGATTCGTATGGTGTCGTCGCTTCCGCCCGAAGAGGCGACCGCGCCCAGCATCAAGAGGGCGAATCCGCAGTGCGCAATGGCCACGCCGGCTGAGCGTCGTCGCCCCGACGATCGTTTCCTGGTTCCGTACAGAATGGATCCTGCGACCGCGACCCCGGCAGAGCCGATGACCGCCACCGATCCAGCGGTGAGCCAACCGGTCGAACCAACGGCCAAGACAGCGCCTGCGAGCGCCAGGCCGGCTCCGGCGCTTGCGACCGTGGCGAGTCGACGCCCGGTCGGCGCATGTGTCTTGCCAGAGGCCAACAATGGGCCGACGGCCATGGCGAGAAGGGCGAGGGCTGCAACCGGCGCAAGCGCTTGGTGGTAGTAGGCGGGTCGAACCAGCGCCCGGGTGCCGACATTCGACAACAGCAGGCCATCGAAGACCGGCCAGAACGTGCCCAGGGCAATGGCCACGATGGCGACCGAACCGAGAATGCCCTGAGTGCCGAGAACGGTCGACGCCTTCAACCCGGGTCGACTGCTCTGGCCAATGGCATCGCGGTGACCGACCAAGGCGGCGATCCCGACCAGAACCGCCACCGACGCGAACGCCAGCAGCGGTCTTCCTACCTGTGGCGATTCGGAGAACGCGTGAATCGAACCGGTGTTGCCCGACCGGGTCACGTAGACGCCAGAAACCATCAACCCGAACGCACCGACTATGGCGGCGGCGCCGCTGAAGGCAAGCCGGCCGCCGGGTTCGATCAGCATGTGGATGGCGATGGTGAAGGCCAGCCATGGCAACAACGACGCGTTCTCCACCGGATCCCATGCCCAGAATCCGCCCCAACCGAGTTCGGCGTAGGCCCATTGGCTACCGGTCACGATTCCTACGCCCAGCACGACCCAACCCAATCGCAGCCATGGCAACACCGACGCCTTCCATGCGTCGTCGAGACGCCGCTGGACCAGTGCAAGCAGCGTGAGTGCAAATGGCACACCCGTCATGGCAAGACCGAGGTAGAGGATGGGCGGGTGATAGACCATCGCCGGATGCTGCAACACGGCCAGCAACCCGTCGCCATCGCCGGTTGGAATGTCGAGCCGGGTGAATGGCGAGGCCCACATGCGGCTTACGAACAAGAAGGTCGCAGTCGTGACGCCGCCGACGCCCAGGAGCACCAGCTGTTGGTCGACAGGTCGGGTTCGGCCCAACACCACTGCGGCCATGAACGTGCTGGCCACGACGAAGGACCAGAACAGCAGCGAACCTTCCATGCCGCCCCAGATACCAGCGATCCGGTAGGCCAGGGGAGTCTGGTCCGACGAGTGACGAGCAACGTAGAGCCAGGCTGGGTCGACGGTCCAGAGCGCCCGACCCAAGATCATGATCGCCAGACCCGTCAGGCTCGTGCTGGTGATGAAGGCAATCCGTGATACTCGCAGCGCAGATAACCGATGTCGGGGTCGGGCGACTGCGGCCGCAGCAGCGGTGAATGCAACGACGGCAGCGACGAACGCCAGGTTGGTTGCAAAGCTGCCCATGCGCCATCGTAAGAGCACAAAGCCGGTCAAGTCGGTCGGTGCTATTTTGCCGTCTTGGCATGACGGAATTATTCCGCGGGTCTAACTGGCACAATGAGTCATACCAACTACCCGTGGGGTTGGGCGCAATGCGGCAACAGCCCGTTCAGGCGACCAAGGTGTGATCTGGGCGACCGGCAGCGCCAGCTCGGGCATCTCGATCTTCGCGCAGAAAAGACACCGAAGCCACCGCCAAGTCCGAGATGTCGCGCCAATAGCCACGCTCTCGACATCCCAGGGGTGTCAAGGGTTCGTCAGCAGAAGAGGATTTCACAGCCGGTGCCTTCCAGCGCTGCGTCGACGCGACTGCGGTCGGTGTTGCTGAGAGCGGCGTAGTCGTCGCGCAGCCATTTCAGGCATTTTCCCTGGTAGGCGAAGGGCCCTTGGCGATAGGTCTGGCCGTTGATCTCGCAGACCATCTCGTCGGCGCCTGACACCAGTGCCTGGGCGTTGGCCACCATGAACGGCGCATAGGTGGAGCCGATTTCACCGAGCAGTTTGCGAGTGGCAACGGGCAGGTCTTCGAGCGTGGCCCAGCCGTCGTCGCCATCGACCGGCAGCCAGGAGAGATCGTCCATCCGGTCGGTCCAGTTCAGGGTCTTGACCGCTCGCCTCACCGCGATGGCCATGGATGTTGGATCCCATTTCACCAGCTGGGTGAACTGTCCGTAGATGCCGAAGTCGCCGCGACCGGGTCGATCGCCAAGCATGAAGTCGTGGGTGGCGAACTGTTCCTGCATGATGTCGAGCAGCCGTTCATAGGAGCCCTCGATAATGGGCTGGTTCAACTCGGTCGACCCGACCAACTCTCGTCGCGTAATCTGACGCGTCGTGATGAAGTCGTACATCTTCTGCGCCTGATCACTGCCCATCTGCAGGTCACGAGAGATGGGTAGTAGCTTGCCGGCCTTGTCGATGTCATCGGCGTACGCCCAGCGATAGTGGTACATCGCCTTCGTCACCCACTCGTCGCCGAAGTCCTCGATCAACGTGTCGATGAACGCCAGCGCGGGATCGGTCGGCACTGTGCTTCGGCCCTCGAACTCGCCTTCGAGCCGCATGATCTGGGGCGATGAGTCCACCGTGGCCTCGCCATGGCTTCCGTCCTCGTTTGGGTAGACGATGACGGGAATGATCGGCACGGGCGCAGCAGGCAGGTCATCCCATTTGGAGTCTCGCAGCACCCAGCGAAAGGGAATTCGGCGATAGCGCAGCACAGCTCGCATCTTCAACGAGTACGGCGAGCCGTATTGCCCGGCGAGAACAAGCCGACGCTGAATGGACGCAGCCATGATCAGGCTCGCATCGAGACGATGAAGCCCGATGCCGGATCGGCCTTGCCGTTCACCAGCTGGTCATAGACGTAGGCCATGCCTTCCGCGCCAGTGCGATGGTCGACGGTGAGCCAGTCGCTCGTGCCATCGAGCAGCGAGGTGAAGGACTGGTCGATACGACCGGCCAGCTCATCAGGACCCCACTCCTTTGCTCGTTTGGCACTCTGGCCAGGGGCGAAGAACATCTCGGGCTTGGGGCCGGGGAGCCCTGCCTCGGCGCCGCCGGCATCTTCCCAGTGCGTGATGCCAACCGTGAGCGAGTACTTCAGATTGTCGTCGAAATGGTGATGCACGTCGCTGCGCACGGCGCTGTTACCAGCCATGTCGACCATGCCCGAGTCGACCGAGGCGTCGAGCTGGTCGATCTCGTCGTAGGTGATCACCTGGTCGTACATCGCGAGTCCTTCGACAAAGGCACGGTTGCGTTGCGACGTGACGCCGATGGCTCGGTGACCGTCGCGCAACGCCAGGCATGCGGCCAGGCTGATCGAGGTCTTCGAAGATGCACTCGTGACGAGCGTCTGCTGGGCGCCGTGGAATGTGTTGTCTGCCAGATAGTCGTCGGCGAGAAACGATGTCATGAACATGCCCCACAGCAGCAGGTACTCGTTGGCGAGCTCGGGCCGAAAGGTCGAATCGGTATCGATATTGCGAAAGCCGGTGTACACGACAGCATGGTTGGCCCGATGCGGCCCGACGTCGCGGAATGCGTCGCTGGTGCCCTGCGCATCGATCACGACCTGGTCGGCCATGGGATAGAAGCCGAAGAAGCGGCCGCCAACCGAAATGTTCTCATTGGACGACTCGCTGACGGTGGCGAGGCCCATGACCGGCAAGCGTCCCCATTGCTGGTCGACGGGAAAGAAACCCCAGTAGTCGAGCATGTCGCCGGCCACGGCGTAGGTGATGTTGTTCGTGGTCACCGCAAAGCGCTCTATGTCAAGCCGTACCTGACCCGGCTCGAGCGCAGGCGGCGCCGGATCCGAGACGCGCGTGTCACTGAAGTTCTGCCGGTTGACTTCGAAGTACATGCGTCCACCGTAGCTCGCCTGTCAAAACATCTGCCAGTACACCACGCATAATCGATCAATGGGAAGAACCGGGAAGTCAGGCGAGATCGGGGTGCAGGCGTGCTTCTTCACGCTCGCGGACCTCGGGCGGCATCTCGCGAGACCTGCGATTCGGGATACTGAAGGCCAGATCCACGGTTTCGGCCACCGCCAGTAACTCTTCGGTGTCCAGGTCGAAAACCCAGTTCAGATCGTGAGCGATCTTGGTTCCCAGCGCAATCACGGCGCCAAAGCTCTGGATACGAGTCCCCACGGCGACGGGCCGACACACCCTCAAGCGCGTCTCCATGCTGGCAAAGGCGACCCGGTCACCATCTGCGGTCTCCTTGATCCAGTCGGTCACGCCATCGGGGCGCTCGCCTCCCCAGAGCAGGTTGTTGGTCAGCCAGGTCGGGACGACGTCGGCGTCCATCGAGTCTTCGGTCGTGACCCGGCGTTCGATGCGCGTCGCCAGCCCACGGCTGCGCACGTCGGCCAGCGACGGTGCCGAACTCGTGCGATCGATCGCGAGGTCGATCGAGCGAGGATGGCCGTAGTCGGGAAGGTCTATTGCGTGAACTTCCGGCCCGGGCCCCGCGATGGCGTCATGATCCAACTCATGCACGAACGTGGCCGCCAGATCATTGTTGGCTCGGTTGCGCAGCTCGTGGAAGAAGCGCACGTGTGGAGCGCCGGCCAGTACGGCGCTGCGCACCTCGAGCTGGTTGCCCTCCATCTGCTCGTGGTGGTGGCGGGTGTACGTGCTGTGCAGAGGTGGCTCACCCAAACCCAGCCGCTCGCACATGGTTGCGGTGGCAGCAACCGCGTTGGCGCCATACCAACGCACATTCATATGGCCCAACTCATCGATCTGGTCGGGTGTGACGGTGCTGGTGTGCGAGACGGTGAGTTCAGGTTGAGTTGACATCGTCGATCATCTTGGCGGCTGGTCCCGCCGTCGCCAACCCGGCTGCCCAAGCTGGTGACAAGTACTCCCGGTTTGTGTCCAGGTTCCGCACCCGAGACCGAAGCCGATGGTCGCAAACGTCGTGCAGCGGTCATGAGCCTGAACGCCATGGTGGAGAACGAACTGGCACGGTTGCTCTGCGAGCGTCTCGGGTTCGAAGAAGAAATGATCCGGGCATCGAAACCGCTTCACTGACGCAGCATTGCTACCGTCGATGGCCATGACGGACACCGCGACAGCCACCGACGGTCGGGTCGCTCGGCGAGAACGAAACATCAACAACGTGCTCGATGTGGTGCTCGAGATGTTCGCCGAAGAGTCGCTTTTCCCCACGATCGAGCAGACGGCCAAACGCTCGGGCCTGTCGCTTCGTTCGCTCTACCGCTACTTCGCTGACCCAGCCGAGCTACTCGAGGCAGTTATCGTGCGAAGCCGCGAGCGGGTTGCCGATGCGGCGCGACTGCCCGCCATCGGCGAGGGCCCACTGCCGCGCCGCATCGACGACTTCGTGGCCATGCGGCGCCGGGTATACGAGATCTCGGGACCGACCTATCGGGCAACGGTTGCCAATGCGGCACACCACCCCCGAGTGGCGGCCGAGCTGACGTCGAATCGCGAGCTCTTACGCACGCAGTTCGAGCTTCAGTTCGCACCCGAACTCGACTTGCTCACGGCCCTGCAGCGCCAGCATGTTGTGGGTGCGGGTGACACGCTGACCCAGCTCGATTCCATCGACTTTCTGCGTCGCCACCGAGACATGAGTGCAGATGAAACCGCTGCTGTGCTTCGTGCCGCGTTGGCAGCCCTAGTCCGCCGGTCCTAGGTGCTCGTACCAGTCGTCGGGAGCGTGCATCGGCAGGTACTCTTGGCCATGGCGAAGTCTGGGGACACGGCCCGTCGGCTGGCGACGGTGGTGATCGTTGCCGCCATGCTCTGGCCGTTGGTTCCCAACGAAGATGGCCTTCCCCTGTCGACCTACCCGATGTATTCGGGGACTCGCAGCGAAACGCTGGCCTTCATCACCGCCTCGGGCGTGGACTCCAACGGCACGTCTGTCCGGCTGACAATGCCCGAGATTGCGCAGACGCGAGATCCTCTCATCGCCCAGTCCTTCCTGAACGATGCCGTGGGGGTCGGCAGCGTCGATCGCGTGTGTCGCGAAATTGCGTCGCGGCTCGACATGTCACGGGTGACTCGAGTGGAGATTGCGCGGGAAGTCCACCACGTGACGGCCTTCGTCAAGAAGCAGGAGTCACTGGTCGAGCGGGTGGAACTTGCTGGTTGCGATGTGGGCTCGTGATGCGGTTTGATTCCTGGTTGTTGCGGCCAGCGCCCGCGGAGCGTCTTGCTGCTCTCAGGATTCTGATCGGCGCATTCGTGTGGGTGTATGTCGTGGCGAACGTCGGCGAGTTCGCCCGATTGGCGAACCAACCGACATCACCCTTCGAACCAGTGGGCGCGGTGCACTTATGGGCAACGCCACTGTCGGCGCCGCTGGTCTGGGGACTGTATGCGGCACTCGTCGTGTTCGGAGCCGGCTTCATCGGCGGGCTGTGGTTTCGCTACACCGGGATCGTCTACGCAATCCTGGTGCTCGTCTGGGCGAGCTATCACAGCTCATGGGGGCAGATGTTGCACTTCGAGCACCTGTTCACGATCCACGTCGTGGTGCTGGCCCTTTCGCCCGCAGCAGCCACCTGGTCGATCGACGCCGGCCTCCAACGAGAAGCACGCCCGCAGGTGTCGGTGGCCTTCGGCTGGCCGATCAGGCTGTTGGCAATCATCACATCGATCACCTATGTCATCGCAGGAATCGCCAAGATTCGTCGAAGCGGCACGGCATGGCTCGATGGTTCGACATTGGGCAATCATGTTGCCTACTCGGCAACGCGCATCGAGCTGTTGGGTGGCTTCGAGCCACCCTTGGCGTTATTCGTCGTCGCCCATTCCTGGCTCTTGGCACCCTTGGCGGTGGGTGCGCTGGCCATCGAGTTGCTGGCACCAGTGGCACTCGTCGGCGGACGGGCGCGCAACGCATGGGTGGCTGGTGCGCTGTTGTTCCACCTCGGCACGGCAGCAACCATGATGGTGTGGTTCCCCTATCAGGGGCTCGGTTTCGCTTTCCTGCCACTGTTCTTTGTCGAACGGTTGCGCCAACCTCTGCGCAAGAAGTCATCCGATCGCGGGTCGTTGCAGAGCTTGCGTAGGTTGTCGTTGCCGGCAACGGACGCTGGATGCGGCGCGGCTCAGGACGGGTTGTTGGATGCACAGCGCCCCGAATTGGCGTATCGGTGATGGTCCGGGAAAGGCCTCGACGGCTTCCTATACGCTCTAGTGGTGCCAGAGGGTCCGAGTCGTCCGTCTCGCCGACGGTTTTTGCAGGGCGTTGCTGCCGCAGCCGCGGCCACGGGGACCGTCGGAGTGGCGGCTCGCGACGCATCAGCGCAACCAGCCCAGGGCCATGAAGGGCGCCTGCGCAACGCATTGGATGTCCGTGATCAGGCTGCAGCCATGTCGGCTGCGGGGGACCAGCCCAGGCAGGAATCCAACGGCGATGAACGAAGCGATAGTGCGTATGCCATGTCGTTCACGAAAGGACTGCCGCATTCTTACCGCACGGGGTTGGTGCTGCGAACAACCGACTTCGAACAGTTCGTGGGCGCTATCGACACCGGTGCCAGCCGCGACTTTCGGGCGGTGCCGCTCGGCCCACACAGCGGATTTCGAACCGCTCCCGACGATTCGCCGGTACGGGGCTGGGAAACGCCTGCGGCGGGGTTGTGCTTCAACCTGACCGGGCACGACCCGCAGTCACTGGCCATGCCACCAGCACCCAAAGCTGGTTCTGATGAGCTGGTCGGCGAGATCGCAGAGATCTACGCCCAGGCCGCGCTGCGAGATGAACCGCTGACCGACCTGCGCCATGATGCCGGCGACCGAGCATCACGGGACCGCATGCTCGTTGAGCTGGCAGCTTTGCCGTGGTTCAACCGCGACTCGCCTGAACCCGCTGCCTCCCCCGCAGCGCAGCGGCGGCGTCGGACCGGCCTGTCGCCGCAGACGGCTTTCCGTGGACTGGCACCCGGCGACACGGTCGGCCCCTATCTGTCTCAGCTGCTGCTGGTTGGCTCGTCGGGCACAAACCGTCGGCCCCTCGACGGCATCATCGAGTACGGCGCCCAGACCATCGATCAACGAGTTCGCCGGGTCGCCCCGACCGACTTCATGACCAGCTGGGACGAATATTTCGACGTTGCCAACGGATTGTCCCCGGGTGCGGGCGCACTCGATACCGGCAGCCGACGTTTCATCACGACCGGCCGAGATCTCGCGCACTATGTGCACAACGACGCGCTCTATCAGGCCTACTTCAACGCTGCGTTGGTGATGCTGTCCAATGGCATCGGGCTCGACCCGTCGCTGCCCTATCAACAAGACGACAAGCGCGACCACCAGCAGGGTTTCGTGCTCTTTGCCCTGCAGCATGTGCTGTCACTGTTGGGCGAAGTGAGCGATCGTGCGCTCAAGACCGTGCTGTTCCAGAAATTCAACGTGCATCGTCGACTACGCCCCGAAGCCCTGGCTGCGAGAATCGAGAAGAGCGACGTGCGTGAGATCGCCGAGATCAGTCACATGGCGGACCAGCTCACCGACACCGGCATTGCCGCCGAGACCCGCCGCATAACCGCAGCTACCTCGGGGACCGAATCGATGTTGCTGCCTATGGCCTATGCAGAGGGCTCGCCGATGCATCCGTCCTACGGGGCGGGCCATGCCACCGTGGCTGGTGCGTGTGTCACGATCTTGAAGACGTTGTTCGATCACACCCGACCGTTCGACATTGCGGGCGACGCGTCCACCGCTTTCGTGGCGACGCGTGACGGTTCTCAACTGGCGACCGTCGACGTCTTCGACGAACTGGGCAACTCCAGTGCCCTCACGGTCGAGGGCGAGCTCAACAAGCTGGCGGCGAATATGTCGATCGGCCGCAACTGGGCCGGTGTGCACTACTTCAGTGACTACTGGGAGTCCGTGCTGCTGGGTGAGCAGGTCGCCATCGAACTGCTTCGCGAACACATGCTCACGCTTCCCGAACCGCCATCGCTGCGCGTCCCCACATTCGGCGGTACTCGACTCTGGCTGTAGCCGGTTGCAGGGCCGTGGAAGACTGCAACCATGACCGCTCCGCAACGCAACGATTCGTCGCTCACTGTCCCCCGATGTCGGTGCTCATCGGGGCTACAACCGCACGCAGGCCCAACAGGTCGCCGGCATGGACGCCACGGTGCGGTTGATCCGATGTCGAGTCGGCTTCCATCACACTCGGCAGTCCATTCGGGTCCAACTTCGAAGGTCCCTTCGATCTCGATCGGCGACTCGGGATGATCGAGCTCATGGTCGACAAATGGCACGACGTCGGCGTGAATGTGTATCGCATCTCGTTCTCCGACGCCATGAGCTGGAACGCGCCGCACACGGTCAAGGAGACCATGGGCGCCGTTCGCGACCGGTGGCCCGAGATCGAGACATTCCACATGCATCGCCCTGGAGCGAACGAAGCGCACTGAACAGCTGAGTGCGGTCGAGCTCGAATACGCGCGAGTAACCACATACGAGCGACTGACTCTGCAAGACCAGCGGGATTAGGGTCGAAGAGTGCACGGTGACGAGCTGCCAGGCCAAGACGTTGGCGTTGACATCGTTGGTTACCCGCGCCCGGCACTTCCGGCGGCCAGTGCAACGCCCAACTGGCGAGCCTTGGCGGTAGTCGGATTGGCGATCGCTGCCTTGGTAGGGGTGTATGCATTGGGCCGCTCGGGCGATCCGTCACCTCGTGCCACCCCAGCCGTACCGACCGCTACTGCGGTGCCGGCCACCGCCGTGCCGACGCCCGTGCCGACACCGGACCCGCCTCCGGGGTTCGTTGGTCTGCTCGGCGAAGGAACCGTAGTGGGCGAACTCGACCTCGGTAACCGATCCCGAGCGGTGTTGTGGTGCCGAGAATCGGTACCGGGGACCCCGATTCCTTCAACGCTCGCACTGATCCACATCACCAACTCTCTCTCGTTCGGCGATCAGGTGGTGCTCTATGAAGAGCTGACGAAACCTTGGATTCCTCGTGGTTCGTTTCGACGAAATTCCGTTTTCGCGACCGAGGGGCTCGGTGCCGGAAACTTCGCCGCCCCGGTGCCCGGAGAGAACGAGTTCGACGCCAGTGACATCCCCGACGGCTTACGGTGTGAAAGTTGTGCGCCAGAACAGGTCACGCTCGGCGGGAGAGACGTGCTGGTTGGTTCGTGTGTCCATGGCGTGCCGTTCCGCGTCGGTATTGCGTATGTGATTGCTCCTCCGGTGCGCCTGGGTCAGACGCCGTTGGCGCTCCACGTCAGCTGCGGTGTCACGACCGTGCGGGTCGATGGCGAAACGATCGTTGTCGAAGGTGAAGCACCGCTCGTTCGTGGGCTGCACGATGCTCGTTTCCCATTCCCCACCATCAGCTTCGAGCGCGAAGGTGGCCGCTTCGTGGCCAGTGATCTCGGCCTACTTGACTGGAACTGTGACGTCGAACGGTCGACCCACTTGGCGGATCGCCATCTCTTGCGCACCGACCCAGTGCGATCAATAGCCTATGAACGGGTTGAATCGGCCATCGGTGAGGTCGGGGTACATGGACCCATGGTGCTCGGGCTCACCTCCGATCAGTGCAGTCTGTTGACTCGCGCCTGGTGGGGCCAGGCTGATCGAGAAGAAGCAATCGGGACCCCCATCTCGGACTTGATCGGTATCGAGCCGCCGATCGGAGAGAACGACTGGTTCTACGGCTGCGACGCCTAGCGGGGTGAGCCGGCAGGGAACGTGACCGGCAAGACACGGGGCCCGCGAACCTGTCCGCCAGCCCACTTCATGGGTTCGTCGGTGCGAAGGCGGAATTCGGGGACTCGTTCCATCCAGACACGCACCGCAATGGTCATCTCCAGCCGGGCCAGATTCGATCCAGCACATCGGTGAATGCCCGATCCGAAGGCGATGTGGCGGTTCTTTGCCCGGTCGATGATGAAGTCGTCGGGGTTCTCGAATTGGTCGGGGTCATGACATGCCGCCGGGAAGTTCATGAGTACCTTGTCGCCGCGGTTGATGTGCACACCGTTGTATTCGATGTCGGCATCGGCGATCCGCGCCATGGTCACCGGTGCATAGAAGCGCAAGAACTCTTCGATTGCCGTCGGCAGGAGCTCGGGCTCATCGACCAATCGTTGGCGGTCCGCCGGGTTGGTGGCGAGATGCCAGAGAGCCGAGCCGATCGAACTCCATGTGGTGTCAATGCCAGCGACGATCAACAGGTTGGTGACGCCGACGACGACCTGAGGCGTGATCTTGGCATCAGGATCATCGAGCTCCATGAAGAGCAACTCGGTCAGCAGGTCCTCTTGGGGGTCGCCGAGCCGCTTTTGTACTTCGTCGCCGATGAAGCCCAGGAGTTCCTCCCGCGCTTGCATGCGCAAGACCGGCTGGGTGATGCCTTCGCCCAACAGCATGTTCACCCAGTGAACGAACTGGTCGGCCATGCCCGGATCGACGCCAATGAGATGCGCAATCACCCGTGGAGGAATCTGTTGCGAGTAGTCGACCGCAGCGTCGCATTCACCCCGTTCGATGAAGTCGTCGATCAGCTCGTGGCAGAGTGATTCGGTGTAGTCGCTGTAGCTCTGCACGGCGCGTGGCGCGAACGCAGGAAGCAGCATGCGACGCGTCCAGGTGTGGATAGGTGGGTCGGCAGTGATCGGTGCTGCCGCAATCATCTGTTCATAGCGCGACATCTCGGGTGCATTCGGAGCCGGCGGCATGACGAGTACCTGGCGAGAACTCAGTTCGGGAACCATCTTGGCCAGGGCGCGCAGGTCATCGAACCTGGTCGGGTTCCACGAGCCGCCGAGCCGATCGGTATGCGCGATCGGGCACTGGTCGCGCATTTGTGCCCAGATGGGAACCGGGTTCTCGATGTAGTCATCGTCGCGAATGTCGTAGTCGGTGGTCCAGTCCTGGACCGGGCCGCCGGGCTTCCAGATTTCCTCGCTGGTGGCGAGCTTCATCTTGGCGTTCATATCGGTTGCGTCGTGCATGTCGGTCATGTGTTTTGCCCCATTGTGCGTATTGGTGTCGCATTTGTTTGCCCGCCGAGCAGGTTAGCGCTGTACCAGCCCCTCACTTCAGCTCGATCCGCACGGTTGATTTCTCTGCCAGCGCGCCGCAACGTACTGTCGCTGTGCAGGCGCGATACCGAGGAACAGACCATCGAGATGACCTACCCAAAGCATGTGAATCACGACCTGAGCCCAATGTCGTGTCCGGCAGAGCTCGGCGACGTCGACCTGTTCGGCAAGGGTTCACAAGAGCACTGGTACGAGGCGTACGAGATCCTGCATCGCGACGCTCCGGTATTGCGGATCGAAGACGGCGGGCATACGCCGGGCAGCGATGCCTTCGTACTCACGAAACACGAGGACATATCGCGCGTCGTCCGAGACCCGGATCGATACATAACGCTGACGAACAGTCGAGTCGAAGCGCTGGCCGATCAGGGCCTGACGCCCGAAGAGGTCTTCGACACCGTCCACAGTCTGATGACAGCATCGATGGTCGGCCTGCGACCCAACCAGGACCTGTACAACCAACACCGCCGAGAACTCACCGATCCCTGGGTCGGGCCCGGCGCCCTGCAACACCGAGACATGATCGCGCAGCACGCCAACGACCTGGTCGACGAGTGGATCGACGACGGTCAGGTCGAGTTCATCAGTTGCTTCGCCCGGCCGCTACCCCAGCGCGTCATGAACAGCATTCTGGGATTTCCCCAAGAGGACATTCCGTTGATCGCCGAGTGGGGTACCGCCGTGGTCACGGCGTTCGTGCACGGTGACGGTCTGCGCCACACGCTGGAACCCGAGCAGACCGAGGAGATGCTGGCTCGCCTCGACGGATTCCAGGACTACATCTATCACCAGGTCAGGGTGAAGCGCCGGGATCCCCAACACGACATGGTCAGCTTCTTGTGCGACGTGCACTACGACGCGCTCGACCGCAAGTTGACCGACATCGAGATCGCGGGCATCGTGCACGCCATGATCATCGGGGGTCTGGAAACGACGCAGTATGCGATCGAAGAACAAGCGCAATTGTTGATCGAAAACCCCGGAACCTTCGAACAGCTGAGAACCGATCGCGGCAGACTGCGAACCTTTGTCGAAGAGGGCATGCGCATGCGCTCGCCGACCCAGGGCTTGTCGACTCGCGTCACGTCGCAGGACGAAGTCTTCCAAGGTGTCGACGTACCTGCCGGGTCGCTGCTGCATCTGCGTTGGGGCGCCGCCAACGTCGACGCCGATGAGTTCGAGTGTCCGTTCGATCTCGACCTGGAGCGCAAGGCTGTGACCAGGCACCTGACTTTTTCTGCAGGACCTCGGGTGTGCCCGGGGGCAACGCTGTCGCGTGTCGAGCAGCGAACGGCATGGGGCGTCCTTCTCGACCGCCTCGACACGATCGGGTACGGGCCAGACAACGACTGGCTACACCAACCGGGCATCATGCTCGGCACCAACAGACTGAATCTCACGTTCACCAAGTCGGCGAAACCGCTCGACCTCGGCACCGGCCGCAACACCAGCCGTTCCTAGGATCTGGTTGCGCTCGTCGAGGACACCGGCGAGGGAGTCGTCGTCGCCGAGAAGCAGATGTTCTCGGTGAAGGTCCGAGTGGATCACGCCAATGGAGCCCGATTGAGCACTTCGATTGGCGAACGGGACCGCCGGCAATCGCCGCCCACGCCCATCATCATCCCGTCCGTTTCGCCTGGCGCATTGTCGGCGTCTGTGCTTCGTGATCGACCGGAGAGGCCTGTAGTACCTTCGCTGGATGCTCACCGTGATCGAAAATGGGAACGTTCTGGACACGTCGGCCATGAAGTTCGTGGGAGAGCGAGCGGTGATCATCGAGGACGGCGTGATCGTCGACGTGGCCGACCAACACAGTGGTTCGGCCGATCTGGTGATCGATGCTGCTGGTTCCTACGTCGTGCCAGGTCTCATAGACGGCCATGTGCACTTCCGCTTGGCGACCATGAACTTTCGCCTACTGGCCGAGATGACCGAGGTCGAGTTCGGTATCCGCATGGCCGCGCTCGCTCGCGACACCGTCGAGCGAGGCTTCACGACCGTCCGCGACCTCGGCGGTGATGTCACCGGTCTCATGCGCGCCATCAGGAGAGGGGTGGCAAGTGGTCCCCGTATCGTTCCTGCGGGCCGTATGCTCAGCCAGACCGGGGGTCATGGGGACACCGAGGGCGGGTACCGGGAGCCCCCGACCTGCGCGTGTGCCATGCGCAGCACGGCCTTCGGCATCGTGGCCGACGGGCCCGAAGCGGTTCGCAAGGCGGCTCGGCACAACCTGCGCGAGGGCAGTGCATTCTTGAAAATCCACGTGTCGGGAGGGGTGGCGACGCCGTCGGATCCACTCGATTCGGTGCAGTTCACCGAGGAAGAGATCTCGGTGGCCGTGGTCGAAGCAGCACATCGACAGACCTATGTGGCGGCGCACGCCTACTCACCCGAATCCATCCAGCTTGCGATCGAAGCGGGGGTGCACTGCATCGAGCACGGCAACATGCTCGACGATGTATCGGCCACGACCATGGCATCGGCCGATGCCGTGCTTGTCCCGACACTGGCGACCTACGAGGCGATGGATCAACTCGGCGAGGAGCTGGGACTTCCTGCGTCGAATCGTGCAAAGAACACCAAGGTCTACGCCGCAGGATTGGCATCGCTCGAAGTCGCAAGGACTCACGGCGTGACCATGGGGTTCGGTACCGACCTGATCGGCGAATCCCAGGTTCGCCAGAATCGCGAGCTGGTCTTGCGGCACGAGGTCGAGCCAGCGGTCGACATTCTGCGCTCCATGTGGAACACGAACAGCCGGCTGTGTCATCTCGAAGGCCGCATCGGAACGCTCGCACCCGGTGCCTATGGCGATGTCGTGGTGTCGCGGGTCAACCCGCTCGAGGATCTGGCAGCCTTCGCCGACCCCATGACCGCCTTCTCCCATGTGATCCAAGGCGGCCAGATCGTAGTCGAGCGTTGACATCCGGGCGCCAGATGCACGAGCGTCAGAAGCTCATGTCGAGTGCTGGCTGGAGATCGACTCAGCGGGCACGGGATCGGTCGCTGGACAGGCCCCGGTCGCCGGGGATGAACTGGTCACTCGGGATGAATTGGTCGCCGGGGATGAATTGGTCGCCGGGGATGAATTGGTCGCCGGGGATGAATTGGTGACCCGTGATGAATTGGTGACCCGGGCAACGAGATCGAAGGTGTCGGGACCAGGTGGTTCGTACACATGATTTTCTCCTGCTGTTGGGGTGTGCCTTCAGCGCGACGGCACTCGCCGCTTCTTTCTGTGCGACGGAAACGGTTCTCGTGTAATCAGAGACGCAACGGTTGTGGCCACAGGGGGTTGTGACACAATCGGTCCATGTCCGATGCGCCGGTTGTCCATATCGATCCCGAGCCGTTCTGGAATGATCCGTACCCGGCGCTGGCCACGATGCGGGCCGAGACACCCATCTGCTTCGTCCCCGAACTGAATGCCACGTTGTTGACGAAGCGCAACGACATCCACACGTGTGAGAAGAACGTCAAGGTCTTCTCCTCGGACCAGCCGGGTGGCCTCATGAACGAGCTGATGGGCAAGAACATGATGCGCAGCGACGGCGACGAACATCGCCAAGAGCGCTTCGTCTACTACCCAGCGGTGTCACCCAAGACCGTCAAGGCATCGTGGGCCGGGCAGTTCAGCACGCAGGCCGACGAGATCCTGGACGAAATGGTCGCGGGGGACTCGGTAATAGATCTGGTGCCGAGCTACGCCACGGCGCTGAGTGGTGAGGCGCTCAAGGCCATGACTGGCCTCACAAACATCACGTATCAGGAGATGGATGCGTGGAGCCAGGCGATGATCGACGGCGTCTCGAACTATGCCGGCGATCCCGATGTCGAAGCTGCGTGCCTGCATGCAACCGCAGCCATCGACGCAGCCATAGACGAGCGGCTCCCCGAACTCGAATCGTCTCCAGACCACAGCCTGCTGTCGGTCATGGCTGCATCGGGAATGCCGGTGGCGAACGTCCGAGCCAACATCAAACTCACGATTTCGGGCGGGCAGAACGAACCGCGAGACGCAATCGCGGGCGCGATATGGGCGTTACTCGTTCATCCCGAACAACTCGAAATCGTGCAGCTTGGCCAGGCCACCTGGTTGCAGGTGTTCGAGGAGTACTGCCGCTGGATCTCTCCGATCGGCATGTCGCCGCGTCGCATCGCTGCTGCCCATACGTTCGGTGGTGTGCACTTCGATCCCGAAGAGCGGGTGTTTCTGATGTTCGGCTCTGCCAATCGCGACGAAGAACACTTCGCCGATTCCGATCGTTTCGACGTGACGCGAGATACCCGCGCCAGCCTGACCTTCGGCGCAGGCCCGCACTTCTGCGCTGGTGCAGCTGCATCGCGCAGCATGGTCGGCGACGTGGCACTGCCAAAGGCATTCGAACGGTTGGCGAACCTGCGGCTCGACGAGTCGGACGACCCGGTGCGCTTCGGCGGCTGGGCGTTCCGAGGCCCGCTCAACCTGGCGGTGCAATGGGACCAGTAGCCAGCCGAGCTCGCTTGGGGGTCGAACAACCCCGGGTGCTATGACGTTCGGGTGACTCCATACCTCTTTTCCGGCTTGCGTGTGATCGACTGCGCAACCGTGATCGCTGCTCCCGCGGCAGCAACGATGCTGGCCGGCTTCGGCGCCGATATCATCAAGGTCGAGCAGCCCGGTGCCGGAGACATGCTGCGCATCTTGTCCGACATCGACACCACGCCCGATGCCGACCCGGACTGGTTCTGGGAATTGCACGGGCGAAATAAGCGCGGCCTGGCCCTCGACATGAAGTCGGTCGAGGGGCGTCAGGTCATGCAGCGTCTGATCGCGCAGGCTGATGTGTTCATCACGAACTATCCCTTCCCGGTGCGCGAAACACTGGGTCTCCACCATGAGGCGTTGCGAGACCTCAACCCGAGCTTGATCTACGCATCGCTCACCGCCTACGGCGAGCAGGGGCCGGAACGAGATCGCAAGGGTTTCGATCAGCTGGCCTACTGGGCCCGCAGCGGTCTGATGGAGCTGATGCGAGCGCCCGAGACGGTGCCGACTCAGGGCGTGCCCGGCATGGGTGATCATCCAACAGCGGTCACGCTCTATGCCGGAATCGTGACTGCGCTGCTGCATCGAGAACGCACGGGAGAGGGTTCGCTGGTGCACACGTCGCTGCTGGCGAACGGCATGTGGTCGGCCGCAGGAATCGTGCAAGGTGCCATGGCCGGCGCCGACATGGACATCTACCGAACCCGTAACCGGGTGTACTCGCCGATGTTGCGGCCCTACGAGACTGCTGACGGACGGTGGCTGCAATTCAACATGATCCGTGACGAAGAAATGCTGACGACCTTGCTGGTGGCGCTCGGAGCGGCAGAACTGCTGGCCGATCCGCGTTTCCCGGATCTGGTGACCATCTTCGGCGCCGCTCGCGAGCCATTTGGCGACGAAATTCAACAGGTCATTCACACCAGGACCGCTTCTGCCTGGCTGGCCGAGCTCGGGCAACACGATCTTCCGGTCAGTCTGGTGGGCACGGTAGAAGAGGCGGCTGTAGATGAGCAAGCACGCGCGAATTCCATTGCGGTGCAGCCGGTCGACGGCGAACTCGACACGCCCTGGATCATCAACCACCCGGTGCAGGTGTCTGCCGTGCCGCAGGTCGGGCCGCGCCACGCACCGGCTCTCGGCGAGCACGGCCGTGAAATTCTGGGCGAACTGGGCTACTCGGTCGAGGAGATCGACGCGCTGATCTCACAAAGTGTGATCTGACGCCACGCTTGCGTCTGCGAGCCCGTGCTTCCGTATGAGCGAGGTCGCACAAGGCGGGTTTCACCAAGCTGAGTCGGCGCAAGCGTGATTGCGCTGCGTGATTGCGCTGCGTGATTGCGCTGCTTGATCGAGCTGTCTGATCGAGCGGCCGGCGGGGCTGGCAGGCGATGGCCAGGCAGCAGGTTAAGATTTCGCACGGCGACTGCTGCCACGATCGGTCGGCGTGAATCCAGCGGAGGTTCCCTCACCCATGACGAATGATGCTGGCTGGCCCGACGGTTCCGGAAATTCTCCGGGTGAGTCGGGCGCTCCCGGGCCCCAGTACACCCCGCTGGGTGCTCCGCAGTACACCCCGCTGGGTGCTCCGCCGTCGTTGCCGCTGCCCCCTCCAACAGCTCCGCTGCCTGCGCCAGTGCCGCCGCCGCGCGGACCGGCATTCGGTGCCACTCCGCCACCCCCTCCGGGCACGCAGACCAGTTATGGCCAACCCGGCCCAGATCCGTCGGGCTCATCGGGGTCGAACACCGGTCGCAACATCATGCTTGCAGTGCTCGGCCTGGCGGTCATAGTTGGTTTGGTGTTCGCTTTCGTCGGTGGCGGCGACTCCGAACAAGTGGGCACATCGTCGACTTCGTCAGACGACAACCGCGGCGGACCTTCAACCGATGATGAGCCCGACGGATTGCAAGAAGAGGCCGACCAGGAGACAGCCGAAGAGGAAGAACGAACGTTCTTCGTAGATCCCTTCCGGCCCGACAGCGTGGCCGTCGACGCGACCTCGGTGTGGGTATCGGACTCCGCGTGTGGGGCGGTGCTCAAGATCGACAAGGCCACCGAGCAGATCGTGGGCGCGGTGAGCGTGGGTTCGTCGGCATCGGGTGTAGCGGTCGCCGGCTCGTCAGTATGGGTGGGTACTCGTGGTGGAGGTCAGGTGGCGAGGATCGACCCCGCTCGCCTTCAGGTGGTCGGCTCGGTCGAAATACCCGGGTCAGCACTTGGCCTGACCGCAAACGGTGATCAGGTGTGGGCGACCGATTCCTTGATCGGGGTGGTGTATCGAATCGACGCCGCTCGCTCGCAACTGGTCGAGACCGTGAAGGTCGGCACGGATCCTCATAATGTGGCCGTTGGTGATTCGGTGGTCTGGGTCACCAACCAACTCGACGACACGGTGACCAGAATCGACACCGGCCGCGGGGGAGCCTCGACCGTGATACCGGTCGGAAGTCGGCCGCTGCACATCGCCCTGGGAGCAGGGAGTGCGTGGGTCACCGACAGCGCCGATAGTGCGGTGCGACGTCTCGACGAGAACACCGGCGAAACCCTGGCAGTCATCGACGTCGGCACGTGGCCCCATGCACTGGCCTTTGCCAATGGCATGGTCTGGGTCGGCACCGAGACCGGCTCTCTGTGGCGAATCGACCCGGCCACGAACGAAGTAGCGCAAGTCGAAAACGCTGACTTCGGATCGATCGACACCGCAGTCGACGGCAACGATGTGTGGATCGCCGATTCGAGTGGGGGCCTGGTGGTCCGATTCGATGCCGGCACCGGTGCGGTCGGATCCATCATCGACGTCAATGAGTTCGGTGACTGCGCAACGTTCGAAGACGAAGCCTTCGGCCCGCCCCGCGACACCGACCTCTGAGCGCCTCTGCTCCCGAATGCGAGGGTTCTGTGTTTCACGGCGCTCGGTCAGGTCGTGCTAATCCTGGAGCGAAGTTCGAGGGGGAGTACTCATGGGCAGATTCGAAGACAAGACGGTAGTGGTGACTGGCGGCGGTGGCGGGATCGGCGGCGCACTGTGTCGTGACTTCGCCGCCGAAGGCGCCCGAGTGGCCGTGCTCGACCGTGCCGCCGGGCCTGCGCAGCAAGTCGCGGCCGAGCTGACCGCCGCTGGTGCCCACGCGATTGCGGTCACGTGCGACATCACCGAGCGCCCCTCGGTCGACGAGGCGATCGATCAGATAACCCAGCGTCTGGGCCCGATCGATGTGCTGGTCAACAATGCGGGATGGGACCTGTTCGTACCCTTCTTGGACACCACGCCCGAGGACTGGGCCAAACTGATCGACATCAATCTGGTGGGTGTGCTCAATATGCACCATGCGGTGCTGCCCGCCATGGTGGAGCGAAGCGCCGGCCGGGTGGTGAACATCTCGTCTGATGCAGGTCGAGTTGGTTCGTCGGGCGAAGCGGTCTACGCCGCATGCAAAGCGGGCATGATTGCCTTTTCCAAAACCCTGGCCCGAGAGCACTCGCGCCATGGAATCACGTTCAACGTGGTGTGTCCGGGACCGACCGACACGGATTTGCTGGCCGGCTTCGTGGACGCCGCTGCCAATCCCGACAAGCTGCGCGAGGCGTTCCGCCGTTCGATACCGATGGGGCGAATTGGTCAACCCGATGATCTGGTCGGCGCAGTGTTGTTCTTTGCCAGCGACCAAGCGGCGTTCGTGACCGGCCAGGTGTTGAGCGTGTCGGGCGGCCTGACCATGGCGGGCTGAGGTCTGACCGCTGACAAACGCGCCCCTGGCTGGTTGTTCACTCGGTCTCGGTAGCTCGGATCTCTGCCAGAATGTCGTCGTTGTGTTCGCCCAGCGCAGGTGCGGCAGTGCGGATTCGGGTTGGGGTGCGAGAGAACTTGACGGCCGGGCCCACGATCGAAACGGTCGTGCCGTCGTGCTGGGCCATCGACTGCAGCATGTCGCGCTCGAGTACATGGGGATCGTTGGCTACTTCGGCCAGCGTCTGCACACGCGCTGCGGGCAGGCCCCTGTCGCGCAATACGGTCACTGCTTCATCTCGTGTGCGCTCGGCCAGCCAGCCGCCGAAGAGCATGTCACACACGTCGCGGTTGGCGGAGCGGGCTTCGCGGGTGGCAAAGCTCTCGTGCTCGGCGAGTTCGGGTTGCCCGATCAGTTCGGCGAGCACCTGCCAGTGCGAGTCGAGTAGTACCCCGGCGTACACGGGCCCATCTGAGCATTGATACAGATTGCAGGGGGCGAGGAAGCCGAACTGGTTGCCCCAACGATCGGGCTGGATGCCATAGCTCCCGAGGGTGGGCAGGCCGTTGGTCGAGTGGATCATCGCATCGAGTAATGCAACGTCGACATGTTGGCCCTCGCCGGTCTGGTCGCGGTGGCGAAGCGCAGCCATTGCGCCGATGGCACCGTGAAGACCTCCCAGATCGTCGGCCAGGAATGTTCCGGCCTTGGTGGCTTGTGCGTCGGGCGAGCCGTTCACCATCATGAAACCCGATGTCGCCTGCGCCATCGGGTCGTACCCGGCCGCCTCGTGATCTGGACCGAACTGTCCCCAGCCTGTTACCGATACGTACACGATGTCGGGTTTGACCGCCTTCACATCTTCGTATCCGAGGCCGTGACGAATCAGCGTGCCCGCCTTGAAGTTCTCGAGCATGACGTCGGACTGGGCGGCCAGCTCGCGCACGATCTGGCGACCCTCGTCTGACGTCATGTCGAGCGCAAGTGATCGTTTGTTGCGATTGACGGTGGCGTGCATGAGACTGACGTCGGTGTCGGGCAGCGGCATCAGAGCTCGGGCGACATCGCCGGTGGGGATCTCGACCTTGATGACATCTGCACCCAGGTCGGCCAGCACCGCACCGGCAAGCGGGCCCGCCCACGTGGTCGCCACTTCGAGCACGCGCACCCCGGCGAGCGGACCGGCCAGGTCATCTCGCGCGTCGGCGAAAAAGTCTTCCTTCTGCACAACATCCCCCTGATGGTGACCGGAAGGCCACACTCAGATCCTAGGTCAGAAGACATGACGTCGAAGTGGCGCAAGGTCTACGAGCTTCTTACCTCGTGCGGTGATAACACTGCTGCCGCTGGAGCATCATTGATCAATGGACAACCGACAGATGCGCTACGAGGTGGCAGCACTCGGTGCTCGACCACCGTAACTCGACCACGGAGAACTCGCCGTGCGTCAAGCGGCCGACCACACCTGACCATTCGACGGCTGTTAGCTTTCGGCGATGGACGTTCAGGAACAGACGATCGACACGAAGACCGATGACGGCGAGATGGCTGTGGTCATCACCCAACCGGTTGCGGCACATGATGGCGCAGCAGACTGGCCGACAGTCCTGCTCTTCATCGACGCCCCCGGGCTGCGCCAAGCGACCCGAGATTTCATGGGCCGCATGGCAGGCGAGGGTTACCGGGTGGTCACTCCTGACCTGCACCACCGCCACGGCCGGCTATTGGTCCCTGGCGGCAGGGAAGAAGTCATGGGTTGGATTGCCTCGATGACCGATGATCAGATCCAACACGACGGCAAGCGTGCTCTCGAAGCCGCGGGCGTTCAGGACGACGTGCCATATGTAGCCATTGGCTTCTGCTTGGGAACGCGGGCGGTGTTTCGGGCGATCGAGCAGAACCCCGACCGAGTGCTCGCCGGATCGTGTTGGCACCCGTCATTCATGGCCGATGACAAACCCGACTCACCACACCTTACGGCCAACCAGATCACCCGGCCGATGTATCTGGGGATCGGCGAGGCCGACGAGGTCCAGTCCATTGCCATGCATCAGCCATTTCTCGATGCGGTTGCGCCGCTCGACAACGTCGAGGTGATGACCTTCGCCGGCGCCGATCACGGCTTCACCTGGCCCGGTACTCCCACCTACCACGAGGCTGCCGCCGAGACCAGCTGGGCCAAGACCCTGGCCATGTTCGCCGCAGCGTTCTAAGGCCCTGGAGCTGGCTCCGACAAAGCGCAAGTGGGATTGCCGAAACTGCATCTCTTAGTCGCTCGGTGGGGTCAACCTGCGCAACCGGAGTCAATGGCATCAACGCTCGCGCCGGGCGCGTTCGTACATACGCCGGTAGAGGCCTTCGTGTCGAAGCAGTTCGTCGTGGGATCCTTGTTCGGCAATTCGGCCGTCGTGAAGAACGACAATGCGATCAGCGAGTGCGAGCGTCGAGAACCGATGCGATATCAGCAATGTGGCACGGCCTTGCGCCAGCTCCGTGAAGTCTTGAAATACGTCGTATTCGGTGTCGGCGTCGAGATTCGCCGTCGGCTCGTCGAGCAGCATGATCGGCGCCACCCGCGCAAAGGCTCGGCCGATGGCAAAACGTTGTTCCTGACCGCCAGAGAGCTGTACCTCACCGAATGCCTTGCCGAGAGCGGTGTCCAAGCCATTCGGTAACTTGGCGGCGATTGCATCGACACCGACCTGGGCCGCCAGCTGTTCCACTGCCGAGCGATCGTCGATCAGGCGTTCCCAATCGCCCAGCGCCAGGTTTTCGGCCGCAGTCCCTTCGTAGGCCCCATACTGTTGGAACACGCAAGCAACCTCGTTACGCAGAGCCACGCGATCGAGTTCGGTGGTCGGCTGGCCATTGAGCCGTATCTGGCCTATCTGTGGTGAGTACAAGCCGGTGATGAGTTTAGCAAGTGTGGTTTTCCCGCTGCCGTTGGCGCCAACCAGTCCAACCACTTCCCCTGCAGCAATGGTCAGATTCACGTCGTGTAGCACTGGCTCTCGCGTACCGGGATAGGTGAACGTCACGTTCTCGACTTCGAGCGACGCCGATGCCGGGGGCTTACTACTCGGCGTTGCCCGCACCGGCTCGCCCTGTTGCTCGCTGGAGGGATCGTCGGGATGCTGGAAGGTATTGGTGAGGCCGAGTACTGCTGCAATGGTGACGGTGCCGAGCAAATCCCATCGAACCCGACCGATCGCCAACACGAGCTGATCGATTGCCGTACGCACGGCTCCAACGGCACCCGCAAAAATCGCCACGTCGCCGAGCGTGACCAAGTCGTCGGCGGCCTGCCCCACGACCCGCCACAGCGAGAGGTAGATGATGACAAGCACCAAGGCCCCAAAGACCAGCGACGCAACGAGTTCTCGAACGAACATGGCTCGGCTCTCACGAACGACCGCTCCGAGGTTGTCGTCGACTCGCCGTCGAAAAAGTGGCCCGAGGTTTAGCAGGCGACTTTCCGGAAGCCGACGCTCGTCGATCAGGGCTTCGGTGAAGTGAGCAGCCCACCGTTGGGCCCGTCGCTGCGTGCGCATGCGTGCGAAGCGGACTTTCGTGAGCCACCAACGATGAGCGATGTACGGAATCCCGACCGGTGGAAGCAAGACAAGCAGCCAGGGATCGATACTGCCGAGCAGCACGACGAGCGACCCAACCGTTGTTGCAGCAGAGACTGCGGTTGCGCTGTGTGTGAGCACACCAGATACCGCGGATCCGGGTCGCTCGAAAGCCTCGTCGATGCGGTCGCGAGCCTGGGGCTGCTCGAAATAAGCAAAGTCGATGGTGTCGGTCTTCTCGAGCAGTTCCACCCGAAGTGCTTGCTCGAGTCGCTCATCGTTCGTCAGGTCGAGCACCCGCCGTAGCGGTGTGATGAACGACAACAGATATGCAATCACGAAGCTGAGCGCAACCAGGACGGCAAGCCGTGATCGATCTGCATCACCGTCCAACTCATTGATCAACTCGCGCAGCACCACCGCCACAAACAACGGAAAGAGACCAGCAAGAACGGGTAAGAACAACACCCCGAGCGTGCCCCAACGCGACGTGCGCCACGACGTGGCAAAAGCGAACCGAAATGCCCTCTGGATGCTGCCCCGGCCTTCGGATGCATCAAACGCCGAGACCGCATGAGCGCCTGTGAACTCGGTCTTACGCACGTCGGATACCGACGTGCGTATGACTGGCTACATGAATGGGCACAGGAACACAGCGTACGCGAGGAAGCGGCGCAACCACGCCACTCCATGCGTGGGTACCGTGGCGGCATGGGCAAGATCGTTTTCGGGGTGCACGGCTTGCGCAGCGCATTGAACAACACGAGTGCGCTGGCACGACATCTCGTCGATCGAGGCCATGAGGTGGTGTTCGTTTCCTTCCGAGACGTACGAGAAACGGTCGAGCATGTCGGTGCCCGGTTCGTGTTGCTCGAAGACGGCGGAGATGCCATCGAACTGGTGCGTGAGCAGCGGAGCACCCGGGGTGATTGGCGCAGCGTTCGCCGGTCGCGTCAGCTCCGAAACAAGGTGCTCGAACTCCACGAACCGATCCGTGTTTTACAGCAGCTCGCTCCCGACGTGGTTGTCGTCGACATGGAGATGCACGGACTGGTTCTCACGGCGCGCCACCTCGGCCTGCCAACCATACTGACGCTGTCCTGGCACGACCCGATGAGGTCACCGAGCCGCCCTCCAATGCATCGAGACCTCACCGGTAGCGGTATTGGGGCTGGCGCACTCAACCGCCTCGCCTGGACGGATCTGATCGTCAGGCGTCGCCTTCGTCAAGCCCTCGGACCGTTGCTTCCATCGGCTGCGCGCGCTCAGGTTCTTCCCCAGATGCTGAACACAACCGACCTACACAGCGTTCGGGCCATGGCCCGCAATCTCGATGTCGATCTCGACGCAATCGCGAGCCGCCACGAGTGGGTGCATCCCCACACCTACGTCGATTTTCCAGTCATCAGTTTCACGGTCAAAGAGCTCGAGTTCGACCAGACCTCGCCGCCGGGGGTCACCCATATCGGACCGTGCATCGATCCGTCGAGGTTTCAGCGGGCGCTATCGGCTGAGGCGAGGACCGAACTCTCGGCCTTCCTTGCTCGCCACGCCGCCCCGGCGCAACGACTCGCCTATTGTTCGATGGGTTCGCTTCAAGCCGGAAACCAGTCGTACTACCAAACCGTCATCGATGCGTTTCGAGAACGAACCGAGTGGGGGGTCATCCTCGGACTCGGCAGCCGAGGGAGTGGACTGCATCTCGACCTGGATCCAGAGCGAGCACTGGTGCTCGACGACGCTCCTCAGCTCGAGATCCTCTCCCACGCCGATGTGGCAATTCATCCGGGTGGGGCGAGCACGTTCTATGAATGTCTCAGCTTTCAGGTTCCGTCGGTCATACTGCACACTGGCAAAACCGACATGCCAGGAATCGCCGCTCGCATGCGCCACTTCGGCCTCGGGGTCGTACGAGACCGGTCGACCGTCACCGCCGATCAGCTCGGAGAAGATGCCGCCGAACTCGCCGGGGGTGCATCGGCTGATGCGCTGGAGCGAATTGCGAGGGTAATTAGTGAGTATCAGGATCGCGCCCAGGGGGTTTCGATGATCGAGAGCATGTTGACCGAGTAGTGAATCGAGTGTTGATGAGCGTGCCCTGGAGGTGCGACGTGACTCAGATCGAATGGAGCCGGGCGAGAAGATCTGGAGCGACTTCTTCGAGTGGTCGGTAGCGAAAGTTCGTCGACGCAATATGTGCGCTGCAGAAACTCTTGTTCGGTAGCGACGCCACCCCTCGTAGGCGTCTCAAGAGGTGAGATGCCTGTGGCGGGACGAATCGGTCGGGGACAGCGAGCGGTCCTACTGGTCCCACCAGTTCGCGGATCCTGACATTGCCCAACTCCGGGCGCACGACATTGAGCTTGTGTGGCGGCGAATCGTGGCGTTCGATCAGATGTGCGACCAGATCCGCAACGTCTTGCACCAATACCAGATTCAAAACCTCATTGGCGCGAAGAATGCGCTTGAATGGACCACCCAGGTCGGTGAGCGAAGTGCCCGAGCCGTACACGTTGCCGATGCGCAGATGGCTGGATTGCGTCGACTGTCGATCGATCGCAGTCTCCGCCGCAAGTTTCGAGATGCCGTACTCGCTCACCGGTCTGCACGACTCGGCTTCGGTGACGACGCGTTCTCGAATGTTCCCGTAGACCGCAACGCTGGAGAGATTCATGACACGACAGTCACGGGCACCTGCGGCGACGGCAGCCGCCATTGCCACAGTGCTCTGGTCGCCGTTCAGTTCTCCCGTCTTGCCCGCGGCATGGACGATCCAATCTGCTTTGTGGGTTGCTTCGCGAACCTGCGATGGATCGCGAAGGTCGGTGGGTACGAAATCGTCACCGATCGGCGTGCGCCCCATGGCGACGACGACATGATTGCGCGACAACAAACGTTGCCTGATCGCGCCTCCCAGCAACCCGGTCGCTCCGGTGACGAGAACACGCACTATGAACTCAGGCTCTGGCGCAACGACTTGCGATCGATCTTGCCGGTTCGTGTTTCAGCGAAGGCGTTCACGAACCGAATTTCGCTTGGCACCGCGCTGCTCGGCAGACGTTTCAGGCACCAGCGACGAAGCTCGTCGAATGAAAGTTCTCGATCGTCGATGGGCAGGACCCACGCCACGACGTATTGAACTCCCTGGTCATCCTCGCGAACGCCGACAACAACGCTGTCGACGCCAGGGGCATCGCCCATCACGGTTTCGATCGTCTCGAGTTCCAATCGGACACCACGGACCTTGACCCGGGTGTCGGCGCGTCCCATGAAGTGCAGGAGCTCGTTGGCATCCTTTCGTACGATGTCGCCGGTTCGGTACCAACGCCGGGAGCCGTCGACGACAAAACACCTTTCGTTCGACTCGGGCATCGACCAGTACCCGATCATCTGGGAAGGGCAGGTCGCCAGCAGCTCGCCTGGCTCACCTGATTGAACATCGGTCAGGTCTTCGTCGACGATCCGCAGCTCGACGCCGGGCCATGCCGTGCCGATCGGCACCGTTGTCAGGTCCGACGGACGTGGGTCCCACCGCTGACTGGCCACACCGTTGACCTCGGCGGGGCCATACACGTTCAGAAGCTCCGCAGGCGGGAGCGACTGCGCCAGGTCCTGAAGCGCTCCTGGCGAGAACTGTTCACCGCCGAAGCTGATCTGGCGCAACGCTGACAGATCGCGTTTGGCGACATCGCCGCGCAGCGACAGTTGGCGCAGCTGATACGGAACGGCGTAGAGAACCGTGACCCTCGCATCCTCGAGTTGTTGGCTGAGCGTCGCCGGGAACCTCAGAGTCCCTTCGGTGATCGTCACCGGTGTGGCGCCGGCGAGCGGGCATGCATAGAGCTCGAGTGTCGACATGTCGAAGTGCAACGGTGAGGTGCCAGCGACTCGATCAGTGGGCGCCAATCCATGAATCTTCACCGCGTTGTCGGCATAGGCCAGGGCACTGGCGTGGCTGTGGGTGATGCCCTTCGGTTCGCCGGTTGAGCCCGAGGTGAAGATGATGTAGGCCGGCTGGTGTGGCTCGACCTCGGGTAGATGAGCTTGTGGCCAGGCCATTGCTGTGTCCAGCGAGGCGAGGCGCTCGGCCGGGAGGGCCAAGTCGTCCAGGCGCGACAGCTCGCCAGATACCGCCAACGGCACGGTGCTCTCAGACACATATTCCGACGCTCGGGCGGCCACCGTTTCCGCAGCACCGATGATGGCACTCGGTTGACAGAAGCGCAGCACGGCTTCGACCGATTCTCTGGGTCCCCGCGGATCGAGTGGGACCATGATCGCGCCGCAACGAACGATGGCGTGCACCGCGACAAAGGACCAGGCCGACTTCGGGTGGAGCACCGCGACGCGGTCCCCAGACTGCACGCCGTGATCGACGAGCCATGAAGCAAGCCCGTGGGCGACGCCGTCGAGCTCAGCCCACGGATGCAGCTTCGAATCGGCGTCCAGGACTCCGCCGACCGGATTGACAACCGCCCCGAATCCGAGGAGCTCGCCGAGGATCCGCGGTCTCATGCGATCAGGTGTAGAGCTCATCTCGTGCTGCTCTTCCAATCGACATCCTTCACGACAGCTGACCGTACCATCGGCCATGTACTTCGATTCGTGGCTGTGCACGCCGCCGGGATCGATGGATCTCGCGGTTTTGAGGCATGCAACTGCGGGCAGTTGTATGCAGACAGTGTTCGTGGCCGTGCGGTCCGGGTACTAGGATCACACCGCAGCAATGAGGTGAGTTGGTCAAGATGTTCTGTTCAAATGCCGGCCGGTTCGTCCGCTCCTAGGACAATGATTCCTGATGGGGAACGAATCGCGTGGGCCCGAGTCTCGGGGGCGGACTGCGTCGACCGCTGGTTCCGGTGAACCAAACGGCGAACTGCCCACAACTGGTCGATCGTCTCGACTTGTAGCCGCAGTCACCGAGGCGCCTTTCGTTCGTAACGTGGCGCTGCTCTCGAGCGCGGCGGCTCTTTCACAGCTGATCGTGGTACTGGCGATACCTGTCGTCACCCGTCTCTACACGCCCGATGATCTGGGTGTGTTGACGCTGTTCCTGTCGATCGTGCTGATCGCTGCCCCCTTGGCGACACTTCGTTACTCGGTAGCCATCCCCATTGCCGACACCGACGAACTTGCCGACGATGTCCTGAGGTTGTGCTTTCTCATAACGACAGGACTCGCCTTGGCCATGCTTCCGGTGTTGTTTGGGCTTCAGCAATTTACGAGCTTGTTCAACTCTGCAAAGGTGGCCGGATTCACCTGGTTGATTCCGCTGGTGTTCGTGTTCAGTGGCTTCTACCAGGCGCTGGCGCAGTGGGCGGTTCGGAGCCGTGACTTCAAGCTCATCGCCACAACGAGGGTGACTCGCAGCTTCGCCATGGTTGTAACCCAGCTTGGCCTCGGCTTTCTGGGCGTGACGCCCTTGGGTCTGCTTCTGGGGCAATTGGCGAATCACGGATCGGGCGCACCTCGAATACTCACACGAGTGCTCAACCGCCGGAGCCAGTTCTTCGGATCGTTTCGGCTTGACAAGGTGCGATTTGCAGCTCACAGGTTTCGCCGCTTTCCTCTCATCCAGACCTGGTCGCAGCTCCTTCTGGTCGTTGCAGGCCAGCTGCCAGCCATCTTCATTGCGTCCCGCTACGGCCTCGTCCAGGCTGGTCTCTATGGGTTTGCCGAACGGATGGTGAATCTGCCGATGGCGTTGCTGGGCGAGTCGGTGGGGCAGGTCTACTACTCCGAGGTTGCGTCGCTCTGGCGCACGGCGCCCGAAAAGATCCGGGTGATCACTCGAGGTGTGATGACGAAGCTGGCGTCGGTGGCGGTGATTCCGACAGCGATCATTGTGCTTGCCGGTCCCACCATGTTCCGAATCGTCTTTGGCGCGTCCTGGACCGACGCCGGCCGATTCGCGCAGATCCTGGCGGTGTTGGGAATGGCCCGATTGATCACCGTGCCAGTGGTGAACTGTCTCAACGTGCTCGAACTTCAGGCGTGGCAATTCGGCGCAAACCTTGTCCGCGTTGCGATCGCCGTATGCGCATTCTGGCTGGCTGTCGGCTTCGGTCTATCGGTGACAGATTTTCTTCTCATTTTCAGTGCCGCAAGCGTGCTCTTTCATCTCGGCTTTGCGACCACGTTGTTGAGGTATCTCCGATCGCTATCGGAGCTGAGATGACGAGTGGGATCATTTCGCTCTGGGAACGCTTCGCTCGGACATGCAGGCCAGAACCGACTCGAGGCTGTTGTTCGATCGAGTCGTAGGGGTGTGCGCCGCCTACATCGAATTCGACAGCAGCGATTTCAGCCCGAGTAGCATCTGGCTCACCGGCTACGCTCGGCGGGTGACTAATGCACTCGAAGCCATGCTCGATCTGGATCACCCGGTGAAAGTCAGCGCACGAGACTGGGCCAACGCCACGCTTGCCGACGGCGACACGATGCATGCACGCGGTCTCGTGGATCGAAGCGACTGGCAATCCGCAGCGAGCTACGGTCTGCTGGGCTCCCATGCGCCGAGAGAATTGGGTGGATTGGGCATCGGTGCTGTTGAATCATCGCTGATGTACGAAGGCCTCGGCGCATCCTCTGCAGACAACGGCCTGGTCTTTGCCATTGCGTCACAAGCCATGGCGCCCACGAAAGCCATTGCCAATTCGGCATCACCGGCCCAGCGAGAGCGCTGGTTTCCCGCCTTGTGCGATGGTCGCTTGTTCGCAAGCTTTGCGATGTCTGAACCCGGCGCCGGTTCAGACCCGTGGGGTCTGACCACCACCGCTACCCAAGATGAACAAAACGGCTGGATTCTCAACGGAACCAAAACCTGGTGCACCCTCGGGCCGATCTGCGATGTTGCTCTTGTTTTTGCGGTCACCGACCAATCTCGGGGTCAGTGGGGGATCACGGCGTTCATCGTGCCCGCAGACGCCGACGGTATGCAGCAAGGTCCGCCGATCGAGAAGTCGGGCTTTCAATCGTGTCCATTCGGCGAACTGCGGTTCGAAGACTGTCGCGTCGACAACCAAGCCGTGCTCGGCTCGGTTGGATCGGGTGCGGCGATCTTCACCAAGATCGTGGAGCAAGAGCGCGCGTTTCTGTACGCAGCACAGATCGGGGCGATGGAACGGGTTCTCGACCTGGCCATCGACTTCGCTCGGAGTCGGGTCCAGGCAGGGGTACACATCGGCACGCACCAGTCGGTGGCGAACAGGTTGGTCGATGTGAAGTCTGCCCATGAGCACGCTCGTCTCACTCTCTACAAAGCTGCAGCTCGCCACGATGCTGGTTTGTCGGTTGGTCTCGCCGGGCCGCTGACAAAGCTCGCCACGGCAGACGCTGCGATCTCGTCGGTGCTCGATGCAATCAAGACCCTCGGCGCCCAAGGCCTCACTATCGAACGGGGCCTCGAACGCGAGTTACGCGATTCGCTGTCGGGTCTTGCCTTCTCGGGCACCCCGGACCTGGCAAGAAATTTGGTTGCGGAGCAGCTCGGACTGAACCGCCGGCTTCAGTAGTTCGCCGATCTACCCAGGGCGCCGCTCACGGCCCGTGGTTCACGATGACGCTGCTACGGCTGATTCGCACAAGCGGTGAATTGCTGAAGGTGTTTCGAAGTTCTCCAGCGTGACCAGCCCAGGATCGATGTTCGCTTTCATTTCGTCTTCGAGCCAGGCAATGAGCGTGACAGTAGCCAACGACTCGAGGATTCCGCTCATGAGAAGTTCGGTGTCTGCTTCGACCGTGACCTCTGGGTCGGCGCTCAACTCGTTCTGAATCTTTTCGATGATCTGTTGGAGTTCCATGGTCCGTCTCTTCGTTTCTTCGTCTCGGTTCAGGGCGGGGCCTCGACGTCACTCCAGCGCGCCTCGCAAATCAACGATGCCAGCAACGGCCAGCCTAGACTCTCTGCGGTAAGTTCCCGGGCTCGGCGATCGAGAGTCAATTGGCCAGTCCCGGGTTTCAAAAGAGTTCTAAGATCGGTCGACGACACCGGTGATCGGCGACGAAGGGGTAAGCGAGAATGAGAAGGAGTTCGGTTCATCAGAAGAAGGCGCTTGCAGGTGTTGGCCCCAGGGCCCGAGCCGCCCGGAGCATACGACTCGCAGTGTTTCTTCTCGTGGCCACGGTGGTCGGCGTGTTTTCGGTGTTCGTTGCCGGTGGAACGGCTTCGGCTCACGATGACAATCAGTCCTATCTCTACCTCGACTTTGGCGAAACGCTGGTCGCTCATCTTCAAATGCCTTTTGGCGACATCAGCGAAGTGCTCGGGGTTGAGATCGGTGGCTCCGACGACGAGATCGAGACGGCAATCGCCGACAACGAACGCGTATTGGTCGACTACGCCGCAGCCCACTTCGAAGTCGGCAGCAGCGGCAGTCTCTTCAACAAGTCATTCATCGAGACGTCTCGTTTCGGCGAGACCGATCACGTCGAGGTCTCGTTCAGGATCGCCACCGGGTCCGAGGTTCTCACCGAACTCGATGTCGAACTCGATCCGTTCTTCGATGAGATAGAAGACCGTGACGCGCTGTTGCTCGTAGCCAATGATTGGAATCGCGGGATCGTGAACAACGAAGCCGACTCGCTGCTGCGATTCGTTCCTGACACTCGCTCGCAAACGATAGTCCTCGGCGAGTCTTCATCGCTCAAGAACTTCACCACGAGCGTGCAATCGGGGCTCGACCACATCCGTACCGGGCCGGACCACATGCTCTTCATCGTGGCTCTGCTTCTACCCTCGGTTCTGGTCTGGATAGGGGCGTGGCGGCCCGCGTCGGGCTTCAGATCGTCGTTGTGGCGCATCACCAAAACCATGACGATGTTCACCATTGCCCACAGCGTCACCTTCAGCCTGGCCGGAATCGGTCTGGTACCGACCCCGGGGCCACGCATCACCGAGTCGATCATTGCGCTGTCCATCGCCGTGACGGCTCTACACAACCTGCGTCCGATCATCCAGAATCGTGAATGGATGATCGCCTTTGTTTTCGGACTCTTCCACGGCTTCGGTTTCGCGTCGTTGACCCAGTCGCTCGATGTCAGCACCTCGACCCAGCTCATTTCGCTCGCTGGTCGCAACATCGGTATCGAGATCGGTCAGCTCCTTGTCGTGTTTCTGATGTTCCCAATGCTCTACCTGCTGCGCCGTACTACTATCTATCTGCCGCTGCTCAGGGTTGTGTCCGTCGGACTGATCATCGCCAGCATTGGTTGGATGACGGAACGACTCTTCGATTGGTATCCGCTCACGTCCCTGGTGGTCGACAAGGCAGTCAAGTACCCACGGGTGTTGATCTTCATCGTGGCGGCCACCATTGCGTCTCTGATGTGGTATCTCTCCGAGCGTTCCAAAGGCCGACTCCTCGCCACGGTCGAAGAATACGAAAGCACGACCGACGAGTCTTCGACCGATGATCGACTCCTGGTGAATGGATGACAAAGTGCAGCAGTTGACTGGGCAAGACGTAGGTGTCACCGGCGGCGAAAGATCCTCGAGTCACACGATGCCCCCGCGGTCTCTGCGACACGACATCACGCAGTGACAGACAAGCGCATCTACCTCAGCGCGCCCGAAGTACGGAGCGCCGAGCGCCGATTTCTCGAGAAAGCGATCGACTCGAACTGGATTGCGCCCACCGGGCCAGACCTGACAGCCTTCGAGGAAGAGATTGCAGTCGCCACCGGTCGATCGCACGCGGTCGCCGTGACGAACGGAACTGCAGCGCTTCACCTGGCATTGTTGGTTGCCGGAGTTGGTCCGGGAGACGTGGTTCTCGGGTCGACGCTCACCTTCATCGGCTCGACGAGTCCGGTGGTCTACTGCGGCGCCGAGCCGGTATTTCTCGACAGCGAACCGACAACCTGGAATCTCTGCCCACAATTACTTGCCGACGAGCTGAAAGCGCGTGCTGCTCGAAACGAGCTTCCGCGTGCTGTCATATGTGTCGATCTGTACGGTGCAAGCGCAGAATACGACGAGATCGTCGGCGTACTCGAGCGCTACGACGTGCCCCTGATCGAAGACGCAGCCGAGGCGCTCGGGGCAACGTATCGGGGAGCCCCGTGCGGGTCGTTCGGCGATGCTGCGATCGTCTCGTTCAACGGCAACAAGATCGTCACATCCAGCGGCGGTGGGGCATACCTGACCAACGACGCGGAAGCCGCAGCGCGGGCCCGTCACCTAGCGGCGAATGCCCGTGAGTCAACCGTCCACTACGAACACAATGAGATCGGCTTCAACTACGGCATGTCGAATTTGCTTGCTGCCTTCGGGCGTGGCCAGCTCCAAGATCTCCACGAACGCATCGAGCGCCGCCGGAGCATCCGCAATCGCTATCTCGCAGTAACGCACGGTAATGCCGACATCACCGTGAACACGTTGCCGGATCATCATCGTTCCAACTGCTGGCTTACCTGCATCGAACTCTCTTCAGAATCGCCGCATACCCCCGAGGGCATTCGGTCTCGGCTCGAGGCCGAGAACATCGAATCCCGACCGATTTGGAAGCCAATGCACCAACAACCTGTCTTCCGTGGCGCACAGGCTCGGTTGAATGGCGTGTCCGATCGCTTGTTTGCCAATGGACTGTGTCTGCCTTCGGGTACAGGCATGACTGACGCAGAAATCGAGCGAGTGATGACGGCTCTAGGGCAGGCTATTCGCTCGTGAGAAGCGATTCCGTTCGCGTGCTGTACTTGAAACAGCGATTTGATCCCGAACCAGCGCCGCTTCGTGGCGCCGGGTTCGCGTCTGCGTTGCGTGACCACGGTGTCGACCTCACCGTGCTCACCGGCTTCCCGTACTACCCGACGCCCGAGCTCTATCAGGGATACGCACATCGACGCCACAGGGTCGAGGAGATCGACGGAACCACAGTGCATCGGAGTGCATCGATTGTCGGGCACACCCCGAGCCCGGTCAGACGCCTGCTGTCCTATGTGACCATGCCGGCCATGTCGACGGTGAACGCCCTCGTGAACAACATCAGCACCGATCTCGTGCTCACCACGCTCGGTCCCGGGGTGTACGCCCATTTTGCGTTGTTGCTGGCGCGTCGGCTCGCGGTTCCGTGTGTGCTCGAGATCCAAGATCTCTGGCCCGAGAGCTTGACAGCCAGTGGCATGTGGCCAAAGCGGATTCCCACTGCGCCTGTCGAAGCCGCAATGCGGTTGGCGTATCGCAATGCCACGGCTATCACCTGTCTTTCGCCCGGCTGTCGCGACGCAGTGATCGCCCGAGGGGGATCTCCGGCGTCGACAGTGTCCATGCTCAATTGGGCACCAGACATCGAAATTTCGGCCAGCGACGAGCGACGGGCTACTGAGCTTCTCGGACGCTGGGCTCACACAGACTTCATCGGCTATGCCGGATCGCTCGGTCCGCTCCAAGGGGTAGATCGCATGTGCGATGCGGCCGCCCAGGCCGGGACCCGCCTGGTCGTGCTTGGCGACGGGCGCGACGCGGACGCGTTGCAGGCACACGTCGAACGAACCGGCACTGCAGTTCGTTTCTTGGGCCAACAACCGCCGGGCGTCACGAGAGCGCTGCTTCGCCAAGCAGCGGCAAGTACGGTCTACCTTGCTGCCAGCGAACTCGATGCCACCGCGATACCGAGCAAAGTCGCCGCCAATGTCACAGTAGGTGTCCCGATGGTTGTTGCGGCCAATGGTGAGACGAAGCGGCTTGCCGAACGAATCGACGCCGGACCATTGTGCGCTCCTGGGGACACGCACGCATTGGCCCATTCCTTCCGGGCAGTTCTCAACGCAAGCGCAACCGAGCGGTCTCGCTGGGTGCGCAACGCCAATGAGTTCGCGTCGTATTCGGTCAATGCCAAACACGGACTATCCCGGTACGCAGGCTTTCTCGGTGCGGTTGCCCGCCGAAAGGGAATCAGCGAACTGATCGATACCGAGGGAGGGTTGGTATGAGACCGAACATACTGATCACCGCGGCTGGCCGTCGCGTCTCGCTGGTGCAGGGATTTCAGGCGGCTGCGCACCCTGAACAACGCCAAGTGCTCGCCGCCGACGCTCGCATGGAACGAAGCGCTGCCTGCCACATTGCCGATGGTGCACATTCCTTGCCGCTGGCGTCGTCTCCCGACTTCGGCAATGCGCTTCTCGACCTCTGCCAGCGACAGGACGTCGGGCTCGTGGTGCCGACAATCGATCCAGAACTGTCGATACTTGCAGCGTTGCGCAACCCGTTCCTGGCCGAGGGCGTAGAGATCGTTGTTTCGGACCCGACATTTATTGCCGATTGTGCCGACAAACGACGTACGAAGCAGCTCTTCGAACGCCTGGGCATCGACACACCGGAGGTTCACTCCTGGCCCGACGTGCCCGGTTTCCCCTTGTTTGCCAAGCCCTACGACGGCTCGGGAAGTGTCGGCGCTCGAGTACTGACGAGCCATATCGACGCGCAGAGTGCAATTGCCGAGTGCGATCGGCTCATGTTGTGCGACTACATGGATCCCCGAGATCACGACGAGTTCACGGTCGACTGCTACTACGACCGTGACTCTCGACTGAAGTGTGCCGTTCCTCGGCAGCGGATCGAAGTTCGCAACGGCGAGGTCGCCCAGGCGAGAACGGCTCGCAACGAACTCGTCGACGAGCTCTTCGAGCATGTCGGGACGCTCGCCGGCGCGAGAGGAATGGTGACGATCCAGGCGTTCGTCGACCGAGAATTGCGCACGGCAAGCTACATCGAGATCAACGCCCGAGTGGGCGGTGGTTACCCGCTCTCACGCATCGCGGGCGCCGACTATCAACGGTTACTCGTCGACGAGTATCTCAACGATGTACCGCCTCCAATCGTCGATGACTGGCGCGACAACGCGATCATGCTTCGCTACGACGCCGAAGTCGTGCGGTTCGAGCCTTGACCACGGACTGCACGAATGTATAGGTGCCTGGGTAAGCGGGTCTTCGACGTGAGCGTTGCGGTTTCGATTCTGGTCGTCGCTGCACTTCCGATGCTGGGTGTGGCTCTGCTCATTCGTGCGAAGATGGGCGCACCTGTGCTGTACCGACACAAGCGAACGGGCATGAGTGGCGTTCCCTTCGAAATGCTCAAGTTCAGGACCATGGACCTTCAAATCCCCGGCGACGAGCGCCCGAGCAGCGCCCGCATCACCACACTCGGTCGAACCCTTCGCAGCCTCAGTCTCGATGGATTGCCGCAACTCGTGAACGTGATTCGTGGCGATATGAGTTTGGTCGGTCCTCGGCCCCTGTTACCCGACTACGACTCGCTGTATTCAGATGAACAACGGCGTCGGTTCGAAGTGCGACCTGGCATCACTGGTCTGGCCCAGGTCTCTGGTCGGTCTCGGTTGGCGTGGGGAAAGAAGTTCGCTTTCGACGTGACCTATGTCGACGAGCTCTCTCTGGCGACCGACGTCAAGATACTGATGGCCACCGCAAGACGCTTGCTCGACCGGTCATCGACTGTTGCCGACGGCGGCGCCATCCAAGAACGTTTCGACGGAACGAACTGAAGCTGTGGCCGACGATCCTGTAGACGAGACAGTCATCCAACCAGCCGACATTGCGAGCTCCTACTACGATTTTGCGAGCTATATCAGCAAGACCAGGATGTTGACGTTCTGGCACCAGCTCGACGAGGTGGTCCAGAGCAAGCCGTCGACGGTGCTCGAAGTCGGCGTGGGACCGGGGTTGGTGGCCGGCACTCTTCGCGAGTTCAACATTCACCTGACGACCCTCGACATCAATCCAGCGTTGACGCCAGATCGATTGGGTTCGGTTCGCGAGCTCGACGAGCACGTTGCCGAAGACGAGTTCGACACGGTGCTCTGTGCGCGCGTGCTCCATCACCTGCCCTTCGAAGACTTCGAGCGCTGCATCGCTCAGTTGATGCGTGCCGCACGGAACCGCGTGATCATCACCCTGCCCGTCGACGAAGCTCGTATCTATCTGGCGCTTCGGCGCACAGCTGGCGCGTACGCAATTCGCTCGATCGCATTGCCGCGTTGGCTCAAGACCGTTGCGTCGAAACTGGTCAGTCGTGGTGATGAGCGCTACGAGATGCTCTGGAAGATCAACTCCTCGTCTGCCACCAACAAAGAAGTAGTGGCCTCGGCTCTCCGTCGTCATGCTCATATAGACAGTTGGTACGAGGTTCCCGAGGATCGCAGCCATGCGGTCGTGGTGCTGCGCCCTCGATGAGTGAAACACTTTCTCGCGTGGCAGTGTGCATGGCGACCTACAACGGTGCAGAATTCCTGGCGCCACAGATCGACTCCATCCTGCAGCAGCTCGAAGTCGGCGACGAACTCCTCGTCGTCGACGATTGTTCGACCGACGAAACCTGGCAGATACTTCAGCATGCAACCGAGGTTTCACCATGTCGCGTCGAGCTGCTTCGCAACGCGGTGAACATGGGACACGTGCGCACATTCGAACGAGCCGTCGACGCTTCGTTAAATGATGTGATCGTGTTGGTCGACCAAGACGATGTCTGGATACCTGGCTATATCGAGCGGATCCGGACAATTTTCACCCGTGATTCGAGCATTGGCTTGATTGTTTCTCGCCCCGTGTTCTGCGACGAGACACTCACGCCGATTCAGGCAAAGAACGATCGTTACCGACACCCGCGACGCGGGGGACCGCTCGGCGTAGGCGACTTCCTGCTGAATCGAGCGATGCCTTTGGGATGTACCATGAGTTTTCGCCGCGAAGAACTCCGCTACCTGCTGCCGTTTCCCTCGAAGCTGTTGGCACACGATCACTGGATCTTTGCCCTGGCGACGCTGCGCAATCGTATGAAGCCGCTGGGTGAACCGGCGGTTCTCTATCGTCGCCATGGCGGCGCAGTCACGAAGAAGCGCTCACCATGGAAAATGGTCGAATCGCGAGTGGTGCTCGTTCACCAACTGGCGCGACGCTCGCTTCGAATTGTGGCGGGGGAGAGAAGAAGCTCCGCATGAACGTGAGCCTGCCTTCGGTGAACCAACGGTGGTCATCGGTCGCCACGTCGGCTGCGCTCGTGATCTGCGGGTGCGCCTTTGTTCTGGCCTTCGTCGAACCACCGACACGCGGGCTTCCCATCGCCGAAAGACAGCTGGCCCAATTCGTTCCCGAGTCGGTCAGATCCATGCTGGGCCTGGTCTCGCTTGTGTCGTTCGTCGCCACCATTGGCATCGGCGGAGTGTTGGCAGCCGCTCGTGTCACGACGTGGCGCCAGCGTCGGCCAATCGTCGTGGCGGTGGGGTTTATGGCTGCGGCGGTGGCCTTCGGTGTCACCCGAGGACTACTTGGTGAGTCGCTCACTCGATTCGCCTTCGCTCACGGACAGTTCATCGTTCCCTACGTCGTTGCGCTCGGCATGCCGATCCCCAGCGACAGACAATGGGAACGCCTGGTGGCAGCGATGCTGGCTGGTTTCACCCTGCCGGCCATCTTCAGCTTGCTCATTCTTGTCGCCAACAGCGGAACAGAGCTGCCGTGGTACACACGAATCATTCCGAATGGGGTGTCGTTCAGTGGCGTGGCGTGCTTGCTCTGGGTCGCCCACGGTGCCCGGACAGGGCGCAAGTATGCCTATGGATTCGCGGCTGTCTGCGCAGTGGCAGTTGTCGCATCAGGAGCTCGGGTCTGGATCGCCGCCCTGCTGGTGGGGCTGCTCATGTACGCATTCGCCTCCCGCCGAAGCCGTGCCTCGCTGCCGTGGCGGTGGATCGTGGTCGGAGCGCTTGGCTTGGTCATCCTTTCTCCGGTCCTCGTCCAGACGAATACCGTTTCGGGTTTGGTCGAAAGAACCCAACGGGATTTGAACAGCGGATCGAGCCTGCGGTCTCGCCAGGCGCGTAACTTGGTAACCGAGTTCACGGATTCCCCGATCCTCGGATCCGGACTCGGCTATCAAAACCCGCTTCTGGCCCGTCAGGGGCGACCAATTGAGGTGGCGCGTCCGTACCTGGTCGAGCTGTCGTACCTCAACCTGCTTGCGAAGCTCGGGCTGGTTGGTTTCAGTCTGCTGGCAGTCGGCATGGGCCTCGGCCTTCGCTACCTTCAACAAGGAGCCAGCACTTCTACCGACCCGCAAACGATGGCCGCGATGTACGCGTCGGTTGTGTATCTGTTGCTCACCTCGCTCCTGAACCCGACCTTCGAATCGGTCTATGTGCACCTGTTTATTGCGGTCGCGCTCCTGGGAGCTCTGCGAACGAACGCACCGCCTGAAGCCGACCTCGACCCTGGCTAGACATCACCGGCATAGCCATGCATCGTAAGCGAGGCGGCGTTCTCTCGAGCAAATGCAACCAACTCTGGCGACTCTTCGAACGCGAATGCGCGCTGGGCGATGAGTCCGTTGTCGGCAACTTGGGTGCCAACGAAATTCGACAAGGAGCGAAGTTGTACCGGGGGATCGCAGACGAGGTCCTCGAACCGAATCCGGTGGACACGATCTTGACCAGCCAGCGCTTCGAGGTCTGCCTGACTGCGTTGGTAGCTCTCCCACAACGCAAAGTTGCGCGCCAGGTCTGATGCCACCAGCGCGTTCTGCAAACGGTGAGATCGCGGCTGCCTGACGCCGAACAGCGGTACCGACAGCTCGTCGCCAACGAGCGCCCGTGACGCCAGCGAACGCTCACGCAGGCTGGCTGCCACGTCGACGCCGTGCCGGCTCACCACAACAAATTTGCAGGCTGGAAAGAGTCGTTGGTACAGCGGATGCAGCATCGAGGCTCGCGGATCTTTGAAGCCCCATGGCCCCGGATAGCGACGCACCCCGAAGTGTTCGATGGATGCAACTGATCCGATGCGTCGCCTGACGATTGGCTCCAGCACGTCGATGTGTTCGGCCAGCAGCTCGGGGATCTGGTCAACGTTGGCCCAGCTTGCACCGCACTGACTGAAGAGCCAATGGTTGATTCGCAAAAAGAACAACGATTCGGCATTCGCATCCTGGCGGCGCCCCATGTTGATACCGGCAGCATGGAGAAGGCGTGACACCGCGCTGGTTCCCGACCGGTGCATGCCCACGACGATTACGGGAGGCGACTGTTCCACGAATCGATCGATCTTCATGGTTGAACCGTCCGGTGTCTCGAGCTACTGGGAAGAAGCCGCACCGGACCCGAGCAGCGCTTCTCTGATCCGAGCTGCGACATCGGCGACTGTTGCGCCGATCGACGGGTCACCGGGAACGTACGTGATCTCGTAGTGGTCGAGAACCGACGCCCATCCCTGTTGACCGAGGCTGCGGGGCGTATAGGGATCATGACTCGAGCGAACAATGAGTGTCCGCACGCCGTGGGAGCCAAAGGTATGAGCGTCGTGGTCGGCGAACGTGCGCATGCCGACACGACGAGTGTGTGCCCAAGGTGTCTCAATTCGAGCCGCAGCCGACGCGTACGCTGCGAGCCGCCGGAACTTGGAGCCGAAGAACGAGACCAGGGACTGACGACCGGCGACGAGTTGCTCGACGGTGCGAACAACAAGCCGCACGGCGCCGGTGCTTCGCTCGATTGGTAGGTGCCCTCCATCTGGTGCATGCCAGTCTCGAATGCAGACGACGAGCTCGACGGGTCGACCTCGACGCTCGAGTTCGGCAGCGACCTCGTGGGCGTAGATCCCGCCTTGGCAGAATCCGACGACCACGACCGGCCCTGCAGGCTGCAAGCGTTCGATTTCGTTGGCATAAGCGTCGCTCAACTCACTCACCGATGCGAACCGAGTTCCCGGTCGGGGCCGCTCGAAGGGCATGTGGACCGATCGGGCATCGATGATCGTGGTCATGGACATGGTGTCGCCGAGCGCTTCGGCCAACCCGGTCGCCAATGCGCCGGAAGGACCGATGTGGTGCAGGAAGAACCCATGGTGCAGTGCGTGTTTGGGCGAGGTGAGCGTCTGTGCAACCAGGTCGTCACCGAGATCACCGGTCGACCTCGCATGGACGCTATCGAGCGACCGTGCGAGGTCGTAGGCAGTTGGCGAGTCGTGTACGGCGCGTAGCGTCAGTGCATACCCGAGCTCGCGCTCAAGTAGGCGAACGACTTCGAAGGCGGCGAGCGAGTCCCCACCGGCGTCGAAGAACGACTGATGCACATCGATGTCGCTTCGGCCGAGAACCCGACCGAAGATCGACGAGATGGCCTCGGGGTTCAGCCCGGCCGTGGTTGCCGGACGGGCAGCGCGATCTGCTCGTTCCGATGGTCGTCGAGGTAGCTGTCGAAGCGCTCCGCGATCGATTTTGCCGGTTGGTCCGCGAGGCAGACGGTCGAGCAACATGTACTCGGTGGGTCGTGCGGTGCTCGGTAGGTGCTCGGCAGCGAGAGACCTGAGCTGTGTCTCGCGGAGCGTTTCACCCTCGATATAGGCGGTGACGGTGAGTCGCGGTGCGCTCATGGACCTCAGTTCGTTCAGCAGCGCCTCGTCGGCGGGGTCCCCAGATGCGAGAGCTCGTTGCATGGCGGTTGCAATCTGCTCGCTCGTGGCGGCATCGGTGAGTTCGTCGAAGCCTCGGCGGTCGGTCGCCAGCACGGCGACGTTCACGACACCCGGTGCTTGGCTCAAGGCTGCTTCGACTGCGCCCGGATCTATCCGGACACCACCGATGTTGAGCTGGTCGTCTACTCGACCCAGAAACCACACGGTATCGGCGCTCATCAACGCGTGGTCGCCGGTGCGGAACGTGCGGCCGACGGCCGCTGCCGGTAGTCCGGTGGGCGCCGCATGAAACGCTGGGTGATCTTGCTGGCCGAGGTAGCCATCGCTCACGAGATCGCCGCCAAGTACCAATTCGCCGGCGACGCCTTGTTCGCAAAGGCGACCGTGGGCGTCGACGATTGCACACCAGGTGCCAGCGATCGGCGGGCCGATCGGCACCGGGCCGGTTGCGTCGCGCTCAAGATGGTGGGCAGTGGCCCATACCGTTGCTTCGGTGGGCCCGTACTCGTTGGTGAGCGCAGCGTCGGCGAACTGTTCGAAGTGGATCCGAGCCAGGTCGCGATGGCAGGCTTCTCCGGCCACTATTGCGTGGTCGACCCATGGCTGCCCGGGCCTGGATCGCGCCAGTAACAGCCGGTAGAGGGTGGGAACACACAACAGATACGTCGGCCGTCCGGCTTCGATCAGCTCGACCAGTGCATCGGGATCGGCTGCTAGTGCTGCGGGAGCGATGAGCAAGGTGTTGCCGTAGGCGAGCGTCCAGAAAAGCCCAACCATGCTGCTGTCGAACGCCGGACTGGAGAGCAGCAGGAAACGCTCGGGTGGTTGGTTATAGACGCGAGTTCGAGCCGCCGTGCTCCTCGAGATCTGCTCGTGGGTGATCGCCACGCCGTTGGGCAGGCCGGTGGAACCAGAGGTGAAGATGATGTAGGCGACGTCGGATCCAGCAATGACTGAGCTGCGGGTGAGCTCCAGGTCATCTGACCAGGGCTCGCCGTCGAACTCGGGGCTCGAGGTGAACAACACGGTTGCACCTGGATTGCCATCGACGGCATCCTCGGTCAGAATGAATCTCGCCTCGGCGGCGTCGATGGCCGCCTGGCGACGCCCGATTGGATGGCTTGGGTCGACGGGAACATAGACACCCCCGGCTGCGAGCACGCCGAGCATGACCACGGGCACGAGCTCGGATGGTGCGAGATGTACGAGCACTCGGTCGCCAGGTTCAAGTCCCTGTCGCTCCAAAGCAGCCGCTACCTGCGCCGCTCTTGATCCCAATTGGCGCCACGTCAGCTCGTGGCCATCGCAGGTCAGAGCGGGTCCCCATACGACGGAGTTCGTGCGCCCGATGATCGTGTCGATCACCAGCTGGGTGCCGGTGGAGGCACCCCCATGGGCGAAGCTGCGCAGGTCGGGCGGAACGAGATCACCTACCGAAGTTGAGCAGTCACGGTGCAATGCATGAACGGCTTGTTCGAATCGGCGCATCAGAATCTGAGCGGCATCGGATCCCACCGCCTGCCCGTCGAATTCGAGCTGCAGTGAGACCTGGTCTTGCGACCGGTTCAGAAAGAACGAGGCATCGGCCACTGCCTTGCCGGTGAAGATCAGACGGTAATTGGCGGGCTGACCGCCAAAGCTGGCCGGTGCATGATCGACGAGCGATACAAGGAAGCGCGGGTCCGGTGCCTTCACCCCAGCATGTTGGAGGCGACCACGAACCTCGGCGAACGGTACTGACCGGTGGGTGAGGACATCGACCAGAGCGGCACCAGCTCGCTCGTGAATCTGGGCCATCGTGTCGGTCGGGTTCACGGCGATGCGCAGCGGGACTGGATTCAGTAGGTAGCCCACGAGATCCTGGGCCAAGGGGTGATCGCGCGTCGAGGCAACGAAGCAGAGTTCTACGACATCGTCGAACCAGGGCGCGAGTGCAGCGGCAGAGGCTGCCAGCGCAATACTCGCTGGCATACCTCGACTCAGTCGCTCGAGGTCGGCGGTAGTCACGTCGGTCTCAGCTGACAGGAGCCCATCAGTGCTCGGGTCGAGTCGACGTATCGGAGCGATGTCGGCGATGGGTAGAGCAAGCGCTTGTTCGAACCAAGTGAGATGGCGCTCCGCGTCGAGCTCCTGCCAGGCACGAAGGTCATGGACCTCGATCTCGGGTTTCGCAATCGACCGGCCGTGATAGGCCGCATCGATCTCGCGCCAGAGCACATCGAGAGATTGCTTGTCGCCGCACACATGATGAAGTACGAGAGTGACAGTGCTCAGATTGTCGCTGGAGAACGTGTGCACCCGCAGCAGCGGCCCAGCCCGGAGATCAAGGGACTCCCGGGCGAACGCATCGAGCGAGGCGTCGTTCGGCGGTCCGGTGGATGATGGGAGCTCGCAGATCTCGACGGCGCCGTCGACATCCAGTTCGCCTCGGGGTTCATCGTGATTCCAGAGCAACGACGCGTGACGTTGAACCACGGTGCGCACTGCGTTGGCAAGTCTGCGGGTATCGATGTGCTGTGCCACTTCGTAGTGACGGCAGAGGTTGAGTCCGAGTCGGTTCATGGTCCGTTCGGACTCGTATCGGATGCTTAGCTCGCTGGCCGAAAGTGGTGGGGGTGAGAGGTCGAGCGCTCGGGGGAAGGGTGGGCGAGAGCGCCGGGTCGGACCATTGGAATCTATGACGTTGGCGAGATCGCGGATCGTGCTGTGGCTGAAGATCTCATCGTGAAGTTCGAAGTCCAGATCCTCGGAGAGCGCCAGTAGCATCGTGATTGCGCCCAAACTGTCACCGCCCAGAGCGAAGAAGTCGTCGTCGATACTGACGTCGTTGCGTTCGAGCGTCTCCTGCCAGCGCTTTACGAGTTCACGCTCGAGCTCGGTCGTGGCTCCCGACGATGCGGGAGCACCTGGTGAGGATTGCGGAAGATGATCTGCGTCGGCCGCAGGCTCGCCCGAGGTGGTGGGGTGCACACCCAGCACGGCGTCTTCGATGACGCCGGGTCGAAAGTTGCCGACGGCGCCTTCGGGATGTTGGATGAGATGCTCGAGGGCCTGCTGCCACTGTTCGACCTGCCGGGTCGCTGGGCTCTCGAACACGATGTCAGAGGCGGCATCGCCGCTTTCATACCTGGTTGCGTGAACCTGGAACCCGGTATCGGGATCGATTGCGCCGGTGGGCACCCACTCGACGGTGAAGGGAAGCTGCTCGGGTGCAACAATTGCGGCGCGGTGGATCACATTGATCACTGCGGCGAAATTCGACCGGTGATTGGTGGCTGGCCGGGCGTTGCCCAGGGAGTCGAGCAGAGAACGGCAGACTCGCTTGTGGAGCGAGGAGCCTGCCTCGTCGGGATCTAGCGCTAGTTCGATCGGATGAATGTTCAGGGTCGGACCGACTACCTGCTGGGCGATGGCGTCGGTTCGGTGATGCACAGGCACGCCGAATCGAGCCGTTGCTACACCGTCGCTTGCGAGCAGTACCGCAGATGCCGTGATCAGCAACGCCGTCATGCCCAGGTCGTCGGAGAAGAATCGGTACCGTTCTTGCAACGCTGCCGTGGCCAGCTCTGCGATGCCGGAATCGATTGATTGTCGAACGGCATACCCGTTGTGTCGGGTGTCGCCAGCAGCAGCTCGATCGCCTACGGGATCTGGCCCCGCAGCATCTTCGCCGAGTCGTGCCTCGGCCCAGGAGGAAAAGGACGAGTGCGGCGGATCGATGCCGAGATAGGCATCGACGGTCTGGCTGACGACCAGCGACGACGCGGTGGCATCGGTGGCTATGTGATGAATGATGCTCAACCAACTGACCGAGCCGTCGGGATGAGTGGCGATGATGCTTCGATACACGGCTCGCTCGAGCGTCAAGGGTCGAGCGATCTCTCGACGAGCCCATTCGTCGACTGAGTCCAGGTCGATCGCGCAGAACTCGGACTGTTGTCTCGGGTGGCTTTGGTCGACGACGAGTTGACCGTTCGACGTACCGATCCGCACGAACGACTGCAGTAGGTCAGCGTGATCGACAACCCGGTCGAATGCGGTCGCCAGCCGATCTGCGTCGATCTGGCCGAAACGCACCAGCAAACCCATATTTAGAGCGGGTGACAATGGGTTCCGAAGCTGAGCCGCCAACATGCGCCGTTGAAGCGGCAGCATCGTGAGTGCTCGAGCCGAAGTGGCGGACTGGGTCACCACGAGCATCATAGTGGTGCCCGGCTGGTGAAGTCGGCCTGAAATGCCGGCGAGTCTCGGCGAGCTGAAGCTCCGAGCTGGCTCCTTTGTCTCCACGGTCGGAGTGCGAACAGAATCGTGTGCCGGGGGAACGCGTGGGTATCCGGTGACGGTTTCACCATGCTTCGCCCGGGGTCAGGGAATCTACCGGAATGCTTGTACTGTGGCTGGCGATGATGGAGCAGCTGACCACGCGCGGGTTGATGGTCGAGACCGCTCCCGGCGTGTATCGCGATGGTCTGGAGATGGCTCAGATCCGTCGTGCACTGCTTGGCACGCTGCGGTTCTTGTTCGAGCCGGTCGACGCCTCCATCGCCGTTCCGCCGGTCGTGCCGCTCGAGGTCGTGCGTCGAGCCGGCTATGTCATTGCGTTTCCTCACCTGCTCGGTCTGGTCGGCGGATTCGACGGCTCGGTACGCGACTTCGCAACGGCGATCGCCCCGACCGCCAAAGCACCGTTGGAGCCGTCCGAGTCCCCGGCATGGGCGGCGTCGTTCGACGATCCCTTGTTCGCCATGACGCCAGCCGCATGTCACGGTGTCTACGATCTGGTGCCGACACCGGTCGGGCCGAGCGGTTTCAAGGCCACGGCAGTGGCGACATGCTTTCGCAACGAGCGTTCTAGTGAGCTCGGCCGCTTCCGCAGTTTTCAGATGTTTGAGTGCGTGCAGATCGGCTCCGAGCCGGTGGTCGCAGCCTTCATCGCCACCGGCCGCGCTGTGGTCAGCGAGTTCTTCTCGGCCCTTGGAATCGAAGATGAATGGGAAGCAGCCGTCGATCCGTTCTTTCTCGGCGACGGCGTTGCATCCGTGAAGACAGCCGATGCGCCCAAACACGAGCTTGCGACTGCGCTCGTGCCTGGCCAGCCTCGGGTTGCAATCTCGTCGGTGAACTATCACCAGGAACATTTTGCCTCGGCTTTCGATCTGTCGTCGGATGCCGGAACGACAGTAAGTGCGTGTCTGGGCATCGGCATCGAACGCCTAACGCTTGCGCTGTTCGGTCGCTACGGCCTGGATCCGGCGAGCTGGCCGCCATCGGTTCTGACCGCAATTGGGCTTGCTGCGCAGGCATGAGCCGAAGCTCATCCAACAACTCATGGCTCGTGGCCGATCATTCTCGGCGGCGTCGGCCTCAGGGTTAGGGCCAACCAGGACACCGAGTCGTGGAGGAGCGGGAATACCTGCTGACGCCTGCACCTGACCGATTCCCTGGAGGGCCCTCAAAATCTGATGCAGGAATTCCGTGGTGACGCTCTTGTGAGACTGAGTCATGGGTGTGGCACCATGGCCTGCGATGACCGACTTTGCAGCAATTCGTGACCAGCTGACGGCGCCCGGCTCGCCGCTTGAACTCCGCGATATCGAAGTGCGCGGCGTGCCGATGCGCGAGTTCGTGAACGCGCCCGCCACGATGCGCGATGTGTGGACCATGGCGCAGGCCCATGGCGATGCGCTCTACATCGTCTACGAAGACGAGCACTACACCTATGCCGAGGTCGACGCCCAGGTGCGCGCGCTGGCGGCGGTTCTTGTCGACGACTATGGCATCGGTCCTGGCGATCGGGTGGCCGTCGCGATGCGAAATTACCCCGAATGGATCGTGTCGTACTGGGCAATCGTGTCGGTCGGTGCGGCGATGGTGGGCATGAACGCATGGTGGACACCACCGGAGATGGCGTATGGCCTGACCGACTCGCAGCCCAGGCTGCTCCTCGCCGACGGCGAACGGATCGCTAATGTTGCGCACGTGCTCGACGAAGTCCGAGCCGAGCGGCCGCTGCCCATCATTGCGGTGCGCCACGATGCTGAGCTTCCCGACGATTGCGTGAACTGGGACACCGTCGTCGACTCGAAGGTCGCTCCCGACGCACTGCCGCCGGTAGCAATCGACCCCGACGACGACGCCACCATCTTCTACACATCCGGCACCACCGGATTTCCCAAAGGAGCGCAGCTGACCCATCGCGGATCGGTCACCAACCTGATGAACCTGGCATTCATGCAGGCGTGGGCTGATGCCGTGATGCGAGCTCGCCACCCGGAGCTGGTGAAGGAAGCAGATCCCGATGCCCGGGCCATCGCTCTGGCGCCGACGCCCCTCTTCCACGTGACGGCGTGCAACTGCGGGCTGCATCCACTCACACTCACCGGAGGCACGATCGTGCTCATGTACAAGTGGGACGCAGGCCGGGCGCTAGAACTCATCGAACGGGAGAAGATCAACCGAAGCGGCGGGGTGCCGATGATGTCGCGCGAGCTCTTGGCGCATCCTGACTTCGAAACACGCGACGTGTCGTCGCTCGTCAGCCTGAGTGGTGGTGGTGCTCAGCTGCAGCCCGATCTCGTCGAGAAGATTGCTGCCAAAGGTCGCACCCCGGGCACGGGTTATGGCCTGACCGAGACTCACGGCATCGTGACCGCGGTCAGCGCAAAGTTCTTTGCCGACAAGCCTGACTCGTGCGGCCCGGTCGTACCGACGCTCGACGTGAAGCTCGTCGATGATGCCGGCAACGATCTTGCGCCGGGTCCGGACACGGTTGGGCAGTTGTGCGTACGTGGTTCGGTGGTGATCAAGGGCTATCTCAACAAACCAGAAGCGACCGCAGACGCCATTCGCGACGGCTGGTTCAACACCGGCGACATCGCCCGAATCGACGACGAGGGGTTCGTCTTCATCGTCGATCGCGCCAAGGACATGGTGTTGCGTGGCGGCGAGAACATCTATTGCAGCGAGGTCGAGTCAGCATTGTTCGAGCACCCCGACGTGGTCGAGAATGTCGTGTTCGGTGTGCCCGATCAGCGCCTTGGTGAGATCGTCGGCGCTTGTGTCGTCACTGCACCCGGCACCACGATCGACGAGGCCGACTTGGATGCGTTCATTGCCGAGCGACTCGCCAAGTTCAAGGTGCCCCAACGCTGGTGGTTCCGCACCGAGTCACTGCCCCGCAACGCCAACGGCAAGTTCCTCAAACGCCAGGTCAAAGCCGAACTGCTCGGCGATTCCTGACGCGACAGTTTTGCGAGCGGTCGGCCGTTCTTCGGCGAACTGCAAGCAGGCGTGAGCAAGTGGGAGTGCGGCGAGGAAGATTTCACTGTCCACCGGATCGGGAACACCGCTGATCGGAACCCCATCTCGCTTGACCAGCAAGATATGGGCGCGACCGACCGCGTGTTGCAGTCGGTACATTCCAAAGCGGACGTCACCCCGACGGCCAACCGTTGCAGGAGGTCTGAAGGTGATCGATCTCACCGCTATTGCTGAGAACCCGGAAGATCTCGACCGTTACGAGGTCGAGAACAACTTCCAGTCGTGGGGCTACCAGCCTGACTCGTCCCCGCCCCGGGTCGTCTCGGCCCAGGGCGTGCGCTTCACCACCGAGGACGGGCGCGAGCGGCTCGACTTCAGCTCGTGCTTCGTCAGTCACAACATCGGGCACCAAGATGAGCGAGTCGTCGACGCCATCGTCGACCAGGCCAGAACACTGACGTCGTTCGCCCCCAGCTTCTCCACCAAACCCCGAGCCAAACTCGCCAAGATGTTGGCCGAGATCACGCCAGGCGATCTCCAGCGTTCATTCATCTCGCTGGGTGGCACCGAAGCCAACGAAACCGCAGTGAAGATCTGCCATCAGTACACCGGAAAGCGCAAGATCATCTCGCGCTACCGGTCGTATCACGGTGGCACAGCCGCAGCGATGAGTCTGTCGGCGGGTGACCCCCGCAACTGGGCCCAGACCCAGGGAGGCACCGAAGTCGTCAAGGTCCCTCAGCCCTACTGCTATCGCTGCCCGTTCGGTCTGGAGTATCCGAGCTGTGAGATGCGCTGCGTCACCTACGTCGACGAGGTGATCGCGCTCGAGGGCGGCGGCGATCAGGTCGGCGGCATCATCGTCGAGCCTGTCACCGGCGCCAATGGCATCATCGTGCCGCCGCCCGAGTACTTCCCGATGCTGCGAGAGATCTGTGATCGCTGGGGCATCCTGCTGATCGCCGACGAAGTAATGACCGGCTTTGGTCGCACCGGCAAATGGTTCGCCATGGACCACTGGGATGTGGTGCCCGACATTCTCACTCTGGCCAAAGGTCTGACGTCGGGCTACGTGCCTCTCGGCGCCACAGTTGTTCGCAAAGAGATCGGCGACTTCTTCAAGGACAACTTCTTCAGCCATGGCGCGACCTACGCCGGTCACGCCCTCGGCTGCGCCGCGGCACTCGCACTGATACCGATCTACCAGACCGACAATCTGATCGAGAACTCCGAGAAGATGGGCCAGTACATGCTCGAGAAAGCCCACGAGTTGAAAGACAAACATGCCTGTGTGGGCGATGTCCGCGGGCTGGGTCTCTTCGTTGGACTCGAGCTGGTCAAAGACAAAGAAACCAAAGAACCGCTGACACCGGTCGACGCCAAGATCCGCAAGGGCGCCAACCCCAAGATGGAGATCGCGGCCAGGTTGGGCGAGCTGGGCATGATGGCCATGGCCGCCAACCCGGTGAACGTGCTCGCCATCGCTCCGGCCCTCATCGTCACGAAGGACGAGATCGACGAGGGAATGGCGATCTTGGATCAAGCGCTCGAGGTCGGCGACAAATACACCAACCACTGAACCAGTTGATGCGGACCGACCCAGACTCGAGCTGCGAACCGCTACACAGAGCGACCTTGGTGAACGCTGGCCGAATTCAACCAGCTCGGAGATGGTCAGATGTAAGAGAAGTGCCGTCGGCCGTGATTGCCGATGCACCTCTCCCATGTCGGCTGCAACCAGCAGCGGCGGCTTCACCTAGGCTCATGTTCTGAGTTCAAGGGGGTGCGAGTTATGCAGGATTTCGAGGGCAAGGTCGCCGTCATCACCGGTGGCGCAAGCGGCCTGGGGCTCGCCATGGCGCAGCGATTCGGCACAGCAGGCATGAAGATCATCATCGGTGATATCGAGACCGGCGCGCTCGCCGATGCCGAGGCATCGCTGCTTGCCGCTGGTGTCGAGGTGGTCGGCCGCCGGACCGACGTGGCCGAGAGCAGCGAGCTCGAAGCGTTGGCAGATCTCGCCTATGACCGATTCGGGGCGGTGCACGTCTTGGCCAATAATGCCGGTATCGGCGGAAGCCCCGGCGCGATGTGGGAGTTGTCCGAAGCCGATTGGCGTTGGGTGATCGATGTCGATCTGTGGAGTGTCATCCACGGTATTCGGGCATTCGTTCCCCGCATGATCAGCGGCGGCGAGCAGGGCCACATCATCAACACCGCATCGGTGGCTGGGCTCATCAGCGGTGCAGTTGGTGGCCCGTATACCGTCGCAAAATTCGGCGTCGTGGCGCTGTCCGAGCAGCTCTACTTCGAGCTCGGACGGGCCGAACACCCCATCGGGGTTTCGGTGCTCTGTCCCGGCTTCGTCGACACCCGCATCTACGACTCGGGCCGGAATCGACAGGAGAGCTACGGGCAGTCTGTCGAAGAGGCGTCGCCGGAACGAGAAGAGTTCCGTGAAGCTCTCGAGGTCATGCGGGAGACCATGATCCGGCCCGAGACGATTGGTGACCGTGTCTTCGACGCTGTCGTCGACAACCAGTTGTACATCGTCGAGCCCGGCAGTGAGACCGTGTCGGAAGCAATTCAGAGTCGCCTCGATCATGTTGCAGATCGCAGCAACCCTGTAGTGAACTTCGACATCCTCTGATCCGCGCTCGGCCAGGCGATGGACCCACGCAGGCCTTGCCCGGTTCAAGAACGGATTAATCGACGCTATCGACACGGGTGTGCGCTCGGTTCTCGGCGTCTGACCAAGTCTGACCGACAGATCGAGCACCTGGTGCCATCACGAGCCAGCGAGCTCACCTCCGCCCCCGCCATAGTCTTCTCGATGCTCACCCTTCGCCACAACAAGAACGGCCATCTGCAGTCCAGTGCCATGAACTCGTGGCCGTTGGTATCGTGCGGCGGGTGTTGCTGAAGTTGTTCGTGTCAAATATTGAGCGGCGAGCGAGAATCGTCGTGCTCGGGGCAGGAGTACTCGTGTCGCTGGCCGCATGTGGTCCCGACGGAATCGAACAATCGCAGGCTGTCGCTGCGGTGCCGACATCGATTGCAACGACAGCGCCGTTGATTGCACCGACATCGACCCCCGTGCCGACCTCGACCCCCGTGCCGACGCCGACTCTGATCCCGACGGCAACGCCGACGGCCACCCCAACCGCAGTTCCATCGACGCCGCCGTCTGCGCCCGTCCCGAGCCCGACCACAGCTACCGGTGATACCTCTGCCGATGCTGGTGCTGCCTCTGAGAACGCAGTAGATCGCGAGCCGACGGTCGACTCGACCACCATGGCCGAGACCCCGACCGAAGTTCCGACGACGGCTCCAACGCCGGTGCCGATAGTGGCGGCAACCGCTGCTGAGGCCGAAGCCGAAGAACCGGCCATCGAAGCAAGTCCCACGCCAACGCCGTTGGCCGAGGCGCCCGCCGCCGCCGTGTCAGGTGCGCCACCGATCGAATGCTACGACGCAGTCGTCAAGCTCTATCGGGGATTCGTGGACGGAGTCGACGAACTCGGATTCGAAGACGGGCGTGTGCAGTGTGGCGCGGCTGCTTCCACCACCGTGGCTGCTTCACGCAGCTACCGGCACTCGAGTGGGTTGGTCGTACAGCGAAACGCCAACTACATCTTCAATGACGCTGGCACTGGCTACATCCCCTATAGCGGGGCCATGCACTTCTGCTCGGACGGCCAACCGGCGAGCCTTGCGATCAGCGCGGAGACAGTGCCACAACTGCTCGTGCTGATCGACAACGAGGCTCGCCGTCAGATCGCTCAGGGGATGACCGGACCCGCCACTTTTTCCGAAGCTGGGTCGCAGTGTTGAGCTCGAGTGCGCAACTTCTGACACCCACCCGGGTCGGCCGCTCTATCAATGTGAAACTCGAATAGTCAGTGGGCGCCGGGTTCGATTTCGATGGTGGTGGCCCACGACGGCGTCTTCTTGTTCCGACGTCGCCCGATGAGCCCGATGATGACGGGTACGCCGGGTTCGACATCGGGCCAGGGCGTGAATCCGTCGGTCAGCACGACAACTGCCTGCGGGGGTTTGGGTCCGTCGAGCGCAGCTTCGATACCGGCCGCCATGTTGGTGCCTCCGCCCCCCGTTAGCGCCATCGCGGCAGCGGGACCCTCGGGGACCCGTGTCACCACTGCATCGCAGGCCACGACCTGCACCGACCCCCCGGTCGAACCCACGCGGGCGGCAATCGCCCGGGTCTCGCGTAGCGCATCGCCGAGATCGGCGTCGCGGACCGATCCCGAGGTGTCGATGACGATGGCAATGTCGACAGGCAACTTCACCATTGCGGGCAGCACGACGTTCGGAACGGCTCTGGCCCGCCGGGACAGCCGACGGTAGGAATAGTCGGCAAGTCCAGCCGAGAGCGCTGTCTGCTGGCGCAACGACGTGGTCAACAGGCTTCGCCAGTCGGCCGAACGACCGAGCCTGGCCTGCGCCCAACGCGCCAGACCGGCCGGGACCTGTCCCGCTTCGTAGTCTTCGATCGCATCGGCAGTCAGTTGGCGCAGCGCCTCGGCTTCCATCTCTGAAACGGCGGGCTCTTCGGAGCCGACTCCCGATCCCTGCGACTCGCCGGGCTGGTCCGATTCGTCTGACTCGCCCGACTCTCCCGACTCGCCGGATCCACTCTGGCCGTGTACCCCCGAACCCTCGTCGGGCACCGATGGGTTCGAACCGCGCAGCTTCGTGAAGTAGTACTCGGCCAGCTTCCCGGATTCGAGGTCGAGCTGTTTCGGGATCAAGGGCTTCAGTAGCCTGCGGTCCTGCGGGCTGATCTCACGCGCGAGGTCGTCGTTGATCTCGGCATCTGCGGCCATGTTCCACGCCAAGCGTTCTTCATGAGAGACGCCGAACGCTCGAGCGCGGTCAGCATGGCTGCGCAACAGATGCTGGGCGACGTGGTTCAGGACGAAGCCGAGTTGGGATGGGGTCCAGTCCTGCACGGCTGCCGGGTCGAGATGGACGTTCCAGCCTTCGTCGACTGCGAAACCCCCGAGACCGGGTGCGACATGTGGCTGCATCGCCAGCATGGCGTGGGCGAGATACGGCCACCGACTACATGCCCAGAGCCTGGCCGCCGCAACCTGGTTGTCGAGCAGTGCCGCAGCAGATGCGTCTGACTCAGGCAAGGCCGGCTTCTTCGAGAATCGGCAACAATGCCTCGATGGTGGCGTTGCCCGGGGCGCCCTCGGGGCGGCACCGAGCCAGCTTGCGCGCACCCAGCGCGGCCACGTCGGCGCAGTCGACGTCGAGATAGCGCTGCACGACTTTCCATCCTTGGCCCCAGCGGTGTGCGGTTGGATCGCTCGCCACTGCGGCAGTCACCGAGCTGAGCACTGCCAGCGCTCGGTCATTGCGTTTGGGGATATCGAGTGTTTCGGGGTTCGCCAACACGTACTCGGGATCGGGCAGATCGAGGTCGCCGCGCCAGGCGAGATACTCGAGGCTTGGGCCAGCGCCAACCGCACCCGATACCAGCAGAGCGACTACCGGTTCGTCGACTTCGGCTCCTTCGGCGGCAGCCAGCAATCGAGCTGCCATTTCCCAGGACCGGGGCGATGGCCACGCGCGACCTGCCGCCGATCCGCTTTCGGGAAGGCCCATGGCCAGCTCGGGGCGATGACGCAGAAACCGACCGATGCTTGCCAGATGGTCGGCCGTGCTGTCGTGCCAGCCAGACGGAAGCTTGGCGATCTCTGGTACGGCGAAGCCGTCGATGAATCCTTGGGCGATGTCGCGCGGCGAGGGATCCCACGCCAGGTGACAGAACCGATTGGCCATTGGCGATGACAAGTCCCAGGTGCCAGCGGCTTCGTCTTGGCGGTTGGCCGCGGCAACGATGCGGACTTCGCCCGGTAACGCCAGATCGCCCACCATCCGCTCGAGCGGCACCCGCAAGAGCGCGGCCTGCACTGATGGTGCGGCCGTCGACAACTCGTCGAGAAACAACAATCCTCGCCCTGCTTCGGCGAGACGCTCGGCCCAGCGGGGGGCGGCAAGGGCGACGCCTTCGCCGCTCAGGTGCGGCAGACCAGCGAAGTCCGACGGCTCGCGAATGGAAGCAATGACAACTTCGAGGGGCCAATCGTTTGCCTCGGCCATTGCGGTCACCGTGGTGGTCTTGCCGCATCCAGGTGGCCCCCACACGATGACGGGGACGTTTGCAGCAACGGCCACCGAAAGCGCAGCGATCGCAGTTGGGTTGGGCATTGGTTCTCCTGGAAGTGGTCCGGTATTCGTCCGCGCTCGGCGGTGTGGGCCTGCGAGGGCCGGTGACTATTGCAGTGCGGCGAGCACTCGATCGATTGCCGCAGCAGAGGGGTTGTGAGCGAGCGCTTTGTGCACCGTGGGATGCGGATCGACAGCCAGCTCGTGGAGCATGCCGGGTGGCGTGTTGGGGTTCGCTGCGAGTTTGGCGCGGATGGTGTGATCGCTATCGGTTGCGAGCAGCGCGAGGGATTCTCGTGTCGCCGCGTGGTTTCCGGCAATGGTGCGGCGCACCCAAACGTCGTCGTCGAGTGCGGCGCGTGTACAGATACGTCCGTTCACGTTGGCGCTTCGCGCGACCGCGGCGCGGAGCGATCTCGGAGCTTCATCGTCTGCGAGAGTCCACAACAGATCCGTCGGCACGCTGGGGTTCTTCGCAATGGACCTACGTACGTTCGGTCGTCTCTCTGCGAGTGAGACGAGCGTGGCTGCGTGGGTGTTGGCATGGCTCGCCACTCTGCCAACGATCAACGCGTGCTCGGACGTAGAAAGTCGATGCAGCGCGTCGGCGGGCGTGGCCTTGTTTTGCGCAACGACACCTCGCACCTCGAAGGTCGGGTCACTGGCGAGCAGTTGCAGTTGGTCGGCAGACACATCGCGGCGCCGCGCCAGTGCATGGCGCACCAGCCAGCATGCGTCGGCCGCACACATGTCGACTTCATCTGGCGTGAGCGACGTGACCTTGTTCACGGCAAACGCACGGTTGCGATGGTCAGGTGACTGCAGCAGTTCACGGAGCGACGTTTGCGTATGCGTCTTTTTCGGCCGACTCGCCACTGCCTGATCCGCAGTCTCGCCCGCTGCGGATTCGGCGCCGTCGCCGTTGCGCCGAGCCTGGGCTTCGATGGCAGCGGTCCTGACCGCAGGATCCCCATGAGACGCCAGGGCCGCAACCGTTGCTTCGTCGACATTGGTGTTGTGCAGCACGTCGATCGCCCATGTGGGGTCAGGATCGGCAGCGATCTCTCGCAGCAGATCAGCCGGCGCATCGGGATGGCTCGCGAGTTTGCGTCGGATCTTGCTCTCGGGGTTGCGAGCCAGCACGTCGATGGCCGCGACGGGCAACTGCTTTCGCAGCACGACCGCCCACTGCACGGTGTAGTGCGCAGAGCCGGCGAGCTGCACACAGGCGCGATCTGGCAGCTTGCTTCGGCTGGCCATGGAGCGAGCAATGCGAACGTCGGCGGTTTCTGCAATCTCGACCAGAAGATCATCGGGAGTGTGGCGACTGGTGGCGACTGCTCGCACGAGACCCACGGGACCCGTCTCGGCGAATTGCCACAACAGATCTACAGGTGTGAGCGGATTGCGAGCAAGGACAGAACGGGTTTCGGGATGTACTGCAAGCTCTCGGAGGCGGTCGGGCGGCGTAGCTCGGTTTCGTGCCTCTTTGATCAGTTCGGCGCTCTTGGGGCGACGTTTGCGGGATGTGGCCATGGCCACCTTTCGTCCGCACCCCCTCAACCGGTAGGGGGCAGAGAACATTCCAGAAAACCTGAGAAAACCGCATTCCTTGTATGTGGCGCGGTACTCGTCTCTCTCCGGTGGAGAGCGTGTTGAGCGTTCGATGCAAATGGCAGAAGAGGCCAAGCAGATCACGCTTGCGGGAATTGTCCATCGGAACGCGGACTTCAACGCCGATGAAGTGCATCGGGAGCGGTTGCGGATTTTGCACGCGAGGCCCTGGCAAATTCTGATGTCGTGAGTCAATCTGAGTTATCGCGGGCGGCGGTAGCGCTCTTGGACGAGGCAGGCCCGAAGCGATGATCTCGATCGCGACTACTTAGATCGTTGGGCGAAGACTCTCGGTGTCCGACGCTGCATTGCAACAAACAATGCAGATTGTTATGCTGCGCGCATGGCTCAATTGGTGACTCGAGTGGAAGACCGGCTCGCGGCAGCAGTTGACGAACTCGTCGAGGCTGGGATCGTGGCCAGTCGTTCTGAAGCCGTGCGGCTTGGCCTCGAGCGGCTTGTCGATCGCTGTCGTCGTGATGAGATCGGAGCGAGGATCGCCCGTGGCTATCGAGATCTCCCGCAAGACGAAGCAGAGGTTGGGTGGGCGGATGAGTCCTCGGTGCGAATGATTGCTGAGGAGCCCTGGTAGCGGTGACGCCAAAGCAGGGCGAGGTCTGGTGGGCTGAAGCTGACGACAAGCGGCGGCCAGTGCTGATGGTGACGAGAAGCGATGCCGTATCGGTTCTGACTTGGGTTGTCGTGGCTCCGGTAACTCGCACGATTCGCCGGATCCCAACGGAGGTCAATCTGGGTGAGACTCATGGACTGCCAGACGAATGTGTGGCCTCGTTCGATAATCTTCAGCCAATTCGACGGTCGTTCCTCACACAGCGGGCGGGTGAACTCCAAGCCGATGAAATCGATGAAATCTGTCGAGCGCTTCGAGCCCTAGCGGACTGCTGACCGAGCGTGAGCCCCTGATGCGACGTCGGACTCGTGTGAACGACGAGGGAGAGATCGGTGGCAGTTGTTCATCCTGGTACGCGTTGCGCCCTGTATTCGTTGTGGAATCCACAACACTTTTGTACCCCTGATGGGACGCTATTCGAACCCTGGTCTAACCAATCTGATCGAGAGTGTCGCACTGTTGCGGTAGGTTGGAAGTCATGGAGAGGAAGATCTGGACCGCCGCCGAGCTTGATGAGATGACCCCGGCTGAGCGCAAGAAGATCTTCGATGAGTCGATTGTGTGGGACCTCGATGATGCTCCGCTGGACCTGATCGAGAGGGCCCGTCGCAAGGTCGAGCTTCGCATTGCTGAAACCGAAGGCAAGCAGTCCGCTTGAGCGACTTGCGCCGCGAGGTCCGGGCGACGCAAGCATTCTTCGAGGAACTCGATTCGCAGCTCGGAGACGAACGCGGCCCGAACGGCGAGCCGAGCAGCTACGACTTCCAGAGCCACGAGCTATTCGCAATCGTCGAGCGCTTTGCCGAAGACTGGGACCGTCTGCCTGAGCTGATTCGTGGCCGCTCGGACTACAGGGTGCTCATTGGATCAGGCATGGTCGTGCGCGCGTTCGTGGTCACTGGTCAGTTAGCACCTGACCAGGCAGTCGAGCTCACCGGAATCGAGATCGATCGGTACTAGCGGTCGGGTAAGTGCTGCAAGGTGTGGCCGGACGCACCGATCCACTCGCGAGCCTGGACACGAGAACATGTCGAACTAGCCGGGCCAACGATCCTCCAGTCTTGATCTGGTCGCATTCTCCCTTTGACCGTGGACCGGTCAGAGAACGGCAGCGGGCCGTATGAGGAGTCTCGCTGCACCGCGCATATGGAGCACGGGATAAGGGCCGATACCGAGTGGTCGGCGGTTAGCGGCGGTCGTGATTCTGCGTGGTCGTTATGGAGCGGCGCACCAAGCCCACCCTCATGTTGGTGAGAGATCCACAGCTCGCGACGTGCTGCGTGCGATGAAGCCACATCGCTCATACAGCGCAGCGGCTCCCTCGTTCGCGGCGTAGTGGTCAACGTGAGCCTCAGCGCAACCGCGATCGCGCGCCCAGCCCAGAATCGCTCGGCCAACATCGTCGCTGCACCACTTCTGCGTGCGCTTTGACAGACATACATCGATCGCAGCACCGCGTACTCCACCGGCTTTCGAGTCGGCGAGGACTTCTGTGTGTATCCAACGAGAAACCGACCACCTCGTCAGACCCACGGGCTGCGATGACGATGCAGTTTGGCGAACCCATCAAGTTCTCGAAGTCTTTTCGGCCCTCACGGGATGGCCAAGTCGTATCCGCAAAGGGATCGTGACGTCCCGCGTCTTCGGCAAAGAGAGCGATCTCTAGCTCAACCAGTTGGTCGATTTCATCTGGAGTCGCCTCTGAAACTTCGAACATGACTCGACATTATTGCAATTCGTTCAGCGGCCGTCTCCCTTATTGCGTCTCTGGCACAGAGCTCGGGCGTGGTCGGCGCATAACGACGGCGGAATCGAACGATCTGGCTCGCGCCGCACTGCCGGCGAACAAAGTCGCACCACTTGAGTCGGGACCGCTCGATAATCCCATCGATGGCCGAGCTGAGTGACACGCCGAGAGCGCGCCGGCGTTGCTAGGGGAAAACGACACAATCCCGGGCGGTCGAAACCACCCGGGATTGCCATCTCAGTACCCCCGTACGGGATTTGAACCCTTTGATTCGAGACGCATGCAGAAAGCTCGGCGGGAATACACATGCATAGCGTAGGCTTTGTGTATGCATAGAACGACGATCGAGATAGACGATGCTCTGATAGATGAGGCCAAGCGGGTTCTTGGGACGACCACGATCCGTGCAACTGTTGAGGAAGCGCTTCGCCGATCGGTGCAGGCGGGGCGCGAGGCTGCAACCGTCGCGAGTCAAAAGCAGCAGAGTTTTCTTGACGAGTTTGCTCAGCGGATCGATCTCGATGTTCTTGCTAGCGATGAGATGTGGAAGTGAAGGGCTGGCTGCTGGACAAGAGCGCTGCGGCCCGGATCGGCCAGCCGGAGATCGCAACAAGTCTTGGCGAGCTCGCAGGACAGCTTTGGATCTGTCCTGTTGGTCGGCTTGAGCAGCTGTACTCGGCGCGTTCGGCTACCGACTATGACCTATTGGCAGAGCAGCTAAGTCGTGGACTGCATCAGGCCGAAGCACCCGCTGATCTTCTAGACCGCTCCGAAGCGTTGCAGCGTGACCTTGCCCACCATCACAGCATGTGGCACCGTGTGGCGATTCCTGATCTCGTGATCACCGAGATTGCGTTGTACAACGACCTCGGAGTCGTTCATGTCGACGGCGACTACGAGCGAATCGCCGAAGTTCGACCACTCACGCAACGTAGGTTGGCCTCGTGAAGCTTCGTGGCCGTTATCTCCGACACCCTTCTTCTGGACCGCCGCCGCTTGACAGCGCCGGAAGTCGGATTCGTCAACGGAAGGATCGTGGCTGACTGCTACCGGCGGGCTATCTCTTCTGAACCATGGTGTGCCGATGAGGCCGGGTCAGTCCGTGAACTTTGGGAGAGCCACCCGCCCCGTGCGTCAACGAGAGTTGGAGACGACTGGCACGAGTTCGCCATCCGGCAGCAAACCGCTGGCGGACTCGACTTCGTGCGCCGGCATCTATACCTTGGCGAGCAGGCCGTTGTGTAATCCACAACACATTTGTACCCCCGGTGGGATTCGAACCCACGACCAATGGATTAAAAGTCCACTGCGCTAACCAGCTGCGCCACGGAGGCGAACCGATCGTACCGGGGACTTTGACGCGTGTGGTCCGGTTTAGTGACACATTGGCTGGATAGGGTCAGGAGGTGAATCAAGACCAGTCTCACCCAAGCGATGTTGCCGCCGACGAAACGGTTGCCACCGAGCGCCCATCGAGTGCAATCGATCTGGCGACCCGCCCCGATGGTGAGTGGTTGGACACGGTTCAGAACGAATTGAACGACACCGACCTGGTGCTGAAATGCCTGGCGCGTGACTCGGCCACACTGTGTCAGACCTGTGACGCCGCCCAGGCTGCGGGTGAGCTCGAAAGTCGGCCCATGCTGGCCCGCTGCGCCAGCAGCAAACAGCCTCGCTGACCCAGGACCGCTGACCCTGGGGCCGACCAGATCGGGCCGGCAAGATCGGGCCGGCTAGATCTGGCCGGGTGTGGTCGACTCACCGTCGAAGTCGACGAGCAGTTCGATGCGCTCGCCCATGGTGAAATCGTTGTTTTCGTCGAAGTCGAACCGCAGCGCTCCCAGATTCGGCATATGGCGAAATGGCAGTCCGACGCTGTTCTCGATGCAGTAGATGATCCCGCCGTGTGCGGTCACGATCAGACGATCGCCGGGGACATTGTCGACGACTTCGCGCAATCCTCGGCGAATGCGGGGCAGTAGGTCGTCGTCGCTCTCATAGCCATTTGGAAACTTGCGGGCCTTGAGATAGCCGGGGTACTGCACCTCTATCTCGTCGCGTGTCAGGCCGCTCCACTCGCCCGCGCTTCGTTCGGCGAGGTTGCTGGTGCGAAACGGCGTGTCGAAGCAGAGATGGCGGGCAATGACATCACCGGTGGTGGCGGCCCGATCGAGCGTAGAAGAACCCATGCCATCGAAGGGCAGCTCGCGGTGCAGCTTGGCCAGATAGGCGCCACCGGCTTCGGCTTGGTCGAGGCCCAGCTGACTCAGTGGCGGGTCGGCCTGGCCCTGCCAGCGTCCCTGAGCGTTCCATTCGGACTGGCCGTGTCGCACCATCAGGATTTCGGTCATTGCACCCCTGCACTTCTCACTGGTGACAAACCTATCGGAGGCGAACGATCATGCAGGGCTTGCTTCGTTAGCCTGGCAGCCATGGCCACATTGCGATTGTTTGCTTCGGTGCGAGAAGCTGCTGGCGGTGAGCGTTCGATCACCATCGACGGTTCGACCGTCGGCGAAGTCGTCGACGCTGCCTGCGACACGTTCGGCGAGCACTTCAGCGCCCTCATCCCCACATGCAAGACGTGGGTCAACGGCGAACCCGCCGAGCGCGACACCGTCGTGACCGACAGCGACGAGGTCGCCATCCTCCCGCCCGTCTCCGGGGGCTGACCCGATCCACTCGTTGGGGCGATCAAAATGCTCATTGAGGGGTTTAGCTGACCCTGATAGTGCGGTGGTGGTGATTGGGGTGATGCAAAGGCCGTTTCGGGCACGCTTGTCACACCAAGCCGAGTGAAGATGGCTTCCGACCCAATTCACGACAATGCTGGTAGGGGTTTACGGACCAGACACCACGCAAGATACCGTTACGGGGTGACCTCGGGCGCACCAGACACGGCAACTCGCATTGCCATGCTGTCGTTACACACCTCGCCGCTGGCCCAACCCGGGTCGGGCGACAGCGGCGGCATGAACGTCTATATACGCGAGCTGGTCGGTCACCTCGCCCATACCGGAGCGACCGTGCACGTCTACGTGCGAGCATGGCACCCAGATCTGCCGGCAGAAGTGCAACTCGAGCCGGGCGTGCGCGTCGTGCACATCCCCGCCGGGCCCTATGCCCTCGAGAAGGAAGAGCTCTACGACATCGTCGACGAGTTCGCCGACAAGGTTCAAGCCGACATCATCGAGCAGGGAGGCGTCGACGTACTGCACGCCAACTATTGGCTCTCTGGCGTCGCCGGGCATCGCATCAAACATCGCCTCGACGTTCCGTTGGTGACCACATTCCACACGCTGGCCCGGGTCAAGGCCGAAACCGGCGACCACGAACCCGAGCGTCGGGCCCATGCAGAAGCCGAGGTAATTGCGTGCAGCGACGCCGTGACCGCCAGCTGTGTCGCCGAAGCGAATTGGCTGCGGCGGCTCTATGACACGCCGCCAGAACGCATCAGCTTTGTCGTGCCTGGCGTGGAACACGCTATCTTCTCGCCGGGGATGCAGTCGGCGGCTCGCGAAGCCGTAGGTCTCCAAGACAAGCCCACCGTGCTCTTCGTCGGTCGTATCCAGCCGCTCAAGGGCGTGTCGGTGGCCGCCGACGCACTCGGCCGCATGAAGAACAAGGACGCTCAGCTGGTCATCGTCGGCGGCCCCAGTGGACGCGAAGGCGAACAGGAACTGGCGCTCGTGAAGCAGGCCATTGCCAGGCACGGCCTCCAGGCTCGGGTGCGGTTCGAGAAGCCGGTGCCGCACCACTTGTTGTCGAGCTGGTATCGAGCAGCCGACATCTGCATCGTGCCGAGCCGCAGCGAGTCCTTTGGTCTGGTCGCACTCGAAGCCGCGGCGTGCGGTACCCCGGTCGTTGCCTCGTCCGTCGGCGGCCTTCTCACGCTGGTCGATCACGGCAAGACCGGGTTCCTGGTTGCGGGACGCGACCCGTCGGTGTTTGCGACCTACATGGACCAGATCTTCAGCCACCCCATGTTGGCAGCCGAGCTGGCCATGGCCTCGTTCGAACGAGCGCAGAACTACCGCTGGCTCGACACCGCACTGCACCTGCGAGAGCTGTACGCCCATCTGGCATCGCGCAAGCCGGTGAGCTGCTGATGTCCTCGCTGCACGACGCAACCGAACTCGGAGCGATCGAATCGGTGATCGACGCCACGCTGCAAACGGCGCTCGGCGAGATCGACGCGGTTGCTGCGGTCGAGCGAGGTGAGATCGACGACCCGTTCTGGTACGTGCGCATCGACGGCGAAGCCAAGCAGCACTTCAGCGCCGAGTACACGCTGGGGCAGCGCACGCTGGTGGTCGAGAGCTACTTCATGCCCGAGCCCGAAGAGAATCGCGAAGCCCTGTTCGAGCACCTGTTGGTGCGCAACAAGACCATGCACCCGCTGCAGTTCGTCATCGGGGGCGAGAACGCCGTGTATCTGCGGGGCCAGGTCGACAATCGCCACGTCGATGCCGACCTGATCGACCGCATGCTGGCGGCGGTCTACGACTACACCGAACAATTCTTCGTTCCCGCAATGCGTATGGGTTACGAGAGCCGCTTCGACCGCTGAACCGCGGCGGCCGGCCACACGAACCGTCGGCTACTCGATCACCGCGAAGCACCAACCCATGATGCTCTCCAGGTCGTCGCCTGCCGAGGCGGAGAACGCAGGCAGTAACGCCGCGCCGATTCCGACCACGAGCATCACACTTGCCATGCCCCCGGCGGGAAGCAAGCCGCCGCTGCGGGCAGGTGCAGGTGGCGGGTCCTGAATGGGGCCTTCTTCGATCGACAGATGGATGAGCAAGGCGGCGACACCGAGCGCCACGGCGATCCACCACACGAGGTCGTAGCTGCCGTAGCGGTCATGGGCCCAACCACCGCCGAGTGCGCCGCCGAAGGCGCCGAGTTGGTGTGAGAAGAACACCACACCAAAGAGCGCACCCGAGTGGGTGGTACCGAACTGCTCGGTGACCATGCCCGAGGTCAAGGGCACGGTCGACAGCCACAGCAGGCCGATCGCAGCACCGAACAGCAGGGTGAACACGGGATCGGGTGGCAGCAGAATGTACGTCGCGATGACAACGGCGCGCGCCGCGTAGATGCCGCCGAGAAGCTTGGTCTTCGAGTAGCGACCCCCAAGAGCGCCGGCCGCCAGTGAACCGAACACGTTGAACAATCCGATCAGCGCCAGTGCGGTGGTAGCTGTGCCCTCATGACCGAGATCTTCGCCATAGCGAGGTAGGTAGGCGCCGATGAACGTCACATGGAATCCACACACGAAGAACGCAGCATTGAGCAGCAGGTACGGCTTGGCTCGGGCGGCACGGCGAAGTTCCTGGCGCAGCGTGCGATCGGTGGCGGTTTCGGCTGGCTCGGGGAAGAAGTGACGAGCGCTGCCGCGCAGCGACGGCGTCAGCACGATCGTTGCAGCCGCAACGACTGCGAAAGCAACGAATGCCTGCTGCCACGACCAGCGGTCGATCAGGACGCGGGCCAGCGGGACCAGGATGAACTGGCCCAACGATCCAGCAGCACTCACGATCCCCAATGCCATCGACCGGCGTGCTGGACTGACCATGCGCCCGACCGCCGACAGGACGACGGCGAAACTGGCTGCGCCGACGGCGATGCCGGTCAGGAACCCTCCGGCCAGGATGATCATGAACGCGCTCTGAGCAGTCGACATGAGCAGCAGGGCAACGGTGTAGAGCACCGTGCCACCGGCGAACGTCACGGCACCGCCGTAGCGGTCCGATACGGCGCCCGCGACGGGTTGGCTTATGCCCCACATGATGCTCTGGACGGCAATGGCGATGCCCCATGGTCCTTGCACGCCATCGAGTACGCCCTCGACCACCGGATCCAGGAACACACCGAATGTGGAACGAATGCCCAGCGAGACCGCCGTCAAGATGCCACCAACGGTGATCACCACCCCGATGGGGAACGCAGCCTTGCGTTGCTTCACTGTGGCGGTATCGGACATCGACAGACGACAGTAGCTGCACTATGCATGGGTCGTGGCGTTCGTCACATCGGGAACCGCCACGCGCTCTGCCAACGTCACAGTTGATGACGAAATATGAAGGAGACAGAAGTGAAAACCCTTACCCGAGTCGCATGCCTCTTGCTTGTTGTTGCACTCTTTGCCAGCGCATGCGGTAGTGATGATGACGTGACCAATGCCGCTACTCCGCCGGGACCCACGCCGGAACCGAGCGAAGAACCAACCGAAGAGCTCACAGAGGTGCCGGCGGCGACCGAAGCCGGAGAACGAATCGAGACGTTCTTCGTCGGTTCCGAACTCGTCGACTGCATCGGCGAGGCACCGCAGAAATGTATGCAGATCAAGCGCACGGCAGATGGCGAGGTCGAGTGGTTCTACAGCTCGATCGAAGGGTTCGACTACGTCGAAGGTACGAGCTACGAGCTCACGGTCGCGGTGAGCGATGTCGATGATCCGCCTGCCGATGGGTCATCGCTTCGCTACCGCCTGGTCGAGATCATCGAGTCGACAGTCGAGACTGCGGCAGGCTTGGACGGCACGACATGGTCGTTGCTCGGCTTCCGCGATGGCGACCTGTTCGATGCGGTGCTAGAGGGCGTCGAGATACGCCTGGCGTTCGAAGGCGACCGGGTGAGCGGCTCAGCAGGCTGCAACAACTACATGGGCACATTCACCACCGTCGGTGATGCGGTGAGCTTCGGGGCACTGGCAGCGACCAAGAAGCTCTGCCCTCCCGCAGTCATGGAGCAAGAGGATCGCTTTCTCGCCACCATGGCCACCATCGAGACGGCACAGATGACCCTCGACGGCACACTCGTGCTTGCACCCACCGCCGGTATGACCCTGGTCTTCGGCCGCGCTACCTGACGACCGAATTGCGTACTCCGCCGAACTCAGAGAAATTCGGCGGGCAGGATCTCGGCGAGATCGATCGGGCGACGCTCGGCGATCGAACGATGGGCTGCTTCGCCGATGGCGACGCTCCACAAGCCATCGATGACGTCGACCTTGGGTGCGGTGTTGTTGCGGATGGCATCGGCGAAGTCGACGTGCTCGAGATAGCTCGAACCGTGATGGAAGCCCGCCACCTTGATGGCGTCGTTGGTGACGGGTTCTTCGATCACGTCGTTGATGAAGTGCTCGCCGCGTCGGCCAATGCGCAAGGTGTGCTGCGGTATGAGCGCTTCCACCTTGCCGGTATGGCCAACCACCGAGAGTTCTTCTTGGTTGCGGGTGGCTTCGGCGAACATGCACAGGTCGAGCATGGCTCGCACATTGTTCGAATATTCCACGATGACATAGGCGTTGTCGAGGATGTCGCTCTGCTTGCCGTCGTAGAACTCGTCGAGGTGGTTTACGTTCTGGCTACCCGATGCCATGACCGACGTCGGCCGCTGTCCGGTGATCAGGTTCATCAGGTCGAAATAGTGGCAGCACTTCTCGACGAGCGTGCCGCCGGTGTTGCGGCTGAAACGATTCCAGTCGCCGACTTTGCTCAAGAATGGGAACCGGTGTTCACGGATGCTGACCATCTGCACGTCGCCGACCGTGCCGCGCTGGACTTCGTCGATGAGCCGACTGACCGGAGGCATGTAGCGGTACTCGAGTCCAACCCAGGTCAGAGCGCTGCGTGCTTGGGCGGCAGCGACGACGTCGAGGCATTCTTCGGTCGAGATGCACATGGGCTTCTCGGTCAGCACGTGTAGGTTCGAGGCCAGCAGGTCACCGAGAATCGCATGATGGGTGAAGTTCGGCGACACGAGCACGACGGCATCGCAGACGTCGGCTTCGATCAAGTCGCGGTGATCGGCAAAGGTAGCGACACCCTCGCCGGCTGTCTTTGCTCCCTTGGCCAGCGAGTCGGCTACGGGATCCGACACGGCAGTCACGACCGCGCCATCGACAGCAGCAAGATTGTGAATGTGCTCGATGCCCATCATGCCGGTTCCGATAACGCCGTAGCGGATCTCATCCATCATCGTGAGAATAGCTGGATCGTTGCGGAATCGACTTCGCCCGAACGCCCTGACGCCATGATCTCAGCCCCTTCTAGGGTGGGGCCATGGGCGAGCTGTTGAACGAAGGATCTGACGGGCGGTTGCGGTGTTGGTGGCCCGGCGACCTCGACGACTACACGACCTATCACGATGAGGAATGGGGCCGCCCGACATTCGATGATGACCGCTTGTTCGAGAAGATCTGCCTGGAAGGATTCCAGTCTGGGTTGTCGTGGATCACAATTTTGCGAAAGCGCGACAACTTTCGCGCTGCGTTCGCCGACTTCGTAATCGCCGATGTCGCTCAGTTCGACGAATCCGACGTGGAACGCCTGTTGCAAGACGCGGGCATAATCCGACATCGAGGGAAGATCGAAGCCACCATAAACAACGCCGCGAGGGCACTGGAGATGGTCGACGAGTACGGCTCGGTCCGTGACTACGTGTGGGGCTGGCGCCCGACAGAACGCGAGCCAGACCTGAAAGATCCAACACTGTTGGTCGCCAACCACACGGCGACATCTGCCGCCTTCAGCAAAGACCTGAAGAAGCGGGGCTGGAAGTTCTTCGGCCCCACCACCGCCTACGCCTTCATGCAAGCGATGGGCCTGGTCAACGATCACGTCGAAGGCTGCGAATGGCACGCCATCTGCGCCAAAGAACAAGCCGCGATCGAATTCAGCGGTTGGGGGTGAGGATGGCGGCGCTCCAGCCTTCGAGCGTGGTCCGTTCGGCGACGGTTACATCGACGTGGGCGAGTAGTGGTTCGAGTTGCTCGTCGAGGAATCCGCTGATGATCAACGCCTCGTCGGCCAGTTCCGCCAATGCGGGCATGAGAGGCAAAAGGTCGCCGACCACGATGTTGGCCACGACGATGTCGAATCGCTCGTCGAGGTCACCGAGCGGCTTGGTCACTAGCTCGATCTGATCGGCGACGCCATTGGCTTCGATGTTGGCGGCGGCAACTTCGATGATGTCGTAGTCGAGGTCGATGCCAACCACGGGTCGAGCGCCGAGCCGAGCTCCGGCGATCGACAAGATGCCGGTTCCGCACCCGACGTCGAGCAAGCTCGCGCCGGAATTGATGATCGAACGCATTGCTCCCAGTACCAAACGAGTCGTTGGATGGTGACCCGAGCCGAAGGCACGCCCTGGGTCGATCGACAGCTCGGGCGTACCGGGCGGTGCATCGGCCCACAGTGCGGGATCATGCCACGGCGCATGCACGACGAAACCAGCGACCTGGATTGGTTCGATCCACTTCATCCACTCATCTCGCCACGCCGCCTCTTCGCCGGTGCCCTCGAGTCGACACGGCCACCTCTCGGTCAGTACCGAGCGAGCAGCCAGGGCCGAGTCGTCGTCGTCGAAGCCCACGAACAACGAAAGCTGGTCGGCGTCGCCGCGTTCCTCGATGGCAGTGGCGCCAAGCTGCCACAGCCAGTCGCTACACGCGTCGAGATCGGCGTCGTCGATCCGAACAACCAGCACACCCATGGTCGGTGCCGCTCAGCCGTAGCGTTCGATGAGCACAGTGTTCGCGGTCGGCCACGCATCGATCGCCCAGGCGCCGAACATCTCGGTCGATACCGACGCACCGACGAGCTGTCGAGTCGGGTCGACCCACAGGAACGAGCCGGAGCCGCCGAAGTGCCCGAAGGTCGTGGGGTCGTGAAGGATGCCGGTCCAGTGCGGGCTCTTGTTGCCACGTATCTCGAAACCCAGCCCCCACGGGTTCGGATCGGCCGGCCCGAAACCGGGCAGCACCCCGCGTAGTTCGGGGAACACCGGGGCCGTGGCTTCATCGAGCGTCTCTCGGGCGACCAGCGTGGGGTTCATGAGTTCGCGACCGAACGTGAGCAGATGGTGTATCGAGGCCCGCATGCCGTGAGCTGGTGAACCATGAGCATCGAAGCCAGCCAGCTCGAGTGGTTCGATCACGGCCTCGACCAGATACTCGGTGAACGGTATGCCCGCAGCATCCTCGAGATGCTCGGCGAGCCGTTCCATGCCGACGTTCGAGTAGATGCGCCGAGTACCCGGCTCGAACGTGCTGCTGGCATCGGATTCGAATCCGAGCCCCGATGCATGCGCCATCAGGTGGCGAACCGTAGACCCGGGCGGCCCGGCGGGGTCATCGAGCGAGATCGTGCCCTCTTCCAGAGCAATCAGCACCGCGTAGCTGGTGAACAGCTTGGACAGCGATGCAATTCGTGTCACCCAGTCGAGGTCGCCGGTCGCGCCGAGCAGTGTTGTTTCGTCGGCGATGGCGAGGGCGCTGGTGCCCGGCCAGGTCGCAGTGAGGACCGACAGGTCGGCAGGTTCAGAAGTCATGGTGACTCAATTGTGAACCACGGGAGGAAGAACTGCACAGATGGACCAACAGCAATTGCCATCCATATGGTTCCGAAACCGGCCACACCACCGAGCAGAAAGCCAACGGCGAGGGCGGTGAGTTCGATTGCGGTACGGGCTTTCCAAGTCTGGACCCCTCTTCGATTCAGCGCCGTCATGATGCCGTCGCGTGGTCCCGGACCAACCGCCGAGCCCAGGTACAGGCCGCTGCCGAGTCCAAGGAGTAGCGGTGCCGCGCCGAGCATGAGTACTCGAACCACCATGTTTTCCAGGTCGGGAATGATTGCCAAGCCAACATCGGCAATGGGGCCGATGACGGCCACGTTGAGCACGGTGCCGAGTCCGACCGGCTCTTTCAGCCAGGACAGTGCGCCCAGCAGAATCACACCCGTCAGTGACACGACGGTGCCGAAGGACAGGCCTGTCTGGTCGCTCACGCCCTCGTGAAAGACCGTCCACGGGCTGGCGCCGAGCTTCGGTTCGACCGTGAAGGACAGGGCCACTGCGAACAGGGCGAGGCCGAACAGCAGCTGCATGACTCGACGGACCCGAGGTGCGTCGACCGGCAGAAAGTTGAAGCCTGCAAAGCGGCGTGTTCTTGGCAGGGTCGCAGTCACTTGTTGGGTAGATGGCCGGCGCGATGGCCGCCCTGCCAGTCCTCCATCTTGGGTGACTCTGATACGCCTCCCAATACGTTGAGCTGGGGTGCCTCACGCATGCTGCGCTTCATCTCGGCAAAGCCCGGGTAGCGAGCAAGTGTCGTGACGGCTTCCCACAACGGCAGGGCGTCTTCGTCGGCCGGCACCCGGCTGAGCACGGGCCCGAAGAACGACAGGCCGTCGGGCGGCTGGAAGGTGATGATCGGTGTACCGACATCGCGGCCGGTGCGTGACAGCGCCAGTTCGGTTTCGTCGTCGATGAGCTTGTCCCAAGAGGTGTCGTCGGTGGCGGCTGCGTATTTGGTGTCGAGTCCGGCGTGGGTCAGGCATGCCGACACGGCGTCGATCGAGCCCAGGGCGGCGCGGGCTGCTTCGCCGTTGGCTTGTTCGACGCTGAAGTAGCTGTCGCCAAACGCGGTGTACAACGGGCCCAACGGTTCGGACCCGAGTTCGTCGCGGACATGAGCAGCCACGCGCAACATGCGCAGCCCGGCCGTGTGGCCGTGCTCGTAGCCGACAGGGAACTCGGTGTCATAGTCCTTGGCCTTGTTCAGGATTCGCAGGCTGATGAAGCGCCACTCGACGCTGTAGTCCGATTGAGCGACAACCTTTTCGACCCAACGAGAAGTGATCCACGCGAACGGGCACACCGGATCGAAGAAGAATTCGATATCGGCATTCGACGAAGTCGTCATGAGTCGAAGCTATCAAGACCGGCTGCGGCCGCGCCCCGCAAAACCGGGTCGCCGACAGCGTGCTCGAGCCGCGTGCGTCACTCTACGACGCACGCCCTGTGGGGCTGCGTTTTTGACCGGACACGAGACGGCAGCATGACGCTCCAGGGGGGGGTGGGGGAGAACAGTCGCACTTCGCCTCGTGGCCAGTCCTGTTACAGACGCCTGGCAGGTCGACTTTGTCGCGACAATTCGAAGAACGTTCGTCTGCGGTGACGACTGCAACATCTGTTTTGTCGCAAGAATTCGGGGAAGTCTATGACCCGAGCGGCCACCGGATCGATGCCTGGACCCGACGCAAGGCCAGTCTGTGAAACAGAAGCCCTGCCCGGCAGGGCACGGTGAGGTTGGATCAGAGGTCTGACTTGCGGACTTTGCCCAGAGCGGTCTTGGGTAGTTCCGGTACGACGACGAGTTCTTTCGGCGCGTTCCACGCAGGTAGATCGGCGCGCACGAAATCACGAAGCTCGTCGAGTGATGGTGCGGGGTCACCGTGGATCGTGATGATGGCCACCACGCGCTGGCCCCAGTCGGGGTCGGGGCGCCCGATCACGGCGGCTTCGCCGATCGACGGATGCGTTTCGAGCACGCGTTCGATGCGGTGCGGCCAGACATTCTCGCCACCGGTGATGATCATGTCGCCGGCGCGCCCGTCGATCCACAGTCGGCCGTCGGGATCGAGACGGCCGAGGTCGCCGGTGGGAAACCAGCCATCAGCACGAAACGGGGCGATCTCGCCTTCGGCGGTGCGGTAGGCCCGCAGAAGCAAGACGGCTCGTATCTCGATCTCGCCACTCACGGCTGAGCGAAGCTCGACTCCGTCGAGTGGATAACCGCCGTATACGCAGCCAGATCCGGTTTCGGTCATGCCATAGGTGGCGATGACATGGTCGGGCAGGTCGGGTGGCGGAGCGGCACCACCGATCAACACCTTGCGGAAGGCGAACACATCGACTTGGTTCAGCGCCCTGGTAACCAGAGAGACCAACGTGGCTCCGTCGGCTGCGGCCCGGTCGGCAGCCGCAGCATCGAAGGTTTCATGCACGACCAGATCGGTGCCGGTGATCAGCGAGCGCATGATGACCGCGAGTCCACCGATGTGAGCAGGCGGGAGACACGCCAGCCATCGATCCGTCGCCGGGTCGGAGCCCAGGCCGACGCTGGTTGCATGCGCCGAGGCAGCAACCGAAGTATGGGTATGGATGACGGCCTTGGGGTCGCCGGTTGTGCCCGAAGTGGCAACGACGACAGCGTCACCATCTTCTACCGGCGCGCCCGCTTCCAGCCGATGGCGTTCACCGTCGCCGCTGATGACGGCGGTTGGTTTGACCACGGCAATGACACGGTCCGCTTCTGCTTTGGGGAGTCGCTGGTCCAGCGGAAACGCGGCATCGCCAGCATCCCACACCGAACACAATGCGTCGACGAAATCCGTGCCCGCAGACATGTCGAGCATCACCAGGTCACGCATGATGCTCAGGCGGTCTTGCTGAGATAGGCGCTCAGTCGTTCGGCGGCGCTGCCCTCGAACGACGCCAGCACGATCTCCAACGGCGCCGACCACAGCGCGCCGCCGTAGTGCAGGTGCACTTTCACGTCACAGGTTGCTTCGCTCGCTGGCTCGAGTGATGCGGTGAGTACCCATTCCGAGTGGTCTCGCCCGTCGGTTTCGACACGTTCGAAGCGCACCGACTGCTCGAGTAATTCGGTGCGGACCATTCGCAGTCGCTTGGACCTGGCCAACGGCCCGAGTCGAGCGCGCAGCGTGACGAGCCAGGCGTCGTCTCCGTCGGGTTCGGCATTGGTGACCAGCGTGAGCCATGACGGGTACGTGCCCAGATCTGCCAGGGCATCCATTGTCGGGGCTGGCGCAGCGGTCACGGTTGCCGAGATAGTGCGATCCACCCCTTGATTGTGTCCGGTCGCAGCCGTTTCGCCACGGTCAGGCGGGTACTCTCGCCACGTGGCCGAACAACTCACCGTGACGATCGACGATGTGCGCGATGCGGTCAAACGACTCGATGGTGCCCTCGAACGCACACCGCTGACTCATTCACGAACCCTGTCGGACATCGTGGGCGCCACCGTGCATCTCAAGTTCGAGAACCTGCAGTACACCGGTTCGTTCAAGGGCCGTGGTGCCCGCAATCGACTGCTGAATGTCGAGCCGGGCACCGGTGTGGTCGCCATGTCGGCTGGCAATCATGCCCAGGGCGTGGCCTATCACGGGTCGCAGCTCGGGCTCGAAACGACCATCGTCATGCCTGAGAACACGCCGTTCGTGAAGGTCGCACGAACCCGCGATCTGGGCGCCACGGTCGAACTCGCAGGCCACGACGTCATGGAAGCCGCCGTCCATGCTCTGGCCCTGGCATCGGAACGGGGCCTGGAGTTCATCCACCCATTCGATGATCCAGTCGTGATCGCCGGCCAGGGAACGATCGGCATCGAGATGCTCGAACAAGAACCCGAGCTCGACGTGATCTTGGCCGCTGTCGGCGGAGGTGGCTTGGCATCGGGCATTGCGGTGGCCGCGACCGATCACGACCGACCGGTGCGAGTGATCGGCGTGCAAACCGAGCGCTATCCGTCCATGGCCGATGCCCTTGCGGGTCGCCCATCGACGGCACTTTCCGGCACCACGGTCGCCGACGGCATCGCCGTGACCGAGCCAGGATCCATCACCCAGCATCTGCTGCGCGATCACAAGGTGCAGGTGCTGGTGGTGAGCGAGGCGGCCATCGAAGAGTCCATCGCCATGTTGCTCGAGATCGAAAAGACCGTGGTCGAAGGCGCGGGCGCAGCTGCGCTGGCTGCGTGCATCGAGTACCCCGAAGTCTTCGCCAACCAGCGCGTCGGGCTTGTGCTGTGTGGTGGCAACATCGACCCACGAACGCTCTCCAGCGTGACACTGCGTGGTCTGGCGAACCAGGGTCGGCTCAACCGCATCCGAGTCGAACTCGACGATTCGCCCGGGCGACTCGCCCAGGTATCGACGATCATCGCTGCGGCCCGGGCAAATGTGGTGCAGGTCGACCACGACGGCCTCGGCTCGACGGGTGCCCGAAGCGCGCTGCTCGACCTGCGCATCGACACCCTCGACGCCGAGCATGCCGAAGAAGTCCTGGCCGCGCTCGTCGCCGAGGGCATCCAGGCCAAGCTGCTTCCTTGGTAGTTGCTATCCGGCGGCCCCCCAGCACGTGACAGATGCGACCTGGTCGCTCAACGTGTCACCGTTGCAGCTGCCGACCGATCGTTCGACAATACGGGGCAGGGCTACCTCGTCCACCCGACCCGCCTCGCCCACCGAGCAGCGACACGCGAGTATCGTCATCGCGACCTGAGCGGGCAACATGCCCGCCGAGGAGCGACGTGTGCATCCCGAGCTCTGGCCGCTGCTGCGCAGGTCTATGGCATCGAATTGGCGGAATGTCCGCTGACTTTCGATGATGCTGGCGGTCCGAGGATTCTCTCGTTGTTCAGCCGGTTGTAGTGCCTACGCTGACCCCTGATGCAGAGTCGCAGTGTTCGCCTTGACAACGCAATAGACCCGGTCGAGCTCGGTGCTCGCACGGGCATGCTGTGGAGCCGCCATGGCTTACTGCTTGCGGGGCTGGCAGAGTCGGTGCGTATCCCCGTTACTCGGCCCGAGGGAGCAACGACAGCGCAGGCACAGCTCGCCAGCCTGGTGGGCGATGACGAGATCGACGTGCCTGCGACTGGTCCGGTCGCGTTCGCCGCCCTGCCCTTCGATCGTGAAGCACCGGGCGAATTGATCGTTCCGCAGGTTGTCGTCGGTGCCGACCCCGCAGGTAACCATTGGATCACTGCCACCGGCCTGAGTGTCGACGAAGGAATCGAGCAGGTTCGCGCGGTCATGGCCCGAACTCCCGCCCACGCTCAAGCCACCACCTACGAACTCACATCGGCGGTTACGCCCGAGTTCTGGCGTGACCAAGTGGTCGAACCGGTCCGCGACCTGATCCGCGCTGGCGACTTCAACAAAGTGGTGCTGGCACGAGAACTGCTGCTGAAAACCGATCAGCCAATCAACGTTGCCGCAGTGCTGCGGCGGCTGAACCAGGCGTTCAGCACGGCGATCATCTTCGCCGTCGATGGCTTCGTCGGGGCCTCACCCGAACTGCTGGTGTCTCGCGACAACGACATGGTGCGAGCCCATCCGCTTGCTGGTACTGCGCCCCGGTCGTCGGATCCGGTGCGCGACGCCGAACTGGCGGCTGCGCTCAACGTGTCGACCAAGGATCAGACCGAGCACCGCATCACCATCGACTGGTTGCTCGCCAACCTGCTGCCGTATTGCAGCTACGTCGATGCCGAACCCGAACCCGCGATCATCACCCTGCCCAACGTCCACCATCTCGGTACCCGGGTCGAAGGCCGATTGTCGTCACCGGCTGTCTCGGTGCTCGAACTGGTGGCGGCGCTGCACCCGACCCCGGCGGTTGGCGGCGACCCGCAGGACCTGGCATTGAACGCCATCGACGCGCACGAACCCGGCCAGCGCGGACTCTACGCCGGTCCGGTCGGCTGGGTCGACGCTGCTGGCAATGGCGAGTTTGCCGTCGGTCTCCGGTCGAGTCATATCGACGGCGACTCGGCTTCCATATGGGCCGGCGTTGGCGTGGTCGGCGACAGCGATCCCGAAGCAGAGCTGGCCGAGACTCGCGCCAAGTTCCAAGCCATGCTCGGGGCGCTCCTGCGTCCCTGACGCGCGGGCGTCATTCGCAGCCGGTGGAGGGTGGCCAGTAAGGTGCCCAACGTGCGCATCGTGGAGTACGTAGGAGAAAGCCACGTCCCCATGCTGGGTCTCGTGCGAGACGAAGAGCTTGTTCACGCGGTCGCAGGATCGTTGCATGACCTGCTGGCACAACCGGACTGGAAGGCAGTACTCGCAGCCGTCACCGGTGGCAGTGTGTTACCGCTCGACGATGTCCTCTTCAGGCCGCTGCTCGCTGACACCGGCCGGGTCTTTGCCGCCGGACTGAACTACAACAAGATCTATCCGGCAGGCAAGCAACCGCCGACACCGAAGTTCCCACCGTGGTTCTCGAAGCTGCCGGGCACCTTGGTGGCCCACAACGAGGCAATTGTGGCGCCTCGCGTCTCCGAAACATTCGACTACGAAGCCGAACTGGCCGCGGTGATCGGCATCGGCGGCCGCCATATCTCCGTCGATGACGCACTGGCTCATGTGGCCGGCTGGACATGTCTGAACGACGGTTCGGTCCGCGAATGGCAGCGTCACAGCGTGAATGCCGGCAAGAACTTCGAACGATCGGGTTCCATTGGCCCATGGATGGTCACTGCCGACGAGATCGCCGATCCGCAGAATTTGCGTCTGCAAGCTCGGGTGGATGGTGAGACGCGACAAGCCGCCAACACGTCGGAAATGATCTTCTCGGTCGCCGAGATCATCAGCTATCTGTCGCAGTCGATCGAACTGCGCCCCGGCGATGTGATCGCCACGGGATCGCCCGAGGGCACCGGCGGCTCGTTCGACCCGCCACGATTTCTGAAGGCAGGCCAACAGCTCGAGATCGAGATCGAAGGCATCGGCGTGCTGGCCAATGCAGTCGTTGCCGAGGATGCCTGATGAATGACACGGCCGACCTGACCGAGCGCTTGCTGGCCGCTCGCGCCGGGGGCGACCATAGCCCGGCGTTCCTGGCTGGGGCGATCGACCTGTCGCAAGCGTTGGATCTTCAACTGGCAGTGCTACAACAACATCTCGACGACGGCAAGGCAGTCGGAGGGTGGAAGGTCGGCCTGACCTCCGAAGCGTCACGCACCCGTCTGGGCGCCGACGAACGGCCCTTCGGCTTCGTACTCGCCGAACGCACACTGTCCTCGGGGGTCACGGTCGACTCGTCGACCATCAACAACCTGTCCGTCGAGACCGAAATGTGCTTCACCGTCGGCACCGACGTCGGCAATACCGACGTGACTCCCGACGAGATCTTCAACTACATCACCGGCGTTTCTGCCGGTTTTGAACTGAACGAAGCCCGACCCGGCAGCGTGAAGCCCGACTTTCACGCCATGGTCACCGACTGCCTGACCAACTGGGGAATCGTTTGCGGCCCGCCGGCTTCAACGGCCTCGGCATCAGATCTATCGGCCACCGACGTCACCATGGAGCGCAACGGCGAGATCATGTTCAACGGGGTGTCTGGCGACTTTGTGGATGACCATGCGGTGTCGTTGTGCCGCCTGGTCGAGCAGCTCGCGCGACATGGCCAGATGCTGCGGGCCGGCCAGAAGATCATCACTGGTGCCTTCGCCCGTTTCCCCACCGAACCCGGTGACTACTGGCGAGCAAGCTACGACGGCATCGGCCACGTCGACATCACCATCGAATAGGGAGCACCATGACCCGTACGGCCTCAAAGAACACCGTGCATCTCGAAGGACCGACGAACATCTTGGTCATCGAAGGCCTCACCATGATGGACGCATCACCGTTCGTCGACGACATCGGTGCCGCCGCTCCCACCGGAAGCGAGATCACGATCGCCCCGAGCTTCAAGGAAGCTGCCGCCCTGGCAGGCGACGCCGAAGTCATCTTGGGCATCCTCAACGAACCGTTCTTCTCCCATGCCCCGAACCTGCGGTGGGTGCATGCCACGGCATCGGGTGTCGACATGTTCATGTTCGACGACTTCATCAATTCCGACGTCGTGCTCACCGGCGAAAAAGGCCTGGTCGGCGGCCACCTGGCGGACACCGGCTGGGGGCTGCTGCTGGCCTTGACCCGCCAGATCCACAGTGCGATCAAGCTGGGTCCCGATGCTTGGGCTCACCGGGTCGATATGCGTCGCCAGGAGATCGAACTCGAAGGCATGACGATGGGCATCGTCGGCTTCGGCGGCACCGGCCGAGCAATCGCCAAACGGGCTGTGGCCTTTGGCATGAACAACATTGCCGTCGACGCATACCCCAGCGAGCCGGACCACGGTGTGAAACAGGTTTGGGGTATCGATCGACTGCCGGATCTGCTGGAGCGGTCCGACGTGGTGGCGGTGTGTTTGCCGCTGACCAACGACACCGATGCCATGTTCAACGACGACTTGTTCGCCCAGATGAAAGCCGGCAGCTACATCATGAACGTCACTCGCGGCGAGATCATCCACGGGGACTCGTTGGTACGCGCGCTGGAGTCCGGCCACCTCGGCGGCGCTGCACTCGACGTGGCACCAGGCGAACCACTGCCACCCGAACACCCACTGTTCAGTCTGCCCAACGTGGCCATGACGCCTCACACCGCCGGTGCCAGCCAACTCCGCGCATCAAAAAACGTGGCCCGTTTCGTGCGCAACCTCCAGCACGCCCAAAGCGGCGCACCCTTCGAAGGCGTGGTCGACAAACACGCTGGTTACTGAGTCCCAATTGTCCATGCGCCTGGCGCATGGACAATTGGCGATCTGCCATTGGCATGCGCTTCAGCGACAGCGACACCTCTCTGCGGGTGCGCCTGCTTCTGGTTGGTTGGCGTCGAGAATATCGAGTTTCCCCACGGCCATGGTCGAAGACCTTCCGCTGGAAGACACCTCGATATGCGGGCGAGCCGACCTCTCGAATAGCTGTCTCTTGTGGTCGCAAAGCCGGGCGCGTTAGGTTCGAGGCGACGAGCCAAGGGAGACGAGTCATGCAGTTCTATTCCTGCGATTCCCATGTTGTCGAGGGTCGGGCCGTGTTCGACGGGCTGGCCGAACGCTTCGGCGAAACCGCGCCCACGATCAAGATGGAGCCCGGTGAGGGCGAGTTCCTGTACATCGGCGGCCAAAAACGCGTCGCGGTGGGCCGCTTCGGGATCGCGGGCAACAGGCTCGGCACTCCCGAAACCAACGCCAAGATCGCTGCCGGCTATGACGGACTCAATCCCGGCGTGGTCGACCCGAACAAACGTCTGGCTGAGCAGGAACAAGATGGCATCCGCGGCGAGGTCATGTATCCCAGCCTCTCGATGTTCACGTTCGCCGTCGAGGACCCGGCCATCAAGGCAGCGGCGTTCCGCCAGCACAACGACTGGATCCTGGACTACTGCGCACCCAATCGTGACCGGCTGATCGGCATTGGCTGCCTGCCGGTGCCCGATGTCGATGCCTGTGTCGCCGAAGCCAAGCGAGCGGGCGAACTCGGCGTGCGCGGCTTCGCCATTCCGTCGCATGCGCCGATCGATCAGTCCTATGCCGACCCGATGTATGACCCGTTGTGGTCGGTGCTCGAAGACATGCAACTACCAGTGACCATGCACATCTTCACGGGCACGTCATTCGACTGCGGACTACCCGAACACTGGGGGACACCCGGCGGCACGCTCAAGGGGTACACGCTGTCGCACACCACGGTCGCCAACTCGATCATGGACCTGATCGCCAGCGGCGTGGTCGCCCGTTTCCCCGGGCTCAAGTTCGTGTGTGCCGAGTTCGAGACCGGCTGGGTGGCGCACTTCAAACAACGACTCGACCATGCGGCGTATCGCACACCGTGGGAGTTGGCCGACGAAGTCACCATGAAACCGTCGCAGTACTTCGACCGCAACTTCTGGGTCACCTTCGAAGACGACGCCCAAGGCATCGCCACCCGCCACGACATCGGTATCGGCAATCTGGTTTGGGGCAACGACTATCCGCACCACGACTCGATCTGGCCGAACTCCATGAAGACGCTCGACGACGTGCTCGCCGGCGTGCCCGACAACGAGCGTCAGGCCATGGTGTGGGACAACGTGATGGATCTCTACAACATCGACCAAGCCAACCTGTAGCGAGCGTCGTCGCCGCTTATTCGAGCACCAGCCGGTTGGCCTGCAACGCACCGGTCAGGTTGATCCAGTCATCGGTCCAGTAGATGCCCTGGTCGATGTTGACGTTTGCGTCTTCGGGGCTCCCGAACGCCTCGGCGACATGCTCGAGGATCACGTCGAGGTCAGGAGCCTCGATGTCGATCACCAGCGAGGCGCATTGAGGGGGAGAGCTTTCGGCAAGTGCGGAACACAGCTGCGAATCGGTGCCGTCGCTGTAGAAGAACCCGCCGAAACTTATCAGTTGTGGCGCATCTGGATCGTTGGGGTCGCCGAGCACAATCGCCTCGGGCAGTTCACCTTCGGCACCGGCGTCGGCGCCATCGGCACATTCTGGATCGCCTACCAAGCAGCTATCCGCACTCAGCCCGCTGGTGGCTGCCAGATCGCCGCTAGTACCGACATCGTCGGATCCACCACAACTGATTGCCAGCAAAGAGAACAGTATCGCCGTGGCCACGATTCGTTTCATGGGGTGACCTTAGGACAGCCGCTGGTGTCTCGGGTGGCGCTGCCGCAGAATCGCCGGCAACGACTACAACCGGCCCGACTCCAGTGCATCGGCGACGGCGCCGTGCATCTGATCGTGCAAGGCAAGATTGCGGCCGCGATCTGTCGAGGCCAGCACCACCCGAATGCCCGACGGCGACTTGATCGTTGTTGCGAACGGTTCCACCGGCACCCCGTGAGCAGCAACGAGCGCGGCGATGTCGGTGCCATGGGGTGTGCCGAACAACTGCTCGTAGTCGGCCATATCCAGCAGTTGATGCTGGGGGAGAAACGAGAAGATGCCGCCACCATCGTTGTTGGTGACCACGATGGTCAGGTCTGCAGCCCGGTCTCGCAGCGCAATCAGCGTTGATGAGTCGTGGAGAAAGGCGACGTCACCAATCAGACAGACGGTTGGTTGCCCGGCGAGCGCAACGCCAAGCGCCGTCGCGACCACGCCGTCGATGCCATTGGCCCCTCGATTGGCCATGACCGAGATGTCATTGCGGTTCGGGCCGAACCACTCGACATCGCGCACTGGCATCGACGACGACAGGACCAGAGCGCCGCCCGTGGGCACCGCCCGAACGCACGCTTGGGCGATGTGTACTTCGCTCGGCGATGGCTGGCTATCGAGCAAGTCATCGATGGCTTCGCTGGCCACTCGATCGGCGGCGGTCCATCCAGCAAGCCAAGTCGGGTCGGCCGGGTCGAGGGTTGCATCGGCGGCGAGCAGGTCGAGGACACCGGCTTCGTCGAACTGTAGGGTGGCGATCGATTCGGGGTCGATGTTACGCCCATGCGGGCGGCTCGACACGACCGTGGTTCCAGTCGCTGTACAGGCGCTGAGCCAATGTGAGAGTGCCTTGCTCGACACGATCTCGCCGATGCGCAGCACGACGTCGGGGCGATGGTGCGAAGCGAAGTCGCTGACTCGCAACAACGAGTCGTAGAAGCGCACGACAACACCCGAGTCGTCATTGCGACAGCCGGATCGGTGATCGGCGAGCACCGGCCATTGCAGGCGTTCTGCGAGCTGCAGAATGCTCGCGGCAGCTGTTTGACTGCGCCCTGCAACGATGACGCCTGTGGGCCTTTCGATGTGGCGATGAACTTCGGCAACCAGTGCTGGCTCGGGGACAGCCGGGGCAGCTTCTTCGACGGGTGCTATCGGCGGTGGTAGCGAGTCGGGTGTGCCGGTCAGCGGATCGCGAAAGCTCAAATTGGCGTGCACCGGTCCTGGCACCGCACCGGTGGCACCGAGCCAGAGCCGCCGGGCGAGCGAGCGCCATGTTGTCGGATCGAGATCGTCTGGCGGCCCCGGCTCCACGAAGTCACGCACCCGCATGCCGTACAGATGCGTCTGGTCGATGGTCTGAGGCGCGCCCCGACCCCACAACTCGGGCGGGCGGTCTGCGGTGACCACCAGCAACGGAACTGCGGCCGCATCAGCCTCGATCACTGCGGCATAGAAGTGGGCGCCGGCGGTGCCACTACTGCACAACACCAACCCGGGCGTGCCGGTGGCCAGCCCGTGGCCGAGCGCAGCGAACGACGCCGAGCGCTCATCGTGGAACACCTGCACCGCAATGTCACCATGGGCGACCAGGGCCAATGCCAGCGGTGTCGAACGCGATCCAGGCGCAATGAAAGCCGCCCTGAGGCCATCGACCCAAAGCTGGTCACACAGGGTTGCGCTGAATGTCGCGTTCGCCGATTTCGGCGCATGATTCACCAGCTCACTGTATGACGAGATCATGAGCCATATAGTGTCGTTCTCGCGATCTTTATCCGGAACCGATCATCATCGAGGACGATGACAGTCACATCTTTTCGCAGCGCCAACTCATCCACGTTTGCTGGTGCACAATGACGCTGTCCACGCAATTTCTGGGGCCGTCCACCCACTCGACCCGGCTTGCTCTGGCTCACGGGTTCACGCAGAACAGTCGCTGCTGGGGCCGATTCGGGCAGCTGTGTGCAAACAACTTCGACGTGATGGCGATCGATGCGCCCGGGCACGGCTGGAGCGGTCACGACAATGCTGATCTGACATCCGCAGGGCGTCTGCTGGTCGAAGTTGGCGGACAGGCGCACTACGTTGGCTATTCGATGGGCGGACGCATGCTGTTGCATCACGCGCTCAACGATCACCAGGGCCACATTCGATCGCTCATCTTGATTGGCGCAACCGCAGGTATCGAATCGCCGACCGAACGAGCCGAGCGCCAGGCAGCCGATGCCCGCCAGGCAGCTCGCATCATGGAGGTCGGTACGCCGACATTCGTGACCGAGTGGCTGCAGCAACCCATGTTCGCTCACCTGACCGACGAACAATCAGCGAAGTATCAGCGGTTCGAGAACGCCGCCGAAGGCCTGGCCATGTCACTCCGCAATTGTGGCGCTGGCGCTCAGGAACCGTTGTGGGATCGACTCGGCTCGCTACGGATGCCCGTGTTGGTGATTGCCGGAACACACGACGACAAATACACTGCCATTGGTCAACGAATGGTGGCCGAGATCGGCTCGAACGCTCGATTCGTGAACATCGAAGGCGGCCACGCCGTGCACAGCGAGAATCCCGACGTGACCGCGGCGGTCATTGCGTCGTGGGGCAGCCAACTCACTCGTTGACAAGACCAGGTGGGGCGATAACGGTTGCTTGGCGCACCGTGTGGCGGTCCAGGCGATTGGCAAACGGTTCACCGGCGATGCCGGGCCGCACAGGAGCGGTGATCTTTCCATTGCGCATGGTGATATCGCGGAACGGATCATCTTCTAGCCAACGTCCAGCGGGCGAGAGATCGCCCATCAACGTGAAGGCTGGCAGTGGCGCAAGCGCAGCCAGCAGGTGACGGCCGAGACCACTCTCGAGCATGCCGCCCACGATGGCATGCATGCCGGCCTCTTGGACTCGGTCGAGTACATCGAGCGCAACCTGCAGACCGCCGAGTTTGGATGGCTTGACCACGACCGCCGTGGCGGCTCGATCTTGCGCCAACACCTCGACGTCGGCGGGTGATTGCACGGCCTCGTCAGCCGCCACGGCCAGGTCGGTATCAGCGACCAGTCGAGCCGCCGACTGGTGGTCGCCCGGCGCAAATGGCTGCTCGACGACTCGAACACCCACGTCGCGAAGGCGTACCAGCGAGGACATGTCGCGATCCTGAAGCGATCCGTTGGCATCGACGTGCAATTCGAGTTCGGGGAACGACGAGCGGATTGCCTGCATCGGGACGACCAACTTGCCGGGCGCGACTTTGACCTTGATGCGGCGGTATCCCTTGGCTGCCAGGTCTTCGATCTCATCGAGCATGGTTGGCAGGGGCGCCATGCCAACGACCGCACCCGCCGTGGCCGACAGACCAGCGGTGCCGAGCCGCTGGCTGAGCGACTGCCCCGCCTGTTTGAGTTCCGCGTCGAGCATGGCCATTTCCAGGGCGGCCGATGCCATCGGCGCCGTGTGCGGATCGATCGGTGCTCCGCTGCGCAGCAGGTCGAACGCGCCTTCTGCCCATTCGGTGGTGTAGCCGGGTTCGTTCAGCGCGCTGCATTCGCCCCAGCCCAGAACCGAACTCAGATCGTTGTCGCTGTGCACGCCGACCAGAGTGAGCATGCGAAACGATGCGGTGGGCACGCCGTGAGCGGCAGCCAGGGAGCTGCGGGTGGGCAGCTTGAGGAGCCGGAGGGAGAGATGGGTGGGACGTAGCACCACAAGAACCTAATTGACGCTCGCGGGCAACGGCGGCTGAATCAGGCGGTTTCGGGGTGTACCTGCTGCTGGCGAGTTCGTGGTTGCGGTGCCGACGGCAGCTGCGGAAGACGGACCGTGATGTGGGCCACATACTTGGGCAGTCGGCTCGGTCCGCCGGAGATGACCCACAGGCAGATCAGCCCGGCGAACTCCACCACGTGGACCGCTTCGGAGAGCAGGTTGACTTGCCCACTGACCAGGTCGGCGCCAGCCGCCACTGCCATCAAGACCGCAATGGTCGACGTGAGCGGCAGCAACCCCATTGCCCGGTGTGGTTTGGCGGCCACCGCCAGCATGCCAATACCCAGCGCGGTGCCGAAAATGCCGTTGTGGCGGGTCAGGTGGGCAGATGCGCCTGCGTCGGGCGACACGATCGATACCAGGTTCAGGATGACCAAGGTGCCACCGATCACGAAGAGCACCCACCGCATCGCCGAAACGGTCTTCAGGGACCCCACCACGTCGACGGTGGGTTCGCCACCAGCTCGAGCGCTGCTCGAGAGTGGTTCGACCGCGCGCAGGCGTAATGCTCGTCGCAGCGCAAAGGCCTCATTTTGATAGGCGGTGCAGGACGCGCAGGCGCCGACATGGGTGTCGAGTTCGGTGGTGTCGGCCGGGCTGTGTTCATCGTCGATTCGGACCGAGATCAGTTCTCGGGAATGCTCACATGTCATGGGTGTCACATCTGGAATGGTCGTCGTGCCGGAACTTCTGGTTCCCACCGATGCACAATGGAGTTGTGAGCGAACTCGACGAGCTGGCGATGGCGGCCAAGGAAGGCAACCGGTTTGCCCTCGATGCCTTCACTCGCGAGACGCTGCCAGCAGTGCAGGGTCTGTGCCGTCACCTGGGTGATCCTGATACCGCCGAGGATCTGGTGCAAGAGACCTATGCCCGCATGATGCGCTCGCTGCCGAATTTTCGCGGCGACGGGTCGGCTCGATCCTGGCTGTTGCGAATTGCTCGCAACACGTGCGCCGACGCCACCCGTGTTCGCAAGCGCCGCCGCACCCGCGAAGCGTTTGCCGAAGTACCCGATGTTGCCGATGGCCCGGCCGCAGGCTGGACCGAGGTCCACTCGGTGGTACAGGTGCTCAGCCCTGATCGTCGGCAGGCGTTTGTGCTGACACAGATCCTGGACCTTCCCTATCAAGAAGTTGCCGACATCCTGGAGTGCCCGATCGGCACTGTCCGTTCTCGCGTCGCCCGAGCGCGCGAAGACCTGCTGGCGGTCGAACAGCGCGCGGCACGCCCCGCCTGACCCTGTGGGGTCCTAGCTTTTGAAGCTGGCGTCGAACAGGTCGGCCAGCAACGATTCGAGTTCTTCGGTCTCGAGTTCACCGGCGTGCACCTGCAGGATCTCACCATCGGCATCGACGAAGATCGTCGACGGCATGCCGGTGATTCGCAGTGCCTGTTGCACGGTGGCGTTCGGGTCGAGCACCTGGGTGAAGCTGAGCCCGAGCTCATCAACGAGTTCCGCAGCGTCAGGACCGCTGTCGCCAACATTGATGCCCACGACGTCGACGCCTTCGACCCGGCTGGCGACACCGTCGAATGCGGGGAGTTCGGCGCGGCATGGTGCGCACCACGTGGCCCACAAATTCAACACTCGGGGTTCACCGGTTTGTTGCAGGTCGTAGGAGCCACCGGCGAGCAGTTCGAGCTCGGCTGCAGGAAGGACGCGGTCTTCGCCCGCAGGGGTACAACCCACTGCCAGCAAGAGCAGCGCAAGTAGCGCCAGCACCAGGCGTTTCACGAGGAGACCACGACTGGTACGAGACGTTGGGGGCGAACCAAGCCGTAGAGCCCGCGTGCCACCAGTGCCACCCCGACCACCAGCACCAGGCTGATGCCGATTCGGTCGAGCGACGCAGGTGCGTCGCTCGGTATCAACGCCCGACGCAGCGCGTCGAAGCGTACGATGCCCCATGCTGCGAGGGTCGTGCCCGCTGCGACCAGGAGTCCGTCGAGATAGACGGTGGTGGCAGTGCGGTTTCGCACCACGATCAGTACCAAAAGAGCGACGATCGCAATGACCGGCAGTAACCACAACAACTGGCTCGGTTCGGTTTCGGCGGGAACCGAGTTGAAGGCCATGGTTCCCAATAGCGCCCCCGCCCCAGCGCCGAGCAAGCCAATGACGGCTTGGGGGATACGGGAGGATCGCCACGCGACCGCAGCGGCTGCCAAGCCGGCCACGCCACCAACGACTGCCGGGACACTCGATGGCCCGGCCAACAGGAAGCTGGCGACCGTGACGGTGACTGGTTTCCCGTCGACTTGAATGGGCACGGCGGCCTCGAGGACCTGATCGCCAGCTTCGGCACTCGGTGGCGGCTGAGGGTTCATCCAATGGCTGCGATGGTCATGCCAGGCATAGCGACCGTTCGTGGCGACTTCGAACCATTCGGGGTTGGCATCGGCATTGGCGAACGAGGGCAGGTCGTCGTCGCCGTAGCGATCCTGATTGAGCCACACCGCCGGTGATCGGCGGTTCTCATAGACCGTTCCGTCGGGATCGAAGCGCAAATACGGCTCTGCCTGGTACCCGAGCACCACGATCTCGACCGGTTCAAGCTGTTCGAGAAATACGAACGAGTCGCCACCGATGATTTCCACGTGTATCTGCGTGCTTGTTGGTTCCACCGACACGATGTCGGTGCGATAGTCGGTGGGTCCTGCCGCATCGGCCATGGCGGTCGGGGCTGCAGCCAGAAGCATTGTCGCCGCCACCACCAGGGCAACTGCGGCTCGCAGGACGCGTCGGCTCATACGGTGATGGTGACGACGATCTGACCGCTCGGATGCACCGTGCATTCGCCAACGTACTCACCTGCGGTCTTGAAGGTCTGGCGCATGGTCTCGCCTGCGCCGACGAACCAGGGCCCAACGAGATGGCCCCGGTCGTCTTCGTTCACGATCTGGATGGTCTGTCCAACGCGGGCGTCGAAGTTGCCGGGCAAGATCTCCAACGGCGTGCCGGCGTCGAGGGCCAGCCCCGCGCCCACCGGAATGGTGTAGTTGTAGTCGGCGATCACCTCGGCCGCAGCATCGGTCTGTTCGAACGAGGTCGTGCCGCCGCTGCAGCCCGAGATGGCCAGCAGGATGGCGGCTGCAGCGGCGATCTCTCGAACAGTGCGTTTGGTCATGGGGTGGTCGCGACCTGGCGGTCCAGCAAAATGTTCAGGTCGCTCGCCATGTCGGCCGACGGTACACCAAAGGGCCAGGTCAAAATGATCGACCCGGTGTCGTCGACTACCGACACGTTGGGCGTGTGGGCCACTTCGGTTTCGCCGGCGTCGTTCTCGTTGATGAAGTAGCTGATGCCGAATGCGTCGGCGGCAATGGCGAGTTGGGTGGCGTCGTCCGTGCGAAGCGCTATGCCGTCGGAAACAAAGGCTTCGACATAGTCCGTGGTGATCTCGTCGCTGTCGCGCTCAGGATCCACGGTCACCCATGCCAGATCGACATCTTCGGCGCGATCACCGAGCTGGTTGAAGGCCAGGCGGGTGTCGGCCAAGGTGGTGGGGCACACGTCGGGGCAATGGGTGAAGCCGAAAGCCACCATCAACAGCTCACCTGGCTCGGCTTGAAAAGCAAAGGCGTCGTTGTTGCGGTTTGCGGCGGGCAGCGCGATCGAGCCAACGGTGGGTTCGGGGACGCGCTCGTAGCCAGCCAGAATCGGCCCGTCATCGTTTGCGCTGGCAGAGTCGTTGCCGCTACCACATGCGGTCAGAAACGCAACGGCTATCAGCACTGCGGCCAAGCTGCGAAGAACGTGGCGGCTGTGAGTCGAGTGAGCTGGTGTCGAAGGCATTATTGCAGTTCCTTGATGTACGCGATGATCGATTGGATTTCGCCATCGGTCAGGCTGTTCGTGGGCATCTTGATTGTCCAGTCAGCCACGATTTGGGCCTGTGGCTCGGTAATGGAACGGTACAGGTACTCGTCGGTGGCCAAGACGGTCAGACCGTCTTCGAGTTCGACTTGGCTGTTGTACAGACCCTGCCATGACGGGGCGGTGACCCCTTGGCCATTCCTGCCGTGGCACGATGAACAGCCGCTGGCGCGGGTCAGATCTCGGCCTTCTTCGGCGGCCAGCGACAACACGATGTCATCGTCTCCGCCACAAGCAGAAAGTGCCAGAAGAGAAATGAGCACGAGCGCGATGGCGTGGCGGAACTTCATCGCATACATGGTCGCTGACAACGCCCGAATGGTTCCCAACATTCCCACGGCCGCTTGGCGAGTCTCGTTCACACCCGGGGCGCAGCCGGCAAGGTCAGCTGACTGCGCGGACGACGGCGTACTGACGCAAGCTCGTCGCCGCCGAGTCGAGCAAGGGCCACAAGGCGTAAAAATACATCAAGGCCCAGCGCTGGGATGGCGCCGGGCCTCGATGCCGGAGACGGGAGCAAGTTCGGGAAAAACCCGCTCCCGGGTGCATAGTGCGACCAGGGACGTTGGTCGCACAGCAACTGGCGGCGTGCGGTGTCAGGGCGACACCGGCCGTCAGCGAAGTCGCTTTGTCGCTTTGGTACTTGCAATGCCTGCGAAGACTGTCGACGTGGACAGCTCGGACAGCGATTGCGAGCGCAGCGAGCAAAGGCGGACTACTAAAACTCTTCGTCGAAGTTGACGGTCCCTTCGATGCCGGTTTGGTACGACGACACGGTGCGCTCGAAGAAGTTCGAGAGCTGCTGGACGTCTTGGAGTTCCATGAAGGCGAACGGGTTCGAGGCGCCGTAGATCGGTGCGAAGCCGAGCATGGCCATGCGCTGGTCGGCTACGAACTCGAGATACTGACGGGTGTCGGTCAGCGACATACCGGTGACGCCTTCGCTGAGCAGATCTTCGGCGAACAGGAATTCGCAGTCGACGGCTTCGCCCATCATGTCGTGGATGCGCTGGTTCATGGCATCGTCGAACAGGTCAGGTTCTTCGGCCCGAACGGTGTTCACGACTTCGAGTGCGAAGTTCATGTGACCGCTCTCGTCGCGGAACACCCAGTTGGTGCCGTCGGCCAGCCCGTTCAGCAGCCCCTTGGAGCGCAAGAAGTAGACATAGGCGAACGCGGCGAAGAAGAACAGGCCTTCGATGCAGGTGGCGAAGCAGATCAGGTTCATCAGGAACTGACGACGTTCGTCTTTGGTGCTGAGTTCATCGACGCCATCGAGACTGCTCATGTACTTGAAGCAGAAGTCGGCCTTTTGCTTGATCGAGGGGATGTTCTCGACCGCAGCAAAGGCGGCTTCGCGCTCGTCCATGTCGGGGATGTAGTTGTCGAGCAGCGTGAGGTAGAACTGCACATGCAGCGCTTCTTCGTAGAGCTGGCGTGACAGGTACATGCGAGCTTCGGGCGCATTGATGTGTTGGTACAGGTTGAGCACCAGATTGTTGGCCACGATCGAATCGCCGGTGGCAAAGAAGGCCACCAGGCGGTTCACCAGGTGACGCTCGGCCGGGGTGATCTTGCTGTCGAGGTCGTTCAGGTCGGTGCTGAAGTCGATCTCGTCGACGGTCCACGTGTTCTTGATGGCATCGCGGTACATGTCGAAGAACTGCGGGTACCGCATGGGCCGCAAAGTCAGGTCGAAGCCCGGATCCAGAATGTTCTTGGCCTGGGTCGACTTCTTGGACTGGGGAGCTGCATCGGCACGCGGCGATGTATCCAGACCGCGAGCCTCGGCAGCAGCGCCGAAGCCAACAGCAGTGCCCAGTGGTGCGTCGAACGCAGGATCGGTAAGTGCCATCAGTCGCAGGCCTCGCAGGATTCGGGGTTCTCGAGCGAGCACGCCACGGCGTCTTGGTCGCTGAACCGGTTGCTGGTGGACGTGGCCTGATTGATACGGGTGGCCGCCCGGCTGCGCAGGTAATAGGTGGTCTTGAGACCGGCCTTCCAGGCATGCAGGTACATGGAGCTGAGCTTGCCGATGGTCGGCGTTTCCATGAACAGATTCAGCGACTGGCTCTGATCGATGAAGGCCCCACGGTGAGCAGCCATGTCGATCAGCGATCGCATGGGCAATTCCCAGGCGGTGCGGTACAGGTCCTTGAGGTCTTGGGGGATGCCATCGACCTGCTGGATGCTGCCTTCGGCGGCCTTGATGGCCGAGATCATGTCTTGGGTCCACAAGCCTCGGGCCTGCAGGTCGCGCACCAGGTACTGGTTGATCTGGATGAACTCGCCCGACAGCGTTTCGCGCTTGAACAGGTTGGAAACCTGGGGTTCGATGCACTCGAAGCAACCCGAGATCGATGCGATCGTGGCGGTCGGGGCAATGGCGATCATGAGTGAGTTGCGCAAACCGTGCTCGGCAATGCGCTCTTTCAGAGCGTCGAAACGCTCGGGATCTGCAGGTGCGAATCCGTCGCCGTTCTGCTGAGTCCACAGGTCGAACTGCAGGTCGCCCTGGGCCGCACGGGTGTGTTCATAGGCGGGGTGCGGGCCGCTCTTCTCGGCCAGGTCGCACGATGTCGACAGGGCCCAGTAGTAGATCTCTTCCTGGATCCGGGTCGACAGCTCAAGTGCTTCGGGGGAGTCGAAGGGCAGGCGCAGCTTGAAGAACACATCTTGCAGGCCCATGACACCCAGGCCGATGGGCCGCCAGGCGTCGTTGGAGACACCGGCTTCTTCGGTGGGGTAGAAGTTGATGTCGATGACCCGGTCCAGGAACGGCACCGCGGTACGCACGACATGGCCGAGCTTGTCGAAGTCGAAGCCAGAGCCGTCTGCGAGAACGAAGCGGCTCAGGTTGACCGAACCGAGATTGCATACCGCGGTTTCGTCTTGGTTCGTGACCTCGAGGATCTCGGTGCACAGGTTCGACAGGTGAACGACCCGTGGGGCCTCGCCGCCGACAGGCGCGGTGCCGGTCTGGTTGCACTTGGTGTTGGAGGCATCTTTGAAGGTCATCCAGCCGTTGCCGGTCTGGGCCAGGGTGCGCATCATGCGGCTGTAGAGGTCGCGGGCCGAAACCTGCTTTTCGTACAGGCCGGCTTCTTCGGCTTCGATGTAGGCCCGCTCGAACTCGCTGCCGTACATGTCGACGAAGTGAGGGACCTTCTTGGGATCGAACAGTGACCACTGCCAATCCTTCTCGACTCGCTCCATGAACAGATCGGGAACCCAGTTGGCCAGATTCAGATGGTGGGTACGGCGGCTTTCGTCGCCGGTGTTGTCGCGCAACTCGAGAAACTCGTAGATGTCGGCATGCCAGCTCTCGACATAGACACATGCGGCACCCTTGCGCTTGCCGCCCTGGTTCACTGCCTGGACCGACGAGTCGAGGGTCTTGAGCCAGGGAACGATGCCATTCGACAGGCCGTTCGTGCCCTTGATCAATGACCCGCGGCTGCGGATGCGGCTGTAGCTCAGGCCGATGCCGCCGGCGTGCTTGCTCAGGCGAGCGACGTCGGTGTAGCGCTTGTAGATCGACTCGAGGCTGTCTTCGGGGGAGTCGAGCAGGTAACACGACGACATCTGCGGGTGCGCCGTGCCGGAGTTGAACAGCGTCGGCGTCGAGGTCAGGTACTCGAGCGAAGACAGCAGGTTGTAGAAGGTGATGGCCTCGTCGGAGGTGGTGGCCAGACCGCAGGCCACCCGCATGAAGAAGTACTGCGGGGTCTCGAGCACCTTGCGGGTCTCGGGATGGCGCAGCAGGTAACGGTCATAGACGGTGCGAAGGCCGAAGAACTCGAACAGCTGGTCGCGGTCATGATCGATTGCCTCGTTGAACAACGGGGCGTTGGCTTCGACGAAGTCTGCGGTGTTGTCGTGGATCAGGCCGACCAGGCGACCAGCCGAGATCGACTGCGTGAACTTCTTGATGTTCTCGTTGCGCAGCTCTTCGTGGATATAGGTCGCAAGCAGGCGACCAGCGAGCTTGGAGTAGTTGGGTTCTTCGATGATGTTGGTCGCCGCCGTGCGGATGGCCAGTTCATCGAGCTCGATCGTGGTGGCACCATCGTGCAGGCCGCTGATCGTGCGGGTGGCCACTCGCATGGGGTCGACGCCGTCGAGACCCTCGGCGCACCGCTGGATGCGAGTCACGATCTTCATGGGATCGACCGGTTCGAAGCTGCCGTCGCGTTTGCGGACCCGCATCTTTGGGGTCGGCAGCGTTGCTGCTTCGCCGATGATGGCGATGCCGTCGGACCCGCCTTGGCTGGCGCCGTTGTTTGCTTCGCTCGCGGTGGCGGCGGTGGTTTCTGTGAGTGCCACAGTTTCTCCCTGATCTGGATGCCCTGTCGACTAGACGAGTCGCTACGTGCAGCGATCAATGCATGCATTGATCGGCGCATGGTGCAGAACGCTCGATAGCCCTGAGTGTTGATTCCCTGAATAATTCCCTGATGCGTGTCTCGACGACAGAGCGTGAGACCTGCTTCCATCCGCCGTAGTGTTGGTGGAGGCAGTGCATCGCTGTGGCTGGAGCATTTCGACGACTTCGTGAAGATCGGGTGGCGCTGGCGTCGTGGCCGGTGCCTGGATCGGTACTTGTTGTCGATATACCCAGTCAGTTTCTCGAGTTGTCCCGTTTTCTTCTTCGAGGACTGACTGTTGCAACCGCCCCGCCATCGTGAAATGGGTATACACCTACGAGTGGAGTCGATCTTTTCAGACCAGCATCCCCACGTGTGTAATTACACCCACGTCATTTAGGCAGGATCACCATTCAATCGTCTCGGAGAGTGAAATGTCAAGGGTGTAATTCAATTAATGTAATTTCTTTGGAGAAATGGCCCGAATCAGGCCACAACTGGGGCTCGCATGTCGGGCCGATCAACACCCCGAACCACAGTCAGTGAGAACCATCATGACCCCACCCATTCGCATCGGTGTGCTCGGCGCAGCGCGTATCACCCCCGCGGCGCTCATCAAACCGGCAGCAAAACTGGCGAACGTGGAGATTGTGCGAGTTGCGGCGCGAAACAGAACGCGAGCCCAGGAATTCGCCGACGAACACGGCATCGCCAACGTCAGTGAGTCCTATGAGCAACTCATCAAAGCCGACGACGTCGACGTGGTCTACAACCCGCTCCCGATGTCGCTGCACGCCGAGTGGACCATCGCCGCGCTACGAGCAGGCAAGCATGTCTTCTGTGAGAAGCCATTCGCATCGAATGCCGGCGAGGCAGCCGAGATGGTGCGGGTGGCCGAAGAAGAAGATCGCGTTCTGGGCGAAGCATTTCATTACCGGTACCACCCCATGTTTCTGCGGATACTCGACGAGATCGCAAGCGGCCGCATCGGCGCCGTCGAACGTGTCGAAGGTGTGTTCAACGTGCCGATCTCTCGCCAGAGCCCATCGGGCGCGCTGGATATCCGTTGGGACTATGGCGCATCTGGTGGTGCGTTGATGGACCTTGGTTGTTATCCCATGAGCTGGGTGCGTCACCTGACCGGTGAGGAACCCACTGTGGTATCGGCCGAGGCGGTCGAGGATCCCGAGAACATCGATGCCTTTCTGACCTGCGAGCTCACGTTCCCCGGCGGGGCCACAGGATCGGTCACAACAGCCATGGAACGCGGACCCGAAATCGGCCTGACCGTGCGCGGTTCACATGGCTCGATCGTTGCCGACAATCCCATGGCGCCCCAGAACGGCAACCGCCTGACGATCACGACTGAGCAGGGTTCGACCTCCGGGCCGATAGATGCTGGCATCAGCTATGACCACATGGTGCGGGCCTTCATCGATCACCTGGTGTTGGGTAACCCGTTCCCCACCAGCGGACAAGATTCGATCAACAACATGGCTGCGATCGACGCCGTCTATCTCGCTGCCGGGTTGCCCATACGCGGCACCTGACCCCGTCCCTCCGACGTTTCTGCACCGATTCGACGACTATTTCGCTCAATCGGTTCAGAAACGTCTACAGCGACACGCGCTCGTTTGCTCGGCGAGACCGTTTCCTGGTCGGGACTGCTTCGCGCTGGCTGGCAGCGTGTACTCGACGATCTCGTGGCCATCCACAACCCCGTCGGTCGGCCTTAGGGAGCACACCCCAACTGCGGTCACAACCGGATGATCCCCGCTTATGGTGGCTGATATGACCACAGGTGGGACCATGTCGCAGCGAGTGCTCGTGTTGGTGGCGGCACTGGCGTTGACTGCATCAGCTTGCACCGGATCGGCGACCGTGACGCAGGCAGGTTCGGCTGGCAACGGCACCGAAGGTGAGCCGACTTCGGCGCCGGTGACCGATGCGGAACCCACAGCCCGGCCAACGGTCGACGAGACCCCGACCACCGTTCCCGAGGTCACCGGGCCGCCGCAGACCACACCGACTCCGTCGGGCCCGCCACTGGGTTCGCTGCCAACCGAGGCGTTCTCGACTGACTCGGTGATGGGTCTGTCATCGGATGGTGTCTTCGCCTACGCCGGCACGTCGTCCCCATGGAACGACCCCACGAACTGCGATGGTGATCCGGCCGAATCACTGGCGGTCGTCGATGTTGTCACAGCCGACTCCGGCGTCCTGACCGTTGCGGCGGCCGGGTTGGAACAGGTGGGCGACGTGCGTCAGATGGTCTTCGATGATGCCGGGTCGGTGGCGATCTTGTCCTCGTGCGGACCGCCCAACGAAGCGACTTTGTGGATGCAGCGTGCGGATGTCGCTTCCGATGGCCGCATCATCTCGCTCGGCGAACGCATTGACATGAGTGCTCCCGGAGAGAACGACCCGTACCTGCTCCGATGGATCGATGACGACACGGTCGAAGTGCGAGTAGTCATCGAAGTGGATCCCGATGACTTTGACAGTTGGCTCGTAGAACGCCGCCAGCTCTCCTTGACGAGCGGTCAGGTGCTGGCCCGGGAACAGTTCGGCTTCTACGACGACTCCTTCAGCGCTGGCACTGAACTTGTGACTGACAACGGCACCTACCGGGTGGTCGAGGATCCCGATGGCCGTGTCGGCTGCGAAGGGTTTGGGGTGGCCTCGACTCTCGAGCTCGACACTGGCGACGAACAACGCCTAGCGCTCGCTCAGCCGGGACCGGTGTTCGCCCAGGTGAGCGATCTGCACATGACAGCCGATGGTTACATCGCATGGACTTCGGGTTGCGAAGGATTCGCCAGTGCCTATGTCGGCCGGGTGCAATCCGACGGCACTATTGCCGATGCTCATCAGATCGACACGTTCCTCTTCGTGGCCGACACCTCTGTCGATTTCCAGTACTACCGGTTGAGCGACGATGGTTTTCTCCACGCTGTTGGGCGATCGTTCGACCCCGACTTCGAAGTCCGCGCCCCAGGATTTCTGCGCTATGACTTGAGCGAGGATCCTCATTTCGTGAACACCGCGGACCCTGCGCCGCAGATAGAACAGGAACCGCTCTTCGCGGCCGTCGGCGATGACGGCACCTGGCATGTCGGCGACACGCTCGCTGCCGACGCAGCGTGTGGTGCTCGCACGCTCTATGGCCAGACACCCGGCGGATTCGTGCGAGCCTTCCCTGCTGGTGTCGAGCTCGATGCGATTGTCGACGTCGACATCGGGGAGACCCGCCAGATCAGCTATCCCGATGGCGACTTCGTGAGCCGCACCGTGGTCGTGCAGACCGAGTGCCCCGCAAGCTACGAAGGGCGCCGAGTCTGGTTTGGAATCGAAACGGACAACATCATCTGGGGTCTCGTCGTCGAACGGGCTGACCTGGGCGAAGTCGCCGACGTGCTCTCGGTCCGCGATGTGTTCGAGGAAGGAACAGAGTTCGTCGAGACATCGATCGTCACGGTCGAGTTGCTCGACGGCACCGTGGCCGAGGTCGAACTCGTGCAGCTTCCTTCCAACGGATAGACCGCTTGCTTGTCGTAGAGTCGATACATGCAGCACCGGTCTGAAGCCATCACTGTCGAGATACGCCGAGGCGCGTTCGTCGAGTCATCTCACCGAGTGCACGGTGTCGTCGCTTCTGCCGATGAAATCATCAGCGTCTGGGGTGATCCAGAGCGGTTGACCATGCCTCGATCGGCGATCAAGTCGATCCAGGTGTTGCCCATGATCGCCAGTGGTGCGGCTGCTGAATACGACGTGAGTGATGACGAAGTCGCTCTCGCCTCGTCGAGCCACAGTGCCGAACTCGCGCACACGACGGCAGTCAACGCATGGCTCGATCGCATTGGCCTGGGTGTCGATGCGCTCGAGTGCGGACCGAGCGACCCGATCAGCGGCCCAACGACCAAGGCGATGTACACCGCGGGCGAGACACCGACGGCACTGCACAACTGCTGCTCCGGCAAACACACCGGCTTCCTCTCGATTGCCCAGCACAACGCCGACGACCCGAGCTTCGCCCTACCGGGCTATCTCGACCCGGGGCATGGGGTGCAACTTCGGGTGCGCGACGCGCAAGCAGCCCTGACCGGTGTCGACCTGAGCACGCAGACGCCGGTGATCGACGGATGCGGTATCCCCGTGTATCAGTTTCCGCTGTCGTCGCTCGCTCAGGCCATGGCGCGACTGGTCACGCCCGCCGCGGTACCCGCCGAGTTCGTCGACGCAGCAGCTCGCGTCACGGCGGCATTGCCAAGTCGCAGCTTCCTGGTGTCGGGAAGTGACCGAACTGACTTCGTCTTGACCGAGGCGGCGACCGAACCGCTGATCATCAAGGGCGGTGCCGAGGGTGTCTCCATGGGAGCACTACCCGAGCGCGGAATGGGCTTTGCATTCAAATGCGAAGACGGCAACGGCCGCGGCGTCGACGAAGCCGTGGCCGCAGTGCTCCATCAGCTTGGCGTATTGCCCGAACGGGTATCGATGAGCACGCCACTGCGCAATCGTGCTGGCACCGAAGTCGGCTCCGCCACCGTCGTCCTCTGCTAGCGCTGGTATGTAGTACCGACTAGAACAGCGCCGTCGCGGCGATGGCTTCTTCGATGCGCCCGAGTTCGGTCATGCGAGCGATGACCGTGGTCAGAACATCGGTGTCTACGTAGACCGTCGACGGCCACTCGACGCCGCCGAGCCAGGTGCGAGCGTCGCGCTTGGACATGCCGTATCGATCCGCGATCTCGGTGATCGTCGATTCGGGATCGTCAACAAGCTGTGCGGCGTGACCCATCATGATTTCGACTGCACTGTCGATCAATGCTCGATCGGCGTCGAGCAGTGCCGGGCGAGCTGCGGTGTAGAAGCTCGGCCATGGCGTGGGGATCTCGCCCACCCGCTTGAAGACGCCCTGCTTGACCAGCGGTGCGGTCACGAACCGCTCCCACAAGAAGATGTGTGCCTTGCGCTTGGGCAGCGCTTCGACTGCGCCGTCGATGCCGCCGACCTCGACGAACTGGCTGTTCTTCAGTTTCCAGCCTTGCTGGTTCGCCAGCTCATAGGCCATGAGTTCGCTGCCCGACCCAAAGCGCGAGATCGCAAACTTCTTGCCCTTGAGCTCGGCGATCTTCTTCTGGTCGGCCTTGCCCGAGATGTGGATGCCCCAGCGAAGGGGGCTGGCCACGAATGCGCTATGGAGGCGGATAGCGCTGCCGCGGCCGATGGCGGTGACGCCGCCTTCGGTCAGCACCGTGGCCAGGTCGATCATGCGGTCTTCGAGTGCTCTGACAAGCGCTCCGGTCCCGCCTGCGTAGTTGGTGAATGTGACCTCGATGCCGAGCGGGGCGAACGCATTCGCCTCGAAGGCTTTCAGCCAGGGAAGGTTGAATGGCTCGTTGACGCCACCTACACGCAGAACTCTCATGCCCACAGGCTGGCTTCAAATTTATAGTTCGGCAACAGTTCGGTGCCGGTTTCTGTCATAAGGATCTGTTCTTCGAGCTTTACGCCTTCGGATTCGCCGGCGGCGCCGATGAAGCTCTCGACACAAAGTGTCATAGTCGGCCCGATCACAGTCGAAGCCCCACTCGAGATAGTTGCGGTGGTGATTCAGGTAGCGATACTCGCCAGCGCGCCGGCGGGCACCATAACTGCCCGGCTATTCAAGGGCGGCGAGCGCAGCTCTGGTGGCTTCGAGGTCGGCCTGGAGGGCTTCGAGTTGGGCCCGGGTCTCGTCGACCAGGTGTGCGGGTGCGTTGTCCACATAGCCCTTGTTCGACAGGCGACCTTCGAGGCCGCCGACCTGGCCCTGCAGCTCACCGATCTTCTTGGTCAGGCGGTCTTGTTCTGCGCCGACGTCGGCGGCATCGACCATGTCGGACAGGCCGAGCTGCTTGCCTTCGAACACCAGTGGGCTGGCCCCCGAGGGCGCATCGCCGACTTCGACCAGCGCGATGCCGGCCAGGGTTTCGACATAGCCGTCGGCAATTGCGAGGAGCGGCGAGAGGGCCAGGGGTAGATGCATGGTAATCATGCGCCGGGGCTTGACCTGCTGTTCGGAACGAACCACCCGGATCGCCGAGACCAGCGCGTCGGCTCGCTCGAACTCGTGCACGATGCTGGTATCGACGGCGGCATCGTCGACCTGGGGCCAACGGGCCACCGCCAACAGCTCGGAGTCCGGTAGATCGATGGCGGCGACTTCGCCCGTGCGAACCTCGCGCACGTTGGGCCACAGGGTTTCGGTGACGAAGGGGCACACCGGGTGCAGAATACGCAGCACCGCGTCGAGCACGGCCGCCAGCACGACCTGTTGGTCGGGATCGTCGTCGATGGTGGACTTCACGGCTTCGAGGTACCGGTCGCAGACATCGCGCCAGATGAAGTCGTAGAGCAGGTTGGCAACCTCGTTGAAGTGATAGGTCTCGAACGCCTTCTCCAGTGCAGCCACGGTCTCGTGCAGTCGGGCAATGATCCAGCGGTCGGCGAAACGGGCTTCGCCCAGGTTCACGACTCGGCCGGTGTTGTCCTGGTCTTCGAGTCGACCGAGTGCGAATCTGATGGCGTTCCAGACCTTGTTCGAGAAGTTGCGGCCGATGTCGAACTTGGCCGAAGTGTTGCGGGCAACCGGCATGTCCTCGGTGGGTGTGGTGACGCCGGCGGCGACGCCGTAGGCCGACACCATCGTCTTGGCCGGGTCGCTCGGCGAGACCTGGGTCGGTGCGGCCACGGTGTGGCCAGCCGACGTGGTGATGTACTCGGGCGTGAATGCCTGGCCGGAATGGGGGCAGACCATGTCGACAGGCATGCGAACATCTTGGGTGTCGGTGGTCATCTGGACCAGCGTGTAGCGCAACGCATCAGCGCCATGGCTGAAGATGATGTCGCGCGGGTCGACACCGTTGCCGAGGCTCTTGGACATCTTCTGTCCGTGACCATCCTGGATCATGGCGTGGATGAACACGTCGCCGTAGGGAAGCTGACCGTCCAGGAAGTACCGGTTGAACATGACCATACGACTCACCCACAGGGTGATGATCTCGCGGGCGGTGGCCAGGACCGAGGTGGGGTTGTAGCTCGCGAGCAAGCCGACGGTTTCGGGAAAATCTTCGGGATAGGGCCAGCCCATGGTCGACAGGGGCCACAGTCCCGACGAGAACCAGGTGTCGAGCACGTCGGGGTCACGCGTGAAGCCAGCGGCCTCGGCGGCTGCGACCAGCTCGACTTCGCCGGTTGCGTTCGGTGCTTCGGACCGGCGCAGGGTGCTGTCGGGCGGAACGGCGATGGCTTCTTCGATCTCGGTGGCGGTGACCCGACGCGCATAGTGCGAGGCGCCCCTGGTCACCCACTCGGACTCGATACGAACAGCTTCGTCGATACCGACACGCTCGAGTGCTTCGACGACTTCGACGGGAGCATCTGACTCGCTGACCAGTCGCATCCAGACCGGGATCTGGTGGCCCCACCACAGCTGACGGCTGATGCACCAGTCACGGATGTTCTCGTGCCACGAGGCGTAGGTACGGGCGTAGCGATCGGGGTAGAAGCGCAGTTCGCCGTCGCCGGTTACCTCGGGGGAGCGGTCGGTGACATCGGCTGGCAGATCCGGGACCTGGTCGGGGGTCTGGGCGCGCATGGCCGAGCCGCGCAGACGGTCGTCGGTGACCGACACGTACCACTGGTCACTCAGCCAGGGCTCGATCGGAACATGGCTGCGGTAGCTGTGGCCGACAGAGTGTGAGTAGTCACGAACCTCGGCCAGTAGGCCGTTGTTGTCGAACCACTCGACGATGGCGGTGCGCGCGTCTTCTCGACTCATACCTACGAACTGGCGAGCTTCGTCGCTCACGTCGGTCCAGCCGTACTCATCGCTGATTGTGCCGTCGGGGCCCATGATGTTGATGACCGGCAGCTCGTGGCGCAACCCGATGTCCCAGTCGTTCTGGTCATGGCCCGGGGTGACCTTCAGGAACCCGCTGGCCATCTGGGCCTTGCCATCGCTGCTGTCGGGATCTGCCATGACGACGTAGTTGTCGGCCACGATGGGAATGGTGCGACCAACGATGGGAAGCAGCACGTCTTTGCCGATCACGGCTTGGCCTACTGGGTCGTCGGGGTTCACGGCCACCGCAGTGTCGCCGAGCATGGTCTCGGGGCGGGTGGTGGCCACCGTGACATGCCCGCTGCCGTCGGCCAGCGGATACCGCAGGTACCACATGTGCCCGTCGACATCTTCCATCTCGACCTCGTCGTCGGCCAACGCCGTGCGGGTCACCGGATCCCAGTTGACGAGCCGCTTGCCCCGGTAGATAAGCCCGTCGTCGAACAGCGTGAAGAACGCATGACGCACCGCAGTGGCGCACATGTCGTCCATGGTGAAGCGGGTGCGGTCCCAGTCACAGGAGCCGCCCATGGCCTTGAGCTGTTCCAGGATGGTTGCTTCGTATTCGTCTTTCCAGAGCTGGGTGGTCTCCACGAAAGCTTCGCGGCCCATCTCCAGCCGCTTGACGCCGTCGGCCAGTAGTCGCTTTTCCACGACGGTCTGGGTGGCGATGCCGGCATGGTCTGTGCCGGGCATCCACAGGGTGGACTTGCCCAGCATGCGGTTGAAGCGCACCAGCACGTCTTGCAGTGTGGTGTTGAGTGCGTGGCCCAGGTGCAGCGCAGCGGTGACATTGGGCGGCGGGATCACGACGGAATAGGTATCGATCCCCGTGTCGGCAGGGGTGGCATGAAACGCGTTTGCTGCGTCCCACTTGGCGGTGACCGCAGCCTCGGCCTCAGCCGGGACGTAGGCTTTTGCAAGCTCACTCATAGCTCGCAAGGGTAATTGGCTACGTCGGAGATTGGTTGGGCTGGTGTCGACGAAGATCGGCCTGCGGCTGATGGCGAGCGTGTGGCTTTCTCAGCCGCCGAGACCGTGAAGGTGCATGGTCTCGTTGAAGCTGCGCATTGTCCACATGTCGAGCGATGCCGACGCCTGCACGCGTGTGAGTCCGGTGTAGTCGGGGTGCAGGTCGCTCGGACCCGGATCGAAGTTCATCACGGTCGACACGAACGTGGTGGTGACCATGCCATGGCAGAACACGGCCACGTTCTTCCCGGGGTTGTTGTCTCGCACTTTGGTGAAAGCACGCATGACGCGCTCGTTGAACTTCTGCTTGCCTTCGGGGCGGTAGAGGTATTCGGGGTCGCTGCCGATCTTGGTCTTGAAGAAGTCCAGGTTCTCTTCGCTGCGCATATAGGCACCGGCCTGCCAGCCTGCTTCTTTCAGATCGTCGTCGAGCTCGGGCTCGATGCCCAGGTGGGCGCACAGGGGAAGCGCGGTCTGATGGGCGCGCACCATGGGACTGGCGACAACATGGTCGATGTGCTCTTGCACGAGCAGGTCGCCAATCGCCTGCGCTTGCTGCAGGCCGAGATCACTCAGCGGCGGATCGCCTTCGCCCCCCGTTTCGGATTCGTCGTGAGGTTGGCCGTGTCGAATAACAAGGATGTTCATGGTTCCGGTTTCAGAGTTCTTGCAGCCCGATTTCGCGACCGCGATCACCAACCGCACGGACCAGCAGATCGGCCTCGTCGTTCATGATGATGGTCTGTGAAATGTTCATGCGATGGTCGGTTGTTGTGAGATGAATGAGCCGCTTGCGCAGCGTTGCTTCGGTGAAGTCTGCCCACTGGAGCTCGACGTCGGTGCGATCCAGCACATGTTCGAGCCGACCGATGCCGGTCATGATGCCACCGCCGCGCTTGGCAAAGAGCAAGAAACGGTGTTCTGTCAAGACCATCCACTGGTCTCGAAACGTCGAGTGCGAACCGAGCGTGTTCGTCAGGCCGTACCGGCCGATGTACTGCGCCAGCACGGTGGACCGGTGTGTCGTATGTGGGCCTTTGAGTCGTTTCAGCAACAGCACGGACTCGATCCGAACATCGGGAGCGATGCGGGCGGCGAACCTGCGTCGGCTGCGATCGTTCGTCTTCACCGGTTTCGAACGTACCCGACGACTGCTCCGCACGGGTACTCGGCACGTTCCTGGCTATAGCTAACGGTCGCGGTTGCGGAGTTCGACGGCGATCTCGGGGCCGACGAGTCCGCGCAGCTCGGCATGAAGCGACTCGGCGACCGTGACTTCGCCGACGAATGCCGACGCCAGCGCTTCGTCGTCGCCGCCCCTGTTGGTGCAGCACCAGGCCATGGATTCGAGCCCGCCGTCCCAGTCGTGGCGTTTCCACGGACGCAGTGTCTTGCTGCCGTCGGAGTTCTGATCGACTTTGAGCGGTGCTTGCCAACAGATCGAAGGCTTGTACTCCAGCGGGTTCTCGTCGTCGTGCATCGCGGCCAGGTGCAACGCGCAACCTTCGCCGCCGGCAAAGCCGGGGCGGTTGTGGAAAATGCACGCACCGTCGATCACCCGGGTATTGGTGCGCTGTTCGTCGCGGAACACGCCGCCTTCGAGCGCAGCCTCGGCGTACTGGAAGATCTCGTCGTCGATGGTCAAGCCGAGTGCGGCGACGCGTAGTGCTTCGTCTTCGTCGATCATCTGTGCGCCAACGGAACAGCAACCCTGGTTCAGTCCCGCAGACGGCTGCTCGAGAATGCCCTCACACCCGTTGTTCCAGATGCATGTCCAGTTCGAGTCGATGAAGTCGACGTCGACTTTCCAACGGGTGCCGTCGACCGGATCCACATATTCCTCGAAGCGGGCGTTTGTCTGCTCGGTCATGGCATCAGTATCGCCCCGTCGACTGTGTGATTGTCCGAATGACCACTAGATCTGGCGCATTCGTGACAGGCTTCGGGGTATGGATCAAGAGCATGAGCCGCGGATAGCGGTGTACCTCGACTACGAGAACCTGGCGATAGGCGCCCGGGAAAACCTGGGTGCGGCATTCGACTTCGCCAACGTGGCCGACGCGCTCGCCGAGCGAGGCCGGGTGATCGTGCGCAAGGCCTACGCCGACTGGTCGTACTTCGACAAGGACCGGCGCATGCTGACCCGGCATCAGGTCGAGCTCATCGACATCCCCCAAAAAATGGGGGGCAGCCGCAAGAACGCGGCCGACATCAAGATGGCGATCGATGCCGTTGAGTTGGCGCTCGAGCGGCAGTACATCTCCACGTTTCTGATCGGTACCGGCGACAGCGACCTGAGCCCATTGGTGCACAAGCTGCGCGAGTTCGATCGCCGTGTGATCGGTCTCGGCATCAAGGGCTCCACATCGAATCTGCTGCCCCCGGCCTGCGACGAGTTCCTGTTCTATGACAATCTGGTCGACACCAGTCAGCCCGCTTCGACCGAACGCAAGCGGTCCACACCCGGTGACCTGTCCGTGGTGATCACCACGCTTGCCGGGCTCGAAGAGTCCACGTCGGGCCCAGTGCGCGGCTCGGCGCTCAAGCGGGCAATCCTGCGCAAGGATCCCACGTTCAATGAAGCCGATCTGGGCTTTCGTGGCTTCGGAGGACTGCTGCGTGGGCTCGTAGAACAAGGTCTGGTGACCCTGGACGGTTCCGGAGATCCCATCGTGACGATCGCCGGCAGCGGGGCCCTCGAGGCGGTCGATCTTCTCCTGACCCAAGTCGTCGGCGATGCAAAGAGCGTGCCCTACACCGGGCTGAAGGATGCACTCATCAAGGTGGACAAGTCCTTCAACGAGGCCAACCTGGGCTTTCGCAACTTCGGCAGCTTCGTCAGGTCCGCCGAGGCCCGCAACCTGATCAAGGTCACCGGCAAGAACGACGATCGAGTCGTGAAGCTGGCCAGGAGAACTCGCAAGCGTTAGCTGTCCGCTCGAGCGGGGCTAGTCGCCGAGCAGTGAGCCGAGTTTTCTGACCAGCGAGCGTGGCATGAGCTGGGTGGCACCGATCGTGCCCTTGTTGAGCGCGCCAGGAATCTCGATGGCACGATTGCGAGCAGCGGCTTTGAGGCCAGCGGTGGCCACTGCTTCGGCGGACTGCCACAACAGGTCCGGCAGTTGCGAGGTGTCGAATTCGGCGCGGTCCTGAAACTCGGTTCGGGTCAGACCCGGGCAGAGGCAGGCGACACCGACGCCGCTGCCCTGCAGTTCTTCGTGCAGCGATTGGCTGAACGAGGTGACGAACGCCTTGCTTGCTGCATAGGTCGCGCTGGTCGGTGCGACGAGCCAGCCGGCCACCGAGGACACGTTCAGGATCTGGCCCTTGCTGCGGTCGGCCATGGCAATCGCTGCGGCGTGCGACAGGTGCACGAGCGCAGAGACGTTGACGTCGATCATGCCCTGTTGGGATCCCACTGGTTGATCGCCGACCTTGCCGGTCACCCCGAATCCGGCATTGTTGACGAGTAGATCGATCGCGTCGTCGGTAGCTGCCAGCCGTTCGGCAACGCGTTCGACCGCTACCGGGTCGGCCAGATCGGCACCCAGAACCTCGCACTCGACGTCGACCTCGGCTGCAAGCTCGTTTAGACGCTGCTCATCTCGGGCGACCACCACCAGGGCGGTGCCTGCGTCGGCCAGCTGCAATGCCATGGCGCGACCGATGCCGCTCGACGCGCCGGTTACCAAAGCTCTCGTGAAGTCCATGGCGCCACCTTAGGGCGGGCCTCACATGAGGTCAGGGCGTGGATTCGCTGGGGTCCGGTAGTGTCGCCTGTCATGAGCGATCTCGTCTTGGACCACTTGGCCGAACTCGGCGCGGACTACGAACTGGTCGACTGCGATCCGGACCTGGCCGACACGGCGGCGTTCTGCGAAGCGTACGGCTACTCAGTAGAGGACTCGGCCAATGCCATTATCGTCGTGGGCAAGTCAGACCCTCCGGTCTTCGCCATGTGCCTGGTGCTCGCCGACAGTCGACTCGACGTGAACAAGGTGGTACGCAAGCGCCTCGGCACCCGCAAGGCATCGTTCGCTTCGGCCGAGCAGACGATCGACATGACCGGCATGCAGATCGGTGGCGTTACACCGTTCGGCACGACCGAGCCGTTGGATCTGTGGGTCGATTCGCGAGTGATGGAACGAGACAACCTGATCATCGGCGGAGGCAGCCGCGACCGCAAACTGCTCGTTCCACCAGCAACGCTCGCCGCTCACCCACGAGCCGAAATAATCGAAGGACTCGCGAAACCAATCGAGGCCTAGTTGCGTCTGGCAACGTTCGGGGTGTCGGCGCAAAGGTTGTCCGACGCGGCACTGGCTGGGTTCTAGCGAGTCAGCCCGTGCCGGAGCTTGGTTGCCCACAGCGAATGGTGTTGCCGTCGGGGTCCACGATCTCGAGTTCTCGGGCCCAGGGCGCCTGTTCGACAGCGGCGCCGAGCGCCGCTGCGATCGTATCGATGTCGTTGACCCAGAAGTAGGCCAGCGACTTCTTGGGCGCATCACCCTTGTGTTCCGAAAGGTGCAGTTGCACATCGCCGCGGCGCAGGAACGCGTACGTCGGGAAATTCGGCTCGAACTGGTGGGTGCCCTCGAGTGTGAAGCCGATCTGTTGGTAGAACTCGGCTGCCTTGTGGGCATCTTTCACCCGGAACACCGGCACGATCTGGTCCGTCATTGGCCAGCGATCCCCACAACCCATGTGTAGCGGGCGCTGCCGGTGCCGTCGAGTAGCACGTGGCACGGCGCGTATGGCGTGTTCATCTCAAACCTTGCTTGGGTGTCGCCTTGACACGGCGCGTATGGCGTGTTCATCTCACACCTTGCTTGGGTGTCGCCTTGACACGGCGCGTATGGCGTGTTCATCTCAAACCTTGCTTGGGTGTTGCCTTGACACGGCGCGTATGGCGTGTTCGTCTCAAACCTCGCTTGGGTATCGCCACTAAGGTCGCATCATGACTTGCCCCATCGCAGGTCGTGGATGGCAGCCGCTCAAGGAGAGTTATGTCACTTGTACAAGCAGCGCTGGTGCAAACCGCATGGACCGGCGACAAAAAGTCCATGATCGACCTGCACGAGCAGTACATGCGCCAGGCTGCGGCCCAAGGCGCGCACGTCATGTGCTTCCAAGAACTGTTCTATGGTCCGTACTTCTGCCAGGTGCAAGACGCCGAGTTTTATAGCTATGCCGAGTCCATACCCGAAGGCCCAACCGTCAAACGCTTCCAAGAACTCTGCGCCGAGCTTGGGATGGTGTTGGTGCTGCCAATGTACGAGCAAGAGCAGCCCGGAATCCTGTACAACACCGCGGCGCTGATCGACGCCGATGGCAGCTATCTGGGTAAGTATCGCAAGAACCACATCCCGCAGGTAAACGGCTTCTGGGAGAAGTTCTACTTCCGTCCTGGCAACCTGGGCTACCCGGTCTGGGACACTGCCGTGGGCAGGGTCGGCATCTACATCTGCTACGACCGGCATTTTCCCGAGGGCTGGCGCGAGCTCGGACTGAACGGGGCGCAGATCGTGTTCAACCCGTCGGCAACCAGCCGAGGTCTGTCGTCGTATCTATGGGACATCGAGCAGCCGGCCGCCGCCGTCGCCAACATGTATTACGTCGGTGCGATCAACCGGGTCGGCATCGAGCCGCTCGGTGACAACGACTTCTATGGCACGTCGTACTTCGTGAACCCGCGAGGCCAATACGTTGGCGAGCGCGCATCGAACGAGAACGAGGAACTGATCGTGCGAGAACTCGACTTGGCAGCCATCGACGAAGCCCGCACCCAGTGGGCGTTCTACCGAGATCGCCGGCCCGACAGCTACGACACGATCGCCGCCGACTGATGGGTGCCAACGCAGATCTCGCCGCTCGCTACCAAGCCGTCCTGCCCAGCTACACCACACCGTTGTATGACGACCCGATTTCGATCGACCGGGGCGAAGGCAGCTACGTCTTTGACCTCGAAGGCAACAAGTACATGGACTGGTTCGGCGGCGTGCTCACCACCATGGTTGGTCACAGCCAGCCAGATGTTGTGGCGGCCGTGCAAGCCCAAGCCGCCAAGGTCATGCACACATCAACGCTCTACCTCAGCGAACCCATGATCGAGTTCGCCGAAGAAGTCGCTGCGGTCTCGGGCATCCCCGACGCCAAGGTGTTCTTCACCACCAGCGGAAGCGAGGCCAACGACACTGCACTGCTGCTGGCCACCCACTACCGCAAGTCCAACGAAGTGCTGGCCATGCGCAACAGCTATCACGGGCGGTCGTTCACGACGCAAGCAATCACGTCGCACCGCTCGTGGTCGAATACTGCGGTCTCGGGACTGTCGGTCAACTTCGTGCAAGGGCCCTACAAGTTGCGCAGCCCTCATCACGATGCCGACGACGAGGCCTATACACAAGCCTGTGTGGCCGATCTGGTGCAGGTCATCGACATGATGACAGCAGGAGATGTGGCCTGCCTGATCGCCGAGCCGATCCAAGGTGTCGGCGGGTTTGCGACTCCGCCCGATGGCTTCTTTGGCGCAATGCACAAGATTCTTGACGAACACGAGATCCTGTTCGTGAGCGACGAAGTACAGACGGGCTGGGGTCGCACCGGTGAACACTTTTGGGGTTATCAGGCGCACGGCATCGTGCCCGACATGTTGACCTTCGCCAAGGGAGTCGGCAACGGCATCACGCTGGCAGGCATTGTCGGCCGGGCCGAGATCATGGACACCCTGCCGCATCTGTCGTTCTCGACATTCGGCGGGAACCCACTGTCGAGCGCGGCAGGTCTTGCCACTCTGCGCTATATCAAGGAAGCGAACCTGCAGGCCAACGCTCACGCACGCGGCCAACAGATGAAAGCGCGACTGACCCCGATTGTCGAGCGCACCGACTGGATCGCCGAGCTGCGAGGCAAGGGCCTGATGCAGGCGATCGAGACCGTGCACCCCGCCAGCATCGAACCCGACGCCAAGGCCGCCAAGGTGCTGCTAGAACAGTGCAAGGAACGCGGGCTGCTCATCGGCAAGGGCGGCCTCTACGGCAACGTGCTGCGACTAACCCCCATGCTCAACATCACCGAACCCGAAATGAAAGACGGCCTCGACAAACTGGTGGCCGCAATCGAGGCAGTGTGAATGGGGTAGAGCGATGAGCGCGGAGGGACGGAGCGCACTGGCTGAGGTGAAAGCATGTGCGACGAACGTCGCCCCGAGCGGAGCGGTGCAACACTGGACACGGGTGGGAGCGAGGGACGAGCGATGAGCGCGGAGGGACGGAGCGCACTGGCTGAGGTGAAAGCATGTGCGACGAACGTCGCCCCGAGCGGAGCGGTGCAACACTGGGCACGGGTGGGAGCGAGGGACGAGCGATGAGCGCGGAGGGACGGAGCGCACTGGCTGAGGTGAAAGCATGTGCGACGAACGTCGCCCCGAGCGGAGCGGTGCAACACTGGGCACGGGTGGGAGCGAGGGACGAGCGATGAGCGCGGAGGGACGGAGCGCACTGGCTGAAGTGAAAGCATGTGCGACGAACGTCGCCCCGAGCGGAGCGGTGCAACACTGAGCGAAGAGGAGACCGACTAAACATGACAACGACACTGATCAAAAACGGCACGGTGGTTTCGACCACTGGAGCTGACCCTGCCGAGGTGCTCGTCGATGGCGAAACCATTGTTGCGCTGTTGTCGCCGGGGTCAGGTCCCGCCGAGGCGGCTGAGCGTGGTGCCGAGCGAGTGATCGACGCCACCGGCAAGTATGTGATTCCCGGCGGCGTCGACGTGCACACGCACATGGAGTTGCCGTTCGGTGGCACGAGTGCCAGCGATGATTTTGAGACCGGCACCCGGGCGGCTGCCTGGGGTGGCACCACGACCATCGTGGACTTTGCTTCACAACAGACAGGCGAGAATGTCCGCAGCTGCTTCGACGACCGGATGGCGCTGGCCGAGGGCAACTGCGCAGTCGACTACGGCTTCCACATGATCATCGGCGGTGTCGATGATCAGTCGCTGAAGGAGATGGACATCCTGGTCGACGAGGGTGTCACCAGCTTCAAGCTCTTCATGGCCTACCCGGGTGTCTATCTCAGCGATGATGCCCAGATCCTGCGCGCCATGCAGCAGTGCTCGGGTAACGGCGGCATGATCATGATGCATGCCGAGAACGGCATCGCCATCGACCTGCTCGCCGAGCAGGCTGTCGAGCGGGGCGAGACGGCACCGATCAATCATGGTTTGGTGCGTCGGGCCGAACTCGAAAGCGAAGCAACGCATCGTGCGATCCAACTGGCCAAGGTCGGTGCTTCGCCCCTCTACATCGTGCACTTGTCGGCGAGCGAGGCACTTGAACAGGTGGCGATCGCTCGTGGAAAAGGCGCAAACGTCTTCGCCGAAACCTGCCCGCAATACCTGTATCTCACGCTCGAAGATCATCTGGGCGCCCCGGGTTTCGCCGGTGCCGGTTACGTGTGCAGCACACCGTTGCGCAGCAAGCATGAGCATCATCAAGCCGACTTGTGGAACGGGCTGCGCACGAATGACCTGAGCGTGGTCAGCACCGATCATTGTCCGTTCTGTATGAAGGATCAGAAAGAACTCGGTCTCGACGACTTTCGGGCGATCCCGAATGGCATCGGTGGCGTCGAGCACCGCATGGACCTGATCTATCAGGGTGTTGTGCAAGGAGAGATCACGCTTCCTCGCTGGGTCGAGCTGTGCGCAACCACGCCGGCTCGCATGTTCGGCATGTACCCACAGAAGGGCATCCTGGCGCCCGGTAGCGACGCCGACATCGTGCTGTATGACCCGAACGCCACCTGGACGATCAGCGTCGACAATCACCATATGAACATGGACTACTCGGCCTACGAAGGCTTCGAGCTCAACGGTCATGTCGACACGGTCATGGCACGAGGCAAGATCATCATCGAGAACGGCGAATACCTGGGCACCAAGGGCGACGGCAAATACCAACCCCGCGGCCTCTCCAGCTACCTGATCTAGAAACCCCGGGCTTTCTGAACCGATCGAGCGAAACAGTCGTCGAATCGGTTCAGAAACGTGCAAAGGAATGAAACATGATTGAACATCTGATCGACGGCGTGAGCGTTGCCAGCATGTCGGGAGTCACCAAGCCGGTGTTCAACCCGGCGACTGGCGACCAGAGCGCCGAGCTGGCGATGGCCGATGTGGCCGAGGTCGATGCGGCGGTTGCTTCGTCGCAGGCTGCATTCCAGGAATGGCGTCATGTCAGCCTGGCCCGACGAGCCAAGCTCATGCACTCGTTCCGCAATCTGGTCGAGGCGAACCAAGCCGAGATCGCAAGCCGGCTGACTGCCGAGCACGGCAAGGTCACCAGCGATGCCATGGGCGAAGTCGCTCGTGGCCTCGAGAACATCGAGTACGCCTGCGGTATCGCCGAGTTGCTGAAGGGCAGCTACAACGAGTCCGCCTCGAACGGTGTCGACGTGTACTCGGTACGCCAGCCGCTCGGTGTTGTTGCCGGCATCACGCCATTCAACTTCCCCGCCATGGTGCCGCTGTGGATGATCCCCAACGCATTGGCCACGGGCAACACCTTCGTTCTCAAACCCAGCGAACGCGACCCGTCGGCGCCGTTGTTCATCGCGGAGCTCGCCCAAGAAGCCGGCTTTCCTCCTGGCGTGCTCAACGTGGTGCACGGCGACAAACTGGCGGTGGATCGTTTGCTCGAGCACCCCGATGTCAAGGCGGTGAGCTTCGTGGGCTCGAGCCCGATTGCACAGTATGTGTACGAGACCGGTTCCAAGCACGGCAAGCGAGTGCAGGCTCTGGGTGGTGCCAAGAACCACATGGTTGTGCTGCCCGACGCCGACATCGACCTGGCAGCCGACTCCGCTGTCAGCGCAGCTTATGGTTCCGCCGGCGAACGCTGCATGGCAATCTCGGTGGTCGTCGCCGTTGGCGAAGTTGCGGACCCGCTTGTCGATGCGATCAAGGTCCGCATGGACAAACTCGTGATTGGCGACGGCACCGACCCTGCGAGCGAAATGGGCCCGCTCATCACCGAGGAGGCCCGTGACCGGGTCAACGACTACGTGCGCCAGGGTGCCGAGGCAGGTGCGACCGTGGTGGTCGACGGCCGCGACGCCAACTTCGACAACAACGGCTTTTTCACCGGCGTGACCCTGATCGACGATGTCACCCCCGACATGTCGGTCTACCAAGACGAGATCTTCGGCCCGGTGCTGAGCGTGGTGCGAGTCGACACCTATCAACAAGGCGTGCAGCTCATCGAAGACAATCGGTGGGGCAATGGCGCTGCCATCTTCACCCGCGACGGCGGTGCAGCCCGACGCTTTCAGGAAGACGCCGATGCGGGAATGGTGGGCATCAATGTGCCGATTCCGGTGCCCGTTGGTTACCACTCGTTCGGCGGTTGGAAGGACTCGTTGTTCGGCGACACCACGATGTACGGGCCCGAGGGTGTCAACTTCTACACCAAGGCCAAGGTCATCACCAGTCGCTGGCCCGACCCCTCGACCAGCGCCGTCGACCTGGGTTTCCCCACCAATCAGTAGCGTGTTTCACCGCTGCGCTCGGGGTAGACCAGGTCGCGGATGCGCTGGCCCGACCCCGACGAGCTCTTGCGTTTTGGACCGTTCGCCGAGCGGATCGTCCCTCGCTCCTGCGGTAGCGCAGCCGTTCCCATCGCTTCACTCTGAGAAAGAGCCACTATGGAATTTGGCGTTGTACTTCAGACCGATCCGCCGGCATGGCGGGTCGTCGACCTGGCTGTCCAGGCCGAGAAATTGGGCTTCACCTACGGCTGGACCTTCGACAGCCACATCTTGTGGCAAGAGCCGTATGTGATCTATAGCCAGATGTTGGCGGCCACCAAGCGCATGATCGTCGGTCCCATGGTGACGAACCCCGGCACGCGTGACTGGACGGTCACCGCATCGCACTTCGCCACGCTCAACGACATGTTCGGCAATCGCACGATCTGCGGCATCGGCCGCGGTGATTCGGCCATGCGGGTGATCGGCAAGAAGCCGGCGAAGTTGGCGACACTCAGCGAATCGATGAAGGTGATCAAGGGCCTCGTCGAAGGCGAAGAAGTCACCTACAACGGCACCCAGCAGGACTTCCCCTGGTCGAGCGGCGGCAAGCTCGACGTGTTGATGGCGGCCTACGGGCCCAAGGCGCTGCACCTGTGCGGTTCCGAAACCGATGGCTTGATCCTGCAGCTCGCCGACCCGCAGCTGACCGAGTGGATGATCGCCGCAGTGCGCAAGGCTGCCGAGGAGGCGGGGCGTGACCCAGATGCCCTCCACATCTGTGTTGCTGCGCCTGCCTATGTGGGCGACAACATCGAACATCAACGAGATCAGGTGCGCTGGTTTGGTGGCATGGTCGGCAATCATGTCGCGGATCTGGTGGCCCGCTACGGCGAGAGCAGTGCCATTCCCAAGGCGCTCACCGACTACATCAAGGAGCGCGAGGGCTATGACTACGCCGAACACGGCAAGTCGAACAGCACCCACGTCGACTTCGTTCCCGACGATGTGATCGACCGATTCTGCATCCTGGGCCCCGAGGAGAATCACGTGGCCAGGCTGAAGGAACTCGAGGCGCTCGGGGTCGATCAGTTCGCCATCTATCTGATGCATGATCAAAAAGACGAGACGTTGAATGCCTATGGCCAGCGGATCATGCCGGCGCTGCGTGGTGGTGCATAAGGCGCACGAGTAGGTCGCCGGGACCCTGGTCGATCACACATAGAGCGTTCAGATGCGCGCTCATGCGTGTGTTGTAACGCGCCGTCCTAGGGCAAAATAACCAGTCGAGCGGCTCCACCTGGGCGACTTGAATCAGATAGCCGTACCCCATACGGGAGTTTGAGGCACTTTTACTATTCGCTGCTTGTGGCGACCCCAAAACTGATGAGACGTTATTCTTCTGAAAGGGTGAAGTGTCTCTCGAATCTGGTCGTCCAAGGAACAAAGCGCGCTGGCGCTCTGCCTTGTTCGGTCTGACGGTGCTGTTGTTCCTGGCGTTCATGGCCGACGCGACCGGTGTGCGCGGCGGAGCGGACTCGATCGTCGTGCGCTCGGCGTCACGAAGCATGCCGGCGAGTACGGATGCGGTGGACACACGAACGTCGACCATCGATCCGGCGTTGACCGCCTCGCTGCTCGGTGGCGACGAAGTTCGCGGGCACACGGACTCACCCGACCGAGCGCTTCCGGGACCCGATGTTGCTGCATCGGTGGTGGCAACGCTTGTTCCTGCAACCGCTACCGCCGCCCCCACCGCTACCGCCGCGCCGCCGACGTCCACGGCCGTGCCGCCCACCCCGGTGCCGTCCACCCTGCCGACGTCCACCCTGCCGACGTCCACCCCGGTGCCGTCCACCCCGGTGCCGTCCACCCCGCCGACGTCCACCCCTGTGCCGCCCACTCCGGTGCCGCCCACTC